>Ga0116230_10000008_pt1 | contig 201892 bp, 171 predicted proteins | sample S1TSphfallax_3_FD_88678 | JGI IMG/M metagenome (GOLD analysis project Ga0116230, IMG submission 88678) | Host-associated microbial communities from peat moss isolated from Minnesota, USA - S1T2_Fd - Sphagnum fallax MG | ecosystem: Host-associated > Plants > Peat moss > Unclassified | place...
AAGATCGACAACCGGGAAGCGTTTGAAGAGGACAGGGTCGCCGCGGTCATCGCACGGCGCCAGGCCCACGTGATCAAAGGGGCGAACGCCCGGGCCATAGCCGCTCCGGCGACGGAGACCCTCATGACCCTCGTGACCGCGGCGGTGATCGGCTACGCCGGCTGGCGCAGCGCCGGACACCATATGACCATTGGCCAGTTCACCAGTTTCCTTTTCGCCCTGGGGATGGCGTCCCAGTCCCTCCGCCAAGTGGCGAACCTTCAGACTGTCTTCGCTGAGGGTCTGACCGCGTCAGGACGGCTGTTCGCCGCCCTCGACGTTGAGCCCGAAGTGGGAGACCCCGCCGCGCCAAGCCCGTTAATCGTGGATCAGGGCCTTGTCCGCTTTGAAGGGGTTTCATTCCGATACGGTCCTGACGACCCCGCGCTTACGGAGGTCACTCTATCGGTCGCGCGGGGCCAGACCGCCGCCTTGGTGGGACCGTCAGGCGGGGGCAAGAGCACCATCCTCAATCTCATTGCGCGGTTCTACGACCCGCAGAGCGGGATCATCAGCATCGACGGACAGGACATCCGCACGGTGCGCCTCGCAGACCTCCGCCGACAGATCGCCCTGGTCACCCAGGAGCCGTTTCTCTTCGACGACACCATCAGGGCCAACATCGCCTACGCCCGACCCGACGCCAGCGAGGCGGACATCCTCGCCGCAGCCAAGGCCGCCGACGCCCATGACTTCATCCTGACCTTGCCCAAGGGCTATGACACGACGGCCGGCGAGGCGGGAACGCGTCTTTCGGGCGGCCAGCGCCAAAGGGTGTCCATCGCCCGCGCCTTTCTCAAGAACGCTCCGATTCTCCTTTTGGACGAAGCGACCTCAGCTCTCGACACGGAAAGCGAACTGAAGGTTCAGGCCGCCCTCAATCGCCTGATGGCGGGCCGCACCACCCTGATGATCGCCCATCGCCTGTCGACGGTGCGCAACGCCGACAAAATCTACGTCATTCAAGGCGGACGCGTGGTGGAGGAGGGTGATCACAAGAGCCTTGCAGCGCAGTCTGGGCTCTACGCGCGCCTCGCTCAGGCTCAAAATCTTGACCTAACGCGTCTGCGCGCCGCGAGCAGCCGTGAGGATAGGGAAGACTGGGCCCTCGGCGGCGCCCCGCCGTGATCAAGCGCCTTTTCCGCGCGCCGCCGGTTCAAGGCGCCCTGGCATGGGCGTTCGCCGCCTACCTCCGCGTCACCCTCGCCTCCATGCGCTGGACCCAAGACGGGCTGGAGCGAGCGGAAGCCGTCTGGGACGCCGGCGGCGGCGTGCTGGTGTGCTTCTGGCACGGCCGTATCGCCCTATCGCCGGCCTGCTGGCCCCTCGAACGCGCCCAGGAACCCAGAGCGTTGATCTCCCTCTCCCCGGACGGGCAGTTCATCGCCGGAGCCGTCGCCAAACTCGGCTTTCCCGCCATTCGGGGATCGTCGTCGAAGCGCGGCGATCAAATCCGCGCCAAGGGCGGCGCTGGCGCCTTTCGCGACGTCCTGCGCTGGGTCGCGGCGGGCGGCGGGGTCGCCATCACGCCGGATGGCCCGAGAGGACCTGCCGAGGAGATGGGCCAAGGCGTGCCTCTCCTGGCTAAAGCGTCAGGCGTCCGGGTCCTCCTCGTTGGCCTCGCCGCACGACCGTGCCTTCGGCTGAAGAGTTGGGACAAAGCGTTGATTCCCCTACCCTTTTCTCGCGGCGCCATCGCGTGGTGCGAGGTTGTCGGCGCGGCCAGGACCACCACGTCCTCGGAACTTGAGCAACTCAACGCCGACTGGCAGGCTAGCCTGCGCCGGGTGACCCGTCGTGCGGAGGCCATGCTGGAGTGACGCCGTTCTCCTTGGGCCTCTACCGCCTTGTCACCCGCCTTGCTGAGCCCCTAGCCAAGCCGCTCCTGCAACGCAGGACCCGCAGGGGCAAAGAAGATCCGGTGCGGCTTGACGAACGTCTGGGCTACGCTAGCGCGCCCCGTCCTGAAGGCCCCCTCCTGTGGTTGCACGGGGCCAGCGTCGGCGAGAGCCTCTCCCTTCTCCCCCTCATTTCCGGGTTCGCAAGCCGCCGTCCCGAGGTGGCGCTGCTGGTGACTAGCGGGACGCTCACCTCCGCCGAGCTCCTTAAGGATCGCCTCCCGGCAAGCGTCCGCCATCAGTTCGCGCCGATAGACGCACCTTTGGCCGTACGTCGCTTCATGAAACATTGGCGCCCCGAAGCGGGCGTGTTCGTCGAAAGCGAGATCTGGCCCAATCTTATTTTGGGCGCACGGAACCAAGGGGTCCGGCTCGCCCTGCTGTCCGCCCGCGTCTCCGAGGATAGCCTGCGCAACTGGCGCCGAGCGCCGGCTGCGGCGCGCGCGCTGCTCGAGGCTTTCGACATAATCATGCCCCAGGACAGCGAATCGGCGCGCAGATTGGAAAGCCTGGGGGCGCAGACCGAGGACTTGCTCAACCTCAAGCGCCTTACACAGGCCCCAGCGCCCCATCCTGAGGGTCTCGCCGTGCTGAAACGCGCGCTCCACGGCCGGCGTCTCATCCTCGCTGCGTCAACCCACGCCGGTGAGGATGAACTGATCCTCGAGGCGTTCTCGGGCCTACGCAAAAGCGTTGGGGACCTCCACCTCGTCATAGCGCCCCGCCATCCTGGTCGCGGTGTCGACATTGCAGCGACGGCGCGAAGCGCCGGTTTCACCGTAGCCCTCCGCAGCGCAGGCAAAGCGCCCGCGACATCCGAGGTCTATGTCGCCGACACCTTAGGCGAGCTTGGTCTATGGTTCTGCCTCGCCGAAGCGGCGTTTATCGGCGGAAGTCTCGTCCAGGGGCCCGGAGGCCACAATCCCGTGGAGCCCGCGCAACTTAACTGCCCCATTGTCGCTGGGCCCCACCTGCAGAACTGGCGCAGCCTCTATGACGAACTGGCGTCGGCCCAGGGCGTGAAAATCGTAAAAGACGCCCAGGATCTGGCCGAAGCCTTCCACCAGCTTCTATGCTTCCCCTACGAAGCCGCCGCTCAGGCCGAACGCGCTAAAAACGCCACGATGCCGCCCGACGCGAGCCTGGAGCAGGCCCTAGAACGGCTCGAGGACCTTCTGCCGTGAATTTTGGGACGCCGCGATGGTGGTATGAGGAACACGCGTCGGGCGGACGAGCGCTACGGCTTCTCCTTACGCCTTTCTCGTTCATATGGGCTGAGGCGACGCGACGCAGGTTGGACCGCGGACCTGCGGTGGATCCGGGCGCGCCGGTGATCTGCGTCGGCAATTTGACCATGGGCGGCGCTGGCAAGACGCCGGTTGCACGCGCGATCCTTGCCGCCCTGGCCGCTAAAGGGTTGAGCGCCGCCGCCCTGACCCGCGGATATGGCGGCAAGCAGAAGGGACCGCTCCTCGTTGACGCTCAAACGCACACGGCGGCTGACGTGGGCGACGAGCCTCTGCTTCTGGCCACCGTCGGACCGACGTGGGTCTCCAGGGATCGCCGAGCAGGCGCGAAGGCGGCGGTCGACGCAGGCGCCGGCGTCATCGTCATGGATGACGGGCATCAAAACCCAACGTTGCAGAAGGCCTTATCCCTCATTGTTGTCGACGGAGAGACGCGATCTGGCGAATGGCCCTTCGGCGACGGTGCGGTGTTCCCAGCAGGGCCGATGCGCGAACCCCTTCTACGAGGCCTAAGCCGGAGCGACGCGGTGGTCCTCATGCTTCCCGCCGACATGCCGCACGCGGACATGCGCCTTCTCGCTCTATTCCAGGAACTCCCAGTCCTCATCGCCAGGCTCACGCCCCTCCAAGCGCCCCCGCGAGGGCCCCAATTCGGCTTCGCAGGGATCGCCAAGCCTTGGAAAGTCGAGCGGTCGCTAAAGGCCGCCGGGTGCGAACTTGTAGACTTTGCGCCCTTCCGAGACCACGCCGCCTATTCGGAGGCTGATCTCAGCTTCCTCGCGACCCGCGCCGCCACCCTGGGCGCGGGTCTGGTGACCACGGAAAAGGACTGGGTCCGGCTTCCGCCGGAATGGCGCGCCAGGGTCACGCCGTGGCCAGTAGCCGCCGTCTTCGAAGATCCCTGCGCCCTCGACCGCTTGCTCGACCAGGCGATCTCGATGCCTTAGGCGCCGGCCTTGACCGCGAAGCTGATGGCCGCTTCACCCAGCACCGGCACGCGAGCCGCCATAGCCGTCGCATGGGCGCTCGAAGCTGTGCCGTCACGGACCCGGCCTACGATCCCCTGACAAATGGCTCCAAGCCGGAACATATTGTAGGCGAAATACCAGTCCAAATCCGGCAGGCCGTCCTTGCGGTTCGTCAACTGACAATAAAGCGCCACGACCTCTTCCAGGGAGGGAATGCCCAACGCCGGCAAGTCCAGAGCGATCAGCCCGGTCCGCTCCTGAGACGGCATTACCCAGGACATGAGGAAATAGGTGAAATCCGCCAGAGGATTCCCGAGAGTGGACAGCTCCCAGTCCAGGACCGCCACGACCCTGGGTTCGGTGGCGTGCAGCACCATATTGTCCAGTCGGTAGTCGCCATGAACGACGGAGGTCTGGTCATCAGGCGGAACCGTTTGTGGCAGCCACTCCATGAGCCGATCCATGGCCGGTATCGATTGGGTCTCCGAGGCGCGGTACTGCTTGCTCCAGCGGTCGATCTGGCGCGCAAAATAATTTCCCGGCTTACCGAAATCTGAAAGGCCGACCGCAGCGACATCAGTGTTGTGCAAAGCGGCCAAGGTGGAGATCTCGGCCTCGTAGATGGCCCGGCGTTCCGAGGGCTCGTATCCCGGAAGAGCGCCGTCCCACAGGATGCGGCCCTCCACCATGTCCATGACATAAAAAATCGTGCCGATAACGGATTCATCGAGGCACAAGCCTTGGGCCTTGGCTACAGGGAAGCCGGTTTTGCCGAGGGCGGAAATCACTTTGAACTCACGGTCCACAGCATGCGCGGAAGGCAGGAGCTTCCCCGGCGGCTTGCGGCGTAGGACATAGGTCTTTCCAGGCGTCACGAGCTGATAGGTGGGATTGGACTGACCGCCCTTGAACTGGCGTACCTCCAAGGGCCCTTGGTAGCCGGCCACGTTGGCGTGCAACCATTGGGCGAGTTTGGCTTCGTCGAACCGGTGCGTCGCCTCCACGGGTTTGGTGCCGGAGTTAAGCTCCTGCGCCGACGGTTGTGGGGCGGTGGATGGGTCGTCCGCCATGGTCTCCTCGCAAGCTTCTTTCTTGTTGCCTTCGATCTAGCCCCGATCGTGCGTCATGGGAACTAGAACCCCAAACTGTCGATCAAAGGGCCCGCCAGGCTATGTCCCGCCTGTGGAAGCCGCCCGGCCAACGGATTTGGTCCACAACGGCGTAGGCTTTGTCGCGCGCCGCGGCAAGATCGGGGCCCCGCGCACAGACATTCAGAACGCGGCCGCCTGAAGCGATCAAAGACCCGTTAGCCAATCGGCGCGTACCGGCGTGGAACACCGCGACGTCCTCGCCAAAATCAGCCTCAGCGCCCAGGATCACCGATCCTGACCGAGGCGCGTCAGGATAGCCGTTCGCGGCCAAAACGACGCAGATCACGGCATCCGAACGCCACTGCGGCGCGGGAAGCGAACGCAGGGCGCCCGTCGCCGCCGCGTATAGATATGCAAGAACATCGCTCTGCAGGCGCAGCATGAGGACCTGACATTCAGGATCGCCGAAGCGAACGTTGAACTCCACAAGCCGCGGGAGCCCCGCCTCGACCATCAAGCCCGCGTAGAGCACACCCCGGTAAGGCGCGCCTTCTGTCGCAAGGCCTGCGACGGCGGGCGCGACCAGGGTCTCTAGGGCGCGCGCGGAGACGGCGGCGGTCAGGATCGGCGCCGGCGCGTAAGCCCCCATGCCGCCGGTGTTGGGTCCAAGGTCGCCGTCGTACGCCCGCTTGTGGTCCTGCGCCCCGCCGAACGGCACCACAGTCTCCCCATCGCACAGGGCAAAAAAAGACGCCTCTTCGCCCGGTAGGAATTCCTCAACGACGATCTGCGCCCCGTCGCCGCCGCGCCGGCCAGCGAGCATGTCGACGATAGCCGCCTCCGCCTCCGTGCGATGGGGCGTCACGACGACGCCTTTACCGGCCGCCAACCCGTCCGCCTTGACGACGTAGGGCGGCGAAAAGGCGTCGAGGGCGGCGGCGACGTCATCTTGGCATCGGACAATTCGGTGGCGGGCCGTGGGTAGACCACGGCGGTCGCAAAACGCCTTAGCGAACGCTTTGGAGCTCTCAAGGCGCGCAGCGGCCGCCGAAGGACCAAAACAGGGGACGCCTGCAGCGGCCAACCGATCGGCTATCCCGGCGGCGAGGGCGGCCTCCGGACCGACGACGACGAGGTCGGCTTTGATTTCAAGGGCTAGGGCTGTCAGCGCTTCGAGATCGTCAACGCGCACGGGCCGAACCTCGCATAGGCCTGCGATGCCAGGGTTCCCCGGCGCAGCCACGAGGCGGGATAGGCGCGGGGACTGGACGATCTTCCAGGCGAGCGCGTGTTCACGGCCGCCTGACCCGATGAGAAGCACGATCATGGCCAGCCTGTGCGACGTGCGCGTCGAGCCGTCAAGCCTTGGTCCATCGCCAGCTTGCGCGCGGCTCCAGCGTCGCCAAATGACGCCCATGCCGCCCTTCGTCCATCATCCCCACTACCGTGCTGAGCTGGCTTCCGATCACCCCCTCGTCATCAATAAATTTCATCGCTTAGCTGAGCTATTGGTCGCTGAGGGGCTTGCGCCTGAGGGCGTGTTCCACACTCCCGAACCGGCCACCGAAGCGCTGCTGAGCGGCCCGCACGACGCGGAATACGTCCGCGCTGTGCTCGACGGCGTCCTGTCTCGCGAACGCCAGCGTCGGATCGGATTGCCCCTCACGCCCGAAATTATCCGCCGCGCCAGGGCCGTATGCGGCGGCACGCTTCTGGCGGCGCGCCTCGCCCTCACCCACGGCTTGGCCTGCAACACGGCTGGCGGCAGCCATCATGCGGGCCCCGATTTTGGGGCCGGCTTTTGCATCTTTAACGACGTGGCTGTCGCCGCCCAGGCCCTCCTCGACGAAGGGGCTGTTCGCCGCATTCTTGTCGTGGACCTTGACGTCCACCAGGGCGATGGCACTGCACTGATTTTCGCCGGGGACACCCGGGTTTTCACCTTCTCCATGCATGCAGACCGAAATTTTCCCGTACGCAAAGCCCTCAGCGACTTGGATCTCGCCCTACCCGACGGCGTCGGCGACACTGAGTATCTCGAGCGGCTTCACAGCGTCCTGCCCGACCTCATGCGTCGTGTGCGTCCCGAGCTCACCTTTTACGTCGCAGGCGTAGACCCGCATGAGGACGATCGGCTGGGTCGCCTTAAACTGACGGACGGCGGGCTTTTGCAGCGCGATCTCTACGTGCTGGAGACCTGTCTCGTCCTCGGCTCGCCCGTGGTTGGCGTCCTCGGCGGAGGATATGACCGGGATGTGGACCGCCTGGCGAGCCGGCACGCCACGTTGCACAGGGCGGCGCACGCCGCCGCCCTCACCCTCCTCTAGGCGCAGGCCCACCCAAGCGCCTATGCTGAAAGCGTGAGCGATCCCGATTCCTCGTTCGCCGACCCGGGCGCCTCGGCGGACAACGCCCATCCCTATTCCGTGTCTGAGCTCGCCTTCTCCCTCAAACGCACCCTTGAGGACGCCTACGGTTTCGTCCGCCTACGTGGGGAAATCTCCAAGGTTACCCGTCACGCCTCAGGCCATGTTTACCTCACGCTGAAAGACGAGCGGGCGAGCCTGGACGCCGTCGTCTGGAAGATGACGGTGCGAGCTCTGGCGTGCACGCCCGAGACCGGCCTCGAGGTGATCGTCACCGGACGCATCACCACCTATCCGGCTCGCTCGTCCTACCAGCTGGTGGTGGAGACGATGGCGCCCGCAGGCGTCGGCGCGCTCCTGGCCCAACTCGAACGGCTAAAGGCGCGCCTTCAGGCGGAGGGTTTATTTGATCCGACCCGGAAGGTCCCCCTGCCCCGCACGCCCGCAGTGATCGGTGTTATCACGAGCCCGACTGGAGCTGTGATCCGCGACATCCTGCATCGCCTGCGGGAGCGCTGGCCCGTACACGTGGTGCTCTGGCCAGTCACCGTGCAGGGAACCGACGCCGCCGCCCAGGTCGCCGCCGCCATTCTAGGGTTCAACGGCCTTGCCCCGGACGGACCCGCGCCACGCCCGGACGTCCTCATCGTTGCGCGCGGCGGCGGATCGGTGGAGGACTTGTGGCCGTTCAACGACGAGGCCCTGGTTCGCGCCGCCGCCGCCAGTCAGATCCCCCTCATCTCCGCCGTAGGCCACGAAACCGACACCACCCTGATTGATTTCGCCGCCGATCGACGGGCGCCGACGCCCACGGCGGCGGCGGAGATGGCGACCCCTGTGCTCGCGGAATTGGCCCTGCAGACCCTTTCCCTTGAGCAGCGCCTCGTGCGCGCCCTTAGCCAGGGGGTCGAGCTCCGGCGTGGGCGCCTCGCCGCCGCCGCGCGCGGCTTAGGCCGACCTGGCGATACGATCGGCCTCGCCAGCCAACGGTTCGACCTGGCGGCCAGTCGCCTCGGGTCCGCGCTGCAGCGGTGCGTCGCGGCCCATGATCGCGATCTCGCCAGGGCGTCGGCCCGTTTGTCCGCCGCCCCCCTCGTGCGCACCGCCCAGGCCCTTTCCGCCCGGGTGGACGAGCTCGACGCGAGGCTGCTTCAGGCGACGCAACGCCGAATCGACGACCTTGCACGACGGACGACGAACCTTGACCAGTTGCGCAGGTCCTTTGACCCCAATGGGCCTTTAGGCCGCGGCTTTGTGAGGGTCCACCGCGCGGAGGGAGCCCTCGTCCGGTCCGCCTCCGATCTTCAACCCCAAGAGCGCGTTCGCCTCATATTCGCTGACGGAGAGCGACGCGCTGTGATCGAGCCCAAGGCCGGAGAAGAGACATTGAGGCTCAAGTCAGGCCCTAAAGCCAAGCCCGCCCGTGCGCCTGCAGGCGCGGGACCCGCGAAAGCGCAGGACGATCTCTTCGATGAAGCCTAGCTAGATCAGACATGGGCGGTCGAGTTGGCGAGACCGCGGCAGAGGAATATACTTGGGGGGATGAACGCTTTTGATCGAAATTTGGATGGACCGGCCGTCGTGCACTACGGCGACGGCGAGTACGTAGTGATGAGGCCCGGACGGTTCGTGGTTTGCGGCGTTTCGGGCAAGCGCATCGCCTTGGAAGCCCTACGCTACTGGAGCGTCGAGCGGCAGGAGCCATATTTTGGGCCCGAGGAGGCGTTGCAGCGTTGGCGGGAAACATCACCGCGCGCCTGACGCGGCGCGCGGTCCTAGCGGCCGCAGGCGCATGTTTCGCTCAGAGCGGCGCGAAGGCCGACGCGCGTACCTTTCCCCTGTCGGGCGCCTTTCGGCAAGGCGGCGTTGTCATGGGCAGGGCCCAAGCCCGGGCTCCCGTCGCAGTTGATGGGAAAATTGTGGGCCAGGCGTCGGCCTCCGGGCTGTTTGTCGTGGGATTCGACCGTGACGCTCCCAGCGGCGCGCAAGTCGCTGTCTATCAAAGCGGATCGTGGATCACACGCGACGTGACGGTGGACCCTGTGGCCTACGACATCCAGCGCATAGACGGACTGCCGTCCCAAATGGTGACGCCCACCGATCCCGCCATCCTCGCTCGTGAGCAGGCCGACCGCGCGCTCAAGGACAAGGCCTTCGCCTCCCTCGCGGACCTGGACGATTTTCAAACCGGCTTCATCCTTCCCTTGGAGCATCCAATCCGAACCTCGCCCTTCGGGGTTCAACGGGTATTGAACGGCGAACCGAAGGCGCCCCACTATGGCGTCGATCTGGCTGCGCCGGAGGGAACGCCCATCAGGGCGCCCGCAGCCGGCGAGGTTGTGCTCGCCGCGCCAGATCTCTACCTAGACGGCGGTCTTACCTTGATCGATCACGGCCAGGGCCTGATCAGCATGTATCTGCATCAATCGCGGCTGGACGTGGCCGCTCGAGACCGGGTCGCCCAGGGCCAAACCATAGGCGCCGTGGGCATGAAGGGCCGCGCGACCGGTCCTCACCTATGCTGGCGCATGAAGTGGCGAGGCCGGAACCTTGACCCTTCCCTGTTGATCGGCGTCCATGCGCCAGCCCCGCAATCTTAGGTATATCACCCGAAAGTATGAGGGCCGTGATAAGATTTTAGAAAGCCTGTTTTGGCTTGGTAAACGCCATGGAAATTTGTTCTGTAACAGGCTTTTAAGTGTCACATTCGGCTTCTGGATACGAAACGCTGCGTGTTTTGCTAGCGGATGATAATCAACATATGCGCGCCATTGTTGCGACAGTGTTGATCGGCGTCGGCGTCAAACACGTGTTCGAAGCCCGGGACGGTCTTGAAGCGCTGGACGCGGTGAAGGAGTGGCACGCGGACCTGGCCATCGTTGACTTTCAAATGGCCCCCCTTGATGGGGTGGAGTTCACCCGCATGGTGCGGAACGCCCCTGACAGCAAGAACCCTTATCTGCCGATCATCATGATGACCGGCCATTCGGAACGCTCCCGCGTGATGGAGGCGAGAGACGCCGGAGTGACGGAGTTTGTCTGCAAGCCTCTCACTGCGAAATCGATCCTCGCGCGAATCCAAGCCGTCATCTACCACCCTCGCCCCTTCATCCGCTGCGCCCAGTATTTTGGCCCGGACCGACGTCGGCGCGAGGATCCGGATTACCGCGGCCCCTGGCGGCGCTCGGCGGACGCCGGTCAACCGGCGCATCTTTATCCGAGACAGATGGTGGAGCTGGGATAAGACCCGGCTAAACGCGCCGGCGCAGGTCGGCGTAGGCTTCCTGCGGCCACCGCTTGTGAACCCAAAACCATTCCGACGGCCGTTCGCGCACGCAAGCCTCGACGAAGGCGTTTATTTTGCGCACGCCAGCTTCCACATCGTGTTCGCGATCCCCGGTGTTCTCAAGCACGATAGGCTCGGCCACCACCACGCGAAACCGGGCGCGAGGAAGCCTCTGGACCGACATGGGTTGAAGCACAGCGCCGAATTTCAAGGCGATCCGCGTGGAGGCGCCGGCGGTGTGGACAATGTGGCCGAAGAATGGAGCGGCGACACCCTTGTTGAATTTCTGATCATTGAGGAAGGTCACCGACTCGCCCTTACGCAGGGTCTCGATTAGATCCCGAGAACCCAGCCCCCCCTTCGGCGCGAACATGCGCACTCCATAGCGCGCACGCGCCTCAATAATGCGACGATCGATGTGGGGATTGTTCGCTGCGCGATACGTGACCCTAGCCGGAACGCCGGCGTCGACAATAGCGGCGGCCATCACCTCCCAATTTGCGAAATGGCCTGAGATCAGGATCGCAGGCTCTCCGGACTGCGCGATGGCGACGAGGCGTTCGCGCCCCACCACCTCCACCCGCCCCCGTGCGGGCGTGAGCTCGTCGGTGAGCGGGAACTCGAAGAACGTGCGCCCAAGATTGTCCCATTGGGACCGTAGAAGCTTAGCCCGCTCGGCCGGGGCCAGGTTCGGGAAAGCCAGATCAATATTGCGCCCTACGATCTGCGCGACGGGCGTCAGGGGCCCGATCCAGCGGAACAGACGCCCGCCAAGCGCCGATATCCACTCTACTGGAAAAAGCCGCACCACGGCGCTCAGGATGTCGTAGCCGAGGGCCTGAAGGCGCCAGCCGATGGCGCGGCTCAAGGGAGGTTTTGGATCCGCCACGGGGCCTGATTAAGCGCGGCGGGAGCGCGGCGCAACGCTGTGCAGGTCTACAAAGCGTCGCCGCCTTGGGCGCTCAAGCTGAATGGGGGGAACCTGATGCTAAAAGGGCGCGCCACCGCCAGGATCAGCGTCTAACCGGGAAGCGCCCACGCCCGTGAAGCGCCCTCAAGGGCCGGCGCCCGACGAAAGAGGCCCGGCGCGGCGCCCGCGACAAAACCCGCCGGCGCGTCCTCCTCAACCCCCAACATCAGCCAACCGTCGGGGGAAAGCGCCTGCGAGAGTCCCTCTAAGGTCTTGGCGCGCGCCGTGGGATGGAACGCATCCACCACATTCCGACATAGGATCACATCAAAGGGGTCGTTGACGGTGAAGGGATCTATCAGGTTCAGCCTGCGCCATCGCACGCGCTGTCGCAGGCGCGGGGAGATCCTCCAGCCATCGTCCGCGGGCTCGAAGTGCCGCAGGAGGCTACGGATGGGAAGACCTCTTTGGACCTCAAAATGCGTGTAAAGACCGCTCTCCGCCTTCTCCAGGGCGGCGGCGGAAAGATCGCTGGCGAAAATGTGCGGGTCGCCCAACTCAGGGCAGTCGGCGGCCATCATGGCGAGGGAATAGGGCTCCTGGCCCGAGGCGCAGCCGGCGGACCAGATGCGCACACCCCCGCGACGACCCGCGGCGAGGTCGGGCAAGACCTCGCTGGTCAGAGCGCGAAACGCAGTCCTGTCTCGGAAGAACGAGGTCTCCTGGAGCAACATGGCCTCGACGACGACGCGCATGAGGCGGTCGTCGTGTGTGGACTTCAATTTCGAGACAAGTTCCGACACCGACGCGGCCCCTTCGCGGCGGGCCACGGGGCTGAGGCGTGTTTCAGCGAAAAAGCCACGCTCCCCGGTCAGAACGAGACCGGAGCGGGCCCTGACAAGGGCGCAAACGAATTCTAAATCGCCGGGGCTCAAAGGAGTCCCGCCTCCGCGAACTTCGCCTCAATGATCTCGCTGTCGAAGGGTTTCATGATGTATTCGTCCGCGCCCGCATCCAGGGCCTGGGCGATCCGCTTCGGGTCGGTTTCGGCCGAGCAGAAGACCACAACGGGCGAATCGCCGCCCGGCTCCTGGCGCAGGCGCTCAAGGAACTCAATTCCATCCATGGTCGGCATGGCCCAGTCGAGAAGGATCGCGCTCGGCATGGCGGAACGGCATGACGCCAGCGCCTCCGCGCCGTCGACGGCCTCAGAGATTTCAAAGTCATAGCTTTCAAGGATCCGCCGCGCGACCTTCCGGACCACGCGGCTGTCATCCACGACAAGACAAGTCTTCCCCAAGGGCCGGCTCCCCTCCCGGACCTGCAGTCGCCGCAGGGCCGAGGTCATCATGGCGGCTCGAGGTTAAGGAGGGGTTCGAAAACTGCCCGTCTAGGCGGGCGCAGGCGGTTCAAGGGGAATCCGCGCCGTGAGGACAGCCCTGTCCTCAGCCACCTCATGGCGCAGCGCGCCGCCCGCGGCGGTTACGATGGCATGGACAAAATAGGCCTGGACCCAATGGCCGCTGAGGCCCTCGCCCAAGGGCTCGCCCGCCAGCCCACGCATAACTTCCGCTCGGAAGCGAACCCTTGGCCCAGCGACGGACACCGTCATCTCCACCGCGCCGTCCTTAATGTCCGCCGAGACGCTGGCGGTCCCGCCCGTGGGCAATCCGCCCCCGCCGATCTGGGCGAGATTGAGAATGGTCCTGGCGCAGGGCTTGTCCAACGCCTCAAGTCGGACCGTCCAGTCCAAGGCGGCGCGAACATGCTCAAACACGCCCGCCGTCAACCGTTCGAGCTCGCGAGCGTCGAAGCTTTCCGCGGCGGACGAACCGCCGAACGCAACCCGGGCGAAGGCCAGCTGCGCCACCATTTTCCGGGCCGACGCCTCGATGAGCTTCATGGCGTCCTCGCGCATGTCCGTGGCGGTGGGATCCTCGAGGAGATCCACGCCTGACATGATGGCGCTGGCTGGGCTGATGAAATCGTGGCACAGGCGGCCGGCGAGCAAGGCGGCGAGCTCGGACGGCGCCATCTGCGCCGCAGACCCCGGCCCCTCTACAGCCTCCACCGGATCGTGAGCGGCTTGCGCCTCAGTCTCCGCCGCGGAACCAGGGCTCAAAAGGGCCGCGCCGGGATCAGTCATGGAGGATGCTCTCGCAGAATCAGGGGCCTTTGGGGGCTGGATCATCGCCACCGTGGGGCTGTGTGGGCAAGTACGCAACGCGCCCCTCGCCCCCGCAAGGGCCCGCATGGCATAGGAGGGTCATGACCGACGCTTTTCTCGAACCCGGCATGCTGGTCCGCCAACCCGACGCGCCCGACTGGGGCGTCGGCCAAGTTCAGTCCGTGGACGGACGTCGGGTCACAGTCACATTCGAGGAGGCGGGCAAGCGGGTCATCGACATCAGGTTCGCCCCCCTTGATTACGTCGGACCCGATCCGCGCCGCGACCAGCGCGGCGACTGACGGCGGCCGCCTGCGGTTACTGCGCCGCTCCGCCCACTTCCTTCGAAGCTTCGACGCGCTATGTTAGCCTGACGTTTCGGCGTCGCGGACGCTCATGAGGATGGGAGCATAGGACCATGAGCTTCACCGGGGCGAACGCCATGGAGATCGATGCGGCGACGGTGCGCACCCAGAACGTCAAACTCCATACGATGGCGGACTTCGAAGGCATGCGGCGAGCGGGCCGTCTTGCCGCAGAATGCTTGGATATGCTGGTCCCCCACGTCCAACCCGGGGTCCTTACGGAAACCCTCGACGATCTTGCGCGAGAGTTTATCCTGGATAATCGCGCCCTACCCGCCTGCCTCGGCTACCGCGGCTTTACCAAGACCGTCTGCATTTCGGTCAATCACGTGGTCTGTCATGGCATCCCCGGGGCGCGCCCCCTGCGCGACGGCGACATCGCCAACATTGACGTGACCCTGATCCTCGACGGCTGGCATGGGGACACGAGCCGCATGTATGGGGTTGGTCCGGTTTCGCCGCGCGCACGGCGCCTTGTGGACGTGACCTTTGAAGGCCTTCAGCGCGGCCTGGCCGCCGTACGCCCTGGCGCGACCCTTGGAGATATCGGCTTCGCTATCCAGTCCTACGTCGAAGGCCAGCGGTGCTCAGTGGTGCGAGACTTCTGCGGCCACGGCGTCGGACGCGTTTTTCACGACAATCCCAACATCCTGCATTTTGGCCGCAAGGGCGAGGGCCTGACGCTCAAGCCGGGTATGTTCTTCACGATAGAGCCCATGGTGAACCTTGGCCGCCCTGGAGTGAAGCTGCTCTCCGACGGCTGGACCGCTGTGACGCGGGATAAATCCCTCTCGGCGCAGTTCGAGCATTCCGTTGGGGTGACGGAGACCGGGATAGAGATCTTCACCCTCTCGCCGGCCGGCCTGGACAAGCCCGCCATCATGGGCGGACCAGAACTCAATCCATAGGCTGGGATCACCCTAAGGCCATCATCTCCCAGGCGAGATACTCCGGCGTGGAAAGGAGCGCCTCGACATAGGCCGCCGCCATACCCGTATCGCCGAAATCGGAGAGGGCGACGCCATAGGTGCGGAAGCGCGTCGCAACAGGGGTGAAGAAGGCGTCGGCGATGGACCAGGCGCCCACAAGGTAGGGCCCCAATTCGCCATAGCGCGACCGAAGGCCGGTCCAAAGGCTCACGATACGTCGAATGTCGCGGTGGGTCGCCTCAGACAAGGTGACCGAGCGATGCGGTGCGGCCAGGTCCATGGGGCATTCCCCGCGCAGGGAATGGAACCCGGCGTGCATTTCCGCAGCGGCCGCCCGGGCTAAGGCGCGGGCGCGAGCGTCGATGGGCCATAGGCCCGCCGCAGGGATCTGATCGGCGATGTATTCGCTGATCGCCAAGCTGTCCCAAACCACCAGGTCTCCGTCCTTCAGCACCGGCACAAGTCCAGTGGGCGATCCGGCCCTCACGATGGCCTCCTCGGTGGTTCCATGCTCACGCAGGCTGATCAGCGTCTGGTCGAAGGGGATGCCGGCTCGCTTCAAAACGAGCCAAGGACGCATTGACCACGTTGACCATTTTGGCGTGCCGATAACAAGTTCCATGACATTCCTCACATGCCGTCGAGCCAAAGCCTACCCCACCCCACAGCATATGGCCTGTGGGAGAAACTCTGACTACAGTTCGTCAAATTTTAGATCGCCCCCAATTTGGTAAGGCGACAATCGGGAGGGGTAATGACGCAAACGATCGTAGCGCCCAGCGCTAAGCCGCTGTTCACCGGCGGATATACCCGCTGGGTGTTGACCCTCCTTCTCTCCGTCTACACGCTTAATTTCATCGACAGGACCATCATCGCCACCATAGGCCAGGCGATCAAAGTGGACCTGAAGCTGACCGACGCTCAACTGGGACTTCTTGGCGGCTTCTCCTTTGCAGTGCTCTACACCATCCTCGGCCTTCCCCTTGCGCGGTTGGCCGAGCGATGGAACCGGGTTTCCATCATCGCCTTAGCCCTGGTCGTGTGGTCCGGCTTTACCGCCCTTTGCGGCGTCGCAGCCAGCTTCACCCAGCTCCTTCTTTACCGCGTGGGTGTCGGGGTGGGAGAAGCTGGATGCTCGCCCGCGGCCCACTCCCTCATCTCAGACTATTATCCGCCCCGCAAAAGGTCCTCGGCTCTAGCCGTTTACTCCTTCGGCATTCCCCTCGGCGCCATGATCGGCGCCGTCGCCGGCGGGTGGCTCGCCCAGAACCTTAACTGGCGGCTCGCCTTTTTCGTCGTCGGCGCGCCAGGCGCTGTGGTGGCCCTTATCGTCAAGCTTGTTATTAAAGAGCCGCCGCGAGGACTTTCGGAGCCCGCGAGCGCAGGGGCGCCGGAGGCGCCGCCGCGGTTGAGCCTAAACGGTGAGCTTGGAGAGGTCAGGGCCGTGGGCCGTGCTCTTCTGGGAAGTTGGCCTGTAGCCAACATCGTCATCGGCGTCACCCTGGCGTCCTTCGCCGGGTACGGCGCCGGACAGTTTGCTCCTCCCTATTTCATCCGCACTTTCGCCTTGAACTACGCCCAGGTCGGCCTGCTCATTGGTCTGATCGGCGGGTTCTCCTCGGGCCTCGGCACCCTCGCGGGCGGCTTTGTCACCGACTGGGCAAGCCGCCATGGGCCAAGGTGGTACGCCCTCGTGCCGTGCATCGGCTTGGCTGTCTCGACGCCAATCTACATCCTGGCCTACTCCGCCCCCTCCTGGCGCCTGGCAGGTCTGATCCTGCTCGTTCCCGGGCTTTTCCATTACACATACCTTGGTCCCACGTTTGGCGTGGTTCAGAACATGGTCCCGACTTTTAGACGAGCGACGGCGACAGCCATGCTCTTCTTCGTGCTGAATTTCATCGCCCTCGGGTTCGGGCCGCCGTTCACCGGCTGGATTATCGATCGTTTCGCCGCCTTTCTTTTTCAGCATCCTTCTAGTGGGCTGTTGACCACGGTCGCCGGGGCCATCGGCGACCTCGTTGGCCCTGGTGCGAGCGTCCCGGGTTTCAGCGCGCACTGCCCAGGCGGTGCTGCGGTGAAGGGATCCGCGCCGGCCCTCATGGCTCAATGCAAAGGAACCCTGGCGCTAGCCACGCGCGATGGGATGATCGTCACTTTTCTTTTTCTGACCTGGGCGGCGCTCCACTACCTTCTTGGGTCCTTCGGCCTCGCGAAAGCCTTAGCCGCCGCACGAACGGCGCGCGGGGAGAGCGCGTGAAGCACGTGTGTTATGCCCCTGCACAGGCGTGATTTAGCGCCATATAAGCGGAAGCGTTTAAGGACACCGCCCATTGACTGACAGTCCCGACTTCGACCTTGCCGTCATCGGCGGCGGCGTAAACGGCTGCGGCATCGCCCGGGACGCCGCGGGACGCGGCGCGCGAGTGGTCTTGTTCGAAAAGGGCGATCTAGCCGGAGCCACATCCTCGGCCTCCACCAAGCTCATCCACGGCGGACTGCGCTATCTTGAGCAGTACAAGTTCCGCCTGGTGCGCGAAGCCCTCGAGGAGCGCGCAGTCCTGTGGCGCCTTGCGCCGCATCTGACCCACCCCTTGCGCTTTGTCCTGCCCCACCACGCGGGCCTACGCCCCCGGTGGATGCTGAGGCTGGGTCTCTTTTTATACGACAACCTCGGATTCAGGGGCGGCCTTGAGGGCGCAAGGGCCGTTGACCTGACCCAAAGCCCCTTCGGCGCCCCCCTCAAGAGCCAGTATCGCAAGGGCTTTTCCTATTACGACTGCCAAACGGACGATGCACGGCTTGTCGTCCTCAACGCCATGGACGCGCGTGCCCGCGGCGCCGACATTCGTGTGCGCGAAGCTGTCGTGTCAGCGACGCGCACGGCCGACCGTTGGATCATCTCGTCGAAAACCGCTGTCGGCGAAGAACGGTCCCTCACGGCGAGGGTTCTCGTCAACGCGTCAGGGCCCTGGGTGAATGACACCTTGAATCTCGCCAAGACGGCGCAGCCGTCCGGGGTTCGTCTGGTCCAGGGCAGCCACATCGTGACGCGCAAGCTCTATGCGCACGACAGCGCCTACATCTTCCAGAATAGGGACGGCCGGATTGTCTTCGTCATCCCTTGGGAGGATCGCTTCACGATGATCGGCACGACCGATCGTGACTGGACCCTCTCTCCCGAAACCATCGAAGCGACGCCAGAAGAGATCGCTTATCTATGCGGCGCGGTGAACGAGTATCTGGACACGCAACTTGTCCCCGCGGATGTGGTTTGGACCTGGTCCGGGGTCCGCGCCCTCGTGGATGACGGCGCCAGCGCGGCGCAGGAGGCGACACGCGACTACGTCCTCACCCTCGACGCCGAGGCCGACAGAGCGCCGATCCTGTCGGTCTACGGGGGAAAAATCACCACCTATCGGCGCCTAGGCGAAGCGGCGTTGAAAAAACTCCAACCCCACCTCCCCGTCTTGGGTCGTCCAAGCTGGACTGCGTCCTCTCCGCTTCCGGGCGGGGACTTCGCCAAGGACGGCCTTGACGCGCTCACCCAGTCCCTTCGCGATCAACACCCCTACCTTTCGCCCGCCCATGCGGCGCGGCTTGCCCGGACTTATGGCACCTGTGCTTTCGTCCTCCTCCAAGGCGCAGGGAACATGGAGGCTCTGGGCGAGCGGTTCTGTTCAGACCTGACCGCTCGCGAGCTCGACTACCTCGCCGACCATGAATGGGCTGAGACGGCGGAAGACGTTCTTCTCCGGCGCACCAAGCTCATTCTCCTGGCGACCGAGGACGACAAGGATCGCATCGACGCTTACCTCCGCGCGCGGACGGGCGCCAACTATCGCCCAGGCCGGCGCGCTCACGTCACCGTGGACGCCGCACGTTAGAGCGCAGCGACCTGCAACAGTCCCCAGCGTTGTCGGCGCCGGGCCGCACTGCCGTCGCCAGCCCAGCCGCCAGGCGGGCAAACCCCGCGAGGGCTTGGTCCTTACAGGTAGGCGGAGACTGCGGTCGCAAGCCCCGTAACGCCTAGAGCCGCGGCGAGGGCCCAAGGCCAGTGCTGGCGCGTGATGATCGCAATGGTGGAGATGGCGATGCCGATTTCCAGCAACGTCGCGGCCAGGGCCAGGCGATGGTGGCGCCGTTCGTGGCGATCGCTGGCCTCGAGGTCCGCGTCCCGCCTTGCTTCAAACGACTTCGCCTGCGTCTGCGCCGTCGTCTCTCCGCTGGCTTCCGACGCGGCCTTCTGCGCGTACCCCTTCGCCCGGGGCGAGGGCGAGGCGGCGGCGATGTCAAAGAGGTTTTTCTTCAAGCTCTTCGCCTGATAGAGCCCCCACTGGTCGGTAGCCTGGTCCTGGGCGAGGACCGCCCGGCTTGCCTCGGTAATGGCGCCGGCGGTCTCGGTGTTCTCGAGGCTGCTGGTGGCCGCGGTGACGACAGCGAGCACGGCCACAAGGATGGAGACCCGCGAGGCGAAAGCGTCGCGGCCGCGCTCAGCCTCCTCCGCAGCCTTCTCGCGCTCGCGCACATCCATGAGCTCAGTCAAACCCGATCCCCGTCCGATGCCGTCAGCCGCGGCTGGCTAAGGCCGCCTGGGCCGCGGCTAGGCGCGCGATGGGAACACGGTAGGGCGAACACGAGACGTAATCGAGGCCTATACCATGACAGAAGGCGATGGAGGCGGGATCGCCGCCGTGCTCCCCGCAAATCCCAAGCTTCACGTCGGGACGGGTCTTACGTCCTCGCTCAACGGCGATCTTGATGAGATCGCCAACCCCATCCTGGTCGAGGGTGACGAAGGGATCCTTTTCGAAAATGCCTTTCTGGATATAGGCGTCCAGAAAACGTCCGGAATCATCCCGCGAAATCCCGAAGGTCGTCTGGGTAAGGTCGTTGGTCCCAAATGAGAAGAACTCCGCGCTCTGGGCGAGCTCATCGGCCCTGAGCGCGGCGCGAGGCAACTCAACCATGGTGCCGACCTTATAGGGGACCTCGACGCCGAGGCGATCCATCACCGCCTTGGCGACACGGTCGGTCAACTCGCGCAAAAACCGCATCTCCTCACCCTTGGCGACAAGGGGGTGCATGATCTCCGGGAGCGGCGCCGGACCGCTCCGCGCGATCTCGCAGGCGGCTTCGAAAATAGCCTGCACCTGCATTTCGTAGATCTCGGGGAAGGCCACGCCCAGCCGGCACCCGCGCCAACCCAGCATGGGATTGGTCTCCTGCAACTCGGCCGTGCGGCGCTTGAGCTTGGCCGCGTCCAGGCCAGCGCTCGCCGCCAGGGCGTCGCATTCCTGGTCGGAATGGGGGAGAAACTCGTGCAGCGGCGGGTCGAGGAGACGGATGGTCACTGGCAGGCCCGCCATTATGGTGAAAAGCTCGACAAAGTCGGAGCGCTGGAACGGCAGGATTTTCGCTAACGCCATGCGTCGCCCCGCTTCGTCGTCAGCCAGGATCATCTCTCGGACGGCGGCGATGCGGGTTTCGTCAAAGAACATGTGCTCCGTCCGGCACAGCCCTATTCCTTCAGCCCCAAACCCTCGGGCGGTCTTGGCGTCGAGGGGCGTCTCGGCGTTGGCGCGCACGCGAAGGGTCCTCGCCCGATCCGCCCAGATCATCAGGGCGGCGAAGTCGCCGGTGAGCTCAGGCTCGACCATGGGCATGGCGCCCACCAGGATCTCGCCTTTAGAGCCGTCGATGGTGATTACATCGCCGGCGCGGAAGGTTCGCCCTCGGGCGCGCATGACGGCGGCGTCCGCGTCGATCTGGACTTCTCCCGCGCCAGAAACGCAGGGTCGCCCCATGCCGCGGGCGACGACCGCGGCGTGACTGGTCATGCCGCCCCGGGCGGTGACGACGCCGCGGGCGGCGTGCATGCCGTGAATGTCTTCAGGCGATGTTTCGTCACGGACGAGAATGACCGCTTCGCCCAGGGAGCCGAGACGTTCGGCCTCGTCAGCGTCGAAGACGATCTTGCCGGTGGCGGCGCCGGGCGAGGCGGGAAGCCCCTGGGCGACAACGTCGCGAACGGCGCGCGGATCAATAGTCGGGTGCAGAAGCTGATCAAGGGACGAGGGGTCAACCCGCATAACCGCTTCATCTTCGCTGATCAGGCCTTCGGCCACCTGATCCACGGCGACTTTGAGGGCTGCTTTAGCGGTTCTTTTGCCGTTACGGGTCTGAAGCATATAGAGTCGGCCACGTTCGACGGTGAACTCGATATCCTGCATATCCCTATAGTGTCGCTCGAGGCGGTCGACGACGTCCTTGAACTGGGCGAACACCTCCGGCATGGCCTCCTCCATGGACGGCGCCGCCTCCCCCATCTCCTCGCGGGACGCTTTGGTCAGATTTTGAGGCGTCCTAATTCCGGCCACCACGTCCTCACCTTGAGCATTGATGAGGAACTCCCCGTAAAGCCGGTTGTCGCCCGTCGATGGGTTTCGCGTGAAGGCGACGCCCGTGGCGGAGGTCTCCCCCATATTGCCAAACACCATGGACTGGATGTTCACCGCCGTGCCCCAGCTTTCGGGGATGTCGTGCATGCGGCGATAGAATTTCGCCCTGTCGTTCATCCAACTCGCGAACACGGCGCCGACAGCGCCCCAGAGCTGGGCCTTCGGGTCCTGGGGGAAATCGACGCCTAGACCGGTACGAACGGCGGCCTTGTAATCCTTGACCACGGCCTCCCAGTCCTCCGCCTTGAGCGCTGTGTCGACCGTCACGTCCAGCCGGTCTTTGTGATCGTCTAGGATTTCCTCAAAAGCGTGGTGCTCAAGTCCGAGGACAACATTGGAGTACATCTGGATAAACCGCCGATAGCTGTCAAAGGCGAACCGTCGATCCCCAGATAGGCGGGCTAGCCCTTCGACCGTCTCATCGTTGAGGCCAAGGTTCAGGACCGTATCCATCATTCCTGGCATGGAGGCGCGCGCGCCGGAGCGCACCGACACAAGAAGGGGGTTCTGCGCATCTCCGAACCGCTTCGACGTCAGGGCCTCGACCTTCTCCAAACCGGCCTGGACCTGGGCTTCAAGACCTTCAGGAAACACTTTTCCGTCACGGTAGTAATGTACGCATGCTTCTGTGGTGATGGTGAAGCCGGGAGGCACCGGCAGTCCCAGGGCGGACATCTCCGCAAGGTTGGCGCCCTTTCCGCCAAGCAGGTTGCGCATCGCGGCATTGCCGTCGGCGACGCCTCCGCCAAAGGAATACACCCAGCGGATCGTGGCCGGTGTGCTCTGCGCGCCGTCGCCCATACCTTCGTCCTCAACCGCCATTGATGTCGCCTCGATGGGGGCCATTTTGCGTTAGGCGCCCCGCCTTGTTCCGCCGGCCGAGCTTACACGCCCCGCCATCGCCATGAACTACCCTGAAATTAGAGAGAAGTCCGCCACTCGGTTCGCCGTATCACGCACCTGCGTCAAGAGTTTTAAACGTAAGCTTCTGACAACCGGATCAGGATCGTTAACAAGCACCTTTTCAAAAAAGGCGTCGACGGGCGGTCGAAGCTTCGCAAGTTGGCGCATGGCTCCAACGTAATCGTTTCGTCCTAACGCGGCGTCTACGTCCATGGCGACGGCGCGCAAGATCTCTTCGAGCGCCGTTTCTTCTGGCGGCCTCCGGGACGCGTGTCCCAAACCTGCGGCCTGCGTCTCCGCCGGAGCGCGCTTGTCTTCGGCTTTGAGGATGTTCACCGCCCGCCGATACCCGCTTAAGAGGCTGGCGCCGTCCTCCCCCAGCAGGAACGAGGACAAACCCTCCACACGGTCCGAAATGCTCAGCATATCGTCGTCCCCGAGGGCGAACACGGCGTCGACGAGGTCGTGGCGGCGGCCCTCATCCTTCAAAGCGGCTTTAAGCCGATCCGCGAAGAAGGCGGTCAACCCCTCCCGAACCTCGGCCCGAGCGGCCAATTCGGACATTTTTCTGCGCTCTTCGCTCCCAAGACCGTTAGCGAGAAGGCCCTCGAGCGCCTCGTCGATGGCGGCGCGCAGGGACAGGGCGATGCGCCCATGCAGAACAATGCGGATCACCCCAAGGGCGGCACGCCTGAGCCCGTACGGGTCTTTCGACCCCGTAGGGCGTTCATTTATGGCGAAAAACCCGGTCAAGGTGTCCAGCTTGTCGGCGAGAGCCACCGCCACGGTCGTCGGCGCCGTCGGCACCGCGTCGGCTGGGCCCACGGGCCGATAGTGGTCGCGCACGGCGTCCGCCACAGCGTCAACAGCCGCTGCGTCAAGGCCAGCGCTCCACGCGCCGTTGGGGAAATCCCCCTCGCGACGCCCTTCAAGACGGGCGTAATAGCCGCCCATAACGCCCTGAAGCTCCGGGAATTCTCCCACCATTCCTGTCGTAAGGTCCGCCTTGGCGAGGCGGCCCGCGGCGGCGGCTAAAATTGGGTCGGCGCCCACGCGAGCAGCGAGACGCGACGCCAGCCCCTCAATCCGTTCGGCGCGGGCCCGAAGGGTCCCGAGACGGGCGTGGAAGACGACGCCGTCAAGCTTCGCGAGGCGAGCCTCGAGGGAGACCTTTTGGTCCTCTCGCCAGAAGAAACGCGCATCATTGAGCCGTGCTGAAAGGACCTTAGCGTTCCCCGCAGCGAGGGCGCCGCCTCCATCCACAGGCTCGATATTCGCTACGACCACGAAATGGGGGGCGAGCGCCTGTGTCGCGGGATCCCGCACGGCAAAGTATTTCTGGTGCGTGCGCATGGAGGTGCGGATCACTTCGGCAGGCAGGTCCAAAAAGGCGGGATCCATGTCCCCCAACATGGGCGTCGGCCATTCGGCGAGACCTGCAAGTTCGTCAAGCAACGCCTGGTCCGGAACCAGTTCAAGGCCTTTGGTCGCGCAAACCGCCTCGGCGCCGGACGCGATCCGCGCCTTGCGATCCTTGGCGTCGAGGATGACGCTGCGCACCGCTAGCGCCGTCTTATACTGCGTAAAGTCGCACACCCTTATGGGCGGGCCGGGGGTCATAAACCGGTGACCTTCAGTGAGGTCCGAGGAGGCCACCGCGCCAATCTCCACGGGCACAACGGCGCCGTCGAACACACAGGTGATGCGACGAAGCGGCCGGATCCACCGGAAGCTGGAGGTCCCCGACCGCATGGACTTCGGCCAGGGAAAGCTATTGACGAGAGACGTGGTTATTTCGGCAAGAAGCTCACCCGTCGGGCGCCCCGGCCGGGGAAGGTCGGCGTAAAACGTCCCGTCGCGCTCGACGAGATCAGTCCGCGCGACGCCGGTCGACCGCAGAAAGCCGTCCAGCGCCTGGGCGGGCGCGCCCACTTTGGGACCTCTGCGGCTTTCAATGCGATCCGCCTGCTTAAGAGGCAGGCCGTCGACCACCAGGGTTAGTCGGCGCGGACCTGAGAAACTCTCGACGGAGGTGAACTCCAGGTCGGCGGCCGCGAGAGCCGCACGGCTAAGACGCTCGAGGTCGCGCGCGGCCTGGTGCTGCATGCGCGCAGGGATCTCTTCTGAGAACAACTCCAGCAGAAATTCGGCCATGTCAGGCTCCAGCCTCGACCAAGACCCATTGGTTCGCGCATGCGCGGCAGAGATCGCGAATACGCGCGATATAGCTCTGGCGCTCCGCCACGGCGATGGCGCCGCGCGCATCCATAAGGTTGAACAGGTGGCTAGCCTTGAGAACATGGTCATAGGCCGGAAGCACGAGGGATTGGGACGCCCCCAGGCCAAGGAGACGTCCGACCTCGCGTTCCATGTCGGCGAATTGACGCTGGAGCGTTTCTACGTCCGCCGCTTCAAAGTTATAGGCCGAGAACTCCTTCTCGCTCTCAAGAAAGACGTCGCCATAGGTCTTCGGCGCCGGACTATCGGCGCGATTGAACGCCAGGTCGTAAACCCGATCGACATTCTGGACGTACATGGCCAGACGTTCGAGGCCGTAGGTGATCTCCCCGGCGACCACGTCAACCTCTAGGCCCCCAACCTGTTGAAAGTAGGTGTATTGGGAGACTTCCATGCCGTCGCACCACACCTCCCAGCCGAGGCCCCAAGCGCCGACGGTCGGGTTCTCCCAGTCGTCCTCGACAAAGCGTATATCGTGAACGGTCGGGTCCAACCCGATGGCGGCGAGGGAGCCGAGGTAGAGCTCCTGCATGTTGGACGGGTTAGGTTTCAGGATGACCTGATACTGATAATAGTGCTGAAGCCGATTGGGGTTCTCCCCATAGCGACCGTCGGACGGGCGGCGCGAGGGCTGAACATAGGCCGCCCGCCACGGCTTTGGGCCGAGGGCGCGTAGGACCGTCGCCGGATGCAGGGTGCCAGCTCCCACCTCCACGTCGTAGGGCTGCAGAATGAGACAGCCCTGCCCGCTCCAATACTGGTGCAAGGTCAGAATAAGATCCTGAAAACACAGGGGCGCCGATTGGGCGGCTTCAGACGGCATAGCGGGAGAACGCCTCGAAAAAAGACGGCGGACCATAGGGTGCGCCGTCTTTTCGATCAATGAGCCGTCGCCTGCCGGCTGCTTATTGTGGAGGCGTCAGGACCTTATCAATGACGTAGATCACCCCGTTCGAGGCGGGCGCGGCGGCCTGCAGCACCTGGGCGTCATTGATCTTCATCGGCGACGCCAGGCCATCCACAGTGATGGGCTTGTTGACGACGCTCGGGACGGGCGCAGCGGCGTGTCCCTCAATCTGATCCTTCAAGATTTTCGTGTTGACCACATGATAGGCGACGAGGGCCTGAAGCTGTGCCGCGTTCTCCGGCTTCATGAGGGTCGCCAGGGTGTCCGCCGGCACGGCGGCGAAGGCTTCATCTGTCGGCGCGAAAAGGGTGAACGCACCCGGAGACGACAGTAGACCCGTCAGACCTGATCCGTCTAACGCCTTCAAAAGCGTGGTAAATTTTCCGCTAGCCTTAAGATTGGCGACGATATCGATGGAGGCGTTTGGGGTAATGATGTCAGCCGCCGCCGAAGCGGGGCTTGTCGGGGCCGGCGCAGCGGCGGCCCCTCGGGTTTGGGCGAACGTCGCGGTCTGGGCGAGCGTCGCGGCGGCGGCCAGGGCGAGGCCAGCGGCGGCGGACGCGTAAGATCGGAACATAGGTATCCTCATGTTGAGACGGCTTGGCCGTTTGAGGGCGGTTGGGGCGACGCTCGCAGATCCTTAAAGTCAACCAAGCGTGACGAGCCCTTACAGCCCGCAGAAGCGCCCTGGAAGCACCGGCGCCCCAAGATTTGGCGAATTAACGACGTGATGCCGCCTTTCTAGGCGCCGCTCTTGAAAAGCGGGCCCCGGCCGGACCTCAAGCCATGCGGGGCTTAATGGGACCTCTACCGTTGATGACGGCGACCGCGGCGACCGGAACGGGGGCGGCCGGCGGTTTTGCGGAGTGGGGATTCATCATGGCTCGATTGAAGTGGGGCGGGCGCCTCGCCGGTCTCATGCTAATGGCTCTCGCGGGTATGACGGCCTTCGCTGCGCCCGCCTTGACCCCTTCCCACGCCCTAGCCCAGTCCGCAGCGCCGGCGATAACCCCGTCCGCCGCGTCTGCACCGGCGCCGGCCAATTCCAACGCCTCTCCCAACACCGGAGACACGGCCTGGATGCTGACGTCGACGGCTTTGGTCCTCATGATGACCATCCCCGGCCTCGCCCTGTTTTATGGCGGCATGGTCCGGCGCAAGAACGTCATCGCAACGGTGGCTCAGTCGTTCGTCATTACAGCCGTCGTGACCCTTGTCTGGTATGCCGTGGGATACTCCATCGCTTTCGGAACGAACGCCGACGCCGGACAGAACCGCTTCTGGGGCGGTCTCGGCGATGCGTTCCTCAAATCGGTCACCATGGACAAGCCCTTCCAAATCGCCGGGGCCGCCGTGACCATTCCGGAATACGTCTACATGATGTTCCAGATGACGTTTGCGATCATCACCCCGGCCCTGATCTGCGGCGCGTTCGCGGAGCGGATGAAGTTCTCCGCACTGCTGCTATTCATGACCCTTTGGTCCATCTTCGTCTATGCGCCCATCGCCCATTGGGTTTGGGGCGGCGGGTTCCTCGGCGGCCTTGGGGTTCTGGATTTCGCTGGCGGCACCGTTGTCCACATAAACGCCGGCGTGGCGGGCCTCGTCTGCGCCCTCGTCATGGGTCCCCGTAAGGGTTACGGCCACGAAAACATGGCGCCGTACAATCTCGTCTACACCATGATGGGAGCAAGCCTTCTCTGGGTCGGTTGGTTTGGCTTCAATGCCGGCTCCGCCGTCGGCGCCAACACCCTCGCCGGTGCGGCTATGGCCAATACGCAGATCGCCACCGCCGGCGCGGCCCTGGCCTGGATGGCTGCGGAATGGGCCGTCTCCAAGAAGCCCACGCTTCTTGGCATGGCCTCCGGCGCCGTAGCGGGCTTGGTGGCGGTCACCCCGGCTTCGGGCTATGTCAACCCAAACGGCGCCCTCGCCGTGGGAATCGCCGCAGGCGTGATCTGCTACACGTCCGCCGTCTTCCTCAAGCGGGCTTTGAAGTATGACGACAGCCTGGACGCTTTCGGCGTCCACGGGGTCGGCGGCTTCGTGGGCGCCCTCCTTACTGGCGTTTTCGCCGACGCCGCCATCAATTCGGCGGGCAAGGTGCATAGCATCATCACCCAGTTTGAAGGGTGCGTCGGAACCATCGTGTGGTCGGGTGTCCTGACCTTCGTCATCCTGATGATCTGCAAATACACCACCGGCCTGAACGTCTCGGAAGATGCCGAGATGGAGGGGCTCGACATGGCGCTTCACGGAGAAGCCCTGCACGAGTTTTAGGCCATCCGGTGCGCCTCATCTGCGGCCCTCGCCTGGTCCGCCGTCGGCGGCCTCAGGCTCAATCGGGCCAGGGCCCGCCGAGGCGACAGGCCCGCACCCACCAGTCTGGCCGGTGAGTGGCGATGCGGTCCGCCAACCCTTGCGCCTCGATATCGCCGTCGCACAAGGCAAAGCAGGTCGCCCCGGAGCCTGAGAGTCGGGCCAGCAGGGTCTCTGCTTCGTCGCGCAAGAGCGACAAGGTCTCCTCCACTTCCGGCGCAACTTGGATGGCTGCGGCCTCAAGGTCATTCCGGCATAGGGACAAGAAGGCTGCCGCCTCGCGGGCGTCCTCGAACTGATCGGGAAGGGTCGGAAGGTGAGCTTGCCTCGCGGGAACTGAATCATAGGCGCGATAGACGGCGCCCGTGGGACATTTGACGCCAGGGTTGACCAGCACTGCGTTCATTGGCGGCAGTTTCGGGGCTGGGCTGAGCATCTCTCCGCGCCCCCGCGCCATCACGGGGCGCGCCACGAGGCAGGCAGCGCCATCAGAGCCGAGAGATGCCGCAAGATCGACGAGTTCGGCTTCTGGAAGGTCCAGATTTAGGGCGCGGCTCACGAGGCGCAGGGCCGCGCCGGCGTCGCTCGATCCGCCGCCGAGGCCGGCCGCCACCGGTAGGGCCTTTGTTAGGATGAGCCTGAACGGGGGCTGAGGTCCTTTGGCGCGCGCCATGAGGAGACGGACGGCACGCTGAACGAGATTGTCCGCCCCATCGCCTTCGAGCGCGCGGGCGAAAGGCCCGTCCACCTCAAATTCCGGGTGGTCCGCCGCCGCGATTGTGAGGGTGTCCCCCACGTCGGCGAAGGCCATCAGGCTCGCTATGGGATGAAAGCCGTCCTCGCATGGGGGTCCCACGTGGAGGAACAGATTAATCTTCGCTGGCGCGAAGGCGCTGAGGTTCACGGTTGCGATCCGCCTTGGCGCTCGCCAACCGGACCGGCCTCCGCCTTGCCCTCTGCGGCAAGTCCGTCTTTCAATTTACCCTCCACGGACTTGCGGATCTTATCGTCGGGACTGAGGGTGAGGACGCGATTCCACTGGTACTGCGCTTCTAGCCGGCGTCCGACGCGCCAATAGACGTCTCCCAAATGATCGTTCACCTCAGGATCCGCCGGATCGAGTTCAATGGCGCGCTCAAGATCGATGATTGCGCTGGCGTAGTCGTGGGTGCGGAATCGGGCCCATCCGAGAGAATCCACAATCGCGCCCGAATCCGGAGCCTTAGCCTCGGCGCGCTCGAGGAGTGCGACGGCTTCGGGAAGGTGCTCACCCCGGTCGACCCAAGCATAGCCGAGATAGTTCATGACCTCTGGCTCGTCAGGATTGAGGCTTAGGGCCTTCTTCAAATCCGCTTCCGCCTCGGGCCAGCGTCCAGCGCGTTCTTCGGCCGCTCCGCGCAGATAAAATAGCGACCAGCTGGCGTGCTCGGGACCAACCTCGTTGATGGCTTTGGTGAGGGCGGCGGCGGAATCCTCAAATCGATCGTCATCATTGAGCAGATCCGCATAAAGGGAGAGCAGGCGCGGGTCGTTAGGCGCGGCGAGCATGGTCTCTCGCGTCAGGGCTAGGGCGCCCTCTTTGTCTCCAGCCTTTTGGAGCGCGAGCGCCAGATCGCCACGAGCGACAGCGAACTGTTCCGATCCGGGTTTCACGTGGCTATAGGCCTCCTTGGCCGCGTCCGCGTCGCCGGCGTTGGTCATCGAGTCGCCCACGAGGACCCAAGCCTCGTCGAGTTTGGGATCAAGGCGCAGCGCCAACCGTAAGTAGCCTAGGCCTGAATCGCCCTGGTGTTGTGCGAGCATGAGGACGGCGGGGGCGACCAGAGCCTCCGCAGCGCCCTCTTGAACCGTTGGCGCGGGCTGGGCCGGCCGTTTGGCGAGGGCTCGCGCCTTAGCGTTGGCGAACGCAATGTCTTCCGGCTTGGCTGTGGCCGCCCTCTGATAAAGGGCGACGGCGTCGTCGTACCGGTTTCTCCGCTCAAGAAAGCCCCCGTACCCCAGAACAAAAAGTCCATTCTTCGGCGTGGCATGGGCCTTGAAAATCGCCTCGGCCTCATTGAACTTGCCCTCACGCTCAAGGATTTCCGCACGCCCAAGGGTCGCGACGGTGACAAGAACAGGGTTTGCGCCGACGCCGGGCGCGGCCTCTGCAGTTTTCCAGTCGCCGGCTTCTGCGGCCGCCCAGGGCTTTAGCAGTTGGGCCGCCGCGGCGTGGGGGGCCGAAACACCCGGTCCGGTCAGGAGGGCGAGGGCCGCAGACCCTCGCCCGTCGGCGATAGCCTCCACAGCCCGCGTCAGCTTGGCGAGACCGTCCACGGGCTCTGAGCCGTCCGGAAGCGAGGCGGCGATGCGGGCGGCTTCGGACACTTCGCCTGCGACGAGCGCCGCCGTGAACGCCCGGGTGCGAATGGCGCTGGACGCTGGATCCACCATGCTGGCCCGGGAGAAGAAATAGGCCGCATCCCGGCTGGATCCGCGGTCGATAGCCGCTTCGCCGGCGAGATAGAGGCCGTAGACCGAACTGTCGCCCGGGTCGCGCTCAGCCGCAGGAGGTCCGTTCGCCAGCGTCTGGGTGTCAGAAGGTTCCGCTCCAGGCGCGCTTGCGCAGCCAACAAGGCAAGCCGCGGCGAGGGCGGCGATGGAAACGCAGGTGATGTTACTGGCGGCCATTGGCTTGCTGTTCCTCGCTTTCCAAAGCCCCGCACACCGATGCGCAGGCCTGTCGGCGTCTACATGTTGGGATAGTTAGGGCCCCCGCCGCCTTCCGGCGTCGTCCACACGATATTTTGAGACGGATCTTTGATGTCGCACGTTTTGCAATGCACGCAGTTCTGGGCGTTGATCTGGAAACGGGGGTCCTGACCGGCGTCGTTGTAGATCACCTCATAAACGCCGGCAGGACAATAAAGGCGCGCCGGCTCACCATATTTCGGAAGATTGACGCCGATGGGAATGCTCGGATCCCTCAGCTTAAGGTGGGCTGGCTGATCCTCGGCGTGGTTGGTATTGGAGATGAAGACCGAGGATAGCTTATCAAAACTGAACACCCCATCGGGCTTTGGATAGGCTATGGGCTTATGGTCTTTGGCGAGGCCGGTCGACGCCGCGTCGGATTTGCGGTGCCGCAAGGTGCCGAAAGGCGACCAGCCGCCCGTGAGATTGGTAATGGTGAGGTCGATGCCTCCGAAGATGATGTTGCCCAGCGCTGTGCCAAACCGTGCGCCCAGGGGCTTGTTGTTTCGCACGAGGGTCAGCTCTTTCGCCACCCAGGATTTCTTATAGGCAATTTCATACTCGGCGATTTCATCCCCTGAACGCCCCGCGTTCAGCGCCGCGAAGACGCTCTCGGCGCCAAGCATTCCGGTCTTGACGGCGTTGTGGCTACCCTTGACCCGCGCCTGGTTGACGAAACCAGCCGAGTCGCCCACGAGCACGCCGCCTGGAAAGGCCAGCTTGGGCAGTGACTGCACCCCCCCTTTGACGATGGCGCGCGCGCCGTAGGCGATCCGTCGACCGCCCTCAAGGTGCTTTTTTATCTCAGGATGAAGCTTGAACCGCTGGAACTCGTCAAACGGCGATAAAAATGGGTTCTCGTAGCTAAGGTCCACGACGAGGCCGATGGATACGTAGTTTTCTCCAAAGTGATAAATCCAAGACCCGCCGCCGGTCTTATCGTCAAGGGGCCACCCGAGGGTGTGCTGGACCAATCCAGGTTCAAACACCGCGTCTGGCACCTGCCATATCTCTTTCAATCCGATCCCGTACTTTTGGGGGTCGCGTCCCTCGTTCAAACCGAACCTTTCTTGGACAATCTTGCTGAGCGAACCACGGCAACCCTCCGCGAAGACGATGTATTTGCCGTGAAGCTCTAGTCCCGGTTGATAATCCGGCGTGCGCTTTCCATCCTTGCCGATGCCGAACACCCCGGCGACGACGCCCTTGACCGCCCCGTCGTCGTGGAAGACCAGATCGGACGCCGCCATGCCGGGATATATCTCCACGCCCAGGGCTTCCGCCTGTTCGGCCAGCCAGCGACTAAGGTTGGCGAGGGAGGCGATGTAACACCCATGATTCTTCATGAAGCCCGGCATGGGCAACCACGTGAGGTCGAGGGAGCCCTGAGGACCCAAAAACAGGATTTTGTCCCGCGTTACCGCGGTTTCGAGGGGCGCGCCGCGCTCCTTCCAGTCGGGGAAGAGCTCGCTCAGGCCGCGCGGATCGATGACGGCGCCGGAGAGAATATGGGCGCCGACCTCAGAACCCTTCTCGAGCAGGGCCACGGTCAGGTCGTGGCCCGTCTCGGCGGCGAGTTGTTTGAGGCGTATCGCCGCCGACAGCCCGGCCGGACCGCCGCCCACGATCACCACGTCGTATTCCATGGCATCGCGCGGCTCGTCCGGGACCTGGCGTCCCATGGCGTCAACGATATTCTCAGTCACCCGACGTCTCCTGCCCCATAACGGTTACAGCCTTATCTGAAGCTGTCGCGGCGGCGGTCAAGGACAATCAACCGGACATTCCGTCCAAGGGGCGCTATCAACATGCGTAAAAGGAGGCGCGCACGGCGTGAGCGACCAGGACCTGATCAGTTTCCTGTCCTTCTGGGTCGACGCAGGCGTGGAGTGCGCCTTCGAAGACGCGCCCCAGACGCGCACCCTCGCGCGTCCGCCGCCGGAGCGGCGCCCCTCGCCCACGCCTGACCGTGCGCTGCGCCCGCCCCCTCGGAAGGCGACGCCTCAGGAGCTGGTATGGGCTGCGGTGGAGGAGGCTCGCCGCCTCGCCGCCGATGCGACGGACTTGGCGGCCCTTGAAGCCGCCATCACGGCTTTCGACGGATGTCCCCTGAAAACCCAGGGCGCCGCCCGGGCGGTCTTCTCCCGGGGCCGCGCTGGCGCGCCCGTTGTTGTCATTGGCGAGGCGCCGGGCGCTGAGGAGGACAAAAGCGGCCGTCCGTTCGTCGGGCGCGCGGGTCAGCTCCTAGACAGGATGTTGACGGCGGCGGGTTTGGCTGAGGACGTCTTTATCTTCAACACCGTATTCTGGCGTCCGCCCGGCAACCGAACGCCGACCCCGGACGAGCAGGCCGTCTGCCTTCCTTTCGTCGAGCGGGCCCTGGCTTTGCTCGAACCGCGTTTCCTCCTGCTTTGCGGCGCGGCGTCGGCCAGGTCGCTCCTGCGTTCAAAGGACGGCGTCATGAGCCTTAGAGGACGTTGGATGGACTGGTCCTCGAGCGACGGCGCCATGACCATTGAAGCCCTGGCGACGTTGCACCCAGCCTTTCTCCTGCGCCAGCCGCAGGAAAAAAAGAAGGCCTGGGCCGACCTTCTCATGGTCCGCCGGCGCCTTGACGCAACCTCTCGCCCTTAGAGCAAAGGACAACCGGGTCTCCACGGCACGCGAGTGGCGGCCTCAGTTCTTGCCCATCCTGTCGACCATATTCATGGTTCGGCCATTGACGGTGAAGTCGCCGCCCCGCTGGCCTGGCGGACAGGGGCCAAGGTAGCGAGAGAGCATGATGACGGACGCCGCCGCCGTCGGCGGCGAACGCATGGTCGTTGTATAGCTGGCGTTGAAGTCGCCGACTAAATCAACCCGCGAGGTTCGAGGCGGAGACCCGGGAACAAAGGTGCAAGTGGAGACGCCTGTCCAAGATCCGTCGACATTGTGCGTATGGGTCTGGGCTGTGCACTGGCCGTTCTTACGCACCTGCGAGGAGAAAACGGAATACGCTTTCTACGACTGGTCCGTGATGCACTGCGTCATCGACATGGTCTTACCCATTTCCTTGAGCGTGGTCTCCCAGAGGCCGCTGCGCATATGCGGCCCCTCCTGTGCGGACGACGGGGCGGCGAGGAGAAGCGTCGCCGCCGGGACGACGAGCGTTGCGAGGGACAGGTTCACAGGCATTGGCGGCTCTCCTGGGCGACGGGGGACAGGCGGCGGCCCCAAGACATTTTCCTATAAGGGACCGTGATGACCTGAGCGGCGCATAGGGCGGCCTTGGTAGAGCCCGTCGAGGCTACTCTGCACTGCAGACCGCCTCGTCTCATCCGGCTGAACATCGGCGCCTCGAGAAAGGCAGGCCTCAAAGCAACATGAGACAGAAAACACGCCGCCGCTCACGACAACCTTGCGCATGAACGTAAGATACGACCCCATCACCTTGGTCGACGCCTCGCCCGACGTCAACTCGGCTTTCTTCAGCCCAGAAAATACGTGCCGTGGGCTCGGCGGCGGGGCTTTGGACCCTAGCGACTACGGTTTCCTGAATAGGATGGCCTTGGTCAGGAAGGCCTGGTCCTCATCAATCCTTTCAAGTCCGGCGGCGGCGAAGAGGGCCGTAAGGTTCGTTTCCTGGTAGGTCTCGTAGTAAGGCTCGTGAAAAAACACGGGAAAGGCCTCAAGCAGTCGCGCAATCTGCGGCGCATCCTGGGCCTGAACCGAGTCGGCGAAGGCGAGGACGCCGCCTGACTTTAGGACGCGCGCGAGTTCGCCGGCGACCACTGGCCGAAGGCGAGGCGGTAGCTCGTGAAAAAGATAGACGCAGGTAAGGCCGTCGAACGTTTCCTCTGCGAACGGCAACCGCTCCACATTGCTTTGAACCCTCGGTGCGCCCGAACGGCGTCCCGCCTCTTCCAGATAGGCGGCGGACAAGTCTAGGCCGTAAACGCCAGCCCGCGGAAATGCGGCTTTGAGGTCACATAGAAATGCGCCGGATCCGCAAGCGACGTCCAAGAGACGTAAGGCGCGTTGATCGTGGCCGCGCCAGGCCTTGGCCAAGAGGGATAGGGCCCGGCGCCGCATGGGCCCGGCGGTTCCAGAGAAAAGGGCCTCCACTTGCGCCTCATACCGGCGCGCGCTTTCGGCGGTGAACCAGCCCCCAGACTGGTAATGAAAATTCTGGCGGTAATAGACAGGGTAGGCCTTGGATGCGGCCTCATCGCGGACCTCGGTTCCGCGCTTGTGGCGGCGGCGCGCGTCCACCCGTCGCGCGTCGATCAGAAAGTCCAAAGATCGCCGAAGGGGCTCGGCCAGGTTCGTCGGCAGCGCCTCCCCCAAAGGATAAAGGCCGGCAGCCACGTCCCGGGCGTCTTTCGCGAACGCTTCAAACCACGCTTTCCTGAGAAAGGCGCGGTCGGGCGGCGCGGCTTTCGGGGTGAAGCTCTCCGCCGCCTGACCCGAGGTCGGTCTCGTAATCCGCCGGGCAAGGGCGCCGTTGGCCGCCCACCAAACAGCCTTGGCGGCGGACAGGGCCGAAAGGGCTTGCACGTCTCCGAAGAACGCCTTGCGCGCCGCCACAGCCATATCGCTCACCTCTATCGGCGGAAAACACCCACCAGCTCTATATGGGAGGACCAGAGGAATTGGTCCACCGGAGTGACCTCAACAAGGCGGAAGCCCGCGGTCGTGAGCACGGCCGCGTCCCGGGCGAAGGTGGTCGGGTTGCAGGACACGCCCACGACCGTCTCCACCTTTGAGGCGCCTATTTCGCGGGCCTGGTCGAGAGCCCCGCTCCTGGGGGGATCGAACAGGACGCCCTGGATGGTTTTTAACTCCGCTGCGCGCACAGGACGACGAAAGAGATCCCGCGCCTCAGCGACGATGGCCTTAAGCCCGACGGCGCCGGCCCGTCCTGCCGCAAGGGCGGCGATGGCTCCCGGAGATGCGTCGGCCGCCATCACGGAGGCGTTCCGCGCCAAGGGAAAGGTGAAGGCGCCGGCCCCGCAAAACAGATCCGCGATCCTGTCACAGCCAGCAAGAGCGGCGCAAGCCAGATCCACCATGAAGGCCTCAGCCTGTGTGGACGCCTGAAGGAAGCCGCCCGCCGGCAAGGCTACGACCGCCGGACCAAACCGCACCAAGGGCGGGCGGGCCTGGAAAAGGATCTCGCTGTCGAGGCTGGCTTGAGCGAGATCCATGGCGCCGGCGCGCTGGGCAATGAGCGTCCGCGCATCGGCGGAGAGGCCGCCGTGTTTGGCTTCGACGCCTGTCACGTCGACGGCGATGCCGGTCTCGGTCAGGGTGACATGCAGGATGGGCGCCGACTTGGGATGCTCAAGAAATGGCGCGGCGAACCAGGCGAGGCTCGGAAGAGCCGCCACCAGACGCGGGTCCGCGACGGCGCACGTCTTGATGGGGGTGACCGACCAGGACCGCCGCTCCTTAAAGCCAAGAATCGCCGCGCCCGCGCCGCTTCGGCGGGCGTGAAGCGCAAGGCGCCGGCGCGACGCGGGCTCTACGGCGAATGGAGACCGCAGGGGCGTCTCAAGGCCCTCTCGGGCAAGGGCGGTCCGCACAAGGTCGGACTTCCACCGCTGGTAGGTCTTGGTTTCCCAGTGCTGAAGGGCGCATCCGCCGCATGCGCCGTAATGAGGACATGGCGGCGCGACCCTCTCGGGACTGGCCTCAAGGATTTCCAAAAGCTTGGCCTGATCTGCAACGCCGGTGATGCGCACCCGCTCCCCGGGCAGGGAAAGCGGGACGAAAGCGGCCCCGCCGCCGGCAAGACGTGCGATCCCGTCCCCCTTCGTGCCGACGGCTTCGATGACCGCCTCCTGCTCAACCGCGCTCGAATCCGGACGGCCATGGCCGGGGGAACGCCCCAAGAGCCGTCGAGGGTCACGCCGGCTCAGCGAACACCTTCTTCAGTTCGTTCTTCAAAATTTTTCCGTTAGCGTTTCGCGGCAGGGTCTCCGTCCAAAACACAACCCGAACAGGGACTTTGAACGCGGCGATGCGCTCAGCGACAAACGCACGCAAGTCGGCTTCGCTCGCACGAGCCCCTTGTTTGAGGGTGACGACAGCGCCGGGCTCTTCGCCGAGGGTCTTGTGGGGTATGCCCACCACGGCTGCGTCCATGACGGCCGGGTGTTCATAGAGGGCGTTCTCCACCTCGACGCAATAGATGTTCTCCCCCCCGCGGATCAGCATGTCCTTGGCGCGGTCGATGATGTAGCAAAACCCCTCCTCGTCGAGGCGAGCGAGGTCCCCCGTTTTCACCCAGCCGTCAGTGAACGTCAAAGCGGTGGCTTCAGGCTTATTCCAATAGCCGATGACGATGTTGGGGCCACGGGCCCACAACTCGCCCACCTCGCCAGGGGGTAAAGTCTCGCCGGTGGGACCGACGATCTTTAGATCGCAAACTGGCACCGCCGGGCCGCAGCTATCCGGTCGATGCTGATAATCCTCTGCGCTGTTTCCGGTCACTGCCGCCGACGTTTCCGTCATTCCCCACCCTTGTCCAGGCTGAGATTTAGGAAAGGTCTCGACAATCTTCCTCACGAGTTCGGGCGCAGATGGCGCACCGCCGTACGCCACCTGCTCGAGAGAGGATAGATCGTAATTCGCCCGTGCAGGATGTTCGATGAGCTGCCAGGCGATGGTGGGTACCCCGCCGGCCATATTAACCCGTTCCCGCTCGATGAGCTCAAAGGCTCGGATGGGGTCCCACTTATGCATCATCACAATCTTACCGCCCGAGACGAGGGTGGGTGAAAGGATCGAGAAACATCCCGTCGCGTGGAAGAACGGTACTGAGAGAAGGACGCTGCGCTGGGGCGCGGATGGGTCGGGCGCCGGAGGCTGTTCTCCTCGGCGAAGATACGCCCGGGCGGCGCCGATGCCGGCGGCCATGACGTTCGAGGTGATGTTGCGATGGCTGGCGAGGGCGCCCTTGGGTTTACCGGTGGTGCCGGACGTGTAGAAAATGGTCGCTGGATCGTCCGGTAGGATGTCCTGTGCCGGCAGGTCCGCATCAGGCAGGGACGCCCAGCCGGCGGGGTTGCCGATGACGGACTCAAGAACGCTCACCTTAGGGTTGGAGATCTCCTCAAGGCTCCGGGAGACGAAAATCCGCCTGAGGTCCGGACAGTGTGGGAGATGCTCTTCAACCCTATTGTAACGCTCCGCGTCGACAATAAGCACCTTGGCCCCTGAATCGGTGAGCCCGTACTCAAGCTCAGGGCCCGTCCACCACGCATTGAGCGGCGTAACGATCGCCCCGAGGGCGGCTGCCGCGTAAAAGGCCACTGGCCACTCGGGAAGGTTGCGCATAACCAATGCGACCCGGTCGCCCGCCGTTACACCGGCCCCACGAAGGGTGGCCATGAAGGCGGCGACAGCACGGTGAAATGCGTCAAAACTGATGCGCTCGTCTTCATAGACGAGGAAAATGCGGTCTTTGCCGAAGGCGCGCGCCGCCTCCACCTCAAAGCGCAGGGTGGGGGGAGCGTTCTTCCAAACGCGGGTCGGAACGCCGCGAATGACTAGGGTCTCCATTTCAAAGGGGGCGCCGGGCGCGGTGAGCAGAGCGTGGGCCTGCGCGATGGACAGGGCGGGCCAGGGCTTGTGCGCCGTTGCAACCGACTCTGACGTGGCTTGGGAAACCGACATGACCAAACTTCCTCCAGTCGGCGCGTCATCAGGCCGCGCGCCGGTTCTTCTGTCGGTGAACCACAGACTGGAGGCTATTGTAAACGCCGTTCAGGTCGGCGCGTCAGCCGACCCCCCTCAATCGGGCGAGCGCCGCCTCCAGCTTGGCCAGCACGGCGTGAGCCTCGTCAAGCTTCTCCTGGTTCTCGGCCACAACCGCCTCCGGCGCTTTGGCCATGAATTCTGCGTTGGCGAGCTTCTTTGCGAAGCGCTCAGCCTCGGCGGCGGCGGCGGCCTTGGCCTTCGTCAGACGCGCGGTTTCCCCATCGATATTGATGAACTCGGCGATAGAGAGCGCTGCTGTCGCCTCACCCGCCGGAAAGCTGGCGGAGCCCGCTGGCGGCGCCTCGGCAAAAGCAATCTCATCCAGGCCGGCCAAGGCCACCAGACTGGCGCGGTGACGGGCGATCCGCTCTCGGGTCCCCTCCCCCGCTTCGATGAGTGCGAGCGGCGTGCGGGCGCCGGCGGGGACGTTCATTTCCGACCGGATCGATCTAATGTCCGACACAAGATCGATCAGCCATCCGATCTCGGCGTCTGCGCCGTCATCGATAAAGGACGCAGGCGCCTCCGGCCATGACGCCTCCATCAAGAAACCCGTACGGGGGGTGTCAGGCGCCGCCGTTTCGGTCCAAAGAGCCTCGGTGACAAAGGGCGCGACCGGATGCAGAAGCTTGAGCGTCTGCTCGAGGACATAGGCCGTCATAGCCCTGGTTTCGCGCTTGGCCGCCTCGTCCTCGCCTGACAGCACAGGCTTTGCGAGTTCAAGGTGCCAGTCGCAGAAGATCTTCCAGACAAATCGGTAAAGTGCGTCGGCGGCCTGATCGTAGGCGAAGCTGTCCAGGGCCTGCGTGACGGCGCGGATGGTGCGTGCAAGCTCCCCTCGCAGCCAGCGATTGAGCGTGCCTGTGGCGCTCTCGGGCTCAAAGCCGGCGTCAAAGATGCAACCATTGAGTTGACAGAAGCGCGCTGCATTCCAGAGCTTCGTGCCGAAATTCCGATAGCCCTCAACGCGTTGCTTCGAGAGCCTGATGTTGCGCGCAGGCCCGGACATGGCCGTCAGGGTGAAGCGGAGGGCGTCGGCGCCGTAGGCGTCCACAAGGTCAAGGGGATCAATGACATTGCCCCTTGTCTTCGACATCTTCTGCCCCTTCTCATCGAGGACCAGGGCGTTGATGAAGACGGTTCGGAAGGGTGGACGGCCCATGAAGCGCAAGCCTGTCATCATCATCCGAGCGACCCAGAAGAAGATGATGTCGAATGAGGTGACCAAAACGTCCGTAGGGTAGAAGCGCGCCAAATCGGCGCTCTCCTCCGGCCAGCCGAGGGTGGAGAAAGGCCACAGGGCGGACGAGAACCATGTGTCGAGGACGTCCTCGTCCTGACGCAAATCCACCGCCCGTCCATAATGCGCCGCGGCCGCCGAGGCAGCCTCCACGCCGGTCTCTTCAACAAAGATTGCTCCGTCAGGCCCGTACCACGCCGGTATGCGATGACCCCACCAGAGCTGGCGAGAGACACACCAGGGCTCAATATTTTCAAGCCATTGGAAATAGGTCTTCTCCCAATGGCGGGGTTCGAAAACCGTCTGTCCGCTCCGAACGGCATCGAGCGCCGGCCCGGCGAGTGCGGCGGCGTCCACATACCACTGGTCGGTTAGATAGGGTTCGATGACGACGGTCTTGGACTTCTCGTCGAAGGGGATCGAAAGGACGTGCGGATCCACCCCGTCCAGGAGCCCAAGCGCATCCATATCCGCCACGATCCGCTTTCTGGCGACAAACCGGTCCAGGCCGCGATACGCCTCTGGCGCAGCATCGTTCAGTTTCGCGTCTGGGGTGAAAATATTTATCGGTTCAAGGCCATGGCGGCGACCGACTTGAAAGTCGTTGAAGTCATGAGCCGGGGTGATCTTCACCGCGCCGGTACCCTTCTCTGGGTCAGCGTGCGGATCGGCGATCACCGGAATGGTTCGATCCGTCAGGGGGAGACGCAGGGTCCGGCCGACAAGGTCCTTGTACCGCGGGTCGTCTGGATGGACGGCGACGGCGACGTCGCCGAGGAGCGTCTCCGGGCGGGTCGTCGCAACAATCACATAGACGCCGTCCTCACCCTCCACAGGATAGCGGAAGCGCCACATCGAGCCTTTGGTCTCGATGTTCTCAACCTCAAGGTCGCTGATAGCGGTCTGAAGTTCGGGGTGCCAGTTCACAAGGCGCTTGTCGCGGTAAATCAAGCCGTCCCTATGGAGCTGCACAAACACGCGGCGAACGGCGGCCGAGAGCCCCTCGTCAAGGGTGAATCGCTCTCGGCTCCAGTCGCACGAACAGCCCAGACGCCGCATTTGACGCACGATGTCGCCGCCGGACTGCGCCTTCCACGCCCACACGCGCTCGACGAACGCCTCTCGTCCCAACTCACGGCGGCCCTGGTTTCCGTCCTGCGCCAGTCGCCGCTCCACAACCATCTGGGTTGCGATGCCCGCATGGTCGGTGCCAGGAATCCATAGAACAGCCCGTCCTCGCATCCGGTGAAACCGAGCGAGCACATCTTGCAGGGTGTCGTTTAGGGCATGCCCGACGTGGAGGGATCCGGTGACGTTGGGCGGTGGGATGACCATACAGAACGGCTTGGCGTTCGGGTCGCGCGCAAGGGCTGGTTCCGGCGCGAACGCGCCGGAGGCTTCCCAGGCCTGATACAGCCTGGGTTCGGCAGTCTTGGGATCAAATGTCTTTTCAAGCATGTTTCACAGGGTCGGCGCGCTTCGAACGCCAACAGGGTAAGTGGGAAGGCCCGCCGGTTGCGGCGGGGGAAGCCGAACCGTACGAGCCCTGACGTTTAGGCTCGGCGTCTGGAGATGCGTTCTACTTCCGCCTGCACCGCTTCCTCGACGATCTGGGGAAGGTGCTGGTCCAACCAATCCTTCAGGAGCGGGCGAAGAAGTTCGCGAACGACATCTTCCAGCGTCCGGCCCGCAGGCGGCATGGCGATGGTTTGCGAGAGGAGCTCGAAATGCGAGGCGGCGATGGTCGCCGACGTGGCGCTGACGAGACGGTCTTCCACAGTTGCGCGTGGCGGAGCCTCAAGGACCGGCGCCGGCGGCGGCGCCTTGAGCGGCGGCGGCGGCGGGGCCGGCGCCGGCTCCGGCTCTGGCGCGCGCGGGGAAACCTCTAGGTCCCCGTGCGTCACTGTGTGGCTCGGCGCTGGCTCTGTCAGCTCAAGGACGTCTTCCTCTTCCGCCTCCTCAGCGACAGGCGGCGCGGCATGATGAAGCGCAGCCTCTGCAGGCGCCGGCGGCGGCGGGGCGGCGGCTTCGGGCCCTTCGGCGGCCGGAGCGTCATCTTCGGAGATTATACGGCGGATGGACGCCAGGATCTCTTCCATCGTCGGTTCTTGGGCGGTGGGATCAGACATGGCGTACCGTCAAGTTAGTAGCAATGTGGGGCACCCTACGTGCGTGCGCTGCGTCGTGCAATCGCGCCCACGGAGCAAGCCTGCCCTGCAATAATGAAATAGCTATGAAGCTTCCTTGCAGGGTCAAAATCCCCGGAGGATCGACATCGGCCGTGGGCGCGGCTCGCCCGAAAGGCGAATCAAGGCCTCGAGGCGGCCGACGCCGCAGCGTCAGCGGCGCTGGGCGGCGCCATGGCTGGCGCAGCGTCGGTCGCGCTCCTTGGCCGGGGCGCAGACGCGTCGGCAAACCCGGCCGGCGTCTGTGATCCCGGAGATCCGAGAGCGTCTATCTTCTCCACCAAGCCCTCCCAAGGCACCGCGCCAACCCTCTTGGCTGCAAGCAGCGACTTTGAAGGATCGTAAAGGGGGACGCCCGTGACAAGAACCCTGGCCTCGAGCCGGCCGGCCGCGGCCAGCAGGGCTGCATCGGCGACGTAATAATCGTGCCGCGCGCCCACGAGGGAGAGCTGCGCGCTGCGCAAGGTCTGCTCAGCCAGGAGCACATCAAGCGTCGTACGCAGGCCGGCGCGGTACTCAGCCTGAACGCCGTCAAAGGCGACGCTCGCCGCGGTGACCTGATCCTGGTCGGAGACAAGATTAGCCTTGTCGGCTAGACGCATGCTCCAAGCTTGCGCCACGGACTGGACGGCTTGTCTACGGGCGGCCTCGATGGCAAGGCGATCTGCGTTGTTTTGAGCGAGGGCGGAGCGAATGTTGGACGCGTTTAGGCCGCCCGTAAAAATGGGTTGAGTCACCGTGGCCATCGCCGTGATCGTGCGGTCGAAATCCTTGATGACGAAGGGCTCGACGGCTCCGAGGTATCCGACCGACCCCTGGAGGGAAATGGTGGGCATGTTGGCCGCGCGCGCCTGAGCCACCTTAGCCCGAGACGCTTGCTCAACCAGAATCGCCTGACGAACGGATGGATTGGATGATTCCGCCGCCGCGAAGGCCTCATCAACGTCCCCGGGAATGCCGGGCAAAGCCGGTGCTGGGGCGAGATCGCCGGGGGCGTGTCCCACAACAGCGGCGAACTCAGCGCGGCTGATCTCGAGCTGGGCCTGCGCCGAGCTCAAGAGCGCGCGCACAGACGCCAGTTGGGCCTCGGCTTGAGCCGTGTCCGTGCGTGTGACCTGACCTGCCTGAAATTTCGCCTGGGTTTCGTCGAGCTGGCTGGCCAGAACCTCCACGTCGGCGCGCCGGATCTGGACGATCTCCTGGTCGCGGCGCACGTCCGCATAGGCCTGGATGACCTGTTGCATCACGCTGACCTCAGCAAGACGCAGGGCCTCGCGGTTGGCCATCACCGTCAATTCCGCGGCCTGCACGCCGGCTTCAAGACGACCGCCCGTATAGAGCGCCTGGGTGATGGTGATCTGTCCCTGGCCGGCGTTGCCCTCGAAATGGCCCGCGCCCTGGCTCAGGATGAGGGCGCCGGACGGAGACGTGGTCGCTCCGCCCCCTGACCCGAAATCCTCCCGTTCGTAGGAGCCTTGAAGGGTCGCGCTGGCCGTGGGGCGCAGCGCCGTCAGCGCCGAAGCGTAAGTCTCGTCGACGACCTGCTGCTGGGCCCGCTGTCCGGCGAGGGTCGGATTGGAGCGATAGGCTTCAGCGATGGCGTCTGCAAGGGTTTCGCCTCGAGCGCTGGCGAAGCACGAGACGGCCAGAAGCAGGGCCGCTGGAACCGTCGCCGCCCCAAGGGCTCTCGCCGGCGAACGGGCTTTGGCCAATGCAAGCGTCCGCGCGTCTTGATCCGTCGTCAGAGCCATAAATCGCCTCCTGGTCGGGCGCGGTTATGGCTGCCGGGCCCGTGGCAGGCCAGTTAAGCTTTGTTCACATGTCCCGCACGACCAAGGCGATTAGAATGCGAACGTGGCCTTGGCCTCAAAACCGGGCGCCAGGGGCGGCGACGCGTCGAAGATCTCCCGCCCAGCGATGACGCCGTCGGACGCTCTTCGGTAAACCCGCGCCTTACCGACCGGGCCGCGGCGTTCGACGAGCGCAAGCCGACCCGATTGCGAGAGTGCGTCCAGCCACGTCTCGGGCGCCTCGACGACGGCGGCTTCGCAGATAACGACATCGTAGGGACCATCCACGACGGGCGCCCGAAGATCCCCGCCCGCAGCGCGTTCGGTCACGTTCAGCCCCATGCGTCGCAGGACCTCCGCCGCATAGGGCGCCGCAATGGCGAGGGCCCTTTCCCCGGCTAAAGGCTGGGCCGATTGGAGCAGCTTGGCGACGTCTCGCGGCTGCATGAGAAACCAACCCGGCGCGTATTCGATCTCCACTTCAGCATAGGCCAGATAGCGCTTTTCGGCGGGACAGAACGCCTCCCGCTCGACGGCGAGCATCGCGTCTTGAATGCCGAGATCGGTGACGTCGCTCGTCCGAACCTGGTTCTCAACCATGTTTAGCCGCGCGATCCCCAGGTCCGCCGTCATGCCGCCATCCGCTCTGCAACGCCGGTCGCCATATAGGGCGGGGTCCGCAGCCGAGGCAACCATGGTGGCCCCGCGCCAACGCCGCAGACCCGCTTACCGCAGCGTCCGGCGTCCGTCGGCTGATTTTCCCGCCCGGTGCGCGCATCATGAGCCTGAGACATCAGGCCCGCGGCGAGGAGTTAGCGATGGATATTGAGCTTTCAGAGTTTCGGATTGATCGGTTAGGGCCGGTGGACTTGCGACGTCGCCCTACCGAGATCAAACCGCTCTACCGCTCAAACTCTGATTATAGGAGCCTTTTGGAGAACCAAGTCGACACCCTCAGCGCCCTGCAGGAGCGCCTCTACGCGAGTGGCCGACAATCGATGCTGCTGATCTTTCAGGCCATGGACGCCGCCGGCAAAGACGGCGCCATCAAGCACGTCATGTCGGGCGTTAATCCGCAGGGCTGCCAGGTCTTCAGTTTCAAGCACCCTGGGCCTGAAGACCTGTCTCACGACTTTCTATGGCGATACGTCCAGCGCCTCCCCGAAAAGGGCCGCATCGGCATCTTCAACCGCTCCTACTACGAGGAAGTGCTGATCGTGCGCGTTCACCCGGATCTCCTGACTTCAGAGGAGAAAGTCGATTTCGCGGGAACAGCGGACCGCGTCTGGGCCAGTCGGTACAAATCCATCCGTAATCTGGAGGAGCATCTCCACGCCAACGGCACCTGCTTAATCAAGATTTTTTTGCATCTCTCCAAGGACGAGCAGAAGCGGCGCTTTCTGTCTCGCATCGAAAAACGCGACAAAAATTGGAAGTTTAGCCTCAGCGACATGGAGGAGCGGCGGTTCTGGGACGACTACCGCTCGGCCTATGAGCTGGCTCTTGGGGAAACCAGCACCGCCGATTCGCCTTGGTATGCGGTCCCGGCGGACGACAAGGCCAACGCCCGTCTGATCATCTCGAAAATCATCTTAGATCGCCTGAAGGATCTGCATCTCGAGGTTCCTGCAGCCTCCCAGGAAGACCATCGCAGACTCAAGGCGTTCAAGAGTGAACTTGAAAGCGAGTAGCTGAGCTATCTCGCCGCGCGCTGTCGCGGCTCCACCCTTGGGGCGGCGCACAGCGGTTAGGGCGCCCGTCGCCGCCAGGCGCGCGAAGGGCGTCACAAAATTACGCATCTCTAAGGACTGCGCGCAGCAAACCTCTTGTCAAACTCAAAGAATTTCGACCACCTCTAGTCGCCGTCCAAATGTGCGGCCGCTGGGGTGGCGAGGGATCGTGTTCAAACAATTGCTTACGCCTATCGGCGACAGTCTCCTGCTGTCGTTCGCAGGGGCGTCGATCCCAATTTTGACAGTTCTCCTGCTCCTTGGCGTGTTCCGGCGTCCTGCGTGGCAGGCGTCCCTGGCGGGACTCGGCGCCGGTTTCATCATCGCCGTCGGGTTCTGGCGCATGCCGCCAGCCCTGGCGTTCTCCGCCGCAGCCAACGGCGCGGTCTTCGCCCTCTGGCCGGTGATGTGGATCGTCCTCGCCGCCCTTCTCCTCTACAATATCGCCGTGAAGTCAGGACGCTTCGAAGCGTTCCGGTCCTGGGTGCTGACCAACATGCCCAACGACCGCCGGGTGGTTCTGGTGGTGATCGGCTTTTGCTTCGGCGCATTGCTTGAGGGGATCTCCGGCTTTGGCACCCCCGTCGCCATCACCAGCTCACTGCTCATTTTCGTAGGCTACCCGCCCATTGAAGCGCTTGTTTTTGTTCTGATTTTCAACACCGCGCCTGTGGCCTTCGGCGCCCTGGGCGCGCCGATCACCGTGCTCGCGTCCGTGACGGGGCTTCCGGTTCACGCTCTGGCGGCCATGGTCGGACGCCAGCTTCCGGTTATGGCCGTCATCCTGCCCTTCTACGTTATGGGCCTCTATGGCGGTTGGCGGTCCATCAAGGCCCTCTGGCCCATGCTGCTTGTCGCTGGAGGAAGTTTCGCCGTCGGCCAGTTCGCCGCGTCCAACTTTATCGACTACACCCTGACTGACATCCTCTCCTCCATGTTCTCCCTCGCCGTGACGCTGCTGTTCCTTCGCATCTGGCGTCCCGTTCCCGATGCTACGTTTCAAATCAAGGATGAAACCAGCCTGGAGGAGCGCCCAGCGGGCGCGCCTGCGGCTTGGCAGGGCTGGATCCCTTGGGTGATCATCTCAGCCGTGGTGATTGTCTGGACGACGTTGAAGGTCGCCACCATCGGCCAGCAGAGCATCCACTGGCCGGGCCTCGATAAGGCCATCTCCATCACCTTCTACCACGACAAGCCCTACGCGGCGGTCTACGCCTTCCAGCCCCTCGGCACCGGCACAGCCATCCTTTTGGCGGCGATCATCACCGCCGCTGTCGTCCGGCTTTCCCCGGCGGCCTTCTTCAGCTGCGCCGCCGAGACGATCCGACAGGCCTGGAAAGCGGTCGTGACGGTGATGCTCATCGTCGCCCTCGCCTACCTCATCAATTACTCGGGGCTCGCCTACACCCTTGGCAAAGGCGCCGCTTCAACGGGCAAGGCCTTCATTCTCCTTTCGCCCTTCCTCGGCTGGATCGCGGTGATGTTGTCCGGCAGCGACACCTCAGGAAACGCCCTATTCGGCAATCTCCAGGTCGTCGCAGCCCGCCAGCTGAACCTCAATCCTGTCCTGTTTGCGGCGACCAATTCGTCCGGGGGCGTCCTTGGGAAGATGATTTCGCCGCAAAATATCGCCACAGGCGTTTCTGTGGCCGGCATGCAGGGCAGGGAGGGTGAGATTTTCGCGCGCACCTTCCCTCACAGCGTCATCCTCACCATCATCCTTGGCGTTCTCGTCGCGCTCCAGCAGTACGTCTTCAGCTGGATCATCCCCAGCGCCTGATCAAGCGGCGCCGCCGGCATCGGGGTTCCAGGACGTTTTGACATAACCAAGCCGGCGATCTACCTAGCCGGCGAGGCTCAACCCCTGTCCTGGGGCCGGCTTCCGCTGGTTCGCGCGCCAGATGGATTGATCGTGCGGCCTCAACCCTCTGAACCGGAAATCTGCATATGAAGATCAGCGACAGGCTCTTGGTGGACGACGTTCTCCATCGCTTCATTGAGACCGAGGCGCTACCAGGCTCCGGGGTGAGTTCAGCCAAGTTTTGGTCCTCCCTTGAGGCGATCCTAGAGGACTTCTCCCCGAAGAACGCGTCTCTCCTCGCCCGTCGAGACGCATTGCAAGGGGCCGTCGACGCGTGGCTCCTCGCCCGGCGGGGCCGCCCCATAGACGTGGCTGAAGAGACGGCCTTCCTGCGGCAGATCGGTTACCTTCTCCCAGAGCCGCCCGAGTTCACCGTATCGACCGCCCAAGTCGATCCCGAAATCGCGCAAATTGCAGGGCCCCAGCTGGTCGTTCCCCTCTCCAACGGCCGTTACGCGCTGAACGCCGCCAATGCGCGGTGGGGCAGCCTCTATGACGCCCTTTACGGTACCGACGCGCTCCAACCGCCCCTTCCACCGGGCCCCTACGACCGCACCCGAGGCGAGGCCGTGATCAGCTATGCGCGTAGCGCCCTGGACAAGATCGCCCCCCTCGCCAAAGGCTCCCATGCGCTGGCTATACAGTACCGCGTGGCGGATGGGCGGTTGATCGTCACCCTTAAGGGCGGCGAAGAAACGGGCCTTGTCGACCCTGAGGCCTTTGCGGGATGGAGCGGTGACGCAGCTGCGCCTGCCGGCGTCGTGCTGCGGCACAACGGGCTCCATGCGGAAATCGTCATCGACCGGTCGAGCGCCATCGGACGAGACGACGCAGCGGGTGTGAGCGACGTTCTGCTTGAGGCGGCTGTGACGACCATTCAGGACTGCGAAGACTCCGTCGCCGCCGTCGACGGGACGGAGAAGACGGAGGTCTATCGCAACTGGCTCGGCCTGATGCGCGGCGATTTATCGGCGACGTTCGTCAAAGGCGGCCGCCAGGAGACACGGCGCCTTAACGACGACCGGCGGTACGCCGCGCCGTCCGGCGAGCCCTTAGTCCTTCCAGGGCGCTCGCTCATGCTCGTTCGTAATGTGGGCCACCACATGACCACTAACGCGGTTATGTTCAACGGCGAGGAAGCCTATGAAACCGTGGTGGACGCCCTTGTCACCGTCCTATGCGCCCTCCACGACGTTCGCGGCGCGCGCCGGAACAGCGCCTCCGGATCGGTCTATATCGTCAAACCCAAAATGCACGGACCCGAGGAGGTCGCCCTCGCCATCGCTCTCTTCGGGGCTGTAGAGACGGCGTTCGGCCTTCCGGCCAACACCTTAAAAATCGGCATCATGGACGAGGAGCGCCGGACGAGCGCCAACCTGAGGGCATGCGTCTATGAGGCCCGGGAGCGAATCGTTTTCATCAACACCGGTTTCCTCGACAGAACCGGGGACGAGATCCACACGGCCATGGAAGGCGGACCAGCGGTGCGTAAGGCCGCCATGAAGACCCAACCCTGGCTGGTCGCCTACGAGAAGCGGAATGTGGAGATCGGTCTCCGCGCCGGCTTTCCGGGACACGCCCAGATCGGCAAGGGCATGTGGGCTGCGCCGGACCAGATGCAGGCGATGCTTCGAGAGAAAATCGGCCATCCCCGCACCGGCGCCACGACTGCTTGGGTCCCATCCCCAACGGCGGCGACCCTTCACGCCCTCCACTACCATGAGGTGGACGTCAGGGCCGTGCAGGCGGAGATGTTGCAGAACCCGACGACCACCGGTCTTAGCGAACTTCTCTCTCCACCTCTGGCGCAGTCCAACTGGGAGCCTTCGGAAATCCAGCAAGAGCTTGATAACAATATCCAGGGGCTCCTGGGCTATGTGGTCCGCTGGATCGACCAGGGGGTTGGGTGTTCTAAGGTGCCGGACATTCACGATGTCGGGTTGATGGAGGACAGGGCGACCCTGCGAATCTCCAGTCAGCATGTGGCAAACTGGCTCCACCATGGCGTATGCTCAGAGGCGCAGGTGCGGGACACGTTCGCCAGAATGGCGAAGGTCGTGGACGCGCAAAACGCCGGAGACCCGGCCTATCGTCCCATGGCCTCCGACCTTGAGGGCAACATCGCGTTCCAGGCCGCCCTCGAACTGGTGTTTGACGGGCGCGCCCAGCCTAACGGCTATACCGAGTTCATTCTGCACCGGCGGCGGCGGGCGCTAAAGGCGAGCATGACCGCCTAGCCGCATACCGCGGCGGCGAGTAGCGCCGGCTTGGGGGCCTGCGCCGGCGAGCACGTCACACTCCCGCCCCCTTCCACATGGATCAGCGCGCGCTCATTGCGGGTCTGCAGCAATGAGCCGGATGGCGAGGCATAGGACTCATGTCGAAACGCATCTCCCGCCGACCCGTCCTTATCGGCGGTGCGTCCCTGGCGCTCTCGGCCCTCGGCCATGGAGCGTCAGGCGACGCGCCGGATGAAGGTCTTCTTCGGTTCGGCGCGTCGCAGCCCTTTAGTTTCGACAGGCTCAAGCGCCAAGCTCAGTCCGCTGCGGCCGCTCCCTTCGTCCCCCCGAGCGATGCGATGGGGGACGTGCTTGAGAAGATTGATTACGACGCCTGGGGCAAAATCCGCTTCAAAACGGACGACGCCTTGTTTGCGTCAGGCCCATACCCGGTGACCTTCTTCCATCTCGGACGGTTTTTTCAGAGGCCCATGGCCATCTATGCTGTGCGTTCAGGAACCGCGCGCCGGGTGCTGGCGGACGAGCGCCTGTTCGCCATGCCGCTCGACAGTCCAGCCCGGTCCCTCCCCCAGGACGCCGGGTTCGCGGGTTTCCGGATTCAGGAGGCGCGTCAGGGAAGCCTCGACTGGCGCGCCAACGACTGGACGGCGTTTCTCGGCGCAAGCTACTTTCGCGCCATCGGGGCGCTTGGCCAATACGGCCTGTCGGCCCGCGGGCTTGCGGTGGACACCGCCGTTGCGGACCGGAGGGAAGAGTTCCCGGCGTTTACAAACGTCTATATTGAGAGCGCGCCGTCCGTCGGGGCGCCCGTAACCGTCTACGCGCTACTTGAAGGCCCCTCGGTGGTGGGGGCGTTCAAGTTCCTTATTACGCGCGGTCAGGGGGTCGTCATGGACGTCGAGCAAACCCTATACCTTCGCGAGTCCATGGTGAGAATGGGGGTGGCTCCGCTGACATCCATGTATTGGTTCTCCGAGACGGCCAAACCGACGGCGATCGATTGGCGGCCGGAAGTGCACGATTCCGACGGCCTTGCGCTTTGGACTGGCGCCAACGAGCGCCTCTGGCGCCCACTGAACGATCCTGCCCACGTCGCCGCCTCGGCCTTCGTCGACGAGAACCCCAAAGGCTTCGGGCTGCTTCAGCGGGACCGCGTGTTTGATCATTACCTTGATGGCGTGCACTACGAGCGCCGCCCAAGCCTTTGGATCGAGCCGCGAGGATCTTGGGGGCGCGGCTCCGTCCAATTGATCGAATTGCCGACGGATGATGAAGTGAACGACAATATTGTCGCCGCTTGGGTCCCAGAGACCCCTGCAGCTGCTGGCACACAGTGGACCTTCGCTTACCGCCTGCACTGGCTCGCCGACGAGCCCTACCCGTCTTCCTTGGCGCGCTGCGTAGCGACCCGGTTGGGCCGCGGAGGACAACCCGGTCGGGCCAGACCCGTCGGGTCGCGGAAATTCCTCGTGGAGTTTCTCGGCGGCCCCTTGGCGACCTTGGCCTATGGGGTCAAGCCGGACATGGAGATCTCGACGACCAAGGGCCAGATTGGACCCTATCGCCTCATTGAGGCGGTGCCGGATGGCGTCGTTGGCCATTGGCGCGCCCAGTTCGATGTCGAGGGCGTGACCGGCGATGATCCGGCTGAACTGCGCCTAAAGCTCCTGCTGAACGGCGTCCCGGCGAGCGAAACCTGGCTATTCCAGTACCGGCCCCTTGCGCCGGCGTCCTGAACCTTCCCGATGCCTAGGCCGCACCTTGGAGCATGGTCCGTAAACCTAGCCAGGGCCTTTACTGGGGCCTGGACTGGGGTTCGAGGATTGAATTTCCCAAGGGTTCGCGCCAGACATCGGTCTGAACTTCTTCCCATTATCGGCGGCGCCTGGAATGCTCGGCACAGCCGATCCGGGCGCCGGGGGCCTGATTATTGTCGCCGTCGAGGCGCGGATTGCTCCTGCTTCGCGTTTCCACACTGACGAGACTTTGAGAAGATCCGCCCATGACCCTCTCGGCCTTTATCGCCGGCCTGCCAAAAGCCGAGCTCCACGTCCACATCGAAGGCACGCTTGAACCGGAAATGATGCTGGCGTTTAGCCGCCGCAATAGGATTGCGCTCGCCTTCAAGACGGTTGAAGAGATCCGCAGCGCCTATCGTTTCACCTCGCTTCAAGGCTTCCTGGACCTTTATTACCAGGGCGCCGCAGTGCTGAGGACCGAGGAGGATTTCTACGATCTTACAAAGGCCTACCTTGCTAAAGCGCGGGCGGACGGCGTGCTTCACGCCGAAGTCTTCTTCGATCCGCAAACCCACCTGAGCCGAGGCGTCCCCTTTTCCGAGGTCGCGAACGGGATGCTCAAAGCCATGGCCGACGCTGAGGCGGAACTGGGACTGACAACGCAACTGATCTTGTGCTTCCTGCGTCACCTGACCGAGGAGGAGGCCTTCCAGACCCTTGCGGCGGCGGACCCCTGGCTCGATCGCATAGCTGGGGTTGGACTCGACTCTTCCGAGCTCGGTCACCCGCCAACGAAATTCGCCAAGGTCTTCGCCGCGGCCGCCGCCCTCGGTTTGCGTCGCGTGGCGCACGCGGGAGAAGAGGGTCCGCCTGCCTATGTGGAGCAAGCCCTCGATATCCTCAGGGTCGAACGGATCGATCATGGCAATCGAGCCCTTGAAGACCCGAGGCTCAGCGCTCGCTTGGCGCGCACAGGGGTGACGCTAACGGTCTGTCCCCTGTCGAATCTAAGCCTGAAAGTAGTCCCCTCCCTCGAAGCGCATCCCGTGGCTGCGATGTTGGAGATGGGCCTTCGCCCCTGCGTCAACTCTGACGATCCCGCTTACTTTGGCGGATACGTCAATGCAAATTACCAAGCCATATCGGCCTGCGTTGGCCGGCAAGGCCTCCTGGCCCTGGCTCGCAACAGTTTTCTCGGCTCGTTCCTTAGCGACGAAGCCGTGGCCGCCCACCTTACGGCTCTGGCGGCTTACGACGTCGCTAGCGCCTAGTCCTGGGCTGGACCGGGCTCATAAGACGCTTACGTCAGAATTTCGCCTGCAGACGCACTTCGAACGTCCGAGGATCGTCAAGAACAAGGAAGTCGTCGCCATAAAGCGTCGGCGAGGGCTGCCAGTTACGTTGATCGGTCAAATTATAAACCGACAGCGTGATGGTGTACCGGCTCCACTCATAGAAGACCGATGCGTTCCAGGTGAACTGCCAGGGGATGACGGGCGATTTGAGATAGCCGTTGGCGCTCAGGACCTCCGATGGCAAGGGCACCAAGCCGCCAGCGCCTGAGGCGGCCAAATCCAGCTGACCTGAGGGTATAAGGTTGATGGGCCCGGTGACTTGAAGTCCCGAGCGGACGCCCAGGCCGTTGTCGAACTTGTAGTTTCCAAGGAGATTGAAGACGTGCTGCGGAATACCGGGATCCTGGAATTTCTGGCCAGGCTCGAAGACCGCTAAAAGCCCGGCGCCATCGACGTTTATCCCAGGCTCCGCAGGATAGTCGTAAAACTGCGGCGCGGCAGAAAGGGTTGTGTCGATGTAGGAATAACTCGCCGTGACATATAGGTTGCGGTTCGGCTGGTAGTTCATCTCCAATTCGACGCCGCGGATGTTGGCCGCGTCCGGCACCGTGCCTCCATAGCCCGTAGGGACGTTGCGTTTCTGATCAAAGACGGCCATGCCGGCGAAGAGTTTATTGTTCAAGAGATTGAACTTCAGGCCAGCCTCATAAAGATAGCTGGTCTGCCGCATAAGAAGGATATCCGGGACCTGACCAAAGGCGTTGACCCCGCCCTCGCCGCCGTTGGGGTTCACGCTCTGGGTCCAGTCAAAGGTGACATAGCCGCTCACCCAAGGGTGAGGCCTGTAGACGAGGCTGAAATTGGCGTCTCCCAAGCCGTATACGCCCGTCGTGTGGCTCTGCGGGAGATTGTCGGTAAAGCAGTTGGCGCAGACGCCGCCGCCGAGGGGGTCGTAGCTGTGATTCTGCACAGCGTCGATGCGGCCGCCGAACAGCAGGCTCCATTGCGGCGTGCACGAGACGCGATCCTGGAAGAACAAGCCCGTATCCCAGAGGCCCGAGATCCCGGTGTTGCCGTTCCCGGTGACGTCGCGACCTGGGACGCCAAACTGAGTACGTCCGAAGGACGTGGTGTAGGTGAAGGCGTCCGCGAGGGCCTGGTAGGCGGGATTGAACACCCAAAGCGCCGGGTTGCCTGTAAGGTCATAGACTGAGGCCGTTTCGGCGCTGAAGTCGCTGATATAGTTGGTGTAGGCGTAGCGAACAGTCCCGCCCGCGATGAACTGGTTCTTGACGGGCGCCCCGTCGCCCGAGAGGCTGAAGGGCAGATCCGCATTGATCTTGACGTCCGTTCGGTTCTCCAAGGTCCAGGAACCGCGAGACGCGTCTGCATAGTAATACCCCTCCTGGTTATCGCTGTCCTGATAAGCGAAGAAGGTGTTGTTCTCGAGCGTCACATCGCCTGTGAAGTGGAAGGTCTGGATCAGCTGCGCATTATAGAGGAGCGCCCTTGAGGACGTTCCCGGCGTTTCATCGATCGTGATCTTAGGATTGAGCCGGACGCTGTTTGTCAGGTTGATTTCAGTCAGGATAGGAGCGGCTGTGTAGGGGTTTCCGGTACCCGCCGCGAGCCCGGTGGGAATTGGAACGCCGTTATTAGCGCCGAAAGCGGAGGAGTCGTACTCCACGCCGTCTGGACCGCCTTGGAGGTAGGTCCCACTGTTGATGAGGCTTTGATTGACGCGGTTCACGCCCACATCCTCAGTATATTGCTCAACGTTGAGTTCAGTATTGAAATCAAGGCTGTACCTGTCGTTGGGGTTCCACCGGACCGCGACATAAACGGCGTTTCGATCCAGATAGTGGCCCGTGAAGTAGCTGCTGCTGTCCTCTCCGGAGTAGCTGATCAAAATGCCGAGGTTGTCTTTGATGATGGGTCCGCCCGCGTCGATGGTCCAACGCCGGTTGCCGACGGTGTCGAAGGTGGCCGACGCCGAGATCGTGTCACGGTTAAGGTTCGGCCGCTTGGTGAGAAAATCGACCTCGCCCCCTACATCAGCCCCCGGCCCGTCGATGACGCTGGCCGGCCCCTTGGTGATGCTGATGTTTTGAAAGGCGTCAAAGTTGATAGGCGCTCCATAGCCGTTCTGCGTGAAGCTATCCCGCATTCCATTATAAAACACGTCCGCATACTGGCCGCGGATACGCGGAATATTTGGCGTGCCGAACGACGAGTCCGTATAACTTGAGGAGGTCAGAAATGAGAACGCCCGCGGGTCTTGAATATTGACGGTTTCGAGCTGGGTCGTCGACAACAGGGTTGTGTTGCGAGGCGTATCAAGGACACTTAGGTCCAGTCCATAGGTCGAGCTTGAGGACAGGCGGGTGGGAAGAACCGTCTCGCGAAACGGCACACCATTGACCACGACCTCGGCGATGTCTGGCGCTCCCTTCTCGCCCCCCGCCGTTGGCGTTGGCGCCTGGGTCGGAGACGGCTGCGAAGCGGCCGCCTCGCCTGGGGCTTCCGCGTGGGCCGCAGCGCCCAGGGCGACGACGGCGCTGGACGCTAGGAGGGCCAGAGCCCGTCGCCGCAGCGCAGTGTTGGAAAGCGGCGTTGCGCCGAGTGCGCGCGTAAGGGAGCGGCCCCCACCACGCCAAGCGTCTTTGGACGTACGCAAGCGATCCCCCCGGATGTCGAGCGGCCCCCCGCGCCCGCTGGTCAGCGACAAAGTGCCCCTCGCCACGCGCCGCGCTCAGTATTTTTGCGGAAACTGACCTCTTTGCGCCGCTCCAGAACTCATTTCGCCCGCTTTATAGGCAAGAAGGCGAGCTGGACGGCAAGATTTCCCCGCCCCTCATGTTTCAGTCTCAGTTGGGTTGGAGGGCCAATTCGGGCGCGCTTTCCTGAGATCGGCCACGCCGCCCTGGGTTCAGGGCACATCCGTCGGAGCCGCGTCGCGCCACCTTCTCCAGCCGCCGGAAAGCTCATTCACCACCGCCGAACCGACGGCGTAAGCGGCGGCGAGGGCGGGTCTATACGCCGTCAAATGGGTCGCAGTGTCGCTGGACGCCTCGTCTGCGATGAGTTTGGCTGCGCTTTGTCCGTCTGGAGGAACGGTGTAATCTGAAGCGGTCCGCAGGATGAGGGTCCGACGGAAATTAACCCGGCCGGCGCGGCCGAGCATTTGCAGTGCGCGCAAGACGCCGCTGTCCTCCATTGCAGACATCGCCATAACGCCCTTTGCGCCCGTCCAGTAGTCCATCCATTGCTCAGCCAGGCTGTTCATCCTCGCCCCAACCCACCAATCCATGGCGCTGATTTCATCGCCCTTCATCACCAGAGGCGGCGTCTGCGCCCTAGGCTCTCCCGGGTAGCCCGAACGGACCGCTCTCAGGGTCTCAGAGTCTTCGAGCGGCGTCGACCGGGTAAGATGGTACGCCCAGGCCACAAGACCTTCGTCGAGGTGGTAGACGTTTGGGCTGTAGATCCCCGGCGATGGAGGCGGCGCCTCGAACGGTCGACTTCGGGAAAGGGGCACAAAACCGGTGGACCATCCGGGAGGAAGCTCGCGCGCATCAATCTCCATGGTCAGGTCGCGGTCGACCACCCACTCCGCCCACGCGGCTGAGCCCACTGACCCGACGTTAGGGTTGACGCCGGCAATGCCGGCGACGAGCCAGTACGCCTTTGTCAGGTCAAATCGGGGATCAAGGCCGAGGGCCATGATGGAGGCCGCGGCGTTCACCGATCCGCTGCCGACGACGACCCCCAGGACATGTTTTTTGGCGTTGTAGCGAAGAGCGCGATTCCCCGCAGGAAAGGGGAAGGTCCGCTCAAGTGGAAGGCGCTCAACCCAGGTCTGAAACTCTCCAGGGGCGTCGCCCGTGTCTGCGCCAAGTTCGAACGTGGTGACCACAACCACACGAATCGGGGTCTTGGGCTTCGGATACGGCGGACGCGCATCGGCCCAACCCCCTTGGAGGCTAAGCAGGATTAGCGCGCAAAAGAACGCCATGACGCGCAGGACCCCTTCGTGGAACCTGCTACGCGTGAGAGCCGGAAGGGCAAGAGGCAAGGGCGGGGGCTCCCACGCTCAGGGGTTACGGCGAGGCGTCACACCTTCGGCTACCGGGCGGCGAACCCAGGACCAAGGCTCGAAGGGCGGGGACGTTGGCGTTTCAGGGCCGGCGCCTCTCTGGCGATCAGTTCGAACTGTAATCAGGGTTCAGGGACGGCGCCGCGCGGCCATGAAAAAGCGGCCCGGACCAATCGGTCCGGGCCGCTCTGATCTCGAAAAACCGATCCGACGCTGTCTAGGCGGCGAACTGGTTCATGGTGTTGTGGACTCCGCCCGCTTTGAGAGCGGCCTCTCCGGCGAAATATTCCTTGTGGTCGTCGCCAATGTCCGAGCCGGACATGTTCTGATGCTTAACGCAGGCAATGCCCTGGCGTATCTCTTGGCGCTGGACATTCCTCACGTAGCCCAACATGCCTTCCGCGCCGAAGTACTCCTTGGCCAGGTTGTCCGTCGACAGGGCCGCGGTGTGGTAGGTCGGCAGGGTGATGAGATGATGGAAGATCCCGGCGCGCTGTGCGCCGTCCGCCTGAAAGGTCCGAATGCGCGCGTCGGCCTCAATCGCCAGCTCTGTGTCGTCGTATTCCACCTTCATCAGAGCGGCGCGATCGTAGGCTGAGACGTCACGGCCTTGCGCCGACCACGCATCGAAGACCTGCTGGCGGAAATTTAGGGTCCAATTGAAGGAGGGAGAATTGTTGTAGACCAGCTTAGCGTTGGGCACGACGGCTCGGATCCGATCCATCATCGCGGCGATCTGCTCGACATGGGGCTTTTCTGTTTCAATCCACAAAAGGTCTGCCCCGTTCTGCAGGGAGGTAATGCTGTCGAGCACACAGCGATCCTCGCCCGTACCTGGGCGGAACTGGTAGAGGTTGCTCGGGAGACGCTTGGGTCGCAGGAGCTTGCCGCCCCGATTGATGACGACGTCGCCATTATGCGCGTCGCCTGGCGCGACCTCTTCGCAGTCCAGGAAGCTGTTGTACTGGTCGCCTAGATCGCCAGGTTCGCGGCTGTAGGCGATCTGCTGGGTCAGCCCGGCGCCGAGTGAGTCGGTCCGCGTGACAATGATCCCGTCCTCAACGCCAAGCTCGAGGAACGCATAACGGCATGCGCGGACCTTGGCGAGGAACACGTCGTGGGGCACGGTCACCTTACCGTCCTGGTGGCCGCACTGCTTCTCATCGGAAACCTGGTTCTCGATTTGAAGAGCGCAGGCTCCGGCCTCGATCATTTTCTTGGCGAGGAGATAGGTCGCCTCGGCGTTGCCGAAGCCGGCGTCGATGTCAGCAATGATGGGAACGACGTGGGTCTGGAAATTTTCAACAGCGGTCAGGAGCTTCTTCTCCTTCATTTCGTCGCCGGCGGCGCGCGCGGCGTCGATTTCCCGGAACAGACCGCCTAGCTCGCGCGCGTCCGCCTGACGAAGAAAGGTGTAAAGCTCTTCAATCAGGGCCGGAACTGAGGTTTTTTCGTGCATGGACTGGTCCGGGAGCGGACCAAATTCCGAGCGCAACGCTGCGACCATCCATCCGGACAGATAAAGATACCGGCGCTCCGTTGTCCCGAAGTGCTTCTTAATTGCGATCATCTTCTGTTGGCCGATAAAGCCGTGCCAGCACCCAAGCGACTGCGTGTAGAGGGCGTGATCCGCGTCATAGGCCGCCATGTCCCTGCGCATGATGCTCGCGGTGTACCGAGCAATGTCGAGGCCGGTGCGAAAGCGGTTCTGAAGGCGCATGCGGGCGACAGACTCAGCGGATATGCCATCCCAAGCGCCGCCCTTGGCTTGAATGACGGCGTTCAGGTGGCTGATGTGTTCTTGGTAGGACATGACCGGTTCCCGGGTGCAGGCGGAATTGATGCCGCGCACTGATACTGGCGCGGGTCGCCGACGCTGAGAGCGCACGATGAGCAGCTGTCATACTTTACAACAAAAGCATGTCATGTTGTAAAGTTTTTACCAGCTAAATGCTAGGGAATAGGTATGGCCAACGTTCGTCCAGTTTACATGGGACCGCGCCTGCGCAGGTTGCGCAGGGAGCTCGGCCTAACCCAAGCGGATATGGCGGCGGACCTGGAGATATCCGCCTCCTACGTTGCGCTCCTTGAGCGCAACCAGCGGCCGCTCACCGCAGACATGCTCTTGCGACTGGCGCGGACCTACAAGGCAGACATCGCCGCGTTCGGCGGGGACGGCGGTGCAGAATACGCGGCGCGCCTGCAAACAGTCCTTAAAGACCCCATGTTCGCCGACATCGACCTTCCGCCCCTTGAGACGGCGGACGTCGCCGCCAGCTTTCCCGGCATAACCGAGGCGCTCCTCAGACTGTACACCGCCTATCAAGAAGAACAGCTCGCCCTCGCAGACCGAGGCGCTGAGGGGCGGGCGGGCGGGCTGCGGGCGAGCGACGCCCCCGACCCGGTGGGTGAGGCACGGCGCTTCCTCGCAGCCAGACGCAACAGCTTTCCTAGCCTCGACGAAGCGGCGGAGCGCTTGGCGCAGCTCGTGGCTAGCGACGGAGGCCTCGCTGGCAGATTAAAGACGGCCCACAGCCTAAGAGTGCGCCGCCTCCCCTCGGAGGTCATGGTCGGCTCCTTACGCCGCCTTGATCGGCACCGGGGCGAGGTGTTGCTGGACGATAGTCTAGACAGCGCGAGCCAGATGTTTCAGCTCGCTGTGCAACTCGCCTACCTCGAACTCGACCTCGACGTGGAGACGCTGCTCAAGGAGGGCGCCTTTTCGACGGAAAGCGGCGCACGGCTCGCCCGTCGCGCCCTCGCCAGCTACGCTGCGGCGGCCATCGTGATGCCCTACTCCGTGTTCGCCCGCGCGGTCGAGGCGAGGCATTATGACGTAGAAGCGCTGGCGCGCCAGTTCGGCGTAAGCTTCGAGCAGACCGCCCACCGCCTGACCACGCTGCAAAAGCCTGGCCACGAACGCGTGCCCTTCTTCTTCATTCGCGTCGATCCCGCCGGCAACGTCTCCAAACGCATGGACGGGGCGGGTTTCCCGTTTGCGCGCCACGGCGGCGCCTGCCCCTTGTGGTCGGTGCACCAAGCCTTTCAAACGCCTCGGCAAATTATCACGCAGTGGCTTGAACTGCCCGACGGGCAGCGCTTTTTCTCCATCGCCCGCACCGTAACCGCTGGCGGCGGAGCGTTCGGCGCCCCGCGGGTTGAACGCGCCATCGCTCTCGGCTGCGCTGAGGAGCACGCCCATCACCTTGTCTATACTCGAAATCGTCCCGAGGTCCGGCCGGAGAATGCGACGCCTATCGGGGTGACCTGCACCCTTTGCCAACGGACGCAGTGCACGGCCCGGTCCGCGCCGCCTATCGGCCGGCCGGTGCTGGCGGACGATTACCGGCGAACGAGCACACCGTTCGGTTTCTCAGACAGCTAAGTTCGGGCAGACGTCGCGCCAACACGCCAAAGGCCGTGTCATACCCGATAGGTCGTCACAGCGTCGCCGAGAGCAGACCTCAACGGGCCGAGGAAAGGCTCAAATCTGCGCCATTGATCCAGTCCGTCTCGGAAGATCGGTTGACGCACCTGTTCGGAGCTCGGCGTCCGCACGCTTCTGTGAGTCTTATAAAACTCAAGGCAAGCGTCTTCGAAGGGAAGGCCGCAATACTCAAGGAGTTTTCGCACCCCGCCCTCCAGATCGTCAACAAGGTCTTCGTGCTGCACCCGAAAGACACGTCCAGGAATCACAGTCTCCCAGTGACGCATGAGCTCGAGGTAGGTCGTGTAGTAGCGCGCAATGTTCTCGATGCTGTAGGTGAACTCCTGGCCGTTGGCGAAGAGCTGCTTCAGGTTTGAAAAACAGCACGCCATCGGTTCGCGCCGGGCGTCAATGATCTTGGCGTTAGGCAGCATCAGATGGATGAGGCCGATATGCCGAAAATTATTCGGCATTTTATCGATGAAAAAAGGCCGATCGGTGCGGTAGGCCCTGGTTTCTTCCAGATATCGCTCCCCTAGCGCCTTGATCGCATGGGCGTCGAGGTCCAGGACTGAAGCGGGATAGCGAGGATCATCAAGATCCGGATCGCGCCCATGAAGCTCTAGTACGATCCGAGGGATGTTGGAGAGCTCATGGGTGCCTTCGACAGCGGAATGCGACGCCAGGATCTGCTCGATCAGAGTAGATCCAGAGCGCGGCAGGCCAAGGACGAAAATGGGATCGCGCGCGTCCACGCCCCACCCGCGCCGCTGGTGAAATACCGCCGACGTCATAACCTCAATCTGTCGCCGCGTGTTGGTCTCAATAATTTCCGGACGATAGCGGCTTTGCGCGTTCCGGATCTGGTTGCCGCGATCATAGAAGCTCCACGCCTCTTCGAACGCGCCCTGATCCTCCAGGGCCTTTCCCAGGGCAAATGCCAGATGCGCACGGTCCTCTACGTCTGTTCCCGCCGCAGCGTATCCCGTCCGCATGGCCTGGATCTCATCGGAGGAGAACCTGTAGGTCTTGAGGTTGGCGAGGCTCCAATAGGCGTCGCCAAAATCCGGCCGGGCTTGGGCGGCGGCGCGGTAGGCTTCAACCGCATCGGGAACGCGACCGATGGTCTTAAGGACGTGTCCCATCCAAAGCGGAATGTCCCACGATTGCGGCGCGTCCTTGCGCATGCCCGCGTAGATGGCGAGCGCCCTCTCGTGCTCACCGAGGCCGACGGCTATGGTCGCCTCCTGGGTGCGGTACTCGAGACTCGACGGATCAAGCGCGAGCAGCGCTTCGACCTCGGCCCGCGCCTCCGCGTGCTTATGGCGTTTAAGGAGCACGTCGGCGAGTTCGCGTCGGGCGGCCCTGTGCCCGGGCGAACGCTCGAGAACGCGCCGCAAAAGTACTTCGGCGTCATCAAGAACGTCCTGCGCGGTCGCGATTTTCGCCAGAAGCCGCAAGGCTTCAGCATGCTCGCCACGGCGGATGAGAAACTCGCGGATAAGGGTCTCCGCGGGCGCCAGGTCTCCGTCGGCGTAGAGGGCCGTGGCCGCCACGATCTCCCGCGGTAAGGCGTTGAGGGTGGCCACATGGGCCGCGGCGGTTTCCGCGCTGCCCGTGTCGCCCGAAAGTCGATAAAGGCCCTCGAGGATCTTCCAGCTCGTTGGCAGCGCTGGATTGAGATTCACCGATACCAGAAGCGCGGCGATGGCGTTCGGGGCGTCCTTACGCGCCACATAACATAGCCCCCGTTCTTGATGCAGACGACTGAAACGCGGGTGTGCGGACTCAAGGGCCTCAAGAACCCTCAGCGCCTCGGGGATGCGTCCGAGATAGCGCAGGCTTAAGGCTTGGGCGAGAAGGATGTCCCGGTCGCCCGGACGGTCAGCGAGGAGCCTGGAGGCGGCGTCCGCAACCGCCTCATGGCGCCCCTCACGCTGAAGCGCGCGCAAACCTGCCGCGGCGTCCTCCCCGGTTGGTCCCGAGACGGATGGCGTTGGTTTGCCGAATACGTCCACGTCAGGAAGGGCGGCGATGGTCATAAGTTTCCGTAAGGGTGCGGCGAACGTCTCCGTCCGCCGCACAGTACGCGCTTTTCTAGCCTTAGACCTAGTAGCTCGCAGTGAGCTTCAACCCGAAAATCCGAGGCCGTAGGGGGACTTCGGATTTAATGAACTGCGCGGAGGAGGTGAAAGTCGAAGCGTGGGAGTCGAGCAAGTTGTTGACGAACAGCTCCGCCTTCCACTTGTCCTTGGCGATGCCGACGGAGGCGTCGAAGGTTGCGTAAGCCGCCTGCTCATAGCGCAGGGTGGTTGTGCCCGGAATGAGGACTCCCGCACCCGGCGTATAGGTCGCCGGCTGGTTGTACATGCTCCCCTCATAGTTGCCATCCGCCGCTACGAACGCCTTGTAAGCGTCGACGCGGAAATCATACCGGGCGCGCAGGTTCGCCTGCCAATCCGGTGAGAAGGCGGGAACCGAACCGATGGAGCCGAACGGGTTCTCGAAGGCGGTGACGCCGGTGGCCTTGGTGTAGACTTGAGTGATGCATTTCCCGAACGTCGGCGAGGTGGCGACGTTGCTGACGAGGCAAGGCGAAGTGGACTGCGTATCGTCGTTGTAGGAGGTGGACCCCTGGATGGTCAGCCCATCCATGGGCCGGCCGATGAACTGAACCTCGACGCCCTTGATGTTGTAGTTCGGTCCGTTGACGAGGAACGTCGTATTGCCGAGGCCCGCGGCGGGATTGAAGAAGGCGAGCTGAACATTGTCCCAGTCCATGTCGTAGGCCGAGACGTTGAGCTGAAGGTGACGCTGAAAGAGCTCGGTCTTCAAGCCGATCTCGTTGTTCGTGAGGCTGTCTGGCGAGTAGCCGTTCGGCTTGTTGTACTGGTCCGAACCGGCCGCTGCGGAAAGCGGCGCCACGAGGCCGGAGGACCGGCTGAAGCCGCCAGGCCGGAAGCCTTCGGAATATAGGTAGTAGAGCGTCATATTTTCGGTCGGCCGCCAGTTAATGCCGTACTTGCTTTTGAAGCCTTTATACTGGACATGGTCGTTGTGACTATTGATATTGATGTAGTCGGGGCACACAGCAACATCTGTACAATTCGTGGCGGTATAATACTCAGAGCCGACCTCGAATTCATTATACTGGTAATAACGAGTCCCTGCAGTGATCGTCACGTTCTTAAGGACATCGAGGTTGACCTCGGTGAAGAACGCGGTCTGGTCGTAACCCCGCTGGGTGTCTTCGCCGAAGGCGGTGTTGTTGGCGCGAACGCCGGGATCATTGGCAGTGGAGCCCGGAGCGGTCTCCGTATCGCCGACGCACGTCGCGCCGCCCGCAAGAGCCGTCGCGAGGTTCTGCGTCGTGCAGGCCGGCGTTGTCTTATAGTCGAAATTCATGTTGTCGTAGATGCGGTACTGTTCCCAATACGCGCCGGCGAGGCCGCGGATCCAGTAGTTGTCCGGCGAGCTGACCCGGAGCTCCTCGGTGAGGTGCGTGTTCCTGACCTCGTCCTGCCAGTAGCTGACCGGAGAGTAGCAGGTCGGCGCGCCTGTTCCGAACCCCGTCCCTGATCCGGTGCACTCATAATAGGTGCCTCCGCCGGACCTCGAATAGTTGCTGTAATCCTGCTGTTGGTTGATGTGCCGGAGCATGTAGCCGCCGGTATAGGTGATGTTGAAGCCTTCGTACTTCCCGTGGACGGTCCAGGCGGTGTTCTGCCAGTTGTCCTTGTCAAACGAAGGACTGAAGACGGTCGTCTGCAGGGGCTGGAGGGTCTGGAAGTCGGAGCCGGTGGGGTATTCGGCGAACGTGCCTTCAACGTTAAGGTTCTGCAGGCTCTCCACCAAGAGGACGTCCCAGTTGTCGTTCACCTGGTAAAGCGCCGAGAGGCGAAACCCCTGGTATGTCACCGGATTGAAGTTGTTTCCAGCAAGATTGTAGTTATTGCCCTGAGGACCGCCGGGCGTGCACAGGCCCGCCTTACCGGCTGGAAGGCCGTTGGGGCACAACCCGTTAGTCGGCTTGATGTTGAAGTAGTCGTTGCCGACGTCATTGTTGCTACGCGTGAAGGTGCTGGGGACATTGTCAATATAGCCGCCCTGCTGGTCGGTATAGACGACTGCGCGTACCGCGAGTTTGTCCTGAACGACGGGAACGTTCACGACGACGTTTAGCGAGGAGTTGTTGCCGCCTCCAGACGTGCCGCCGTAGCTGCCCGTGGCCGTCGCCTCAGTGACGTTTAGCTTGGGCTTGTTGGTGATATAGCGCAGCGCCCCCGCTTCGGCGCCGCCGCCAAAGAGCGTTCCCTGAGGGCCTTCGAGCACTTCAACGCGTTCAAGGTCAACCGCGTAGATGTCGACGTTGCGGCCTGGGAACTGCATTGACTGGTCGTCAAGGTAGAGGGCGACGTTCGGGAAGGGAGCGATGGTGGCGCTCGACTGGTTGCCGGCGGCGCCAGTGGAGAGGCCGCGCATGAAAATGGATCCCTGTCCAGGCCCGTTGGTCGCGTAGGTCACGTTGGGGGTGAACTTCAGCAGATCCTGAAGATCCACCACGTTAAGCTGCTCAAGAGTGGTTCCAGAGAAGGCCTGGACCGTCTCAGGCACCTTCTCCAGGCTTTCCGTGCGACGCTGCGCTGTGACGACAATTTCATCGACCGGCGCGGCCGTGTCAGGGGCGGCGGACGTCGTAGTGAGGGCGGCGACGTCGGTGGTGGCGCTCGTCACTGCGGCGGCTGCGGCGTCCGAGGCGGCGGCGGTCGGGATGGCCCCGCTAGCGCCGTTCGCGCCTGCGGCGAAGGCGCCGCCGCCGCTGCTCAGCAGCGCGGCAAGCGCGCAGGACACCATGTACTTGCTAGACGTCATTGATTAGCCCCCAATTAAAACACACGGCGGCAAAAGGAGGACCGGTTCGAAGCGCAGCTACGCCGCGTTTCGCTCAATTCATCCCGATTGAGGTGGACATCCCCGCAGTGTCAGCGCCGTGTCTCAATTATGGGGAGGCCTTGTGACACTTCCGTGATGAAATAATATTGGTGTTTTGAAGATCTTGTGCTCGATTTGTAACATGAACGTCATATGCACCTTGGGAATAACGGCCCTATGTGTTCCGCGCGGGTTACGGCGCGACGAGGGAGCTCCAGCATCGCGTCAAACCCTCGCCCGGCGGCGGTCCCTCTGACCCGTCTGCTTCGCCTTAGGGACGAGATGGCCTCCTCGCGCCTGAGGCACAATCGAGCGAAGGCGAAGGATCGGCCCGCTCAAAATCGCGCGTTCTGCGTCTCGACCCAACTTGCGAGGGCGCAAGGCCCCCGAAGGACTTGCAAAACCCCCTCGCCTCGCCGACGGTCCGGCCCAGACGTCGTCGCCGACATCATTTAGGGGGTTCACGTGATCAGAGCGATATTTGCCGTGCTCGCCGTCATGGCGCTTACCGGCTGCGTCAACGTCACTTACAATTGTAGCGCCGCGGACAGCTGTCCGGACGGCGCGCACCATTCACAAAAGCCCGCGCAGACCTAGGCTGAGCCGAAGTCCTAGGTCGTGAGCGACGCCGCTGGCTAAGCGGAGTTCCGACCGAAAGGCGTCGCCCGCGCCCGGAGGCGATAGAACCGCGACCGCGGCGCCGTCCCTGATGAACCGAAAGCGAGCAAAGCCGCTCTGGGCGCTTAGCCCCTGCTCGGTGTCGCGCGGAACGTTTGGAGGCCTGGCCGAGAATCGAACTCGGGTGCACGGATTTGCAGTCCGCTGCGTAACCACTCCGCCACCAGGCCCGAAGGGTTCATCTAATCGTCAGGAGCTAACAGAACCCTCAAGGACGGGCAAGCCACGCCGCGCAGTGCGAGACAGCGGCCGCCGCGGCGCTGCGGATGGGCGCCGGATCTGCAGCTCCCGCTTGGACAAGCCAACTTCCGCCGACACAGAGAACATTGGGCAAGGCCAGCCACTCCATCGCCGTCTCGAGCGTGACGCCGCCTGTGGGACAGAAGAACGCCTCATGGAAGGGCCCCGCCAAACTCGATAGGGCCCGAACGCCGCCCGCCGCCACGGCCGGAAAGAATTTGAAATGCCGCAGGTCGAGGTCGTAGCCTCTCTGCAGGTCTGACGCTGTCGCGACGCCGGGGAGAAAGGGAGCGCCGCTCCCCGCCGCCGCGTGCGCCAGGCGATCCGTGAGACCGGGGGAGACGATAAATTCCGCGCCTGCGTCGAGGGCCTTTTCAAGCTGAACGGCATTAAGCACCGTCCCAGCCCCGACGATCGCGCCCTCGACCCGTCTCATCTCCTGGATCGCTTCGAGGGCGGCGGGTGTGCGCAGGGTCACCTCAAGAACCTTCAAACCGCCGGCGACAAGCGCCTTTGCGATCGGTGCAGCATGCGCGGGATCTTTTATCACAAGGACCGGTATGATGGGCGAGGTCCTCATGAGCGTCTCGATGGCGTTCATCTGGCGTGCTCCGCGGCGAAGGCCGCCGCCGCCCCGAAGAGCCCGGGTTCTGGATAGGTCAATCTGAACACCGGCAGGTCGGCCATCGCCTGCTCCAACCGACCTTTCGCGACGAACCGCCTGTGAAATCCCGATTTTCGCAGCGTCTCATCCAGCCGAGTGGTGAGCCCCCCGGCCAAGACCACCGCGTCAGCGCCGTTAATGAGCGCTATGTCCCCTGTGACGGCGCCAAAGCTCAGGCAGAACCGATCCAGCGCCGCGACAGCACGGCTGTCTGTGCCGGCGACGGCGTCAGCCCAAAGAGCCTTGTCATCGTCGATCTGTACGGCCCTGCCTTCCACGGCCGCGAGCGCTTCGTAAATATTGGCCAGCCCGGGGCCGGATACGATGCGCTCAACTGAGACCCGACGAAACCGCGTGCGCAGAAACGCAAGGATGGCGTCCTCCAAGGGGTCGAGGGGCGAAAAATCGGCATGACCAGCCTCGGTTTCAATAACCGCCCCCGCCTCCACGCGGCGCAAAAATTGGGCCGCGCCGAGCCCGGTGCCCGGGCCGATTACGGTGATGACCTGCGCAGCGGAAAGCGGCGTTTCGGGCCCGAACAGGCGCGTGAACTGTCCTGCGTCTAGTTGGGCTACGCTATGGGCGACGGCGCCGAAATCATTCACCAGGGTGAATTGGTCGACCGCCAGGGTTTCAAGGATTTCCGACGGCCTGATGATCCAGGGACTGTTCGTGAGTTTCAGCACCTCCCCGTCCACAGGACAGGCTAGAGCGAGAGCGGCGGCTCTGGGCATCGGCCGACTGATGGTCCTGGCGAAGGCTTGCCATGCCGCCTGCAGAGTGACGTGCTCTGCGGTCAGAAACGTGCAGGCCTCGCCAAGAACCTGCACCTTTCCATCTTCAACCTCAGCGAGGGCGAAACGCGCATGCGTGCCGCCGATATCAGCGGCGACGAGCTCAATCATCCAACTCTCTCCAGGTCCTGCTCAAGAGCGTCGAGGACCGCGGAGCCGCCGGTTTCCGCCGGGCCTGCGCCGCGACGGAAGAGCGCGAACAGCTCGCGCCCGGTGCCCGGGGCGTATGGCGGCGCAGGATCCGGCATGCGGGACGTCCACGTGGCGTCGTCCATAATCGTCTCCAGGCTCTGGTCCTGGGCTGATAGCCGAACGATGTCGCCATCGCGCAGCCGTGAGAGCGGGCCGCCGCCCAGGGCCTCGGGTGTGACGTGGATCGCCGCCGGCACTTTCCCGCTGGCGCCGGACATGCGCCCGTCCGTCACTAAAGCGACCTTGAACCCCCGATCCTGCAGGACGCCCAGGGCTGGGGTTAACTGGTGAAGCTCCGGCATCCCGTTAGCCCGCGGGCCTTGAAAGCGAACGACGACCACGACGTCGCGATCAAGCTCGCCCGCCTTGAAGGCGGCCATGACCCCCTCCTGAGTGTTGAAGATGGCGGCCGGCGCCTCAATAACGCGCCGTGTCGGATCGACCGCTGAGATCTTGAAGATGGCGCGACCAAGATTGCCGGAAACCCGCACCATGCCGCCGTCGGGGGAAAACGGCTTGGAAGCAGGCCTGAGGACGGCGTCGTCTCCGCTTTTCGCGTGCGAAGCGTCCCAAACCACCACCTCGCCATCCAGCCGCGGCGTGCGCGCGTAAGCGTCAAGCCCGGTCTTGGCGATGGTAAGGATATCGCTGTGCAGAAGGCCCGCCTCAAGCAGAGTGGCGATAGTGAAGGCCATGCCTCCAGCCGCCTGAAAGGCGTTCACGTCTTCAGCGCCGTTGGGGTAGATGCGTGCGATGAGGGGAACAACCGTCGAAAGACGATGAAGGTCTTCCCAATCGATGATGACGCCAGCCGCCCGCCCAATAGCGGGAATATGGATCGCGTGATTTGTTGATCCGCCGGTGGCCAGTAATCCGACGCAGGCGTTGACAAGGGCCTTTTCGTCGACACAGCGGCCGAAGGGTCGGTAATCTGCGCCGTGACGTCCAATTTGAGCGAGCCTATGCACCGCAGTCTGGGTGAGGGCCTGACGCAGTCGCCCTGTGGGCGGAACGAACGCGGCGCCCGGTATGTGGAGGCCCATGACTTCAAGCATCATCTGGTTGGAGTTGGCGGTCCCGTAAAACGTACAGGTGCCTGGGCTGTGGTAGGACGCCGCCTCGGCGTCAAGCAGGCCCTCGCGCCCGATCCTTCCCTCCGCGTAGCGCTGCCGGACGCTCTGCTTTTCCTTGTTCGGCAGCCCAGAGGGCATGGGTCCGGATGGGATGGCTATTGCGGGCAGATGGCCAAATCGTAGGGCGCCCATGAGGAGGCCTGGGACGATTTTGTCGCAAATCCCAAGTAGCAGCGCTCCGTCGAACATCCCGTGCGACAGCGCTGTCGCCGTGGACAAGGCTATGACGTCACGACTGAACAGGGAGAGCTCCATGCCCGGTTGCCCCTGGGTGATCCCGTCACACATGGCCGGCACGCCTCCGGCGACCTGCGCAGTGGCGCCGACCTCCCGGGCGAACAGTTTTATCTGTTCGGGGTAACGACCGTAGGGCTGGTGGGCGGAAAGCATGTCGTTGTAGGCCGTGACCACGGCCAGGTTCATGCCGCGCTCGGCGCGAATGGCCGACTTGTCCTCTCCTGAGGCGGCAAACCCATGGGCGAGGTTGCCGCACGACAGCCGCCCTCTGTCGACGCCGCCGTCCCGTTCCGCATCAATGAAGTCGAGATACCGCCTGCGGCTCTTCGCAGACCGTTCGATGATGCGGGCCGTGACCGCCTCAACCGTCGCGTTCAGAGTCATCCTTCGCTCCTTGGCGCCCGCTTTGGCGCCGCCGACGGCCTAATCGCGCCAGGTGACGCCGTCTCGCTCCGTCAGAGCAATGGCGGCGGAAGGGCCCCAGGTCCCCGCGGGGTAAAGCCGCGGGACAACGCCATTATAAACCCAGGCGTCCCGCAACCGATCAACCCAATCCCACTGCGCCTCAACTTCGTCGCGTCGGACAAACAGGGTAGGATCTCCGCCGATAAGGTCGAGCAAAAGCCGCTCATAAGCGATGCGCCGGCGTACATCGGTGAAGGCGTTGGCGATGCCGATATCAAGGGGCACCTCGCGCAACCTTAAGCCCTCGCGATCAAGACCTGGCTGCTTGGCCATCATCAGCAGTCGAATGTTCTCGTCCGGCTGCAGGCGGATGACCAGCTTATTCGCCTTCAGCGCCGCGCCCCTGCGCTCGAAAATTGAGTGCCGGACATCCTTGAACTGGATCAGGATCTCCGACTGTCGTGTGGGAAGGCGTTTTCCCGTGCGCAGATAGAAGGGGACGCTTTTCCAGCGGAAATTGTCGACGTGAACCTTCAGGGCCACGAACGTTTCTGTTGCGGACGCGTGTCCCAGCTCCTCTTCATAGGACGGCACCGGCACGCCGGCGACGGCTCCGGCGCCATATTGGCCGGTGACGCTGTGCAAAGCCGCGCTCGCGCGGTCTAAGGGGCGCAAGGCTCTTAGGACCTTCACCTTCTCGTCACGCACCTCTTTGGCGTCGAACTGGGCCGGGGGCTCCATGGCGACCAATGAGAGAAGTTGAAGCATATGGTTCTGGACCATGTCGCGAAGGGCGCCGGCGCCGTCGTAGAAATCGACCCGCCCCTCCAGACCCACCGTCTCAGAGACGGTGATTTGAATGTGGTCGATGCCGCTTGCGCTCCACAGGGGCTCAAACAGGGCGTTGCCGAACCGCAGGGCGATAAGGTTCTGAACCGTCTCCTTGCCGAGGTAGTGGTCAATGCGAAATGTCCGGCTCTCCGGAAACGCCTGGGCGGCCGCGTCGTTGATAAGTCGGCTTGATGGAAGGTCGAAGCCCAGGGGCTTTTCCAGTGCGAGCCGTGTTTTGGCTCCCGAGAGGCCAGAGGCCGTTAGACCCTTAATGGTCTGGCCAAAAAGAGACGGAGCGGTGGAGAGGAAAATCGACAGCCCGCGCTCTATGGGACCGACCGCGTGCGCAAGGGCGCCGAAACGATCGGGAAATGAAGCGTCCAAAGGTTCATAGGTTAGGCGCGCGAGGAGACGGTCAAGGGTCTGGGGGTTCAGTCGTTCGGCTTCCACCGCGCTCCTGATGGCGGTCTCGGCAAGGGCCCGGTAGCCCATGACGTCTAGAGGGGATCGCGCTGTGCAGACAATCCTTAAGTCCCCAGGCAGGAGCGCGTCAGCCTCGAGACCGTAGAGCGAAGGTAGGAGCATCCGGCGCATGAGATCGCCGGTGGCCCCAAACAGGAGAAGACATTCGGATTGTTCAGGCATGGCGGCCCCCGCTAGCGGCGGATTGCGCAAGCGCAAGCGCTCCAGTGAGCCCCGAACGGTCGCCCAGGGCCGGAGAAACGATCATACGCTCCAGCGCGCCCACATCGTTCAATGATCGAACATATCCATTGTTCTGGCGCAGCACCTCCTGTCGTACCCGCTCCAGCAGGAACGGCGTCGCCATAACGCCGCCGCCAAGGACTATGCGCTCTGGCGCAACGACGAGGGCCAGGGCGCGGCAAAGCTGGCCGAGGTAGTCGGCGATGACGCCTAGCGCGGGTGAGGACGCCGGCAAGTCCGACAGGCGCGCACCGTACCGCGCTTGGATGGCCCGGCCGGAGGCCATACCCTCAAGGCAGTCCGCGTGAAAGGGACAGGCGCTTGCAAAAAGAAGATCGTCGGCATGGCGGCGCGCGGCGATATGGCCCATCTCAGCATGGCCAGGAACCGGGAGCGGAAACCCGTCGAGGATGAGGGCGCCGCCGATCCCCGTTCCCACGGTAACATAGATTAACGAGCGGACCCCGTGGCCGGCCCCATAGACCGCCTCCGCCACGCCCGCCCCCGCTACGTCCGTCACAATGGCGACAGGTCGCCCGAACGCACGCCAGAGGGCGCCGCGAAGGTCGTAATTCCTCCAGCCGGGTTTGGGTGTGTTGGCGAGGGCCCCAAAAGTCGCCGAGCGCGGATCAAGGTCAAGGGGGCCGAAACTTGCTAAACCGAACGCTTCAATCTCACCGTGGCGCGCGCCAGCCTCAGTGAAGAAGGCTGTCACGGCGGCGAGGGTCGAGATAGGGTCCCGCGTCGGTATGCTCGCCATCTCGAGGATCTGTTGCGGTTCGCGGGCTAGGCCGCACACAAACTTCGTGCCGCCCGCTTCAACGCCTCCGAACAGCGGCCGCTTCATGTTGGGATCGCCCTGAGCCAGATCATACCTTTGAGGCTCCAGGCCAACGAGCTCGCCGGCGACCGCGCCGGAACCGGAGCCCCTAAGATCGCCTACTGGAGCAGACGGCACGCGAAAAGTCTGCTGCGATCCAGAAAAATTGAACGCTGCCAAGGCATATGGAGCCCTCGAAAAGCTGATGATCGCTTCGCGCTCCTTTCTCGATACCCAAGCGCCCCATCGGCCCATAAACGCCAGGACGTCCTGAGGGTCTAGGGCGACGGCGCCCTCAGCCGAACGCGGCGCGGGCGAGGGCGTGGCGCACTGGAAGGATCTCAATCCCCGCCCCGGCAAGACAATCAAGGGCATGCGTCAGCATCCCTGGCGTTGCGCCGAACGGCGTCGGGGTCTCACTGACGTCGTGGGTGAAGAAGATCACCCAAGCCCGGTCGGAGACCGCTTTGCGTATGGCGTTTTCAATGCGCTTCTGACTCCAACGGCCGTGCTCAAGGCCGATAGCTTTGAGTTGAGAAAGGTCCATCAGCCCGTGGTTCACGCCCCGCACTATGCCCCGGCACGTGGGAAACCGCTCTCCTAGAACGGTTTTTGTACGCGGAGACGCCTCCCCAAAAGGATAGGCGAAGCTTGTCATGACGTAGTCGCCGAGGACGTCCTCGACGAAGGCCGCATTGCGCTCAGCATCGTCGATAAGGAGGTCCGTGAGTGTCGAGGGACCGCGTTCGTGCTCAAACGAGTGGCTGCCGATCTCGTGACCGGCGGAAGCGACCTCCACAAGGTCCTTCTGGTCGAAATAGTCGACGCCCCCATGAGCATGGCCGCAATAGCCGCCAGAGACGTAGTAGGTCGCTTTGACTTGGCGACGCGCCAGAATTTCCCCGCCGACCGTCCAGGCTGACCGCGGGAAGTCATCGAACGTGATGCTTGCGAGGGGCGCTGAGAGGCGGCTGAATAAGGGCTTCAGGGGCAGACGCTCCGTGACTTTTCGATTGATCAAACCTGGCAGCAACATTTCAGATCTCCTCATGCCGCCGGAGCGATAGCTTCAAACGTGACGGCGACAATGGCGTCGTCGGGGTGAGCCGCCTCCACAGGCCGCGTCCACCTGAGGCCTTCCGGATCCGCAGATTTGAAACCAAGGCTCGCCAGAATGTCCGACGCCGCCCGGTTGCGCGCCGTGGGGACATGGGCGACGCAGAGCGTCGAACAGCCTTCGGCCCGAACCAACGCGCTCAACCAGGAAAACAGCGCGTGCTCGACGCGCTTTCTCTGCACCCTGCAACTCAGAAACACCTCATGGACGCGACCAAGGCTGGGCTCGCAGACCACCAGACCGATTAGACCATAATCGCCAAACCGATCTTCACATCGCAGGGTGAAAGCCCGGCGCGCATCCGCGCTGCACACCAGTCTTCTAAGCTCGACACGGCCGTATTTGCGCCCAGTGAAGTTCAGCTGATTGGTCCGCTGGGAGAGCTCATAGGCCCGCTCGACGTCCTCTTGGGACAGGGGCCGAACGAGGAGACGCAGGCTGGCCGATCGCAGAAATTGCTCATAGTCGCCGGCGCCGCTCTCGAGGGCCTCAACCCTCGCCGCTTCGGCCCGATAGAGGGCCCGGCGGTTTCGGCTTTCGGTGGTGGCGGGCGCGTCGAACCATGGATGTCCCATGAGGTCGCTTAACGCTCCTGGGTCGCAGACCCGGACCTGAGGGTGAACGGCGACGACTTCCCCCCGCTCGAAGGGCTGGTCGTCGATAAGCAAGAAGGCGTCTAGCCCTAGATCAAGGGCTCGCGCCTGGGCGGCCAAGGAGAGGCTCTTAGGTCCCCAATGAATCTGGGAGCATAAAAAGAAGTCGGCGACGCCGAGTTCATCCAGAGCGGCTCTGGCTTCATCAGCGTCATTTTTGCTGGCAATCGTCTGAATGATTCCCCGCTCATCGAAATACCGCAGGGCCGATACACTCTGAGGGCGTAGGCGGACGCCTTCGACGCCCACATCCGCCAAGACGCCTGACCAAAGGGTGTCATCGAGGTCCCACACCACAACCTTGACAGGACCCTGGGCGGTTTGGCCAAGGGGGGGGAGCGCCGGGCTTCCAGATCCGTCAGCGTCGCCGAGGCCCCCGCCAACCGCGACGAAGTCGCACGTCCCGAACACCACGCTGGCGTTGGAGACCTCTCCCACTGGCTCGATCTGGACAAGGAATGGCGCATGAAGATCGACGCATGCGGCGATGGCCGTCAAAGGCGTTGTGAAGCGGCCGTAGGTAGGTCTCGCGTCAAAGCGCGTCTGAAACATTCGAGAGCCGTCTTCGCCTGGCGCGCCGACATTGAGGACCGTCAGGGTGAAAGGATGGGAGCGGCCATCCGCCGCCCAGGTTTCCACCACAAATCCATCGGCTCGCAAGGCGCTGCCGGCTGGCGCACGCCGCCCCTTGGTCCGGTTCCAGCGCCATGCCGCTTGGCGCTTGAGCGGGAACGGCGCGGGCGCTACGGCGATGAGGTCGCTGAGGCGCTTATCGCGACCCTCCGCTGCGGCGGCGGCCTGGATGGGCACCACAGGCGCCGGCCCCGCGCCCTCAAGCTTTCCCCACCGGCGAAATCGTACGTGCTTCAAGCCGAGGTCGACGGCGAGCCGCTGGATACCGTCCTCAAAGCGCCGACAGTGTAGATCCGGCCTCGGGGTGTAGTAGGCGCACCGGCTGTAGCAATCGGGATAAGCGCACTCCGTACAGTGCTCGCCCCAGACGATAAGACTTCGGCCCAGGAGGCGCTGACTGAAGTCGGCGAATTGGCCGAGCACGTCTGCAGGCACGATCGTTGCCGATAAAAGTCCCTTCGTCGGCAAGGTTTCAATCATGGAGCGTCCCCCGCGGGGCGGCATCATGGACCCTTGGCGTTAGAAATAGATTTACCCCCCTTAGAGACCCGTCATGACGCCAGGAAGGGGGCCCAAAATTCAGTTTTCGTTAACCACTGTCGACGAAACTTAACCGTCTTCTTTCTCGGAGACGCTCACCATCACCATACTCAGACCCGGCTCCGGCCGGGTTTTTTTGTTTTCTGATCACCCTGGTTCAGCGCCTCTCAGCAACGCCTCGCAGGTTCCTTCCACACGGCGACGAGTCTAGGTTAACGCACCTCTAGAGGGGTGACGAACCTGGCGAGAATGTCCGAGCTCCAGCCGGCGGCCTTTCGGGTCGTTTTGATGGGGCGCTTACCCTTTGCGTGGCGCACCAGGTTGAAGGCGAAGTGTCGGAAAACGGCCATGTTGCGGGCTCCGTGACCGCGTCTGAGGCAGGAGAGATCCTCCTTGAAGACCACATCCATACCCCAATGATCGCTCTCGACGCCCCCGTGGGCTCGTATGGCTTCTGCGGCGCGCTCGGGTGTGGGGTCGGCTGAGGAGACGAAGCAGCGCGTGTCCCGAGTGATCTTTCCCCGTCGCTTCGTCGTCGTGGTCGTCTTTACGATTGCCTCGAGGGTCGGGAAGCGAGGATAGCCAGGACAGCGCCGCTCATCGTTGGCTAGAAGCCATGTGACGTTGGCGCTCACGCTGGCGGTGCGCGTCTCGATCCTTCCTTGGTCTTTGTCGACGGAGCTGACCGTGCGGACGTCGCCCAGGGGCGGGTTGTCAAAGTCTTTGGAGGACCTCGGCCGAGGATCGGGAACGTCGCCCAAATGCTCTAAAGCTAGCGCAAGACGGTTTTGGACCAAGACCGCGTCATCTTCATGGGCCGGTTCTCCGCGTTGAGACCGACACGCCTTGAATCAGGCCGTAAAAACCTACGCCACAAAAATAAGAGCCCATAGAGGTTAACTGAGCTACGCGCCGTGGTTCCTTCCATCGGACGCTTGCGCGGCGCTGGCGCGGCCTGTATGACCCGCGCTCCTGACTGGGAACTGTGATCCGCGGTAGCTCAGTGGTAGAGCAGCCGGCTGTTAACCGGCTGGTCGTAGGTTCGAATCCTACCCGCGGAGCCAGGACAAAAGCCGCATCGTGCGGGCCGTCAGGCTACGGTTTGGTCCGGTGACGCAAGCGACGCCTTCTGACGTCTTACGCCGCGCTCAAAAGGCGTTCGCCTGCCAAAGCCGCTCCCTCTTCTACCGCGACCGCCGCCCCTGCCAAGTCCCGGCAGCCGAAACCGGGCGTGCGGCGCATTCATATTCAGTTCAGCAGAGCAGTTTCAAAAAAATATGTGGTTAACGGTCGTGCAATCTCTGCCGGCCCGTCCACGCGGGGCCTTCGCCGATGGCGCAGTTGAAAACGACCAAACTTGCGCTCCAAGCGCTTCTCCTTGGCGTCGCTGTCCTGACGGCGCATGAAGTCCTCGCCGCGCCGCATGGCGGCGGCGCGCGCGCCTCAGCGCATAGCGGCGCGATCGGCGGCCGTTACGGCCGCTTTCTGGGGGTCGGCGGTGTCCATGGCTACGGCCCGTACTTCGGTTATCCCTACGGCGGATACGCCTATCCCTACGCCTTCGGCTTTTATGGCCTAGGACCCTGGGCGTGGTACCCGCCTTCGCCCTATGCCTACCCCTACGCCCTCGATGACGACTACACCAATCCGCCGCCCTACCCTGTCTATCCTGCGCCTCCTCCTCCTCCGCCCCCACCGCCCTATGCGCCGCCAGAGGCGCCGGCGCCCAGGGCGCAGAAGACATTCATCGTCTACTTCCCCCTCGACCGCGCCGACCTCACATCTGACGCCCAGCGCATGGTTCGTTCAGCGGCGACCTATGCGCAAAGACTTAGCGCGGCCCACGTCGCCGTCGTCGGCTATACCGACGCCGCTGGGTCCGAAGGCTATAATCAGGCCCTGTCGGAAAGCCGCTCTCAGTCCGTTCGGGACGCTCTTAGCGTGGCTGGCCTGAATCCGGGGCAGATTGAGGTGAGGTGGCGCGGCAAGCATGACTTGGCCGTGAAGACCGCTGACGGGGTCCCAGAGCCGTCTAACCGCCGGGTGGTCGTGATGGTGGCCGGCCAAGAGCCGAGACGGGGCGTCGCGCGCGCCTCCGGCGACAATGAAGACGCTGCTGAGCCGCGTTAGCGATTATCGCCCCCCTCGCCGCGGCCAAGACGACGCACGTCACGCCGGCGCTCTTCCATCCGGCGCCCTTCTCCAGCCGGCGTGCGGGGCGGGAGCCCTTTGCGCGCGCCTGCGGCTCACCACTAGTTAATTCAGCGATGCGGCCGAAGATCTCACCCTTGAGCTGGATGACGGCGGACGCGATGATGACGGTGAAGGGTCGTCAGGCGGGCAGCAAAGAGCCGCTTGCGCCCATTCGATCGGGGCGGGCGAAGCCCGCCACAAAGAGGAGCCGCCGTGTCGCTCATTCGCTGGTCCATGAAATCCCGTGTCCTGCTCCTCCTTCTCGTTGCGTCCGCCGCAGCCCGCGGCGCGCAGGCGGAAACCATTCTTTTCATCGGGAATAGCTTCACCTTCGCCGCCTATTCGCCCGTGTGGAAATACCGCGCCGCCAGCGTACAAGATCTCAATCGGGGGGGAGTCGGAGGGGTGCCGGCCCTGTTTAAACTCTTCAGCCAGGAGGCGGGCCTAAACTACGACGTCTCGCTCGAGACCGCGCCGGGCAAGGACCTCGCCTTTCATCTTGAGCAGAAGCGGTCGCTTGTCGCTCGCGCGTGGGATCATGTGATTCTGCAGAGCTACAGCACCCTGGACGAACGGCGCCCTGGCGATCCTTCATCCCTGACGCAATCCGCAACGGCCCTCGCCTCTGTCTTAAGGGCGCAAAATCCGAACGTAGACATACGCCTCATGTCGACCTGGTCTCGGGCTGATCTCACCTACATGCCCGGCAAACACTGGTTTGGACAGCCCATCACCGCCATGGCCGACGACGTGCGCGCAGGCTATGACCGCGCCGCGCAAGCGTCAGGGGCTAAAAGCGTTATAGGCGTCGGCCAAGCGTGGAACCGCGCCTACGCCGTCGGGTTCGCTGATCCAAATCCCTATGACGGCGTGGATCCTGGCAAGGTGGATTTGTGGACCTTCGACAACTACCACGCCAGCACCTACGGCTATTACCTTGAAGCTCTCATGGTCTTCGGCGCCGTCACCGGACGCGATCCCGCCTCCCTCGGCCCCGCGGAGACAGCGGCGTCGGAACTTGGCGTTTCCCAGGCGCAGGCGATGGCGATGCAGGCTATCGCGCGCGACGAACTGGTGGCTGAGGGATACCCCCTGGCCCCGGCGCGGGTTTCGGCGCCCAGCGCGCATTGAGTGGTGGTGCGGGTCCCCCCAACTTCACGCGCTTGGGATTTGGCCCGCAGTCGAAGCTGTGGTGGTCTGATCCGCAAATGGGAGCAGCCGTCAATGGATCGCCGCCAGACCTTGGAACAACGCCTTGCCGACCTGGAGGCGATTGTCGTCAACCAGGCGGATCGCATTGAGGCGCTTGAGGCCTTCATAGAATTGGCGCGGACCCTGGCCGCTAGCCGCCTGCGCTTCGACCCGCCGGTGCGCGAAGAGGAAGCAGCTTAAGCCCAACGCCCCGCGGCGTCCCGTAGCGTCCCAACCGGCGACACGTGCGGTCGGGAAGCGGAGGGTTCTGCGCGTGGGCGTTCACGGCGCTGGTTTCAAATATTGGTCAAACCACGCAATGGTCCTCTCCAAGGCGTCGATCTGATTCTCTCGCTTGGCGAAGCCGTGCCCTTCGTTGGGATAATAATGGGCGTCCACCGTTCTCCCCTCCCCCTTGAGAATTGCGACCACCTGCTCAGCCTCCTCCTTGGGCACGCGGATGTCGTTGTCGCCCTGCAGGACGAGGAGCGGCGCCCTGGCTTTGCGGATGAAGGTTATGGGAGAATCGGCCGCGTAGACCGCGGCGTCCCTCTCGGGGTCGCCGAGCAGGGATTTCTCATAGGCCTGGAGCGCCGCGTCCTCGTGTTGAAGCATGGTGCGCCAATCGATAATTCCATACTCCTCGACCGCTGCGGCCCATCGGTCAGGCGTTTTCCCGATGGCCATCAAGGTCATGTAGCCGCCGTAGGATCCCCCAGTAATGCCGATCCGCTTCGCGTTTACGTACCCCGTGGCGGTGAGGAAGTTGGCGGCGTAGATCTCGTCAACCAGGTCGCCGCCGCCTAAATCCTTGATGTTAAGCTGTTGAAACGCCTTACCGTAGCCTGTGGAGCCGCGGACGTTGGGCGCAATCACGACATAGCCGCGCGACGCCAGCGCCGCAGCGGTCCGGTTGAAGGCGTCGGTGGTCTGCCCCGTTGGACCGCCATGGGGAAGAACAACGCCGGGCGCGGCGCCGTTTCGGGACAGTCCGATGGGAACCCAGACAAAGGCGCTGATGACCGTTCCGTCGGCGCTGCGGTAATGCACGAGCGTCGACGCCGGAAGGGCGGCCGCGTCGAGGGCTGAGCCCGCAAGCGTGGTGACTTTCCGACAGGCCCCGGTGAGCGCGGCACAGGTCCAGTAGTCGGGGGGCGTCGTGCTACCGCTATGGCTAACGAGGATCATGGATGAGTCTGGACTGTACTCCTCGCCGCCGACGGCGGCGTTCACGCCCGGGGGCAGCTGAAGGCGTCTAACCGTCTTAGCGCCCATGTCGAAGACGGCCAGCTCGCTGCGCCCGTCGGCGTTCGTTACGAACACAAGGCCCGACCCGTTGGGCGCGAAACGACTAGTCTCCTCCTCCCAGGGCGTGCGGGAAAGCCAGGTGAAGGCTTTGGTCCTCAGGTCATAGAGCGCGGCCTGCATTTGCTCGCTTGCGCGATTGGAGGCCACGGCGAGGTAGCGTCCGTCCGGCGAGATGTCGCTGGCTGCGGTCACGACATCGCCGACGCTCGGCGTCAGCTCCTCAGCCTTGCCGGTGGCGACGTCGATCCTCCAAACGCTCGCCCGGGTTCTGAGCCGGTTGACCCGGTTGGCGATCAGCTGTCGTCCGCCATCCGTCCACGCCACGAGGCTCCAGGTGTAGGACGGTTCGGTCTCCTTGGTCAGAACCCGTACTTTTCGGGTCGCCAGATCCATGATGGCGATGTTGGAGGCCGGCTCGGCGTTGAGCTTACGATTGAACGCAAGACTAAGTCCGTCTGAGGAGAACAGCGGGTCCGTCTCTGAAACGTCTGGGGTGTTGGTGAGGTTGGCGGCCGCGCCGCCGGTGACGGAAAGGGCGAACAGGTCATAGCGCTCAGCGCCGCCGTGATCAGATTGAAAAACCAGGGTGCGGCCGTCGGGAGACAGGGTCTGCGCTGTCTGTCGATCGTCCGACTGGGACAGTTGCAAAGGCGTAGAGCCGTCAAGGCGGAAGCTCCAGAGGTTGTAACGCCCCGAGATGTTGGTGGAGACGATGATGTTCTCACCGGTCCCGCCCCACGTTGCGCCCAGACTGCCCTTGGCGTCGAAAAGAGACGCGACGGGCGCCGGCGGCGGGCGGGGCCCTGGCGCGGAAACGATGGCCTGCGGGTCGGTGAGAGGCCGGTCCGGCCCGACGGCGGCGTGAGCCGACGCCGCGGTGACCGCACAGAAAATTCCCGCAAGCCCTAGAGCCCTCATCCCATCCTCCCAGATCCGGAGGTCAATAAATCGGGACGCCGGCGGATAAGCTAGGGGGTATTTTCAGCCGCGCGACCATAGACCAAGCCGTACACGTCTGTGCGGCCCTGCGCGGGGCTTTCTAGCCCTTAGGCGGCGGCGGCCTCCACCTGACCCAGGCGCTCCTTCCCAAAAAACATGTCCGTGCCCACAAAAAAGGTGGGTATCCCGAAAACGCCCCGCGCGACGGCGGCTTCCGTTCGCGCCTGCAAAGCCGATTTTACCTCGGGAGCAGCGGCCTTCGCCAAGAGACCGTCGCCGTCCAAGCCCGCGCGCGTGAGAACCTCAAAGAGGGTTGCAGGATCGTCCATCTTCCGTTCATCCTCCCAAAATCCCGCAAGGACCGCCTGAAGATACGCCTCGCCGACGCCGAGGTCGTACGCGCCGACCAGGCCGCGCAGGGCTAGGAGGGAGTTGACGGGGAAATATGGGTTCATGCGAAATCGGGACACGTCGTGCGCCTTAATGAACCGATCAGTCTCCAGCATCTCATAGGCAAGTTTGCCCTTGACCCCCGCGAACGCGATCATGGGCGCCTGATTGCCTGTAGCCTTGAATATTCCCCCGAGGAGCGCTGGGGAAATGACGATTTCTGCGCCGGTTCGCCGCTTGACGGCCTCCAGGGCCTTCAGCGCCAAATAGGCGTTGGGGCTGGCGAAATCGAAAATGAACTCAATGTTTTTGGGCAAGTTCACCAAGGCTCGGTCCAGGGGCGGAGATCAAGTTCGTGCGTCCAGGCCGATCGGTTCTGACCATGCAGCCAGACATAGGTCTTAGCTATCTCCTCGGGTCTCAGAATTTCATCCCTCGCCATCCGCGCGTCAAGATCGGCGATCCGCTCGCGGGTGAAAGCGCCATCGATGGCGCCGTCGCAGACGATATGAGCCACATGCACTCCCTTGGGGCCAAGTTCTCGGGCCGCGCTCTGGGCGAGGGCGCGTAAGGCGGCCTTGGCGCCGGCGAAGGCGGAGAAACCCTCTCGCCCGCGAAGGCTGGCGGTGGCGCCGGTGATCAGGATAGTCCCGCGTCCTCGCGGCGCCATGACACGGCTCGCTTCGCGGACGGCTAGGAACCCAGAAAACGCCGCCATCTCCCAGACCTTGGAATAGACGCGAGACGTCGTGTCGACGACGGGATAGCGGACGTTCGCGCCGATGTTGAACACGAGGACTTCCAAAGGGCCTTGCGCCTCGACCGCCTCCACCAGAGCCGTCATGGACGCCTCCTCCCTGGCGTCGACGCCGTGGGCTGTGGCTGCGCCGCCTTCGTCGCGGATCGACTGAGCCAGCGTCTCGAGGGTCGCAAGGTTACGCGGCCGCCGCGTCAGATGAACCGCCAGGCCCGTCCTGGCGAACCCCCGCGCCACGGCTGCGCCCAACCCCTCGCCGGCCCCAACCACGAGGCATGTTCCACTCTGCGTCACCGGCATGTCCTCCCATTAAGTGGGTCGGATCCTACCACGCCTGCGGCGCAGCGGCGGATGGAATAGGCCCCCGACCGGCCGCACCCAGGATATCCGTGTCCACCGTCCGGCCTAAGAGGGATCCGGCGTCAGAGGACGCATCGACGACGAAGGCGGCGCGCTCTCTTGCGCAACGGCGATGTAGGCGGCGACGGCGTAGGCGATGGTCCTATACGCCGCCTGATCCTGGTAGGCGCCAGGATTGGGACGAGGGTCTATCTTGGCGAGGATGGGTGCGAGATCAACGAGGCCGACGCCTTGGCTGGTTTGCGCGGCTTTAAGGGCCGTGCGGAGGGCTTCTGCGGAGCGCTCGACCCGTTTGGACCTGAAATGGGGGGGAGAGACGAGAATGACGCTCGCGCCCTTCGCGTGCGCCTCGGCGATCCGTCGTGAGAGGGCGGCGGAAAAATCCGCGGCTTTGACGCCGCGTTGCGCATCCGAATAGCCGTAAGCGAGGATCAAAAGGTTGCCGCAAGGCTTGTCAGACCAAAGCCGCTCGCCCTCGGCCAAGGTCTGCCCAGGCTCGCCTCGATTTTCCACGCGCACGCCCAAGAGGCCGTTCAGGACCTCTGGAAATGGCGCCTTCGCCTGCCAAACGCCCCCGACGCCTCTATGGGCGGCCTTGCCGCGGAGAACCTCCCCATAGGCGAGATTGTCGCCTTCTACGACGATCAGACCGGCTTTGGGCACGGTCGCCTGACTGTAGGCGTTGAGGCTCGGCCCCACATCTGCAAGTGCGCCCACCGCTGGCCGGTAGGGCGGCAGGGTAGATAGGCAGCCGCCCAGAGCAAGGCATGCAATCGCGGCGAAGCCGCACACGAGATGACGTGGCATAAACCCTCTCAAGGCCTCCAGCGCCGCGGCCCCCCGGGACGCCATACGCCGTCTGTGTCCCTATAGGCCGTTTCGCCTGCAAGTCTCAAACTCCTCGAGCCTGTCCATCGGGGACATCCACGGTAGGCTCCGAGGTCAGGCAGGCGGACGCGGCTTTGGCCGCCTCGTACGGCGCAAGCACAGATCGGGCGGCGTCAACACGCTCCAACAGCCAACGCCTGACGGTGCGAACTCTCGCCGTGGCGGCCACCTCGGCGTGCGTGTTGATCCAAAACCGTCTGGTCAGCAACACGTGATCCAGAAGGACAGGTTCCAACCCTGTTGACAGGAAGCAGGGCAAAACTCCGACCCCGCCTCCGGAAAGGACGATCTCCCGTTGCGCGCGAATTGACGAGCTCGCGAGGGTCGGGCGCAGACCGGAACGGATTTCGTCCAGGTAGCGGAGCTCAGGCGCGTACAAGAGGTCATCCACGTACCCCACAAGGTCATGTCCACCTAAATCCTCAATGCGCTCAGGCCGTCCCGCTCGGGCGAGATATTCCGGCGCTGCGAACAGCGCGAGTTGGTATTCCGTCAGCGGCTCGACCACCACCCGAGCGCCCGGTTGCGGGCTGAGGGTCACCGCCACGTCGACCTCGCGACGTCCAGCGGAACGGAAACCGGATTCGGCGGCCAGCTCGATCCTGAGCCGCGGTCTGCCGAGGGCGAAGGCCTTCAGACCCGGGGCGAGAATGGCCGTCCCAAAGCCCTCCGGCGCACTGATGCGGACCGCTCCGCCAGGGTCGTCATCCTCCCCCCGCGCCGCCTTGGCCATAATCGCCTCCGCTTCAGAGGCGGTTTCCAGCAACCGTGCGCCAGTCGCGGTAAGGCAAAGCCCAGACGCCGAGCGAACGAAGAGCGTGGACTGCAGCGCGCTCTCCAGGCGGGCGACGCGCCGCCCGACCGTCGAGGCGTCCAGACCCAGGCGCGCTCCGGCCGCAGCCAAGGAGCCCGAGCGCGCGGCGGCGGCGAACAGCCTTAGATCATCCCAGTCGAACATGAAGGCGCTTGACCGTCAGCCCTGCGAAATTGCAATATTAAGGCTGTAAATATGCATTACGCTAGCGTCATCCTAGGTGCTAGTCCTCCGCCAACGAGGATCTGCGCCATGACCGATATCCAGCATTTCATCAACGGGGCTCGTATCTCAGGACGATCGGAGCGTTTTTCGGATGTCTTCGATCCCAATACAGGCCTCGTGCAAGCCCGCACCCCCCTCGCATCCGTGACGGAAGTGGGACTGGCCGTGGACGCGGCGAAAGCGGCGCAGCCTAGATGGGCTGCGATCAATCCGCAGCGTCGGGCCAGAGTTCTTTTTGAATTCAAACGCCTGGTCGAGGCCGAGATCGGGACCCTCGCCGAGACTCTTTCAAGCCAGCACGGCAAGGTCCTGGCCGACTCGAGGGGCGATATTCAAAGAGGGCTGGAGGTCATTGAATTCGCTTGCGGCATACCTCACGCCCTGAAAGGCGAGTACACGGAGGGTGCCGGGCCGGGCATTGACGTCTACTCCATGCGCCAGCCCCTCGGCGTGGGCGCCGGGATCACCCCGTTCAACTTCCCTGCGATGATTCCCATGTGGATGTTCGGCGTCGCCGTGGCCGTGGGAAACGCCTTCATTCTGAAACCTTCCGAGAAGGATCCCTCCGTCCCCGTGCGCTTAGCAGAGCTCTTCATGGAGGCCGGCGCCGCCGTCGGTATCGATGTGAAGGGCGTCTTGAACGTTGTCCATGGCGACAAGACCGCTGTAGACGCCATCCTTGAGCATCCGGATATCAAGGCTGTCAGTTTCGTGGGCTCCTCGGATATCGCCCAGTACATTTACGCCAAGGGCGCGGCCTCGGGTAAACGGGTGCAAGCCATGGGCGGCGCGAAGAACCACGGCGTGATTCTCCCCGACGCCGACCTTGATCAGGTGGTCAAGGACCTCTCGGGCGCAGCCTATGGTTCGGCGGGAGAGCGGTGCATGGCTCTACCCGTGGCCGTCGCGGTCGGATCAAAGACAGGCGACGCTCTGCGCGGTCGCATGATTGAGGAGATCGCAAGTCTGCGCGTGGGCATTTCCACGGAACCGCAGGCGCACTACGGGCCGGTCGTCTCGGCCGCCCACCGGAAGAAGATTTCTGACTACATCGCCCTCGGCGTCGAGGAAGGCGCCGAGCTGGTGGTCGACGGCCGCGGATTCAGCCTGCAGGGCTACGAAAACGGCTTCTTCATGGGGCCGACCCTGTTCGATCACGTCATGCCCGCCATGAAGACATACCAAGAGGAGATTTTCGGCCCCGTTCTGCAGATCGTCCGCGCAGAGACCCTGGATGAAGCTGTAGATCTGGCGTCCAATCACCAATACGGCAACGGCGTCGCCATCTTCACGCGCAATGGGCGCGCCGCTCGGGATTTCGCCGCGCGCGTCAATGTGGGCATGGTGGGGATCAATGTGCCGATTCCGGTTCCGGTGGCCTACCATACCTTCGGCGGATGGAAACGGTCGGGTTTCGGCGACACCAACCAACATGGGATGGAGGGCGTGAAGTTCTGGACCAAGGTGAAGACCGTCACCGCTCGCTGGCCTGAAGCGGCCGCCGAAGGTGAAGCCGCGAGCGCCTTTGTCATCCCGACTATGCAATAAGCCCGGCGGCGGGAGAGCGCTTTGAGCAACGCCGGCCCGCCGCCCTGTGGAGCCTTTTATGAACTTTGACCTCTGCGAAGATCAAAGGGCCGTCCAGGCCGCCGCGCGCAGTTTCGCCACCGCCGAACTCGCGCCGCACTCCGCACGGTGGGATGAAGAAAAGCATTTTCCCGTGGACGTCATGCGCAAGGCCGCATCCCTGGGGTTCGCGGGCATTTACGTCCAAGAGGATGTGGGAGGGTCGGGTCTCTCCCGCCTCGATGCGGCGATTATTTTCGAAGAACTGTCCCGGGGCGATGTGGCGACGGCGGCGTTCATCTCGATCCATAATATGGCGAGTTGGATGATCGACCGGTTTGGATCGCAAGGGCTTCGGGAGAAGTATCTACCCAGGCTGGTGTCTATGGATCTCATCGCCTCCTACTGTCTGACTGAGCCAGGATCCGGGTCCGATGCGGCGGCCATGCGCACCACCGCGCGTCGCGAGGGCGACGCCTATGTCTTGAACGGCTCCAAGGCCTTCATCTCAGGAGCGGGCGTAAGCGATCTCTACGTCGTCATGGCGCGCACGGGCGAAGGCGGGCCTAAGGGGGTCTCGACGTTTGTCGTGGAGAAGGGAACGCCTGGCCTCTCCTTTGGCGCGCCGGAGCGAAAAATGGGGTGGAACGCCCAGCCGACGGCGATGGTGATGTTCGACAACTGCGTCGTCCCGGCCGAAAACCGGGTCGGCGCCGAGGGCGACGGATTTCGTTTCGCGATGATGGGTTTGGACGGCGGTCGTCTCAATATCGCCGCCTGCTCCCTCGGCGGCGCCGGCCTCGCCCTTGAGACGGCCAAGACTTACATCCAGGAGCGGCGTCAGTTTGGTCGCCCCCTCGCCGATTTTCAGGCGCTTCAATTCAAACTTGCCGATATGGCCACCGAGTTGGAAGCCGCCCGCCTCATGGTCAGGGCCGGAGCCGACGCCTTGGACAAAAAGGACCCCCGAGCCACCCAGCTCTGCGCCATGGCTAAACGCTTCGCCACCGACGCCGGGTTCGAAGTGGCGAACCAAGCGTTACAACTGCACGGCGGCTACGGCTACCTGAAGGACTATCCGGTGGAGCGCATCGTTCGTGACCTCAGGGTCCACCAGATCCTAGAAGGAACCAATGAAATCATGCGCGTCATCACGGCGCGGGAAATGCTGCGTCAATGAGCGAGGCGACCGCTGAGGCTGAAGTTGTCGCTGTCGTCGAGAGCGGCGTCGGTCGCCTTACGCTCAACCGGCCCAAGGCGCTGCACGCTTTGAACGCGGGCATGTGCGCCGTCATTGTGGACCGTCTCACCGCGTGGCGCGACGACCCGGAAGTCCGTCTCGTCATGATCGATCATGCCGCGGGGCGCGGCTTCTGCGCCGGCGGCGACGTGCGCATGCTGGCCGCAAGCAGCGCCATAGGCGGCGAGGAGGCACGGGCCTTCTTCTCTATCGAATATCAGATGAACACGCTCTTGATGCGGTTTCCTAAGCCTATCCTGGCGGTTATGGACGGCGTCGTCATGGGCGGCGGCGTGGGGCTCAGCCTCCCGTGCCGATACCGCTTGGCCACTGAACGCACGGTCTTCGCCATGCCCGAGACGGGGATTGGCCTCTTCCCAGACGTGGGCGGCGGCTGGCACCTGCCCCGCCTGCCGGGGGAAAGCGGAATGTGGCTGGCCTTGACCGGAGCCCGGATCGGCCCCGCCGATTGCCTCGCCCTGGGCGTGGCCACCCACGTCGCGCCCTCGACCGCTCTGGACGGGCTGAAAAGCGAGATCGCGCGCAATGCGGACGCCGTCGAGGCGATCTTGGCGGACTACGCTCTAGATCCTGGGCCCTCGCCCCTGGCGGAACACCGCGCGACCCTTGACGCCGCCTTTTCCGCCGCGAGTGTCGAAGGCGTCGTCGCCGCCCTCGAGGCCGACGGCGGCGCCTTCGCCACGGCGCAAGTTGAGATCCTGCGGACGAAGTCGCCCCAAACCTTGAAGGTGGCGTTTCGGCAGCTCCGTATCGGAAGGACACTGCCGAGCTTTGAGGCGAACATGACGATGGAGTACCGGATCGCGGCCCGTGTGGTGGTGAGGCCCGATTTCCGCGAGGGCGTCCGCGCCCTTCTCATCGATAAGGACAACCAGCCGCAATGGAGCCCCGCCACCCTCGAAGGCGTGGACGAGGCCCTGCTTGACGCTATTTTTGCGCCCCTCCCCCCGGATGAGGAGTGGCGCCCTCTTCAGGAGGCGCAATGACCGCGATCGGCTTTATCGGCCTGGGCGCCATGGGACGGGGCATGGCCGCCAACCAGGTGAAGGCAGGACGAAGCGTACGCGCCTTTGACCTCTCCGAGGCGGCGATGGCGGACGCGCACGCCCTCGGCTGCGCGCCAGCGGCCTCCATCGCCGAAGCCGTCGCCGGCGCCGATGCAGTGATCACCATGCTCCCCGCCGGTCGCCACGTTCGGGACGCCGTTCTTAACGGGATACTTCCCCATGTCCGGCCGGACGCCCTCCTCATCGACTGCTCAACCATTGATGTGGAAACGGCCAGAGCCGTGGCCGCCGAGGCGGCCGAAAAGGGGCTTGTCTTCGCCGACGCGCCCGTCTCTGGAGGCGTGATGGCCGCCGACGGCGGTTCGCTGACCTTTATGGTCGGCTGCCCAGAACCCGCTTATGGCGACGTCGTTGCTGTCCTTGAACCCATGGCGAAGGCCGTGATTCACGCCGGCGACGCCGGCGCCGGACAGGCGGCCAAGATTTGCAACAACATGGTCCTCGGGGTCTCCATGCTTGGCGTGTGCGAAGCCTTCGCCCTCGCTGAGAAGCTTGGCCTGGCGCCCGAAAAATTCTTCGAGATTGCTGGACAGTCCTCTGGTCAATGCTGGTCCTTGTCCACCTATTGCCCATGGCCAGGCGTCGGCCCGCTTACGCCGGCGGACAGGAATTATGAAGGCGGCTTCCTCACGAGCCTCATGGTCAAGGACTTAAAATTGGCACAGGAGGCGGCCTCCCGCTCTGGCGCGTCGACGCCCATGGGGGCGCAGGCGCAAGCCCTCTACGCCCTGTTCGAGCGCCTCGGGTTCGGCGCCAAGGATTTCTCGTCCGCGCTTCAAATCCTGAGGGGCAATCTTGAAGGCGAACCACCGGAGGCCGTCCGATGACCTATGACACGCTCTTGGTGGAGCGCGACGACGCCGTAGCCCTCATCCGCCTCAACCGTCCTGAGGCCTTGAACGCCCTCAACTCAGCACTCCTTCAGGAGCTGTGCGCCGCCCTGGACGCCTTCGAAACGGACGACGGGGTGCGCTGCGTCGTCCTGACCGGGTCGGATCGAGCGTTCGCAGCCGGGGCGGATATCAAGGAGATGTCCCAGAAAACCTACGCGGAGATGTTCACGCAGGATTTCTTCACCCGGCCAGCTCGAAGGATTGAAAGCTTCCGCAAACCTATCCTTGCAGCGGTGTCCGGCTACGCCCTGGGCGGCGGATGCGAACTGGCTATGATGTGCGACATCATTTTTGCCTCGGAAACCGCGAAATTCGGTCAGCCGGAGATAACCCTAGGCGTGTCGCCTGGCATCGGGGGCACGCAGCGCCTGACGCGGTTCATCGGCAAGTCGAAGGCGATGGACATGATCCTGACGGGCCGGACCATGGACGCCGCCGAAGCGGAGCGTTCAGGCCTTGTCAGCCGTGTCTTTCCCGTAGACCGCCTCGTCCCCGAGGCCCTGGCGGCGGCGAAAATCATCGCCGGCCACTCGCCCCTGGCCGCGCTCATGAACAAAGAGATGGTTGAAGCCTCCTATGAAACCACTCTCTCTCAGGGCGTCGCCCTGGAGCGGCGGCTCTTCCACTCGCTTTTCGCTTTCGAGGATCAGAAAGAGGGTATGGACGCCTTCATCGCTAAGCGAAAGGCGGCGTTTAAGGGCCGGTGAACGGCGGCCTGCGCGCGCAGCTCAACCAGGTAGGGATCCAGGGTCGTGTCTGATGAGTGCGGGAATGGCGGACGCTCGCAAGACCAAGGTTGCGGCGATGCAGAAGGCCGTGGAGACAAGGAACGAGGCCCCAATCATCCTGAGAAGCACAAAAACCGCAGCCCCCACGATGGCGGCTGACGCATAGACACCCCCGCGAAACAGCAGAGGCTCGTCGCCAACCGACACATCGCGCGCCAACCCGCTCACGCTGCCGCCTAAAGCGCCAAGGACGAGGCAAGGCAACGGTTGCAGGCCGAAGGCCGCGGCCGCCGCGGTTGAGGAGGCGGTCATCAGCGCCAGTCCTAAGGCGTCAAGCCAAAGGAACAACCCTATCCCCGAACGGGGGCCGACGGCCCAAACGGCCCCCGCCCCCGCCGCTGAAATGGCGACAAAAACCGGCTCAGCCACGGCGGAAACGGCGGACCGCAACACAAGATCCCTAAGGGTGATCCCCACAAGACCCGCAATCAGGCCCATCATGAGCGCCGACCCAAGGTTGGAAGACCGCCGTCCGAGAGCCAGGGCGCCGGAGGCGGCTAGAGCGGCGACGCCGACGGCGTTCACGAGCCCGTTCAATCCGACGAGCGACATAAACGGCGTCATGAATGACGCCCGCAGCCCACGCCAGGCCCGAGGCTCACCAGGCGCCGACGTTGGGCATAGACGACCAAGGCTCGGCAGGACCCTTAGCCGGCCCTTTTTGCAGAAGTTCGATGGAGATGCCTTCAGGAGAGCGGACAAAGGCCATACGCCCATCCCGCGGCGGTCGATTTATGGTCACTCCGCGGCTCTGGAGCCGCTCACAGGCGGCGTAGATGTCCTCAACGGCGTAGGCGAGGTGGCCGAAATTCCGACCGCCCTGATACTCCTCTGGATCCCAATTATAAGTCAATTCAACCATGGGCGCGGACTTGGCTTCCGCATCAGCCTTGTCCTCAGGGGCGCACAGGAAGGCCAGGGTAAATCGGCCGGCCGGGTTCTCGACGCGTCGCACCTCCTGCAGGCCAAGCGCATCGCAATAAAAAGCGAGGGCGGCGTCGAGATCCGTCACGCGGACCATGGTGTGCAAATATTGCATCGCTATCTCCAGATCAGGCTGCACCTATAGGCCGGCCCCTGAACCGGCGGCAAGCGGGGCGTCGGGAATCCCACGCCAGCTGCGTGACAGGAGATGGTAAATTGGCTCCGGCATCACCAGTCCTGACGCCCAACGCGCCAGCAGGGAAGCCAGCAGCAAAGGCCCAACAAGACCGGGATCGCGGGTCATCTCCATAAGGATCACGGCGCTGGTGAGTGGCGCCTGAACCACTCCAGAGAGATAACTCGCCATGCCCAGGACCACCGCGTCGCGCCCCCCCACCCAAAGACCGGTCTGTGCCCAGGCGGCGCCAAGGCCCGCGCCGGTCGCAAGGGAGGGCGCGAAAATCCCGCCAGGAGCGGTGGAGGCCGACGCAGCCAAAGTCGCGAAGAACTTGGCGACTGCGAACCCCAATCCCTGCGCGGGATGGTCCTGAATCAGCGACTTAGTCTGGTCGTAGCCCGCGCCGTAGGAGGCTCCACCGGACATATAAGCCGCCGCCGCCGCGACGACGCCGCATAGAAACGCGAACAAGACGGGCTTCGCCCGCCTCCAGCGCGCCGCCCTCCCCCCGCCGGGGCCGATGAACATGGCCAAAAGGCGTGAAAACAGCCCTCCGCACAGCCCGACCGACAGGCCGATCACCGGCGCAGCGACCCAGGCGGAGCCCAGCGCCGCGCCTGTGTCGCCATGCAGTTCACCGAAATAAGCGTAGTCGCCCTGCAGAGCGTAGGAGGCGAAGCCGGCCGCGACCACCACGAGGATGACGGTGGCGTTGGTTCTCTTGTCAAAGGCCGCGGCTAGCTCCTCCACAGCGAAAACGACCCCTGCGATCGGCGTATTGAAGGCGGCCGATACGCCGGCGGCGCCGCCGGCGATAATGATGGCCCGCCGTCCTGGTCCGCCCCGGAGGCCGCGGGTGAACGCCCGAATGACGCCCGCCACCACTTGGACGGTTGGGCCTTCGCGGCCAATGGACGCTCCGGCTGCCAAGAGGCCCGAGGACAGGACTATCTTCCACACGGCCGTTCTGATGGTGACGCGCTGACCGCCCCAACGTCCCCGCCAGCGCTTCTCAGCCGCCGCGATGACCTGAGGAATGCCGCTGCCGGCCGCCTCCGGCGCGAAGCGCATGGTCACCCAGACCGCAAGCGGCAGGGCTATGGGCAGCATGGCCAGGGACAAAAGCGGGTGACGCTGGGCAATGTGCGCATGCAAGCCCATGGCCGCGTCGCAAAGCCGAGCGAAAAACGCCGCCGCCAGACCGCCGACAATGGCCACCGCGACGATCCACGCGGTGCGCCAAGTCCGTCTCAGATTAAGGGCGGCGCGGCGCCGATCCCGGATGCGGGGCTGGCGGGCGGTGCGAGGGTCGATGAACGGCGACACGGTCTCTCTATGCGTCGACGCGAAGTTGTATGGCAACGGGCTATTGGCGGCGAAGCGGATGATCTTGGGGTGCAGCCGCCTAAGGCGCGACGTCACGCCTCGCGGGTCTGCTTACGCCAGAGGGCGGCATATTCGCCCCCGCCGCTGATGAGGGCGGCATGATCGCCTCGTTCCACGATGCGGCCTGCGCGAACGACTAGGATCTCATCGGCGTCGGCCACGGTCGAGAGTCTGTGGGCGACGATGAGGGTGGTGCGTCCCTGCCGGGCCTTTCGAAGCGTGGCCTGGATCGCCGCCTCCGTCCGGCTGTCGAGGGCGGAGGTCGCTTCGTCGAGGATAAGAATGCGTGGGTCGGCGAGGAGTGCTCGGGCGAGGCCGACCCTCTGGCGCTCGCCGCCGGACAGCTTCAACCCTCGCTCGCCGACCCGCGTCGCCATACCGTCAGGCAGCGCTCGAATGAACGCGCCAAGCTCGGCCGCCTCGGCCGCCGCCCAAATCTCGTCTTCCCCAGCCTCAGGCCTGGCGAAGCCGATGTTGCTTCCAAGGCTCGCATTGAAAAGGGCCACATCCTGAGGAACGAGGGCGACGGCCCTCCTCAAGGACGCCTGAGTAATGCTTCGCAGATCCTGACCGTCGATGCAGACCCGCCCCTCTTGAGGGTCGAGCAATCGCATGGCCAGTTTGACCAGGGTGGACTTGCCTGCGCCCGACGGCCCCACGATGGCCACGGTGGATCCAGGCTTCGCAACGAAGCTGACGTCCCTAAGGCCCTCAACCCGGGCCGAGTGTCGAAAGGAGACCCCCTCAAACGCCACCGCGCCCCCACGGCCGTGCGGACTGGGCGCCAAATCGTGGGCGTCGGGGGCGTCGGCGATCTCTGGGGTCTTGGCCGTGAGGGCCAGCATGGCCTCCATGTCGATGATCGACTGGCGGATCTCGCGATAGGCGAAGCCCAGGATGTTCAACGGCGCATAAAGACCCGTAAGGATCAGCACCGCCGACATGACGTCGCCAGGCCCCATTCGCCCCGCCGCGACTTCAACGCCGGCCAGGATCGCCATCACGCCGAGACCTGCGCTCATCACCCCGGCCTGAACCAAGTTGAGGAACGCAAGCGAGCGGTTGGCGCGCTCTGAGGCCTGGCCATAGACCTCAAGGGCGGCGGCGTAACCTTCCGCGGCTCGCGCTTCAGCGCCGAACGCCTTAACCGTCTCATAGTTTAGTAGGGCGTCGACGGCCCGCGCTGACGCTTCAGCGTCCGCTTCGTTCAGAACCCGTCGATGGCCGATGCGCCAATCGGAAATGGAGAAGGTAAGAACGCCGTACACCACCACCGTCGCCACGGCCGTGGCCGCAAAGCGCCAGTCGTAGGCCTTGGTCAGAACGAAAGCGGCGAACACGAGGGCCAAGGCGGTGGGCGCCAGGTTGAACACCACCGTTCTCAGGAGAAAATCCACCGCGCGCGCCCCGCGGTCGACCGTGCGGGCGAGCGCGCCAGTCCGCTTCGTCTGGTGATAATCCAAAGACAGCGAGAGGGCGTGGCCGAAGGTTTCGCTCGCCGCGCGGCGTTGAGCGGCCTGCCCCACCGGGCCAAAAATAATGTCCCGCAGCTGTGGAGCCGCTGCAGAAAGGAAACGCACGAGGGCCCAGCCGCCGGCGAGCGCGGCGAAGGCCAGGGTCATTTTGACAGGCGCATGGCCATGAGGCGAGGCGGAGACAGAAAGCGCGGCGCGCCGGACCAAGCCGACCTTGAAGCCCCCGCCGGCCAAGGCGTTGATGGCTGCGCCAAGCAAGAGGGGCGCAAGCACGTCCGTAATTTTGGAGGCGAAGGTGAGGATGAGGGCCGTGACTAAACGCAGGCGCAGCTGCGGGGCCTTGGAACGGATCACCAGTCGTCCGAGATCAGCCATGGCCGCGGGAAGGCCGAGGGGACGGGCCTCGCCGGGCTCGGCCAGGGTCGAGTCACGCCGCACCGACGGAGCGCTGGCGCGGACGCTCACGACGGCGTTTCCGACGGGGGCGTGTCGAAGACGATGGTCGTCTGGACGCCGCCTCCGGGAATGCGCCAATCGATGCGCCACGCCGCGTCTACGCGGGAGGCTTTGAACACAGCCGCCCCTGGATCCACGGGCGGTCCAAAGGTCCACCGGCCCTCCACGCCCGCGGTCTGACCGCCTATGCGCGTCTCCACCCTTAGAACGTGAGGCCCCATGGAAAGCGGCCGCCGCGCATCCATGTCGAGCAGGGTGAAGCGGCCCTCGTCATCGGCGACCCCGGCGCCCACGGGGACCTCGTCCAGCAGCAGACGAACCGGTGCATGGGGGGCGGTGGCTCCGGATACGGCGCCCCCGCCGCCGCCGTCATAGTCGATGCACGCGATGCGCAATATCCCGAGGCGGGCGTCTACGCGCAGCGAGCCGAACCCTGGGCGCGCGAGAACGGCGGCGGCGGCGGGCGCGGGCAATGTGGCGACAGCGCCGTCGGCGTGGACCACGCGGCCGGAAGCCTCGCCCTCCAAGGCGAACATGCGCGGCACGTTCGAGCGGTCCAAACGCACGCTCCAGGTCCCATCCGCCCCGGCCGTCGCCGCGTACGCCGGGCCAGAAGGCTGAAGCAGGCGGATTTCCGCATCGCCTGGTCCGACACCTGAAAGGGCGACGCCCCCGTCTGGCAGCCGCAGGGCTTTGGTGACCGTGGGAGAGGGAAGATAGCCGGAGGGATCCGAAGGACTGACCGCGGTTGCGCCGTCGTGACCGCTGCAACCGGATAAGGTTGCGAGCATGATCGCGCCCGTCGCGGCGGCGGCCCTCAGGCCGCGTCCGCGCCGGGCCCGAAAGACGCGCGATGCGGTCATGAGTGCAATCGCCGCGGCGACGCAGCGGTCCGGTGCGAAGGGGACGCGAGGGTGCGGCGGGAGCGAGAAATTTTCTTTACGCTCCACATGTAAGGCGCGATTCCCGGTAGGCAGAGCGCTGATCCTGAAACGCGCCCCGGTTCATCTCGTAGGGATGCTGGGGTCGCATGAAAGAAAGTCGAATACAAATGTCTCACTCGCAAGGGGCGACGTCGGGGCGTCCCTTATCGGTCTGCCTGTTCTGCGGTTCTTCCAGCGGCGTCAACCCGGCCTATGTGCAGGCGGCCACAACGTTTGGCGACGCCTTAGCGCAGGCCGGAGCGCGCCTCGTTTACGGCGGCGGCGGAATCGGCCTCATGGGTGCGGGCGCAAAGGCCGCGCACGCCGCTGGAGGGCGGGTGCTTGGGGTGATGCCGGACTTCCTTCGTCGCCACGAGGTGGTCTACGACGAGGTCGAGACCATCGTCGTTGAGACCATGCACGACCGGAAGCGAATTATGTTCGAGCAATCGGACGCCTTTGCCGTGTTCCCCGGCGGGATCGGCACGCTGGAGGAGGTTGTCGAGCTCATGTCTTGGCGACGGCTTGACCTGCATCGCAAGCCCATCGTGTTCCTCAATCTGGACGACTTCTGGCGGCCGTTCTTCACCCTCCTGGAGCACATGGCGCGGGAGAAATTCACCCCAGGCTGGATGCCCGACACCTGGCGGTCCGTCCCGTCCGTCGTCGACGTCCTGCCCGCCATCGAGGCGATGCGGGCGGCGGCGGCCAAAGGGCCTGGGTTTTTCGGCTACGACGCGCAGAACGCCGAGGTCGCCTCGAAGTCATGACCGCCCCTTGGCGCCCCGCGGCAAGGGCGCCGTCGCTTAGTCGTCGCGGTGAACGCGCTCGCGACGTTCATGCCGCTCCTGCGCCTCAAGGCTCAGGGTGGCGATGGGTCGTGCGTCAAGTCGCGCGAGACCAATGGGCTCGCCGGTGTCTTCGCAGTACCCGTAAGATCCGTCGTCGATCCTGCGAAGCGCCGCTTCTATTTTCGAGATGAGCTTGCGCTGGCGGTCGCGCGTGCGAAGCTCCAAAGACCGGTCAGTCTCTGACGAGGCCCGATCCGCCAGATCGGGATGGTTCTCGGTCTCTAGCTGTAGATGAGACAAGGTTTCCCGCGCTTCGCGCAGAATGTCTTCTTTCCAGCCGATCAGCTTCAAACGAAAATATTCAAGCTGACGTTCGTTCATGAACGGCTCGTCCTCATGAGGACGATATCCATCCGGTATCGACGACTCTTTGAGCATCTCGAGTGTCGAAGCGGGCGCCTGCATTGACGTCCTCACGGTTATTTTCCCATGCCCCCCTGCGAGCGCGCTGCTTATAGCATCAGTTGGGAAAGGATCAACGCGTAGCGAAAATGTTATTGCGATCAGGCTGTCAGGCGACCGACTTTAGACACTGCCTCCTGCTTGGCCAGTTCCACCGCCGCACGGATCTCGATTTGACTCAAAATATCGTCAAGCCGCGGATCATCCGTATTTCCCCGCTCTTCCAGGATGGCGGTGCGCAGAGCCTCAAGGGCGGCCGGATTCAGCTCGCCGTCCAGCACGGCAAGTTTGATTGCGTCGAGGCTGTCGAGGAGTGCGTTGGCGCGCTTGAGCGCCCTTCGCCGTCGCTCCCCAGGGCCTGGCGCCTCTTGGAGCGCAAGAAGGGCGTCAAGGGAGGTCACGGCGCTCACTGCGCCGGACGGACCAGCAGGCGCAGCCGCGCGCGCCGGCGCCGCCGCGACGGAAAAGTCCGCCGCGGCCGCGCCTTGGGCGCGCGAAACCGGCTTCGCCGGCGCCGCCCCGCTCGATCCTTCAACTTTCACAAAGACACGCCGATGTTAACCATGTCGGCAAGTTTTGCGCCAGGGTGTTGCTGGGGCGTTAACGGCGCCGGCAGATTTTGCCCTCATCCGCACGCGCTGAGGATGCGTCCCCGTCAACACCCTGTTTTTACAAAATTAAAATAAGTTCGTTGCGGGCCTAAGTTTGGCACGATGCTCGCATCGCCCCAGGGCCAAGCGTCGACGGGCGCTTGGCAGTTGATTGGGGGCCGAGTTCAATGCGCCATCGTGTAGCTTGTCTTTTCGCGCTGTTGACCGCCTTTGTCGTCTCCCCTGCAACAGCCGCGTCGCGCATTAAGGACATTGTCAGCTTCGAAGGCATTCGCGACAACCAGCTCGTGGGCTACGGCCTCGTTGTGGGCTTGAACGGCACTGGCGACAGCCTGCGCAACGCGCCGTTCACCCAACAGAGCCTACAGTCCATGCTTGAGCGCCTTGGGGTGAACACGCGAGCGGCGACAAACATTGATACGAAGAACGTCGCCGCCGTCATGGTCACTGCACGGCTTCCAGCCTTCGCAACCACAGGCTCTCAGATCGACGTGTCGGTGTCCGCGATGGGGGACGCCAAGAGCTTGCTTGGAGGAACGCTCCTCGGGACCACGCTTTTGGGGGAGAACGGAGAGGTCTACGCCGTGGCGCAGGGGACGGTGCAGACGGGCGCCATCTCCGCGAGCGGCGGGTCGGGATCCTCAGTGACGCGCGGGGTTCCGACCGCCGGCAGGATTGCGGGCGGGGCCATCGTGGAAAACGAAGTCGGGTTCAAGATGGACAGCCTCGGGGAAATGCGTCTGACCCTCCGAAACCCTGATTTCACCACCAGCGAGCGCATCGCCCAGGCCGTGAACGCCAAATTCCCTGGGACGGCGGTGGCGGACAATCCCACCATCGTCACGTTGAAGCCGCCGAAGGGGATGAATCTGATGAATTTCATCACCCAGGTCGAACCGATTGAAGTGGATCCGGACGCCCCGGCTAAGGTCGTTATCGATGAGGTGGCGGGCATTGTCGTCATGGGGGCTGACGTTCGTATCTCCACTGTAGCCATCGCCCAGGGAAATCTGACGATCTCCATCCAAGAAACGCCCCAGGTGTCTCAGCCCAATCCCCTGAGCCAGGGCCAGACCACGGTGACGACGCAATCGAAAATCAAGGTCGACGAGGAGAAGGGCAAGAAGCTGATCATCTTGAACAGCGGCGCGTCCCTTGCGACCCTCGTCAAAGGTCTGAACGCCCTTGGCGTGTCGCCAAGAGATATGATCTCCATCCTCCAGACCATCAAAGCCGAAGGCGCCCTTCAAGCCGATATCGAGGTGATGTGATGTCCGTTTCCGTGTCTCTCGCCCCAGGCGTTCAGCCTCCGCCCTCCACCGGCGCCTATCCGGCGGCGAGCGCCGCGGTCCGGGCCAAGATTGATGCGAGCGCGAAGAAGTTCGAATCGCAATTTCTCTCGGTCATGCTCGGTCACATGTTCGACGGCACCTCCGCGGCCGCACCGTTCGGCGGCGGGCAGGGCGAAGAGATGTTCAAGTCGTTTCTGACCGATGCTTTCGCAGACGCCATAGCGCAGCATGGCGGCGTTGGGCTCTCCAAAGACATCTCCAGAGCCATGCTCAAGCTTCAAGGGTTGAGCTGATGACCCTTGCGGCCATCGACAGCGACGATCGCGCCGCGCAGCTCATTACTCTGACAGAGCGGCTGACAGTCCGCCTGACGGAAGAAATCCGCGCCTTTGAAATCCGTCGTCCCCATCTCGTAGCCGCCGGGGCGGCCGAGACCCTGCGGCTTGCGAACATCTACCGTCACGAGGCGTTGCGGATCAGACAAAATCCCGCCCTCCTCAGCGGCGCCCGGGACGAGCTGAAGGAACGCCTCGTGAAGGCGACCGCCGCGTTCCAGGAGACCCTTACCCGCCACGGGCGCGCCGTCGCCGCGGCCAAGGCCCTCACCGAGGGCCTGGTGCACGCTATCGCCAAGGAAGTCGCCGTCCGCCGCGGCCGGGCCGCAGGCTACGGACCGACGGCCCGGGCAAGCCTTGGGGACGCCTCCGCTATAACCTTGAACCGACGGGCGTGAGGTCCTCGCGGCGCGTCGGCATCTCAACATCACACGTCGACCCATGATTCGCCTGCGGCGTCATGGGCCATTGCGCGGCTCCGTCGAGCCAAAATGTCGCAGTAAGTTTTTTCCGGCTAATGTTGCGCGCCAGCCTCGGGTAAAGGGAGATGTCAGGCGGGGATCGACGTGTGGGAAACGTAGAATTTCTGAGCACCCATCGGGGCCGGCGCATCGACGAAGTCGTCGACGAAATTATTTTCGTTCTACAGTGTTTAGGCGGCGCAGCGCACATCAGCGTCATTATGTCCTCGGTGGAGGCCCGTCTGCGGCGGGACCGCGGCGAGGCGAACAAAACTATTGCTAGCGACGTTTTGAGCGCCCTTGAGGCCTATGACGAAGCCAACCCCAATCGGGTGAAGCCGGCCCTGTTTCGCCGCCCGTTCGGACCGGGCTCGAACCGCTGGGCCCTTGCGGCGCCCTCGCCTCCCCCCCGTCAAAAGCCCTAGCGCGGTTAGTTCCGAAGTCCGTCGATCGGCGTCCACCAGTCCCAAGCGTAGGACCAGGCAGGAGTTCGCCGCCGCCCAGGTCCACCAGGGGCGGCCGTGCTGTTAGTTCATATTTTGTTCTTGCTGAATTAGGCGGGCAGGTTCTTATTTAAGGTGCTTGTTCCGCGCGCAAGCGGACTTCCCGGACCGCCTCATGAATGATCCCAACACGTCCATCCGCGTGCGCGGCGCCCGCGAGCATAATCTCAAGGGCGTCGATGTGGACATCCCCCGTGGACAACTTGTGGTGCTGACCGGCTTATCAGGATCGGGCAAGTCGAGTTTAGCCTTCGACACCATCTACGCTGAAGGGCAGCGGCGGTATGTGGAAAGCTTATCGGCTTACGCGCGCCAGTTCTTAGAGCTTATGGGCAAACCAGACGTCGACCTGATCGAGGGCCTGTCTCCAGCCATATCCATCGAACAGAAGACGACGTCCAAGAATCCGCGCTCCACTGTCGGCACAGTGACGGAAATCCACGACTACATGCGGCTGCTATGGGCGCGAGTGGGCGTACCCTATTCGCCCGCGACAGGCTTGCCCATCGAAAGCCAGACCGTAAGCCAAATGGTCGACAAGATTGCCGCACTTCCCGACGGAGAGCGGCTCTATCTCCTCGCCCCCGTGGTTCGCGGCCGAAAGGGCGAGTACAGAAAAGAAATTAGCGATTGGCAGCGCGCTGGTTTCCAGCGTCTTAAAATCGACGGCGTTTTCTATGGCATTGAGGAGGCCCCGCCCCTCGACAAAAAGCTGAAGCACGACATCGACATCGTCGTCGACCGGATCGTCACCAAACCCGGCCAAGAGCAGAGACTGGCGGACAGTCTGCAGACAGCGCTTGGGCTAGCCGACGGGATCGCCTTCGCCGAATGGGCGCAAACCGATGACGCCGCGAAGGAGCCTAAACGGCTGCTGTTCTCCGAGCGGTTCGCCTGCCCGGTCTCGGGCTTCACCATCTCAGAGATCGAGCCGAGGCTCTTCTCCTTCAACAATCCCTTTGGCGCTTGCGCCACCTGCGACGGCCTTGGTCAGAAGCTGACCTTTGACGCCGATCTGGTCGTGCCGGAGACCGATAAGACCTTGCACAAGGGCGCCGTGGCTCCGTGGGCGAGGGGGCCCTCCCCGCTCTACACCCAGACCCTGCAGGCGCTTGCCCGCCACTATGGGTTTTCTATGGACAAGCCCTGGCGCGATCTGCCCGAGCAGGCCCGCTCTGTGATCCTCTACGGCACAGGAACGCAGAAGATTAAATTCGTCTATGACGATCAAGCAAGGACCTATGAGGTCTCAAAGCCCTTCGAAGGCGTCCTGCCGAACCTTGAGCGGCGGTGGCGCGAAACTGACTCAGCCTGGGTACGCGAGGAGCTGTCGCGGTACCAGTCCCAAACGCCATGCGACGCGTGCGGAGGTTTACGCCTGAAGCCCGAAGCCCTCGCCGTCCGTGTCGGCGGGGTCAATATAGGCGAGGCGTCGAAACAATCCATCAGCGAAGCCTTGGCGTGGTTTACAAGCCTCGAGAGCTCGTTGTCCGCGAAAGATCTTGAGATCGCCCGGCGGATTTTGAAGGAGATCAACGACCGCTTGCGCTTCCTTGTAGAGGTCGGTCTGAATTATCTCACCCTCGCCCGGGCGTCGGGGACCCTCTCTGGCGGAGAAAGCCAGCGGATTCGTCTGGCGAGCCAGATTGGGTCGGGGCTGACAGGGGTTCTATATGTGCTCGACGAGCCCTCCATCGGCCTGCACCAGCGCGACAACACAAGGCTGCTCAACTCCCTCAAAGGGCTTCGTGATCTGGGGAATTCGGTTCTTGTGGTCGAGCACGACGAGGAAGCGATCCTAACCGCCGATCACGTCATCGACATGGGCCCCGCCGCCGGGGTTCACGGCGGTGAGATCATCGCGCAGGGCACGCCTGCGCAGATCATGGCCGAGCCTCGTTCATTGACGGGACAGTATCTGGTCGGCGCTCGCGAGATAGAGGTGCCCGAAACGCGCCGGAAAGCGGGCCGGAAGGTGCTTCGCATCTCCGGAGCGCGCGGCAACAACCTCAAATCTGTCACGGCCGACATCCCGGTCGGCCTCTTCACCTGCGTCACAGGGGTTTCGGGGGGCGGTAAATCGACCTTCACCATCGAAACCCTCTACAAGGCTGCCGCGCGACGGTTGAACAACGCCTCCGACGCGCCAGCCCCTCATGATCGCATTGAAGGCCTCGAACACTTCGACAAGGTCATAGACATAGACCAATCGCCCATTGGTCGCACCCCGAGGTCCAACCCCGCCACCTATACCGGCGCGTTCGGCCCCATTCGGGACTGGTTCGCAAATCTACCGGAAGCCAAGGCCCGGGGGTACGGTCCGGGACGCTTCAGCTTCAACGTGAAGGGCGGACGCTGCGAAGCGTGTCAGGGCGACGGCTTGATCAAGATTGAGATGCATTTCCTGCCAGACGTCTACGTCACCTGCGACGTGTGCAAAGGAAAACGCTACAATCGCGAGACCCTGGAAATCATCTTTCGCGGGAAGTCGATTTCCGATGTGCTGGACATGACCGTCGAGGAGGGCGCGGACTTCTTCAAGGCCGTTCCACCCATCCGCGACAAGATGGAGACCTTAAAACGGGTCGGCCTCGGCTATGTGAAGATCGGCCAGTCGGCCACCACCCTCTCGGGCGGCGAGGCGCAGAGGGTGAAGCTCTCGAAAGAGCTGTCGCGGCGAGCCACCGGAAGGACCCTCTATATTCTCGACGAGCCGACCACCGGGCTTCACTTTGAAGACACCAAGAAGCTTCTTGAAGTGCTTCATGAGCTCGTGGATCACGGGAACACGGTCGTGGTGATCGAACACAATCTCGATGTTGTGAAGACGGCCGACTGGCTGTTGGATTTCGGCCCCGAAGGCGGTGACGGCGGCGGGCGTATCGTGGCCTTAGGCACGCCTGAGCAAGTCGCGGCGAAACCCGAAAGCTGGACCGGACGGTATCTGTCCGAGGTTCTGGCCCGACACGCAGAACGGCGCAGGGACCGCGTCGCCGCGCTTAACGCCCGTCGGGCCTGAGGCGGCGCCTAGCTCCAGGGCGTTCCGGGCGTCTCAACAATCGATCCGACCACGCGGGTCGCACCGGCGAGGTCGCGAAAGATGGCTGCGGTCGGTGAGAACATGATCAGATAGGCTAAGGTGCTGATAACCGCGCTGAACACGAGATTGGCGACCCGGATCGGCGTAAACAGGGCGTTCAAGCTGAGATCCTGAGATTGCATAACGCCAAGCATGCTGGTCAAACCCGCCACGCCGCCTTCAGCCAGGCCAATCGCGCCAACGCCGAACATAAAGATGATCGCGGCTAAGATGGCGACGATGAAGGTCAAGGCGAAGGCGAGGACGTAAGCCCCGAACATCGGCCAGAACTGGGCCCGGGTGAGGGCGGCGGATCTGAAGAGACTGATGCGCCCCTCCATGAAGGTCATAGCCGGCGCCAAGGAGAGGCGAACCGCAGTGTAAAAACAGATCCCGATGGCGAACATCACGGCGACGATCCGCAACGTCACACCGATCGGACCGAGGGCGTCGGCGAGACTCCAGATCACCACGGTGACAACGACGAGGAGAAACGCCAGAGCGAAGAACACGACTGTCGTGAGAAGGGCGAGGATGAACTGACGCACTTCGTCGGCGGACAGTCTCAAATAGGCGAACGCCTTGTCCGCCGGCCGAAAGATTGCGCGCATGGCGGCGGTGTAGACCAGGGCGTAGACTGCAAAATTCAGAAGCAGGGTCAATCCAAGCGCTGGCAGGCTGCGGGACAACAATCGCGTGGCTTCCGCGTCTGATATCTTAACCGCGCCTTGTTGCAAGGCGGCGAGCTTGGAGAGGGCGTCGCCGCCCACTGAGGCGACAGCAAGCACGGTAACAACGGCGAAGGCTATTCGCACCAGCGCCCAGGCTAAAACCGCCAGGGGACGCTCGCGGGTGAGGCGGAAACCTTCCAGGGCGACATCAGAGGGTGAAAATCGGCTCATACGCTCGCGTGCTCCGCTTCTCCTCCAGCGTCAAGTCCAAGGCTGAGCAACGAGGCGGCCTCGCTCCACAGCAGCGGCCCAGGTGGGTTCCGCCGCTCGTCGTCACCGGCTAAAGTGGCGTATGATGAAAGACACAGTGCACGTCATCGGCGGCGGCCTAGCGGGGTCGGAAGCGGCTTGGCAAATCGCCGAAGCGGGCCTCAATGTAGCGCTTCACGAAATGCGGCCGGTGACGGGCACGCCTGCGCATCAGACAGACGGCCTCGCCGAACTTGTCTGTTCCAACTCGTTCCGCTCGGACGACTGGGAACACAACGCTGTCGGGCTGCTGCATCACGAGATGCGTCGCTGCGGCTCTTTGATCATGGCGGCCGCAGATGCGTGCCAGGTTCCCGCTGGCGGCGCCCTCGCCGTCGACCGGGTGGGCTTCTCTGATCTGGTCACCCGACGCCTGGAGGACCACCCGCGGATCGCCATCGTGCGCGAGGAGGTGACCGGCTTACCGCCGGAGGATTGGGGTCCGGTCATTATCGCCACCGGCCCCCTCACCTCCCCGGCGTTGTCGCACGCCATCGCTCAGAAAACAGGCGTGGACGCCCTCGCCTTCTTCGACGCCATCGCGCCCATCGTCCATGCGGAGAGCGTGGATATGGGCGTAGCCTGGCGACAGTCCCGTTATGACAAGCCCGGTCCCGCCGGCGATGAGGCGGCTTATGTCAACTGTCCTCTAGACCGCAGCCAGTACGAAGCCTTCGTCCGGGCCCTCCTTGAAGGCCCGAAGGCCGAGTTCAAGGACTGGGAGCGTGATACGCCCTATTTCGACGGCTGCCTCCCTATCGAGGTGATGGCTGAACGCGGGGTCGAAACCCTCAGGCACGGCCCTATGAAGCCTGTGGGCCTGACAAATCCGCACAAGCCGACGGAGAAGCCCTACGCAGTGGTCCAACTTCGCCAAGATAACGCCCTTGGCACGCTCTACAATCTAGTGGGTTTTCAAACCAAGCTGCGGCACGGAGCGCAGGCGGAGATTTTCCGCAAAATCCCGGGCCTAGAAAAAGCGCAGTTCGCGCGTCTCGGCGGCCTTCATCGGAATACTTTCCTGAACAGTCCCCGCCTTCTCGACCCGCGCCTGCGCCTACGCATGGATCCTCGCTTGCGTTTCGCCGGTCAGATCATCGGCGTCGAGGGCTATGTCGAATCGGCCGCCATGGGGCTGCTGGCCGGGCGTTTCGCGTGGACAGAAATGCGCGGAATCGCTTTTGAGCCTCCGCCCCAAGAAACCGCCCTTGGCGCCCTCCTCGCCCACGTCACGGGCGGTCATCGCGACGGCGGCGCCGGATCATTTCAGCCCATGAATGTGAACTTCGGCCTCTTCCCGCCCCTGGTTTTCGACCCTCCAAAGAAGAACGCGGAAGGTCGCCGCGTTTCGCCGACGGATCGGGGACGGGCGCGAAAGCGGCACATGAGCCTACGCGCCCTCGCCGCCCTTGATGGCTGGCTGCATCAGCTGCGGACGGCCGCATGAGCCGACGCCGGGGCTCCGCGCCCGCAGCCTCGGCGACGATCACCCTCCTGATGCAGGGCGCCTGCCAATCCCTTGAGGCCCGTCTGTGCCCTTGGCGTTCGAGCGCCGGACGCGGCGTGAGAGGTTTCCAGGGGCGGCGGTTGTGACCGAGGACTTTTCCTATTGCCTAGCCCCTCACACCCCTGGCGTTCCGCTTCCCTCACGGGCTTGAAACGGATTTCGCCTCGATCCGCCTGTGGGCCTCTACGGTCGTCACGCCTGTTGGCGATGACGCTGAAGGCGCGGTTGCGCCTGACGGGATCTGCGCCGTTAAAGATCCAGCCCACCGCGCGGGCGCCAATGCTATTGTGCTTCACCCCCTCCATCAGGGCGATGGGCCGGGCCTGCACGCTAAGTTATGTGCGAGGCGGCGAGGATCGGCGGCGCGGCAAGTTACGGCTCGCCATCGGACTGGCGCTCTTTAGAGCGCCTCACCCTGGCAGCGCCCGGCCGCTGAGGCGCAACCTTTCGGCACGCCTCAGATCCTTCCCCGAAGCGTCGCCCAGAGGAGGCGAAAGCGCATCGACAACGCTGGCGCCTCCACCCCATGAGATCCCGTCGGTGGGAGCGCTGCGGCGGCGAACGCAGGAAAAACCCTCGCCGGCGCCCCGACCGTCTGCGCCTTGGCCGCGCCGTAGGCCGCCCGCTCCGCGGCACGCGCGGCTGGCTCCGGACCCTCTGCGGCTGGTGGATCCACGGGTGCGGGGGTTGGGACGGCGTGCGGAGCCCAGTCCCTGCCGTGGGCGAGCCACATGGGGCGATCCCTCAAGAGGCGCCGCCATCCCAGAACCCGCGCCACTGACGTGGTCCGTCCCGTCCAGGTCGGATCAAGCGCTCCACAGGCCGCCTGTATCAATCCCCCGTCCACCAGGTCGATGTAGCGCTCCACATCTGCGCACGTGGCGAAGGGCCTCGGCTCCAGATCGGCGTGTCGTCCCTCGATCATGTTTTGAAGACCCGTTACGACCTGAGCGCCCACCCCCGTCAAGGCGCGTAGAGCCGGGTGTCCAGGCGTCCTGTCGCCCGCCGCCAGGGCTTCGACTTCCTCGCGCCACCATGCCAACCGGATCTCGCCCGCCAGGGAGGCGCTGACCGATGAGGCCACGCGGCCAAGCTCGATATGGATCGCGTAGAGGTTCACAAGGACGCTGCGATCCGCCGCATGTGTCGCCAGGCGACTGGTGAGCCATAGGATGGGCTCGACCCGTCGCACAAGGTCCTCAGAAGCCGCGACGGGCGGATCAGGGTCTGTCATCGTTCACAGGGCGGCGATCGGCGCGTCTTAGCCAAATATGGTCTGGTTCATGGCCATGGTGGCGAGCATTGGCAAGGACAGGAGGACATTGGTTCTCGAAGCCAGCAGCGCGATCCGCCCCGCCCTAGCTTTTGCGGCCTCGTCGCCGGGCTTGATCCCTAAAACAATCTTCTGATTTCGCCAGATAACGCCCCAGACATTGAGCAGCATGATGGTCGCCAGCCACATGCCGACGCCGATGAAAACGTGCTGGGGCACGCGAAAACCGTCCACTGCGCCAAGGGTCGCCGCTGACAGCAGATAGCCTCGGTTGAGCGCCAGGAGGACGCCGAAGACCCATGTGGAGAGAGCCGACCACCTAAACCAAAAGAGAGCCGCCGGCGCGATGTAGCCGGTGACCACGGGCCTTTGCTCGACGGGAATTTTCGCCATCTGCGGAATTTGGACAAAATTGAAGTAGTACAGCAAACCGACCCACATGACCCCTGAGATCACGTGCAGGAACCGAAGAACGGCCTGCCAGTATATCCCGTCGAGGACGCCTGCGTTGGCGCGGCTATAGTGAACGCCATAGGCAAGGACGAACACTAAAGCTATGGCCGCGCTCACAAGGATGGTTGTGCGTAGGTTGGTTAGAAGAGCTGACATGCGGCGCTGATCCGAGTGCGAAAGTCAAAGCCAAGGTGGAGGTCAGAATAGGCCCTTTGGCTCCTGGGCGGAACGCTAGCCTTCCTCGGCAAGGCTGACTTTATCGCACAGCAAGCAGCCCAGCTGCGATGCGTCGTCCTTCGGAGGAGAGCACGTTATAGAGCCGGCACGCCTCTTGAGTGCTCATCACCTCAAGGCCGACGCCTGCGACGCGCAGGCGCTCGCGCACGATTTTTGGCGGCGGAGACACGGTCAGGCCGGCGCCCAAGAGAAAGAACTCCACGGTGTCGCGCGCCAAGATCGCCGCTTCGAAATCCTCCGCTTCAAGGCTTGCGAGCGCCGAGGGGCGCCACAGCCTCGGCTGGTCCTCAAGGATCAAAACCGAGCCCTCGTAACGGACCCCGGCTATTCTGAAGCCGCCAGCGCCGTAAGCGTCAATGCCGGGCGCGACGCGCACGCCCTAGGGCCTTGCTGTCGCCGACGTCGAGGTCGCCTCGTCCTCGCCGCGTTTGACGCCCCACACCAAGAGCACCGGGAGAGCCACGTAGATAGACGAATAGGTTCCGATCAAGATGCCGAACACCATGGTGAACGCGAGGGGAAACAGCGACGGCCCGCTGAGGAACAACATTCCGCCGAGGGCGAGCAGGGCTGTGGCGCCGGTGATGATGGTGCGAGACAGCCGCTCGTTTTCCGAAAGGTTAATGACGTCGGCCAGGGGCGTGCGCCGATACTTGTGAAGGTTTTCACGCAAACGATCGAAAGTGATCACCTTTTCGTTCATTGAATATCCTATCACCGTCAGCAGAGCGGCGATGGAGGTCATGGAGAATTCGATCTGTAACGCCGAGAGGAGCCCAATGGTCAGGAGGACATCGTGGAAAATAGCCAATATGGCGCCGAGACCTTGCTGGAGGCCGAACCGAAAGCCGATGTAGGCCAGCATGAGGAGGATGGCGATGGCCAGGGCGAGAAAGCCGGATCGGAAGAGCTCGCCTGAAACCTTGGGACCGACCACTTCTGTTGAGGGAAATGCGACGCCGGGAAAGCGCGCCTGCAAACCCGCCTTAACGCCGTTGACCGCGTTGACGGCTGCGGAGGGATCGGCCCCCACGGGCTGGAACTTCAGGAGGGCGTCGCTCGGGGAGCCGAAGCCCTGAACCTGGGGGTCGCGCACGCCCATGGACGACAGGGCCGCTCGGTATTGGCCAAGGGGCGCCGGTCCGGGCGTGACCGCTTCAATCACCGTACCGCCTTTAAAGTCGATCCCAAGCTTCAAGCCCACGGTGGCGAGGGCTGCGATGGAGGCCACCACAGCCAGAACGGATAGGACAGCCGCGAAGGGCGAGAGGCGAACGAAATTGATGTGGGAGTGTTCAGGCAGGAAGCGTGTCAGCGGCCAACGCATGGGGCGTCCTCAGATCGGAAGTTTCTTAGGCTTGGCGAAATTAAACCACCAGCCAATGAGGACCTGGGTCACGAGAATGGCCGTGAACACGGAGGTTAAGACGCCTATGGACAAGGTCCACGCGAAGCCTTTCACCGGACCGGACCCGAACTGGAACATGATGGCCGCGGATATCAAGGTCGTCACATTGGCATCCATGATGGAGGGCCAAGCGAGCCGGTACCCTGAATCGATCGCCAGGATCAGCGAGCGCCCAGCGCGGGCTTCGTCACGCATGCGCTCGTAAATCAGGACATTGGCGTCAACCGCCACGGCGAGGGTCAAGATAAGGCCCGCGATGCCTGGCAAAGTCAGCGTCGCCTGAGTCATAGACATGAAGGCGACGATCAAGAGCACGTTGATCGCCAGGGCCGCGGCTGCAAAGAGCCCAAAAAGACCGTACGCGAGCACGATGAACACCACGATGGCTCCTGCCCCGATGGCGAGGGCGATGGTTCCCGATCGAACCGCGTCTGCTCCAAGCTCGGCTCCGACCGTCCTTTGCTCATCCACTTTCAACTGAGCCGGCAGGGCGCCGGACCTCAAAAGCAGTGCGAGTTGGCTGGCGCTGTCGTCGGTGAAATTGCCCGTGATCTGCCCAGACCCCGTCGTGATGGCGCCATTGATCCGTGGAGCTTCGATCACCCGCCCATCTAGGACGATGGCGAACTTCTTGCCGATGTTCTGGGTCGTGGCGTCGCCAAAGCGGCGCGCCCCTTGGCTGTTGAAGCGGAAGTTGATGTCGGGCTGACCGTTCTCGTCGAACCCTTGCTGGGCGCTCACGAGCATCTCCCCGGTTACAACTGGGCGCCTCTGCAGCACGTAGGTTTCTGAGATGTGGTCGTCGCTGGGGAGAACCATGTCCTCGGGCGGCACGTGTCCTGCGGCGACGTCGGCGGGCGGAACCGCGTCGTCGACCATCTGGAACGTCAGCTTCGCCGTTTTGCCGATGACGGCTTTCAATTTTTCAGGATCGCTGAGGCCGGCAGCCTCAATAACGATCCGGTTTGTCCCCTGCCGCGTGATGGAAGGCTCACGGGTGCCCAGAGCATCGATACGGCGATTGATGATCTCTATGGTTTGATCCACAGCCTTGGCGACGGAGGCCTGGAACGCCTGGGGCGTCTGCTGTATCTCGATGCTCTGGTCCGGCGCGCGGACGAAGGTCAGGTCCTTGATCGGGGTATTGCCCACGGGCTGCGCAAGCTTAGAGACCGCGTCAAGGGCCGCGTCCACTTTCGCCGGATCGGTGATCCGCACCGAAACGCCGCCCTTCGCCTGTCCTAGGCCGGAGAATGTGATCCCTGCATCCTGCAGCGTACGGCGCACGTCCTCAACGAGGTTCGTCATCTGCTCCTGTTTCAAAGCATCCGTATCGACCTCGTAGAGTAGATAGGATCCTCCCTGCAGATCCAGGCCGAGGTTGAGCTTCTGGTTAGGCATAAAGCCCGGAAGCGCACCTTCTGGCAGGAGGTTAGGCAGGGTGAAGACTACGCCGAAAAGCAACGCCGCCGTCACCAGGGCGATCTTCCATAGCCGAGGCTGTATCATGCCCTAAGCCCTTCGTCGGAACCTCGGATCACGCCTTGGCGTCATTGGCCACGGCGGGAGTTCCGCGCGTGCGAACGTCCGAGATCATGGATTTGACGACCTTGACCTCGACTTTAGAGGCGATCTCAACTGTAGCTTCGGCATCGTTCACGGCCGTCACCTTGCCGATGACGCCCGAGGCCAGCACAACAGTGTCGCCCCGTTTCACGCCCGCGATGTCCTGCTGGTGCTTCTTCGCCCGCTGCTGCTGCGGTCGGATGAGCAGAAAGTAGAAAAGGACGAACAGCACCACAAGCGGGGCGAATTGAAGGAGCATGTCCTGAGGACCGCCCGACGGGGCGCCGACGGCCGCCTGAGCATGAGCGATGGATCCGAACATTGAGGCTCCCAGATTAGTGGCGCGCACAGAAAATGAGGTCGTCCGCCAAGACCCCTCGGGGCCCTGGACGAAGGCGGCGGAAGCTATGCGCTGAACGCTCGATTTGCAATGCAGGCGATTCAAAGGGTCGCAGGTCTTTCGAAAACCGAGCCGCGGCCTTAGACAGCTTTTGTGTCTGATCCCGTCCTGATCCAACTCCTCAGCCGCATCGCCGACGCCCTCGACCGTCTTGCGCCGCCGGCTGCGCCCGAACCGACCTTTGCGGCGGGTTCGTTTTTTCGATATCGGGCGGACCGGGGCGTCTTCGAGCCAGCCCCCGACAACGCCCTGCCTCTCGATCTGCTTTTAGGCGTCGAGAGCCAGAAGACGCGTTTTGTGGAGGCGCTCCGAAGATTTGCGGCGGGACTGCCGACGAACCACGCCCTCCTCTGGGGGGTACGCGGCACCGGGAAGAGCTCCTTAGCCAAGGCGGCGGTGCACGCTGAGGCCGCCCGCTCGGCGCAGGTGAAGTTGGTCGAAGTGGACCGCGACGCCATCGCCGCCCTCCCCGACCTCTTTGATCGATTAAGGGGTCGTGACGAACGTTTTGTCGTTTTTTGCGACGATCTGTCTTTTGAGGAAGGCGCCGCAGCGGGGAAGATCCTCAAGTCCGCCCTCGAAGGCGGCGTCGCCGGTCCCCCGGCTAACGTCCTGTTCGTGGCTACGTCCAACCGTCGCCACCTAGCGCCCCAAGGTCACGATGAATCCAAAGGGCTTATGGCCGCCGCGGAGCAGGCCGAGGAGACCGTTTCAGTCTCGGACCGCTTCGGCCTTTGGATCGGTTTTCCGCCGATGGACCAGCCCGCCTACCTGCTTGCCGTTCGAGCCTACGCCGAACGGTACGCACTTTCTATAGATGGCCTTGAGCGCCGGGCGCTTCAGTGGGCTCAGGCGCGGGGGGCCCGCTCAGGACGCGTGGCGTTTCAGTTCATCCGCGAGATCGCCGGCGAACTCGGCATACCGCTGCCCCTCTAACCGCCCTTGGTCGGCAGCAGCTCCACGGGATCATAGGGCCGCGCCTTATCCTTGGGGTCGCGGGCGTAACGGATTTCAAAGTGGACCTGAGGGCGGTCCACCGCGCCGCTGACGCCCGCGGTGCCTATCTCTTCGCCCTGAGTGATCTGGGCGTTGTTCTTCACGCTGATGTGGCCGAGGTTGCCATAGAGGGTCGCCCAGCCGCCAGGATGCTTGACCAGCACAAGATTGCCGAAAGCAGGAATAGAGTCGCCCGCGTAAACGACCGTGCCTGCCGCGGCCGCCCGCACGCTTGATCCGGTCTGGACCGCGATGTTGACGCCGTCGTTTCTTTGACCCGGTCCCTTGGGCCCAAAATCTGAAAGGATCTCTCCACGGACGGGCCAGACAAAACGCCCTTTTCCAAGGCTGACAATTTCGGCGTCGCTCGCCGGAGCGACCGTCTCGCGGGCCGGGGGCTCGGCCGGCGCACGATCCTCAACCCCTTCTGCGGCCTTTGCGACCTTCGGGTTATGCTCGACGCCCTGGGGGGCGCGCGGGTTTTCGACGGCGAGGGCGCCTGAGGCCGGTCCGCTCTCAAGGCCGGCGGGGCGTTCGCCGCGGGCGAGGGAGTTCACCCCGCCGTCCCGGACCAGGGCCGGAAGAATAAGGCGTTGACCCGCCCTGATACGCGTCTCCAAGGGAATATCATTGAGATTGGCGAGCGAGCGGGGATCGACGCTGAAACGCCGGGCCACGCCAAACAGCGTATCCCCGTCCTGCACCGTGTAGATCACCGGCGGCGGCACTAGCAGGATCATGCCGGGCGTTAGGGTGTAGGGCGGGGTAAGGTGGTTAAGCCTGATGATTGCGCGCAAGGGCGTTCTCATACGCTCAGCCACGTCATACACCGTCTCAAAAGGTTGGACCTGAACCTCAGCCGGCGTCGATGCGGCTGAGGACGCAGGCGGGAGCGGCGCATAGGCGCCTCTGGACGATTCCGGCGGCGGCGGCGGCGGCGGCGGTCCTGCAGCGGAAGATGGGCTCGCCGACCCCGGACTAGAGCCCGGCGCGCCCAAGGGCGTCGCGAGGATCGCCCGAGACGGCGCCGCGCGAGGGGCGTCCGCATCGTCTGAGGACGCCGTCCGCGGCGTGGCGGTAGGGGGGGGAGGGCTCGGCGGCGGGGCGGACGGGACCAGGACCGGTTTCGCCGCAGGGGTTATAGGATACCGCGGCGCCTCCACGCTCACCCCGCCCGGACCCATGGGTTGACCAGGAATAATGGGATACTCAGGCGTCGCCGTACAGGCGCTTACGACGAGAGCTGCGGCGCAGAATAAGAGGCGCTGGCGGATCATGGACGTCACAGTTCCTTAGCAACCCCTTGAAGGAGGGGAACAAAGCGCACTTCCGTGAGGGTCTCCTCATGGAACCCGCCGTGGCCGTCCCCCACGTATCGTTTGAGGGACTGGATCGGCCCACGACCGATAGGTGCGACGAGGACCCCATTGCGTTTCAACTGCGAGAGCAGAACGCCGGGTTCGGCGTCCATGGCTGCTGTGACCATGATCCGGTCGAACGGCGCCTGATCAGACCAACCCTCCCCCCCGTCGCCGAAGCGCGTGATGACGTTGGTGAGATGAAGGGCCTTTAGCCTCGCCTCCGCCTCCTTTAGAAGCGTTCGGTACCGTTCGACTGTGTAAACCAGACGCGAGAGCCGAGACAGCACCGCTGTCTGATACCCGGAGCCGGTTCCAATCTCCAGCACTCGAGCCCGCGGCTCGAGGGTCAAGGCCTGGGTCATCATGCCGACGATGAGGGGCTGACTGATGGTCTGACCGCACGCGATGGGAAGGGCTGAATCCTCCCACGCGCGGTCATGAAATAGATTGGGCACAAAGATGTCCCGCGGCGTACGTTCGATGGCGTTGAGGACCTGGGGGTCCGTAACCCCGTTTGAGCGCAAGGCGAGGACCAGCCTCGCCCGCCTAGTCTCGCCCTCAGTGACATCCTTGTCCGACATCAAGCGGGCCGAAACCGGGGTGGCGGGCCGCCCAAGACGCCCTTCAATCTGCCAAGGGTCTCCTTGTGGGTCATGTCGATATGCAGGGGCGTCACGGAAATCTTGCCCGATAACACGGCTGAGAGATCGGTGCCCGTCGAAAGGGTCGGCATGGCGGCTTCGAACCCGATCCAGTAGTAGTCGCGGCCGCGGGTGTCGGTGCGCTTCTCCGCCCGCCGAATATGGCCGTCGCGCGCGCCCTGGCTTGTCACTTCAATCGTCTCCACCGCTTCAGGCGGACGCGCTGGAAAGTTCACATTCATGACGACGTCGTCTGGCCAACCGACCTCCAGCAGGCGCTGAACGACGCCGGGACCGAAGGCCTCGGCGGTCTCCCAAAAAACGCGCACCTCGTCATGAAACCGGGTCAGCGACTGACTTAGGGCGATGGCGGGCACCCCTAGGGCCATGCCTTCGATAGCGCCGGCCACAGTGCCCGACATGGTCACATCTTCAGCGATATTATGCCCGCGGTTGACGCCAGAGAGCACGAGATCGGGCCGCGCGCCCTCCACAAGGTTGCGAACCCCCATCATCACGCAGTCCGTGGGCGTTCCTGTGACGGCGAAGGTTTTAGGGTCCAGCTGTCGGACCCTTAGGGGATCGGCCAGGGTGAGCGCCCGGCTGGCGCCGGACTGCTCATATTCGGGAGCCACCGTCCATACGTCGTCAGATAGCTTCGCCGCGATCCGACGCAGGACCTCCAGGCCCTCCGCGTGGATCCCGTCGTCATTGGTCAGCAACACCCTCAATCGATGTCTCCCACATGGGTGCGGCCGCGCATGTAGGGCGCAAGGGCGTCCGGGATGGCGATCCGGCCTCCCTCGTCCTGATAATTTTCCATGACCGCCACCAGTGTGCGACCGACCGCGAGACCGGAGCCGTTGAGGGTATGAACAAAGCGCCCACCCTTTTCCCCCTGACGCCGGCTGCGGGCGTCCATGCGGCGCGCCTGAAACTCCCCGCAATTGGAGCAGGAGGATATTTCTCGGTAGGTGTCTTGGCTGGGGAGCCACACTTCGAGGTCGTAGGTTTTCCTAGCGGAAAACCCCATGTCGCCGGCGCACAGCAACATAGTGCGGAACGGGAGGCCGAGGCGCTGCAAAACCGCCTCCGCGCAGGCCGTCATCCGCTCGTGCTCCTCGTGCGACGTTTCGGGCGTCGTGATGGAGACCAATTCGCATTTATAGAATTGGTGTTGGCGTATCATGCCGCGAGTATCCCGGCCGGACGCGCCCGCCTCCGACCGGAAACACGGCGTTAGGGCGGCCAGCCGCAGTGGGAGCGCCTCCTCGGCGATGATCTGCTCGCGTACAAGGTTGGTGAGAGAAACTTCGGCGGTGGGTATCAGACCAAGTCGGGCCGCCCTCAGGGCCTCGACGGACACAGACCCCTCGTCGCCCTTCAAGGCCGCGCCGGGCAGAGCCCAGAACTGATCGTCCTCGAATTTCGGCAGGTGGCCTACCCCGAACGCCGCCTCGTCACGAACGAGGAGCGGCGGACTGATCTCCTGGTAGCCATGCTCCTGCGTCTGCAGGTCGATCATGAACTGCCCAAGGGCGCGCTCAAGGCGCGCTAAATCGTTGCGCAGAACGACGAACCTAGAGCCGGACAGGCGCCGCGCCGCCTCGAAGTCCATCATCCCAAGGGCCTCGCCTAAGGCCACATGGTCCGGCGGCGGCCCATTGCGCAGGGCGAAGCGCTCGGCGGGAGCGCCCCAGCGGCGCACCTCAACGTTCCCTGTCTCGTCGACGCCGTCTGGCACCTCCGACGCCGCGAGGTTGGGCAAGGCGGACAGAAGCGCGCGCAAGCTGCTTGCGTGGCGATCCTCTGCCTCCGTGAGGGCCGCAAGTTCGCCCTTAAGGGCGTCGACCTCGCCCATGAGCTGTGCGGCGGCTCCCTCATCGCGACGCGCCTTAGCTTGGCCGATTAAGCGGGAGGCTTCATTTCGTCGCGCCTGGGCAGCCTGCGCGGCCGTCTGCGCTGCGCGGAGGCTGCGGTCGGCGTCAAGGACGGCGTCAACGACGGCGCGCGGGTCGGAGACGCCCCTGGCGGTCCATCCGGCGACGTAGGCGTCGGGGTCTTCGCGGATGGCTTTGACATCATGCATGAGGAACAGAATCGCCGGCGGGGATCGACGCCTGTTTAGGAGCCTAAAAGGCGCGAGCCAACACCTGACATGCTGGCGCCTACCGCTTAGGCGGCGGCGGCCGCGTCCTCGCGCCGTCGCCGAAGCTCCATGACGCGAACGCACAGGATCGAGCCTTCATAGAGCAGATAGATTGGACCGGCGAGAAGGAAGGGACTGATCATATCAGGCGGGGTGACCATGGCCGAAACAATGATGATTCCGAGAAAGGCGTACTTGCGAAACGACGCCAGTTGGCGGGCTTCAAGAACCCCGGCGAGGCCTGCAAGGGACAAGACCACCGGCAATTGGAAACACAGGCCAAACGCAAGCAAAAGCTTGGTCACAAGATCAAGGTAGTCGGCCACCTTTGGAATCAGAACGATGTTCACCGCAGAGGACTGAACCTGCTGGCTCAAGGAAAACCACATGACGAAGGGCAGCATGACGAAATAAACGAGCGCCGCCCCCACGAAGAACAGAACGGGCGAGGCCATCAGGAACGGCAGGAACGCCGCGCGCTCGCGTCGGTAAAGGCCGGGCGCTACGAACCGATAGAGTTGCCAGGCGAGGATCGGAAACGAGACGACCACCGCGCCGAACATGGCCAGCTTCAGCTTAGTGAAGAAGATCTCAAGGGGACCTGTGGCCTGCAAGGTTGGCGGGTGTCCCGACAATGGGTGAATAGCGCCGCTGACCGCCAAGATGAGATCAAATGGTCCGGGCTTTATTTTTTGCTGGCTCAGGGCGGACGCCATCTCAAAGGGCCTGACGAGGAAGAGATAGATGTCCTGAGAAATGAAGAAGCAGCCGATGAAGCCCAAGACAACGGCGGCGGCGCAGATGATGAGGCGCGTGCGCAACTCCTCAAGATGCGACAAAAGCGGAGCGCGGGACGCTTCGATCTCTAAATCGTCGACGTCGCTCACCCTTGGCCCTCGTCGCTGGCGTCGACAGATTTAACCTTAGGCGCTCGAGGCTTACGGACGCGTTTTGACGGCGGCGGCTCATCCGACGCCGGCGCCGCTTCGGCGGCATCGCGCGGATTGGTCGCGGAGGACGCCTCCACAGACGCACGCGCATCCAGCGCCCCAGGCGTGAACTCCAGCGCCGGGTCCGACTGGGCTGCGCCATAAGGTGTGGGATTGGGATTGAAGGCGCCCAGGTGCGGATCGGTGTCCATGGCGGGCGCTAGACTTTTGCCCGTGCGCAGCGCCTCAACCTCTTTGCGCAGCTCGTCGAGCTCGGACTGTCGCGCCATCTCGTCGAAGCTCGCCCGAAACTCCGCCGCAAGACCGCGCATCTTGGCGGTAAATTGCCCGACCTTGCGCATGAGGACTGGAAGGTCCTTGGGACCCACCACGATCAGGGCGATGGCTCCGATAAGGAGCATTTCAAACGCACCCTGCTCAAGCGGGAACATGCCGGATCAGTCCTCGTTTAAGCGGCGGGCCAGGCTGGCCGACCTTCAGGTTCAGCGCTTGACGTCTTCCGCTTCCGGAGCGTTCACTGGCGGAAGGGGAGGCGCGGGCTGAGCCACCTTCGGCTCCTCCTCCTTCAAGCCCTCTCGAAACGCCTTAATCCCCTTGGCGGCGTCGCCCATGAGCCCGGACAGTTTTCCCCGGCCGCCGAAGACCAGGGCGACGACAACAAGAATAATGATCCAGTGGATTGGGCTAAGGCTACCCATCATGACAACTGCTCCTTGCCCGAGCGGGCTGACGGTGCGCGGGCGCGCGCTTTGCCCGAATATATAGTCCTCCGCAAGGGCCCTGGCCAACGGGCGCCGTAAAACCTCACACCGGCGCAACCGGATCGTAGCCGTAGAGCCAATCCAGTCGCTCCGCGCCTGGACGACGTCGTATAAGGTCCGCTGTCGCCGCCGCGCCAAAAACCGTGCGCGCTACGGAGGAAGGAAGGTGGAAGAGGCGCGCGTTGCGGCGCGACCAGGCCTGAACCTTGGATGTCCGCGCCATCCTAAGCGCCTCGTAGCGGAGCAGGCCGAGGCTGGGTTCCTCCCGCCCGTCGGCCGATGGTTCAAGGCATGCGCTGAGAACGACGGCGTCCTCAAGCGCCATCGCAGCGCCTTGTGCGAGAAACGGCAGCATGGGATGGGCGGCGTCGCCGAGCAGGGTGAGCGGACCCTGGCTCCACCGTGGCAACGGCGCCCGATCATAAAGCGCCCATCGCATCACCTGGGGTGCGGCGCCGATGAGGGCGCGAACGCTCGACGGCCACGGGGCGAAGGCCTGGGCGAGGACATCGCGGCTCCCCTCCTCCGACCATGACTCGGTGCGCCACGCCCGTTCCTCGGTCACGGCGATGAAATTGATAAGCGCCCCGCCCCGCACCGGATAGTGGACGAAATGGCGGCCGGGCCCCGTCCAAACCCGCGCCCCGGGCATGCGAAATTCCGGATCCAGTCCCGCAGCGGGCGCCAGACCGCGCCAGGCGACCTGGCCGGTGAAGCGGGCGGACTGATCAGGCGCGATGGATCTGCGGACAACGGAGCGGACGCCGTCGCAGCCCACCGCCACGGACGCCACAAGCCGTTCCCCGCCCTCAAGACCGATGGTCGCGCCTTCGACCGCCGCCTGGGCGCACGCCACGCGCGCGCCGGTCCGAATTTCAACATTTGGCGTCTCGCGCGCGGCGCTGAGGAGAACGGCGTGGAGATCCGCCCGGTGCACCTGGAGGTAGGGAGCGCCCCAACGCGCTTCGGCGGAAGCGCCCAAGGGCGTGTGAAGCAGGCGCGCGCCGCTAGCCTGATCGCGAACCTCAATCTCAAAAGGGCGGGTCGACACCGACGCCGTTGCGGCGGCGACGCCTAGGGCCTCGAGCGCCCGGACCGCGTTTGGCGACAACTGCACCCCCGCCCCGACTTCAGAAAAAGCCGCAGCCTGCTCCAGTAGGACGACGCCCATGCCGCGTCGGCCTGCGGCGATGGCGAGGGCCAGGCCGCCGATACCACCGCCGACGACGATCAGGCGCATGGCTCGGCCCGTAACCCTGAAGGCGCAGCGCGGGTTCGCATTATTGAGGTTTCCAACCTTTCAGGCCAAGCTTCGCGAACGAATGCGCCTGTCTGCGCGTTCGACATAAAGCTTGGCGCTGTTGGTGGAAAGGGACGTCCATTGGTGTTCGATCTGCAGCTGCGTCCCCTTCGAAACCGCCCATCCGGCGAAGATCGTCGCGGCGGTTGGTCCGATCCGCACGGGGCTGCAGGCTCTGGCCCCCACCTTGTCGATACGACCATGTTGTTCGCGCCGCGCTCAGGAGGGGTGAAACGCTACCTTCTTGCAAAGCGCGCCTGGTTCGCCTCCCGGCGACCCGGGCTAAAACATACCTTGCTGGTTCCGGGCGATGAGACAGGGGTATGCGCTTCGGGCCTGATGACGGTAGCCGCAGCGCGTCTTCCCTTCGGCGACGGCTACCGTTGGCCGACCTCAATCCGGAAATGGACTGATCACCTTGTGCGCCTTGGCCCGGACGTCATTGAGGCGGGAGACCCGTATGGACCCGGTCACGCCGCCCTGGAGGCGGGAGAGCGCCTTGGCGTGCCCGTTGTAGGATTTTGCCACACCGACCCCGCCGCCTTAGCGGCCCTCCACCTTGGGGAGTGGGCCGAACCGCCTGTTCGCCGAAGGTGGGCGCGCCTCTTTCGCCGGTTCGATGAAGTGATCGCCCCAAGTCGGCACATCGCCGAACGCCTCGCCTTCGCCGGGGTTACGGGCGTCCGGGTTCAGCCCCTGGGCGTTGACACCGAGCTGTTCCATCCCGCCCACGCTGATCGGGAGGGCCTGCGCAAACGCCTTAACATAGCCCCCGACGCGAGGCTGTTGGTTTTCGCAGGACGGGCCGCGCGGGAGAAAAATATTGAGATCCTGCTCGAGGCGGCGGCCCGTCTTGGGCCTCACTATCATCTCCTGCTTGTGGGCGCCGGCGCCTTCGCCACCCCCCAGGCGAACGCCACCTTCCTGGATTACGAACGTGATCCGCGCGCCGTCGCACGCCTCCTGGCGTCATCGGACGCCTTCGTTCACGCCAACGACCGCGAACCCTTCGGCCTTGTGGCGCTTGAGGCGCTCGCCTGTGGTCTACCCGTCGTCGGCGTGGCCTCCGGCGGGATCGGAGAACTTTTGGATGAGACCGTCGGGTCCTTGGCGCCGCGGGCCACCGCAGGGGCTCTGGCGGAGGCTATAGACGCGTTATTCCAGCGGGATCTTGCGGCGGTCGGCGCGGCGGCGCGGGCTCGCGCCGTTTCCCGACATAGCTGGGACGCCACCTTCGAAGCCCTGTCGGCCCTTTATGGCGACCTTGGCGGCGCACGCGCGCGGCAAGGCCCGGTGGTCGTGCCAATCCGGCCCGACCTCAAACTGGCGTCGTCATTTTGAACCCGCTCTTCGCCGATCAGCCAACCACGATCTTTGAGGAGATGTCGGGCCTCGCCCGCAGTCTTGGCGCTGTCAATCTTGGACAGGGGTTTCCCGATTCGGCTGGACCGGAGGACGTCCGCCGGCGCGCCGCTGAAGCCATTGTCACGGGGAACAATCAGTATCCGCCCATGTTGGGCGTCCCGCCCTTGCGGCAAGCCATCGCCGACCATTACCGGCGCCGCTACGGCCTCGACTACGATCCCGATAGCGGCGTCGTGGTTACAGCCGGGGCGACGGAAGGCATCGCCGCCAGCATATTGGCCCTGGTGACCCCCGGCGACGAGGTGGTCCTGTTCCAGCCCATGTTCGACGTCTATCTGCCCTTGGTGCTGCAGGCGGGCGGCGTTCCTCGCTTCGTCAACCTCTCTCCCCCCGCCTGGCGAATTGAGGAGCAGGCGCTCGCCGACGCGTTCAGCTCAAAGACCCGCCTTGTCATCTTCAACGCGCCCCACAATCCGGCGGCCTGCGTCTTCGACGGTTCGGATCTCAACCTCTTGGCGGAGTACTGCAGGCGGTTTGACGCCGTCGCCCTTTGTGACGAAGTCTGGGAGCATATTGTGTTCGACGGTCTGCGCCACACGCCGCTGGCCACTCTCCCCGGCATGGCCGAGCGATGCGTCAAGCTGGGCTCGGGCGGCAAAATCTTCTCACTCACGGGCTGGAAGGTGGGTTGGGCGTGCGGCTCGCCGGCCCTGATCTCCGCCATCTCCAAGGCCCATCAGTTTTTGACCTTCACCGTCAATCCGGCGATCCAGATCGCCATCGGATATGGTCTTGGAAAGGAGGAGGGCTATTTCGCCTCCGTGCGAGGGGACTTCGCGGCGGCCCGGGACTATCTCTCAACCGGCTTGACGCAGGAGGGGTATGCCGTCCTTCCGAGCCAAGGGACCTATTTCCTGAACATCGATCTAAAGGCGTCCAGCGTGCACGCTGACGACCGGACGTTCTGCTTAAGGGCGGTCCAGGAGGCGGGGGTCGCTGCAATTCCGGTGTCCGCCTTCTATGCGGCGGCCGCAGAAACGCACATCGTCCGACTGTGCTTCGCCAAACGCCGCGAAACCCTCGATGCGGGCATAGAGCGGTTGGGCGCCGCCCTGCGCCTCATGCGTTAAGCAAAGACGAGGACGACGCCAAGGGCATCAGCGTCCGGCGGGCGCATCTTTGAACGCCACGTCCTTATCGACCCGCACGTCGCCCGGGAGACCAAGAACGCGTTCGGCAATGATGTTCTTCAAGATTTCATCGGTTCCGCCAGCGATGCGCAGGCCCGGCGCCCACATGGCCGATTGCTGGAAAGCCGCCTCCATGGGGGCGATCCGCGGATCGCTGATGATCCCGAACTGGTCTTCCAGATCCATGGCCGCGTGGGTCAGGTCCTGCAGCTGATTGGCGGAAATGATCTTTCCGATGGAGCTTTCCGGTCCGGGCGTCTCCCCCCGGGAAAGCGCGGTCATGGTGCGAAAACGCGTAAGCTTCAGGCCTTCGGCGAGAACGAACCAGTCCGCGAGCTTCTCCCTGAACGCGTTATTCTTCAGAGCAGCCTCCTCACCGTCCATGATCGTGCGCGCGAGTTCCATGATCTCCGTGTAATTGGGGCCTGAAGAGCCGCCGACGGCCAGACGCTCATTCATCAGCGTGACCAAGGCCACCTTCCAGCCGTCGTCCACAGCGCCGATCCTTTGGCTGTCCTTGACGCGGAGGTCGGTGAAATAGACCTCGTTGAAGTCAGACTGGCCTGACATCTGGTGGATCGGGCGGGCCTCCACAGCCGGATCGTGCATGTCGATCCAGAACATGGTCAGGCCCTTGTGCTTAGGCACGTCCGGATTAGTCCGCGTCAAAAGGATGCCGTAATCCGAATAGTGGGCGCCCGTGGTCCAGACCTTTTGACCGTTGATGACCCACTCGTCCCCGTCCCGCACCGCGCGGGTGCGAAGGCCGGCGACGTCCGAGCCGCCTGCGGGCTCCGAGAAAAGCTGGCACCAGATTTCCTCGCCGCGCAGCGCGGGCCCGCCAAAACGGTCCTTCGTCGCTTGGTCCGCGAACGTCATGAGCGTTGGGACGCACATGCCAAGGCCGATCTGGAAGAAACCGTAACCCACGCCAAGCTTGCTTTCCTCCTGGCTGAAGATGACTTGCTGGATGGGCGTGCCCCCCGCCCCTCCCCAAGCCTTCGGCCAGGTGATTTGCGCATAGCCCGCCGAGGCCTTTTTAGCCTGCCAGGCCTTGGCCTCGGCCATCAGATCCTTGTGGCGGGTCGACCGGCCCGTGACGGGCTTAGGGGCATTGGCGGCGAGCCAGGCGCGAACCTCCTCGCGGTACTGAGCCTCGTCGGGTGAATCATTGAAATCCATGATCTTTCATCCTTCCGATCAAGCGGCGTTTCTTTGTTCCAGCTGGCGCACCAGCCGTTCCTTCCAGAATTTCGCGGCGCCGGCTACGAGGCCGAGCTGCTGCGCACGGCGGAAATAGAGGTGGCAATCCACCGCCCACGTGAAACCCATCCCGCCGTGGGTCTGGATGTTTTCCTTCGCCGCAAACCAGAACGCGTCCGTGGCGGCCACGCGCGCGGCCGCCGCAGCCAAGGGCAGCTCGGCCGCCTGCGTGTTCAGGGCCCAGGCGCCGTAATAGGCGTTGGAGCGGGCGACCTGATTCTTGACGTAGATGTCGGCGAGCTTGTGCTTGATGGCCTGGTAGCCGCCGATGGGTCGGCCGAAGGCATATCGCTCAAGGGCGTAGGCGCGCGCCATTTCAAGGCACCTATCCGCCCCTCCGACCTGCTCGAAGGCCAAAAGCACGGCCGCCCGATCGAACACCTGCTCCATGAGCTCGAAACCCCGCCCGGCGTCACCAAGGCGCTGAGCCGACGCGCCCTCGAACGTGACGGACGCTGCGCCTCGTGTTGGATCAAGGGTCTTAAGGGTTTGACGGGTGACGCCGCCCTTCGTCAGCGGCGCGATAAAGAGGCCCGGACGGCCGTCCTCGAGGGCGAGGACTATGGCGAAGTCGGCGATATCACCGTCGGTGACGGGAATTTTAGCGCCGTGGATCATTCCGCCGTCCACGCGGGTCTTGAGGCTACGGGGCGACGCCGGCCCGGGCCCTTCGGAGGTGGCGAAACACCCGATAGCGGCGCCCGAGGCGATCTTGGGCAGGTGCTCCGCCTTTTGCGCCTCGCTTCCGGCGATCATCAAAGCCTCGGCTGCGAAATAAACGCTGGAGGCGAACGGGATGGGGGCCGCAACGCGCCCAAGCTCCTCAGCGATGGCGCAAAGCTCCACCCGTCCCAGCCCCAGTCCGCCGTAGGCTTCCGGAATGGCTGCGCCGAGCCATCCCATTTCCGAGACCGCGGCCCAGAGCGCCTTGTCATAAGAGACCTCGTCCGCGTCCAGCACGGCTCGGACCGCTGCAGGCGTGCACCGTTGCTCCAAAAACTTGCGGGCCTCGTCCTTCAAGAACTTCTGGTCATCGGAGTAATCGAAGTTCACGGCGCATCTCCCATTCGGCGTCTTCGGCGCTTCTAGGGTCACCTTAGCGCAGGGAGCAAACTTTGAAAGATTGACCTAGCGTCAAGGAATTACGGCGATCTTGTCGCCACGGCGCCTCGGCGCGGCGACTTCAGGGCGGACACTTGGCCAAAGCGCAGTTTCACAGGCACCAACGCGTCTGGGTAGAATCCGTCGGGGCATGGTCGACGGTTGAAAAGATCATCCCCGTCTGGACCAAGGGGTTCGAGGAACCCATTCGGATCACCTACGATGTCGGGTTCGGTCGAGAGTTTCGCGCCGAGGAGCTTCAGGCCGAAGAGGCTCGCGAAGGCGTCCTCAAGACCAGCGGGGCGGCCTGGCGGCTCATGCGCGCCAGGAACAAATGGCAAAGCGCGGACGAGACCGCCCACCACCCGGTTCCAGGAACATTTCCGGTAGTCGTGACGGACGATAACGATTGGGGCGGCTGGCGCACCCCCGGCGCGGAATACGACCGCGACCCGCAGAAAATCGAATGGCAGGCTCGGCTCATCGCCAATGCGCCGCGCCTCTTGGCCCTTGCCGAGGAACTGGCGAAGTCCGTGGCCGAAGCGCCTTCGGACGCGCCTCCTGAGCTTCAACGCCTCGCCAAGGCTGCCGCAGCCGTCATCAAGGCCGTGACCAACGCCTGAGCACGGCGCCCGTGCATCAGGCCGCCTGCCCTGCAGCCCAACCGCTGGCCCAGGCCCATTGAAAGTTGTAGCCCCCAAGCCACCCGGTGACATCGACCACCTCGCCGATGAAATAGAGCTTCGGAACTGATCGCGTTTCTAACGTCTTCTGGTCCAGCGCGCGGGTGTCGACGCCGCCGAGGGTCACCTCCGCAGTGCGATAGCCCTCTGAACCGGCCGGCGCCACACGCCACCGGTTGATGCGTTCGGCCAGCCGGCGCAGGGCGGCGTCCGAGGTTTCCGCCAAGGCTGAGCCTGCGCCCACGTCATCCGACACGGTCTGCGCAAACCGGCGCGGCACATGGCGTGCGAGGGCCGTGTGCGCGGCTTGACGCGGGTTTTCCCCACGCGCAGCCTTCAAGGCGCGGTAAAGGTCGGCGTTTGGCGCTAAATCAATCTCCAGGGTTTCGCCTTCGCGCCAGTAGGAGGAGATCTGCAGGATGCCGGGCCCGCTCAGGCCCCGGTGTGTGAAAAGAACGGGCTCATTAAAGGCGGCGCCCGCGCATGACACCCGCGCGTCGAGGGCAAGGCCCGCAAGGACGCCCGTGGCGCGCAGGACCGGCTCGGCGAGGGTGAGCGGCACCAAGGCGGGCCGCGTCTTCGTCACCGGCACACCGAAACGTGCGGCGACCTCATAGCCGAAGCCGGTGGCGCCCATTTTGGGGATTGACTTCCCGCCAGTGGCGATCACCAACGCCGAACAGTCCACACCCTCGCCCCCGATGGAAAGCTCAAAGCCGAGCGCCGTCTTCACGATGTTCCCGACCGCCGCGCCAAGGCGAAGAACGACGCCCTTCTGATGCATTTCGCCAAGAAAGAGGTCGACAATCTGGCGGGCGGACCCTTCGCAGAAGAGCTGGCCAAGCGCCTTCTCGCGCCAGGCGATGTGGTGACGCTCCACGAGGCCAAGGAAGTCTTGGGGCGTATATCGACTGAGGGCCGAGAGACAGAATCTGGGATTCTCCGACAAGAAGGCTTCCGGAGCGCACCGCAGGTTGGTGAAGTTGCAGCGCCCGCCGCCCGAAATTCGAATCTTCTCGCCCGCGGCCTGGGCATGGTCGGCGACAAGCACCCGACGTCCGCGCTTGGCCGCCTCGACGGCGCACATCATGCCCGCAGCGCCGGCCCCCACCACCACCACGTCATATGACCCCACGCTCCGCATCCTCCGACCCGGTCGTCCGCCCGGCTCGATGCCGTCACGCGACCCTCTAGCCCATCGGCCCCCTCGGGGCCGCTCAGGGCTTTAGACTTGTCGTCCCGCCCCGGGCCGCCTTAGAGATCCCCTATGGCGTGGTCCAGGCAATTCCAGGAAGGCGAGCCTCAGCGGGTCAACAAATGGCTGGCGCAGAACGGGGTCTGTTCGCGCCGTGAGGCCGAGGCCCTCATCGCGTCGGGACGCGTCAGCATCGACGGCGAGACCGTGGCGGACGTCGGACGCAAGATAGCGAGGGGACAGACCCTGGTCCTTTCAGACGACCCTGCGGCCAAGCCCGACGTCAAGTTCACGGCCGTATACCACAAGCCTGTCGGCGTGGTCTCCGGCCAGCCGGAGCCGGGCCAGACGCCCGCTGTCCGCCTGCTCACCGCCTCGGCCCTTTATGGAACGAGCCCGTTCATCCCTCATCGGGAGACAATGCTCGCTCCGGCGGGACGACTGGATATGGATTCACGCGGCCTGCTGGTTCTGACGGCGGATGGGGTGGTGGCCAAGGCGATCATTGGGCCAAGCTCGCAGCTGGACAAGGAGTACCGCGTCCTGATCGACGGTCGCCTCGACAGCCGCAAAATCGCTCTCCTGCGCCATGGCCTTCACCTCGATGGCCGTGCGTTGAAGGCCGCAGAGGTGGAGGCGGAGGGCGATAACTGGCTGCGCATCATCCTGCGCGAGGGGCGCAATCGGCAGATACGGCGGATGTGCTCCCTCCTCGATTTGAGGGTTGTGGATTTGTTCCGCGTCCGGATCGGCCCCTTAGAGCTTGGCGACCTCCCAGAGGCGCGTTGGCGTCCCCTTAAGGCCTGCGAACGCGTCGGCCTGATCCGCATGGCCCAGGGCGCCTAGCCGTAGCGCTAGGTTTGGGGCTAGATCCAATCATGCGCACAGAAACGCCCCACCCCATCCGCCTCGCCGATTATCGCCCCCCAAGTTATGTGGTGGATTCGGCAGATCTGGACTTCGCCCTTTCGCCGAAAAAAACCCGGGTGAGGGCCCGTCTCGCCCTGCGCCGGGCCGCGGGCGAGACGGCGAAGCCGGAGCCCCTCGTCCTCGACGGCGTCGCCCTGCGCCTCCAATGGGTCCGCCTCGACGGCCGAACCTTGGCGCCCTCGGACTACGAGGTCGGGCAGGAGACCCTGACCATCGCCCATCCGCCGCACGAGTTCATCTTGGAGACGGAGGTCGAGATCGATCCCGAGGACAATACCGCCCTGGAGGGCCTCTACATGTCCGCCGGGCGATTTTGCACCCAGTGCGAAGCCGAGGGCTTTCGCAAGGTGACCTACTTTCTGGACCGCCCAGACGTTTTAACGCGGTTCACCGTCCGCATTGAGGCTGACCAGTCCTACCAACGGCTCCTCTCGAACGGAAACCTCATCGAGGCCGGCCCGCTGCCCGGGGGCCGTCACTTCGCCCTCTGGAGCGATCCTTTCCCGAAGCCCTGCTACCTCTTCGCCCTCGTGGCTGGCGAGCTTGACGCCCTTGAGGACAGCCGCACCACAGCGTCCGGGCGAGCGGTCCAGCTCAAGATTTACGTGGACCCCGGCCAGGCGTCGCGAGCGGTCTACGCCATGGACGCCCTGAAACGCGCCATGGACTGGGACGAAACGGCGTTCGGCCGCGAATACGACCTCGACCTTTTCATGATCGTGGCCGTTCGGGATTTCAACTTTGGCGCCATGGAGAATAAGGGGTTGAATATCTTCAACTCCTCCCTGCTTCTCGCCGACGCGGAGACCGCCACGGATCTTGATTACGAGCGCATCGAAGGGGTTGTCGCCCACGAATATTTCCACAACTGGACTGGCAATCGCATCACCTGCCGGGATTGGTTCCAGCTTTGCCTGAAGGAAGGCCTCACAGTGTTCCGCGACCAAAGCTTCTCCTCCGATATGAGAGGTGAGGCGGTGCAAAGGATTAAAGAGGTCAAGACCCTCAGGGCCCGCCAATTCTCGGAAGACGCCGGCCCCCTCGCCCATCCCGTGCGGCCGTCGAGTTATCAGAAGATCGATAACTTCTACACGGCGACAATCTACGAGAAGGGCGCGGAGATCATCCGCATGCTTAAGACCATGGTCGGGCCGGAAAACTTCCGTGCAGGCATGGACCTCTACTTCGATCGCTGGGATGGACACGCCGCCACGGTGGAAGCCTTCATCGCCTGTTTTGAGGAGACGACGAAACAGGACCTAAGCGCGTTCTTCGCATGGTACGAGCAAGCGGGGACGCCCAAACTCAGCCTCTCCAGCGCCTATGACGAGGCGGTCGGCGAGGTGGAGATCGTTCTGGAGCAGGCGACGAGCCCGACCCCGGGTCAATCCGAAAAACGCCCCCTGCCCATTCCCGTCGCCCTTGGCCTTCTCGATGAGGACGGCGAGGCCTTAGGCGAAGAGCGGACCATCATCCTTGAGGGCGCGCGAACCAGCGTGCGCCTACCGGCGGCGAAGCGCCCTGTGGTCTCGGCCCTGCGGCGCTTTTCCGCCCCGGTGATCCTCACCTCCAATGCACCTGAGCGCGACAGCTATCTTCTCCTCGCGGCCGACACAGATCTCTTCAATCGCTGGGAGGCGGGCCAGACCTTGGCCCGGGGGCTTATCCTTCGCCGCGCCGACGGGGCGCCGGATGATGTGGGAGAAGAACGTTTCGCAGAAGCGGTGGGGCGAGCTCTGAGCGATCAGCGCGCAGATCCCGCCTTTAAAGCCCTCCTCCTGTCGCTGCCGAGCGAGAGCGATCTGGCCCAGGCCGCGACGCCCGTCGATCCCGCCGCCCTGCACGCGGCGCGAGAGGCGCTTAGAGCGCGCCTCTCAGTTCACCTAGAGGCGCAGCTCTATCGTCTTCACACCCTTTTGCACGATCACGGCCCCTTCAGTCCGGACGCGCAAAGCGCGGGGCGCCGGAGCCTGCGCAACGCCGTCATCGACCTTTTAGCGGCGGAGCCGACGCCTGATGTGATCGTTCGCGCCCGGGGCCACTACCACGGCGCAAGCAACATGACCGACCGCATGGGAGGCCTGAACGCCCTGATGTTGCTGGGCGGGACGCCCTTCGAGGAGGCGCTCGCCGATTTCTACGAGACGTTCAGCCACGAACCCCTCGTCATCGACAAATGGTTCGCCGTCCAGGCGCGCGCGCCAGGCGAGGACGTCTTGGGGCGCGTCATGGCCTTGACGGCTCATCCCGCCTTCGACCCGAAAAATCCCAACCGCCTGCGCGCCCTGATCCAGACGTTTTCGTCGGCCAATCCGGCTCGGTTTCACGATCCTTCGGGGGACGGGTACCGCTTCCTGGCCGATCAGATCCTCATGGTGGACGGCTTTAACCCCAGCACGGCCGCCCGATTGATTGAACCCCTCGGGGCCTGGCGGAGATATACCCCCGTCCTCGGGAGCCGCATGCGCGAAGCGTTGCAACGGGTGGCGGACCATGGCGGCATCTCAAGAAACGTCCTCGAACTCGCCCTGAAAGCCCTGGACGCCTAACCCGGGGCGCCGGACGTCATAGAGGCCGACGCCCGGTCCCGTCGGTTCCATGCGCGTCGACGCGGCGGGATATGTTCTCGTCGGCGCACGGATGGGGATGCGGCGGCGTGTGCGTTCTTTTACCGAGACGGCGGGATGACACGCAGCGACGGAAGAGCTTACCTTCGTCCGTGGGGATTCGCTGTCGAGCCCGTTTCATTTCTTAAGTTTCTGCAAAGGAGGCGCCGGCCTTGGCCAGCCGCGCGGAACGGCGCTCCCTGGCGAGCAATACACCTGAGGGCGGCGAGCCGCCGCTCGAAGAGGCTTTGCCTCCCCCTATCCGCATCCTGATCTTCCTCGCCCTGGTTCTGGTCGCGCTGCTCGCCGGTTTCTCCGCGTTGCGCATCGTCAAGGCCCTGAGCCTACAGGCAGGCGGCGACCAGACCGCGGCCGTCGAGCGCGTGCGCGACGCCGCGCTCCTGCGAGCGGGGCTGACGGCGGGCGCCGACCATTTGGCGCGCCTGCCTCAGGAGCCGCTCGACGCACTCGAGCTGGCCTTGAAAGTCGCCAAGCCCGCGGCGCGCGCCGCCGCGGTGGTTGACGGCGAGGACGTAACCGCCGTGATCGGACAGTCCGTCGGCGCCGACTGGCGGGCGGCGGCGCGCGCGGCCAGGCGGGGCGACGTCGCAAAGGACGGCGTCTTCATCGGCCCGGTGGTGGATCGGGGCCGATCCATCGGTTTCGCCGCTTCCCCTGCGCCCGGGCCCATGACGCGCGGGCGGTATATCGTCCTGGCGGCCGGGGAACCCCTGGCGGGTCCGCCCAGCCTAACAACCCGTCAGATCGGCGAAGATATCTTCTCTGTGGTAGGGCCCCTGGCGGTCTGGATCCTCCTGATGGTGGTGATGTCGCGCCAAACGCGCAAAGCCGGGGAGGCCTATCAGGGGAAGGTCGACGCGGAGCGGCGGTTCCGCCTCGCTGTTGAGGCGGCCAGGTGTGGGGTCTGGGAGTGGCATCTGGATGATGACACGCTCTACATGTCCGACGTGATGGGAGCCATGTTAGGATGGGGCGGGGGCGGCGTGGCGCCGGGGCGGGAAGTCATTTCCCGCATCGCTCCAAGCCACCAGGCGCTAGTTCGGGAGGCCTTGCGTCAAGCGCAGACCCAGGGCGGCTTCGATGTTTCTTTCCAAGTGCCTGTTTCCGCGCGCGGCACGGCGTGGATCGATGCGCGGGGCCAAGGGGTTGGTGTGGGCGCCCAAGGGTTCGCCTCCATCATCGGCGTGGCTCTCGACGTGACGGACGAGCGGGCTGCCGAGCTTCGCGCTCAGCGGGCCGAGCAGCGCTTGCAGGACGCCATTGAAAGCGTGTCTGAGGCGTTCGTGCTCTGGAGCAAGAACGGCCGGCTTGTCATGTGCAACAAGAACTACAGGACCTTTTTCGCTTTGGATCCGCGTCTGGTGGCGCCGGGCGCCCGGCACGACGTGGTGCGCAAGGTGGCGGAGATCTCTGTGAAGCACCACGAGCCGCCGTCGGCCGCTCGACCGGGTCTACGTCAGGTTGAGATGCACGACGGCCGGTGGCTGCAAATCTCCGAGCGCCGGACCGCAGATGGCGGGCTTGTCATGACCGCGACGGACATCACCGCCCTAAAGCGACAGGAACGGGCTCTGCGCAGGAACGAGGAGGCGCTCCAGGAGGCGGTTCATAAGCTTGAAGAAAACGCCGCGCAGCTCGCTGAACTGGCGGCGAAGCATCAGGCCGAGACCATCCGCGCAGAAGGGGCCAATCAGGCGAAAAGCGAGTTCCTGGCGAACATGAGCCACGAGCTGCGGACGCCGCTCAACGCCATAAATGGATTTTCCGAAATGATGGCCGAGGAGATGTTCGGCCCCTTGGGCGACAAGAGATACAAGGGCTACGCCCGGGACATCCTCGCGTCGGGTCAGCATCTTCTGGCCCTGATCAACGACATCCTCGACATGTCCAAGATCGAAGCCGGCAAGATGAATTTGTCGCCCGAGGCCATCGATATGCGTGATGTTGTCGACGACGCCATGCGCCTCATTCGCAACCGCGCTGAGGAGGCGGGTCTGGTCGTGGCGGTGGAGATCGCTCCTGACACGCCAGTGGTGGAGGCGGATTATCGGGCCATCAAACAAATTCTGCTCAACCTCCTGTCAAACGCCGTGAAGTTCACCCCCCGTGGAGGGCGCGTGGGCGTTGTCGTCGACCGCCTCCCCCGTGGCGATGCGCCTGAGCGCGTCAAGGTCACGGTGACCGATACGGGCATCGGCATCGCCGAGGCGGACCTCGCCCGGCTCGCGCGCCCATTTGAGCAGATCGAGAGCCAGCACGCTAAGACGCAACAGGGCACAGGCCTCGGCCTCGCCTTGACCAAGTCGCTCGTGGAGTTACATGGCGGAGCACTTGAAATCCGCAGTAAGGCGGGCGCGGGCACCGCGGTGAGCTTCACCCTCCCGGTCCGTCCCCTGGCGGCGGTCGGGCAGTCGGCCGCCGCTTAGTTCGCAGGACGTCAATCGGCTTCAAGCGCTTCGGCGCCTCCGCCCCTAAGACCGCGAACCGCCCAGAGGCTCACGGTCTCAGCTCCATGAGACTGCGCCGAAGCGCCCGGCGGCCCCGGGACAGGAGGCTCTCGACCGCCTCAACGCTCACGGCCATGACCTGCGCCGTCTCGATATTCGAGAGCTCTTGGTAGTGACAGAGCATGAGAGCCTCGCGCTGACGCGGAGGGAGGGCGGCCACCGCCGCCGCCACTTGCAGGGCGCGGTCTCGGGCCATAAGCGCGTCCTCCGCCAAAGGGGCTGGATCAGCCTGATCGGGAGGCTCAGCCATCACCGCCTCTCGCCGCCGGCGCAGACGGTCATAACAGAGGTTGAGGGCGACCTTATGCATCCAGGTGTCGAACCGGCCGCTCCCGGGTTTCCAAAGCCCTGCCTGACGCCACGCTCGAAAGAAGACCTCCTGAACGACGTCTTCCGCCTCGAAGGGGTCGCCGAGCAGGCGCCGAGACAAGGCGGTCATGCGAGACACCTTGCGGGCGACAAGCGCTTGGAGCGCCATCGCGTCACCAGCGGCGATGCCGGCGACCACCTCCTCGTCGGGGTCTCTGACCAACACGACCAGCCCTCTGCTGCTTCAGTTGCTCCAGCGTCTCATGGACGCCCACCAAGCCAAGGGTTGTGCCTGATCGCGGATGAACGGGGGCTGACGGGAGCTCCACGCCCAGGGCTCCAGAAGGATCGTCGTCGTCTCTAAATCTTGGCCGTCGGCGCGGGAGCCAGGATGCTCACGAACGCCTCGTGCGCCCCCGCCTGAAGCTTCTTCAACATCCGCCGGACACTGGGAAGATCCTCGGAGCCGGCCGCCCGCGCCAACAGCTCGTGGAAACGCGGGGCCTCGTCGTCCGGCGCATCGCCGTCCGCCAGGGCCACCTTTAGGACCTGGTTCAGGGCGTGCTGAAGACGCCATGCGCGGCGCAGCGCCGCAAGGCGTCTCTGCGGCGCAAGCCGGCAGGCGGCGAGCGCCGCAAGGGCGTCTGCAGTGTTGACTTCAAGCGGACCGCCAGCGGCGGCGTTGACAATCTGCAAATACTGGGCGGTGAACTCGATATCCACCAGGCCGCCGTCGGCGTGCTTAAGATCCCAAACGCCCTTGGACACATGCTCTTTGCGCATGAGCGCCCTCATCTCGCGCACGTCCTTCGCCGCGCCTGCGGCGTCGCGCGCCCTGCGCAAAGCGGCCTCGATAGCCGCGGACGCTGCGGCGGTGAAGGCGTCAGAGGACGCCCAAATCACCCGCGCGCGCGTCAAGGCGAGGTATTCCCAGGTCTCCGCCTCGCCCGCATAATAGCTCTTGAAAGCCGGTAGGCTGACGGCCACGGGTCCTGCTGTCCCTGAAGGCCGCAACTGCAGATCGACCCTGTAAATCGCCCCCTCGCCTGTGGGCGCCGATAGGGCGGCGACGAGGCGTTGGGTGAACCGGGCGAAGAAGGTTTCCGCGCTCCATCCCTTGATCTCGGATACCGCATCAGGCGTTCGGGTCGCGTAAAGGGTCATTAGATCAAGGTCCGATCCGGCGCTCATCTCCCGCGATCCCGCCTTACCGAGCGCGACGACGGCGACCTCGCCGTCAAATCGACCCCCGACGCGAGCGACCTCCCCCAGGGCTTGTCTAGCCAGAACCTGCACGCAGGCGTCGGCGAGGGCGGCGAAGGCCCGCCCCGCGTCCTCGGCGCTCAAGGTCCCTGAAAGGATCCGAACGCCGATCCGGAACGCCGCCTCCCGGTGCGCGCGCCGCGCCGCGTCCATGGCGGCTTCGAAATCAGAGGCCGCGTCGACGGCGTCTTTAAGGACCTTCGCGGTCTCCTCGGCGTCGACGGCGCTGAAAAACCCGCCGTCCAACAAGGCGTCGAGGGCGGCAGGCTGGCGTCCCAGGGTCGCCGCCAAACGCGGGGCGAACGCCATGACCTCGACGATGAGGCGCAACAGCTTGGGTTCCGCCAGAAACAGAGATTGGATCTGCACGCCGGAGCTCAATCGACCGAAAAAATCCGCAAACCGATTGAACGCCGCGTCGGGCGCGCCGCTGGCGTGGGCCGCCTCCAGCAGGCGTGGGGCAAAACGCGTGAGGATCTCTCGCCCGCGTTGGGTCCTCGTAGCGGCGATGCGACCGTGATGCCACGCGCGGATGAGCCCGGAAACGAGGGCCGGGTTGGAAAAACCCATGCGCTTCAGGGTGAGCAAGGTCTCTGGGTCGTCCTCCACGCCCGTGAACACGAGGTTGCCAAATGAGGAGGACAGGGGCTCATCCTCGGCAAAAAGCGCCCCGTAGCGTCCGTTGACCCGTCGAAGAACCGCGGACACGCCGGCATCAAACGTTCGCAGATCCGCCGCCCCGGAGAGGCAGGCGATGCGTTGGCGCTCCGGCGAAGCCTCCGGGAGGATGTGGGTCTGCTCGTCATTGACCATCTGCACCCTGTGCTCGAGGGCCCGAAGTCGATCATAGGATGCGGCGAGATCGCGCTCGGCCGCGCGCGTCACATGCCCTGCATTCGATAGGGCGGCGAGGGCGTCGAGGGTGGAGGCGCATCGCAGGTCCGGATTGCGTCCGCCGTGGATCAGCTGCTGGGTTTGGACAAAGAACTCGATCTCCCGAATTCCGCCTGCGCCGAGCTTGAGATTCGCGCCCGGGGCCGTGAGCCGCTCGTCCGCCTGATGGGCATGGATCTGACGCTTGATGGCATGGATGTCGGATATGGCGGCGTAGTCGAGGTATCTGCGCCAGATGAAGGGCTTCAGGGCTGAGAGGAAAGCCCCACCGAGGGTGAGGTCGCCTGCGGCGAGCCTGGCCTTGATGAGCGCCGCCCGCTCCCAGTTCTGGCCTACGGCCTCGTAATACTCGAGGGCGGCCTCCATCGGCACCGCCGCTTGCGTCGATGACGGGTCAGGCCTGAGCCTTAAGTCCACGCGAAACACATACCCTTCCGCTGTGCGCGACTGAAGCACATCGACGAGACCTTGCACGAGACGTTGGGCGAGGCGGTGGGGGTCCTGCCCCTCCGCCGCCTTCAAACGCCCAGGGTCATAGAAAATCGATATGTCGATATCGGAAGAGTAATTGAGTTCGTAGGCTCCGTGCTTTCCAAGCGCCACGCAGAACCACCCTGGCGCAGGCCCCCCTTGGCGATCGGCGTCGGGCCCAGGGGCGATAAGTCGCCCGCGCGCGATCTCCACCTGCGCCGCAATCGCGACCGCCGCGCGAACGGCTTCGTCTGCAAAGGCGGTGAGAGCTCCGGTCACCGCCTTCAGGTCCCAAAGACCGCCGAGGTCGCAAAGCGCCGTCAAAAGGTGCAGCTCGCCTTTCAGGTTGCGCAAACGCGCCTTGGCCTCGTCGGCTTCGGCCGGGAGCGAGGCTTCAAGTCGGGCGCGCGATAGGATCGACTCCAAGGCCGCGTCAGGCGCTGACGCGAGGATCCGCCCAAGGCGCGCAGGATCTTTACGCATCAGTCCGGCGAGGTAGGGCGCCGCGCCGGCGGCGGGCGCAAGGGCCGGCCAAGCCCCATGGAGACGAGCGCTCCACCCCTCCGCCTCGGCCGTGGCGCTCAGGATCGCAAGGACCCGCTCTGCGGCCCTCGGGTCATAGATGGGGCCGCACGGCTTAAGACGGTCGGCGAGATCGCCGAGCACGGGCGCTACAGTTGATCCAGTCCGTAGGCGGCGTGCAGCGCGCGCACCGCAAGCTCGGTATAAGCCGCCTCGATGAGGACGCTGATTTTGATTTCGGAGGTAGAAATGACCTGGATGTTCACGCCGCGGTCAGCCAGGGCTCCGAACATGGTCTTGGCCACGCCCGTGTGGCTGCGCATCCCCACGCCGATCACGGACACTTTCGACACGTCCTCATCGACCGCCGCATCCTCAAATCCTACCTCGCCCTGAACCTGGCGAATCAACTCCAGGGCGCGCCCGGCGTCCCGCTTTCCCACGGTAAACGTCATGTTAGCCGTGTCCGAGGTCCGCGCCCGGCTCTGAACGATCATGTCCACGTTCACATTGGCGTCCGCCAGGACGGAAAAGATCTTTGACGACACGCCAGGATGGTCAGGAAGGCCAAGGAGGGTGATTTTCGCCTCATCGCGGGAATAGGCGACGCCGCTGACGATGCGTTTCTCCACAATCTCCTCCTCATCGCAAACAATGGTGCCGACATGGGGACCGATCATCCCAGGTTCCACGAAGCTTGAAAGGACGCGGAGCGGGACATGTTGGCTCATGGCCAACTCGACTGAGCGCGTCTGCAGGACCCGCGCGCCCAAGGACGCCATCTCGAGCATCTCTTCATAGGAAATGCGCTCCAGCCGACGCGCCCGCCGCTCTATCCGGGGATCCGTCGTATAGACGCCGTCGACGTCAGTGTAGATGTCGCACCGAATGGCCTTCAGGGCCGCCGCTATGGCCACGGCGGAGGTGTCGGACCCTCCGCGGCCAAGGGTGGTGATTCGTCCCTCCGGGGTCACGCCTTGGAAGCCCGCGACCACGGCGATTTCCCCCGTGTCGATGCTGGCCGCGAGGGCCACGGCGTCCACCGCTTCGATGCGGGCGCGTCCGTGAGCCGTGTCAGTAATGATAGGCGTTTGCCAGCCCAGCCAAGACCGGGCTGGAAGTCCCTGGGCGCGAAGGGTCATGGCCAGGAGGCCAGCTGTGACCTGCTCCCCGGACGCGACCACAACGTCGTACTCGTCATCGGAAGGGCCAAGGCCCTGAGCCGGCGCGCCGGCGGCGTCCGTCCACGCGACAAGCTCATTAGTTTTGCCGGCCATAGCGGACACGACCACGGCAATGCGGTGCCCAGACCGCGCTTCGGCCGCGACCAGGCGCGCCACGCGGGCTATCCTCTCCGGATCGGCGACGGAGGTGCCGCCGAACTTCATCACTAGGCGGGACAAACCGGGCTCCCTCAGCCTTCAGGGCCAACAAGGTGCGCTAGAAGGGCGTTCTGGCGCAAGGCGGCGCAACGCCCCTTGCGCTGGCGTCGTCTTTCCTCAAATCCGTCCTTGCCGCAAGGGTCGCCGGCGCGCAGGGGGTGTCTATGTCCGAGTTGAGTTCAGCCAGCAGCGTCGACGACGCGGAGGTCGCCCGCTTTGAAGCGGTCGCGGCCCAATGGTGGGACCCGAAAGGCAAGTTCGCTCCCCTCCACCGCTTCAACCCCGTCCGCCTTAGTTTCATCCGTCAAGCGGCAGAACGCCGGTTCGCCGCAATCGGAGGGACGGATCGGCCCTTTGAAGGCCTGCGCCTACTCGACATCGGCTGCGGGGGCGGCCTCTTAAGCGAGCCCATGACTCGCCTTGGCTTCGCCGTCACCGGCGTCGACGCGTCGGAGCGTAACATCGGCGTCGCCCGCGCCCACGCATCGAGCCTAGGCCTCAACATCGACTATCGGCGCACCACCGCAGAAAGCCTTTTAGCCGCCCGCGAACCCCCCTTCGATGTTATACTCAATATGGAGGTCATCGAGCACGTCGCCAATCCGAAGACCTATCTCAACGACTGCGCAAAGCTCCTCGCCCCCAAGGGCGTGATGATTCTCGCGACCCTCAATCGCACCCTGAAATCCCTCGTTTTGGCCAAGATTGGCGCAGAATACATCCTAGGCTGGCTTCCCCGAGGCGCTCACGACTGGCGCAAGTTCATGACTCCCATGGAGGTCCGGGCGCTCCTGGCGGATGCGCCCTACCAGGTGGAGGGGCCCTTCGGCGTCAGCTATGACCCCCTGGCGGACCGATGGTCCCGTTCGAGCGATTACTCAGTCAACTACATGATGACCGTCGAACCGACGCCGTGACGCCCAAGGACGCGGCGTCACTCGAAGGGCGGATCGACCCAGTTCGGGAAAATGTCGGGCAAATCCTTTGACACCCTATTGGGATAGATGGCCGCTCGTTTCTCTAAGAAGGACGAGACGCCCTCTCGGGCGTCGGCCGAGGCCCCCCGCGCCTGGATCGCTCGACTGTCCGCGCGGTGGGCTTTCATGGGGTGGTCCGCGCCCGCCATCCTCCAAATCATCTGCCGGCTCAAGGCCGCAGAGACAGGCGCCACATTGTCGGCGATCTCCCGCGCGAGGGCGTAAGCGGCCGGGAGTAGCTCCTCCGGCGCGTGTAGGGAACGGACGAGACCGCGGTCAAGAGCTTCGGACGCCGGGAAGACCCGTCCTGTGTAGCACCACTCAAGCGCCGTTTGGACCCCTACAAGTTTCGGGAGAAACCAGGACGACGCCGCCTCAGGGGTGATGCCCCGCCTCGCGAACACGAAGCCGAACCGGGCGTCGCTGGAGGCTAGGCGAATATCCATCGGGAGCTGCATGGTGACCCCGACGCCGACGGCGGCGCCGTTCACGGCTGCTATTACCGGTTTAAGGCTATTGAAGATGCGTAAGGTGACGCGGCCGCCGCCGTCGCGATAGACGTCGCCGACCCTGCCTTCCTCGCGCTCGAGCGCTTGAGGATTGGTGCGATCGAACGTCGCTCCCCCTGCGGAGAGGTCGGCGCCGGCGCAAAACGCCCGCCCGGCGCCGGTGACGACGACCGCTCGAACCTCGTCGTCGGCGTCCGTCTGGTCGAACACGGCGATAAGATCCGCCATCATCCTGGCCGTGAAGGCGTTCAACTTGTCCGGTCGATTGAGGGTGATGGTCGCAACGCCGTCCTGCACGGCGTAGAGCAGGGTTTCGAAAGACGGGTAGGTCATGGGGGCTCCCGGGAAAGCAGCGAACCTAATAGATCGCTCCAGAGGCCCCCGAGGCAAGCCTTCAGGCCGGTTAGCGTCCGTGAGCCCCTTCCCCAAGGCCCTGTCCTGGGCTCTATTCGCGGGATAAGAAGAGTTTAGGGAGACCCAGATGGCCGAAACGCCAGTGGAAGCGGATTATGTGATTGTGGGCGCCGGCTCAGCGGGATGCGTTCTCGCCAATCGCCTCAGCGCCGATCCTAGGCTCAAGGTCGTCTTGCTGGAGGCGGGTGGCGACGACCGTCCCACGAAGAATCCCTCACAATTCATGTCCAATTTGATGATCCACATCCCAGTGGGTTACGCATCCACCTTGAAGGATCCCAAGGTCAACTGGCTCTACCAGACCCAACCTGATGCGGCGGGGCGAAGCCACACCTGGCCGCGCGGCAAGGTCCTTGGGGGGTCATCCTCCATTAACGGCCTCCTCTATATCCGAGGGCAACATGCCGACTACGACGGTTGGCGCCAGCTCGGGTGCGAAGGCTGGGGATGGGACGATGTGTGGCCCTATTTCCGCCGTGCGGAAAACCAGGAACGCGGGGAAAGCGAATGGCACGCCGTCGGCGGTCCGCTCAACGTGTCCGACGTCACTGAGACCCACCCCATTTCCGATAAGGTCTTGGAAGCGTGCGTGCAGGCGGGCTTGCCGGCGCGCGACGTCAACGGCGCCGACCAAGAGGGCGTGTGCTACTATCAGCTCACCGTCAAGAACGGTCAGAGGTGTTCGGCGGCCGTAGCCTATCTCCATCCAGCCATGTCACGGCCGAACCTCAAAGTGGAGACCAACGCCCTCGCGTCCCGCATCCTCTTTGAGGGTAAGGCGGCCGTCGGCGTCGCCTTCACCCAGAACGGCGCCTCTCGGGTGGTGCGGGCGCGCCGCGAAGTCATCCTCTCCGGCGGCGCCATCAACTCGCCGCAGCTCTTGCAGCTCTCCGGTGTGGGCCCGGGCCAGCTGCTGCGCGACATGGGCGTCGAGGTCCTGGTCGATTCGCCGGGCGTCGGGGAGAATCTGCAGGACCATTATGTCATCGGCATGCTTTATCGGCTGAAGGCCGACGTGATTTCCGTCAACGAACTCTCCAAGGGCGCGCGCTTTGTCGGCGAGGCGTTCAAGTATCTCACCCAGCGCAAGGGGCTCTTGACCCTGTCCGCGGCCCACATCGCCGCCTTTTGCAAGTCACGCCCTGACCTTTCAGGCCCTGATATCCAGTTCCACATCCTCCCGGCCACCATGGACATGGCTCGCCTTACGGCGGAACAAAAGATGGTCCTCGAGGATAAACCTGGACTGACGGTCGCCCCATGCCAGGTCCGACCAGAAAGCCGCGGAACCATCCGCATCAAGTCTGCGGATCCGACGCAGCATCCGGCGATCGAACCCAATTACCTGGCCGATCCCCTAGACCAGGAAGTCGCCGTCGCGTCGCTCAAGTGGGGCCGAAAGATCGTGTCCCAGCCGGCCATCGCGCCTTTTATCGATCATGAGATGACCCCGGGACCTGATTTCACACGGGACCGCGAGCTCCTCGCTTACGCCAAAGCCGCTGGCGGCACCATCTACCATCCCGTCGGCACCTGCCAGATGGGTCACGGACCCATGGCGGTGGTGGACCCCGAACTTCGGGTCCGCGGCGTTTCCGCGCTTCGGGTCGTAGACGCCTCGGTGATGCCCCGTCTGGTGTCCGGAAACACCAACGCGCCGACAATCATGATCGCGGAGAAGGCGGCCGATATGATCCTTGCGGCAACCCACAGCGGCGCCAGCGCAAGCACGGCGGCGGCTTGACCATGCATCCCTCCCACCACGCCCGCGCGACGCCGGATAAGCCGGCCTTCATCATGGCGGCCTCAGGCGATGCGGTGACCTACGCCCAGCTTGAAGCCCGGTCCAATCAAGGCGCGCATCTATTCCGATCACTGGGCCTAAAAACAGGAGACGGCGTCTGCTTCTTTCTTGATAACGGACCCCGCTATTATGAACTGCTATGGGCGGCGCAGAGAGCAGGCTTACGATTTACCTGTGTGTCATCCAAATTAACACCGGGCGAAGTTGATTATATCGTCAACGACTCTGAGTCAAAGCTCTTTGTGGCTTCAAAGAGTCTTGGAGAAATTGCTTCCAAAGTCCAAGAAGGACTTCCTAATGTGCAATTTTACATGGTTGACGGGACCGAACCAGGGTTCTTGAGCTTTGAGGACGCCCGGGCGCCTTTTCCCGAAGTTCCCATCGAAGATGAAAGCGCCGGAGCGGCCATGCTGTACTCGTCGGGCACGACGGGTCGTCCCAAGGGCGTTCGCCGCGTCATCGACACAGACGCCGCTGTAGACGCGCCGCCGCCCCTCGCCGGTCTTGGAGCCGCCCTCTACGGGATGAACGCCGACACGGTGTACCTGTCGCCGGCCCCCCTCTACCACGCCGCACCCTTGGGTTGGTCGATGGCGGTGCAATCCTTAGGCGGCACCGTGGTGCTCATGGAGCGGTTCGACGCCGAAAAGGCGCTTGAGTACATTCAGACCTATAAGATCACCGTCGCCCAATGGGTCCCAACGCACTTCGTGCGCATGCTAAAGCTTCCAGCGGAGGTGCGCGCGCGCTACGACATGTCGTCGCTGAAAGCGGTGTTCCACGCGGCCGCCCCCTGCCCCATCCCGGTGAAATCCCAAATGATCGAATGGTGGGGTCCCATCATTCACGAATACTACGCCGGGACCGAGGGGAACGGCTTTACGGCGATCACTGCGCAAGAATGGCTGACCCACAAGGGATCCGTGGGGCGAGGGCTGACGGCGGAGGTGAAGATCTGCAGTGAAGACGGCGAGGTGTTGCCCGCCCGCGCTGAAGGCCTCGTTTACTTCGCCGGCGGCGGCAAGTTCGAGTATCACAACGACCCGGAGAAAACGGCCCAGGCTCAGAACGAGCATGGCTGGTCGACCCTCGGGGACGTGGGCTACCTCGACGAGGACGGCTACCTCTACCTGACGGACCGTAAGAGCTTCATGATCATTTCCGGCGGGGTGAACATCTATCCTGCGGAGATTGAGAACCTCCTCATCACCCACGCGAAGGTGGCGGATGTGGCGGTTGTCGGCGCGCCGCACGAAGAGATGGGAGAAGAAGTGATCGCCGTCGTGCAGCCGGCCCTCGGCATCATACCCGACGAGGCTTTGGCGGCCGAGCTCATCGCCTTCGCCCGAGAATCCCTCTCCCACGTCAAGACGCCCCGGCGCGTCGACTTCACAGAAGAGTTGCCGCGGCACGCCACGGGAAAGCTCTATAAGCGTCTGATCAGGGACGCATACTGGGCGAAAGGCCCGGTCGCCGCAGGCCAGGAGGGGCGCTAGCGCTCATCGCGCCCCGCCTCGCCCCCAGGCAGGGAGACGCAGACGCCGCCTTAGCCGTGCGGGCCGTGGCCTTCATGGCCGCCGCCGCCGTGACCGCCGCCATGGGCGGCTTCATGACCGCCGCCGCGAGCCCCCTCAAAGCCGCCGCCGTGGCCGCCCTCAAAACCGCCGCCGCGGCCGAAACCTTCATGACCGCCGACAAACCCCGCGCGGCCGCCTCGGTAGCCGCCTGGGCCGCCCCTATGCCAACCCCAATGGTTCCAACCCGCAGGTCCGCCCCATCCGAAACCACGTCGCCAGCGGTAGCCGCACCAGTAGTAACCCGGACCGTGCCAGCCGTCGAAATACCAACACCACTGCCGTCCGCCCCAGAAATACTGGATGGTCTGAAGGTTCTCACGTTCATCGCCCACGACGATACTGGCCAGGAGACTGTGCGAAGCGCTTGCGATCGGCGTTGCGTAGCTGACCGCCGGTATGACGCGAACGGGGGCGGACGGCGACGCCGGCTCCGCGCTGGCGCCCCCCGCCAGAGCGGCCGCGACCACGATTGCGGCCAGTCCAAATGAGCGTGCGGCCATGGAGTAGTCTCCCTTTTTGGTCTTTGAAGGCGCCCTGTAGGGTCGAGTCAGGGCTTGCGAGAAGCATTGCTACAGTTGAACGTAAACGCCAAGGCGTATCCGTCGCTCAACGCCCCCTGCGATGATCAGACGGGTTGACCCCCAAGCGCACCGCCTTTACTCCGCGCCGCGACGCTGCGGTCCTCGGCGCCCGTTGCCGCTCGCTTCGCCCTCGCCCCCCGGAGACGCCCCATGACTACCCTTCTGTCGGGAGCCACCGCCGTGCTCGTCCTGGCCGACGGGACGATCTTTGAAGGCGTCGGCGTGGGGGCGGCGGGATCCGCCGTCGGCGAGGTCTGCTTCAATACGGCCATGACAGGGTACCAGGAGATCCTGACCGACCCGTCTTACATGGCCCAGATTGTCACCTTCACCTCCCCGCATATTGGCAACGTGGGCGTGAACGCCGAGGATGTGGAGCAGTTCGGCGAAGGCTCTCGGACGACGGCGCGGGGGGCGATTTTTCGGGACGTCCCCACAGCTCCCGCCAACTGGCGTTCAACCCCAGGACCCGCAGGGTCTCTTGCGCAATGGATGACGGCACGAGGCGTCGTCGGACTTTGCGGCGTGGATACGCGCGCCCTGACCCGGCGCATCCGGGAACGCGGCATGCCCCATGGCGTCATCGCCCACGCGCCGGATGGGGCGTTCGATCTGACCGCTCTTGTAAAAGAGGCGCAGACTTGGTCAGGGCTGGTAGGTCTCGACTTGGCAGCCGAGGCCACGACCTTACAAGCCTTCTCTTTTGAAGAGGGGCTCTGGTCCTGGCCGGCGGGCTATGCGCGACCCAGACCAGAGCCCCGTTTCGAGGTCGCAGTGATCGATTACGGCGTGAAGCGCAACATCCTGCGTGGCCTGACCTCAATCGGCGCCCGGGCCACGGTCCACCCGGCGCAAACCCGTGCGGAAGAGATCCTCGCCCGCAACCCGGACGGCGTTCTTCTGTCAAATGGACCTGGAGATCCTGCGGCCACCGCCGCCTATGCTGCGCCGGAGATCCAGGCGCTCGTGGAAAGCGGAGTACCGGTCTTCGGCATCTGCCTTGGCCATCAGATGTTGGCCCTCGCCCTCGGCGGGCGCACCATGAAGATGGATCAGGGCCATCATGGAGCGAACCATCCGGTGAAGGACCTCACCACAGGGCGGGTTGAGATAGCGTCCATGAACCACGGCTTCACGGTTGATCGCGAGAGCCTCCCGGCGGCGGCCATAGAGACCCATATCTCCCTCTTCGACGGCTCAAATGCGGGGATCGCCTTGAGAGACCGTCCGGTGTTTAGCGTTCAGCATCATCCTGAGGCCTCCCCCGGCCCGACGGATTCGCTCTATCTCTTCGAGCGCTTCGCTCAGCTGATGCAGGCTACGCGCCGCTGACGCGCGCGAGCGTCTGTAACTCAGCTTGAAAAGCGTGGGGTTGCGGGGGCCCGATAGGGGCTCTAAACCCCCCGCTCAGCCCCATTCCCAGCCGCCTGGCGCGCCGCTCGCGCGCGGCCCTTTTGCGCGAGACAACTCATGCCCGCCCGCAGAGACATCAAAACCATCCTGATCATCGGCGCGGGTCCGATCGTGATCGGTCAAGCGTGCGAATTTGACTACTCCGGCGTCCAAGCGTGCAAGGCGCTTCGAGCGGAGGGCTACAGGATCGTCCTAGTCAATTCCAATCCGGCCACGATCATGACGGACCCGGAAGTGGCCGACGCCACCTACATTGAGCCCATTACCCCTGCGTTTGTTGAGAAGATCATCGCCAAGGAGCGGCCAGACGCCCTCTTGCCGACCATGGGCGGGCAGACCGCCCTCAACACCGCCCTGGCGCTCGAGGCCTCCGGCGCCCTTGAGCGGTATGGGGTCGAGATGATCGGAGCGCGCGCCGAGGTCATCGACAAGGCGGAAGATCGTCAGAAATTCAGGGACGCCATGGACAAGATCGGGCTGCAAAGCCCAAAGTCGCGCGCGGTGCACACTCTGGAGGACGGCCTCGCCGCCATCGAGTTCGTAGGCCTGCCCGCGGTCATTCGCCCCTCCTTCACCCTGGCCGGCACGGGCGGCGGCATAGCATTCAACTTGGAGGAGGTTCGCGAGATCGTGGAACGCGGCCTCGACCTTTCGCCAACCACCGAGGTCCTCATCGAGGAAAGCGTGCTTGGTTGGAAGGAATATGAGATGGAGGTTGTCCGGGATAAGGCCGACAACTGCATCATCGTTTGCTCAATTGAGAACATCGATCCCATGGGGGTTCACACCGGCGACAGCATCACTGTCGCGCCCGCCCTCACCCTGACCGACAAGGAATATCAAGCCATGCGCGCCGCCTCCATTGCGGTGTTGCGCGAGATCGGGGTGGAGACCGGGGGATCCAACGTTCAGTTCGCCGTGAACCCGAAGGACGGCCGCATGGTCGTCATCGAAATGAACCCGCGGGTCTCACGCTCGTCCGCCCTCGCCTCCAAGGCGACGGGCTTTCCCATAGCCAAAATCGCCGCGAAGCTCGCTGTCGGCTATACCCTTGATGAGCTCGACAACGACATTACCGGCGCTACGCCCGCCGCCTTCGAACCCACCATCGACTATGTGGTCACCAAGATCCCGCGGTTCGCGTTCGAGAAATATCCGGGGGCTGAAGCGACGCTCACCACCTCCATGAAATCCGTCGGCGAGGTCATGGCTATCGGGAGGACGTTCAAAGAGAGCGTGCAGAAGGCCCTTCGCGGACTTGAGACAGGCCTGACCGGGTTCGACGAGGTCGCAATCTCCGGCGCCGAAGACGAGGACCCGTCCATGGCGCGAGCAGCGGTGATCCGGCGCCTGGGCATTGCATCTCCGGACCGCCTCCTGGCCATCGCCCAAGCCTTCCGGCACGGCCTCAGCGTCGACGATGTGCACGACGCCTGCAGTTACGAGCCATGGTTCCTGCGCCAGATCGAGGACATCGTCAGAACGGAGAAGGCCCTTAAGACCCTGCCGGATAACGCCATAGCCCTGAGGCGGCTTAAGGCGGATGGTTTCTCTGACGCCCGTCTTGCGCGTTTGACGGGCCGGTCTGAGGCGGACGTGCGCGGCGTGCGCCACAGGCTGGGCGTGCGTCCGGTTTACAAGCGCGTCGACACCTGCGCGGCGGAGTTCGCCGCACGCACGCCCTACATGTATTCGACCTACGAAACCGGCGTATTGGGCCAGGACCCTGAATGCGAAAGCCGGCCGACAGAACGGCGCAAGGTGATCATCCTCGGCGGCGGCCCCAACCGCATCGGGCAGGGGATCGAGTTTGATTACTGCTGCTGCCACGCTGCGTTCGCCCTCGCAGACCTCGGGATCGAGTCGATCATGGTGAACTGCAACCCGGAAACCGTCTCTACCGACTACGACACCTCCGACCGCCTCTATTTCGAACCCCTCACGGCTGAAGATGTCCTTGAGCTCATTCATGTCGAGAAGGCGTACGGAACCCTCTTGGGCGTGATCGTGCAGTTCGGCGGTCAGACCCCGCTCAAACTGGCGCAACCCCTGGCGAGCGCGGGTATTCCGATCCTAGGGACGACGCCTGACGCCATCGACCTGGCTGAGGACCGGGAGCGTTTCCAGCAACTCCTGCACCGCATCGGCCTTAATCAGCCGGTCAACGCCATTGCCCGCTCAGCTCAGGAAGCCCATGCGGCAGCGGCCATGGTCGGCTATCCCATCGTCATCCGCCCGTCCTATGTCCTCGGCGGCCGCGCCATGGAGATCGTTCGGGACGACGAGCACCTCGCCCGCTACGTCAGAGACGCTGTGGCGGTCTCCGGCGACAGCCCAGTCCTCATCGACCAGTATCTCTCCAGGGCCACTGAGGTCGACGCCGACGCCATAGCGGACGGCGAGACAGTCTTTGTCGCCGGCGTCATGGAGCACATTGAAGAGGCGGGCGTTCATTCGGGGGACTCAGCCTGCTCTCTGCCGCCCTTCTCTCTTTCGGCCGAGATCGTCGCCGAGCTGAAACGGCAGACTGAGGTTCTCGCCCGGGCGCTTGAGGTGCGCGGCCTCATGAACGTTCAGTTCGCTATTGAGGAGCCTCACGGCCCAATCCCGAAGATCTACGTGCTCGAAGTGAACCCCCGGGCGAGCCGCACGGTGCCGTTCGTCGCCAAGGCCATCGGCAAACCCGTCGCAGCCATCGCCGCCAAGGTCATGGCTGGGGCGTCCTTGGCGGATTTTGGCCTCATGGACAGGCCGGCGGACCATATCGCGGTGAAGGAGGCGGTGTTCCCCTTCGCGCGCTTCCCGGGGGTGGACACGATCCTCGGCCCTGAAATGCGATCCACAGGCGAGGTCATGGGCCTTGACTGGAGGCGACCCGGCGAACCTCTCTCGGCGGCGTTCGCAAGGGCCTTCGCAAAAAGCCAGCAGGCTGGGGGCGTCACCCTCCCCGCCTCGGGCGGCGTTTTCATCTCGGTCAAGGACGCCGACAAGGCGCTCATCCTCGAACCGGCCCGGGTGCTCCTCAGCCAGGGGTTCCGCCTCGTGGCCACAGGCGGGACTGCGGCCTATCTGGAGGAGCAGGGTTTGAAGGTCGACCGTATCAAGAAGGTGCTTGAAGGGCGGCCAAATATCGTCGACGCCATGAAGAACCGGGAGATTCAGCTCGTATTCAATACGACCGAGGGACGCCAATCCGTCGAAGACAGTTTCTCTTTGCGGCGCACTGCCCTGATGATGAAAATCCCCTATTACACCACCGCAGCCGGAGCCCTCGCCGGGGCGCAGGCCATCGAGGCTCTGGCCAAGGGCGAATTGGAAGTGCGCTCCCTCCAGAGTTACGCCTAGCGGCGTGACGGAGGCTCTGCGCCTTAGTCAACTCCCGCCCCGGTGCGATGGTCCGCGGCGCACTGCGTAGGATGAGGGTTAGCAATGATTACGGTGCACCACCTTGAGCATTCCCGCTCACAACGCATCCTATGGCTCCTTGAGGAGCTTGAGGTTCCCTATGAGCTGCAGATCTACCAGCGGGACAAGGAGACCATGCTCGCGCCGGACGCCTTGAAGGTGATCCACCCCCTGGGGAAGTCGCCCGTGATCACGGACGACGGCCTTGTGGTCGCTGAATCCGGAGCGATTGTGGAGTATGTCGTCTCCCGTTACGGCGCCGGGCGCCTCATCCCCGCCGCGGAAACGCCGGAGCGGCTAAGGTACGTCTACTGGCTGCACTACGCCGAAGGATCGGCGATGACGCCCCTGATTCTGAAACTCATTTTCTCCGCAATGCCGGACCGCGCGCCCGGCCTTGTTCGCCCCATCGTTCGGGCGATTGCGACGCGGGTGGAGACCGGCTTCGTCGATCCCCAGCTCGCCCTGCACGTAAGCTACTGGGAAAGCGAGCTTTCCAAGGGAACCTGGTTCTGCGGCGATGGGTTCAGCGCCGCAGACATTCAAATGAGCTTCCCCCTGGAGGCGGCCGGGTCTCGCCCTGGGGTTATCGACGCATCGCCCCATATAAGGGCTTTCCTGGACCGAATACGCGCTCGCCCCGCCTATCAGAAAGCGCTCGAACGTGGCGGCCCCTACGCCTACGCCGGCGCGTAAGATCAGCGAGGGCGTAAACTAAGCGGCCGGCGGCGTTCGAGGGACCTTAGACCCTTGAACTCGGCGGTGCGCACCCCTATCATCTTAGCCCCCCGGACGCGACCGCCCGCGGCCGGACGTGGACTTAACACAGGCGAACGAAGACAAATTCCGGATGGAAAAAGTGCCGATGACCGGCGAGGGCTACATAGCTCTCGACGAAGAATTGAAGCGTTTGAAGACGCAGGACAGGCCCAGCGTCATTGCTGCGATTGGCGAAGCGCGAGCGCATGGCGATCTTTCGGAAAACGCCGAATACCACGCCGCAAAGGAGCGCCAGGGCTGGATCGAAGGGCGTATCGCCGAGATCGAGGACAAGATGGCTCGGGCTCAGGTAATCGACGTGTCAAAGCTGTCGGGCAAACACGTCAAATTCGGCGCCACCGTCACCGTGGTGGATGAGGATACGGAGGACGAGGCGCGCTATCAGATCGTTGGCGAGCACGAAGCTGACATCAAGCGCGGTCGGCTCGCCCTGACCTCGCCCCTGGCGCGGGGCATGATCGGCAAGGAATGCGGCGACGTGGTCGAGGTCGCTACGCCGAACGGCATCAAGGCGTACGAAATCTTGAAGGTCGAGTGGATCTGACCGACCCCCTAAGGGTATGGACCGTCTCGGACGGACGCGCAGGAATTGACAATCAAGTCGCAGGCCTTGCGGAAGCCGTTGCGCGCCGCGCGCCCTGCGCGGTGGAGGCGAAACGGATAGGCTGGAAAGCCTTCCTCGACCCTCTCCCCCCGCAGCTCAATCCCGCCCCAGACTGGGGGCGCTCTTCCGGGTCGAGCGCATTCGGCCCGCCATGGCCCGACCTCTGGATAGCTGCTGGTCGCGCGAGCCTGCCCCTGTCCATCCGCGCCCGTCGGCGATCCGGCGGCCGGACCTTCGTCGTTCAACTGCAGGACCCTCGCCTATCGCCGCGGTTTTTCGATCTTGTCGTGCCGCCGCGGCACGACAAACTCGCAGGCGACGGCGTCTTCCCCATAACCGGCGCCCCGCATCGCGTGACCCCGGAGCGTCTGGCGGCGGCGTTGCGCGTATTTGAGCCCAGTTTGGCTGGTTTTTCTCGGCCCTACGTCACGGTCCTCATTGGGGGAAAATCAAAGGCGTTCGACCTCTCCCCGCAACGGGCGCAAAGCCTTGCAGATGCGCTACTGCGAGCCCTTGAAGACCAGAACGGTTCGCTCCTAATGACCTTCTCCCGGCGAACTCCAGATGCGGCTAAGGAGATCTTGCGACGGCGGTTGGACCACATCCCAGGGATCATCTGGGACGGCGAGGGCGAGAATCCGTACTTCGCCTTTCTCGCCGCCGCAGACTATTTGGTCGTCACGCGGGATTCGGTGAACATGGTGGCGGAGGCGGCCTCCACAGGCGCTCCCCTTTACATCGCCGACGTGGACGGCGATCAATGGCGCAAGAGGCTCTTCCACGCCGACCTCGCCGCAAGGGGCGTCGCGCGACCGTTCACCGGAGCCTTGGAGCCTTTCACTTACGAGCCCCTTCGCGAGACCGACCGTCTCGCTGATGAGGTTGTCCGACAGTTGGCCGCCCACCGGGCGGCGCTTATGGGAACGGCGGCTTAGGGCCGTCCTTCATCCGGGAGACGACATTTGCCCCACGCCCCAGATCCGCTCAAGGGCGCTAAAATCCTCCTCATCGAGGATGAAGCTCTTGTGGCCATGCTTCTGGAGGACATGCTCGCCGATCGCGGCTGCACTGTAGCGGCGGTGGCTCATCGGCTCGACGACGCGTTGGCCCGCGTGGGGGACGCCGACCTCGCCTTCGACGTCGCCATTCTCGACCTCAACCTCAACGGAGAAGTGACGTTCAGCGTCGCCGAGGCCCTGGCGGCTCGGGGCGTCCCTTTCGTCTTCGCCACGGGCTACGGCGCAGGCGGGTTGCCTCACATCTGGAAGAGCAGACCGACCCTGCAGAAGCCTTTTACAGCGAACGATGTGGCCTCCGCCCTCCGAACGGCGATGACGTGAGCTCGCGCCTCGCGTCCCCTTCCCACGACGTCAAAGAAGCGGCCGGATGAGGGGATCATAAAGGCCGAACGCCTTGTAGGTGCGTGCGAGGGAATCGGGGGCGTCCATGGCCGCCATCCAAGCCTTTCTGAACGCGTCGGCCCTCTGCGCGTCGGTGAGCACATGGCGCAGTGACTGACGCCAGACCCTGATTGAGAAGATGATGCCGCCGGTGGCCGGCAGCCGACGTATGGTCTGCCGTTCGGAGCGGACGAAGAGCGCGTCAGGCGCCTCATTTAAGGAGATAGAGGCGACTTTCGCGCGAACGGTACTGGCCTCAGGTATGGAGAGCGCGCCGGAATTCACCACCGACCAGTTACGACGTTCTAGAATTTGATCGGCAGGAAGTCGGTCGAATATCCTCTCTACGCGCGTTAGAAACCGGTCTCGGAACCCGGGCACCGGACCATGCAGGTCGTGAAGCGCAAGCCCGATAGTCTCCTTTGGGGTGAAGAAACTTGCCGAACAGAGGCTAGCGGCTGTCAGCGACCAGCCTGACCCTAACCGCTCCATAAGACACAGATCATCCTCCACAAGGTAGCCTGCCGTCAGGAGGGGAGCTTCGGTCGCTTGGACTGATACCGGAACGCCGCTCCAGGCGCAGACGAGGCCCAAGGCCTCGGTCTGTCCTGGACGAGAGCACGCCATCTCACCCCAAACCGTGTCTGGAGCGCTCTTCAGCAATCTAGCCTTCCTTGGACGCGGATCCTCCGTCGCCGGCTCGAACCAATTCTCTGGGTTTATGGGCGAGAGCCCGATCCGAAATTGACCCGGGTCAGGCCCGTAGGCCTTAATCTCAAAAGGCGGATCCCGTGCGCCGCTCATCGCCGCGAGCCCCCCGTCGAACCCGTCGGCGGAGATCACCAGATTTTCACGCGGTCTCCAGGAGCAAGATAGAGCTTATCCCCAGGCTTCACGTCAAACGCCGCATACCAGGCGTCGATGTTTCGCTCAGCCGTCTCGGCGCGGTACTTGGCTGGCGAGTGCGGGTCGGTCACGAGTTGGCGCTTGAGGTAGTCCGGCCGCTCGGCGCTACGCCAGACCTGAGCCCAGGCGAGAAACACCCGCTGATCGCCGGTATAACCGTCGAGCACCGGAGCAGGGGCGCCGCCGAGGGAGGCGTGGTAGGCGTCAAGGGCTAGATTAAGGCCGCCAAGATCGGCGATGTTCTCGCCCATGGTGAGTTTGGGTCTGATGGAGACGCCGACGCCGGTGTCATAGGCCGCAAACTCAGCGCCGTACTTGGTGGCGCGGGCGTCGAACTGGCGCGCGTCCTCAGGCGTCCACCAGTCGCGCAGGCGTCCGGAGGCGTCGAACTTGCGGCCCTGATCGTCAAAACCATGGGTCATCTCATGACCGATGACGGCGACGATGCCGCCGTAGTTCACCGCGGGATCCGCGTCAGGGTCGAAGAACGGCGGTTGCAAAATAGCAGCCGGGAAAACCACCTCGTTCATGGTCGGATTGTTGTAGGCGTTCACCGTCTGTGGGGTCATGTGCCACTCCCCACGGTCGGTGGGCTTGCCAAGGTGGCTGAGTTGATATTTCCAGTCGGCCGCTCGGGCGCGCGCGAGGTCGCCGTAAAGGTCGTCCGCTGAAATCTTTAGACCGGAATAGTCCCGCCACTCGCTGGTGTACCCGATCTTGATCTGGTAGCGGGCCAGCTTGTCCAGAGCCGCCGCCTTGGTCTCCGGCGACATCCAGTCGTTGGCCTGGATCCTCGCCTTGAACGCGCTGCGCAGGTTCTCAACAAGCTGCTCCATCTTCGCCTTGGCGGCTGGCGGAAAGTATCGGGCCACATAGACGCGGCCGACGGCGTCGCCCATTCCGCCCCGAAGATCGCCGATAGTCGCGACCGCCCGCTTCCAACGGGGTTCGATCTCAGGCGTCCCTTGCAGCGCCTTGTTGCGGAACTCAAAGCGGGCCTGGACAAAAGGCTCCGTGAGCGCCGGCGCCGCATTGTCAGCAAGACGGAAGGCCGCCCACGCCTTGAGCGTCGTGAGCGGGGTTCGCCCGTAAAGCGCGGCGATCTTGATCACTGCCGTATTCTCGCGGACCACGACCTTGTCGACGCCCGCCAAGCCGGCCGCGCCAAGGAAGGCGCGCCAGTCAATGCCGGGCGCAGTCTTTGAAAGGTCCGCCACGGCGACGGGATTATAGGTGGCGTCCGGGTTGCGTCGGTCTTGCGCGGCCCAACTGACCTCGGCGATGGCTGTCTCATAGGCGACGACGGCTCGGGCCGCCTCTGTCGGATTCGGCCAGCCGATCATCGTCAGAAGCTTCGCGACATAAGCTTCGTACGCGGCTTTTTTCTCCGCAAACTCTGGTTTTAAATAATAGTCCCGGTCCGGCATGCCGAGACCGGACTGAGAGAGATAGGCGACGTATGTGGAGGGATCCTTGGCGTCGACGTTGACAGAGGCCCCCACAACGGACGCGCCGTAACCGGTGAAAGCTGAGCCCATTTGCGCAGCGAGCGCTGCTCGGTCTTTGGCCGCCTTAATGGGTTCAAGATCGGCCCGCAGCGGCGCCAGCCCACGCGACGCAATCCTCTTCTCATCCATAAAGGCCTTGTAGAAGGCGCCGATCTTTCCATCGTCCGTGGTCGGCCTGAGCGGCGCTTCAGCGGCCATCGCCACAAGGATGCCGTGAACCCGGGCCTCCGACAGGTCCGCGAGCATATTAAAGGATCCGTACGTGGACTTGTCCGCGGGAATAACGAGGTGGTCCGTGTACCTCCCGCTCGTGTAGCGCGCGAAGTCGTCGCCGGGCTTCACCGCAAGGTCGCGTCCCGAGAGGTCAAAACCCCAACTCCCGTAATGCGGGGTCGTGGCGGGATCCGGCTCAGCGCCGACGGCGGCTGTCGCTAAGGTTGCTGCGACGGCCGCACCGGCCAAGTGAACGACGTTCCAACGCGACATAGACTTCCTCACTAAACCTTTAGGTTGACCCTAGCGGCGCCCGATCTTGAAGCAAGGGGCTCTATCCGCCCGCCTCAAGCCCCGACGGCGTCGATGACCATGTCGCAGCCGGAGACAGGCCGGCCTTGTCCGGGCGACAGGGCGCCAAGGGCTTCGTCCAGCACATCGAGCCCCGCCCCGGGACGCACAGCGTTCACAGTCATGATGCGACGGAACGCTCGGGCCCCTGGGGCTCCCCCAAAGAGACCGATCATGTGACGCGTCATGGCCGCGAGGGGAACGCCGTTCTCAAGGGCCTTGGCGAGGTAGGGGCGAAACCGTTGCACCGCCTCCCATTCGCTAATCGTGCCGCCCTCGCCAAACAGGCGTCTATCGACGTCCCCAAGCAGGCCTGGGCGATGGTAGGGTGCGCGGCCCAACATCACCCCGTCCGCCCAGGAAAGTACGTCTTCCGCCGCGTCCAGATCGCCGATCCCGCCATTCAGGATCACGCTGATCCCAGGCCGCGCCGCCTTGAGGCGGCGCACAAGATCATAGTCCAACGGCGGAACGTCGCGGTTTTCCTTGGGACTGAGCCCGCTCAGCCAGGCCTTGCGGGCGTGAACGATAAAGACCTCGACCCCCGCCGCGGAGCAGCGGTCCACGAGGGTGAAGAGGCTCGTTTCTGGATCCTGATCGTCCACGCCGATGCGGCACTTCACCGTCGCAGGTATTGAAACGGCGCGGGCGATCGCCGCCATGCACTCCGCCACCACGTCAGGTTCGAGCATCAGGCACGCGCCGAAGCGGCCGCTTTGAACCCGGTCGGATGGGCAACCGACATTGAGGTTGATCTCGTCGTAGCCGAACCCCTCGCCGATCCGGGCGGCCTCAGCCAGCAAAGCTGGATCCGACCCGCCCAACTGAAGGGCGAGCGGACGCTCAGGAACGTCAAATCCGAGGAGGCGGTCTCGGTCGCCCCTGATCACCGCCTGAGCCGTAAGCATCTCGGTGTAGAGCCGGGCGCGCCGACTAAAGCTGCGGTGAAAAGACCGGCAATGACGGTCCGTCCAATCCATCATGGGCGCCACAGCGAAGATTTTTTCCTTCAATTACAGTGCTTTCTACTATATTTTCAACGCAGTAAGAGCGAACGCGCACACCCCAGCGCACGTCAAAATACCCTACATTCCGCCGACGTGCGAAGCGGCATTGCGCACGGGGCTTTAACGCCATAGCCACCTGGAGGCGGCCGAAAGCAAGCAAGCGTTGGTCCGGCGCAAGGGGGTGGCGCTAAGCCGGCGCTTTCATCTCCACCACAATGCTGAAACTTGGGCGCGGGACGTGGACCGCCGGATCGATTGCAAAGAGACGCGGCGTAAACCACCGGCGGGGTCTGCGACCACCTTTGGCAGCCTCAACGGCGTGCACGGGGAGGACATGGCGGAGGTTGGCAAGGCGCGCTCAAGGCCGAGCGCCTGAACGCGCTGATGTTTCCCCCTCTGACGACGGGCGCGGCCCGATTATCGCACAGAGGGATCGCTCGGCGGACCCCGCGTTCTAAGCCGCGCGCCGTCCCGGGTAGAGACGCCCCGTCCGGCGAGGTTGAGTTCCCTCATAAGCCAACGCGCAGCCATCCTAGAGCCTTGGGCCTAAGGGGATACGCCAAGGGCGGCCCAGGCCTTCAAGCGGCGCGTCTCACGCGCTTTCGCCGCTAGGCGGAGCGTTCCCTTTTCAGGGCTCCAACCAGCTTTAACCGCAGCGGACGCCTGCGCCCAAAGGGGCGTCAGCCTGTCCCAAAATGCTTCTGACGCCCGAAAGTAGGCGGCCATCACGATCACGTCCTCCGGTTCAGCCATCGGCGTTTGGGAGATTGTGAAGGCTTGGAGGATCAACGCCGTCAGGTCTTCGAGCACCGCGTCTGGCCAGAGGCTATCGCGGCCCAGGCGTAAAAGGCCGATCTGCGTCGCTGCGGTCCCGTACACGTCCTCAATAAGTCTGAACGGCTTGATGAAAGCGTCGTAGGCGTCGCGCGAGGACACGGCTTTGGCCGGAACCCGAACGTCGGCCATGTGAAGATCGGCGAGCGGCAGGTGATCCGCGTAGGCGAGGTAGGGACCTCGATCCAGGGTGAGGCCGGGGCTGGAGGCCGGCACGGCCACCATCCGCAGCTGGTTTCTGCCGTTCTTTTCGCCAATGGAGGCGGCCACGTAGAGGAGGTCGGCCAGGGGCGCAAGACTGCCCCATCTCTTGGACCCGTTAAGCAAGACCCCGTCAGCGTCGGCGGTTAGGGAGGTTCGGATCGCAGAGGGGCGAGGCCCTTGCTCCTCGCTGACACAAAAGGCCGCGATCGCCCCGTCAGGCGTATCCGGAAAAAGTCGGCGGATCGCAGCCTGGTGACCTGCCGCGCTCGCCCTCACGCGGTCGCCCGCAGGCCGGGCGGCGTGGACGAGGAACGCGAATGCTGACCCGTCGACTGGAGCGCCCGACGCCCATCGCCTGAGGTAGCTTCCAAGGTCCCCTGCCCTGTCGACTTCTATAGGAGCGAAAAGCAAGTTGAGGAGCGACGAGGGCGTCATGAGGCGCGGTCCAGTTTGGTCGTCCCCGCCAATTTGCGGCGTAACGTCGGCGCGGGGACGATCAAAAGTTCACGCGACGACTGAGCGCCCCATCAACCAGGAGGTTAATCCCGCTGGTGAAACCTGACAGCGGGCTGCTGAGAAAGACCGCGGCATGCGCGATATCCTCCGGTGTAGCCATCCGCCCCATGGGGTTTCTGGCCATGGCTTCGGCGAACCGCTCCGGCATCGTGGTCTCAATCATGTTCCAAACACCGCCCTTGAAATACACCGTTCCCGGGGAGACCACGTTGGTGCGGATGTGGGCGGCGGCGTACTGGCGAGCCAGGCCCTTCGCATAATGGATCAAGGCGGCCTTGATGGCGCCGTAGGAGTTGGCGGTATCAGTCTCGGCTGCCGATACGGAGGAGATGATGACGAAGGAGGCGTCCCCCGTTGCAAGGGCTGCGGTCTTTAGAAAGGGCTTCGCCGCCTCAAAAGCGTTGACCATCCCCAGCACGTCCAGCTGAAAATTTCTCTCCCAGGACGCGGGATCGGCGCCCTGAGCCATGGCGCCAGCGTTGGAGATGAGCATATGGACGCCTCCCAGCTCCGCAGCAGCGGCCTTGATCCATGTCCTCAGCGCCTCGCCGTCCATAACGTCCACCGATGCCCCGGTGGCGCGCACGCCAAACTGGCGCAGGGTCTCCACCGTCTCGCTGACCTGATCGGCATTGCGTGCGCATACGGCCACATGACTTCCCTCGCGAGCGAGGGCCTCGGCGATAGCCCGTCCAATGCCCCTTGTGCCGCCAAGAATAACGGCATTGCGCCCGGTCAGCTGAAGATCCATGCTTCTCTCCTGGTCTAGCGAATGTCCCCAACCCTTCCTTAAACGCAGCGCCTTGGGAGTGTCTTGGGCGGAGAGACCGCGTGGGCATCCGGGGTAGGGCCCCGACGGCGGCCGGACCGGATCCCTACCCCGGGCAGATCAAACCCTTCTAACCCGCATGGGCGAAATCTAGGCGCAAAAAGGTCAGTCCAGCGCCGGCTTCACCGGGGGCGTTTCATTTCGAACATGGCGTCTGGACGAATCTCCGCGTAGTCGCCCATCCGGCCTGCGCGTAAGATTGGGTGCGCCTCGGCGGTTTGATAAACGCCGTCCTTGATAAGGCTGCGGTCAATATGCACGGCGACCACCTCGCCAAGGACAAGCCAAGACGGAACCGCCTCGCCGGCTGACGTCTCCAGTTGGATGATCTGCGTGACGCGGCATTCGAAGTTGACCCGACTTTCCAGGACCCGCGGCGCCATAACGAGCTGACTGGGGACTGCGGTCAGGCCTGCGAGCTCGAACTCGTCCACAGACGCCTCAACGGTGGCGGCGGTGGCGTTCATGGCCTGCGCGAGCTCCATGTTCGCCAAGTTCCAAACGAACACGCCCGTAGCCTTGGCGTTCTCAACGCTGTCCTTCCACCCGACGCTGGCGAAGCCGATGATGGGTGGGACATAGTTGAACGCGTTGAAAAAACTATAGGGGGCGAGATTTCTTACGCCTGAAGGACTGACGGTGGAGATCCAGCCGATGGGTCGCGGTCCAATGATGGCGTTGAACGGATCGTGGGCCAATCCGTGTCCGGAACGCGGCTCATAGGAGTGCGAAGCATGGTCGGTCATTACTAAACCTTAGTTTGGGTCGAGCGCCGGCCCGTGTGGTGCGCCGTCCCGAAGGCCGATCGCTGTTCCAAGACGATATGGGACGGGCCTTATTGCGCCGTCCAGCCGCCATCAACGGATATGTTTGATCCAGTGATCTGCTTGGCCGCATCCGAGCATAGAAAGACGGCGATGGCGGCGACCTCTTCGGGCTGAACAAACTCTTTGGTCGGTTGGGCGTCCAGCAAAACGTCGTTGATGACCTGCTCGCGGGTGAGGTTTCGCGCCTTCATGGTGTCCGGAATCTGGTTCTCCACGAGGGGAGTCCAGACGTAGCCAGGGCTGATGCAATTTACAGTGACGCCATGTTGCGCCAATTCAAGAGCAGCGGTCTTGGTCAATCCGGCGAGGCCGTGTTTGGCGGTGACGTAGGCGGACTTGAACGGCGAAGCGACAAGGGAATGGGCCGAGGCCGTGGAAATGATCCGCCCCCAGCCTCTCGCCTTCATCCCGGGGATGGTAGCGCGGATGGCGTGGAAGGCGGCAGATAGATTGATGGCGATAATCTGATCCCACTTGGCGATTGGAAACTCTTCGATGGGGGCGACGTATTGGATGCCCGCGTTGTTGATCAATATATCCACCGACCCGAATTTAGCCTCCGCCTCGGCTATCATCCCCGCGATCTCCTCGGGCTTGGTCATGTCTGCAGGCGAGTAGGCCGCCTCTACGCCGAAGGTCTTGGCGATTGAAACTCGTTCCGCCTCTATGTCCTCAGGCTTTCCAAAGCCGTTGATGGTGACATTGACGCCCTCAGCGGCGAGGGCGCGAGCGTAGGCCAGACCGATTCCGCTCGTTGAACCGGTGATGACGGCGTTCTTAGATTTCAAGGTCATGGACAGTTTCCTTAGGCTCTGGGGAGCGGCGTTGGGGATGGATAAGCAGTGTCCCGGCGGACAGCTGAAACTTAAGTCCTACGGAGGTCATTGGGCGGCGGCGGCCTTCGTCTCATCTTCGATGGCGTGCGACGGCTCCAAACCAGGGTCAAGGACCGTAACGCCAGGCTCGAGGGGGCCTTTCAGGTCGTCGGCGTGAAGGGCCATGCACTCGGCGACGTCCGAGCGCCCCATCTGCCAGTGTTCAACCATGGTCTGACGCGAGAACTCGTAGTCCTTGGACCCGTTCTCATACCCCTTTTTGCGGTAAATCAGCTGGACGAGCGCCACCGCGGGCTCACGTGCGGCGACCCGAAGAAGAGCGACTTCAGGCTCTAAGGCGAGCTCCGGCGGCAACTTTTCAAGCAGACCCGCAAGAGCGACGCGCGCCATGCGGCGACGAAGGTTCACGTCTGAGTTAAGCCGCGTACGGCTTGAAAACCTGATTTCTTTTTCCCGGTCGACCGCTTCAAGGAGGGTCTTAGGCACAGCACCCCGGGCGTTGAATAGGTCGACCTGAAAAATGACCAAGTCCGTTTCCGCCTCGGCGTCCAGGACGAACTCCAGGGGGGTGTTGGAGACGATCCCGCCGTCCCAGTAGACCTCTCCGTCGATTTCGATTGGCGGAAAGCCCGGCGGCAGCGCCGCGGACGCCATGATGTGCTCTGGTCCGATCCGACCTCGCCACGGACCCTCACGATTATCGAAAATGACTTGGTTGCCCGATCGAATATTGACCGCTCCGACGCTGATCCGTGTCTCACCGCTGTTGATGAGGTCAAAATCCACTAAGCGAAGCAAGGTCTCGCGCAGGGGCGCGGTGTCGTAGAAGCTAAGGGCTTCTGGAGACGCGGCGGGCGCGAGGAACGGTGCAGCGGCGCGGGGCTTGAAGAAGCCCGGCGCGCCCAAGGCCGCGATCAATGCGGCGCTCGCCTCGTTAAAGAAGGACCGGCCGCCCCCTCGGGGAAACAAAGGCGTAGGCAGATAGCTTGAGGTGATGAGCTCCCAGAAGGCGCGCAGGCGATCAAGGCGCGCGTGGGGGGGATTTCCGGCGATCAAAGCGGCGTTGAGCGCGCCGATGGATATGCCCGCCACCCAATCAGGACAAAACCCATACTCGTTCAAAGCTTGGAAGACTCCACCCTGGTAAGATCCAAGGGCGCCGCCCCCCTGAAGCACCAGCACCGTCTTGGGGCTGCGGCCGGGCGATGAAGCGTCAAGCGTCACAGGGATCTCCAATGGCGAAGCCGCGCCGTCCTTTGGGGATCGGCGTCTTTTCGGGGGTTCGGTTGAGTGCGACAAAGCCTGCGGAGTGTCCAGTGGCGGCATCGTCGCGAGAAACCTTCGAACATTGACCATCGCCCAAACCGGACGAGTGGCCAGGACCGTCGCCGCCTGGGGGGGTGCGGGCGACGGTCCTGGCAGCCTCCGTTTATAAGAAGGCTGCCGTTCGACGTAGCGCGGGGTCGGGGGGGACGTTTCGGGCGCTAGGTCGGCGGCGTCCCGTCAGGGACATCGTATTAACGCGACCACGGCGACGCGGTTCCCCTGCGCCGCGCGGGTTGGGCGCAAAAAAAGTCGCGGCGCATCTCTGATGACGCGAGCCGCTGCAAGACCCGCCGGCCGTCGGCGCCGTGCGACCGCAGCGGAGCGCTGAAAACGGCCGCGGCGTCCGCTAAACGACCTGGCCGCGTTCGCGAGCCCCGCCCAACAGCCGGCGCCGCGAGACAGGCGCGGCCCGACGTGGTAGGTCCGCCGCCGATGTGTCATGGAGCGCTGCGCCACATGTCCCTTTCAATGTACGAGGCGTCGAGCCCCATCTTCACGCGGCAGCTCAAAGCTCTGTCCGCGATCCTCTCTAAGGCCGAAACCTACGCCGAAACGCGAAAGATCGACCCTTCGGTCCTGCTCAACGCCCGGCTCGCCCCGGACATGCATCCCCTCGTACGCCAGGTGCAAATCGCCAGCGATGGAGCGAAGGGCGGCGTGGCGCGCCTGGCGGGCACAGAGCCGCCAAGCTTTCCAGACGTCGAATCGACCTTCGCCGAGCTCCAGGACCGAATTTCTCGAACCATCGCCTTTATCGAAGGTGTGCCAGCCGAAAAAATCGCCGGTTCGGAAACGCGGACGATCTGCCTGAAACTCCGCGGAGGCGAGATGCAGTTCAGCGGGCAGGCCTACCTCACGAACTTTGTGATTCCCAACTTCTTCTTCCACACGACGAGCGCTTACGCGATCCTGCGCCACAACGGGCTCGAGATAGGCAAACGCGATTTTCTCGGCGCACTCTAACGAGGATGCCGTCCGGAAACTCTGGAGCCACGGAGGGCGATCTCATTAAGTTCGGCGGTCTCGCGTTGCGCAACGGCGCGCGCTTCTGCGGCGTCTTGGCTGGAGGCTACGGCCTCGACCTTCTTAAGGTCGGCGAAGGCGTCCATTAGGGCGTCCCGGCAGCCCTGCTCCTCGCGCTGCACCATCTTGAGGTGCGCTTCGGCGTCCCGGCGGCGCGCCGCCCATCCCCTCCGAAAGGCGGGCAAGCAAAGGGCCGCTTCCGGATTAGCCCGTGCGTGGCGCATCTCCGCTTCGCCCTCCTCGTCAAGCAGCTGGATACTGCGCTCCGCCGCCTGACGGTTTTCCAGAATGGTCGCCAGGCGTTTCCGCAGCGTCTCAATGTCAAAACTGCGGATGCGGATCAGCGAATGCGCCCAGCTCATTTGCCCGCGCTCTCCGGCATGAGGATCTGGGCGAGACGTGAGAACGACTGGGCGAGCGGCGTCGCCTCATCCCTATCCTGACTGAGGAACGACTCCAGGGCCGGGTTTAAGGCGATGGCGCGATCGACATCCGGGTCGGAGCCTCGTCGATAGGCGCCGATGCGAATAAGCTCCTCCATGTTCGCGTAGGTAGCAAGGGATTGGCGAGCGGCGCGAACGATGTCCCTTTCACCCAGTTCCTGGCAGGCCGGCATGGTGCGGCTGATGGACTTTAGAACATTTATCGCTGGAAATCGGCCGCGCTCAGCGATGGCCCGCTCCATGACGATGTGGCCGTCCAAAATCCCGCGCACGGCGTCAGCAATCGGTTCATTGTGATCGTCTCCGTCCACAAGCACGGTGAACATAGCCGTAATGGCGCCCGCCTCTGTGCCGTCGGGTCGTATGGGTCCCGGTCCCGCCCGTTCCAGCAGCTTGGGCAATTCGGTGAAGACCGTGGGGGTGTAGCCCTTGGTCGTGGGCGGTTCCCCGGCGGCGAGCCCAATTTCGCGTTGCGCCATGGCGAAGCGGGTGACGCTATCCATAAGGCACAGCACCTGCAGATCCTGGTCTCGCAGGAATTCCGCAAGCGCCAAGGTCAAATAGGCCGCCTGTCGTCTCTTGAGCGCCGGTTCGTCCGAGGTCGCGACGACCACAATGGCCCGGCGCAGCCCCGCCGCCCCGAGGGTCTCTTCAATGAACTCGCGCACCTCCCTGCCCCGTTCGCCGATCAGGCCGACCACCACGACATCGCAACTCGCCTCTCGCGCCAGCATGGATAGGAGTACGCTCTTGCCCACGCCGGAGCCGGCGAACACCCCAAGCCTCTGCCCCCTGCAGCAGGTGGTGAACACGTCCATGGCGCGCACGCCGAGGTCAAGACGAGCCCCCACCCTTCCCCGCGCATGGGCGGGAGGCGGGGACGCGCGCATGGCGTAGGCTGTCATACCTTGGGCCAGAGATCCCAAACCGTCGATGGGGTGACCGAAGGCGTCGACAATGCGACCCAGCCACGAGAGGTTCGGCCTCACAGTTGCGGCGTCGGGGCGGATCAGGATCTCTGCCCCAGGAGCGACCCCCTCCACGGGACCGAAGGGCATGAGGAGGGCGCGGGTCTCTCGAAATCCCACAACTTCCGCTGGCAGAGGCTCCAGGCCGCCCGCCCGCTGGATGAGCGCCCTTGCACCTACGGCGAGCCGCGCCAGCCCGCCGCGCGCCTCGATCAGGAGACCGTTCACGGCGGCCACACGAGCGGAGACGGTGAGCGGATCAACGCGCTCTGCGGCGGCGATAAGGGTCTTCATGGACGTCCCAGAACCATGGACCAACTTATGGTTTACAGCGATTAACCATCGATGAAGCGTCGAGGCGGGCCGCCTGCAATCTCCCTTTGACGATGGTTCGGGTGACCAGGTACTGCACAAACACCAGGATCGCCTTGGAGGCCATGGGGAAAACGGCGACAAACCACGCCCAGGTCTTCGTATCGGCGTTCACGGCGATGACGGCGTTAAGAATGCCGGAGAGCGCCATTAACGCCGCCCAGACGTACCCGAACGCGACGCTGACGTCGGTGGTGAGCGCCGCATACCGCGTCGGCATGTACCGCGCCATCCAGCCCTTCTTCAACATAGCCCCAGCAACGACAAGGTAGATCAACGTGGGCTTCGCCATAATGAAGCGCGGATCATGGGTGAGGAAACTCGCGGCGCCGAAGACGAGGACAAGGGCTAGACTGAGCCATTGCATGAAATCCACCGGGCGGCGGCGCACGCGCAGATAGACCATTTGGCCAAGGCCGGCCATGATGGCGAGGGATGTGGCCACGAAGACGTTTTTCGTTAGCGCGTAAATCCCGACGAAAAAGAGTGTGGAGAGCAAATCGGCGAGGAGCCACTTTCCGGCGTGAAAAAGGGGATGGACGCTCGGCTGCGTCTCAAGCGCCATGGAAACTCGATCGGTTAAATCAGAAACTGTCATTGTCATCTCCACAGCGGAACCTGGATCTCACAGGAGCTCAAGGGGCGCGGGGGACGCCAGCGCCGGTTCGCGACTGGGCGAACGGGTTCGTCGTTGGGCCAATGGGTCAGACTGCGCCGGTTGGCGGACCGCTGCGTGGAGCGTAAAATCATCGCATGGATCTGCGCGCGACTCTCCTTGGAACGCCCCGCGAATGGGCCGTGAATCTCACCACGGCCACGGCTATCGGGATCTTCCTCGGCGTCATCGGGCCTTTCGGCTCCTTTTACATCGGGCCCCTCGCTGTGCGCCTGCCGTTCTGGATCGCCAACCTCTGGATCGGCTTCGCGGTGGTGTCCCTCGTCGTGCGTCTTGCGCTCTGGGTCGCAGCGCGCCTCGATGTGCCCGTCTGGTTCGCCCTCGCCGGCGGCAGCGTCATCGGTTCAGCGCCCCTTGGCCTTGTTCTGACAGCCTTCTACACGCTTCTTGGACGCGGCGTTCACGTACACACCGGCCCCTTTCTAAGCTGGTATGGTCAGACCCTCGTCATCACAGCGCCCTGCGCCTTCGGTTATTATTATCTTGGACAGCCGCGGCGCCGTGCGAACACACCCTCTGGCGCAGGCCCCGAGCCTTCGCCCATCCCAGGCCCAACCCCAGCAATCGGCGGTGCGTCCGTAAGACAGGGAATGGCGAGGGACGAGCGCTTTCTGGACCGCCTTCCGCCCCGGCTTGGGCAGGACCTGCTTTGCTTGCAGATGGAGGACCACTATGTCCGAGCCCATACTGCAAAGGGCTCGGACCTGATCCTGACCCCCCTAAAACAGGCGATAGAGGAGCTGAACGATCCTTCGGGCCTGCAGGTTCATCGCTCTTGGTGGGTGCGCCGCGCCGCTGTGGACACCCCGTTGTTCCTTGGGCGGCGCGTGTTCCTGCGCCTCGTCAACGGCCTTGAGGTGCCGGTGAGCCGTGGAGCGGTGGCGCGCCTGCGCGCCGCCGGCTGGCTGCAGGACGCGCCCGCGGCCATCTCGCCATCGGAGGGAAAAATTGACGCCCCCGCTTGAAGCCCAATACCAAATCATCCTAGTCCAACACCAGCGGCGTTAGGATTAACTAATCTTAAGTAAATGTCGCGTTAGGGTTCGTTGAAGTCCCAAACCGCTGAAAGGCGGGCGGTTGGACTAAGATGGGCTGAAGACGACGCCTGGAGGGGCTGATGCGTGTTCTACTGATCGAAGACGACAGCGCCACTGCGCAAAGCATCGAGTTGATGCTTAAGTCAGAGGGGTTCAACGTCTACACTACAGATCTTGGAGAAGAGGGGATCGACCTCGGCAAGATCTATGATTATGACCTGATCCTGCTGGATCTGAACCTGCCTGACATGAGCGGCATGGATGTACTTCGCCAGCTGCGCAATTCGAAAATTAACACGCCCATCATGATCCTTTCGGGCACGTCTGAGATCGACACTAAGGTGAAGACCTTCGGCGGCGGCGCCGATGACTATATGACCAAACCGTTCCACAAGGACGAGTTGGTGGCGCGAATTCATGCCGTCGTTCGTCGCTCTAAAGGTCACGCCCAGTCGGTGATCAAGACCGGCGACATCATCGTGAACCTGGACGCCAAGACCGTCGAGGTGAACGGTAGCCGCGTCCATTTGACCGGCAAAGAATATCAAATGCTCGAGCTCCTCTCCCTGCGGAAGGGCACGACCCTAACCAAGGAGATGTTCCTAAACCACCTCTACGGCGGCATGGATGAGCCGGAGCTGAAGATTATCGACGTCTTCATCTGCAAGCTGCGAAAGAAATTGGCCGCGTCGGCCCAAGGCCAGCACCACATCGAGACGGTTTGGGGCCGGGGGTATGTTTTACGCGATCCGCAGGAAGGCCAAGCGTTCAGCGCCGCCTGAGCCCCCCTGTTCGATTGTAGCCGTGTCGAACGGCTCTCGTCGTCCGCCTGGGCGGAGGGTTCACCTAATCGTCGGCTACAGCGGCTCCAATGCCGCAGCCGTGGTCATGACGCTCTCCGGGGCACCGGCGCTATCGCCTTTGGGAGAAATCCGCTGATACTCAGAGGTGATTCTTAACGGGCGGAGCCATGCAAAAAGCCGTTACGGCCCTGCTCGCAGGCGCCTACCTTTTCGTCTCCCTCACCGTCGCCGCCCTGCTCTGGCGCGGCGGCGCGGGGTGGGGCGCGGGCGTGGCCGGGCTTATTGGCGCCCTCGGCTTTCTTTTCGCCGTCCACGATCTCGTGGCGCGTAGATTTGAAACTCAAAGCCTACGGCGCGAGATCGCCCGCCTGACGGACACGCAAAAACTCCTCGCTGACCATCTTGAAGCGACGCAGGACGCCCTGGAAGGCCTGTCTCAATCAGTTCAGGAAGAGACCTCGTCAAAAACCGAGGCGCTCAGCATCGAGGTGCGGATGCTGGAAGACCTTGTCGAGAGGATGGGCGAAAGCCTGGAGGCGCGTCTTAGCGACATGCGGGGGCCGGAGACGTTGGGCGCGTTCTCTCGCGCTGAGCGTCAGTCTGCCGCGCTCTTTGAGACCGTCCGCGACGCGCTGGCTCATAATCGAGTGGATCTCTACCTGCAGCCGGTTGTGAGCCTGCCCCAAAGGCGGACGGTCTTTTACGAAAGCTTCTCCCGGCTCCGGGACGAGAGCGGCAGAGTGATGATGCCAGCCGAATACTTGTCCGTGGCGGAGCCTGAAGGGCTGGTGTCGGCCATCGACAACCTCCTTCTGTTTCGGTGCGTCCAGATTGTTCGGCGTCTCGCCAAGAGCGACCGCAAGGTTGGCATCTTCTGTAACATCTCCCTCGCTTCCTTGGCGGACGAGACGTTCTTTCCGCAGTTTCTCGAGTTTCTGGAGCGGAACAGGGATCTGGGAAGCGCCCTTATTTTTGAACTCGGTCAAGCGGCCTACAGCACCCGAGGGTCCGTCGAGGCCCGCAATATGGCCAAGCTCGCGGATCTCGGCTTCCGCTTTTCGCTTGATAAAATTTCGGACTTGAACTTTGACTTTGCTGACCTTTCGCGGGCCGACGTCAAATTTCTCAAAATTTCCGCCCAGGTGCTCCTCGACCAGGTTCTAGAAGTGGAGGGCCGGCTCGCGCTGAAGTCTATGCGTGATCTCCACGCCGCGGATTTCGCAGCCCTGACCCGACGCTACGGCGTCGAGGTGATCGCCGAAAAGGTGGAGGAGGAGCGTCAGGTCATAGACATCCTTGAGCTGGACGTCGGTTATGGTCAGGGTCACCTCTTCGGCGAGCCGCGCGCCATCAGGGATCAGGTTCTGGCCGAGACGGCCCCGCCTCCAGACTTCATGCAGACCGCGCTTCGCCGCCGAGCGGGGCGCATACGTTAGGCCCGCCAGCTAAGCTTCCATGGGATCGGGCGTGCGCCCGGATTGACGCTGGTGCTCTGGCCCTCTACCGGAACCCTATGCCGGCCATCGCCCCTGCCATCATCTCCGGTCTCGCAGAGGTCGCCGACCGTTATGACGCGGTACTGTGCGATGTCTGGGGCGTGATCCATAACGGCGTGGCGCGCTTCCCACCCGCTTGCGACGCGCTTGTCCATTTTCAAGAGAGCCGGGGACCGGTTCTGCTCATATCCAATTCGCCTCGTCCCGCACACGACGTTCTACCCCAGCTCAGGGACCTAGGCGTCCCCGACGCCGCGTTCTCGACCCTGATCACATCGGGGGATGTGACCCGTCGCCTGCTCACCGCCCGGTCGCCGGGCCGTGCCTGGGCCATCGGACCAGAGCGTGATCACGTTCTCTACGAGGGTCTGAACCTTTCCTTTGGAGGACCGGACGATGCAGATTTCATCAGCTGTACCGGGCCTGTGGACGATGAGGTCGAAACACCTGAAGACTACCGCCCAGCCCTCGCCCGCGCTGCAGAACGCGGTCTCGTGATGATCTGCGCTAACCCGGATATTCGGGTTCAGCGCGGGTCGAGGCTGGTCTATTGCGGCGGCGCCCTGGCGGCGCTTTATGAGACGCTCGGTGGGACCGTCATCATGGCGGGAAAACCCTTCGCCCCCATCTATGAGGCGACCCTCAAGGCTGCCGCCCTCGCCGCCGGCCCTCAAGCTCGGTGCCTTGCCATTGGCGACGGCCTCCACACGGACGTTCTGGGCGCCAACAAGGCGGCCTTGGACTGCCTGTTTATCTCAGGCGGCGTTCACGCCGCGGACGCGGCCAACGCCGCTGGAGGTTTGGATCCCCATCGCCTTGCGGCCTGCCTTGAGCGACACCAGCTCAGCGCAGCCTACGCCCTTGCGGCGTTGCAGTGGTGAAGCGATGGGACCGCGTGGGACGGGCCTTGGAGCGCAGGAATGAAGACGAACGGCCTCTATCTTGAGGATATCGCCGTCGGGCAGGCGGCCGAGCGATCCTATGCTGTGACCCAGGAGGCCATTGAAGCGTTCGCTGCGGTGTCTGGGGACTATAATCCGGTACATCTCGACGAAGCCTACGCCGCGACCACCGCCTTCAAGGGACGGATCGCCCATGGCATGTTGACGGCGTCCTATGTGTCCGCGGTCCTTGGCATGGACCTTCCAGGTCCGGGCGCTGTCTACCTGTCTCAAACGCTGAACTTCAAACGCCCAGTGCGGGCCGGCGACGCCGTCCTGGCGCGCGTGGAGGTTAAGGACATCAACCTTGAGCGCGCCAGGGTGGCCCTCGCGACGCAGTGCCTTGTCGGCGGAAAGATCGTGCTGGACGGGGAAGCTGTCGTAATGGCCCCGCGTCGTCCCGCACCAGCCGGTCAGGGCGAGGCGAGCTGAACATGGGCCTTCATCTCATCGAAGGTTGGCGCGGCCTCACGCCTGAGCTTCAGGGCGCCGCAGTCGCTCTTGGCGCGTTTGACGGCGTGCACCGCGGCCACCGGCAGGTCATCGCCGAGGCGGCCAGAGCGGCGGAAGCGTTGAAGGCGCCCTTGGGCGCCATCAGTTTTGAACCGCACCCGAGGCGATATTTCGGGCGCGAAACCGAGCCGTTCCGCCTGATGACCCTTGGTCAACAGGCGCGGGCGTTGGACGAACTGGGCGTGGAGCGGTTCTACATTCTCCCATTTGACCAGGAGATGGCGGCCTTCAGCGATGAGGCGTTCGCGCGAAAGGTCCTTAAGGAGGCCCTGGGAGCGCGCCATGTGGCCGCAGGGTTTGATATTTCATTCGGCGCCGGAAGAACCGGAAGCCCTGAACGCCTTCAGTCCTTTGGACAGCAGTTCGGCTTCGGCGTGTCCATTGCTGCACCGGTCGAGAGCCGGAATGGCGAAAAATTCTCCTCCTCAGCCGTGCGGCATGCGCTCCGGGAGGGGCGACCAGAGGAGGCGACTGCAATCCTCGGACGGCCTTTTGCTGTCGAGGGCGTCGTCGTGCACGGCGACAAGTTGGGACGCACCATAGGTTTCCCCACGGCGAATATCGCTCTTGGCGACTACCTGAGGCCAAAATATGGGATCTACGCCACCCGCACGCGCCTCGCCGACGGACGGGAGATCGCCGGGGTGTCCTACGTCGGGTCCCGGCCCATCGTGAACGGGATTGAGGAACGCCTTGAAGTCCACCTCTTCGACTTCGACGAGGACATCTATGGTGAAACCATAGAAACCTACTTCATCGCCTACCTGCGCGGCGATCAAAATTTCGACGGCTGGGACGCCATGCTCCAACAGATCAAGCTCGACGCGAAGCAGGCGCGCGCGCTTTTGCTTCCGGAGTTTTAACGCCGCGGAGAACCCGCCCTCCCGCCCTGGGTTGCGCCTAGCGAGACGCAGCCCGCTCTGGTAAACCGTCGCTATGCGCGGCAAAGTTCTCAGAGCGATCCGAATTAGCCGACCGGCGTGACGCCCCCGGGTTCGCCCAGCTCGCGCCGGCCATCGCCTTCGATCGCCCAGGACCGGCCCCTCTCGCCTGCCTCGGGCTCGTCCACCACCCTCTCCGTAAAAGCCCCATGCCCGACGATCTGACCGCCTCCTCCCCCGCTGCATCGCGCGACTACCGCGAAACAGTTTTTTTGCCCCAGACGCCCTTTCCCATGCGAGCGGGTCTTCCAAAGCTTGAGCCGGAGATCCTCGCCGCTTGGGACGGCGAAAATCTTTACCGCGCCTTGCGGGAGCAACGGCAAAAGGACGGCGCCCCGCTGTTCGTCTTGCATGATGGTCCGCCCTACGCCAACGGCGCGATCCACATCGGCCACGCGCTCAACAAGATCCTCAAGGATTTCGTCGTGCGCAGCCGTTTCGTCCTCGGCTTTGATGTAGACTACGTCCCAGGATGGGACTGCCACGGCTTGCCCATTGAATGGAAGGTTGAGGAGAAGTTCCGGTCGGCGGGACGGTCGAAGGACCAGGTCTCCAAGGCCGAATTCCGCACCGCGTGTCGCGAGTACGCCGAAGCGTGGATCGAAGAGCAGCGCCGCGAGTTCAAACGCCTCGGCGTCCTCGGCCGGTGGGACGATCCCTATCTGACCATGGCCTTCGCGGCAGAGGCCGCCATCGTCGCCGAATTCCACCGTTTTCTCATGTCCGGTCAGCTCTATCGTGGCTCCAAGCCTGTCATGTGGAGCCCGGTGGAGCGCACAGCCCTCGCCGACGCCGAGGTGGAATACCACCCTCATGTAAGCCCCACCATCTGGGTCAAATTTCCTGTGGTCGGCCAGGTGTCCGGCCAAGACCTCGCCACAGCGGCTCCTGGCCTGCTGGGCTGTAGCATTGTGATTTGGACCACGACTCCGTGGACGATCCCGGCAAATCGAGCCATCGCCTTCAACCCGTCCGTCGCTTACGGCGTCTACGCCGTTGAGGCGATGGAGCCGGATCTCGCCTTCGAGCCCTGGGCGCGCCCAGGCGATCGCCTCATCGTGGCTGACAAGCGCAGCGAGGACGTGCGCGCCCAGGCGAAGATCGCCTCATGGCGACGTGTCGCCGACGTCGACCCCGCCGGATTAATCTGTGCTCACCCTCTGGCGCCCCTTGACCCCGGTTTTGGCTTCGAAGTGCCTCTTCTCGCCGGGGACCACGTCACAGACGACGCCGGGACGGGCTTCGTCCACACCGCGCCCGGCCACGGTGCGGAGGATTACCACCTTTGGATCGCATCCGGCCGCCGCGAGATCCCTGACACTGTCGACGCGGATGGCGCCTATCTTCCCACGGTGCCGCTTTTCGGCGGCCTGAAAATCCTGGAAACTGATGGTAAAAAGGCTGGCAAGTTCGGTCCAGCCAACAGCGCGGTTATCGAAAAGCTTATTGAAACCGGGGCGCTTCTCGCCCGCGGTCGGGTTGAGCACAGCTATCCGCATTCCTGGCGCTCAAAGGCGCCCGTCATTTTCCGCAACACGCCCCAGTGGTTCATCAGGATGGACCAGCCCCTGGACGATGGCCGCTCCCTGCGCCAGACGGCCCTCGCGTCGATCGACGCCACCGCCTTCCATCCCCGCACCGGTCAGAATCGAATCAGGGGGATGGTCGCTGACCGGCCCGACTGGCTCATCAGCCGCCAACGCGCCTGGGGGACTCCCCTCGCCATGTTTGTTCATCGTCACACGGGCGAGCCCTTGCAGGATGAGGCGGTGAACGCCCGTATCGTGGCGGCGGTGAAGACATCCGGCGCCGACGCATGGTTCACCGCAGAGCCTGCGGCGTTCTTGCGGCCGGAGTACGACCCGCAGGACTATGAAGCCGTTCAGGACATATTGGACGTCTGGTTTGATTCCGGCTCGACCCACGCCTTCACTCTTGAAGGACGTGAAGTCGGCCCCGATCGATCGCGTTCGCCCGCGGATCTCTATCTGGAAGGATCAGACCAAGCGCGGGGCTGGTTCCAGTCGAGCCTGCTGGAAAGCTGCGGCACCCGAGGACGGGCCCCCTTTGAAGCCGTCCTGACCCATGGCTTCACCCTGACGGAGAGTGGGGAGAAGATGTCGAAATCCCTGGGCAATGCGGTCGAGCCCGGCGATGTGATCCGACAGTCGGGCGCCGAAATCATCCGACTTTGGGTCGCGATGGTGGACTATGCCGAAGACCAACGCATCGGCGCAGCCATCTTGCAGACAACGACCGACGCCTACCGAAAGCTTCGCAATACAGTTCGCTACCTCCTCGCCGCCATCGACGGGTTCGACGAGGCGGAGGCTGCGCCCTATGACGCGATGGCGCCCCTCGACCGCTACATTCTGCATAGGCTCTGGTCCCTCGACGGCCAGGTGCGGTCAGCCTACGAGAGCTACCAGTTCAACGAGGTTTTTCGCCCGGTCGCCGAATTCTGCGCGCGGGACCTTTCGGCCCTCTACTTCGACGTGCGCAAAGACTGCCTGTACTGCGACCCGCCCGACGCCCTGCGCCGCCGAGCGACGCGGACGGTGATGAGCGCTGTTTTCCTGCGTCTAACCGCCTGGCTTTCTCCCCTCCTTCCCTTCACCATGGAAGAGGCTTGGGCGACCGCGTCGCCGGACCGCGGCTCCAATGCCCTGCGCGTGCTTCCGCCTCAAGTCGAAGCCTGGCGGAACGAGGATGAAGCCGAGCGCTGGCGGAAGGTCGATATAGTCCTCGCCGCCGTCACCCAAGAGCTTGAGGGCCTGCGTCGGGAAAAAATCATCGGCTCCGCCCTCGAAGCGGCGCCCACGGTTATCCTGCCCAAGGAGCTGATGGCGGCCTTCGACGGCCTAGATGCCGCTGAAGTCTTCCGCACCAGCGCCGCAACGCTGCTCGCTACGGAGGCGGCCCACAACGAGAGCGCTGATGGGGCCCTTAGGGTGACAGTGGAGAAGGCGCAGGGGTGCAAATGCGAGCGATGCTGGCGCATTCTTCCTGAGGTGACAGAAGCAAGGCGTCTTTGTTTGCGTTGCGATGATGCGGTCGCAAGCTGGGACGCAGCCCATAGCGCAGGGGTCTGAACCGCCCATGGCCGAACCCACCGCCCACGTCGGCCAACGCGGCCGACGCCCCGGAGCCTTGGCGACCCTCGCCTATGGCGTGGCCATCGCCACCGTGTGTCTCGATCAACTCAGCAAGTACTGGGTCCTCGACGTCATAAGGCTCCCAGACCGGGTGACGATCCCAGTCTTGCCGATCCTGAGCCTTTCAATGGTCTGGAATCCCGGCGTGAGCTTTGGGCTCTTGAGGGCCGGAAGCGAAGCGGGCCGCTTAGCCCTTGCGGCCTTCGCCGCGTGCATCGTCGTCGCCCTGGGTTGGTGGGCGCGCACCATTGAGCGTCCCATCACCGCCGCAGGGCTAGGCCTTGTGATGGGCGGGGCCGTTGGCAACAATCTTATAGACCGCCTTCGGTTCGGAAAGGTCGTCGATTTTATCGATGTCTCCGGCCTGCATTTCTTCCCCTGGGTGTTCAACATCGCCGACAGCGCCATCACCGTGGGCGTCGCGCTTCTGATCCTGGACAGCATCATAACGCCCAACCGTCCATCAGAGTGAAGCTGTGCGACGCGCCGGCCTTTGCACCCGCTTGCGGAATGAGCTAACCACTTAAGGCGAACGACGCTGCCGGGGGGCGGCCTGGGAGTCGGTAAATGAGCACCACGGATAACGCCCTACCCGGAGCAGCCCTCCTCGCGCTCCTGTGCACGGTCGGACTAGGCACGGCGGGGTGTACGGGAACGGCTGAGAAACTCGGCCTCAACAGCCAGGCTCCAGACGAATTCAAAGTCGTAGCCAAGGCCCCCCTGGTTGTTCCCCCGGACTACGCCCTGCGCCCGCCCGCCCCTGGCGAGCCGCGCCCCATGGAGCTTCAGCCGGAAAGCCAGGCGCGCGCCGCCCTCATCGGCCGCGAGCAAGCCACCCAACGCAGTCAGGGCGAGGCGCTTCTGGTATCTCGTGCGGGCGTAGAAAAGGCGGATCCGCTCATACGGTACGTGATCGACGACGAGTTCGGACAGATCGCGCACAAAGACAAGAGCTTCGCGGACACGGTGATGTTCTGGAAGAAAGGCGATCCGGCGTCTGTGGTTAAGGCTGAGTCGAAGGCTGCGGACGTGCCTGCGCCTCTCGACGCCGCGGCGGAGCAGCGCAAGATCAAATCCCTTACCGGCGGACAGGAGATCGTGATAGCTCGGGCGCCGCAGAAGAAGTCCTTCAAGCTGCCTGGCCTCTAGCGCTAGCCGCATCCGGAAGGCTCTAAGGCTCTCGTCAGGACAGACTGGTCAAACCTCGCCAACGCTAGGAGCCCCCATGTCCGATATCTCCAACGCCATGCCTCCAGTGCAATTCACGGCGGGGGAGGACGTGAAAATTGCCTTCTTTGCCCGGGGCGAGCGCGGCGCCGCACCGCCCGTGGTCCTGTGTCACGGTTTTCCCGAACTTGCCTTCTCCTGGCGCCATCAGTTGAAGGCCCTAGGGGATGCAGGACGTTGGGCTATCGCCCCCGACCAACGCGGCTATGGCCTGACGCCGGGCCCGGCGGACGTCGCCGCCTATGACATGGAGCATCTCACAGGCGACCTTCTGCGCTTGCTCGACCACTTGGACATCGAGCGTGCGATCTTCTGCGGCCATGACTGGGGCGGGGCCATTGTCTGGCACATGCCGCTGATGCACCCGGACAGGACCGCGGGCGTCATAGGTCTCAACACCCCCTTCACCCCTCGCGCGCCCGCTGATCCTATCCAGATCCTACGCATGCGTTTTGGCGACGCCATGTACATCGTGCATTTTCAGACGCCCGGCGTCGCCGAGGCCGTCCTCGAAGCGGATGTCGCCAAGACCATGTCGTTTTTTATGCGCCGTCCCCCCGCCGGCCAACGGCCTTCCGGCGGGCTGTCTAGCGCTAGAGCACAAGGCGAAGGATCGACCTTCGCCTTAGTGAACATGGTCGCCGCCTACAAGCTCGAGGACGACCGTCGAGAAACGTTTTTAACGCCAGAAGAACTTCAGGTCTTCGTGGACGCGTTTTCCGCCAGCGGTTTCACCGGCGGCATAAACTGGTACCGAAACATCACGCGCAACTGGGAGCGGTCCAGAGACCTGGCGCAGCGTGTGGACACGCCGGCTTTGATGATCACCGCCGAGCTTGACGCGGTGCTTCCTCCGTCAGCGGCTGAAGGAATGGAGGCTTTTGTCCCAGACCTGGAAACGCGCATGGTCGTCGGATCAGGCCACTGGACCCAGCAGGAGCAGCCCGAGCAGACCAACCGCCTGATCCTTGACTGGTTGGACCGCCGCTTCCCCCTGGCCTGAAGGCGCCTCGCCGGCCCGATGCTCGGCGTCGTCACGATGCTAGCGGACGGCTGCAATCCGTCCTATTCAGCGACCAGGCCCCTTTTTTCGGATTAAGATGAACGCCTCTTCGATCTCGTTCGACGCTTCGGCCCGCCGCCACCTGTTTCCAGAAAACGAGCCGTTCGTCACCGGCCACGAGAAAACGCCGGACGGCCACGAAATCTATTTTGAGGAATGCGGCGCAAGGACCGGAAAGCCGTGCGTCATACTCCACGGCGGTCCGGGAGGCGCGATCAACCCGACGATGCGTCGGTTTTTCGATCCCCGCCGCTGGCGCATGATGCTGTTCGACCAGCGGGGCTGCGGACGGTCTCGACCCAACGCCAGTCTTGAGGGCAACACGACGTGGACCCTGATTGAGGACATAGAACGCCTGCGTCAGCGGGTCGGCGTGGAGCGTTGGACCGTTTTTGGCGGTTCGTGGGGATCAACCCTCGCCCTCGCCTACGCCGCCGTTCATCCGGATCGGGTGGAGGCGCTGATCCTGCGCGGCGTATTCCTGCTTACCCAACGCGAACTTGCGTGGTTCTATCAGGACGGCGCCTCCATGCTGTTTCCGGACGCTTGGGCGCGGTTCATCGCTCCCATCCCAGACGCTGAGCGCAGCGACCTTCTCAACGCCTATCATCGGCGCCTGACGTCCCAGGATCGACGGGTCCAGGCTCAGGCGGCGGCGGCTTGGAGCCAGTGGGAAGGCGATACGATCTCTATCCGGGGCCCCGAAGCCAGGCCGGCGAAATTCAACGAGGAGGACTTCGCCATCGCGTTCGCCAGGATCGAAAGCCATTTCTTCGTGAACGGTGGTTTCTTCAGCCATGACGGATGGTTGATGGATCAACTTCCAAAGTTTCGACACATACCCGCGTGGATCGTTCAGGGCCGATTTGACGTCGTCACGCCCATGGAGACGGCTTGGCGGCTCAAGTCCCAGTGGCCTGAAGCCCGGTTCGACCTTGTCTGGGACGCAGGCCACGCCTCCACAGAGCCAGGGATCATTGACGGCCTGGTCCGCGCTACCGAGGCCGCCTTCTCGATCTAGATTAAGGTGCCGCGACCGGACGGCATCTCTTCATAGCGATGCACCCGGACGGCCTGAACGAGCCCGAAGGCGATCATGACGGTGAGCATGACCGTGCCCCCATAGCTCATGAGCGGCATCGGAACCCCGACGATGGGCGTGAGCCCCATGACCATGGCCGCATTGATCAGGACATAGAGGGCGAAGGTGAAGGTCACGCCGGCGGCCGAAAGTCGACCGAAATGACTGTGGGATAGAGAGGCGATCCGCAGGGCGATGACGATGATCACCCCGTAAAGGGTGAGGAGGCCGAAACACCCCACAAGGCCGAACTCCTCAGCGAAGGTCGCGAAGATAAAGTCCGTGTGCTTCTCCGGCAGAAAGTTGAGCTGGCTTTGCGTTCCAAGGCCAAACCCCTTGCCCAGAAGACCGCCCGAACCCAAAGCGATTTTCGACTGCAAGATATGGTAGCCCGCGCCTGAGGGATCCTGTTCTGGATGGAGAAAGGTCAGAACGCGCTCGCGTTGATAGCCCTTAAGCACAAACATGATGAAGGGGATCAGTCCGGCGGCGGCCAGCGCCCCGCCAGCGACCAGGACGCGCCATGACAGTCCGGCCAGAAACATGACCGCGCCTCCGGTAAACGCCAGGAGAAGAGCCGTTCCAAGATCAGGTTGCTTCGCAACCAGAAGCGTGGGCGCCGCAATGAGAGCCACGGGGACGAGAAGCTTCCAGGAGAAGGCCGCCTCGCGAGCGTTGATGCCATGGTAGTAACGCGCCAGGGACAGCACCATGCCGATCTTCATGATCTCGGAGGGCTGTATCTGTACCGGGCCGAACTGAAGCCAACGGGTGGCGCCCAAAGAATGATGCCCGACGACCATGACCGCCATCAAGAGGAGAAGTCCCACGGCGTAGGTGGGGTAAGCCAGAAGGAACCAAACTCTCAGATCCACCAAGGACAGGAGCAGCATCAGCACAAGGCACATGGCGAAACGGATCAGCTGCTTGTCCGCCCATGGGCTCCAAGCGTTCCCAGCGGCGGAATAAAGGATCATCGCGCCGAGACCCGAAATAGCGCACAGCAGGATCGCCAGGCGCCAGTCGATCTCAGCGATCTTTTCGGAGATTCGGTTGCGTTGCCCCGGCCGCGTCAGCGCTGAGGCGGTCATGTGGGCGTATCCGGCCCAGCGCCGATTTTAGTCGGCGGCGGAGGCACCCCGTCAATGATCGGCCCCTCGCCCGGGTTTGGCATAGGCGGCGGCTTGGCGTGGATATCAGGCAACGGCACTTCAATCCTCGCCCTGATCTCAGGATCCTTGAGCAGCGCGACCTTCATAATTTCTCTTGCGCGCGGCACCGCGGCTTGCGCGCCGAACCCCCCATGTTCCACCAGCACCGCCAAGGCGTACCTTGGATCGTCGACGGGCGCGAAGCAGATGAACCAAGCGTTGTCCCGTAACGCCCATGCGCCCTGCGCGCCGTGAGCGCCGTGCCCGCCTTTGTAGGCGTGGTCTTGCGCCGTTCCCGTCTTGCCCGCCATTTTTATGGAACCGAGGCCCAGTTGACCAAACTGTACGGCGCTGCCTGTCGGGTCGTTGGCCACGGAGGTCATCGCAGCGTGGAGGAAACTGAGGTGCTCAGGGTCCACCGACAGGTCAGCCGGCTCGCTCGGCGCCGGCTGGACAACGCCGCCGATAGAATGAATCAACCGCGGCGTCACGGCCTTCCTTCCATTGGCGATCCGTGACGCCATGGTGCAGTTTTGAAGCGCCGTAACCACCGTCGCCCCCTGGCCAATGCCCATAGAGGGCGTCTCGCCGGCGAACCATTTCTGGTTCAGCGGATTATTCTTGAAGTAGCTTTTCTTCCATGCCGTGTCCGGGACGATGCCGGCCTTCTGGCCCGGTATGCCGATGTCGAACACCTGGCCAAGGCCAAACCGGCGCGCCATCTCCGCGATCTTATCCGGCCCGAGCAGCAGCGCCGTCTGGAAGAAATAGACATCGCACGACTGGGATATGGCCTCATGCATATCGAGGGTGCCATGGCGCCGGTCGCAGCTGAAGACGTGGTTGCCAAATTGCCAGGCCTTGTTGCAGGTATAGGTCCGCTTCGGGTCGAAGCCGTTCTGCAGGGCGGCCAGCGTCACCATGGTCTTGAAGGTCGACCCTGGATGATAGAGGCCCGCTAGCGCCTTGTTGATAAGCGGTTTGTGATCATAGGTGGCGAGGGCGTGATAGTAGGCCGTCGGCGCGCCGCTGACGAACTGGTTCGCATCAAAGGAGGGCGCGGACATCATGCAAAGGACATCGCCTGTACGGACGTCCATCATCACGGCCGCACCGCTTTCCTCCCCGAACACCTCCAGCGCCCGGGTCTGGATGTCCGCGTCCAAGGTCAGGACCACGTCTTCTCCCGGAACCGCCTTTATATCGCCATCGGCGTTGTCCCGAACGACCCGACCTGTGGAATCGACCTCTACCTTCTGCCCCCCTGCCCGGCCGCGAAGCTTGAGGTCGAGGGCCTTCTCAACGCCCTGCTTGCCGATCCGGAACCCAGGATGGAGCATGAGCGGGTCAGGCTTTCCTCCCGCCTCCGCCTCCACTTTTAGCTCCTCCGCCGACACCTTCGACACATAACCGATGACGTGGGAGAAGGCGCCGGCGAAGGGATAGTATCGCGCTTCCCCCATCTCTGTGCTGATCCCTGGAAGCTCGGGCAGGCGCACGTTCACGCGGGAGAACTCCTCCCAGGTCAGGCTGTTGGCGACAAAGACCGGCGTGGACTTGGGCGCCGTCTCCACTTCACGCTCCACCTGGCGGCGTTTGTGGGCGGTCATCGGCAAGATCTCAGCGATGCGGTCTAACGCGACTGACACGTCCTTGGTCTCGTCTCGCCTGATGAGGACGCGAAAGTCCGGTCTGTTTGAGGCGATCTCGACGCCGTCGCGGTCAAGGATCCGGCCCCGCGGCGGCGGAACGATGCGGAAATTAAATTGATTGGAGGCTGAGAGAACTGTGTATCGGGGCCCCTCCACCACCTGAAGATCCGCCAGACGACCTACGAGGGCCAGGGCGCCGACGCCAGCGAACCCCCCAAGCAGAAACGCTCGCCGATGAAAGACGCCTTGCCGCTCATTGACCTCGTCAAAGAATATCGACGGCTCCAAGCCCTACCCTCACCGAAACCGGACGTCGGCGTCCTCGAACCGGTTGGTCAGATAGACCACCGCGGGAAAGAGCCCAACGGTCCAGACGAGCTGCCACACCACCGCCATGAGATTGGGCTGTTGGTGCGCCACTATTGTGGCGAAGAGAAACACAAAACCCAACCCCAAGACGCAGGCGGCGATATACCACGCCCCCATGACCGCAAGGCCTTGACCCGCCATGAGGCTGCGACCGGAGAGGGTGAGACCGTAAGCGGCCAGGAGCGACAAACCCCAGACCCCAAGACGTCCGCCCCAGAACAAATCCAGGAAAAGACCAAGGGCTAGGAGGAAGAAGGGGCCAAGAACCGAGGGTCTGATGACGGCCCAGGAAAACGCCAGGGCCATAGGAAAGACAGGCTCAGGAAGCCTTAGACCGCCCACACGAACGGGCACCGCCAAGCAGATCGCGCCAACGATGGCGGCGAGGGCCGGCAGCGCAAGCCACTGCGCCGGATCGAGGGCGGCGCCTGGACGGCTCATGGCTGCGGCGATCCTAGGGCGTTCGCCGCGGGCGGCGGCGGCGCTAGGGTCGGATCAGAAGGCTGCGCCTTTTTTGGCGCGGGGTCCGGCGCACGTGCAGACGGCGCGGTGATTGGAACCATGGGCCGCGGCGGCGGCGCAGACGAGACGAAGCCAGCGCCTTTGGGCGCAAGAGGCGCCTCCACCGCAGGCGGAGGCGGCGGCTTCTCTGCGGCGGCGCGCTGGGCGTTGAGGTCCGCCTGTTCAGCCGCTGTCAGCGGCGGAAGGCTCGACGCCGCCAAGGCGGCGGTGTCGACCGCTTGGCTAAAGTCGTCGAAAAGCAAAACTCGGACAAAGTCGATGGCGCCCCGATCAGAGTAGAGGCGCACGCGCCAAACGCCGCGAAAGTCGCGGGCCGCGACACCGACAGGAAGCCCGCGTGGATAGAGCCCTCCGTCTCCCGACGTCAGGACCACGTCGCCGTCTTGCACGGCGTTCTGGCCTCTGACGAACTCCAAGCGAGGGTTGGCTCCCCCGTCTCCAGTCAGGATGGCTCTGGCGTTGTTGCGGTTGATTAAGACCGGCGTGCGGCTTTCAACATCGGTCAGGAGGAGGACCCGGCTGGCGGATCTCGCCACGCCGACGATACGCCCCACAACGCCGTTCTCGCTCATAACCGGGTTGCCGACCTTGACGCCCGCCGCTGCGCCGACATCAAGAAGCCGCGCGTCGGAGAAGGGGCCGCGAACATCGCTCACCGCCCGACCGGTGACCATGGGCACTGGCGGCTCAGTGCGAAGCTTAAGCAGGGCCTCAAACCTCTCATTCTCGCTCTTAAGAGCCACGGCGGCGTCGCGCCAGCGCCGCATGTCGTCAAGCTCGGCCTTCAAGCGGCGATTTTCGCTCACGGCGAAGAAATAGCCGCCCGCAAAATCAGCCGCCGAAGCGGCCCAGCGGACCGGAGCGTAGAGGGCGCTGGTGACGGGCTCCATCACCTCGTCGAATTCCCCGCGGACCGCGCCGTACGGCCCTGTCGCACTGCGATGGTCGGTGAGGGCCAGACCCAAAGCGATGAGGCCTGCGACCACGCCGGCGACGGCGGCGGCCCAGGTCAGGGGCGCCTTTAGCGCCTGGAAGGGACTGTCGCGATACGCCACGCGGCGGCTCCTTGAGCGAATCCCTCGCCCGGTTCAGGCGCTTGCAGCTTAACCCCTAGGCCAGGGAGGCGTCCAATACGCCCTTCATCCATTTGGGATGCTCCAGCACCTTTCCGCACCCGAGGGCGACGCAAGAGAGGGGGTCGTCGGCCACGGTGACCGGAAGGCCAGTATGGTCGCGTATCTCGCTGTCGAGGCCGCGCAGCAGCGCCCCGCCGCCCGTGAGCATGATGCCCTTATCCGCAATGTCGGCTGCGAGCTCAGGCGGCGTCGCTTCCAGGGCGACCTTCACCGCGTCCACGATCTGTCCGACGGGTTCAGCCAAGGCTTCCGCCGCCTGGCGCTCTGAAATTCTGACCTCCCGTGGCACGCCCTGCATCAGGTCGCGTCCTTTGACCTCGATAGCCAGGCCGTCGCCGTCAATTGGCGATCGCGCCGTGCCGATCTCTTTTTTGATCCGTTCGGCGGTGGTCTCCCCGATGAGGAGGTTATGGTTGCGGCGCATGTAGGAAATGATGGCTTCGTCCATCTTGTCGCCGCCGACGCGCACGGAGCGGGAATAGACGATACCCGACAAGGACAAGACGGCCACTTCCGTCGTTCCGCCGCCAATATCAACCACCATAGATCCCGTCGGTTCATGAATCGGAAGGCCTGCGCCAATGGCGGCCGCCATGGGCTCGTCGATCAAGCCAACCCGCCGTGCGGAGGCGTTCAAAGCGCTATCGTTGATGGCGCGCCGCTCAACCGCCGTGGCCCCGGACGGAACGCACACGATCACCTTCGGGTTCACGAAGCCTTTGCGGTTATGCACTTTGCGGATGAAGTGCTTGATCATCTCCTCGGCAACTTCGAAGTCCGCGATGACGCCGTCGCGCATGGGCCGAATGGCCTCCATATGCCCGGGCGTGCGCCCGAGCATTTGTTTGGCCTCAATCCCGACAGCATGGACGAGTTTACGTCCTCCCACGTTGCGCAGCGCCACTACGCTCGGCTCGTTTAGGACGATGCCCTTCCCCTTCATGTAAATCAGCGTGTTCGCTGTCCCGAGATCGATCGCAATGTCGCTTGAGATCATGCCGAAGAGCGAAGGGAAGAACATGGACTACCTTGCCGCGCGAACGCGAAGAGATGAACGGGGCGCCACCCCTGAAGCCGTGCATGGGCGCCGCAGCCTTACCCCCAGGCGCGGCGCTTTTTACAAGGCTCAAGGGCGAGGCGTCCCCATGCACCGGTGAGCACGGGATTTCAAGGTCATAATCCGCGCACGCGAGTAACGCCAAGCTGGCGACGCTTTCCAGCGTGTTCAAGCCTTTGTGTTCAAGGCCGCTGCGTCGAATTTCGCCCGCGTCGTCGCGACGCATGTCGAAAAATCAACGCCCTAGCCGGCTAGAAAACGCCGTCGCCGGAGAACCTTCACCGGCTCGCCCACGGAGCCGCCCGACGCCTGTGCTGCGACTTCGCTTTCACGTCGCCTTATCCAGTCCCGGGCAAGCAGCCCGGCGCCGACCCACAGGATGGCGGCGCCGAGGAGGGTCGCCCAGTGTCCGGACCCATGGCCGCTCATGGCGCCCATAACGGCGCGGCCGGCGAAGGCCGTCAGAGCGATCTTTGGGATAATCCCGATGGCCGTGCCGCCCGCGTAAGCCCAAACGCTCATGGGCGTGACGCCCGCAGCCATATTGACCACGATGAAGGGCGCGGAAGGCACGAGCCTGACAATCAGGCTCGCGAGAAACCCGTTTCGGCCCACAAGGCAGATGAACCGGTTGACGCCCTGGCCGCCATAATCGCGCAGCAGGCGCGCACCGAACCTGCGGCCAAGGCCGAAACCCACAAGGGCTGAGACGAGGGTTCCGAGCCAGCTGTAGGCTAAGCCCAGCCATGGGCCAAACGCCAGAACGGCGGCGGCGATAAGCACGAATTGCGGCGCACCCAGGAACGCGAGCACCATAAAGCCGCCCACGGCGAGGACCGGACCCCAGGGGCCGGAGACGCCCGACCCCATCCAACGCTGCGCAGCATCTGCGCCGTTTAGCCCTAAAAGCGGCGCGCCCAGGACGAAGACGAGCCCGACGCCGCCGAATAGGACAAACGAGATTGAAATCGTCCTCCACGCCTGGGCGTCGAGGCTGGTCAGGAAGGATAGGAAGCGGCGCATCGACCCCTGCTCTAGCCGCAAGATTACATCTTCGCCATCCACAAGGCCGCGCTGTTGCGCGATGCGCGCGCTTTCACCACATCCGCGAGCGCCGGCAGGTACGCGCCGGCCCATAGGGAAGAGCAGACCCATGACACCCGATGAACGCGCCCTCCTCAACCAGTTCCTGGGCGACCTCGCCCGGACCACGGGCGTGGCGAAGGATCCTGAAGCCGCCGCTATGATCGACGCAGCGATTCGCGCCAATCCCGACGGCGCCTATGTGCTGGTTCAACACGCCCTTCTGGCTGATCAGGCGCTCCACCAGGCCCAAGCCCGCATCGCCCAGCTGCAGGCGCAGCTCCAATCACCCCCGCAGGCGCCGTCGAGCTTTCTCGGCGGGGCCGGCCTCGGGCCGTCAGCCGCGCAGCCTCAAAGCCCGTGGAGCCAGGCCGCCGCGCAGCCGCCCCCCCCACCGCAGCCCGCGCCAGGATTCTTTGGGTCTGGCCCCCTTGGCGGCGGCGGCGGCCTCGGGAGCTTCCTTAAGACGGCTGCGACCACGGCCGCCGGCGTTGCGGGCGGCGAAATGCTGTTCTCCGGCCTTTCCGACATCTTCGGCGGCCACCATGGCGGTTTCGGCGGCGGTTTCGGCGGCGGCTTCGGCGGCGGCGTTCCCACGGAGAATGTCACCATCAACAACTACGGCGACGACCAAGGGGGGTATGACGCCGGCGGATGGGACGACCAGAGCGGAACGGACGACAGCGACTTCAGCTGAATCGCCCCGCAAGGGGCGTCGTCAGGCCGCCACGCCCCTTGCGATGGGCGCCGGCTCAGCCGCCGGGTCGTAATTCAAGATTGGCGACAGCCAGCGCTCAGCGTGGGCGAGGGTCCAACCCTTGCGTTGGGCGTAGTCGGCAACCTGGTCGCGGTCGATCTTTCCGACGCCGAAATAGTGCGACGCAGGATGGGAAAAGTATAACCCAGACACCGCTGCCCCCGGGGTCATGGCGAAGCTTTCGGTCAATCGCAACCCTGTGTGGCTCTCGGCGTCAAGCAACCGGAACAAGGTCGCCTTCTCCGTGTGGTCAGGTTGGGCCGGATAACCCGCGGCGGGGCGAATGCCCTGATACCTTTCCTGAATGACGTCCTGAACGCCCAGCGCCTCGTTGGGCGCGTACCCCCAAAGATCGGTGCGCACCCGCTGATGCAAGCGCTCCGCAAACGCTTCCGCCAGGCGGTCGGCTAGGGCGGACGCTATGATAGCCCCATAATCGTCGCCGCTTTTGCGCAGGGACTCTGCGAAAGCCTGCTCGCCATGCCCGGCGGTGACGGCGAACCCACCCACATAATCGGCCGGACCGCCCAGGGGCGCGATGAAGTCTGAAAGGGCGGTATTGGGCTTACCTTCGGTCTTGCCCATCTGCTGTCGCAAGGTGTGCAGGCGGGCCAACTCCTCGGTTCGCCCGTCGTCGGTGAAGAGGATGATGTCGTCTCCAGACGAGTTGGCGGGCCAAAAGCCCACCACGCCGCGGGCCTCGAAGAGACCCTCCTTGAGGATCCGCTTCAGCATCCCCTGGGTGTCGATCCAAAGGCTGCGCGCCGCCTCGCCAACCACGTCGTCGTCGAGGATCTCGGGAAAGCGCCCGTGGAGATCCCAGCTGGCGAAATAGGGGTTCCAGTCGATGTACTGGGCTAACTCATTCAGATCATAGGGACCGAAGGCGCGAACGCCGATGAAGCTTGGTCGCGGGGGGGCGGCGCCTGACCAATTGATCTGGAACGGATTGGCCCGCGCCGCCGCCAACGGCGTTCTCACCTTGGCCTCGCGGCCCCGGGCGAACTGCTCACGCACGCGGCGGTATTCCGCTTTGGTTTCCGCCTGAAGACGATCCCGGTCCTTGGGTGAAAGCAGGCCGGAAACGACGCCCACCGCCCGGCTTGCGTCGAGCACGTAGGTCGTCGATCCGCTCGGGTAGACCGGCTCTATTTTAACGGCCGTATGGGTCCTCGACGTGGTGGCCCCGCCGATCAGCAGAGGGATCTTGAACCCCCGCCGTTCCATCTCCTGGGCCACAAACACCATCTCGTCTAGGGAGGGGGTGATCAGACCGGATAAGCCGATCATGTCCGCCTTATGCTCGACGGCCGCGTCCAAAATCCGATCCGCCGGCACCATGACGCCAAGATCGACCACGTCGTAATTGTTGCATTGCAGCACAACGCCGACGATGTTTTTTCCGATGTCGTGGACGTCGCCCTTGACCGTCGCCATGAGGATCCGGCCCGCCGCCTCGCGAGGGGCGCCGCCCTTTTCCGCCTCCATGTAGGGAAGAAGATAGGCGACGGCCTGTTTCATCACCCGAGCGGACTTCACAACTTGGGGAAGAAACATCTTTCCCGCGCCGAAGAGGTCCCCGACGCGGTTCATCCCATCCATCAGCGGGCCTTCAATGACGTGTAAAGGTCGTTCTGCGCCCTGGCGGGCTTCCTCCGTGTCCTGAATGATGTAGTCTGTGACGCCGTGGATCAGGGCGTGGGCGAGGCGTTCGGCCACCGGCTCTCGACGCCAGGCAAGGTCAACAGCCTTGGCCTCCGACTTGTCCCCTTTGTAGCGGGGCGCGATGTCCACAAGGCGTTCTGTAGCGTCCCATCCGCCGCGCGTCGGGCGGTTGAGGACGACATCCTCCACGGCCTCCCGCAGGTCGGCGTCAATGTCGTCATAGACCGGCAGCTCGCCGGCGTTGACGATGCCCATATCCATTCCGGCGTTGATGGCGTGGTAGAGGAATACCGAGTGGATTGCGCGGCGAACCGGCTCGTTCCCGCGAAAGCTGAAGGAGACGTTGGAGACGCCGCCTGAGATCCGCGCCAACGGCAATTCGGACTTCAGCGTTCTTGTGGCTTGGATAAAGTCGACGGCGTAGTTGGCGTGTTCGTCGATCCCGGTGGCGACGGCGAAGATATTGGGATCGAAGATGATGTCTTCAGCGGGAAAGCCGACGACGGTGGTGAGAAGCCCGTACGCCCGTCGACAAATCTCGACTTTTCGCTGGGCGGTGTCGGCCTGACCCTGCTCGTCGAAAGCCATAACGACGACGGCGGCCCCATAGCGCAAGCAAAGACGCGCCTGGCGCAGGAAGCTCGCTTCTCCCTCCTTGAGGCTGATGGAGTTGACGATGGACTTGCCCTGAACACACTTCAGGCCGGCTTCGATGACGTTCCATTTTGAGCTGTCGATCATCACCGGCACGCGGGCGATATCGGGCTCGGCGGCGAGGAGGTTCAGGTAAGTGACCATGGCGCGCTCAGAATCGAGCAAGCCCTCGTCCATGTTTACGTCGATGATCTGCGCGCCGGCTTCGATTTGCTGTCGCGCAACGGATAGGGCTGCGGCGTAGTCCCCATCGAGGATGAGCTTCTTGAACTTGGCGGAACCGGTGACGTTGGTGCGCTCGCCGATGTTGATGAAGACCCGCCTCATCAGTGGGCCCCCGCCGGCGAAGACAGCTCCTCAGCGTCAGATGCCACGGAGGCCAGTTCAAAGGGCTCAAGACCGGCGAGGCGCAGGGCTTTTGGGCGCTGGGGCGGAACTCTCGGAGCGGCGCCGTTCACCGCTTCGGCGAGGCGCCTGATGTGATCAGGCGTGGTCCCGCAACACCCTCCAAGGATGTTGACGATCCCCGCCCCAGCCCACTCTCGGAGCATGGCCGCTGTCTGCTCCGGAGTTTCATCATATTCGCCGAAGGCGTTTGGAAGGCCCGCGTTTGGGTAGGCCGCGACCAGGGTGTCGGCTATGCGCGCGATCTCCGCCACATGGGGCCGCATCAGCTCCGCGCCGAGGGCGCAGTTGAATCCCACCGCGAACGGGCGTGCATGACGGACCGAGTTCCAGAACGCCTCCACCGTCTGACCCGAGAGCGTGCGCCCGGATCGGTCGGTGATGGTCCCAGAAATCCAAATCGGCAGAGGCTCAAGCCCGTCGTCTTCGAGGTCGAGGAGCGCCTTGATCGCCGCCTTGGCGTTGAGGGTGTCAAAAATCGTCTCCACGAGCCAGAGGTCGACGCCGCCCTCATGAAGGGCCAACATCTGTTCGCGATAGCCTGCATACACTTGGTCGAACGTCACTGAACGCGCTCCGGGATCGTTTACGTCCGGACTGATGGACAAGGTGCGGCTCAGAGGGCCGATGGATCCCGCGACGAACCGCGGCTTATGGTGCTCGCGTGCAGTAAAGGCGTCAGCCGCGTCCCTTGCAATGCGCGCGGCCGCGAGGTTGATATCCCGAACCGCCCCCTCCAGGCCATAGTCGGACTGGCCGATGGCCGTCGAGGAGAAGGTGTTGGTCTCTGAGATGTCAGCGCCGGCGGCGTAATAGGCGTCGTGCAGTTTGCGGATCAGGGCTGGCTTTGTGAGGCAAAGTACGTCGTTGTCCCCCTTCAGAGGCCGGTTGTGATCGAGGAAACGGTCTCCGCGGAAGTCCTCCTCCTGGAGGCCCTCCTTTTGAATCATGACGCCCCAGGAGCCGTCGAGGATTAGAATACGCGTCCGGGCGGCCGCCTTTAAGGCGGCGATACGGTCCTGGCGATTCATGATTGCGCCTCCTTGTTCGGCTCGCGAACGCCGAGAATTCTACAGATGGCGTAAACCAGGTCCGCACGGTTTAGGGTATAAAAGTGAAGATCCGAAAACCCCTCTTCATCGAGGCGGGCGCAGGTTTCCGCCGCCACGGCGGCGGCCACCAGCCGCCGGGTCTCAGGGTCGCTGTCCAATCCGTCGAAGAGGCGGCCCAGCCAGGATGGCAATTCAATGCCGCACGGCGCAGCCATCCGCTGGAGGCCGCGATAATTCGAGACGGGCATGATGCCTGGCAAGATCGGAATGGCCACTCCTGCACGGCGAACCCGTTCGTGAAACCTTAGGAACGCGTCGGTGTCGAAGAAGAACTGCGTCACCGCGCGCGTGGCGCCCGCGTCGATCTTGGCCTTCAGCACGTCGATATCGTGCTCTACTGAGGGGCTTTCCGGGTGGATCTGTGGATAGAGCCCGACGGTGACCTCAAAGGGGGCAATGGCGGTGATGGCTGCAGTCAGCTCCGTCGCATTCGCATAACCGTCGGCGCGCGGTTCGTAGACGCCGCCGAGGGCGCCCGGCGGATCGCCCCGCAGGGCCACGATATGGCGCACGCCGCTTGTCCAGTAATCATGAATGACTTCGTCAACCTCGGCGCGCGTAGCATTAACGCACGTGAGGTGCGCTGCGGGTTTGAGCGCCGTTTCCTCAAGGATACGACGGACAGTCCTGTGGGTGCGCTCCCGGGTCGAGCCCCCGGCGCCGTAGGTGACGGAGACGAAGCTCGGGGCCAGGGGCTCAAGGCGGCGAATAGCCTGCCAAAGTCCGATCTCGCTCTCTGGCGTTTTGGGCGGGGAGAACTCGAACGAGACGTTCAAGCGACTAAGACTGCGTTCGCCCGCCCGGGCGATTGGTCCCAGGGCCGCCACAGGCGCGAGTTTCGACGATTGCATCACGCTGCGCTCCGTTGGTTGGCGCGTGCGCCCGTGCTTGGGCGGGTCGCCGACCAGATCTTTACGGTGAGGCCTTCACTATTGCTGGGCGGCAACCCAATGGTCTCAAGGGGCGTAAGCCCCGCCGCCTCCAGCCATCGGCTGATTTCGTCGTCGGAAAAACCAAGCCGCCGGTGTTGGTGCGCTTGGCGCAAGTGTTCGAGGTCATGGGGGGCGAAGTCCACGATCAGCAGCAAGCCGTCGGCGGCGAGGAGCCTGGACGCCTCGAGAAGAGCCGCACCGGGATCGTTCAAGAAGTGGAGGACGCGGTGGATAACGATAAGGTCGCCGGATCCACTGGCGAGCCCGGTCCTGAAGATGTCGCCGTGCCGCAGCTCGCAGGCCTCAAGGCCGGCCGAAGCCACCGTGGCGCGAGCGATGTTGAGCATGTGTTGCGACAAATCAAGGCCCACGGCCGCCGCCGCTTTGGGTCCAAGCAGGGTCAGCATTCGGCCCGCCCCCGTGCCAAGATCGATGAGACGCTCATAGCGGCGGGCGCCCGCGGCCCTCAGGATCGCGGCCTCGACTTCGCTCTCGTCCACGTAAAGCGACCTGATTTCATCCCAGCGGGCGGCGTTTCTGGCGAAATAGCCGGCGGCGGCCTGCTCTCTGTTACGCCGTACATCCTTCAGCCGTTCAAGGTCGCTGGCGAGATCGGGGCTCGCCAGGTCCGTCATGGCGACGACGTCGCTGAGGAACTGGCGTGCGAAGCCATCTGCAATCAGGCGATAGAAAACCCAAGCTCCGTCCGGGAAGCGCTCCACCAAGCCGGCGTCGGCCAGCAGCTTGAGGTGACGCGAGACCCGCGGTTGGCTCTGCTCCAGAATCTGACCGAGCTCCATGACCGCCAACTCTTCTTGCGCGAGCAGCAAAAGGACGCGCAAACGCGTGGGCTCACCCGCCGCGCGTAAGACCGCCACCATCTGCGCCCCGCTCATACTCATCGCCTTATATAAAGATATCCTTATGTCTCCGTAAAGCGTTGCTGGGAGAAATCGTCCCGCGTGCACGGGCAGCGCTTGAAAGGTCGGGTGCGGCGTCACAGCTAAGACGACGGCGGTCGTTGGGGGACGGTCCGCCAAGGAGATTGTGTGTGTCCCTATATTCCACGGCGCTAGCGGGCGTCCTCACCACCACTCTGGCTGCCGCCGCCGCGCCTGCGTCCGCGCAGGTCGGCGCCCCAAGCGCGTCGCCTGCGACGAGTGAGAGGACGCCCCAAGATCCGTGGGAGGACGCCAATCGCAAATCGTTCCTGGTGGGAGGGGCGATCGACACGATCCTCGTGCGCCCCGCGGCGGTGCTCTATCAGAGACTCACGCCGCGGCCCGCTCGCGACGGCGTGCGCAACGTCACCTCGAACCTCGGCGAACCCGTCATCATCATCAATCGCGTCCTCCAGCTACGCCCAGATCTCGCCGTCGTCGCTCTTAGCCGCCTGACCGTAAATTCCACCCTTGGCGTCGCGGGACTCTTCGATGTCGCCACTGGAGCCGGCCTTGCGAAAAAGGGCACTAATTTCGGTCAGACCCTCAGCCGCTACGGCGTGCGCGCCGGTCCCTATCTCTTTATCCCGGTCCTGGGTCCCTCTACCGTTCGCGACGCCGCCGGCCGGGCGGTGGATGCCGCTCTTGATCCGTTTTTCTGGATCCGGTTCCGGGACGACGGCTATTTCCTGGGTGCTCGCGCCGCCCTGGCGGCCCTCGACGCCCGCTCCAGGGCCGATCCAGCGCTGCAGGACCTGAAGCGAACCGCAACCGACCCCTATGCCAGCCTGCGATCGGCCTATCTGCAGAATGCGGATTTCCTGGACCACGGCGGGAAGTTGGACGTTCAGTCCTTACCGGATTTTGGCCCAGAGCCCGCCGCGCCCACCTCGACGCCGGCCGCGCCGACCCCGCACCCGCAGGACTGACGCCCCACACAAGGATGCCACCATGAACGCCCGCGCCGCCCTTCTCGTCATGCTTGCCTTGCAGACACCCGCCGCCCTCACCTTCGGCCTGACCCAGACCCGCGCGCAGCCCGGTCCAGCCCCCGCGTCTCGGGCTCACGGCGACCTCCAGGCTGAAGCCTTCGTTCAGGAGCAAGCCAGCCGCGTCATCCAGGTCCTCAACGACCGGAGCATGAGCCTGGCGGAGAAAAAACAGACCTTCCGAGCCCTTGTGGACGAGGTCGCTGACGTACCCAGAATCACAAGTTTCGTTTTAGGCCGCTACCGGCGCGTCATTACGCCCGAGCAGTATGCGCGTTTCGCGAGCGCCTTTAGGGACTATGCCGACACCGTCTACGAGACCCGACTGGGCCTGTACCACGGTCAAGCTTTGAAGGTGACGGGATCGACTGTCCGCCAACCCGGAGATGTGGTGGTTTCAAGCCTCGTCACCGGCGGAGACGGCGGACCGACAGTGGTGAACTGGCGCGTCATTCGCGGGTCCGATGGGCGGTACCGCGCCGTCGACGTACAGGTCCAGGGCGTGTGGCTCGCCATCACTGAGCAGCAGGACTTCGTCTCCACCCTCGACAATCATCGCGGAGACATTGACCTCTTGATCGCTCAACTCAAGACCGGTCCAGGCCACGGCTAAGCGCCGTCGCGCCGCCTACGGCCCGTTGCGAGCGCTCGAAGAACGGGCCGATAGCGCTCGCTGGCGAGGTTGGGCAACTCGGCGGCCTCGGTGAGTTCGAACCATGACAAAGCCGCATGCTCGTCATTAGCGATCCGCGGCTCTCCATCCAGGGCGCTCACTAAGAACACCTGCATGAAGACGCTCGCCTTGGGCCTCGTCAGAGAAATCCAGCGCCATAAGCGCCTCGGCATGCAGCGGCCGCACTCCGATTTCCTCTAGGAGTTCACGGCAAAGCGCGGCTTGGGGCGTTTCCCCTGCCTCGAGGTGTCCTCCGATCAGGTCCCAGCAGTCCGGACAGATCCGGCGATGGGGCGCTCTAAGGCCAAGGAGGACCCGACCCGCCTTCAGGATGAGCGCGCTGGCGACCCAGACGGCGGCCGTCACGAGCGCCGCTCCCAACGACCGTCGACCAAGACCCTGGGTGAGCGCAAATCCGGCTTCAGCGCGTGAACCTCTGGAATTTGATGCGCTTGGGGATCAGACTGTCGGCGCCGAGGCGGCGTTTCTTGTCTTCTTCATAGGCTTCGAAATTGCCCTCGAACCACTCGACGTGGCTGTCGCCTTCGAACGCCAGAATATGGGTGCAAAGGCGGTCGAGGAACCAACGGTCGTGGCTGATGACCACAGCGCACCCGGCGAAATTCTCAAGCGCCTCCTCCAGGTTCTGCAACGTCTCGATATCAAGGTCGTTGGTCGGTTCATCGAGGAGAATGACGTTTCCGCCCTCCGTGAGGGTCTTGGCCAAGTGGACGCGGTTACGTTCTCCCCCCGAGAGCAGCCCCACCTTCTTCTGCTGATCGGCGCCGCGGAAATTAAACGAGCCCACGTAGGAGCGCGTGTTGATTTCCCGCCCCCCCACCTTGAGCACGTCAAGACCGCTTGAGATCTCCTCCCAGACGTTCTTATTTGGGTCGAGGGCGTCGCGCTGCTGGTCGACGTAGGCCAGCTTCACGGTCTCACCGAGGCGGATGGCGCCTCTGTCGGGCTTGAGAGCGCCGGTGATCAGCTTGAACAGTGTCGATTTGCCGGCGCCGTTGGGACCGATCACGCCGACGATCCCGTTGGGCGGAAGCTTGAATGACAGACCTTTGAACAGGACCTTGTCCCCAAACTCCTTCTCAAGGTCCTGAACCTCAATGACCACGTTCCCCAGTCTCGGGCCGGGCGGGATCTGAATCGTGGCGAAGGTCTGGGCGCTTCGCGCCGTCTCCTGCTCGCGGACCATCTCCTCATAGGCGGCGAGGCGCGCCTTGGACTTAGCTTGGCGGGCCTTCGCGCCCGAGCGGACCCATTCCAATTCGCGCGTCATCGCCCTTTGCCGCGCCTCAGACTCGCTCTGCTCCTGGATCACGCGCTTGGTTTTTTGCTCCAGCCAACCGGAGTAGTTCCCTTCGTAGGGCACCCCTTTCCCCCGGTCGATTTCAAGCGTCCACTTGGTGACTTGATCGAGGAAGTACCGATCGTGGGTCACCAGGATGACGCACCCGGGGAAGGCTTCAAGGTGATGCTGCAACCACGCGACCGATTCGGCGTCAAGATGGTTGGTCGGCTCGTCCAGCAGCAACATGTCAGGCTTCGACAGGAGCAGGCGGGCGAGGGCTATTCTGCGCTTCTCTCCACCAGACAGGCTCTCCACGCTCCAGTCAGCCGGGGGACACCTAAGGGCGTCCATGGCCTGCTCAATTTTGCTGTCGATGTCCCAAAGGTCCTTCGCGTCGATAATCTCCTGAAGACCGTTCATTTCCTCCATGAGGTCATCGGAGTAGTTCTCCGCCATTTCCGCGGCGATGGCGTTGTAGCGGTCGAAAACCTTCTTCTCCTCGCACTCGGAAATAACGTTCCCCCAAACGTCCAGGGCCTCGTCGAGGATCGGTTCCTGAGCCAAGTACCCCATCTTCGTGCCGTCCGCGGGCCGGGCTTCGCCTTGGAACTCCGTATCGATGCCCGCCATGATTTTGAGGAGGGTTGATTTACCCGATCCGTTGACACCGACGACGCCGATCTTGGCGTCGGAGTAAAAGCTAAGCCAGATGTTCTCAAACACCTTCTTGCCGCCGGGCCAGGCCTTGGTGAGACCCTGCATCTGAAAAATGTACTGTCGCGCCATTGCGGGCGGCCTCGCGATCTGGGCTTGGGAGAGGCTCTGGAAATAGCGGGGCGGCGCCTCGCGCGCAATGGCGACTGCTGGCTCCTGGCGCCAACCAGGTGTCTGTGCGGCGCCCTCATGCGCTCCTGAGCCGACCCACTGGTCGATTGGGACCGCCCACGCGTCAGGTAGCGGAGAACACCCGCCGCAAGATGCGGTCCAATCCCTCCGCATCCACCTGATCAAACGCCCCTTCCCGCTCGGCGTCCACATCGAAGACCGCCACAAGTCGGCCCTGACGATCCCACACGGGAACCACAATTTCGCTGCGTGACCGGTGGTCGCAGGCGATGTGCCCGGGAAAAGCGTGAACATCGGGGACGATCTGGATCCGGCCGCTTTGCGCAGCGGTTCCGCAGACGCCGCGGCCGAAGGCGATCCGCAAGCAGCCGAGGCTGCCTTGATAGGGACCAATCACCAGTTCCCTCGGATTTTCAGGGTCGACTACATAGAAGCCCGTCCAAAAAAACGTTTCAAAACTGTGCGCCAGTAACGCCGAAACGGTGGCCATCCGCGCGACAAAATTGGTCTCGCCGTCAAGGACGGCGGTGATTTGGGTCTCGACCTCAGCGTAACGGGCCCCCTTGTCCGCCGGGAGGAAATCAGCTGACACAGCACGTTCTGACACGCCAAGGACCTTTATCGTTTCAGCGGGTTAACCCCGATCGTTCAGTATAGATAAGCCTAACCTCTGCAAGCTCAAACCATAGTAAGCGGGTGGGGCTGTGGACACAGTAGAGCTTAAGAGGCTTCGGGCGCTTCTTGCGGCCCAGGCGATGGAAGACGCATCTCGGCGACCCAGTCGCCTGACGGCGATCCTCTGCGTCCTTCGCAAGGCGATAGGAAGCCTCGCGAGCCGCCCCGCGCCTTGGAACGTGCGGGCCCCGTCTGGCGCCGAGGTCTCCACTGCAGGTCCTACAATCAGGGCGGCGTCGGCGTGCGCCTGCGCCGCGTTCACACCCGCGCCGCGTGCCGACGCCTTGGACCAACCGCAGTTCGAAGCTTACGCCGTGAGCGGGTTCGCCCCACGCCGCGCCGCCTTCGGCTGCCGGGATGAAACGCCGCGACCTGAGGCTGGAGCCCAGCCGCGTCGGAGCGATCCGACCGCAGTCTCAGAGGCTTGGGCTCCCCAGTCGAGCGGCTTTCAGCCCCATGAGGCGGAGACCCCTTTCTTCCCTGAAGATCTCGCCGACGGACACGAGGACGAGACGCACGTTTGGGTTCCCCCGCGGAGGCTTCGCCTCGCCCTCTCGCCTGCCTCAGACGCCTTGAACGCGGTACAAAGCGAAGGATCCGTTTCCCCGGGGCTCGCTAGGGACTTCCTCCTTGCAGATCTCGCCTCCCGTCTCGCAGGAGAGCAGGCGCGCCTCGAAACACACCTGCGCGTGGCGCAAGATCTTGAAGCGCGCAAACGCGCCGACGTCCTCGGTGAGCCGGCGAAGGCCGCCTAGGCGCGGCCGCGACCCGCGGTTTACGAATCGAAGCGTCCCTCCGGCGGATCACCCCAAGTCTGGCCATCTTATCGCCCTCGCAAGGACCATTCTGGCGGGGCTTGACGCGCGAACGTGAGATCCCCCCAAGCCTGATTTTACGCCGCACGCGCAAAGGTCGCTTTGTCACGGCGAGGACGATACCGTGCGCGAACATCAACCAAGGCGGCCCCTCGGGGCGAACCATGCCAGACGGATCGTCAAAAACCCACCTGCTCAGCCCTAAGCTCGCCACTGTGCTTAGGGAAGGGTACCCTTTGGCTAACCTGCGGAAGGACGCCGCTGCGGGCCTCACCGTCGCGATCGTCGCCCTCCCCCTGTCAATGGCCATCGCCGTGGCGTCGGGGGTCCAGCCCGGCCAGGGTCTCACCACCGCCATCGTGGGGGGCTTTATCGTCTCCGCCCTTAGCGGAAGCCGGTATCAGATCGGCGGTCCGGCCGGCGCATTCATCGTCCTCGTCGCCGCGGCCGTAGCCGCTTACGGTCTGAGCGGCTTGGCGCTGATCGTCATCCTTTCAGGCCTCATGCTAGGGCTCCTCGGTGTCCTTCGCCTGGGGGCCTTGATCCGCCACATTCCCCACGCCGTCACGGTCGGGTTCACCATCGGCGTGGCCATTACGATTTTTGCCAGCCAGTTGAAGGATCTCGGAGGTCTGACCGTGCGGGTCCCGGAGCCTGGGCCGCTGATCCCAAAGCTCTTCGTTCTATCCCAAGCGCTTTCGAGCGCCCGTCCCTGGCCAGCCGCCGTAGGGTTCGGATCCGCCGGCATCATCTTCGCCGTCAGGCGCTGGCGTCCGTCCTGGCCAGGCATGCTGATCGCCGTCGTCGCCGCCTCAGGCGTTTGCGCTGCCCTCAGCCTTCCGGTGCAGACCATCGCCACCCGTTTTGGGGCCCTGCCTCACGGCTTGCCGGCGCCGCGTGCGCCGGAATTCAGTCTTAAGCTGCTCATCGACGTCCTGCCTATGAGCCTCTCCTTCACCCTTCTCGGCGCTGTGGAGAGCCTTCTATCAGCCAAGGTGGCCGATGGCATGACGGCGCGCAAACACCGACCAAACATGGAGCTTTTGGCGCAGGGCGCAGCCAACGTCGCTGCGGCGTTCTTCGGCGGACTTCCCGTAACAGGGACGGTCGCGCGGACGGCGACTAATATTCGAGCCGGCGCCGTGAGCCCCTTCGCCGGGATGCTCCACGCCGCCTTCCTTCTGACCTTCGCGCTCGTCGCTGCTCCCCTGGCCGGTTACATCCCCCTAGCGGCTCTGGCGGGCGTGCTCTTAGTCGTTTGCTGGAACATGGCCGAAAAGGCGGAGTTTGTCCGCCTTCTGCGCGCCTGGCCAACCGCGGTCGTCCTGCTTTTGACGCTGGGCCTCACCCTTTTGAAAGATCTGACTTTCGGCATCGTCGCAGGGTGCCTCGCAGCGGCCCTCTTCGCGTTCCTGCGCAGACCCGTCGCCCAAGAGGGCCTCGACGCCCTTCCGCCCCCCTAGGCGTAGGTGAAGGGCGGCAAAGCGATGTCGATGGTCGGAAAGACGTCGCGTTCGCTCCAATAATCCTGCGTGTGCTGCCACTCCGGCTTGTCGCCGCGTTTGGGCAGGAGGTGCATAGCCCGCATAAGATAGCCGGGATTGAAATTCTCAGGATCGATCCAGTCTTTAAGCGGCATATCCGCGTCTTCAGGCCGCAAGGCGACCTCAACCCGGCGCACATGGGTCGTATGCATATGGTTCAAAAGCCGGCAGACGAAATCTGAGACGAGATCGGCCCGCAAAGTCCAGCTGGCTCTAAAGTAGCCAAACACCCAGACCAGGTTGGGTACACCAGTGAACATCATCCCCCGGTAGGTGACTGTATTGGAAAAATCCAACGGAACGTCGTCAATGGAGAAATCAATGTCGCCAAGGACGTTCATATTGAACCCGGTCGCCGAAATGATGATGTCAGCCTCAAGGACCGCTCCAGATTTCAACTGGATGCCTTCTATACAGAAGCTGTCGATCTCATCCGTCACCACAGACACTCTGCCCGCCGCTATGCCTTGGAAGATGTCGCCATCGGGAACGAAAGCGATCCTCTGACGCCATGGCCGATAAGTCGGGTTGAAATTCTTCGCAACTTCCTCCTGCGGCAGGTAGGCGGCAACGCCGGCCAGCAGCTCCGCCCTCACGGCTTCAGGCTCCTGGATCGACCGTCGCGTGAACAGGTCCTGGTCATAGACGATTTTCCTGCGCACGATTTCATGGATCCAGCGCTCGTCCACCTTCAGTTCGCGCAGGGTGTCCGCCAACTCGTTTTGGTTGCGGCCAGGGATGAAATAGGTGGGCGAGCGCTGCAGCACGGTCAGGTGGGCGCAGTCCCCCGCAATGGCTGGCGCGAGGGTTGCGGCCGTCGCTCCAGAGCCGATGACGACCACCTTTTTTCCCGCATAGTCCAGATCTTCAGGCCAGTTCTGCGGGTGGACGAGGCGTCCCTGAAACCGATCGACCCCAGGCCACTCCGGGATATAGCCTTCCTGATGCCTATAATAGCCCTGGCACATCCACAGAAAGTTCGTCGAAACCGTAATTGTGTCGCCGAATTCGAGGCGGGACACAAGCAGCGTCCACTGGCTCGTCTCACTCGACCATTTGGCGCTGACAATACGGTGACGGTAGCGGATGCGCTCGGCCAGACCGTTCTCCTCAATTACTTCTCCCATGTACTTGAGGATTTCGGCAGCAGACGCGATCGGCGCGCTTGTCCAGGGTTTGAAACGGTAGCCGAAAGTATAAAGATCGCTGTCGGAGCGAATTCCCGGGTATTTGTGGGTCAACCAGGTACCGCCGAAACTTTCCAAGGCCTCAAGGACGAGAAAGCGAACGGCAGGGCACTGGTCTTGGAGATGATAGGCCGCGCCGACGCCCGAAATGCCCGCGCCTACGATCACGATATCGTAGTCGTCGGCCTGAACACCACCCGCTGAGTGCGCCCTCACCCGTTCCATTATTTTTTCCTCCCAAGAGCTTACCAAACCCTGCGATCCCGCAGTCCAGCTGTCGAAGGTTACGCCCCATTTTTGCGGGCGTACAACACGCCCCTCCATTTTATCCGCACGGTCATAAACGACGATAAGTTCATCTGATCTTTATCAAACGTTCGCACTTGCGTCATCAGACCGCCCTACGTCCGCTGCATTGCACACAACGGGGGCGTGAATGACGAAGGTTTTCAAATCGGGACTGTTCATGGCGGCGAGCGCCGCCGCCTTGGTCTCAACCGCCGCGTCCGCGCAACCCGCCGTTGTGCAGGGCCAGGACGCGGACCAGACGCCTGAAATCATCGTCACTGCGCAATTGCGCGAGCAGAAGCTTATCGACGTTCCAATGACGGTGACGGCCTTCTCCGGCGCCCAGCTTAACGAACTCGGCGTCCAGGACCTTCATACGCTCTCACTCCAAACCCCTGGATTTTATTTCGAAAATCACTCCGTCGACGACAGCCCTGTGGTGATGCGCGGCGTATCTGACGGCGACACCGACCCCACCGACGAACCGCGGATTTCCATCTATCAGGACGGGGTCTCGATCTCTCAATCGGTAGCGTCCTACACTGAGCTCTACGATATCCAGCGCGTGGAAGTCTCAGAAGGGCCCCAGACCACTCTCTATGGCCGTTCAGCGCTGACCGGGGCGGTCAACATCATCCAGAACAAGGCCAATGAGAACGGCTTCGACTGGTCGCTCCACGCTGAAGGGGGTGACTTCGCCTACCGCCTCATCGAAGGCATGGTCAATCTACCTATCGGCGATAATTTTGCCGTTCGTGTAGCCGCCATCGACAAGCAGAGGGATGGGTACATCACCAATGACGCGGGCGGTCCCGCTCTCAACAGCATCAATACACGGGCGCTGCGGGTCTCCACCAACTATCGCCCCAGCTCGCGGCTCAATGACGACTTCATCGTCAACTATGAGGGCGACAATCCCACGGGGGTGGACTTCAAAAGCACCACCTTTGAACCGACCAACCCCACGACAGGCCAGGTTCTCGGCAATCTCAACCCCTACTCTGCAGGATACCAAGCCGGCGTTCCCAGTCTGGAGAACGGCGAACAGCCAAATATCCAGCGCATGGTGATGAGCGCGACCAATATCCTGACTTATCGATTCACCGACGCGATCAAACTCACTTCAACGACGGCGTTCCGGCATTTCTACGATTTCGACGTCGACGACGTCGGCGGTTTCGCCTTCCCGCTCCTGGTGGCCGAATCGACCGAACATGGAACCGAGCTCAGCCAGGATGTTCGGGTCAATTACGATCCAGGCGGCCGCTTCTCGGGGTTCGCCGGTCTTAGCGTCTTCAGCGATGAGGGTCAGGGAACGACAACGGAAGTCTTCAACGAACCGCTCACCCTGGCCCTTCTCACAGGCGTTCTTAGTCGAAAAAATCCCAACCCCGGGCCTGAGGCGGCCTACACAAATCCGCAACTTGAAGCTGCCGAGCTCCAAGGCGTCGCAGCCGAAGGCGGCTTGAACCTCCCAGCGGCTGAAGCCCTTGGGATCGCAGACAACCTTTCGAGCGCCCATGAGGAGAGCGGGCTCTCGCAAAGCCACACCACTGCCTACGACGGCTACGTGGACGGTACCTTCAGGGCTACGGACAAGCTTGAGTTCAGCGCCGGCGTGCGCTTCACCAATGAAGAAAAAACCTCAAAATACGCCGGTTTCGTAGACGCCCGCTCGGTCCTAGGCGGCGTCATCGCCGCCGAAGAGGAGGGCGCGGCGGCGGGCCTCAAAGCTGGCTCCACCGGGAACTGCGCGTCCCCAACCGTCCTCTCCGCAAACCCCCTATGCCAGCTCCTTTACGGGCTGGCGCAACCGGGAGCCGCCAGCCTTCTCGGGCCCCTACCCCTTGTCGCGCTGCAGGAACAGCCCACCCCCGGCAATGGCGAAAAGCAGGCCGCCTCCCTCGCCGACAACGGCGCAAGCTGGCGCGCGACGGCGCGCTATAAATTCACACCCAACCTCGACCTCTATTTCAACTACGCCCGGGGCCGTAGACCAGCGGTTCTGACCGACGAAGCGCCCAGCACGCCCGAGGGCAATGCGCGATTTGTGACTGCGCCTGCCGAAACCCTGGATAGTTATGAGCTCGGTGTCAAAAGCCGCGCGTTCGCTGGTCGCCTCAGCCTCGATGGCGACGTCTATTACTACAACTACAATAACTTCCAGACGACGGTCCTCGTGGGCACCCAGTTCGTCACCGAAAATGCCGGTAACGCGGAGACCTATGGATTTGAGGGCAAAGCCACGGTGAAGCCGACGAGCAACCTCGATCTCTATGCGACCTACGCCTACACCCATGCGCAATTCTTGAACGGCATCTACCAGGGTAACGCCTTCCCCCTCTCGCCAGAAAACACCATCACAGTCGGCGGGATCTTCCGCATTCCAGCCTTAGGGGGCGTCTTCTCCCTAGCGCCCAACTACCGCTGGCAATCGTTGATCTACTTCAGCGACGCCAACGACAATCTGTCCGAACAGTCCCAGGGCGCCGTGATTGCGCCGCTCCAGTCGAACATCGACCAAAAGGCCTACGGCGTTCTCAATCTGCGCATCAGCTATGCGCCGCACGTCGGCAACTGGACCCTCACCGCCTTCGCCAACAACCTTACCGACACCCATTACCTCATTCAGCGCGGGGGTACGGGCGAAGACCTTGGCATTCCCACCGACATCCCAGGCGAGCCGTTCATGTTCGGCGTTTCGTTCACCATCCGGCGATGATCGCAGGCGGCTGGAGAAGAGCGTCATGCGAAAGGCGCGCCTGGCCGCCATTGTCATGGCCGGTCTCTATGCGGCGTCCCCTATCGCCGCCGAGAGCAGTGTGTCGGCTCCGGATCCCGCCTATATTCCGGTCAAAGGCTCATCACCTTTGGAAGAGAAGATTTTCTACTTCATCACGCTCCTTCGGACCCTGCCGGCGGCTCGACGCGCGCTCCTGGTCGACACTGATCTCGAGCACGAGAAGGCTCGCATGCGAGACCTTCTTCAGACGGCGTTGCGCGATTGCAAGGGCGAGCCGGCTTGCGAACTCACCGCCCTCCGGTGGTCGCCGGGGGATGCGCGACGCCTGGGCGAGGCCGTCGTTAGGGCCCTCGACCGGGCGGGGCTGGCGCACGCCCTAGCCGAACGCCACCTACGCCCCTCAGGACAATTCCAGCGCTACGCAAGCCTTGATGACGGCGCCCTGGAGCTTCAAGCGTGGCTCGACGCTGCGGCGGCAATGGACCGCATCATCGAAGTCTACGGCCTTCGCCGACCCCCAGCCCATCCGGACATTGATGCGGCCCTCTATCCTCTAGGCGATAAGGCTGCAGATGCGGCGTGGTCCGAGGACGTATACGACCTCATGGACGTCACTCTAGAGACGCAGGACAGCTCCGAGCCCTTTGTCTCCCTGCCATTCAGCGTCGCAACGTCCCTCCTCGACCTTAACGAGCGGGATGAAGCTGCGCGCCTCGAGCCCTTGGCAAAAGGCGAAAACGCCGCTGCCTACGCCGCGGCGTCTGGTGTTGTCTGGTCGCGATGGACATACAGCGCCATCCTAATCCCAGGCGCTGGGCCTGACCGAAGCGACGTCCCCCTTAGTCCTGAAGGCAAGTTGCGGGTCCGGCTGGGAGCCCTACGGTACAAGCGCGGCCTTGCCCCGTTCATTATCGTCTCCGGCGGCTTTGTGCACCCCGCGCGGACGCATTTCGCTGAAGCGCTGGAGATGAAGCGAACCCTCATGGAGGCGTACGCAATACCCGAACGCGCGATCCTGGTGGACCCTTACGCCCGACACACCACCACCAATCTCAGAAACGCTGCGCGCATTCTCTTCGATATTCGGGCGCCCCTGCACAAACCGGCCCTTGTGACGACGACGGCGCCGCAAAGCGGCTATATCGCTTCTAAAGCCTTCACCATGCGCTGTGTGCAAGAGCTCGGCTACGCCTGTACGGAGCGCGTCGTCCCGATCTCAAGGTTCGATAATGCGGTTGTGCTGCCGCTGAGCGCACTCCATCGGGACGCGCGAGACCCGCTCGACCCGTGAAGCTTGTTGGAGCCGTGATCGCGGCCGTTTCCGGTGGGTCCCTCCGTTTAGCGCGCAATACCGTAAGACCAGAACCAACAGCGTCCTCCATGCGGGGCAGAAGGTTTCGCGCTACGCAATGACCAGGACATAAAGGGCGAGACCGCCAAAAGACCACAGCCCTGGGGCGTCCCGGACTTTACCTGTGTTTTCGCACGAGGTCTGGCGGCGCCAGCAAAGGTCCCGATTTCGCCTCGCCCCACCTTGTGTCGCAGGTGACCACACAGCCTACGCCCCCTTTTGCCCGCGCGCGGCGTCCCAGGCGGCCACAACCCGTCTGGCCGCGATCATGCGCCACCGGCGCTCGAAAAAGGTCGCCAGCCTGACGGGATCGATCCGGTCGGTTCGAACCAGAACCGTCGGATAGCCTCGATAATGGTCGGTTAGATGGAAGAGGTCTGGATCCATTTCGAGCAAGAGCTCACGCTCGTCGAAGGGCACCCCCAACAGCACCAGACTTCCGTCTTCCGGCCGAAGCCGGGTCAGAAGCTTGCCGCGCACCTTCAACCCCGGCGTTCCATAGGACAAGCCCGGCTCGACGCCGGGAAAGGAGACGCCCAAGGCGACGACTTCATCCCACGTCATGACTAACCCTCACGCCGCCTTGAGAAAAATCTAGACGCGTTGGCAACGGGGTGAAAGGGCTTACCCCACAGCCTCGACAGAGGACGCAGCGACGCCTAGCGTCGCGACGCAACCGTAAGGAGCGGACATCATGGCGGACCTCTTGCGGGTTATCTACTCTTCACAGCCGTTCGGGTTCGACGAAGCCTCCCTCAACGGAATTCTTCGCGCATCGCGACGCAATAATCTACGCGACGGCATCACAGGGGCTTTGGTGTGTCGGGCGGACCTCTACCTACAACTCCTCGAAGGGCCTGAAAAGGAGGTGGAGGCCGCGTTTGAACGCATCGGAAAGGACGATCGCCACCTTGGTGTTAAATTGCATAGTCGTGGTCTTGTGGGGGCCCGTTTGTTCCCCGCCTGGGCCATGCGCGACGATCCTCCCCGCTCATGGATGTGGACAGCGGCGGACGTGGCGGGCGGAGCCCGTGATCGAGCCGCCCCTCACGAGATCTTGGCCATCTTTACGCGCCTCGCCTCCGAAGCGGCCTAGAGAGGATGAGTTTGCCGGCGCCGACTGCAGGATCGCGTCACCGGCGCGGTTTTGCGGGGCGGGGTCGGCGACGTCCATCGGCAGCGCCGTTCTTATCGTCCGGGCGCTCTGGGCAGGCCCGCCATGCCCTGTTCCATAGCCCCAAAAGCGCTGACGACGCCGATCGCCATGGCCGTCTCTCGGGACTTTGCCGGGGTTCCCGGGGTGACAGCCATCGTCGCCATCGCCGAGGGCGTGACGGCCGCCGCCGTGGGCGGCCCGGTCCTGAAATGTTTCGGCGTTCACGATTGGCGCGCGCGGACCGGGGCGACCGGAGTCGCCGGCATCGGCAAGCGCGACTGAGGCGGCGATTCCCAGCCGCCTCGCGGGCGCGTTCGCCGCCTTAGGCGCCGCCGTGAACAGCGTCGTCACAACCCTCCTCGTGCCCATGCACCCGCA
>Ga0116230_10000009_pt1 | contig 198194 bp, 185 predicted proteins | sample S1TSphfallax_3_FD_88678 | JGI IMG/M metagenome (GOLD analysis project Ga0116230, IMG submission 88678) | Host-associated microbial communities from peat moss isolated from Minnesota, USA - S1T2_Fd - Sphagnum fallax MG | ecosystem: Host-associated > Plants > Peat moss > Unclassified | place...
CGCCAGAGCGTACGAAGAGCAGCCGGTGCCGCACGCCGACACGAAGAAGTAGTAAGTGGTGTTCGGGCCCAGACCCGTCAAAGTCGCCGTGCTGCTCAGCGTCGTGGAGGACGCCGTGATCGGGTCCGGAGGAACCGTCGAATTCGTCGACGCCACGAGCACGTAGTCCGTCGCGTTGGCGGACAAATTCCACGCCACAGTCGCCGACGACGCGTACACCGCGATCGGCGTGCCGCCCGTCGGCGCGCCCGGCGTGCCCGGCAAGGTCACGAACTTGACCACGTTCGAGGGGGGCGCCTGCGTCCCGGCTCCGTTCTCGGCGACCACTTCCACATAATAGGTGGTCGAACCGCTGAGACCGCTCACCGTTCCGTTCACCGACTGGGTCGTGAGCGAAGTGCTGAAGCTGACGCCGTCCAGGCTCAGCTCGACGAGATAATTCGTGCCCGCCGGATTGCCGTCGCCATTGAAGGCAACCGACACGGTGTTGCTCGACACCGACGTGGTCGAAAGCGTGATCGCCGGCGCCGCGTCCGTGATCGTCGAGCCCGTGATCGCGTAGGGCGAGCAGCCCGCCGCGCAGGCCGAGACGAAGAAGTAGTACGTCGTGTTCGGACCCAGACCGGTCAGCGTGCCCGTGCTGCTCGCGGTCGTCGACGACGCCGTGATCGGATAGGGCGGCACCGTCGAGTTCGTCGAAGCGACGAGCACGTAGTCCGTCGTGCCCTGCGACGTCGCCCAGGTCGCCGTCGCCGACGACGTGTACACGACGCTCGGCCCGCCGCCGGTCGGCGCCGCAGGCACGCCCAGGTTCGTCACCACCTTCAAGACGTTCGACGGCGCCGCGGGCGTTCCGGCGCCGTTGAGCGCGATGACTTCGAAGTAGTAGGTCGTGTCCGAAAGCAGGCCGGACGCGGTCGTGTTCGCCGACTGAGTCGTCAGCGACAGCGCGAAGTCCACGCCGTCCGTGCTCACTTCGACCTCGTAATTGGTGCCCGCCGGGTTGCCGTTGGGGTTGAACTGCAAGGACGCGGTCATGCTCGACACCGCCGTGTCCGCGAGCGTCAGCGCCGGGGCCGCCGCCGTGATCGTCGAGCCCGCCGTCGCGTAGTTCGAGCAGCCCGTGCCGCACGCCGACACGAAGAAGAAGTACGTCGTGTTCGGAGACAGGCCCGTCAGCGTCCCGTTGAGGTTCGCGGTCGTGGACGACGCCGTGATCGGATACGGGGGAACCGTCGAATTCGTGGACGCGACGAGCACGTAGGCCGTCGCGTTGCCCGACAGATCCCAGCCCACCGTCGCCGACGACGCATACACGGCGACGGGCGCGCCGCCGGCCGGCGCGCCCGGAGTGCCGGGCAAGGTCACGAACTTCACGACGTTCGTCGGCGCCGCGGGCGTTCCCGCGGCGTTCACCGCGACGACCTCGACGTAGTACGTGGTCGAACCGCTGAGACCGGTCACCGTCCCGTTCACCGACTGCGTGCTCAGCGCCGGCGTGAAGTTCACGCCGTCCAGGCTCGTCTCGACCAAGTACGTCGTTCCGGCCGGGTTGCCGTCCCCGTTGAACGCGACCGACACCGTGTTGCTGGACACCGACGTCGTCGACAGCGTCAGCGCGGGCGCCGCGGCCGTCACCGTCGAGCCGATCTCCGCGAAAGGAGAGCAGCCCGACTGGCAGGCGGACGCGAACAGATAGTACGTCGTATTCGGAGACAGCCCCGCGACCGTCGCCGTGCTGCTCAGCGTCGTCGACGAGGCCGCGACGGGATACGGGGGAACCGTCGAGTTCGTCGAAGCCTCGAGCACGTAGTCCGTCGCGCCCTGAGACAACAGCCAGTCTCCGGTCGCGGAGAACGAGGACGAGGCGAGTATCGCTCCCGACGCCGGCGCCGCAGGAGCGCCGACCGCCGCGTACGCGAAGTTGAACGGATTCATGTTGATCGGCACGCTGCGCAGCCATGATCCGGACGCGCCGGTGTCGACCTCCTGGACCGCGAAGTAATACGTCACGCCCGGCGTCAGTCCGGCCACCACGAAGCCGGTCGTGGCTCCTCCGGCGCCCGGAGTGGGCGCCGTACTCGCCGACACCGCCGAGAGCGCGGAGTTCGTGCTGAACGCCGTCTCGTTGGGGATCTGCGCGACGCTCGAGACGACGACGTTGTACACGAACGGCGCCGTGCCCGCGTTGCGCACCGGCTCCTTCCAGGTGAGGTCGATGGTCCCCGGCGCCGTGCCCGACGACGCCGTGAGGTTCGTGATCGTCGCGATTCCCGAGAATCCGACGCCGATGCTGAGCGTCGCCGTGCTCGAAACCACCGCTCGAGCGGGAGAGGACGCGGCCAAAATCGCCGCGAAAACGGGCGCTCCAAAAACGGCGAACCGGACCGCTTGTTCAGCGCTCCGTTTCACCGCCTTCAGTGCGTCGTTGATCAATCCTCTCATGCCGCTTCGAAGCGTTTTCAGCGAGCCGCTACTGACGATCCTCCGTCACGTTCTCCACTTGCGCGCCGCCTCCCGGCCGGAGCGCCGCGCGAGAAAATTCCGCGCGGGTCCGGCCGGGAGAAGGCCGCGTATTCCACAAGTGGAGACGAGCTCCCGTCGCCTGCGGGCGCAGGCTCCGGGCATGCCCGACCCAAGTTCTCCCGAGGAGAACCCGGTCCGGGACCGCGCCGACGTTGGCGCGACGAGTCATTTCGATTCCAGGGATCTGCGCCCTTAGAACGCGGTGACTTCGATTTGAACGTTCTGCGTGTCGGACGTCGTCACCGACGCCGGCGCGACGATCCGCCAGCACATGACGCGAACGGAAGAGGCGTTCATGTAACCGGTGCCGAGCACGTCGGGCTGGTACGAGCCGTTCGTGTTCAAGTTCGCATCCGCGAAGGTCGTCGAGGTGTACTGCTGACCTGTCGTCGTCAGCAGAGGCGCGGTCGTGGGGCTGTTCCACTCCGCTCCGGAACCAGCAGGGCAACCGCCAGCGACGGTGTTCGAAGAACCGAACACCGCCTGCAACGCGAATGCGTCCGTGCCCACGGCGCTCGACGAAGCCTGCAAGGTCCACGGGGTCGATCCCGTCTCGTCGATCGTCGTCGCGTTCGTGCTCAGCTTCCAGCGCTCGGACAACACGCCGGAGTTGTTCTGCACGGCCACGGTCGACGGCGACACCAGCAGCGCGTTCGGCGTGCCGCTGAAGACCACCGTCTGAGTGCTCGCATTATTGGTGTTGATGTTCACTGAGAGGCTGCCCGTCACGGTGACGTCGATGTTCAGAGTCGCCGTGCTCGAGACCGGCCCGGCCGCGTTCGCCTTGCCAACCAAGCCGAGCAGCGCCACGACGGCCGCTCCCAGCCACCACGTCTTTCTCGTCTGTTTCACTTGTTTGTCTCCTTTGGTCATCACGTTATGCGTCAACTCACTTCGCCGTCGCGCCCGCGGCGTCTGCAGGCTTCGCGGACGCGAGGGTCGTCACGAACAATCGGTAGTACACGTGCGTCGGAATCTTCTGCTCGAGGACGTCAAAGCTAACCACGAACAAGAACATCTTGCCGCGGGTGCGCTCCTCATCCGGGATCTCGAGCGATAGGCTCGTTTCCGCAATGCTGTTCGCGTCCACTTTGACCACGTCGGCATCAGGCTTCAACCACTGCGGATTGTACGCGCTCTCATACCCGTCGGGCGGCGTGATCAAGCTCTCCCAAACGGGAATCGAACGCACACGGAAGTTCAACGCACGATCGTTCGGATTGATCAGCTTGATCGAAATCTTGCGCTCGCGCAGGCCCAGCTTACGGCCGAGGGGGACGTCACCAACAGAGGCGTTGATCGGCAGGATCGTGAAGTCCAGATTCGCGACTCGCTCATCGACGAATTTTTTCTTCAGCTCCTCTTCGGTTGGCGGAGTGCTGTCGATCTGGAGCAGCAGTCGACTCTGCAGACCGACTCCATAGGTCCCGCGGCCGCCCACCGTACGGCTCCAAATGTCCGCCTGAAAACGCCGGCCGAGAAGGGACTGGTCGTTCGGGATCGAGATGATCACATCAGTGGCGCCTTCACGATTCGGCGCCAAGCTCATGCTGCTCTGCTCGACGCGCACCCAGGCCGTCGAGGGGATCGCGTCGTAACCTGTCTTCAACTCAGCGGGCGGGGTCAGGATCGTGTTGATCTTCAGATCGACGGCGGCGTCCCCGGTGTTCACGAGGCGCAGCGGCATGTTGACCAGCTTGTACATCGAGTAGGTTTGCCCGATCTTGATGTTGCGGATGATCACTTCGCCGAACGGCGTGCGCAGACCGACGTTCGCCTGGACGCGAACAGCGGCGGCCAGCAGAGCCGCGGTCGTCAGAATCTGTCGCATCGTTTTGATTTTCATGCAGGGAAGCGCAAAACCGGCCGTCGACAAAGTTTAGCTGTCTAGCACGTCAAAATCCGCCTTTTTAGATGCAGTAATTGAGAAGAAATATTCACAAATCCTTCGTATATCTAATGATACTAAACGACACTGGACAATCAAATAATCGTTCTTAATGCTTTCGTTGATCTGTATTATTTAAGAGTGTTAAGAGTCATCTATTATGAATCAAGACGGCACGGGGCGTGAGGACGACGCAAAAGGCGGGAAGCGCGGCGGGGCGGGGCGGGGCGGCGCGGGGGACGCCGACCGAAGACCGCTCGTCTTACGCGGGCGGGGAGAAGCGGTAGCCGACGCCGTGCACGGTCTGAACCAGGGCGCCGGCGGAGCCCAGCTTGCGGCGCAGGGACTCGACGTGCTTGTCGAGGGTGCGGGTCTCGACGCCGGTCGGGTAGTTCCAGACCGCGGCGAGGAGCTCCTCGCGCTTGAAGGCGCGCTCGGGGTGCTTGAGCAGGTGGGCGAGGAGGTCGAACTCCAGGCGCGTGAGCTCGACGACGCGGCCGGACACGACGGCTTGGCGCGAAACCAGGCGCAACTCCACGGGGCCGCCCGACAAGATGGTGACGGCTTCCTCGGGCGCCTCGCCGGCCCAGACCACGCGGCGCAGCAAGGTGCGCACGCGCGCGAGGAACACCGGCGGCTGGAACGGGCGGTGGATCACGTCGTCGGCGCCGGCGTCCAGCAGGAGGACGCCCTCGGCGGCGCCGGCCTTCGGGTCGATGCACAGCACGGGCATGCGGCGCAGTTCGGGGTTGTCGCGCAGGCGGCGCAGCGCCGTGCCGACCGGGCCGTCGCCGCCCTCGTGCGCGATCACGAGGAGGTGCGGGCGCGCCGCGCGCAGCATCGCGTGGACCTGGGCCAAGGAGGCGACCGGCTGGACTTTGTAGCCCTGCTCGGTCAGCAAGGCGCCGAGCTGCTCGCGAAAACGCGCGTCCTCGGAGGCGACCGCGACGTTCATCCGCCGAACACCGGGTACTCGCCGAACACGTCCTTGAGCGCGTTCGTGACCTCGCCGACGGTCGCGTACGCCTCGACGGCTTCCAGAATGGCGGGCATCAGATTCTCTTGGCCGCGCGCGACGTCGCGCAGACGAGACAGGTTCTTCTCGACGAGCGCGGAGTCCCGGTCGCGCTTGAGCTTCTTCAAGCTGCGCACTTGGCGGCGCTCCACCTCGTGGTCGATCTTGAGGATCGGCGGCGCGGCGTTGCCGGCCGAATACGCGTTGACGCCGACGATCTTGCGCCGCCCCGCGTTCAGCTCCGTCTCGTGGCGGTACGCGGTCTCCGCGATCTCGCGGTGGAAGTAGCCCTTCTCGAGCGCGGGCACCACGCCGCCGAGCTCGCGAATGCGCGCGAGAATGACCTGCGCGCGCGTCTCCACGTCGCGCGTCAAAGACTCGAGGAAGTAGGAGCCGCCGAACGGATCCGGGGTGTCGGTCACGCCGGTCTCGAGCGCGAGGAGCTGCTGCGTGCGCAGCGCGAGCATGACGGCGGCGTCGGTCGGGAGCGCGAGCGCCTCGTCGAAGGAGTTCGTGTGCAGGCTCTGCGTGCCGCCGAGCGCGGCGGCCATCGCCTGGTACGCGACGCGCACCAGATTGTTGTGCGGCTGCTGCGCGGTGAGCGACACGCCCGCGGTCTGGCAATGCATCGGCAGCATCCAGGAAATCTCCTTCTTCGCGCCGAACTCGTCGCGCATCATCTTCGCCCAGATCGAGCGCGCGGCGCGCAGCTTCGCGATCTCCTCGAAGAAGTCGTTGTGCACGTCGAAGAAGAACGAGAGCTGGGAGGCGAAATCGTCGACGTTCAGGCCGCGCTTGATCAGGCGCTCGACGTAGTCGCGCCCGTCGCCGAGCGTGAACGCGAGCTCCTGAACCGCGTCGGCGCCGGCCTCGCGGATGTGATAGCCGGAGATGGAGATCGGGTAGAAACGGGGGGTTTCCTTCACGCAGTACTCGATCAGGTCGAGCACGAGGCGCATGGACGGCTCCGGCGGGTACAGGTACTCGTTCTGCGCGATGTACTCTTTGAGAATGTCGGTCTGGCAGGTGCCGCGGATGCGCTTGAACGGCACGCCCTGCTTCTTCGCGACGGCCAGGTACATGGCGAGGATCACCGGCGCCGGCAGGTTGATCGTCATCGAGGTCGAAACCTTCGCGAGCTCGATGCCGGAGAACAGGATCTCCATGTCCGCGAGACTGTCGACGGCGACGCCCTCGCGCCCGACTTCCCCGAGCGCGCGCGGATCGTCGGAGTCGATGCCCATCAACGTCGGCAGGTCGAACGCGGTCGACAGGCCCGTCTCGCCGTGCGCGAGCAGGTACTTGAAGCGCTCGTTGGTGTCCTTCGCGGCCTTGTGGCCCGCGAACATGCGCATCGTCCACGGGTTGACCCGGTAGCCGCTGCCCTTGAGGCCGCGCGTGAACGGGAACTGCCCGGGTCGCCCGATCTCGGCCGCTAGATCACGACCCGCGAGGTCCGCAGGGCCGTACTCGCGCTTGAGCGGCAGGCCGGACAACGTCGTCGGCTCGACGGGCGAAGCGGGAGCGGGCGCCGGCGCGGCTTTCGCGGCGACCTTCATCAGCGGTGATCCTTCTCGTCGCGGCGTTTCTCCGCTTCACGATGCCGGGGCGCGGGGCGCGGCGCGGGTCGATGAACGCCGTGAACTCCGCGAGCGGGGCCGTGCGGACGCGCGCGGAACGCCCGGCGCGCGCGCGCCAGGCGCGCGCGGCGCAGCGCGCGGCGCTGACCGGGCGGAATGCGGCGCCAGTGGGAGCGAACGAACTCGCGCCGCGCGATGAGCGCGTGCATCGCCTCGCGCCGAGCGAGGAAGCGGCGCAGGGGTTCCGCGCGATGCGGCCGTTCGCCGCGCGCCACGGACGTCTCTTGGTTCGGAGTCAGCACTTCCATCCCGCCCGACCCGCCGACTTCGACGCGGCCCTCGTCGAACACGCCGACGTGCGCCTGGCCGCCGTCGGCGACGAAGTCCACGCCGAACTCCGTGCCGCGCACGGCCGCGACCGCGGCCGGCGTCTCGACCTGAAGGTGGTCGTCGCCGAGATGCTGGATCTTGGCCATGAGCGAGCCGAACGCGAGCGACAGCTTGGCCTCCGCGCGCGAGAGGCTCGTCAGCGTGAAGTCGGAGTTCTCGTTGAGCGTGATGAGGCTGGTGCCGTCGAGAGAGATCTCCGCGCTCGAGCCGCTCGAGACGACCACGCGGTCGCCCTCGGCGAGCAAGGTGCCCTCGGCACCGGCCGCTGGCTCGGACGCGCCGTCGGCGGGATAGACCGTCACGTCGCCGGTGACGGCGGTGATGCGCGCGTCGTACTGGTTCGCGTCGGAGCCCGCGCCGCTCTGCGCGAGCGTCGGCACGGACAGCAACGCGGCGAGCGCGGCGGCGATCAGAGTCATGGGATTCTCCGGGTCACGGGATCAGCTCGATGCGGAAGAATTGGTGCTTGCCCACCTGAAGGACGAAGCTGTCCGGCGCCGGCGCCGGCAGTTCTTGAACTTTGACGCCGTCGATCTTCACGCCGCCTTGAACGATCATCCGTTGCGCTTCGCCTTTCGACTTCACGGCGCCCGTCAGATGCGCGATCTCGGCGAGCTTCAGATTCTTCGGCGCCTTCACGACGGAGAGGTCTTTCGGCAGCTCCCTCTTCGAGAAGGTGTTCTCGAAGTAGGCGAGCGCCGCGTCGCCGGCGGAAGCGCCGTGGAAGCGCGCGACGAGCTGGCGGGCGAGCTCCTTCTTGGCCTTCATCGGATGCTCGGCCTTGACCGCGGCGAGGTCCGCGTCGGTGAGCAAGGTGTAGTAGTCGAGCATGAGCTCGTCGGAGACGCGCATCGCCTTGCCGAACATCTCGTTGGGCTCGTCGTTGAGGGCGATGGAGTTGCCGTAGGACTTCGACATCTTCTTCACGCCGTCGAGACCGACGAGGAGGGGGACCGTGAGGGCCACCTGCGCTTCCTGCCCCACGTCGACCTGCATCTTGCGGCCCATGAGCAGATTGGTGAGCTGGTCGTTGCCGCCGAGCTCCACGTCCGCCTTCACCGCGACCGAGTCGTAGCCCTGCAGGATCGGGTACAGGATCTCGAGCAAGGTCAGCGGCGAGTTGTCCGCGATGCGCTTCTTGAAATCCTCGCGCGCGAGCACCTGCTGGACCGTGTGGCGCTTCAAGATGTCGAGCAGGCCGTCGCGCATCATCGGCGTGAGCCACTCGGAGTTGAAGCGCAGCTCCGTCTTCGACTTGTCGAGAACCTTGAACGCCTGCTCTTGATACGTCTTCGCGTTCGCCGCCACCTGCTCCGCCGTGAGCGTGGGCCGCGTCGCGTCGCGCCCCGAAGGATCGCCGACCTGCGCCGTGAAGTCGCCGATGATGAGGACCGCCGTGTGGCCGAGGTCCTGGAAGCGGCGCAGCTTGGTCAGGACGACGGAGTGCCCGAGATGCAGATCGGCGGAGGTGGGATCGACGCCGAGCTTGATACGGAGAGTGCGCCCCGAGGAGAGCTTTTTTGCCAGCTCCCCTTCACTGACGAGCGAAACGCTGCCGCGCTTCAGCGCGGCGACCTGCGCCGGGATGTCCACGGTGTCCGGAATCTTACCAAGCTGAGGGCCCCGCGTCCACCCATTTCGAGCGCCGAGGAGCGCCGAGATGCGGCGCGGGAGTTTCCGGGTTTTGCGACGCGGATCTCGGCCGAACTCCGCCTCCAGTTTCCCGTGATTCCGCTGTGTCCTGCCACAGCGAAATTGATGGAAACGCTGTCGCCGCTCCAGCGGCGTCAGAACATGTCGTAGGGGTCGACGTCGAGCTGCAGGCGCACTCCCGACGGCTGCGACAAGGCGCGCGCGGCGGCGAGCGCGGACTCCACGCGCTCGGGCGCCAGCTTGATCAGGATGTGGTGGCGGAACTTGCCGCGGACCTCGCGCAGGAGCGCGGGCGCGGGGCCGACGACTTCGGCTTCCAGCCCGAGCGCGTCCGCCATCGCGGCGGCGAAGGCGCGCGCGGCCGACACGACGCGCGGCTCGTCCGCGCCGGCGAGCACGCCGCGCAGGAGAGACGTGGATGGCGGGTAGCGCAACTCGCGGCGCGCCTCCAACTCTCCGTCGGCCCACGCGGCGTAGTCGCCGTTCGCGGCGCCTTTGATGGCCTCGTGGTCGGGCGACAACGTCTGCAGCAGGACTTCGCCGGGCTTGTCCGCGCGGCCGGAGCGGCCGGCGACCTGGGCGAGCATCTGCATGGTGCGCTCGGCGGAGCGGAAGTCGGGCATGTGCAGCATGGTGTCGGCGTCGATGACGCCCACCAAGGTCACGTCGGGAAAGTGGAAGGACTTGGCGACCAGCTTGGTGCCGACGAGCACGTCGGCCTGGCGCGCGCGGAAGCGGTCGTAGACGCTCTGCTCGGCGCGCTGCTCCTTCGACACGGTGTCGCGGTCCATGCGCAGGACGCGCGCGCCGGAGAGGCGCCGCTTCACTTCCGCGGCGACCTTCTGGGTGCCGATGCCGGAGACCGCGATCGCGGCCTCGCCGCAGCTGCCGCATTTTTGCGGCGGCGGCCAGGTCTTGCCGCAATGGTGGCAGATCAACGTGAACTTGCCCTCGCCGTCGACGTGGCTGATCTTGGCGACGCCGCAGTCCTTGCAGCGGTCGATCCAGCGGCACTTGCGGCACATGGTGAGCGTCGAGAAGCCGCGGCGGTTGACGAGCAGGATCACCTGCTCCTTTTTCGCGAGGCGGTCCTTCATTTTAGAAAGCAATTCTTCCGAGATCGCCTCGCCGAAGCCGGGGAGGGGAATCACGCGCACGCTCGGCCGCTCCACGCGCGAGACGCGTTCGGGCATGGCGACGAGCTCCGCCTCTCCGCGGCGCGCGAGGTCCCACGCCTCTAAAGACGGTGTTGCGGAGCCTAATACCGCCAGCGCGCCGAACGCACGAGCGCGTTCCAGCGCGACGTCGCGAGCATGATAAAACGGCGCTTGGCCGTCCTGCTTGAACGACTCGTCCTGCTCCTCGTCGAGCACGGCGAGGCGCAGGTGTTTGAAAGGAAGCAGGCACGCCGAGCGCGCGCCGACGATGACCTTCACGTCGCCGCGCCGGATCGCGAGCCAGGACAGGCGCCGCTCGCGCGCGGTGAGTCCGCTGTGCCACAACGCGACCGGCACGCCCAGGCCCGCGGAAAACTCGTCGAAGAACGGGCGCGTGAGCGCGATCTCGGGGAGAAGGAAGAGCGCCTGGCCGCCCTCCGCGATCGCGCGACGAATCAAGCGGAGATAAACCTCGGTCTTGCCGGAGGCCGGAACGCCGAAGAGAAGAACGCGGGCCGGCTCGCGCGCGTCGAGCAAGGCGGTGAGGCGCTCGAGCGCGCCGGCCTGACCCGGCGTGAGTTCGAAGGCCGGCGCCGCGGACGGACGACCGGGGGCCGGAAAAACCGGCGCGGACTCGGAGAGCGACTTCACGTACGCCGGGATCAACGCCTTCACGCATTCGCCGATCGACGCGCCGAAGCGCCGCGCCATCCAGCGCGCGCACGCGACGCCTTCCTCGGAAATCGCGGCCTCGGACTCGAGCGCGCCGCCGAGCGGCTTCAGAGGACGCTCCGGCTCGCCTTCGAACACCCGCAGGACCGTGCCCAGCGCGAAGCGCGGACCGAACGACGCGCGCACGCGCTGGCCCGGAAGAACCTTCATCCCGTCGGGGACGCGATAGTGGAAGCCTTTCGGGAGCGGCACCGGGAAGGCGACCTCGGCGATGCGCACGGGCCTACTTCAACGCCGTGAACACGAAGCTCGGGGGAATGTTGCGCACCTCGAACTGGATGTCGACGTCGCTGAAGTAGTCGCCGAGCATCGGGATCAGGTGCGTCGTGTAGCCGAAGGCCACGAAGCGCCCGCCGGGGGCGAGCAGGTTCGTGGTCTTGGTCAGGATCTCGTGGCGCTCGCGGCCGGTGAACAGCGCGAAGGGCACGCAGGAGACGATGCGGTCCGCAGCGGCGAGTCCTTGCTGGGCGAGCAGCTCGTCGATCTTGCGCACGTCGCCGCGCACGGCGGTCAGGCGCGGGTCCTTCACCTTCGCGATGAGGGCCGCGTGCATCTTCTCGTTGAACTCGACGGCGATCAGCTTCGCGTCGGGCCGCATCTTTTTGAGCAGTTCCTTGGTGATCACGCCGTCCGCGGGACCGTATTCGACGACGACCTTCGCCTCTTCCAGAGACGCGGACTTGACCATGCGCTCGACGAGGAATCGGCTCGACGGCGTGATCGAGCCGATGCTGCGGTCGTCCCAGAAGGCCTTCACGTAGCCCATGAACTCGCCGTCGTGCTCGTCGCGGTTCTTCGCGCGCTCGGCCGCGGACGGCGCGTCTTCGAACAACGACACGGCCTTTTTGATCTGCTCGCCGATGCGCTCGCCGAGGTTGTCGAGCGGGTCGCGGTCGGATTTTCCGGCGCGGTGATCGGGCTTGCTCATGGCTTGGACAACTCCTCGCGCAGACTCTTCATGTCGCTCCACACGTCGCGCTTCAGATCCGGATTGCGCAGCAGCGCGGCGGGATGGAACGTGGGCAGGAGGCGCACCTTCGGCGCGCCCTCGCCCGGATCATACTCCCGCCAGCGGCCGCGGATTTTGGAAATCGGGGACACGTCGGACAGCAGCACGCGCGCGGGCACAGCACCCAGCGTCACGATGAAGCGCGGCGCAATCGTGCGGATCTGCGTGTCGAGCCAGCCGCGGCACGCGGAAATCTCCTCGGGCGAAGGCGGGCGGTCGTTGCCGCGCTTTTCCGGGTCCGACGGGTCCACCATCGGGTGGCACTTGACGATGTTCGCGATGTAGACCGTCGGCCGCGACAGGCCGATCGACTCCATGATCTTGTCGAGGAGCTGGCCGGACTTGCCGACGAACGGCTCGCCCTTGTGATCCTCGTCGAAGCCCGGACCCTCGCCGACGAACATGACCTGCGCGTCATGGCTGCCGACGCCGGGCACGGCCTGGATGCGGGTGGAGCCGAGCGGGCACGCGCGGCAAGCCTTGATCTTTTCGGAAAGCTCCGCGAACACCTGCGCCTTCGGCCGCGCGTCGGCCCGCGCGAGGGCGGGCCGCGGCGCCGGAGCGGCGGGCGCCGGCGCGACCGCGACCGCGCCGGCGGGAGGAAGCGGCGCGCCGGTCCAATCGGAAGAATCCGACAACGCGACGCGACGCCGCAGCGCGCGGGTCAGGTCCTTCAACTCCTCAAGTTCCTTGCTCAAGAATCCTCGCGGCCGCGACGACGATCTCGCGCGCGACGCGCGCCTTGGTCCCCTCGGGGATCGGACGCGCGCCTGCGCGCGTGACCAGGAGCGCGCGCGCCCGGCCCGAGGCCAGGTTCTCCGGACCGTTGGCGACGACGAGGTCGAGACCCTTGCGGACGAGCTTGGCGCGCGCGTTCTCCGCGACGCGGCGCGTCTCCAGCGCGAAGCCGACGAACACCTGGCCCGGGCGACGCCGCGCGGCGGCATCTCGGATGATATCGGGATTGGGAACCACGGTCAAGCGCAGGACGCCGGGGCGGCGCTTGATTTTGTGGCGCGAGGGATGCTGGAAGCGCCAGTCCGAAACCGCGGCCGCGCCGATCACGAGGTCCGCGCGCCGCGCGCGCGCGCGCACGGCGTCGTGCATCTCGAGTCCGGTGACGACCGGCACCACTTCGACGCCGCGGGGCGCCGGCGCCGTCGCGGGACCGCTGACCACGCTGACGCGCGCGCCGAGGGCGCGCGCCGCCGCGGCAAGCGCGAAGCCCATCGCGCCGGAGGAGGCGTTCGTCATGAAGCGCACCGGGTCCAGGTATTCGCGCGTGGGACCCGACGTGATCAAGACGGTCCGCCCGCGCAGGGAGGGGAGGCGGCTCACTTCGCGGCGCAGGCGCGGCGCGCGATCTCGTCGGGCTCGAGCATGCGCCCGTAGCCGACCTTGCCGCTCGCGAGTTCGCCCTTGTCCGGGCCCCAGAGTTCGTAGCCGTAGCCCGCGATGGTCTTGATGTTCGCGCGCGTCGCCGGATGCTCCCACATCTCCGCGTCCATCGCGGGGCACACCGCCACGCGGGAGCGCGTCGAGAGCACGAGCGCGTCGAGCAGGCCCTCGGCCCGGCCGTGCGCGAGCCGCGCGATGAAGTCCGCCGTCGCGGGCGCGATCAACACGAGATCGGCCCAGCCCGCGAGCGAGAGATGCGCCATCTCCCACAAGGCCGGGTCGTGCAGGGACTGCGCGACCGGATGGCGAGAGAGCGCCGCGAGCGTCAGCGGCGTGACGAAGTGCGCGGCGTTCGGCGTGAGCACGCAGCGGACTTCGGCGCCCTTCTTCACCAGCGCGCGCACGAGCGCGGGCGCCTTGAACGCCGCGATGCTGCCGGTGATCCCGAGCGCGACGCGTCGGGCCGGCTTGGCCACGGTTTACTCCGCCTTGGCTTCGGCCTCGGGCTCGGCCGACGCCGCGGCCTTCTTCAGATCCTTCCAGTCCACCTTGCCGCCGAGCACTTCGCGCAGCGCGAGGTCGAGGAGCTCCGCCGGCGTCAGGTGGCGGTTCTCTTCGCGCTTCTTGAGCTCCTTCGCCCAAAGCGCCGCCATCGGGATGGCGGAGTACTTGCCCTTGCCGAAATTGAGGATCAGTTCCTCGGTCGTCTTGTATTCGGGAACTTCCTTCACGGCTTCTTTCTTCGACATGCGGGTTTCTCCTCTATCGGCTCTTAAACGAGCGCCGGGACAAGATGCGACGGATCGAGCCGAGACGTCTTCAGCGACTCGGCCGTCAGGATGCACGAAATCTGCTTCACGGCTTTCTCGAGGTCGTCGTTGACGACCACGTAGTCGTATTCCTTCGCGGCCGCGAGCTCGCCGCGCGAGTTCGCGAGACGCTTGGCCAGCTCCTCGGCCTGACCGCCGCGGTGCGCGAGGCGCGACTTCAGCGCGTCGAGCGACGGCGGCAGCACGAACACCAAAATCGCGGACGGATGCTTGCGCCGGATCGACATCGCGCCCTGCACGTCGATCGCCATGATCACGTGGCGGCCGGTTTTCGTCTCGTCGTCGACGAAACGCTTCGGCGTGCCGTAGTACTCGTCATGGACGATCGCCCACTCCAAAAATTCGCCGCGCTGGATCTTGCGCTTGAACTCCTCGCGGTCGAGGAAGAAGTACGACTTGCCGTCCTTCTCTCCGGGCCGCGGAGCGCGCGTCGTGCACGACGTCGAGTAGCGCAGGTCCTTGCGGCGCGCGAGCAGCTTGCGGCAGATCGTGGTCTTTCCAGCGCCCGATGGGGCCGAGATGATCAGCAGCGCGCCTTTCCTCATTGAGCGCACCATTCTATCGAAATAAGCGACGAATGTCCAGCGCTCGGGACCGAAGGCCTTGCGTCCCGCGGCAAGGGATGTATACTCCTTGGATATGAAGGCCGTCTCGGTCGCGCCCGCCCGTCCCGTCGCGCCGCGCGCCAAGAGCGCGTGGCTGCTCGGGCCCGCGCTCGACCTGGCCCTGATCGCCAACCTGATTTGGCCTTTCGTCTTCGCGGTCGTCTGGCTGAACGCGAAGTATCTGCACTGGGGCCTCGGCCTTTTCCTGGCGAGCGCGATCGGCACGCCGCACCGCTGGATCACGCTCGGTCTCGTCGCCAACGACCGCGCGCGCCTGCGCTCCGGCGGCCGCAAGCTCGCGTGGACCGCGGCGTGGACCGTCGCGCTTTTCGCCGGCATTTGGAAATGGGCCGGGGGCATCGAGGCCGCCGTCCTGCTCGCCTATCTCTGGAACGTGTGGCATGTCGCGGCACAGCACGCGGGCCTGGCGCGCATCTACGCCGTGCGCGGACGCCCGGAGGTGCGCTCGTCGGGCACGCTGGAGAAAACCTTGCTGCGGCTGTTCGTGATCTATGCGTTCCTGCGTCTCGCCGACTTCAGCCCCGCGTTCCGGCAGTGGGACTGGGTGTTCGATTGGATTCATCGCATCGGGCTCGCCGGCGGCTTCTGGGACTGGGTGGCGCTGGCGGCGCCGGTCGTCCTGCTCGCGCGCGAGGCCGTGGGGGCGGACCCGCGCCTGGCCGCGCGCTACGTGCATCTGACCAGCGTCTGCGCGATCTACTCCGCGATGATCCTGCTCTGCCACGACGGACGTTACGAGGAAGCCATCGCGCTGTCCGTGGCGGTCGCCGTCTTTCACGCGGTCGAGTATTTGGCCTTCGTGACCTGGGCGACCGAGAGCCGTCCGGCCACGACGGAGAATTTCTTCGCGCCGCCGGTCGCGCGGCGCTGGCGCATCGCGCTCGTCGTCTTCCTCGCGCTGATGGCCGCGGGCTCGCTCAGCGCGGCCGCGTTCTTCCCGGCCGCGTGGGTCGCGGTGAACACGCTCGTGTCCATGCTGCACTACGCGTACGACGGCGTGCTCTGGAAACTCCCGGCCGTGTTCTCCCGGCCCGCGCCGCGCCCCGCTCCGGCGATTTGACGCGGGCCGCGCCGGTATGGTTGAGTGAGTCTCCGGTCAAACTATTTTCCGTTCAGGAGAACACCCCATGTCCGACGCCCGCGCTTACGGAGCCACCGCGCACGACGCGCCTCTGTCCTCTCTCACGATCCCGCGCCGCGAACCCGGCCCCAAGGACGTCGTCATCGACGTGGCCTACTGCGGCATCTGCCACTCCGATCTCCACACCGTGCGCGGCGAGTGGGGGATGGGCGCGTATCCGATCGTCCCCGGCCACGAGATCGTGGGCCGCGTCTCGCGCGTGGGCAAGAAGGTGAAGAAATTCAAGGTCGGCGACCTCGCGGGCGTGGGCTGCATGGTGGACAGCTGCCGCAAGTGCGAGAACTGCAAGAAGGGACTCGAGCAGCACTGCTCCGGTCCCGCGTCCTTCACGTACAACTCGACTCTGCAGGACAAGAAGACGATCACGCAGGGCGGCTACTCGTCGCACATCGTCGTCGACGAGGCCTTCGGCCTCAAGGTCAAGAGCGGCCTGCCGCTCGAGCGCGTGGCGCCGCTGCTGTGCGCCGGCATCACCACCTACTCGCCGCTCAAGCGCCACAACGTCAAGAAGGGCACGCGCGTCGGCGTGCTGGGCCTCGGCGGCCTCGGCCACATGGCCGTGAAGATCGCGGCCGCGATGGGCGCCAAGGTCACCGTGCTCAGCGGCTCGGAGTCCAAGCGCCCGGACGCGAAGAAGCTCGGCGCGTCCCAGTTCCTGATCACCAAGGACGCCGCGGCGATGGCGTCCGCCGCGGGCTCGCTCGACCTCATCATCGACACCGTGTCGGGCCCCCACGACGTGAACGGCATCGTCGGATTGCTCCGAACGGGCGGCACGCTGGTCATGGTGGGAGCGTCTCCGGAGCCGCACGCGATCGCCTCGTTCGCTCTGATCATGGGACGCCGCGCGGTCGAGGGCTCGCTCATCGGCGGCATCAAGGAGACGCAGGAGATGCTGGACTTCTGCGCGAAGAAGAAGGTCCTCGCCGACGTGGAAGTCATCGCGGCCAAGGACATCAACGCCGCCTACGAGCGCATGCTCAAGAGCGACGTGCGCTATCGCTTCTCCATCGATTGCGCCACGCTGTGAAATGATACGATCGCGCGCAACATGGAACAACAGAATCCTCCGCCGCTCCAAGTCGAGATCGACGAGGCCGTCGCGCGCGGCACTTACACGAACCTCGCGCTGATCTCGCACAGCGAGACGGAAATGCTCATCGACTTCCTTTTTCTTCAGCCGCAGACGCCGAAGACGAAGGTGCTGACGCGCATCATCACGTCGCCGATCCACGCGAAGCGCTTCCTGGCCGCCCTGCAGGACAACGTCGCGAAGTACGAGGCGCGCTTCGGCGTGATCAACGCGGGGGAACCCGCCGCGCCGACGAAGCCGGGCGTTTATCAATAAACGCGTGAGGTCCCCGAAAGCCGCGTTGGTCTGCGTCGGCAGCGAGCTCCTCGCGGGCCAGATCAACACGCACCAGGCGTGGCTGTCCGTGCGCCTGGGCCGCGCCGGATTCGAGATGGTCGGCGAGCAGTCCGTGCCCGACGACGTCGCCCTCATTTCGCTCGCGATGACGCGCGCGCTCGCCGCCGCCGACGTGGTCGTCGTTTGCGGCGGCCTCGGGCCCACCTTCGACGACCTCACGCGCGAGGCCGCGGCGCGCGCGCTCAAGCGCCCGATGACGTTTCAGCCCGCGCTGTGGAAGGAGATCCTCGGCCGCTTCGCGCGCTACCGCATGAAGGTGCCGGAAGAAAACAAGCGCCAGGCCATGGTCGTCGGCGGCGCCGAGGTCCTGCGCAACCCGAACGGCTCCGCGCCGGGCCAGCGCCTGCGCGCGAAAGGGAGGACGATGATCCTCCTGCCCGGACCGCCCTCCGAGATGTACCCGATGTTCGACGCGGTCCTGCCGAAGCTCGCGCGCGATCACGCGCGCGGCGTCCACGTGGCCTCCTACTCCGCGCGCCTTTCCGGCGTGGCGGAGTCGACCGCGGACGAGAGCCTCGATCCCGTGCGCGCGCGCTGGCCGAACGCGCGCTTCACGATCCTCGCGTCCGCCGGAGAAGTGTCCTTCCACGCGACGAGCGCGGAAAAATCCGCCGCCGCCGCGCGCGCCGCGACCGCGCGCCTGCGTCAAGAGATACTGGACGCGGTCGGCGCGTTCGTTCACGGGGAGGGGGACCAGACGCTCGAGCACGCGCTCGGCGCGCGCTTAAAGAAGAAGCGTCTGACGCTCGCCGCAGCGGAGTCCTGCACCGGCGGCCTGATGGGCGGCCGCATCACGTCGGTCCCCGGCTCCTCCTCATATTTCCTCGGCGGCGTCGTTTCCTACGCGAACTCGGTCAAGATCAAGAGCCTGGGCGTGCCGTCCGCGCTGATCGCGAAACACGGCGCCGTCTCCGCCGAGTGCGCGGCCGCCATGGCGCGCGGCGCGCGCAAGGCGCTCGGCGCGGACGTCGGCGTGTCCATCACCGGCATCGCGGGTCCCGACGGGGGGACGAAGGAGAAGCCGGTCGGCCTCGTCTTCGTCGCCGTCTCCGGCCCCGGCCGCGCCGAGACGCTCAAGCGACTGGAAATCAACGGGCCTCGCGACGTCGTGCGCGGCCGCGCCGTGGCCGTCGCCCTGCGCCTCGCCTTCGACGCCGTCGGCGCTTGATTGACTTCGTCCTTTCCTTGACCGCCGCCGTCGGTATTTCCTAGAATCGTCGTCAACCATGATAACGAAAGAAAAGAAGTCGGACATCAGCAAGAAGCACGGCCATGCCGCGTCGGACACCGGCAGCACTCCCGTTCAGATCGCCCTCCTCACCGAGCGCATCAAGGATCTCTCCGGTCACCTGAAGACGAACAAGAAGGACTACTCGTCGCAGCGCGGCCTGCTCAAGCTCGTCGGCCAGCGCCGACGCCTGCTCGGCTACCTCAAGAAGCGCGACCTGACGTCCTACAACGCGACGTTGAAGTCGTTGGACCTGCGGAAATAATCCCATGGCCAACCTCCAGAAGATCAGCCTGCAGGAGACTGTGGGCGGCAAGACCATTTCCATCGGAACCGGAACGCTGGCCAAGCAGGCCGGCGGCGCCGTCACCGTACAGCTCGGCGAGACCATCGTCTTCTCCGCCGCGACCTGCGCCGAGAACCCGAAGGACGTCAGCTTCGTCCCGCTGACCTCCGACTACCGCGAGCGCGCGTACGCCGCCGGCCGCGTGCCGGGCGGCTTCTTCAAGCGCGAGATGCGGCCCCGCGACAAGGAGACTCTGACGTCGCGCCTGGTCGACCGCCCCATTCGTCCCTTGTTCCCGGAGGGCTGGAACCACGAGACGTCGATCCAGTCCATCGTGATCTCCTGCGACATGCAGAACGATCCCGACGTGCTCGCGATCACCGGCGCCTCCGCGGCGCTGATGCTCTCCGACGCCCCGTTCAACGGCCCCGTCGGCGGCGTGCGCATCTGCCGCATCGACGGCAAGTTCGTGCTGTTCCCGACTTGGGAAGAGCGCGCCAACGCCGAGCTCGAGCTCGTCGTCGCGGGCAAGAAGGACGCGCTGCTGATGGTCGAAGGCTCCTCGAAGGAAGTCACCGAGGAAGTGTTCGCCGAGGCGCTCGAGATCGCCCAGGCCGAGATCAACAAGCTGTGCGCGCTGCAGCTCGAGCTCGTCAAGCGCAGCGAAGCGGCCGGCCGCAAGGTCGAGCGCTACGTGGTGGCGCCCCCGGCGTATCCGCCCGCGGTGCTCGAGTTCGTCAAGGCCAAGGCGACCGGCCCCATCAAGACCTTCCTGCGCGGCAAGCACGACAAGCACGGCTTGGACGCGAAGATCGGCGAGATGAAGGACGCCATCAAGAAGGAAGTCGAGGAGAAGGAGAAGACCGATCCCGCGTTCAAGGACGGCCTGAAGTGGGTCTCCAAGATCATCGAGGGCATTCTTTATGACGAGTCCCGCATCCTGACCCTCGTCGACCGCGTGCGCCCCGACGGCCGCGGCTTCGAAGAAATTCGTCCCATCGAAATCATGCTGAAGCCCTTCGACCGCCTGCACGGGTCGGTGGTCTTCCAGCGCGGCCAGACGCAGGCGTTCTGCTCCGCGACGCTCGGCACGCCGGGCGACATGCAGATCATGGACGTGATCGAGGGCGAGTACAAGGAGCGCTTCATGCTCCACTACAACTTCCCGGCCTTCTCGGTCGGCGAAGTTCGCCCGGAGCGCGGCCCCGGCCGCCGCGAGATCGGCCACGGCGCTCTCGCGCGCCGCAGCCTCGCGGTCCTGCTCCCCGCGGAGGAAGAGTTCGCGTACACGCTGCGCGTGGTCTCCGAGATCTGGGAGTCGAACGGCTCCAGCTCGATGGCCTCCGTCTGCGGCGGCTCGCTCGCCCTCTTCGACGCCGGCGTGCCGATGAAGGCCGCCTGTGCGGGCATCGCGATGGGACTCGTGCTCGAGAACGGCAAGTACGCCGTGCTCACCGACATCGCGGGCATCGAGGACCACAACGGCGACATGGACTTCAAGGTCGCCGGAACGCGCCAGGGCATCACCGGCTTCCAGATGGACATGAAGATCGAGGGACTCTCGATCGAGATCATGAAGGAAGCCTTGGCCCAAGCCAAGCGCGGCCGCCTGTTCATCCTCGACAAGATGGACGCGGTCCTGCCCGAGCCCCGCAAGGAGCTCTCGCAGTACGCGCCGCGCCTGTTCCGCCTGCAGATCCCGACCGACAAGATCGGCGCGCTGATCGGCCCCGGCGGGAAGAACATCCGCCGCCTCATCGACACCTACGGCGTGCAGGTGGACGTCGAGGACGACGGCTCCGTGTTCATCGCGGGCGTCGATCCCGTCGGCTGCCAGCAGGCGAAGGCCGAAGTCGAGGCCCTCACGCTCGAGGCCGAGGTCGGCAAGATCTACAAGGGTCACGTCGTCTCCATCAAGGAATTCGGCGCGTTCATCGAGATCTTCCCCGGAAAGGAAGGCCTGCTGCACGTCAGCCAGATCGACGTGAAGCGCGTCAACAAGGTGGAGGACGTGCTGAAGATCGGAGACGAGGTCGAGGTCAAGTGCCTCGAAGTCGATCCGACCGGCAAGATCCGCCTGTCGCGCAAAGCGGTGCTCTCTCCGGGCTCCGAGAACGACAGCCCCGGCCCGCGCCGGGACGGTCCGCCTCGCGAACCGGCCGGCCGCGGCGGTGATCGCGGTGATCGCGGCGGACGCGGCGGCGACCGCGGCGGACGACGCTAAGGAGAATTCTTCCATGGCCAAGAAGACGTCGGCGCCGTCGACGAACGGATCTGCGAAGGAGCCGCTCCAGACGCTGAAGGCCGTCTACGACTTCATGACCCAGAACGGTCTCGACTCCGTCGAGATCGCCGAGGATGGGGCTCAGATCAAGCTCGTCCGACGCAAGGCGCAGGCCACGCAGGTGGCCGTGCCGGTGGCGGTGGGGGGAGCTTACGCTCCCTCCGCCGCGCCGGCGGCGGCTCCGGTCGCGGCGCCGGCGGCGCCGGCGGCGCCCGCCGCACCCGCGGGCACCGCGATCAAATCGCCGATGATGGGAATCTTCTACCGCGCCCCGTCGCCGTCGAGCCCTCCTTTCTGCAAGGAAGGCGAATCCGTCAAGCCCGGCCAGGTCATCTGCATGATCGAGGCCATGAAAGTCTTCAACGAGCTCAAGGCGGAGTATCCCTGTACCGTGGTGAAGTATCTGGTCGAGAACGGCAAGCCCGTCAAAGCCGGCCAAGACCTGATCCTGATCCAGCGCTAGCGCCGCGAGCCCTGGAACGACAAGCCCCGCGGCGAGAGCCGCGGGGCTTCTTTTTCGAACGAAACCGCACACACGAGAGGACACTGACATGAGCACGACCGACGCCGCGAACCTGCGTCTGGGGGACATCGCCCCGGACTTCACCGCCGACACGACGCACGGAAAGATCGAATTCCACAACTGGCTCGGCGACTCCTGGGGCGTGCTGTTCTCGCACCCGAAGGACTTCACGCCGGTCTGCACGACGGAACTCGGGGAGGCCGCGCGCCGCTCGCCGGACTTTAAAAAGCGCGGCGTCAAGGTGCTCGCGGTCAGCGTGGACTCCGTCGAGTCGCACAAGAAGTGGACCTCCGACATCGAGGAGACGCAGAAGACCAAGCTCGACTACCCGATCATCGGCGACGACAAGAAGGCCGTCGCGAACCTCTACGGGATGATCCACCCGAACGCGCTCGACAGCTTCACCGTGCGCACCGTGTTCGTCATCGACCCGAAGAAGAAGATCCGCCTCACGATGACCTACCCCGCGTCCACGGGCCGGAACTTCGACGAGATCCTGCGCGTGATCGACGCGCTCCAGCTCGCCGACAAGTACACGGTCGCGACGCCGGTCAACTGGAAAGACGGCGACGCGGTCATCATTCCGCCCGCCATCCAGGACCCCGAGGTGCTCAAGAAGAACTACCCGAAGGGCCACACCGTGATCAAGCCCTACCTGCGCACCACGCCCCAGCCGAACAAGTAGCGCGCGTCTCGGGCCCCGAAGCCCCGGCGGAGAAATCCGCCGGGGCTTTTTTCGCCTCGATCAATTGATATTGATTTTCATTAAGCGCTGTGGTAACATCTCCACTGTTGAAACCAAGTCTCATTAAGGAACAGCGCCCTTGAATCGACTCCTCGCCGCCGCCGCTCTCCTCGCCTGCGCCGCGCCGCTCGGCGCGCAAACGGCCTCGACCGCGCCGATCGAACTGCCGGAGATCGTCATCAGCGCGTCCCCGCGCGACGCGTTCCGCGCCAAGATCGAGAGCTTCGATTCCGCCCGCGACGCCCAACTCCTGCCGAAGATCGGCGCCACGTCCTTCTCTCTGGACACCGGCGCCATCGCGGCCCTCCCTCAGGGCGGGGCGACTCCGATCGACAAGGTGGTCCTCCAGGCGCCCGGCGTCTCCTACGACTCGGCCGTCAGCAACCCGGACTTCCACGTCCGCGGCGAGTACGCGAACACGCAGACGCGGATCAACGGCATCATGCTCCCCGACGGCGTCTCCGGTCTGGGACCCGTGCTGGAGACCGGCTTCATCGGCGGCCTCGACCTGCTGACCGGCGCGCTGCCGGCCCAATACGGCCTGCGCACCGCGGGAGTGCTCGACCTGACGACGAAGAGCGACTTCAAACCGGGAGGGAACGTCAGCCTGTACGGCGGCAGCTTCGGGACGATCTCGCCGAGCGTCGACTACAGCGGCAGCAGCGGGAACACGCAGTACTTCGTCACCGCGCGCTACATGCAGAACGACCTCGGGCTCGAGAACCCGACGCCGGACTCGAGCGTGGTCCACGACAGGACCGAGCAAGGCAAGTTCTTCGGCTACGTCTCGACCTTGCTCGACGACGCGAACCGCCTGACCTTCATGAGCGGCACGTCCGTCAGCCAGTTCCAGATCCCGAACAACCCCGGCCAGACGCCGCTCGGCGACTTCGGGCCCGCGGCGTACGACTCCTCGACGCTCGACGAGAACGAGCGAGACGCGTTCTCGTTCGGTATCTTGGCCCTGCAGACGAAGACGGACGACTTCGACTCCCAGTTGTCCGTCTACTCCCGCTACGCCGACGTTCATTTCACGCCCGACGTCTACGGCGACCTCGTCTTCAACGACGTCGCGTCGGATGTAAGGCGCGAGAGCGAGTTGAACGGGGTCCAGTTCGACGCCTCCGAGCGGCTGAACGTCGCGCACACCCTGCGCGCGGGCTTCGCCGTCACGGCCGAGCAGACCTGGATCGACGACGTCTCGACGGTCCTGCCCGGCGCGATCGGCGCCGTCACGGGGCCGCCCGAAACGATCGCCGACGATAGCTCGAAGCTGGGCTGGAACCTCGGCGCCTACGTTCAGGACGAGTGGAAGCTCACCGACCGCCTGACCCTGAACGTCGGCGCTCGCTTCGATCAGCTGTACCAGTACGTGAGCGCGAACCAGCTCAGCCCGCGCGTCGCGCTGGTCGACAAGCCCTTCGACGGAACGACGCTCCACGTCGGCTACGCGCGCTACTTCACGCCGCCGATGCAGGGCCAGGCGGCGTCGAGCGACCTCGCTTTGTTCGCCAATACCACCCAGCAGCCGGCGATCGCGCAGGCCGATCCCGTCGAGCCCGAACGCTCGCATTACTTCGACGCGGGCGTGGACCAGGAGGTCTTGCCCGGCTTCACGGTCGGAGCCGACGTCTACTACAAGATCGCGACCGACCTCATCGACGACGGCCAGTTCGGCAACGCGGTGGTGCTGACTCAGTTCAACTACTCGAAGGGCTACAGCGAGGGCTTCGAGCTCAAGGCCAAGTACCAGGCCGACGGCTTCGCCGTCTACGGGAATTTCGCGGCGAATCAGACCGAGGCGAAGAACGTGATCTCGAACCAGTATCTGTTCACCGACCCGGTCGAGTTCGCCTACGTCCAGAACAACTACCACTACACCGACGACTGCCAAGTCTTCACCGCGTCGGCCGGCTCGTCGTACCGGTGGGGCGGCAATCAAGTCAGCGCGGACTCGATCTACGGCAGCGGCCTGCGCAGCGGCTTCGCCAACCTGGACCACGTGGCGCCCTACTACGTCGTGAACGCGAGCGCGTCCCGGGAGTTCGACCCCTGGGGCGCGAAGAGCAAGCCGCTGACCGCGCGCGTCACCGTCGTCAACCTCTTCGACGCGACCTACCTGCTGCGCTCCGGCGACGGGATCGGCGAGTTCGCGCCTCAGTACGGCTCGCGCCGCGGCGTCTACCTGACGCTTTCCCAGAAATTCTAGCTCTCCCCGACGGGGCCCGCGCGCGTCTCAAAACAGCTATAATTCGGAGCCACGCAGACGTGGAGGCACCTCTCGGAGGCGTCCTTTTCTATGCCCACTCAACGCTATAAAGCGCCGGCGAAGTCCGCGAAGAATAAAGGCGGGAAATCCCGACAGGATATCCTCCCGTCGGCCCTGCGCTGGGCCGCGTTCTTCTTGGGCTCCATCTACGTGGGCTGGTCTCTGCTCGTGCCCGCGCACGCGGGCGTGATCGGCCAGACGATCTCCGAGTTCCTCTTCCGCGAGTTCGGCGAGGCCGCCTATCTCCTTCCGCTGTTCCTGTTCAACGGCCTGCTCCAGCACGTGCTGCGCCAGAAGTCGAAGGGCTGGATGGTCACCACCTTGGCGTCGCTGTTCGGCCTGATCGCGGGCGCCGGCTTGTTCGCGAAGATCGGCGACTACATGGGCGTCGACATGACCGTCGCCGGCGGCACTTGGGGCGCGGCCATCGCCGGGGCGCTGACCTCCGGCATGGGCGGCGTCGGCGCGGTGATCCTGACCCTCGGCGTGCTGCTGTTCGCGCTGCAGATCGTCTTCGAGATCCGCTGGGCCGGCGTCGCCGCGGCCGGTGCGTCCTTGCTCGCCGACGACTACGCGGAGTGGTCGAAGGCCCGCGCGGAGCTCAAGGCGCAGAAGGCGAAGGCGCCCTCTCCCGACGAGGCCGCGAAGACGAAGTCCAAGGATCCGCGCGCGGAGATGAAGAAGGACGACAAGCCCGCCGCGGCGCCGCCCAAGCCCGTCGACACGCGCGCGATCAAGCCGCTCGTCGAGGACGCGGCCGCTAAAAACGGCAACGGTCTGCCCAAGCTCGTGGAGGACAAGTCCTCCGCGAAGCCCAAGGCCGCCTCCGACGGCGCGCGCCCCGCGGTGCCGGCCTCCGCCGCGTACAAGGACTACGTCCTGCCCGCGATGGACCTGCTGAGCCTGCCCTCCGACGCGCGCCACCGCGGCAAACCGACCGAGGCCGAGATCGCGGCCGCGGTCGCGGACCTCGAGCGCACGCTCAAGAGCTTCGCGATCGAGGCGCACGTCTCCGGCTACTCGCCGGGCCCCGTGATCACGCGCTACGAGATCACGCCCGCGCCCGGAGTGAAGGTCGCGTCGATCGTCGCGCTCGAGAACGACATCGCTCTCGCCATGCGCGCGAAGGGCATCCGCATCATCGCGCCCATCCCCGGCAAAGCCGCCGTCGGCATCGAGATCCCGAACCCGCGCCAGGCCGCGGTCGTCCTGCGCGAGATTCTCCAGAGCGAGGCCATGCCCGCGTCCGCGCCGCTGCTCTCGTTCGGCCTCGGCCTCTCCGCCTCGGGCGAGCCCGTCGCCGCCGACATCGCGAAGATGCCGCACGTGCTCGTGGCGGGCGCCACCGGCTCGGGCAAGTCCGTGCTGATCCACTCGATGGTGCTCTCGATCCTGTTCCGCGCGCGCCCCGACGAGGTCAAGTTCGTGCTCATCGACCCCAAGCGCACCGAGCTCACGTTCTACGAAGGCATCCCGCACCTCTTCGACCCGATGGTCGACCCCGCGCGCGTCTCCGTCATCACGAACGCGAAAGAGGCGGCGAAGGCGCTCAAGGCGCTCGTGAGCTTGATGGAGAAGCGCTACGAGAAGCTCCAGCTCCACGGCGTGCGCAACCTCGACGGCTACAACGCCGAGGCCGACAAGAAGGGCCTCCCGCGCGAGTTCCACGTGGTCGTCGTCATCGACGAGCTCGCCGACCTCATGCTCATCGCGGGCGACATCGTCGAGGACGCGATCCAGCGCCTGACGCAGATGGCGCGCGCGGTCGGCATCCACCTGGTGCTCGCGACCCAGCGCCCGTCGGTCGACGTCATCACCGGCGTCATCAAGGCGAACCTGCCGAGCCGCATCGCCCTGCAGGTCATCTCGAAAATCGACTCGAAGGTCATCCTCGACTCCTCCGGCGCCGAGGCGCTGCAGGGCCGCGGCGACCTGCTCTATCTGTCCAGCGGCGCGCAGAAGCCCGAGCGCTGCCAGGGCGCCTACGTGTCCGAGGACGAGATTCGCCAGGTGGTCGCGTACTTGAAGACGCAGGGCAAGCCCGACTACCCGATGCTCGAGACGATGGCGGCGAAGGGCTCGGCCGCCGCCGATCTCTCCCAGTTCGGCGTGGAGCCGCTCGAGTTCTCGCAGGCCCTCAAGCTCGTGCTCGAGCGCCGGCGGGTTTCGCAGGACCTGCTCAAATCCCAGTTCGGCTCCTCGGCGCGCGCGACGAACATCCTGTCCGCGCTCGAGGTCAAGGAGTTCATCCACAAGCCCGAGGGCTCGAACCGCTGGGAGATCCACTTCGACGTCATCGAGGATTACATGCGCACCCACTTCCCGCAGGTGCCGTTGGACCGCAAGGATTGACATGAACAAGGCCCTCGCTCTCGTCGCACTGCTGCTGGCGCCGAGCGCCGCGTTCGCCGCCGCAAAGAAGGCCGCGAAGGCCGCCGCGCCCGCCGTCGCGGTCTCCACCGCGGAGGCCGGAACGGACCTGCCGGCGTACGCCGCGTCGACCGCGCCGGTGACCTTGGAGCTCGTCGCGGCGCGCTTCGCCGAGCTCGACGCGCGCATGAACACGCTGCGCGCGGACTTCAAGCAGTTCGCGCGCATGGAAGGCTCCGACACGGTCCAGCAGGTCGAGGGCCAAGTGCTGTTCAAGAAGCCCGAATTTCTCAGGCTGACCCACAAGCTCCCCGAGCCGCAGACGATCGTCGCCGACGGGACGTGGCTCTGGGTGTTCCGCCTATCGACGAACCAGGTCATCCAGACGAAGCTCGAGGATTGGCGCCGCTCGGAGCCGCTCGCGAAGGGCCTGCTCGACTTCGGCAAGTCGGCCGACCTGCTGAAGCGCTACGCGGCCGCGATTTCCACCGTCTCCGCGGCAGACGCCGACGGCTACCGCGTCGTCACCGTCCTGCTCACGCCGCGCCCCGTGGATCTCAAGGCGGGGGGAACCGACTTCACGCTCACGCTCAAAGCCTCCACGCGCGACTACTTCCCTTACGAGGCCTCTCTCAAGGTGGGACACGCGAGCATCCGCTCCGTGTTCGAGCACGTCAAGCTCAACCCCGCCCTGCCCGACTCGGCGTTCAAGTTCACGCCGCCGCCGGACGCCGACGTCTTCAAGACTCCCGGACAAAAGCCATGATCGAGCACGAGCCCGACCCCCTGCGCCGCATTCCCGTCAAGCACGCCGACGTCCGCGCCGAGGTCGGCGCGGTCCTGCGCGCCGCGCGCCTCAAGCGCGGTCAGTCGCTCGAGAACGTCGCCGAGCAGACGCGCATCCCCAAGCGCTACATCGACGCGCTCGAGAACGACCGCCTCGACGAGTTCCCGGCCTTCGTCTACATGCGCGGCTTCATGAAGAGCTACTGCGAGCATCTCGACCTGCCCTTCGACGAGATCTGGGCGCGCGTGCAGGCGACCGTCTCCACGCCCGGCGCGCCGGAGACCGCCGCCCAAGCGGCGTCCGCGCTGTCCAAGGCCGCAGCACCCGTGTCGCCGGCCGCTCCGGCGCCCGCTCCGGCTTCCGCGCCCGCGCGCCCCGCGCCGGCGCCCGCGCGCGCTCCGACTCCCGCGCATGCGCCGTCGACTGCGCACGCGGCCGCTCCCGCGGCCGCGGCGCACCCCAATTCCTCGTCCTCGGCCGCCGGCGCGGTGATCTTCGCGCTGGCGCTCGGCATCGGAGGGACCGTCTGGGTCCTGCACGACCGCGCCTCGACGCCCGCGCCGAAGCCGGTCGAGAGCCTGCCGCGCGCGCTGCTGCCCGTTTCCAAGCCGGTCGAGACGCGGGTTTTGATCCGCGCCGACGACGACTGCTGGGCGCGCGTCGCCGTCGACGGCGCCACCGTGTTCGAGGGGCGCATCCCGCGCGGCGCGTCGATGGACTGGATCCCGACCAAGTCGCTGACCTTGCGCGCGACGGTTCCCTCGGCCCTCGAAGTCACGGTGAACGGGGCGCCGCACCCGCTCGGCGCGCCCTCGCCCGAGGGCGAGTACCGCATCGACGTCCCCTAAGACATGACGCTCGCCAATCGTCTGACGATGCTGCGCGTCGTCTTGGCGGCGGCCGTGTTCCTGGCGGTCATGGACTCCTCGCCGCGCTGGCACGCGGCGGCGCTCGGGATGTTCCTTCTCGCGATCGTCACCGACTGGCTCGACGGCTGGCTGGCGCGGCGCATGAACGCGGTCAGCGCGTTCGGCAAGATCGCGGATCCGATCGCCGACAAGATTCTCGTGCTCGGGACCTTGCTCGCGCTGATCCGCCACCGCGCGCTCGACATCCCGGTCTGGGCCGTGTTCCTCATCATCCTGCGCGAACTCGTGATCGGCGGCGTGCGCACCATCGCCGCCGCGCAAGGAAAGTCCTTCGCCGCCGACCGCACGGGGAAGATCAAGACGGTCGTGCAGTGCGTCGCGGTGCTCCTCATGCTCGGCGTCGTGGTGCTCAGAGACCACGGCCTCGCCGCGGCCTGGATGATCGCCAGCGCGGCGCCGCTGACGGTCCTGTGCGCGGCGCTGGCCTGGTCGAGCCTCTGGAACTACTACCAGCAGTACCGCGCGATGCTCGAGAAATCGTGGAGCTGAAACGCCCGCTCGATCGCGCCTGCGTCGCCTTGGCCACCGGCCTGGGGATAAGCTATATTGCCTTGCCGACGGCCGGCGGACGCAAATGGACCGGATCGGGGTTCATGGGGACGATCGAAGGCGCCCTGCTCTGGTTCCTGCTTCCCTCGGCGCCGGTTCCGTACGCGGTCGTCGTCGTCGCGGTGTCCGTCGCGGCCTTTTGGATCTGCGGGCGCGCGGACGAAGCGCTCGGCACGCACGACAACCCGCGCATCGTTCTCGACGAAGTCGTCGGCTACTGGGTCGCCGCGGCGGGCCTTCCGCGCGAGGCGATCCCGGCGCTGTGGGCCTTCGCCGCTTTTCGCGTGTTCGATTCGTTGAAGCTGCCGCCGTACAACCGGCTCGAGCGTCTGCCGGGTGGGATCGGGGTCGTCGCGGACGACCTCGGCGCGGGCCTGGTCGCGAACGTGGCCGCGCGTTTGATTTTGAGGAGGTGGGGATGGGCCTGAAGTTCGCGGCGCTCACGGCGCTGCTCGCCGCCGCCGTCCCGGCGCTCGCCCAGATACCTCCGCCGACGCCGCAGCCGGGGGCGGCGTCCTCCCAGTTCAACCAGCCCTTTCAGTTCGCGCCCTCTCCGTTCGACGCCCCGGCCTCGACCGCGCCGCCGGCCGCCTCCACCGCCGCCGCGACCGTCGCGGCCTCGACGGCGCCGACGATCAACTTGAACTACGGTACGCCGCTCTCGAGCGCGGGCGGCCCCTGGGTGTACGGCGAGTCGCTGTTCACCTCCGGCGGCAAGATCATCAGCGACTACGCCTGGCGCGAGAAGCTGCACGGCCGCAAGGATCAGCTCTACACCGCCGCGGACCTCCTCGCCGACCTCGACGCGCTCAAGGAGACGAACGCGTTCGAACGCATCACGCCGACGGTCTACGCGATGACCAACACCCCGATCCCGGGACAGTTCGCCACGGTCGCCGTGTCGACGTCCGAGATCCGCGTCGTCTTCGAGGTCGTGCAGAAGGTCGTCGAGGTCGTGAAGCCGAAGCTGATCACGCCGCCCGTCGCGGTCTCCGGCCTCATCTTGACCCCGACCGCCTACCGCGGCCTCGGCCGCTACAACACGCCGGGCTTGGGCCTCGACTTCAACGCCGCGTACTACATCGGCCGGCTGTACGGAAAGAACAGCTACCAGTATTCCCCGGAGCACACCAACTATCTCGACCGCGTCGGTCTGTGGCTGCTCGAGGTCGACGGCAAGATGCAGCTCCAATCCGAAACGCAGTGGCGCCCCGCGCTCGCGGTCGGCACGCAGGGCATCCTCATGTTCCACGACGCGCCCGCGGCGACCGTCTCGCCCAACAACACTCCCGGCGTCAGCGCCCAGGTCAACCAGCAGACCGTCCAGCTGCTCGGCGACGCGTACGTCGTCGCGTCGAAGGATATCAAGAACGTCCGCTACAGCGCGGGCGTCATGGAAGGCACGATCGGCAACCTCCCGGAAAACCTCACCGAGTTCCTGACCTCCGAGGAGCTGTACTTGTACAAGGGCGCGCCCGTCGGCACCGAGTCGAACACGCGCACGGTTCCATTCGCGAGCGCGTTCTACCTGCTCAAGCCGGACTATCCGGTCGGCTTCGAAATCATGAAGTTCCCGGGCGCGGCGGGGAACCCGACCTTGATCAACGCGAAAATCGGCCGCCTGTTGAAGCTGAACTTCGATCTCGGCCTGATCACCTTTCAGGGCGGCTACGACCTTCTCGGCCTGATCCAGTTCCGCTTCAACCAGTTCCCAAGCCGCTAGGCGCCGCGATGACGCCGCGTCCCGCGCCATTTCCCGAGCTGAAGTCGCGTCTCGCCGCGCGCGCGCCCGCGCGGAGCGCGGAGCCGGGGCGTCTCGAGACCTCGGTCGCGCTGATCCTGACGCCCGGACCGCGCGGACCCGAGGCTCTCTTCATCCGCCGCGCGGTGCGCGCGGGGGACCCGTGGTCCGGTCATATCGGACTGCCCGGGGGGCGCCGCGAGCCGGTCGACGCCGACCTGCTCGAGACCGCGGTGCGCGAGACGCGCGAGGAGGTCGGCGTGGAGCTGAGCCCCGACTGCCTGCTCGGCGCGCTCGACGACTTGACTCCGTCGGCGCCGACCTTGCCGCCGCTGTTCATCCGCCCCTACGCGTTCGGCCTGGGCGAAAGACCGAACGCGCGGCTGAGCGACGAGGTCGCCGAGACGGTCTGGCTCTCCTTGCGCGACCTCCCGGCCAGCGCGGGCAAGTCGGCCGTCCAGGTCCGCGGCTCGAACGTCGAAGTCGACTGCTTCATGCCCGCCGGCCTCGTGATTTGGGGCCTGACCTACCGCATCGTCTGCGCCGTCCTGCCCTTGCTGTAGAGCCGGCCGCGTTCGCCGGCGCTCAGCGAACGACTTGCTGGAGCAGGGTACGCAGGCCCGTCCAGCCGATTTCGGCCCCGATGCAGACGACGAGGAACGAGATGAGCCGCATGAGTACGTTGACGCCGTTCCTTCCCAATCGTCCCGCCACGAACTGAGAATAGGCGAAGCAGACGTAGACGAGCAGCGCGTCGGCGACGATTCCCACGACGGCTCCGGCCTGGCCGGCCGCCGTGGCCTCCCAGGAGCCGTGCGAGGTGTGAGCGCTGAGCGTCAGCGCGACGGCCACGCACCCGGGACCCGCGGTGATCGGGAACGTGAAGGGGTAGAACGCACGCTCCCAATAAGAATCCGTGCTCGTCTCGCCCGCCGACTCGTGCGACTTGTCGTCGAAATCGTTCTTGTTCAGCAGATTCCAGCCCATCGCGGCGAGCACCAGGCCGCCGGCGACTTGGACGATCGGAACCGTGATTCCGAAGAACGAAAGCATGAACTTGCCGCCGAGCAGAATCGCCGCCAGAAAGAGAACCGTGTTGTCCGCGATCCGACGGGCCAATTGGCGGCGGGTCTTGGTGTCCGCCTCGCGCGTGAGCCCCAGCAGGATGAAGGCGGTGCCGATCGGATTGATGACCGGAAGGAACGCGATGAACGCGAGCGGCACCGCTTTCAAGAAGACGACGACGGTCTCCGTTCCGATCATCATGCGGGGCTCATTCTAGCAGGTTCGCGCCGCCGCGATCAGGCGAGGCCGAGGCGACGCCGCCACGCCCACTCGGCGAGCAGCAGGGACCCGCTGAGCGCCAGCCACCACGGCGAGGCGAACGGCCGCTCGCGCGACGCGACTTCCGACTCCGCGCGCGGCGCGGGCAGAGGCGCCAGCGCGTCGTCGACGCTCGCGCTCGACAAGTCGAGGAAGCGGCCGCCTCCCTGCTGGGCCGCGCGCTGGAGCCAGGCGCGATCCATCGGCGCCTCGCCTGCCGCCTGCCAGACGAAGCGCGCCTCGTCCTCGCCCCACGCGCGGCCGCGCACGCGCGCCGACGCGCGCAGACGCTGGGGTCCGGGCGCCAGACCCGTGAGGTCGACCGCGTAGACGCCGGGCTCGGTCTCGCGCGCGGGCACCTCGCGCGCTCCGCCGGAGGGCGGCGTCCAGGTCACGGTCAAGCGGGTGTCCGCGGATTTCGCGGGCGAGAAGTCCTCGTCGAAGACGCGGACCGAAGCCGTGAACGGCTCGCGCGCCGGGATCCGGTCCGGGATCGGCGCGAACTTCACCTTCGAGAGATCGAGACTCCCGGTCAGGTACTGGACCGCGCGGTTCCAGAAGCGCTCGTACACGCCGGACGCGAGCGGATCGGCGGCGGCACCCAGCTTCCAGCGCCAGGTCGAGTCCGTGCTGACCAGCATGACCTTGCCGCGACCGTACGCGCGCGAGGCGACGATCGGCAGCGGGCCGCCGTCGTCGGACTTCTCCGTGGGGTGCGCGGCGACGATCTGCGTGCCCGGGCGCGTCGCGGCGAAGCGCGCCCAGCCGTCGAGAGGGGGCAGCGACTCCCACGCGCGGCGCGACTCCTCGGTCGTGTCGAAGAGCGCGATCATCGGGTGCTCGTAAGAGACCGGCTTGAACGGGAATAGACCGAATTCGAAGTCCGGAACGCGGCTCGACAAGGCGACCGGCATCAGCTCCTCGAGCGCGGAGCCGCGGTAGCCTCCGGCCGCGAACGCGTTCTCGCCGCCCATGATGAGCAAGGCGCCGCCCGCCGCGACGAAACTCTTCAGCGACTCAAGATACTGCGGCGGCAGGTTGAAGCGCGCCGCGGAGAAGTTCTCCAGTATGAACAGATCGAACTGCGGCAGCGTGCGGCGGAAGATGTCGTCGACCGGAAAGGGGATCAGCGAAAGCTCGTCGTCGGTCGCGGGGGCGGGGTTCTCCGGATTGCGCAGGATCACGAAGGAGACGAGCTCGCGGTTCGGGTCCGACTTGAGAAAATCGCGCAGGAACGCGTACTCGGAGCTCGGCCGCCCGGCGAGGTACATGATCCGGTATTTCTGGCGCACGACCTGCACGCCGAAGTCGCGCGCGCGCGAAGCTCCGTCGGCGCGCGCCTCGAGACGCCAGCGCTCCGCGCCGAGCCGCTCGGCGGTCGCCGTGAAGCTCGACGTGAACGTCTCGAGGTCCGCGTCGACGCGGCGCACGTCGCGCGCCGCCTCGCGCCAGCCGCCGGGCGCGGCCTCGTCCGCGCGCGACAAAGTCACGGTCACCGATTTTCCGGCCAGGCCCGAGGCCTCGATCTCCGCGGAGACGGGGACCTCTCCGTGCAGGAACGCGAAGTCGGGCGTGCGCAGGGATGCGAACGCCGCCCCGCGCTCGCGCCGCTCCGGTCCCACGCCGAGCGCGTCGAGCGGAGCGCCGAGTCCGGCGAGCGCCTGCGCCGGATCGCCGCCGTCGGCGGCGCCGTCGGAAATCAGCCACACGCGCGACGGCGCGGGACCGGACGCGCCCGACGCGAGCGCCTCGCTCGGCGCGAACGCCGCCGCGTCGGGCGCGGCGTCCGCGAGCTTGTCCAGTCCGGCGAGCGGCCGACGCCGGTCGGTGACCAGTTCGACGGAAACGTCGGCGCGGGACTCCAGCGCCGGACGCGCGCGAGAGAGCCAAGCGACGGCCTGGTCCCAGCGGGAGCCCTTCGCCGCGCGCCCGCGCATCGAGGCCCCGGCGTCGAGCAGGATCAGCAGACGCGGCTTGGCGAAAGTCGTGCGCGCGCGCGCGAGCGTCGGGCGCAGGAGCGCGAGAGCCAGAGCGGCCGCGCCGAGCCCGCGCAGAGCGAGCAGCGCGCGGGGCGCGCGGCTTCTCGCCGCGTGCCAGGCGAAGGCCGCGGCGATCGCGGCGGCGCCGGCCGCGGCGGGACCGAGAGGACCGCTTTCGAGGCTCCAGCTCACGGCGCCGCCCCGCCGAGCTTCTGCAAAATCAGCGCCTGATGGACCGCGTCGGCCTTGTAGGACCCGGTTAACGAGTACATGAGCACGTTGAGCGCGAGCCGCTCGGCGAGCGCCCGCGCGCGCGGATCGAGGCACTCGACGAGCGGGCGCCCGAGCGGGTCCTCGGACCACGCGGCGAGCGCGTTCTCGCGCGAGTAGAGCACGACGACCCGGCCGCCCTGCGTCGCTCCCTCGAGCGGCTGCGGCGCGCGCGCGCAGCCCGCGGGCCCGCGCAGGAGGAAGAAGGTCCGGAAGATCACGTGATCGTTCGGCAAAGGCTTGAGCTCCGCGCCGGGAAGGATGAGCGCCACGTTGCGGCGCGTCCAGCGGTCGAACGCCGCGCGCGGGCCGCCGGTCGAGTCCTCGATCCAGAGGAAGCCGCCGCCGGCGAGGTACTGGCGCAGGCGCCGCAGCTGCGCGTCGCTCAGGTCCGGCGGCGCGCCGCCTCCCGCCAGAAAAAGAAAGGGAGAGGAGAACAGCTCCGCGTCGTCCAGGGATATCACGCGACGCTCCGCCGCGGCGCGCACGCTCGTGACCTCGGCGAGCCTCGCGACGGCGCGGCCGGGCGCGTCGGGATAGGGGTCCCAGTCCGGGCCGAGACGCAGCTGGGTCCAGACGAAGCGGTCGCCCTGCTGGGCGCGCGCCGGCGCCGCCGACGCCGCGACGATCAAAACGAGAACCGCGCCGAGGGCGGCCGCGCGCGCGACGGGCCGCGCGCGCGCGGGGGCCGGCGGCTGCGCGCTCCCGCGGGAGAGCAGCATCTCGAGCAGCAAGGCGAGCGCGGCGAGCGCCAGGCACAGCCCGCGCTCGTCGACGCCGTAGACCGCCTTCAAGAACGCGTCGTCGAGCGTCTGCGGCGGCGTCGCGAGCCACGGCGGCGCGGACGCGGGCGTGAGGTCGCTCTCGCCGCGCGACGGGTCCAGGTTCACGGCGAACGTCGTGCGCGCGCCGCCCGGCTCCTCGAAGGTATAGAGTCCGGGAACGTCGGCCGACGCAAGCTCCGCACGGCGGCCGCGCACCGCGAGCGTCACGCGCCGGCCGTCCGGCTCGCGCACGCTCACGCGGTCCGGCGCCGCCTCGTCCTCGCGCCAGACGCGGGTCAGGGCGCGGCCCACGCGCGACTGCAGGGACTGCGCGTCCGCCGCGGGAGGAAGAGTCAATGCCAGGCAGGCCTTCGCCCAGGCCGGGAACACGGGCTTGAGGCCGAGGTTGGACGAATCCACGTCGAGCGGCGCGGCCCAGACGACCGCGCGGCCGCGGCCTACGCGGCCGGCCGCGAGCAGGGGCGCGCCGTCGGCGGCCGACAGCCAGACCTCGGACTCCGGCGCGGGCTCGAGGCGAAAGCGCCGCGCGAACGCGACGCGCGAGAGGTCATACGCGTCCCAGCCCTCCGTCGCGTCGCCGACGCGCGTCACGCGCAGACCGCGCGGCTGCGCCGGGGTCTCGATCGCGCCGAGCCGCGCGGGGAGCCAGCTCGAGAGCGCGGCGAGATCCTCCGGCCGCGCGTCCTCTCCCGGCGCGATCCACACTCCGCCGCCGCGCGCGGCGAAGTCCTCGAGCGCGGCGGCGAGTCCCGGCGGAAGCCGCGCGGCGTCGGGAAGGATGATGGTGCCGTAAGAGGCCAGCGCCGCCTCGCGCCAGCGCGCGGCGGCGAGGAAGTCCGCCTCCCGGCCCGCGATCGAGCCCTCGCCGCCGCCGAAGAGCTGGCGCAGATACCAGCCGGCGCGGCCCGCGCGCTCCGCGCCCGGGTCGGAGTCGAGCACGAGCGCGCGCGGCGCGGCGCGATGGCGCACGGAGAAGTAGGCCTCGTCGTCGTCAGCCAAAGCGTCCGGGCGCGCGGCGACGCGTCCGGACCACGCGGGCGCGCGCGGATCGTCGGCGGGGGGAAGCGAGAGCGTCGCGCGCGCCTCGCCGCCCGCGGGGGCGGACGCCTCGGCGGAGCCGCCGCGGCGCGAACCGTACCAGAGATCGAGCGCGACGCGAGGCGCCTCGCCCGCGGCGGCCGCGCGCACTTCCAAGCGCGGCGCGCGCGCCGAGGAGTCCGGCGCGGGACGCACGTCCGAGAGCCACGCGTTCGCCAGGGCCGGGAAGGCGAGTCCCAGCACGACGGCGCCCTCCGCGGGGGCCGGCGCCGGCGTCGTCAGCATGTGCGCGGCGCCGTCGCCGAGCACGACGACCGCGCGCCGTCGCCCCTGCGGCGAGCGCGCGAGCAGGTCGCGCGCGGCGGACAGCGCGGCGGCCGCGTCGGTGCCGCGCAGTCCGGCGGACGCGCGCGCGAGCGCCGCGTCCGCGCCGGCCGCGTCCGTCCAGTCGAGGGGCGTCAGCACGCGCTCGTCGAACGCGGACGCGGCGACGCGGTCGCCGGGCGCCAGACGCTTGAGCAGACGCCGTCCCGCCTCGCGCGCGAGGTCGAAGCGCGCGCGTCCGGCCTCTCTCGCGCGCGTCGAGTACGAGGCGTCGAGCAGGAGCACGAGATCCAAACCCTCGCCCGCCGCGGCCGTCTTGGCTCCGCGCGCGACGGGACCCGCGGCCGCGAGCACGAGCGCCAGGATCAGGAGCGTGCGCGCGGCGAGCAGCAGCCACTCGCGCAGGCGCGCGCGCGGACGCAGGCGCGCCTCGATCGCGGCGAGCAAGGTCAGGTCCGAGAACGCGATGCGCCGCGCGGCGCGGCGCGAGAGCAGATGGAGAAGCGCCGGAAGGCCGGCCGCCGGGAGCGCCCAAAGCGCCAGCGGATTGAGGAAGCTCATGGCGTGAGGAGGCGTGCCAGCGCCGTCAACCAAGAAGAGGCCTCGGATTCCACGTACGGCACGCCCGCGCGGCGCAGGGACTGCCGGTAGACCTCCTCCTGACGCGCGAACGCGTCGCGGTACGCGGAGCCGACGGCCGTCGCGTCGAGCGCGAGTCGTCCGCCCTCCAGGCCCTCGACGATCGCGGGGCCTTCAAAGGGAAACTCGCGCTCGTCGGGGTCGAGGATGCGCAGCACGCGCAGCTCGCGCCGGCCCGCGGCGAGGCGGCGCAGGGCCTTGAGCACGCGCGCCGAGTCGCCGAGCAGGTCGGAGATCACGACCACGGCCGCGCGCGGCGGCAGTCGCTCGGCCGCGGATTCGAGCGCCGCGCCGAGGTCCGCGTCCGCCGCGCACGACGCCGCGTCCAGCGCCGCGTCGACCGCGGCGAGGTGCGAAGCGCCCGCGCGCGCGGGAACAACGGACTTTCCGGCGCCGCCGACGCGGACGAGCCCCGCCTCGTCGCCCTGGGCGAGCGCGATCCAGGCGAGCGCGGCGGCCGCGCGCCTTGCGGCGTCGAACTTGGGCGCGCGCCCGGCGCCCGAAAACGCCATCGAGCCGGTCGCGTCGAGCAAGACCGCGAGGCGCACGCGGTCCTCCGCGCGGTGCTCGCGGACGTACCAGCGGTCCAGACGCGCGTACGCTTTCCAGTCGATGCCGCGCGTCTCGTCGCCGGGCGCGTAGGGACGGTGCTGGGAGAATTCGCGCGAGAAGCCGCGCGACAAAGTTCGGTGGCGTCCGGCGGCGAGCGGCGCCGCGAGCCGGCGCGGGGCGAAGCCGAGCCCCTTCAGGCGCGCTTGATCGGCGGGGTCAAGCCAGCGCACTCAGCAGGCGCTCGACGAGGTCGTCGGCGCGAACGCCTTCGGCCTCCGCTTGATAATTGAGCACGAGGCGGTGGCGCAGGATGGGCTTGGCCACGCGCGCGACGTCCTCGCGCGCGACGGCGAGTCGGCCGCCGAGCAGCGCGTTCGCCTTCGCGCCGATCACGAGCGCCTGGCTCGCGCGCGGTCCGGCGCCCCACGACACCCACTGGCGCACGCCCTCGGGCGCGTCCTTGGGCCGCGTCGCGCGCGCGAGGCCCACGGCGAAATCGACGACCGCGTCGGGGACCGGCACGCGGCGCACGAGGTCCTGGAGCTCGAGGACCTCCTTCGCGCCGAGGACGGGTTCGAGCTTCGGGGACTTGCCGCCGGTCGTTTCCAGCACGATGCGGCGCTCCTCCTCGCGCGACGGATAGTCCATCAGCGCTTGGAGGAAAAAGCGGTCGAGCTGGGCCTCGGGGAGGGGATAGGTGCCCTCCTGCTCGATCGGGTTCTGCGTGGCCATCACGAAGAAAGGCCGCGGCAGGTCGTGCGTGGCGCCGCCCGCGGTGACCTGGCCTTCCTGCATGGCCTGAAGGAGCGCCGCCTGAGTCTTCGGCGGCGTGCGGTTGATCTCGTCGGCGAGCACGAGGTTCGCGAAAACGGGACCGGGCACGAAGCGCAAAGACCGCGCGCGCGTGACGGGATCTTCCTGCAAAATTTCGGTGCCGGTCACGTCGGACGGCATCAAGTCCGGCGTGAACTGCACGCGCGAGCTCTCGAGGTCGAGGATGCGCGCCAGGCTGGTCACGAGCAAGGTCTTCGCCAGGCCCGGCACGCCCTGGAGAAGGCAGTGGCCGCGCGAGAACAGCGAAATGAGCACTTCCTCGACCACGGCTTCCTGTCCGACGATGACCGCGCCGAGCTGGCGGCGAATCGAATCGCGCGCCGCGGACAGGCGCTCCGCCATCGCGACGTCGCGGCCGGTGTCGACGCTCATGAGGCCAGGGTACCTTTTTTTCGGCCGCCTCTCCAGGCGACGGCGAACAGCACCAGCATGAGTGCGGCGGCGGCGAAGCCGTAGCGCTTCACGCCGCCGTCCGGCTCCGCGAGCTCGATCGCGGGCGTGTCGGCGACGAGCTTCGGCACGGCCGCGGGGCCGGCCTTCAGCGCGGCGAGCACGCCGACCAGCAGTTCGTCCGCTTGCGGGCCGCGCGCGAGCAGAGAGTAGCCCCAATACTGCCACGGGAGGAAGCCCGCGGCGAAGCGCAGGTCCGGAGAATCCGGCATCTTCGCCCACGCATAGACGCCCGCCGGGCCCGCGGGCGTGGGCGCCAGCTTCGCGGCGGAGACGGAGTCCAGCGGAATCTTCGCCGCGTCGGCGACGGTCGCGCGCACGAGGCCGGGCTGGTCTTTCGCCGCGGCGTCTTCCTCGGACAATTTGAGGAACAAGACCTCGGAGCCGGAGCCCTGAAGCGCCAGCGTCACGTTCTTGCCGCGCTCGTCCGCGGTCAGCGCCCGCGCGCGCAGGCCGCCGCCGAGCGCCACCTCGAGCTGGTCGTCGAGGCTGCGCTGGACGCCGGTGATGCGCACCGCGCCCTCGGGCGCGTCGGTGCGCAGCGCGCCGAACAGCGGCGTCAGCATCGCGTCGGGCGCCGCGCTCGCGAGCGTGGCCGCGAGCGGCGGCCCTCCCGCGTCGACGAGCGCGACGATGAGCCGAGGCTTGCCGTCGAGCGTCGCGCGCAGCAGCTGCGCGCTGATGCCGTTGCGGAACGTGCGCGTCTCGATCGTTCCGGCGGAGCGGTAATCCGCGCCGGAGCCCGAGCGGATTCCGTCGAGCAGCTTGGTCAAATAGGCGAGCGAGCCCGCGGCGCTGTCGCGCGGCGCGCCGTCCGCGCGCGCGAGCACGAAGGAGCTCGCCTCCGGGCCCTTCAAGGTGATCAGCGCCCCCGAGATGCGCGCGCGGCCCGCGACCTCGACCCAACCGGGCGGCGCCTCGATCGTCACGACCGGAGCCGGGCCGTCGCCCGCGCGCGCGGGCGGGGACGCGGCGGCGAACAGAGCGGCGAGGAGAACGCGGCGAGGGGTCATCCGTGCGAAAGTTTACCAGCCGCGACCTGATCGCGCAAGCGTCCGTCGCCGGGATATTTGGCATAATCGACGATCATGGGACATCAGACCGGACTCTTCGACATCCTCGCCGCGGGCGGACCGGTGCTCGCGGGCATGGTCATCCTTTCGATCTACTGCCTGGCGCTGATCTGGGAGCGGTGGCGCTTCTTCAGCCGCGCGACCGGCGGCTACGCCGAGTTCCTCGCGCGCGTGCGCGCGTCGGCGGCGGCGGGCAAATTGCAGGAAGCCGCCGCGCTCGCCAAGCAGCACAAGGGACTGGCCGCGGGCGTCGTGACCGCGACCTTGTCCGGTCCGCCTCACCGAGAGGAGCGCCAGCGCGCCGCGGAGCGCGCGATCGGCCGCGCGACGGCGGAGCTCGAACGCGGCATCGCGGTGCTCGGGACGATCGCGTCGGTCGCGCCCTTCATCGGCCTGTTCGGCACCGTCGTCGGCGTCATGCGGGCGTTTCACGACCTCGCGAGCGCCGCGGGCGCCGGCCCGGGCATCGTCGCGGTCGGCATCTCGGAAGCGCTCGTGACCACGGCCGCGGGCCTGCTCGTCGCGATCCCGGCGGTGGCCGCGTTCAACTTTTTCAACCAGCGCATCGCGCGCTTTCAAGAAGAGCTGGGCTGGATGGTCGAGGAGGTGCTGGACGGCCTTTCCGAGAGGGCCCACCGGTGAACGTCGACACGGGCGCGCCTAAGCGCCGGCGTCTGATCGCGGAGATGAACCTGGTCCCGCTGATCGACGTCTCCTTGATCCTCGTGATCATCTTCATGGTGCTGACGCCGATCCTGGTCCAGCACCAGTTGACGGTGAGGCTGCCGAAGGCGTCCCAGGGCGAGCCGAGCGCCGCGGACAGCGCGGTGACGGTGCAGATCTCGAAGACCGGCGTCGTGACCATCGACGGCGTCGCGGTGCGCTGGGACCAGCTCGACCACGAGCTCGTCCTGCGCCTCTCCAAGTCCGCGGGGAAAACCCTGCTCGTCCAGGCCGACCGCACCGTGCCGGTCGAGCAGGTCGTCACCGTGCTCGACGAGGCCAAGAAGCTCGGCGTGGGCAAGCTCGGCGTCGGAGTGACTCCCGAGGCGCCGTGAACGAGGCGCTCAAGCCCTACCTCGCGCGCTCTCTCGGCCTGCATGCGGCGGCACTCGCCGCGTTCCTGCTGATCGGCACGCACTCCCGGCCTCACCCGCAGAACGTGTACATGATCGACTTCGTCGGCCCCTCGGCGACGATCATGTCCGCGGGGCCGAAGTCCGCCGCGGCGCCGCCCGCCCCGGAAAAGACCGCCGCGCGCCCCGGCGCCGTCGCCGCGCAAGTCGATCCCGATTCGATCGGCAAGCACGCCGGTCCCGCAGCCCTGCCGCGTCCGAGCCTGCTCGGCGGCGCGCACGACGAGAATAAAGAGCCTTCCTTGCCGGCACCGGGCACCTCGCTCGCGGGCCAGGCCCCGAAGAGCGCGGCGTCCGCGCCCGCCGCCGGCGCCAGCGGCCCGGCCGGCGCCGGGGTGGCGACCGACCTGCCCAATTTTCCCTACCCGTGGTACATCTCGCAGGTGCGCCTCATGCTCTGGCAGTCCTGGCAGAGGCGCATGCCGGGACTCGACGCTTCCGGCGCGATCGCGTTCTCGATCCTTCCCGACGGCTCCATCACCGATCTCTCCGTGGAGTCCAGCTCCGGAGACTCCGACTTCGACTCCCTCGCGCTCAAGTCCGTGCAGGACGCCGCGCCGTTCCCGCCTCTGCCGAAAGACTTTCACGAGCCCTTCCTTAAGATTCATCTGACGCTCAAGTCCGAGGCCGCATGGCGCTGATCCGCACCGCGCTGCTCGCCGCGCTGATCTACGGCGCCTACCTCGTGGCCTTCCCCGACTGGGGGAGGAACACGTTGTATCAGGGCACCGTCCCGTTCTTCATCGCGGGCGGAGTGGTCGGCGTCGCGCTGCTGAAGAAGATGCTCGACATCGGCGAGGGCGGGCTCAAGTTCGTTCTCGAGGGCGCGTTTCTGGTCGCGGTCGCGCTGTTCCTCGGCTACACGCTCCCGCAGAAAAACGGCAAGCCGCCCCCGCTCACCCAATGGGCCCAGGGCGTGAGGCCGCACCGCGACGACGCGCGCCGCGGCCTCGAGCGCCTGCACGTGGACCCCAACGGCGCCGTGGGCCTGATCGTCCTCCACGTGTTCCCGAACTAGGGCGACACCTTTCCCGAATCGCGTCCGTCTTAAACCCGACGCCGTTCGAGACGGATGAGCTTCCAGGAGGAAAGAGCATGAAACGTTCCATTTTGGCCGCGCTCGCGGCCGCCGCGCTGATCGCGTGCGCCGCCACGGCGCGCGCCGACGAGGGGAAGGGCAAAGACGAGGACGGCAAGCCCAAGGCCGAGTGGGCCGCGAAGATGAAGGAGCGCCTGGATCTCAGCGACGAGCAGTCCGCGAAGCTCGACGCCGCTTTCAAGGCCGCGCGCGAGGAAGGCAAGTCCCTGCACGAGCGGGCCCGCGCGGCCGAGAAGAAGCTCGCCTCCGTGGTGGGCGCCGGCAGCGACGCCGAAGTCGAGGCCGCCCTCAAGGAAGCCGACGCCGCGCACAAGGCCCTCGAGGAGCAGCGCAAGAAGATGGAGGCGACCTTGGCCGGCATCCTGAAGCCGCGCCAGCTCGCGAAGCTGCGCGTCGACCGGGCGCGCCGGATGCATCGCCGGTGGGCGATGGCCCGCCGCGGTTGGGGCCACCGCGGGCACGGCGCGGAAGGCTGGGGCCGCGGCGAGAAAGGTCATGACGGCGAGAAGGGCGCGTGGGGCGGCAAGCACGGCGACGGTCCCGACGAGATGGACCGCGGCGGCGCCGGCTCCAAGCACGACGAGCCGATCGACGACGCGGACTCCGAGCAGCCCTGACGCCGGACCCGCGCACGCATTGAGCCCGACGCCGGCGGACGTCTCCGCCGCCGGCGTCGGGCGATTATTTCTGTTACACGCGACAGGCGCTGGAGTTAGATAGAATCCGCCGACGGCTCAAGAGACAGGAGGCGACTATGCAGAGAAAAGCGACGGCGGTTTGGCAGGGCGGACTCAAGGACGGAAAGGGCAAGATCTCGCTGGAGAGCGGCGTGCTCAAGGACGCGAACTACGGCTTCGTGAGCCGCTTCGAGAGCGGCCCCGGCACGAACCCCGAGGAGCTCATCGGCGCCGCGCACGCGGGCTGCTTCTCCATGGCCTTCTCCGGACAGCTCGGCGCCGCGAGCATCACCGCGCAGAGCATCGAGACCAGGGCGACCGTCACGATGGACAAGCTCGAGGCCGGCTGGACCGTGACCGCGGTCACGCTCGACTGCACGGTCACCGCTCCCGGCGCCGACGCCGCCAAGATCAAGACCGCCGCCGACAACGCGAAGAAGGGCTGCCCGATCTCCCGCCTGCTCAACGCGAAGATCGACCTCAACCTGACGATCGCCTAAACGTCCCGCGTCGCGAACGCGGAGAAGTCGAGGCGTCGAAGCGCGCGAGCTCCTTCGCGCGTTTCGGCGCCTCGCTTTTTTCCTGGCGTGGGGCGGGGGAAGAAGCTTATAATGATTCTGCCGTCGCCGATTTATGGAGAGGTGGGTGAGCGGCTGAAACCGACGGTTTGCTAAACCGTTGTACTTGTGCAAACGGGTACCGAGGGTTCGAATCCCTCCCTCTCCGAACTTTCCAACAATAATCAGTCAGTTCGGGTCTTCGCGTCGGTTGCGGCCGACGAGACGACGCCGAGCTTTACGCTCCGGCAAAAACATGAACGGCCAGTACTCGACACTCGACGAGTTCTGGCCGTTTTATGTTTCCCAGCATCTGAATCCGACGAACCGGCGATTGCACTTCGTCGGCACGACCATGGGGCTGGTCTTCCTTGCGCTCTCCGTCCTGCTTTTCGCGCCGGCGCTGATCTTCGCGGCGCTGATCGCAGGCTACGGATTCGCGTGGGTCGGGCATTTCTTCTTCGAGAAGAATCGCCCGGCGACGTTCACCTATCCGTGGTTGTCGTTTCGCGCGGACTTCCGCATGTACGCGACGATGTGGCGCGGCGAAATGTCCGCGGAGATCGAGCGGCTCAAGCCTCAGCTTTCGCGTCTTCGCGCGGGCTGAAGAACTGGGCGAGCTCGTCGAGGCTGTGGATCCGGCGGCAGGGCGGAAGCGCCGCGAGAAAGCTCTTGCCGTAGCCCTTGTGCAGGAGGCGCGAATCGAGGCACACGACCGCGCCGCGGTCGCGGCTCGAGCGGATCAGGCGGCCGAAGCCTTGGCGGAACTTCATGATCGCCTTGGGCAGGGACCAGTCGCGGAAGTAGTCGCGCTCGTCGTCCTCGAGAAAACGGCGGCGCGCCTCCTCGAGAGGCGAGCCCACGTTGGCGAACGGAAGCTTCACGAGGATCACGCACGACAGCGCGGGCCCCGGCACGTCGACGCCCTGCCAGAACGTGTCCACGCCGAGCAGGACCGCGTCGCCCGCGGACTCGAACTGCTCGAGGAGCGCCTCATGGCCGGCCGTGCCCTGAGCCCACACCGGCCGCTCCTTGATCTTGCGGCGCAGGATCGCGTGGACCTTCTTCAACAGCTTCCAGCTGGAGAATAAAATGAAGACGCCGCCCGGCACGCGCGCGACGATCTCCACGCAGTGCGCGGCGACGGCCTTCGCATGCGCCTCCTCGTCGGTCGGCACCGGGAGGCCGTCGACGGTCCAGAGCGCGGCCTGCTGCGCGTAATCGTACGGCGAGTCGAGGGCCAGTTCGGCCGCGTCGGGCAGGCCGACGCGCGTCTTGAAGCCCTTGAGGCCGTCGCCGGAGGCGAGCGTCGCGGAAGTCAGGATCGTGGGCACCCCGCGCGAGAAGATGCCCTCGGCGAGCCGGCGGCCCACGTCGAGGGGTGCGGCGCGCAGTTCCGGGCCGCGGCGGTTCCACGCGACCCAGCGCGCGGTCGCCGGCGCGGGCTTGAGGATCGCGCCGAGGTCCGCGCTCAGCTGCGCCGAGCGCGCGTGGAGCGAGCGCAGGTCCGCCTCCCACGCGCGGCCTTCCGCCGCGGCGACCGCGTGCGCGAGAGCTCCTTCCAGGCCGAGCAGCGCGGGCGGTCCCGACTCCGGCGGAGACTCGAGAAGCTTGCCGGTCGACTCTTCGTCGTCGCCCTTGAGCTCGTGCGACGCCGCGAGCCCGCGCAGGAATTCGGCGCCCGCGGCCTCCGCCGCGTCCGCCGCGGCCGCGAGCGACTCGTCGCCGGCGAGGCGCGCGCCGAGGCGCGCGTCTTCGGCCAAGGCCACGATCCGGCCCAGCGAGACTTCGCAGCCGTAGCGCGACGTCGCGGCTTCTTCGAGGTTGTGCGCCTCGTCGATGATCAAAGCGTCGAAAGGGGGAAGTCGCGCGCCGGAGAGAAGCAGCGCGTGGTTGACGATCACGATGTGCGCCTTCTCCGCGCGCTCGCGGTCGCGCCGCCACAGGCAGCGCTCCCACGACGGACCCGCGGGACCGAGGCAGATGTCGGTGTCGCGCGCGACGCGGTCCCAGAGGCTTTGCGGAATCGCCTCGGGCAGCGCGGCGCGGTGGCCGCTGTCCGCCGTGCGCGCCCACGCGTCGAGGCGCGTCAGCGTCTGCGACCACTCGCCCGAGGCGGCGTCGGGATGGATGCGCAGGCGCGCGAGGCGCTGCACGCAGAGATAGTTGTCGGCGCCCATCAGCATCGCCGACTTGAGGGGGAGGCCCAGTTCGGCCAGCACGCGCGCGACGACGGGCAGGTCGCCGTGGATCAGCTGTTCCTGCAGGGCGCGCGTGTGCGTGGAGACGATCACGCGCCGCGCGCCGCGCACGGCCCACAGCGACGCGGGGATCAGATAGCCGAGCGACTTGCCCACGCCGGTCCCGGCCTCCACGACGAGACCCTCCTCGCGGTCGAGCGCGCGCGCGACGGCCGCGGCCATCTCCTCTTGAGGCGCGCGGGGCTCCCAGCCCGGCAGCACGCGCGCCAGGGCGCCGCTCGCGCCGAAGATTTCCTCGTTCGCCACGGCGGGATGATACCAATTCCTCCGGCGCCGACGTGGGGGACCCACTTTTTTTGGACCCAAAGACCTAGATCCAGCCTAGGTCGGGGACCCAAAGCGGAGGGGGACCTCGGCCCAGGCGGTGCCACCCATTAAGTTCTTGTTTTCACAGGAGAATCCATCTCTTAATCCCTGACACCCATATGACAAAACGATTACAATCCACGGAGTTATCCACTTATTCACACCCCGGCGTGACGCTCGCTTGACGTTCGAGGTCCTACCTGCTACACTGCCCGCGATGAACGCCACGCCGGAACCCGTCTCCCGCCTGTGGAAAACGGCGGAGCACCTGCCCCAGACCGTGAGATTGCTGGGCACCCGCTACCGGGCGCTGTTCCTGGCCTACGCGCCGCATGCCCAGCCGAAGGGCAGCGCCGCGACCGTGGCCGACGCCCTGGCGTTCGTCGAATTCATGTCCCGCCAGGAGCGCGTCGGCCTTCTCGACAGCGAGCGCGCGGCCCTGCGCGGGGACGCGCGCGCCCTGCGCCGGCGTTTCCGTCTGCGCCGCGAAGGCGAGCAGGTCGAGGCGATCGAGAAATGGAAACCACTGCAGTGGATCGGATTGTAGACGCCGCAAGGCGGAGCTGAATCCGTGGGGCGCGCGGCCGTCTCGACCGAGCGCGAGAAGCGCGTCGAGGAAGACATCGGCGCGGGCGGCGAGCCGTGGAAGACGATCCTCTTCAACTGCCGCTGCCACACGTTCGACGTGGTCGAGAGCATCCTCATGAAGGCCACGCACTGCTCGATCGCGCGCGCGCGGGAGCTCTCTTTTGAAGTTCACACCCGGGGCTCCGCCGTCGTCTACGAAGGACACCGCGAGCGCTGCGAGGCGGTCGCCGAAGTCATCGCCTCGGTGGGCCTGAAGGTCAAGGTCGCGCAGTAGCGCGCGAACGCGCGCGCACGTTTTCTATAATATCGCTTCATGACCGCCCACGACGCCGCGTTGAAGCTCCCGCACCGCCCGCTCGGCCGGACGGGACTCTCCGTGTCCGAGATCGGCTTCGGCGGCTGGGGCATCGGCAAGTCCATGTGGGGACGCACCGACGACCACGAGTCGCTGCAGTCGCTGCGCGCCGCGCTCGACGCGGGCATCGATTACTTCGACACCGCGTACGCGTACGGGCGCGGGCACTCCGAGCGGCTCATCGCGAAGGCGTTCAAGGAGGCCGGGCGCCGCGCGACGGTCTCCACGAAGGTGCCGCCGCAGAACATGGAGTGGCCCGGCCATCCGCGCACGCGGCTTGCGCACGTGTTCTCGCCGGAGTGGGTGCGGCTCAGCGCCGAGCGCTCGCTGCGCAATCTGGGCGCGGAGACGATCGAGCTCCTGCAGTTCCACGTTTGGAACGACGCCTGGCTGCGCGACCCGCTGTGGCCGAAATTGTCCGAGACCATGGAAGCGCTGAAGGCCGAGGGAAAGGTGCAGCGCTGGGGAGTGTCGCTCAACAACGACGAGCCCGACTCCGGCCTCGAGCTGCTGAAGACCGGAAAGATCGCCTCGGTTCAGGTCCTGTTCAACATGTTCGACCAGCGCGCCGCCGATCGCCTGCTGCCGCTGTGCCGCGAGCGCGGAATCGGCGTGGTCGCGCGCTGCCCGTTCGACGAGGGCGGCCTCACCGGCACGCTGACGCGCGAGACGCGCTTCGAGCCCGAGGACTTCCGCTCGCACTACTTCGGGGGGACCCGTCTCGTCGAGACCTGCGCGCGCGCGGAGAAGCTGACCCTCGCGGTGATCGGCCCCAAGGCCGAGACGCTCGCGGCGGCGGCGCTCAAGTTCTGCCTGAGCTTCGACGCCGTCTCCACGGTCATTCCCGGGATGCGCCGCGCGACCCACGTGAAGTCGAACGCGCGCGCCGCCGACGGCCGCTATTTCGACGCCGCGGAACTCGCCGAGATCGCCAAGCACCGCTGGGTTCGTGACTTCTACGTTTAAACGGCCCGTTCCCGGGCCCGAAATTCTCCTCGCCGTCTTCGCCGCCGCTCTCGCCGCGCGTCTTCTCGCCGTCGGCCTCGCCGGGCGGGGGGAGGCCGAGCGCGTCGGCGACGCCGCCGACTATCACTCCTACGCGGTCGCGCTCGCCGAGCGCGGCCGTTATGAAAATGGGGACGGGGACCGCGCGACGCGCATGCCCGGCTACCCGCTCCTGCTCGCGGCCCAATACAAGACGCTCGGTCGCTCGCCTCTGGCGACCGAGCTCCTGCAAAGCCTGCTCGGCGCTTTGACCTGTGTGCTCGTCGCGGCTCTCGGCGCGCGTTGGATGCCCTCGCCGTGGCCGCTCGCGGCGGGCCTGCTCGCGGCGTTCGGCGCGGACCTGATCGAGCCGTGCGCGCGCCTGCTCACCGAGGCGCCGACCGCCTTCTGCCTGATTTTGACTCTGTTCCTCATCGCCGGCGACGACGCGCTCAAGCCCGGCCGCGCCGCGCTCGCGGGCCTGGCCGCGGCCGCCGCGTTCCTGCTGCGGCCCGAGTGCGGGCCGTGGGCCGCGCTCGCCGCGATCCACGCGGGGCGCCGCGCGCGCCCCGCCTGCGGCGCCGCCCTGCTCGCGGTCGTGCTCGCCGCCGCGGGACTCTGGGGCGCGCGCAACGCGCGAGCGCTCGGACGCCCCGTCTTGACCACGACCGCGGGCGCGTTCAATCTGTACGGCTGGGGCGCGGCGCGCACGCTCGAGGAGCGCCTCGGCGGCCCGCGCTGGGAGCGCGCGCCGCAAGGCGCCGACGAGCTCGCGCGCAGCGACTTCTACTCCGCGCGCGCGCGGGAATTTTTTCGAACGACGCGGCCGCTCTCGGTCGCGAAAGCCCTGGCGCTGAACCTCGTCCTTCTTTATTATCCGTTCTCTCCCGCGCTCGACCCGACGTTCGTGTTCGTCGCACCCTTCGTCCTGCTCGGGCTGTGGGCCGCGCGCGGCGACCCGCGCCGGCGCCTGCTCGGTCTCTCGCTCGCCTACTTCACCGCGGTGTACTGCGCGGCCGGTGTCATGATCCCGCGCCATCGCGAAAGCTACGCTCCGATGACGATATTGCTCGCCGTCGCCGGCCTGGAGTGGGCGCGGACGAAAATGTCCCGGCGCGCGTTCGCCGCGTCCGTCGGGGGGTGGGCCGCCGCGTGCCTCGCGGCGTGGGCGGCGGCGCCCTGGCTGCGCGCGGCGGTCCTCAGCGCGCGCGACCGCGTCCTGTCTTGAATTTGTAACAACAAAACGGCACACTGGCGCTGTCCATGACGCTCAAACCCCTCGCCGCGCTCGCCGCGGCCTTGCTGGCCTGCGCCGGACCCGCCCGCGCCGAGAGCGCGACGGCCGCCGCCGCGCTCTCGGCGGCGGAAGCCAGCGACCGCCGCGGCGAGTTCAAGAACGCCCTGCGCTCCGTCGAGGATTCGCTGTCCGACTCCCGCACCGGCGCCGCGTACGAACTGCGCGCGAGAATCTGGAACGCGCTCGGCGATCCCGTCCGACAGAAGGCCGACGCGGAGAAAGCGCTGTCTTCGTTAGGAAGGGGGAAGGTGTCTCCTTCCGACCTCGTCGCCCAGGGCAGCGCGTTCCTGCTCGACGGCCAGACCGACAAGGCTCTCGCGAGCCTCAACGATGCGGTCAAGGCCGGCCCCGGCGACGGCTCCGCTCTCGCGGCGCGCGCGCGCGTGTGGCGCGCGCTCGGCGACCTCGCCAAGGCGCGCGCGGACTTCGACGCCGCGCTGCGCGCCGGCGGCCCGGTGCCGCTGTGGCTGGTCGCTCGGGCCCGCGCCCGCTACGAGGCCGGCGACAACGCGGGAGCCGTCGCGGACGTGGCCGCGGCATTGCGCGAAAACAAGGAATTTCCGATCGCCTACGGACTGCTCGGAGCGGCGCTCGCGCGCGAGGGGGACCTCACGCGCGCGCGCAAGGCCTACGACCGCGCGCTGGCGCTCGATTCCGGCTACTCGTTCGCGTACTTGGGCCGCGCGGCGCTGAGCCTGCGCCAAGGCGACGAGGCTTCGGCCATGAAGGATTTCGAGGAGGCCGTGCGCGCCGACGCGCAGGACTACGCGCCCTACTTCAACCGCGCCGAGGCGCACTGGCGCGCCGGACGCCGCGAGCAGGCGCTCGACGACGACCGCAACGCGCTGGCCGCGCCCAAGCTGTCGCCCGACGCGGCGATCGCCATCGGCGACCGCTACATGTCGCTCCAGCTCTGGAAGGACGCGGTCGAAGCGTACACGCGCGCGAACGAGCTCGGCAAGCCGCTGGCGGCGCTGCCGCGGCGCGCGAAGGCGTGGGAGGCGCAGAAACTGCCCAAGAAGGCCCTCGCCGACTACGACGAGGCCCTGAAGATTCAGCCCGACGCTCCGCTGCTTCTCGCCGAGCGCGGCGGCCTGGAGGCGCGCCTCGACCGGGACGGCCCGGCGCTCGACGACCTCACGCGCGCGGTGCGCCTCTCGCCTAAGAACGCCGAGGTGCTCGTCGCGCGCGCGAGCTTCTACGCCTCGCGCGGCAAGCCCGAGCTCGCGCAGGCCGACTTCGATTCCGCCGTGGATGCCGACCCCCAGGACGCGCGCGCGTACAACGGCCGCGGCGCGCTGCGCGCCAACGCGTTCAACGACTACGACAAGGCGCTCGCCGACGTGCGCAAGGCCGTCGAGCTCTCGCCCGAGGATCCGAGCTTCCGTTTCAACCTCGGCATGCTTCGGCTCAAGGCGCGCCAGTACGCGAAGGCCGAGGACGACTTCACCGCGGCGATCGCCCTCAAAGGCCCCGCCGCGCGCATTCTCGAAAAGCGCGCGGAGGCCAAGTTCCTGCTCGGCGAACACGTCGGAGCGAAGCTCGACATCGAGTCCGCGATCGAGAAGGATCCGAAGAGCGCGTCGATCTACGACGAGCTGGGCTCGATGCGCCTGCGCGCGCGCGACTACGAGCAGGCCGTGCGCGACTTGAACCAGGCCGTCGAGGCCGACCCGAGCGACGCCGGCGCCTTCATGCACCGCGGCCTCGCCTACGGCGGCCTCGGCGACCTCAAGTCCGCGCTCGGCGACCTGCGCCGCGCGACCGAGCTGGCCCCTCGCTCCGCGGAAGGCTGGACCGCTCTCTGCCAGGCCGAGCGCGTCGCGGAGAACCTCAAAGCCTCCGCGGCCGCCTGCGACCAAGCGGCCGCGGTCGACTCCCAGTTCGGCCCCGCCTACATGCAGATGGCGCTGACGCAATTCGAGATGAAGCAGTACTCGCGCGCGATCGAGGACGCCGATTCGGCGTGGCAGCTCGGCGTGCGCCGCCCGCAGGCGCTGCTCGCGAAGGCCGTATCGCAGGTCGCGCTCAAGCAGTACCGCGAGGCGCACCAGACCTATCTGCGGGCGATCGACCTCGATCCGTCCGTCTCCAGCGCCTACCTCGGCTTCGCGGCGGGCCATCCGTCGGGCCGCGATTATCTGGCCGCGGTCCTCGAATTCGATCCCCAGCTCCAGCTCGACCAGCGCGAGCCGTTTTCCTACATCGTGCGCGGCGACGCCCTGCACAACGCGGGTCAGTACGACAAGGCCGTGCTCGAGTACACGAAGGCGCTCGAGATCGACGGCAACGCCTCCGACGCCTACGTGGGCCGCGCGCTGGCGCTCGCCGCCCAGGACTCCCTCGAGGCCGCGCAGACCGACCTTCTGCGCGCGATCGAGCTCTCTCCCGACGCCGCGGACCCGCGCATCCGCCTCGGCGTGGTGCTCACGATGCGTCGCTCGTACGCGGCCGCGCTCATCGAGATCGCGAAAGCGCTCAAGATCGAGCCGCGCAGCGCCGAGGCGCACCTGCGCGCCGGCAACGCCCACTATTTCCTGAAGGAACACGCGAAAGCACTGGAGAACTACGAGCTCGCCGTCGATGAGGACCCGCTCGACGCGCGCGCCCAGGTCGGCCTCGGCCTCGGCCAGTTCGCCCAGCGCCGCTACGCCGACGCGATCGAAAGCTTCAGCCGCGCGATCGCCCTCGACCCGCTCTCCGACCGCGCCTACCGCAACCGCGCCTCCGTCTGGGCCGCCCAGCAGAAGTACGGCAACGCGGCGACCGACTATCGGACGGCGAGCATGGTCAACACGGACGCGCAGCTGGTCGACGAGTATAAAAAGCTCATCGAGCAGGCCGAGGCGAAAGCCGCCGACGGCAAGACGTCCTCGTAAAAAGAAGACGAAGTCGGCAGCGTCCATGTGATCCGCGCGAGGGCGGACGAACATCCCCGCCGCCTGACCTGCCCGTCCGTTTGGTAGAATCGCTCCCTCGTGATCGATATTCCCGAACTCTACGCGACGTCCAAGCGCCCCGTCTATTCGTTCGAGTTCTTTCTGCCCAAGCCGCCCGCCGACCTGGACAGCTTTATCGCGTCGGTGAAGACGCTGAAGGAGCTCGGTCCGGACTTCGTCACGCTGACGTACGGCGCGGGGGGGAGTGCCCGCGACCGCACCGTCGAGGCGGCGGGGCGCATGCAGAAGGACACGGGGCTGACCACGGCCTGCCATTTGACGTGCGTCGGACACACCCGCGCGGAGATTCTGGCGATCTTGGACCGTCTCTCTTCGCTCGGCATCGCGCATCTGGTCGCGCTGCGCGGCGACAAGCCCAAGGACGCGCCGACGCCGACGTCCGCGCCGGAGCTGAGCTACGCGTCCGATCTGGTGAAGATCGTGCGCGCGCGCGGCGGCTTCAAGATGGGCGTCGCCTGCTACCCGGAGAAGCATCCCGACGCGCCGACGCCGGCCGACGACCTGCGGCGCTTCGCGGAGAAGGTCGCGTGCGGCGGGGACTGGGCTATCACGCAGCTGTTCTTCGACGCCGCGGATTACTTCACGTTCGTCAAAAACGCGCGCGCCGCGGGCGTGCGCGTGCCGATCGTGCCGGGCATCATGCCCGTGACCGGCTACGCGATGCTCCAGCGCTTCGGCGTGAAGATCCCGGCGGAGCTCGACGCGCGCCTCAAGCCCGTTCAGGACGACGCGGGAAAGGTCGCGGCGGTCGGCGTCGACTGGGCCGCGAAGCAGTGCCGCGCCCTGCTCGACGGGGGGGCGCCCGGCATTCATTTCTACACCCTCAACCGCTCGGGCGCGACGTCCGAAGTGCTCGCGCGCCTGCGCCGCGCGTGAGAGTCCGCGCGACTGCGGTTTTTTTGTACGATGGGGCCCGATGTCCGCGCTGAGAAAATGCGTCCTCGGACTGGCGGCCGCGGCGGCGTTGTCCGCCTGCGGGAGCGTCGACCGCGTCGCGGTGAACACCACGACCGACGTGCTGATGAAGGGCCGCGCGAGCGTGTTCGAAGAGCCGGACTACGACCTCGCGCGCGAGGCCGCGCCGACTCAGCTCAAGCTCATCGAGGCCCTGCTCGCCTCCGCGCCGGAGAATCGAGATCTGCGGCGGCTCGCGGCCGAGGGCTTCGCCGGCGGAGCGTTCCTCTTCTACGAGGACGCCGCTCCGCAGCGCGCGAAGGGGCTCTACTTGCGCGGCCGCGACCACGCGCTCGCGGCCCTCGCCCTCAAGCCCGCGTTCCGCGGCCTCGCGGACAAGACCCTCGACGATTTCACCAAGGCGCTCGGCGCGGCGACGAAGGACGACGTCCCCGACCTGTTCTGGGCCGGCTTCGGCTGGGCGGGGGAGATCAATCTCTCCAAGGACGACGCGTCCGCGCTCGCCGACCTGCCCAAGGCCGCCGCGCTCATGCAGCGCGTGCTCGAACTGGACCCTTCGTTCCACTTCGCGGGCGCGGACTTGTTCTACGGCGTTTACTACGCCTCGCGCCCGCCGATGCTCGGCGGCGACCCGCAGAAGGCGCTGCAGCACTTCGCCGCCGCCCAGCGCCTGACGCAGGACCAATACCTGCTGGTCCCCGTGCTGGAGGCGCGCTGGTACGCGGTCGCCGTGCAGGACAAAGAGCTTTTTCGCCAGCTGCTGACCAAGGTCGTCGAGGCGCCGTCCGGCCGCCTGCCGGAGTCGCGTCTCACCGACGAGGCCGCCAAACGCAAGGCGGCCGCTTTATTGGAGAAGATCGATGACTACTTCTAGAATCGCCGCCGTCGCCCTCCTGCTGGCGCTGCCCGTCGGCGCCCAGGAGGTCAAGACCATCAAGTTCGCCACACTCGCCCCGGACGGGTCGACGTGGATGAACGAGATGAAGGCGCTCGACAAGGACGTGCAGGCGAAGACCAACGGCGCGCTCAAGTTCAAGTTCTACCCCGGCTCGGTCGCCGGCGATGAAAAGGACGTGGTCAAGAAGATCCGCATCGGCCAGCTGCAGGCCGGCGGCTTCACCGGCGTCGGCCTCGGCGAGGTGGCGCCGGAAGTGCGTTTATTGGACGCGCCGTGGCTGTTCCATTCCCGCGCCGAGCTCGAGCACGTGCGCGAGAAGTTCAACGGCGATTTTTCCGGCGCGGTGGAGAAGGGCGGCTTCGTGGTGCTCGGCTGGACCGACCTCGGCTCCGTTTACGTGTTCAGCAAGAACCCGATCTCCGGCCCCGACGACATGAAGTCCGCGAAGATGTGGGTGTGGGAGGGGGACCCGATCGCGGCCGCCGCCTACAAGGCCCTCGGCGTGAACCCCGTGCCGCTGTCCGTCGTCGACGTCATGCAGTCCCTGCAGACCGGGATGATCGACGCGGTGTACGGCCCGCCGCTGGGCGTCGTCGCCCTGCAGTGGTTCCAGCGCGTGAAGAACATCTACCCGGTGCCCATGGCGGAGTCGACGGGCGCCATCCTGATCTCCAAGAAGTTCTTCGAGTCCCTGCCCGAGGACCAGCAGAAGATCCTGACCGAGCTCGCGGCTCAGCACGTGAAGCGCTTGAACCAGCTCTCGAACGCGGAGAACGACAAGGCGCTCGCGAGCCTGCAGAAGCAGGGGCTGATCCTCGCCGCCAAGCCCGGCCCCGACACGTACAAGCGCTACGAGGAGCTCGGCCGCTCCGCGCGCCGCGACCTCGTCGGGCGGCTTTATCCCGAGGAACTGCTCGACAAGGTCGAGAAGGAGCTCGCGGCCTTCCGTGCTGCGCGAAAAACTGCGGCGGACTGAGGACCTGCTGGCGCGCGCCGAGGGCGCGGCGCTGGTCCTCCTGCTCGGCGTCATGGTGACGCTCGCGTTCGCGCAGGTCGTCCTGCGCCGCTTCGGCGACGGCCTGCTCTGGGGCGAGACCTTGCTCAAGCAGCTCGTGATGTGGACGGGCTTCCTCGGCGCCGCGCTGGCCGCTTCATCGGAAAAGAACTTCGCGTGGGAAGCGGCCCACATGGGCGCGCCCGCGCGTCTCAAGCCCTGGATGCGGCTCGCCGCGTCCCTGTTCGGCGCCGCGGTGTGCGCGCTGCTCCTGCAGGCCGCGTGGCGCTACGCGGCCGACGACAAGGCGGCGGGCGAGGTGCTGATGACGGTCGGCTCCGTGCAGGTTCCGTCGTGGATCGCCGCGGCCGGCATCCCGGGCGGCTTCCTGCTCGTCGGCCTGCACATGCTCTTCAAATCCGTCGACGCGGCGCTCGAGGCGGCGGGGAAATGACCGCGCTCCTGCTCGTCGGCTTCGCCGCGTTCGCGGCCGCGGGCGCGCCGGTGTTCGCGCTCATGGGCGCGCTCGCGCTGTACCTGTTCCACGGCGCCGGCATCGAGTCCACCGCGGTGATCATCGAGCTGGCGCGCCTCGCGTCGTTGCCGTCCTTGATCGCGATTCCGCTGTTCACCTTCGCGGGCTACGTCTTGGCGGAGAGCGGGGCGCCCAAGCGCATCATCGAGCTCGCCGACGCGCTGTTCGGCTGGCTTCCGGGCGGCGTCGCGGTCGCGGGACTCTGCGCGTGCGCGATGTTCACCGCGTTCACCGGCGCCTCGGGCGTCACCATCATCGCGCTCGGCGGGCTGGTGTTCCCGCTGCTGCGCCGCCAGGGCTATCCGGAGGATTTCTCGCTGGGTCTCGTGACGACGACGGGCAGCCTCGGCCTCATGTTCCCGCCGAGCCTGCCCATCATTTTATACGCGCTCGTGGGAAAGATCTCGGTCGACAAGCTCTTCGCCGCGGCGGCGGTGCCGGGCATCCTCCTGCTCCTCGGTCTGTCGACTTACGCCGTCGTCGTCGCGAAGCGCTCCGGCGTCAAGCCGCGCCGATTCTCGTTCGACGAAGTGAAGCGCGCGGCGCGCGCGGCGCTGTGGGAGATTCCTCTGCCGTTCGTCGTCGTCGGCGGCATCTACGGCGGTCTGTTCACCGCGTCCGAGGCCGCGGCGGTGATGGCGTTCTACGTGATCATCGTCGAGGCCATGATCTACCGCGACATCGGGTGGGGAGACTTGCCGAAGGTCGCGCGCGAGAGCATGATCCTCGTCGGCGCGATCTTGATCGTGCTCGGCTGCGCGCTGGGTCTCACCAACTACCTCATCGACGCGGAGATCCCGGGACGGCTCTTCGCGTTTCTCCATACGCACGTGCGGAGCGCGTGGGGCTTTCTCGCGCTGCTCAACGTCTTCCTGCTCGTCGTGAACATGATCGAGATCTTCTCGGCGATCGTCATCGTCGTGCCCATCATCGCGCCCGTCGCCCAGCAGTACGGGATCGACCCCGTGCACCTCGGCGCGCTGTTTCTGCTCAATCTCGAGATCGGCTACATGACGCCGCCGCTGGGCCTCAACCTCTTCCTGTCCTCGCGCCGCTTCGACAAGCCGCTGCCCGCGCTGTACCGCGCCGTCGGGCCGTTCTGGCTGCTCCTCGTCGCCGCCCTTTTGATCGTCACGTACGTCCCAAGCTTGAGCCTCTGGCTCCCGGGACGTCTCCTGCTTCCATGAACCCCAGAACCCCCAAGGAACTGCTGCCCGAAGAGAAGGAGGCGCTGATCGCCAAGATCCGCGCCGCGAAAGCCTACCAGCGCGCGTACGAAGACGTCGATTTCCTCCAGCGCAAGGACCTGCGCGCCGTGCGCCTCCAGCTCGAGCTGCTCAAGCCCGAGATCGTCCTGCGCGAGCACAAGATCCGTTCCACCATCGTCGCGTTCGGCTCCGCGCGCATCCAGTCGCCCGAGGACGCGCGCCGCAAGCTGCAGTCCGCGCAGGAGGAGCTCGCCGAGCGCCCGAAAGACGTCGAGCTCAAGCGCCGCGTGACCGAAGCGGAGAAGCGCGTCGAGATGTCGCGCTGGTACGACGAGGCGCGCAAGTTCGCGGGGCTTCTCTCGAAGGCCCAGCAGTCGGGACAGGATCTCGAGTACGTGATCGTGACCGGCGGCGGCCCCGGGATCATGGAGGGGGCCAACCGCGGCGCGTGGGAGCAGGGGGCCAAGTCGATCGGCCTCAACATCACGCTTCCGCACGAGCAGGACCCGAACCCGTACATCACCCCGGAGCTGTGCTTCCAGTTCCACTACTTCGCCCTGCGCAAGATGCACTTCCTGATGCGCGCGAAGGCGCTCGCGGTTTTCCCCGGCGGCTACGGCACGCTCGACGAGCTCTTCGAGACGCTGACGCTCGTGCAGACCGGCAAGAAGCGGCCGCTGCCGATCGTGCTCTTCGGCAAGGAGTTCTGGAAGCGCACGATCGACTTCGACTTCCTCGCCGAGCAGGGCGTGATCAACTGGGACGACGTGAAGCTCGTCAAGATGGTGGAGACGGCCGAGGAAGGCTGGGACCACATCCGCAAGTTCTGGAAGACGCACCGCGGAGCGCACCCGGAAGAATGAGCGCGCGCCTTTTCCGCTGGACCCGACTCGCCGCTCTCGCCGCGCTGGCGCCGGCGTGGACCGCCGTGCTCGCGCGTCCGGCCGCGGCCGACGACGGCCAGGGCCCGAAACTCAGCGCCGCCGCCTCGGCCCAGCTCGACGAGGGCCTGCAGCGCCTCTACTCGCTCGACTACGCGCGCTCGCGCGCCGCTTTCCGCAAGCTCATCGAGCTCGAACCCGACAATCCGTTCGGCTATCTGTTCGAGGCCGGCGGCATCTGGTGGGAATCCTCCGCGGAGTTCGGCCTGTTCACCGACACGCCGACCCTTCAGGGTCTATTTGAGGAAGACGTCGACGAGTCGATCCGCAAGGCCGAGGCCTGGTCCGACTCGAAGGACCCGCGCGTGCGCGCGGACGGCTACTTCGCCGAAGGCATGGCGCGCGGCACGCTCGGCCAGTGGCGGCTCATGAAGCACCACTACATCGACGCGTATTTCGAGGGCAAGAAGGCGATCAAGGCCCTCAAGAAGTGCCGCAAGCTCGACTCCGCGTATTACGACGCGGACCTGGGTCTCGGGGTCTTCGAGTACGAGTCCGCGAACTTGTCCGGCATCGCGAAGATGGGATTTTTGCTCGGCATCCACGGCAATGAAAAGAAGGGGATCGAAATGATCCAGAATGCGGTCGATCATTCGCGCTACTCCGTGCGCCAGGCCGCGTCCTTCCTGGTCTCCATCTACCTGATCGACAAGCGCGACTTCGCGCAGGCGCTGCCCGAAATCCAGTTGATGGAAAAGCTGGTTCCGGACAGCCCCTATTATCTTTTCCTCGACGCCTACGCGCGCTTCCAGCTCCACGACGCCGCCGGCTCCCAGCTCGCCGCGCGCCGCCTCTTCGCCGGCGCCGCGTCCGATCCCGCGGCCTTCCGCACGAAATGGCTGACGCTCTTCTGCAGCCTCTCCGGCGCCGACTGCATGTCGCCGAGCGCCGCGCAGGGCTCGCTCGCCTGGATCGACGACGCGCTCCTCTCCGAGGAAGGCCGCAAGGCCGACGGCTTTCAAGCCCTGCTGCGTCTCCTGCGCGGCCACGCCCTCGAGGATCTCGGGAGGCGCAACGAGGCGGTCGTCGAGTACCGCAAGGTCCTGATCCTGCCGGCCTTCGACTTCACGCGCGCGCGCGCGAGCGGCTGCATCGCCGCTCCCTGCGGCCGCGACGAACAGCTGGGCTGGCTGAAGTCGCTCGCCGAAGAGCCGCGCTAAGCGCGCGGGGCGGGAGCGAAGAGCAGGACGACGCGCGCGCCGCCCGCGAGCGGGGACTCGAGCACCGCGTCGCCGCCCCAGCGGCGCAGAGCGCGGCGCACGAGGGCGAGGCCCAGGCCGAGACGGCCCGGGCGGGACTCCATCAGCGGCTCGAACGGCGAGACGCGCGCCTCGACCGGTAGGCCGCGGCCGTCGTCCTCGAAAGAGATCTTCACGCCGCCCGCGTCCGAGCGGACGGCCGAGACGCGCAGGCGCGAGCCGGGCGGCAGGGCTTCGAACGCGTTGCGCAGGAGCTGGTCGAAGACCAGCCTCAAATCCTCCAGATCGCGGCCCGCGTCGGGCAACGCGGGTTCGGCGTTGAGCTCGAGCGCGCAGCCGCGCTTCTCGAGCGCCGGGCGCCAGTCGGCGACGGCGCGCTCGAGCGCGGGCAGGATCGGCCCGGCGACTCCGTCGGGGCCGTCGTCGAGGTAGCGCTCGAGCAGCAGCACGGCGTCCGTGAGGCCGGCGAGCGCGGAGGCGGCGCGGCGCAAGGTGCGGCGCTCCTCTTCATCCAGCGGAACCGTGGCCGACAGGCCGCGCAGTTGGGCGTAGGCCGTCTCCACCGCGGGGCGAAGGCGCGCGACGAGGCGCGCCCAAGTGCGTCCGCCGACGAGCGACGGCCGCGCCGCGGGCGCGGGCGGCCGCGGGAGCGGCACGGACTCGACCGGCGCGGGCGCGACGGGAGCGGGGGGGACCGGCGCGGGCGGTAGCGGCGCCTGGGCCGCCGTCTTGGCCGTGAACATCGCGGCGGCGGCCAGCTGCGCGTTCTCCTCGCGCTCGCGCGCCAGCGCGCGTTCCAGGGACTCGACGCGCGCGGCGAGCGCGTGCTCGCGCGAATCCGCGGCCTCGCCCGTCTCCAGCAGTTCGCGGCGCAGCGCCGCGTGCGCGGCGGCGGCGCGCTGGAGCGCGGTCGCCAGGCGTTCGCGCTCGCCGCGCAGCCTCTCGTGCTCGACGCGTCGCTCGCGCTCGACTTGCTGGAGCCGGTTCAGCGCGGCCTCGAGACGGCGCTGAACGGCCTGCACGTCGGCCTGCGCGCGCGCCTCGCGCGCGCCGGCCTCCACGGCTGCGCGGTCGACGGCGGCGTGCGCGTCGCGCAGCTCGCGGCGCAAGGTCTCCTCGACGCCGCGCTTGGAGGTCTCGGCGTTCTGGGCCGCCTCCTCGGCCTTGCGGCGCAGGGACTCGAGACGGACCATCTCCGCCTGGAGCAGGCTGGCACGGCCGGAGAGGCCCGCGTTCTCCTGCGCGAAGGCCGCGCGCGCGCGCTGGAGCTCCTCCTCGGCGCGGCGCGCGCGCTCCTCGAGCGCGGGCGCGTCGGGCGCGGCCTCGCGCGCCATGAGGGCGACGCGCTCGCGCTCGAGTTCGCGCACGCGCGCCTTCGCGTCCTCGAGCTCGCGCGAACGGTCCTCGAGCGCGCGCCGGGACTGCTCGAGCGCGGCGCGCAGGCCGGCCGCGGCCTCCGCGTCGCCGGATCCGCCGCCCGACGGCTCCGCGCCGGACGCGCGGCGCAGGGCCTCGAGGCCGCGCGCGGCGTCCTCCAGCCGGCGGCGCGCGTCGTCGAGCGGGCGGCTCACGCGGGATCCTCCGGAGCGCGCGTGCGCTCGTCGGCGGCGAGGAAGTCGAGCTCGGGCAAGGGCTCGATCGCGCGCGTGGTGTCGGCGTCGGGCGGAGAGACGGCCACGGCCGCGGCGGCGGCGCGCGCCTCGAACTCGACCGCGTCCGCTCGCTCGGCGCCGGCCTCGGACTCGACGACTTCGGCCGGCTCGGGCACGCTCTCCGGTTCGGGTATGAACTGCGTCTGCGGCGCGGGCGCTCGGGCGGAAGCAGGCGCGGGGATCGGCGCGGCCACGGTGATGTGGATCGGCGGCAGGGGAGCGGGGGGACCGGCCGGCGCGGACGCGCGCTTGGCCGCCGCCTCCGCCACGCCGGCCGCGCCTTTCATGACGGACCAGCCGACGACGAACGACCCTATGATGACGGCCGTCCCGAGCAGGACGGAATGAAGGATCAAAGCCGCGGCGCTCATGCGTTCCCATTATAGGCCGGGAACCGGGGACGGGTGTTTAAATATTCGTTACGCGCGCGGCGCGCCGTATTGAATATTTAACAGCGTGGGGTTATGCTGGGTTCGATGGCTTCCTCCGACCCCGATTGGCTGGGCGACCTCCGCTGGCGCGGCTATCCGCGATTAGAAGCGATGCGCGACGTCGCCGCCTCCGTTCCCGCGACGCCGCCCGGCGACGTCCCGCCGCGCGCGCGCCGCGCGCCGGAGGCGGAGCCGGACGCGCGCCTCTCCGAGCTCGCGCGCGAGAACGAGGTTCTGCGCGCGCGCCTGGACGGACTCACGCGCCTGGCGGCGGAGTTCGAGAGGCGGCTTGCGGACGCCGGCGCCTCCTACGAGTCCGCGGTGCTCGACGCGGAGTCGAAGCTGCGCGACGCGGCGCTCGAGCGCGAGCGCCTGTCCGGAGAGCTCGCGGCGGCGCAGGACGAGCTCGCGCGCTCCGCCGCGCGCGACGCGGGCCGCGACGCCGACCTGCGCCTCGAGCGCGAGCGCCGCGCCGACGCGGAGCGCGCGCTCGGCGAGGCGCGGCGCAAGCTCGACGAGCGCGCCTCCGAAGCCGAGCGCCTCAAGGCGATGTCCTCCGAGCAGTCCGGCCAGCTCGCGGAACTGCGCCGTCAGGCGTCCGCGCAGAACGACAAGCTTTTGCAGGCCAAGGCCCTGACCGACGAGGACGTGCGCCTCCTGCGCCAGGAGATGCGCGAGTTCCTGGCCAAGTTCCATCGCATCCAAGAGACGTTCGGGGAGAATTCATGAGATACTGGGCCTACCTCAACGGCGAGGTGCCGGGCAGCTTCAGTCCGGAGCAGCTCGCGGCCGTGTCGGGCTTCACGAACGCCACCCTCGTCTGCCCCGCGGAAGGCGAGATCGACGAGAAGAGCTGGCGGCGCGCGGGGGAGTTCGAGGAGATCGCGCGCGCTCTCGCCGCAAGGCCGGCGCCCGCGGCTGCTTCGGTCCCGGCCGTCGCGGCGGCCGCGGCGGCGTCTTCGACCGCGGCGCCCACCGACGTGGACTCGATGCTGGACTCGGCCAGCTCCAAGCTCTTCCACCACGTCGCCGATCTCATGAAGGAGCTCGAGAACCGCCGCGAGGAGCGCGCGCTCGTCGTTTCCCTGCAGCGGCAGGTCGCCGCTCTGAGAGACGAGCTGGCGAAGGAAAGCCAGCGCGCGACGATGAGCGAGCTCAAGGTCACGCGCCTCGCGGAGCTCGAGGAAGCGGCGCGCAAGGACCAGGCCGCGATCGCCTCGTTGCAGTCGAGCCTGCAGACGCGCGAGCAGGCGCACAACGACGCGCGCATCGCGCTCGAGAAAATGAAGATCGAGCTCGAGTCCACGCGCCGCCGCCAGGCCGAAGCGTACAACGACCTCGTGGTCCGCAACCGCCTGGTCGACAAGCTTTCGAAGGATCTCACCGACAAGGAACTCTCGCTCGCGAAGTCGCTGGGCGTGATCCGTCGCTTGGAGGAGGACCTCAATCGCCTGTGCCCGCCGCCGTCCGCGGCCGTCATCGCCGCCGCCGCGGTCGTCCCGCTCGAGGCGCCTCGGCCCGCGCCGCCGATCGCTTCGGTCTCGACCGAACCCATTGCCGCGCCGGCGCCGACGCCCGTCGCTCCTGTGCTCACGCCGGCCGCGACCCCCGCGCCCGTCGATGCCGCCGCGCCGAGCGCTCCTTCTCCCGAGCCGGTGCGCGAGCTCTCCGTGCCCGCCGCGCCCACGCCCTCCGGGCCTCTGCCGGCGGTGACGGCCGACGAGCCGCCGCAGGCTCCGCCGTACCTCGAGCCGCCGCTCACCGTCGCGCCCTCGAAGCCGCAGCAGGCGCTCGCCGCGTTCCTCAAGCGCTTCTTCCCCGGCCAGCCGCACTAAGTTCCACGGACGTCCGTCCTGGGCGTCCTTCCGCGCGCCTCTGAATTGGCAGTCGAAGCAATTGATTGACAATTTAGAACGCCGTGTGTTATAATTAGCAACAGACGGGATCGACTGCCAGCATGGTCCCGCGATTTAGGCGCAACGAAATTCAGGAGGAACTCAAGATGGCCGAAGCGACGATGACGAAGGTCAAGATTCAGCCCCTCGGCGACCGCGTGCTGGTCAAGGCCGTGGAGCCGGTGGAAACGAAGCGCGGCGGGATCATCATCCCGGACTCCGCGAAGGACAAGCCCCAGGAAGGCATCGTGGTCGCCTGCGGCAAGGGCAAGATCACGGAAGACGGCAAGGTTCTGCCGATGGACGTCAAGATCGGCGACAAGGTCCTCTTCGAGAAGTACGGCGGCAGCGAGATCCGGCTCAACGACGAGGAGCTCGTGATCATGCACCAGGACAGCATCGTCGGCATCCTGGGTTCGAAGTAACCTTTTAAAAGGAGAAATCAAAGACTATGGCTAAGCAGATTATTTTCTCGGACGACGCCCGCAACAAGATGAAGGAAGGCGTGGACAAGCTCGCGAACGCGACGAAGGTCACGCTCGGACCGAAGGGCCGCTCGGTGGTCCTCGACAAGAAGTACGGCTCGCCGACGATCGTCGACGACGGCGTCACCATCGCGAAGGAGATCGAGCTTCAGGATCCCTACGAGAACATGGGCGCCCAGCTGATCAAGGAAGTCGCGACGAAGACGAACGACAAGGCCGGCGACGGCACGACGACCGCGATCGTCCTCACGCAGTCCCTCCTGAAGGAAGGCATCCGCAACATCACCGCGGGCGCGAACGCGAAGGGCATCGAGCGCGGCATGCACAAGGCGCTCAAGCTCGTCGTCGACCAGCTCAAGAAGGGCTCCCGCCCGGTCAAGACGAAGGAAGAGAAGACGCAGGTCGCGACGATCTCCGCCAACGACGTCGAGATCGGCGCCATGATCGCCCAGGCCGTCGAGAAGGTCGGCCATGAGGGCGTGATCACCGTCGAGGAAGGCAAGACCGCCACGACGACCCTCGAGATCGTCGAGGGCATGCAGTTCGACCGCGGCTACGTGTCCCCGTACTTCATCACGGACGCCGACCGCCTCGAGGCCGTTCTCGAGGACGCCTACGTCGTCATCACCGACAAGAAGATCTCGTCGATGAACGACATCCTCCCGCTGCTGCAGAAGCTCAGCGAGTCCGGCAAGGCGTTCCTGCTGATCGCCGAGGACGTCGAGGGCGAGGCGCTCGCCACGATCGTCTACAACCGGGTGCGCGGCTCCCTGAAGTGCGCGGCCGTCAAGGCCCCGGGCTTCGGCGACCGCCGCAAGGAGATGCTGCAGGACCTCGCCGTCCTCACCGGCGGCCAGGTCATCACCGAGGAGCTCGGCCAGAAGCTCGAGAAGGCCGGCCTCGACATGCTCGGACGCGCGAAGCGCATCGTCATCGACAAGGACAACACGACGATCGTCAACGGCCTCGGCGACAAGACCGAGATCAAGAAGCGCGCCGAGGGCATCCGCGCCCAGATCGCGGAGACGACGTCCGACTACGATCGCGAGAAGCTCCAGGAGCGCCTCGCAAAGCTGTCCGGCGGCGTGGCGGTCATCAACGTGGGAGCCGCGACCGAGACCGAGATGAAGGCCAAGAAGGCCAAGGTCGAGGACGCGTCCAACGCGACCCGCGCCGGAGTCGAAGAGGGAATGATCGCGGGCGGCGGCGTCGCGCTGCTGCGCGCGGCCGAGGCTCTCGACAAGTTCAAGGGCGACACCGACGACGAGACGACGGGCGGTCAGATCGTCCGCCGCGCTCTGCAGGCTCCGATCCGCCAGCTGGCGGAGAACTCGGGCTACGAAGGTTCCGTGGTGGTGCAGAAGGTCCTGAGCTCCAACGCCGCGATCGGCCTCAACGCCGACACCGGCGAGTACGTCGACCTCTTCAAGGCCGGCGTCGTCGACCCGCTCAAGGTCACCCGCACCGCGCTCGAGAACGCCGTGTCGATCGTCGGCACCATCCTCACCACGGAAGTCCTCATCACGGACATCCCGGAGAAGAAGGAGCCGGTCGCCGCGGGTCACCAGCACGGCGGAGACATGTACTAAATCCCGAAAAGACTGGCGCCAGCGCCAGTCTTTCGAGGAAAAAGGCGTACAACGGCCCCCGGCTCGCAAGAGCCGGGGGCTTCTTTTTGATCCGACCAATTGAAAGAGCTCACGCGAACTGAATACGCCAATATGATGCCAAGATATGGACGCTTGGCGATTAGCCGCAAGCAACTATAAGTGGGATATCCCACTTGAAAATAATCCCACTCCTGTTATACTAGCCTCATGGTAAAGAAACACAGCGGCGAAGCGTCGCTCGTCGCGGATGGGAACTTCACGCTGATCGGCGAGACGCGGACGGACTCGAAGAAGCGCGTGGTCCTGAAGGGCAAGGTGGCGCGACACTACTACGCCTATCAAAACGACGCGGGACAGATTCTTCTCGAACCGATGGTGATGCTCCCCGCGCGGCAAGCGCGGCGCTCGAAGAACACGGCGCTGATCGCCGCCCTGCGTGAAAGCGTTCAGCAGGCGCGCGAGGGCAAGCTGGTGAAAATGCCGAGCCTCGCCAAGCACGCCGACGATCGCCTCGACGATTGATCCCGTTCGAAATCGTCTACACATCTCGCTCCGCGCAACAGCGGCGCGCGCTCGAGTCCGACCCGGGCAAAGCCCGAGTCTGGAAAGCGGTGCGCAAGACGTTGGCGATGATGGAGACGGATTTGCGGCATCCGGGACTGCGGACGCACAAATTCCATGGGCAAAAGGGACCGCAAGGGCAGGACGTTTTCGAGGCTTACGCGCAGAACCGCACGCCCGGCGCCTACCGGATTTTCTGGTGCTACGGCGCCGAACCAAGAACGCTCGTGATCCTTCTCATCGTCCCGCATCCTTGATAAAGACGGACGCACCCTCGTTTACTGGCTCGAACGAACCGCGATCCGCTATGATGTCGCCATGAATTTCGTCCAAGTCGCCGTCCTCGCCGTCATCCAGGGGCTCGCAGAGCTTCTGCCGGTGTCGAGCTCGGCGCACGTGATCGTGGCCGAGAAGCTGATGGGGCTCGATCCGGCGTCGCCGCAGATGACGTTCCTGCTGGTGGCGCTGCACACGGGGACGATGTTCGCGGTTCTGCTGTATTTCCGCGCGCGCTGGGTCGCGCGGTGGAAGCAGGCCGGCACGGCGACCATTCGGGCGCTCGTGATCGCGACGGCGGCGACCGGAGTGGTCGGGCTCATCCTCAAGACCGCCATCGAAAAGATTTGGCTGCGGGGTGCCGCGAAGCAGGAAGTCGAGGCGCTGTTCGCGAACCTGCCGCTGATCGCGGCGTCGCTCGCGGCGGCGGGACTGCTGATCCTCTGGGCCGGAAGCCGCGACAAGACGGGGGGAGAAGAAACCCTCGACGACAAGAAATCCGGCGCCATCGGTGCGGTCCAGGGCTTGTGCCTGCCGTTTCGCGGCTTCTCGCGCTCGGGCGCGACGATCTCGACGGCGCTCTTGTGCGGCGTCTCGCGCGCGCTTGCCGAGGATTTCAGCTTCGCGCTCGCGGTGATCCTGACGCCGCCCGTGATCCTGCGCGAGACGATGCGCCTGATGAAGGCGGCGCACGAGACCGGGGTGAAGCCGGACTTGGCGCCGGGCCTGGTCGGCACGCTCCTCAGCTTCGGGGCGGGACTGATCGCTCTGCGCTGGCTGTCGAACTGGCTCGAGCGCGGGCGCTGGAAGCACTTCGGCTGGTACTGCCTCGCGGCCTCCGCCGCGGTTTTCGTCCTCTCGCGGCGTTAGACTCGCCCGTTGACCCAGATCAATAGCAGGTCCAATGGCCCGTGGTATGATGGGCGGGCCGCACGCCGCTCAAATTGCCAGGAGGTTCCACCCATGCGCACGCACGCCGCCGTGAAGAACGTCAAGACGCCGAAGCTCGCGATCTCCGCCGCCGACTACTTCGCCGCCAAGCTCGCCTACGAGATGACGCCGTGGACGCTCAAGCGCCTCGTGGTGGACCAGAAGGTCGACACGCACCTCGTCCTCGACGTGCGCTCGCCGGAGCACTTCGCCCAGGCCCACATCCCGACCGCGATCAACATCCCGCTCGCCGACCTCGTCCTGATGCTGAAGACTTTGCCGAAGAACAAGATCCTCGTGACCTACTGCGGCAGCATCACCTGCTCGCTCGCGCCGAAGGCGGCGCTCGAGCTGGCGCAGAAGGGCTTCAAGGTCGTCGAGCTGCTCGGCGGCATTCAGGAGTGGCAGGACCACGGCTTCCCCGTCGAGAAGGCCTAAGTCCCGCCCGCGGCTCGATCCGAAAGAGGGGCGCTCCGCAAGGAGCGCCCCTCGCTTTTTTTGCCTTCGCCGGCGCGCCGCGGCGGAGTTATAATGAAAACGCAACCCTCTATCCCGGGAGGCCGTATGAAGACGATGCATGCCCGGGCCAATACGACAGGCGCCGTCGAGTACTTCCGTCAGCGGCTCGCGTACGAGGCCACCCCGCACGGGCTCAAGAGTCTTCTCGAAGAAGAACCGACCGAAGTCGTCGTGATCGACGTGCGCGACGCGGATTCTTTCTCCGAGGGCCACATTCCCGGAGCACGGAACATCCCGCTCGACAGGCTCGTCGCGTCGCTGTCCGGACTGCCGAGGGACCAGCTCATCGTGACGTACGCCGCGGACCTCACGTGCGCGCTCTCGCCGCGCGCCGCGCTCGAGCTCGCCCAGAAGGGGTTTCGCGTCCAGAACCTCCTCGGCGGTCTGACCGAGTGGGTCCGCAAGGGCTATCCCGTGGAGGCCGAGGGGATGCCTTCGGAACGCTCGCAGGCGTGGTGAATTCGACCGACGCCGTCGGAAGTGCGCTCTGAATAGGCCTTTCGGCCCAGGGTTTGTAATTTCGCTCCCGGGTTGTGCTATAATATTTAGGTCCGGTGCTCATTGACAACCTAAAACAAATCCGCTACTGCATGCGCGCCGCGGCCCTCCGGGCTCACAGGGACCCCGACGCGATCACGCTGGTGGCGGTGACGAAATACGCCTCGCTCGAGCAGGTCAGGACCGTTCTGGAATCGGGACTGATCGCCGAAGCGGGGGAAAGCCGCGTTCAGGACGCCGAGAAGAAGAAGCTCCTTCTTGGAGATCTGGCCGGAAAGGTCCGCTGGCGGCTCATCGGACATCTGCAGACGAACAAGGCGAAGAAGGCCGTCGGCATCTTCGACGCGGTCGACTCGGTCGACAGCGAAAAAGTCGCGGCGGCGCTCGACGCGGCCCTCGCGGGCTCGGCTCGGACGCTTCCCGTGTTGGTTCAAGTGAAGCTGACGGACCGAGACACGCAGGCCGGCGTCGCCCCGGAGCAGCTGCCGGGGCTGCTCGAGGCGCTCAAGAAGTATCCGCGCCTCAAAGTGGAAGGGCTCATGGGCATCGCGCCCAACGTCGAGCCTCTGGAGGCGGTTCGCCCCAGCTTTCGCGCGCTGCGCGAGCTGCGCGACCGCCACGTGACGGGCGGCAGGCTCTCGATGGGCATGAGCCGCGACTACGAGATCGCGATCGAGGAAGGCGCCGACCTCATCCGCATCGGTTCCCAAATTTTCCCGCAACTGAGTCCGACATCACTGGAGGCCCCCGCATGATCGTGAAAGTGCGCGTCATCCCCAACGCGGACGAGAACGAGGTCGTCAGCCGCATCGGCAGCGTTCTTCGCGTGAAAGTCGCCGCCCCAGCAGTGGACGAGAAGGCCAACAGCGCGCTCAAGGATTACCTCGCCGAGTTCTTCGAGGTTCCCGGAAAGCGCGTCAGCATCCTGCGCGGCGCGAACGGCCGCGAGAAGACGGTCGAAATCGTCGGCAAGACCGAGGAGCAGCTCAAACGGGTGATGGAGTCCATCCCGTAAGACCGCACCTCCGGCGTTGAACGAGGGCGGACGAGGCCAAGGCGCCTCGTCCGCCCTCGTCCTGTCTGCGAAACCCCCATTTGAAATGACTAAATCAACGAAGAAGCCCGCGCCCCTCCACGAGGACCCGATCCGCCACATCGTCTGGCGGGGGGACCGCCTCGACGTGATCGACCAGCGCCTCCTGCCCCGGCGCGTCGACTACGTCTCCTGCCGCACCGCGAAGGAAGTCGCGCGCGCGACGACCGACATGGTCCTGCGCGGCGCCCCGCTCATCGGCTGCGCCGCCGCGTTCGGCATGGCGCTCGCCGCGCGCCGCGGGAAGATGAAGGACGTGCTCGCCGCGGAGCCGATTCTGCGCCGCGCGCGCCCGACCGCCGTGAACCTCATGCACGCCCTCGATCACATGCTCGCGATCGCGAAGTCGGGCCCCGAGGACGAGCTGCCCAAGCGCATGAACGACGCCGCCGTGAAGTACTGGCGCGACGACATCTCCTACAACGCGCGCATGGCGGAGCTCGGCGCCGCACTCCTTCCCAGGAATTCCAACGTGATCACCCACTGCAACGCGGGCGCGCTCGCGACGGCCGGCATCGGCACGGCGGTGGGCATGATCCGCGCGGGCTTCCTCGCGGGCAAGGTCGCCCACGTCTATCCGTGCGAGACGCGGCCGTACCTGCAGGGTTCGCGCCTGACCTTGTGGGAGCTCATGCAGGCGGGCATCCCGGCGACCCTCATCACCGACAACATGGCGGCGCACCTGATGAAGACCAAGAAGATCGACGCGGTCGTCGTCGGCTCGGACCGCATCGCCGCCAACGCCGACGTGTGCAACAAGATCGGCACCTACGGCCTCGCGATTCTCGCCAAGCACCACGGCATCCCGTTCTATGTGGTGGCGCCCAGCACGACGGTCGACATGAACACCGCGTCCGGCGACCTCATCCCCATCGAGGAGCGCTCCATCAAGGAAGTCGTCGAGGTGTTCGGCACCCCGATCGCCCCCAAGGGCGCTGCGGCGCACCATTTCGCCTTCGACGTCACGCCGCACGAACTCGTCACCGCGATCGTCACCGAAAAGGGGGTCGTCTCCCCTGCGGACGGCGCGACCCTGAAAAAGGTAATCTCTCTGCGATGAAACCGAAACTCAACGGATACTCCGCGCCGCCGAGCCGCCCCAAGCTCACCAAGATCCTCGCCACTCTCGGCCCCGTCTCGGCCAAGCCCGACGTGATGATGAAGCTCATCGACGCCGGCGTCGACGCCTTCCGCCTCAACTGCTCGCACTCCTCCATGGACGACCTGCGCCGCATGGTCGACCTGATCCGCTCGAGCTCGCGCCTGTCGCGCCGCGCGACCGCCGTGGTCATGGACCTGCAGGGCCCGCGCCTGCGCGTCGGCCGCCTGCGCAACGGGGAGCCCGTCGTCCTCAAGAAGGGCGCGAAGGTCCGCATCACCACGAACGACGTCCCGGGCACGGCCGAGGAGATCTCGACCAATTTCAAGAAACTGCCGAAAACGGTCCGCAAGGGCCTGGAGATCCGCCTGGACGACGGCACCATCGTCCTCTCCGTGCTCAAGACCGGCTCCGACTGGGTCGACTGCGAGATCCTGGTCGGCGGCACGCTCAAGGAGCACAAGGGCATCAACCTGCCCGGCGCCCACATCGACCTGCCGGCGCTGACCCCGAAGGACCTGCGCGACCTGGACATGGGACTCAAGCTCGGCATCGACCACGTCGCGCTCTCCTTCGTGCGCTCGCCGGACGACATCGTGCGCGCGCGCAAGATCATCCACAAGGCCGGCCTGCCCACCCGCGTGATCGCGAAGATCGAGCACCCCGACGCGCTCGACCGCATCGACGAGATCCTGAACGTCGCCGACGGCATCATGATCGCGCGCGGCGACCTCGCCGTCGAGCTCTCGCCCGCCGAGGTCCCGCCGCTGCAGAAGATGCTGGTGCGCAAGGCCAACGACGCCGGCAAGCTCTCGATCGTCGCGACGCAAATGCTCGAGAGCATGATCAACCACGCCCAGCCGACGCGCGCCGAGGCCTCCGACGTCGCCAACGCGATCTACGACGGCGCCGACGTGGTCATGCTCTCCGGCGAGTCCGCCGTCGGCCTCTACCCGCTCGAGACCGTCACGGTGATGTCCGACATCATCCGCCAGGCCGAGGGCTCGAACTTCCGCTACCGCTACATTCCGCACGGCCTGCAGGACAACCCGGAGACCGGCTTCGCGCACGCGCTCGCGCGCGCCTGCCACGACGCGTGCGAGGTCACCGGCACCAAGGTCGTCGTCGTCTACACCATGACCGGCTGGTCCGCGCGCATCATGTCGAAATACCGCCCGAAGGCCCCGATCATCGCGATGTCGCCGCTGAAGGCGACCTACAACCAGCTCGCACTCTACTGGGGCATCACGCCGCTGATCTGCCCGCTCGGCAAGACCACGGACGAGATGCTCGGCTACGGCGAGCGCATTCTGCTGAAAAACGGCCTGGTCAAGACCGGCGAGACCACGCTCGTCACCGCCGGCGGCACCGCCAAGCACAAGGCGTCGAACATGCTGAAGGTGCACGTCGTCGGGTCGCTCACCTACCGCTAGCCTATGCCGAGCAGCGCCCGCGTCGTCCTCGTCACCGTCCCGCGCGGCGGGAAGGCGGAGTCGCTGGCCGAGGGGGCGGTCGAGGCGCGGCTGGCCGCGTGCGTGAACATCGTGTCCGGCGTGACGTCGATCTATCGCTGGCGCGGGCGCGTGCATCACGATTCGGAGAGCCTCCTCGTGATCAAGACGACGGCGGGGAAGCTCAAGGAACTCGAGAGCTGGATCAAGCAGCGCCATCCCTACGAGATGCCCGAGTTCCTGGTCCTCTCCGTCGCCGCCGGCTCCAAGGAGTATCTGAGCTGGCTGGGGGAGTTCGCGAAGTGACGCCGTCGGTCCATCCGACGTTCACGCCGCGCCTGCTCTCCGCGCGCGCCGAAGTGCCCGGGGTGCGACTGTTCCGCTTCGCCTCGCCTCCGGGCTTCGCGTTCAAGCCGGGCCAGTTCGTGATGTTCCACTTCGCCGACGACCCGAAGACCTGGCGCGCTTACTCGGTGTGCTCCGCGCCCGCGCGCGCGGCCGAATACTTCGAGGTCGCGGTCGGCATGGTCGGCGCGTTCAGCGACCGGCTGGGCGCGATCGCCCCGGGCGCCGAGGACGGGCTCGTCGCGCGCGGCCCGTTCGGACGGTGGGTCTACGACGGCGCGCCCGAGCACGCGGTGCTGGTCTCCGGCGGCACGGGGCTCACGCCGTTTCGCGCGATGGCCCTACTGAAGGCCGAGTCGGGCGCAAGCGCCGGACGGCTCACCGTGTGCTGCTCCGCGCGCACGCCCGAGCTCCTCCTTTTCCGCTCCGAGTACTCCGATTGGCTCAAGGCCGGCGTCAACGTGGTCGCGCGCATCACGCGGCCCGACGAGTCGACGAAGAGCTGGCGCGGGCCCGTGGGACGCTGGTCCGCGCCCGACGTGGCCGCGATCGCGGCGAACCCGAACGCCGTCTACTACCTCTGCGGCCCCAACAAGATGGTGACCGACCTGCGCGAAGGCCTGCAGGCGTCCGGCGTCGCGCCCGAGAAGATCCGCACCGAGAAATGGGGCGATTACAGCGATCTGTTCTGATCCTGGCCTCGGGCTCGCCCCGGCGCCGCGCGATCCTGCGCGCGGCCGGCGTGCGCTTCCGCGTTCAGGTCAGCGGCGTCGATGAGAACATCGGCGAGACGAATCCGCGGCGCATGGTCGTCAAGCTCGCGCGCCTCAAGGCGCTCGCGATCGCCGCGCAGAATCCGGGCGAGCTCGTGCTCGGCGCCGACACGACGGTGGTCTGCGCGGGGGAGATCCTCGGCAAGCCGGAAAGCGTCGCCGACTCCGAACGCATGCTGCGCCTCCAGTCCGGCCGCTGGCAGCGCGTCTACACCGGCGTGGCCCTGGTCCGCGACCGCCGCGTCTGGACCGGCCTCGCGGTCACGCGGGTGAAGGCGCGCAAGCTCGACGAGGACTTCCTCAAGCGCCTCGTCGGCAAGCACATGGACAAGGCCGGCGGCTACGCGGCGCAAGACGACGACGATCCCCTCGTCGAGCGCGTCGTCGGCGACCACGACAACGTCGTCGGCCTGCCGATGCGCGTCGTGCGCCGGCTTCTCGCCAAAGCCTCCAAGTCCTCCCGACTAAAAAGTCGACTGACGCTGGAGTCACCATTGTCGACCATCGATAATCATCGCCACCGGTGATAGTTGTCGCTCGAGCCGTTTGTCGCGCCGGCGACATCACACCTAACCCGCCGGGATATCGAAGACGAAGACGCTGCCTCCGCCGTCGCGGTCTTCGACCCACACGCGGCCGCCCAGCGCGCCGGCCGCCATGCGGCAGAAGCTGAGGCCCAGGCCCGTGCCGGTGTCGATCGACGCGCGCGAGCGGCCGGTCGTCGTGTACTTGTCGAAGATCGTCTGCTTGTCCGAGTCGGGGACGCCGGCGCCGCGGTCGGCCACCGATAGGCGCGCCTTGGCGCCGACGCGCGCGTAAGAGAGCTCCACCTCCTGGCCTTGGCGCGACGCCTTCAGCGCGTTGGCGATCAGGTTGGCCATCACGCGGTAGACGAGGTTCTGGTCGCTCGTCAGCGCGGCTCCTTTTTCGGCCGACGTCTTCAGCGTCACGCCCCGCGAGCGGCAGCGGCCGGCGAAGAGCTCGCGCAGCTTGGCGAAGAGGACCGTGACGTCGATCTTGCGCGACTCGACCTTCAGCTTCGTCTGCTGGGTCCGGCTCAAGTCGAGGATGTCGTTGAGCATCAGCAGCATAAAGTCCGTCGCCGAGCCCGCGTTCGTGACCAGGCTCGCGTACTCGTTCTCGCTGATGAGGCCGTGCTGTTGAATGAGCTCGAGCGTGCCCTGGATCGACGTCAGCGGCGCCTTGAGATCGTGGACGATCATGTCGGTCATATCCTGGCGCGCGCGGTTGATCAGTTCGAGCTCGTAGTTGCGCTTCTGCAGGTCGTCCTGCGACTTCTTGACTTGCAGGTGCACCTTCACCCGCGCGAGCAGTTCCTCGACGGCGAACGGCTTGGACACGTAGTCCTGCGCGCCGCTCTGGAAGCACTCGAGGCGCGTCTTCATGTCCTCGCGCGCGGTGAGGAACAGGATCGGCGGCGGCGCCGCGCCCGGCAGCTTCTGCCACTCGCGCATGAGCTCGAGGCCGTTGCCGTCGGGCAGGCCGATGTCGAGCACCGCGAGGTCCGGGCGCCGGCCCACGTACAGCCGGCGCGCCTCCACGGCGGTCGCGCACGTCTGCACCTCGAAGCCAACGCTCTCCAGCGCCGTCTTGCAGTAGCCGCGGATGCCGTCGTCGTCCTCGACCACGAGGATCAGATGGGCCATGCCCGCAGTTTAGACCGCGAAGTCCGTCCGCGCAAGGCCGGGGCGCGTCAGGATGCGGCGGGGACCGGCAAGACGAAGAAAAAGCGCGCGCCCTTGGGCGCGGCGTCGCCGACCGCGATGGTCCCGCCGTGTCGCAGGATCACCTTCTCGCAGAGAGCGAGACCGAGGCCGACGTTGCCGACGTGCCTTTTGACGTCTCTTTGGAAAAACTTGCGGAACACGTCCGCGCGGGCCTCCGCGGGCACGCCCGGACCCGAGTCGCAAACTTCCACCAGGACGCCCGCTCCCTCCGCGTGCACGCCGATCGCGATCAGGCCGCCGGACGGCGTGTGCTCGACCGCGTTGTGCACCAAGTTGTCGAGCACGCGGCGCAGCAACGCGGGATCGCCGCGGACGGCGGGGGGAGGCGAATCCGGCAGCCTCAGCTCGAGGCGCTGCTTGCGTCCCGCGACGACCAGGTCGAAGTCCTTCGCGCACGCGCGCGCGAGCGCGTCGAGAGCGACCGGTTCCTCGCGCGAGAGCTCGCCGGACTCCTCGAGCTTCGCGATCTGCAGGACGTCCTCGACCATCCGCTGGAGGCGCGCGGTCGAGAGCTCGATGAGCTCGTAGGTGCGCTCGTGGTCGCGCTTGCCGTCCTCGCCGCGCGGCGCGATGTCGCCGAGCAGAGAGATCCCGGAGCGGATCACGGTCAGCGGGGTCTTCAGGTCGTGCACGAGCATGGCGGAGAGCTCGCGCTTCTCGGCCTCCAGGCGCCTTCGCGCCTGGGTCTCGGACTTGAGGCTCGCACCCATGCGGTTGAACGCGGAGACGAGCCGGCCGACCTCCGCGCCGTCGAAGCCGCCCGCGCCGAGAGGTCGGAAGCGCTCGGGCGCCGCCGAGAGAGTCTCGATGCGCGCGACGACGCGCTCGATGCGGTCGCCGGCGAACAGCCCTATCAACCACGCCGAGAGCGCGAGAGCCAGGGACGCGGTCACGCCCGCCTGCACGCCCTCCGCCGCGATCGCGCGCAAGCGCGCCTCGAGCGCCAGAGTGCGGAAGCCCACCTGCACGAGGCCGCGCCCGCGGCCCGGGCCCAGGTCGACCGGCGCCTCCACGTCATAGATCCCGTCGGAGATTTCCGAAGGCGCGCGCCCCGGATGGGGCTCGCGCGAAAGGAGCGCGGGATCGTCGGAGCGGTCGACGAGGCGGCGGCCGCGGCGGTCGCGGACGACGACGGTCGCGACGTCGGCGAGCTTCACCAGGCCGCCGAGGTCGCGGCGCAGCTCGATGAAGCGTCCTTGGCGCGCCTGCGATTGCACGAGCGCGCGCACCGCCTCGAGCGTGACCGCGCCCAGACGCTCGGTCTGCGCGTAGGCCTCGCGGCGCGCGACGCGCACGTGGCGCACGACCAGGCCGCCGGTGATGAGGACCCCGAACAGCGCGAAGACGAGGGCGAGCGAGTAGCTGAGTCGCATGGGGGGAAGCCTGGTCCATTCTATGTTTTTCATATATACTGCGCGCATGCCCCAAACGCCGCAGAACCCGGCGCCCCCGCCGGCCGCCTCCGCTGCGCCGACGGCGCCCGGCACCGCGGACCTCTTCGAGCTGTCGTTGCACGCGCTGCTCCGTCCGCGCGCGTCTTTCGCGGCCGCGGCGACCCGTCCCGCGCCGTCCTTCACGGCGTCGACGAGCCTCGCTCTGATCTACGGCGCGGCCGCGATCGCGATCAACCTCGTCCATACCGCGATCGCGAACCCGCATTTCCTGGAACGCTTCTCTGCGCCCACCATCGGCGTGATGTCCGCGGCGGCGCTGGGCGTCTACACGAGTCTGTGGCTCGTCGCGGCCGTCGGCCTGTACGCGGTCGCCCGGCTCTTCGGCGGCGTCGGCGAGTTCGACCGCGGCATGCAGGGCGCGACGGCTCTCGGCGTCGTCGCGCCGATCCTCGCGGTGTGCAACCCTTTGCCCTACGGCTGCTGGCTGGCGCCCGCGCTCCTGTTCGGCTGGCTCGCGGCCGGCGCGTTCGAGGGACTGTTCGCGGCGTCCGCGGCGCCCTCGCGCGTGCTCGGCGGCCTTCTCGCGGCCGCGGGGCTCGCCGGACTCGCGGGCGCGCGCGCCCTCTCCGAACGCGCGCCGCAGATCGAGTCGGCGGCTCTCCTCGCGACGCAGGCCGCGCAAGTCGACACGCAGCTCGCGAACGCGATTCAGGCCGTGCCCGTGCCCGTGCCCGTGCCCGCGTCCGGCGGCGCGCCTTCTTCTCCCGCGCCGATGCCCGCGTCCGGCCTCGATCTCCTGCGCGCGCCCGACGACGGCGGCTCGACCGACGCCGCCGCGCCCGCGCCGGGCTCCGTCGCGGCGCAATCCGCGCAGGGCGCCGTCGCCCTGCAGCAGGCGCAGGGCCTGCGGAACGCGACCGTGGGCATGCTCGACGCGTTCACGCCGATCCTCAACGATCCGAAGACCACCGGCCGCATGAACGCCGCGCAGAAGAAGCAGTTCGCGCAGCTCAGCAAGATGATCACGGACCTGCGCGCCCAGCTGGCCTCCAACAAGCCGCTGAGCGACGACGAGGTGCGCCGTCAGATGGCCGAGGTCCAAAAGACCGCCGTGAGCTTCATGATGGCGCAGGCCGTTTCGAACCAGGCGCCCGCGGCGGCTCCCGCGCCGGCGCCGCGCCTGAAGCCGACGACGCAGACGAACCCATGAGCCTCGACGGCAAAGTCGCGCTGGTGACGGGAGCGGCCAAGCGCGTGGGACGCACGATCGCGCTGGCGTTCGCGGCGAAGGGCGCGCGCGTCGCGGTGCACTATCACACGTCGGTCGCGGACGCGCGGCGCGTCGCCGCGGCGGTGAAGTCCCTGTCGGGCGCCGACGCCGACGTCTTCCGCGCCGACCTCGGCGATCCCGGCGCGCCCGCCAAGCTCGCCGACGCCGTCGCGCGCCGCTTCGGGCGCATCGACGTGCTCGTGAACTCGGCCTCGCTCTACGACAAGACCCCGTTCGCCGCCGCGACGCCGGACGACTGGGACCGGCAGATGGCCGTGAACGCGCGCGCGCCGTTCTTCCTCGCGCAGGCCTGCGCGCCGTGGTTGAGGAAGTCCGGCGAGGGCTGCGTCATCAACGTCGCCGACTGGTCCGCGCACCGGCCGTACGCCGACTACGCGCCGTACTGCGCGTCGAAAGCGGCGCTGCTCTGCGTGAACAAGTCGCTCGCGAAGGCGCTGGCGCCCGACGTCCGCGTCAACGCCGTCCTGCCCGGACCCGTGCTGCTGCCCGAGGGCATGGGGGAGGCCGAGCGGCGCAAGATCGCGGACGCGACCTTGCTCAAGCGGCTGGGCTCCCCGGAGGCCATCGCGCGCGCGTGCCTCTTTCTGGCGGACTCGGCCGACTACACGACCGGCGCGGAGCTGACCGTGGACGGCGGGCGCTTCGTCGCCTGACGCGCGCGCGTCAGATCACGTACGGAATCAGCGCTTTGACCTCGCGGCGATAGCGCGCGTACTCCGCGTCGAAGCGCGTGGCGAGAGCCGCCTCCTCGCGGCGGCTCTTGAACAGGAACGCGGCGAAGGCGACGGCGAGCGCCAGAAGGCCGCGGATCTCGCCCAACGCGACCGCCGCGCCGAGGAAGCCCCCGAGCATGCCGGTGTAGATCGGATGGCGCGCGAGCGCGTACGGCCCGACGCGGATCAGGCGGTGACCCTCCTTCAATTGGACCTCCGCGCTCCAGTTGCGGCCGAGCACCGCGCGCGCCCAGACCGCGAAGCCCAGGCCGGCCGCGGTGACGAGCACGCCGACCCAGGCGACGGCGGCGGACTCCGGCAGAAAGCGCGCGCTCAAGCGCCCGAAGCGCGCGGGATCCGCGCTGAGCAGGACCACGGCCGCGGCGAGCGGCAGTCCGTGGGAGAGACGCTGAAGGCGCGACTCGCGCCAATCGGGCCGCGCGGCGCCGCGGGCCGCGACGATCCAGATGAAGAGCCACGCCGCCCACAGCGCGATCTCGGCGAGTCCGGGTCCGCTCATGAGCATCATTGTAGCCGACTGTTGTACGATACGCACGAGACCGCCCCTTGAAGAACTTCCGACTGCTCCCGCTTCTCGCCGCCGCCGCGCTCTGCGGCTGCGCGACGATGTCGTCGAAGGGCGCCGGCTCGTGGGGACGCGAGTACTCGGGCGTGCGCTGTGTGGGCACCGAGGACTACTGGGCCGGCCTCGCGACCGCGCTGCGCGGCACGCAGGCGATCTACACGGGAGTCGACTATCTGTTCTCCGCGGTCATGGACACGGCCCTCCTGCCCTTCGACCTGATCGTCGACGGCGTCGATCACCTCTCGAACGGCAAGAACGTCAACCCGCCGCCGCTGTGCAACGACAACACGCGGCCCGCGACCGACGGCTAGCGCGCCGGCCGCACCTGGATCTCGGGCACGCGCGTCTCGAAGCGGGCGCCCTTGAGCATCTTCTCCCACATCTTCGGGTCCGCCCAGTCGGCCTTCACCGCGGGAGAGAAGACCACGCGCGAGAGGTCGATGGCGCCCATGAGCCCGCTGTCCGCGTCGGCCTCGAACGCCTGCGCGCAGCCGGTCTCGGTCTCGTGCAGGATCACCGAGTGCACGCGCGCGGCCTCGTCGCCGTTCGCGCGCTCGGTGTTCGCGAGCAAAGCGCGCGCGCCGACGAAGATCACGCGCGAGAGCTGCTCGGCCGTCGGCGATACGGGAAAACGAATCCAGCGCCGCGAGTGCTTCTCGATGGAGCGCCGAAAATCCGCGGACTCCTTTTCCCAGAACAGCGTCGCGTGGTCGAAGCCGTCGAGGAAATCGCGCACGTGCCTCTTCAGCAGGCCGAAATCGTAGACCATCTGGCCGCGGTCCAGCCGGTCGGCCGACAGCAGAAGCTCGCAGCGGAAGCTGTGCCCGTGCAGAGAGTACTTGCAGCGGTCCGACGAGCAGTTGCGCACGATGTGCGCCGCCTCGAAGCGGTACAGCTTGCGGATGATCATCGCTCCCTCCGAATCTCCACGTACACCTCGCGGGTCTTGGGCATCACCGCCGGCGTCTTGCGCACCCGCACCGTCGCGGCGCGCGCCGCGGGCGCCGCCTTCAGCGCCGCCGCGGCGGACGTCTCCGCCAAAGTCTCGATGAGCGCGCGCTCGCCGGCTTCCGCCTGCGCGCGCACCGCCTTCTCCACGGCCCAATAATCCGCCGCGAGGCGGAAGTCGTCGCGCTCGGCCGCGGCCTTCGCGTCGACTTCGAGCCCCACGTCGATCCGAATCTTCTGGCGCCGCGCGCGCTCCGCTTTCGGCACGCCCACGCGGCAGCGGCACTCGATGCCGACCAGCCAGACCTCGTCGCGCTTCACGAAGACAGTCTATGAAATTAATAATATGGGCCGTGCCGATGCGAGCGCCGAGTTCCGCCGCGAAGAGGGGCCGTCTCGCGTCGGCGGCCGCGCGCCTGGCTCTGGCCGCGCTCGCGGTCGCGGCCGCGGTGCTGATTGCGGAGGGGGCCCTCGCCGCGTTCCACGTCCGGACGGATTGGCGCTACTGCAGCGGCTGGGCCGTGGACGACATGGACTGCCGCTACGCGCTGAAACCCGGGGTCTTCGACAACGACGGCGCGGGCACGTACCGCGTGAACGCGCTCGGCACGCGCGGGCCGGAGCCCGACGAGCCGTCCGCACTTTGCCTGGGCGACTCGTGCACCTTCGGCGTGCGGATCCAGGAGGAATCGATCTTCCCGTCGCTCCTGGACCCGCGCCCCGGCGCGGTCGTCAACGCGGGGATTCCGGGCTACAACGCGTTTCTCGGGCTGCAGTGGCTGGAGCGCTCGCGCTTTCTCGAGCGCCGGCCGAAGCTGGTGACTCTCTACTACGGCTGGAACGATCAACGCCTCGCCGCCGCGCCCGAGCGCGTTTTCTTCTATCTGCGCCGACTCTCGCGCTACTCGCGCGTCGCCGGAGTCCTGCTGCGGGGGGAGACGAGCCTCTGGAGCGACGAGCCGCAGTGGACGCGGCTGCGCTGGTGCCGGACGGTCCCGCTCTTCGAGTTCAAGCACGACCTCCGACGCATGATCGCCGAGATTCGAGCCGCCGGCGCCCAGCCGGTCCTCGTCACGGCCGCCGTGGAGCCCCGCTTTTACTCGGCCGGCGACGCGGCGCGCATGCTCCGCGATCACGACGCCTACGCCGGCGCGGTCCGCCAGGTCGCGCGCGAGACGGGCGCCGGTCTGGTCGACTTCGACGCCGTCATGAAGTCCCGCGCCGCGGCGAGCCCGGACGAGTACTTCATCGATCACGTGCACCTGAGCGCGCGCGGGCACCGCGCGCTCGCCGATTTGCTCCTGCCGTGGGTGCGCTGCGCGCAGAGCGGCACGTGCGCGAAGGCGGGGACCTGACGCGCGGTCAGCGGTTATAATTGAGAAAAAAGCGGAGGACGCCATGGAATCGATGAAAGGGAAGGTCTGCCTGGTGACGGGCGCGACGAGCGGGATCGGCTACGAGGCGGCGCTCGAACTCGCGCGCCGCGGGGCGAAGGTCGTGCTCACGGCGCGCGACCAAGCGCGCGGGGAGAAATCGCGCGAGGCTCTTCGCGCGGCCGTTGCGGGCGCGGACGTGGAACTGCTGGCCTGCGACCTCGCCGACCTCCGGTCCGTGCGCGCCGCGGCCGCGGAGTTCAAAACGCGCCACGACCGCCTGCACGTCCTGCTCAACAACGCGGGCGTCTGGCACACGACGCGCAAGACGACCAAGGACGGCCTGGAGGAGACGTTCGGGGCGAACCACCTCGGACCGTTCGTGCTCACCAATCTCCTCGTCGACGTGCTGAAGGCCTCCGCGCCGGCGCGCGTGGTGAACGTCAGCTCCGCTCTCCACTACCGCGGCCGCATGAACTGGGACGACCTGCAGATGGAGAAGAATTACGACGGCACGGCCGCGTACTCGAATTCGAAGCTGGCCAACGTGCTGTTCACGCGCGCGCTCGCCAAGCGCCTGGAGGGCTCGCGCGTCACCGTCAACGCGGTCCATCCCGGCGTGATCGCGACCAGCCTCTCGCGCGAAATGCCGAAGTTCGTTCGCGTCTTCCTGCCCTATGTGCTGTCGACGCCGCAAAAGGGCGCGCGCCCGCTCGTGCGCCTGTCCGCCGACGCGGACGTGGACGGCGTCACCGGCCGCTACTTCGACAAGCTGAAGGAAAAGAAGGCCTCCGCCGCCGCGCTCGACGACGCGGCCGCCGAGCGGCTCTGGAAGGTCAGCGAGGAGCTCGCGGCCGCGCGCGGCTAGGAAATTTTTTCGGGGGCCGCATCGTTGACTCTCCATGAAGATTCGGCCGGAATGACGCCGTAAACCTGGGCGAGGCCTTCCATGCGTCCCGCCTCATGGAGACGGTCCACTCTGTCGACGAATCGCCCTCGAAACGGTCGGCCGCCAAACCCAAATTGTTATAATCCGGTCATGGCTATCGAAGAGAGAAAAGTCGTCATCATCGGCTCCGGTTCGGCGGCGTATACCGCCGCCATCTACGCGGCGCGCGCGAGCCTCAACCCGCTCGTGTTCGGCGGCGTCTCGATGGGCGGCCAGTTGATGATCACCTCGGACGTGGAAAATTTTCCGGGCTTCGCGGAGCCGATCACCGGCCCCGAGCTCATGGAGCGCATGCAGAAGCAGGTCGAGCGGCTCGGCGTGAAGATCGTCCGCGAGTACGTCTCGAAAGTGGACCTGTCCAAGCGGCCCTTCTTCGTGGAAACGACCGAAGGAACGCAGGCGTCCGCGCAGGCGCTGATCATCGCCACGGGAGCCAACGCGAAGTGGCTCGGCATCGAGTCCGAGAAGAAGCTCATGGGCCACGGCGTGTCCGCGTGCGCGACGTGCGACGGCTTCTTCTTCAAGAATAAGGAAGTCATCGTCGTCGGCGGCGGCGACACGGCGATGGAGGAGGCGAACTTCCTGACCAAGTTCGCCACCAAGGTGACCGTCGTGCACCGCCGCGACTCCTTGCGCGCCTCGAAGATCATGGCCGAGCGCGCGCAGAAGAACCCGAAGATCTCCTTCGTCTGGGACTCGGCGATCGAAGAAGTGACCGGCAACGGCCACGTCGACGGCGTCAGGCTCAAGAATCTCAAGACCGGCGCGCTGACGCCGATGAAGTGCGACGGCGTTTTCGTCGCGATCGGCCACGAGCCGACGGTGAAGTTCCTCGGCGGCCAGCTCAAGCTCGACGAGAACGGGTACGTGATCGCCGACGACCGCACGCGCACGTCCGTGGAAGGCGTGTTCGCGGCCGGCGACGTCATGGACCACCGCTACCGCCAGGCGATCACCGCCGCGGGCAACGGCTGCAAGGCCGCGCTCGAGGCCGAGCGCTGGCTCGCCGACATGGGCGTCCACTAAGGCCCTATGGCCACGGCCGAGCGCCGCGCCCTTCCGCCCTGGCTGAAGGTCTCGCTGCCCGTCGGCCCGAACGTCGCGCGCCTGAAAGAAGCGTCGCGCTCGCGCGGCCTCGCCACCGTCTGCGAAGAAGCCCGCTGCCCGAACCTGGCCGAGTGCTGGGGCGGGGGAACGGCGACTTTTATGGTCATGGGCGACACCTGTACCCGTGGTTGTCGTTTTTGTTCCGTCGGCACCGCGCTGAAGCCGCCGCCCCCCGACCCTGAAGAGCCGTCGAAACTGGCTCTGACGTTGAAAGAGATGGCGGTCGAGTACGCCGTGCTCACCACGGTGTGTCGTGATGACTTGCCGGATCAGGGCGCCTCTCACCTGGCGGCGTGCATCCGCGCGGTTAAATCCGTTTGCCCCGGCATGAAGTTGGAAATGCTGCTCCAAGACTTCCGCGGCGACAAAAAGCTTCTGGAAACCGTGCTCGATTCCGGCCCGGACGTCGTCGCGCATAACGTCGAATGCGTGGAGCGCTTGACGTCGTCCGTGCGCGACGCGAAGGCGGGCTACCGCCAGTCCCTCGACGTTTTGGCGCGCGCGAAGAAGTATTTACCGAAGACGCCGACGAAAACGTCGCTCATGTTGGGTCTCGGCGAGACCGAATCCGAACTCATCCGATCATTCAAAGATATCCGTTCCGTCGGCGTCGACATATTGACCCTCGGTCAATATCTCAAGCCCACCGGCTCGCGCCACCATCTGCCCGTCGACCGCTTCCTCCCGCCGGAGGAGTTCGACCGCCTCGGCGAGCTCGCGCGCGAAAATGGTTTTCTGTACGTGGCCTCCGGCCCTTTCGTGCGCTCGTCTTATCGCGCCGCGGAGCTGTTCTTGAAGGGCCACCTGGAGAAGAAGAGTGCCGCTTAAGACCGTCGCCGCTTTCGAAGTCCAGCGCCTGGAGATCCTGTCCCCGGACGGGAGCGTCGACGCGAAGCTCATGCCGAAGGTCTCCAACGACCTCCTGCTCGAAATGTACCGGCTCATGTTCCAGATTCGCGCCTTCGACGAGCGCGCGATCCTTCTCCAGCGCTCCGGCCGTCTCGGCACCTACCCGATGATCACCGGCCAGGAGGCCACGCAGTGCGTGCCGCCGCTGTGCTTGAAGCCGACCGACTGGGCGGTGCCCACCTACCGCGGCGGCGGCGTGTACTTCGCGCGCGGCATGCAGATGCGCTACGCGCTGCTCTACTGGGCCGGCGACGACCGCGGCACGCGCTTCCCCGACGGCAACAACGACATGATTTTCTCGATCCCGGTCGGCACGCACCTGACCCAGGTCGCGGGCCTGGCGTGGGGGGAGAAGTTCAAGAAGAAGGGCGGCGTCGCGCTGACCTACTGCGGCGACGGCACTTCGTCGAAGGGCGACCTCCACGAGGCGCTGACCTTCGCGGGCCAGTTCAAGCTCCCCGCGATCTACGTCATCGAGAACAACGGCTGGGCGATCTCGGTGCCGCGCTCCCGCCAGTCCGCGAGCCAGACGCTGGCGCAGAAGGCGTGGGGCTACGGTGTCGCGGGCATTCAGGTGGACGGCAACGACGCGCTCGCCGTTTATTCGGCAACGGCCGCTGCCGTCGCGAGGGCCAGGTCAGGCGGCGGCGCGACGCTCATCGAATGCGAGACGTACCGCATGAGCCATCACACGACGGCCGACGACGCGACGCGCTATCGCTCCGACAAGGACGTCGAGGCCTGGAAGAAGAAGGATCCTATTTCGCGCTTCAAAAAGTTCCTGACAGCGAAGAAGCTTTGGGACGACAAGAAAGAGAAAGAATTAACCACGAAGACGCGAAGCTGGATCGACGCAGAAGTGAAGGCGTATGAAGAAACGCCGATGCCCAATCCGCTCGACATGTTCGCGAACAATTACGAGCGTGCGACGCGGCCTCTGGTCGAGCAGCGCGCCCAATTGGAAGAACTGCTGAAGTTCAAAGGCGGCGCGAAGATCTTGACCGAATTGCCTCCGACGGAAGGGAGGTTCCCGTGAGCGCCGCGGCGGCGACGAAGACGCGCACGCTGAACCTCGTGACCGCGGTCAACGAGGCGCTCGACCTGGCGCTCGCCGCCGACGAGCGCGTGATGATTTTGGGCGAGGACGTGGGCCGCAACGGAGGAGTGTTCCGCGCGACCGACGGCCTGTGGAAAAAATACGGGGACGAGCGCGTCGTCGACACGCCGCTCGCCGAGATCGGCATCATGGGCTCGGCCATCGGTCTGGCCGTCAACGGCATGAAGCCGATCGCGGAGATCCAGTTCGACGGCTTCATGCCGTCCGTGTTCGACCAGGTCGTCTGCCACCTCGGCCGCATCCGCAGCCGCTCGCGCGGCCGGCTCACGGTGCCGCTGATCCTGCGCGCGCCGCACGGCGGCCTCATCCACGCGCCCGAGCATCACTCCGAAAGCCCCGAGGCCTACTTCTGCCACACGCCCGGCATCCAGGTCGTGATTCCGTCGACTCCCTACGACGCGAAAGGTCTCCTCCTCGCGGCGATCGAGTCGCCGGATCCCGTCGTGTTCTTCGAGCCCAAGCTCCTGTACCGCTCCGCCGTCGGAGAAGTGCCCGCCGGTCATTACACGGTGCCCATCGGCAAGGCGCGCCTCGTTCAGGAAGGCAACGACCTCACGATCCTGACCTGGGGCGCCATGACGGTGACGGCGCAGAAGGCCGCGGCGACGCTCGCCGCCGAGGACGGGGCGTCGATCGAGATTCTCGACCTGCGCACTCTGGCTCCGCTGGACTTGGACGCGATTCTGGCCTCGGTCGGAAAGACCGGCCGCTGCGTGATCGCGCACGAGGCGCCGAACACGGGCTCGTGGGCCGCGGAGCTCTCCGCGCTGATCGCGGAGCGCGGACTCCTCAAACTGCTCGCGCCCGTCGAGCGCGTCGGCGGCTGGGACATCCGCATGCCGCTTTTTCGCTTGGAGCAGTACTACATCCCGGACGCGGACCGCGTCGTGCTCGCGGCGCGCAAGGCGCTGAACTTTTAAAGAGAGAACCCCTATGAACTTCGAATTCAAGCTGCCCGACATCGGCGAAGGTCTCGTGGAAGGCGAGATCGTGAAGTGGTTCGTGAAGGAGGGCGACGTCGTGGCCGAGCACCAGCCGATCGCTTCCGTGCTGACCGACAAGGCCGAGGTCGAGATCCCCAGCCCGAAGTCCGGCAAGATCGTGAAGCTTTTCGGCAAGCCCGGCGAGAAGATCAAGGTGCACGCGCCGCTCGCGACGTTCGAGCTCGCGGGCAGCGGCGGCGGCTCCGGTCCCGCCGCGGCCGCTGCGGCCCCCGCGTCGAAGACCGGCGCGAAGCCCGCGCCAGCGCCGAAGCCGGCCCCCGCCGCGAAGTCCGCCGTCGCGGTCGCCACGCCGCCGGCCGCGGGCGGACAGTTCGTTTTCGTGCTTCCCGACATCGGCGAGGGACTCGTCGAGGGCGAGCTCGTGAAATGGCACGTGAAGGCCGGGGACTCCGTGACGGAGAACCAGGCGATCGCGGCGGTGCTCACCGACAAGGCCGAGGTCGAAATCCCGTCGCCCAAGACGGGCCAGATCGCGGTCCTGCACGCGAAGCCCGGAGAGAAGGTGAAGGTCCATTCTCCGCTGGTGACGTTCTCCGGCGTGGCGGGCGCCAGCGCCGCTCCCGCGAAGGCGACGGCGGTCGTCGAGGCCGCCGCTCCGGCGGCGGCCGCGTCGACGCGCGCCGCCGTACGGCAAACCGATGTCTTGGCGACGCCGTACGTGCGACAGATGGCGAAAGACAAGGGCATCGACATCACGCGGGTCCCGGGAACCGGACCGCAGGGCCGCGTTCTCGAGAACGACGTCAAGAATTTCAACGGGAGCAACGGCGCTCCCGCGGCGGCGAAGATCAACGCGACGCCGGCCGTGCGCGCGCTGGCCGCCTACTTCGGCGTCGACATCGCGAAGCTCAAGGGCACGGGCCCCGGCGGCCGCGTCGTCGAGGGCGACGTCCGCCTCGCCGCTCCGAAAGCGGATCGCCGCAAAGCGGACGAGAACGCCGCACCCGCCGCGGGACCGCTCACGTTCACGCCGGCGAAGGCCGCGTCGCAGGGCGAGGAGAAGATCCCTTTCGTCGGCATCCGCCGCAAGATCGCCGACCGCATGCAGTTCTCCAAGCGCACGGTCGCGCACGTCACGCACATGGACGAGTGCGACATGACCGCGGTGCTGGCCCTGCGCGAGGAGTTAAAGGCAACCGCGGCCGTACGCGGCGTGAAGTTGACCTTCCTGCCTTTCATCATCAAGGCGCTGACGAAGACCTTGGCCGAATTCCCCGGCTTCAACTCCTCGTTGAACGAGGAGGCGGGCGAGATCATCCAGAAGCGCTACTACAACATCGGCGTCGCGGTGGCGGCGCCGCAGGGCCTCGTGGTGCCGAACATCAAGGGCGCCGACGGCATGGATCTGTTCGGCCTCGCGGCCGCGGTCACGGCGCTGGCCGAAAAGGTCCGCGCCAACAAGATCGAAGTGGCGGCGCTGCAGGGTGGAACGTTCACGATCACGAACATCGGCCCCATCGGCGGCCTGTTCGCGACTCCGATCGTCAACCATCCCGAAGTCGCGATCCTGGGCCTCATGAAGCTGCAGAAGCGGCCCGTGGTGCGCGACGGCGGCATCGCGATCCGCGACATGATGAATTTGGTCCTTTCGTTCGATCACCGAGTCGTGGACGGCGCCGACGCGGCGCAGTTCATGAATACGATGATTAAGCATCTCGAGAACCCGCGCACTCTCCTCTAAGGGGCTACCATGTCCATTAAGACTGACGTCCTCATCATCGGCGGCGGCCCCGGCGGCTACGTCGCGGCCATCAAGCTGGGCCAGCTCGGCAAGCGCTCGGTCGTCGTCGACCGCGACAAGCTCGGCGGCGAGTGCCTGAACTACGGCTGCATCCCGTCGAAGGCGCTGATCTCCGCCGCGGGCACCGCGTACAAGTCGAAGAAGGCCAAGGAGGCCGGCTTCGAGTCCTCCTCGCCCCAGCTCGACTGGGACAAGGTCGTCGCGTGGAAGGGCCAGATGATCGGCGGCTTCGTCAAGAACGTGGGCGTCTTGGTCAAAGGCAACAAGAGCGAGTTCGTCAACGGCTCCGCCAAGTTCACCAGCGCGCGCACCGCGCTGATCACGAGAGCCGACGGCTCGACCGAGACGGTCGAGTTCGACCAGGCGCTGATCGCGACCGGCTCCGAGCCGTTCGGCATTCCCGGCTTCGCGGTCGACGGCGTGAACGTCGTCGGCTCTAAAGAAGCGCTGGATCTCCAGCGCGCGCCCGACGCGCTCGCCGTCATCGGCGGCGGAGTGATCGGTCTCGAGATCGGGACCTTCTTCGCGAAATTGGGCACGAAGGTGACGGTCGTGGAATTCACCGACTCGATCCTGCCGGTCATCGAGCGCGACATGTCGGCGGTCGTCTCGCGCAATCTCGCCAAGCTCGGCGTGGATATTTGGCTCGGCTCGAAGGCAAAGTCTTGGGCGAAGAAGGGCAAGCGCCTGGAGCTGATCGTGGAAACGCCGGAAGGGGAGAAAAAAATCCCTTGCGACAAGATCCTGCTCGCCGTCGGCCGCACGCCGCGCAGCAGAGACTTGGGCCTCGAGAAGCTCGGCGTGGAAATCGACAAGCGCGGCCACATCGTCGTCGACACCGAAATGCTGTCCAGCGTGGACAACATCTACGCGATCGGCGACGTCGTGGGCCAGCCGTACCTCGCGCACAAGGCGAGCCGCGAGGGCATTCTTGCGGCGCAGTCCATCGCGGGGAAGCCGCTGGAGGCGCGCGGCGCGGTGCCGTGGGCCGTGTTCACGGACCCGGAGATCTCGTGGGTGGGACAGACCGAGGCCGAGGCGAAGGCCGCCGGAATCCAGACCGTCGTCGGCAAGTTCCCGTTCGCGGCCTCGGGCCGCGCGCAGGCCGTGCGCGAGACGGACGGCTTCTGCAAGGTCGTCGCCGACAAGACGGACGGCCGCATCCTCGGCGCCGGCTTCGTGGGCTCGAACGCCGCCGACCTCATCGGCGAGGCGTGCCTGGCGGTGTCGGTGGGCGTGACGCTCGAGCAGGTCGCGCGGACGATCCATCCGCACCCGACGTTGAACGAAGCGTTCGCGGAGGCGTGCGAGGTCGCTCTCGGCCACCCGATCCACGTCCTCAGCATCAAGCGCGAAGCGCCGGTCGTCGCCGCGTAACGCCGATGCTGGTTCGGGACCTCGGGCTCAAGGAGTACGTCGAGGTCTGGGACCTCCAGCGCAAGCTGGTTTTCGAGCGCGGGCAGGAGGACGCGCCGGACACGGTCCTTCTCTGCCAGCACCCGCCGGTGTACACGATCGGCCGCTCGTCGAAGCAGCCGATCCCGGAAGGACTTCCGTACCCCGTGCACAAGATCGAACGCGGGGGGGACATGACCTGGCACGGCCCCGGTCAGCTCGTCGGCTATCCCATCCTGAAGCTCGCGGACCTGGGACTCGGCGCGCGGTCGTATTTACACGCCCTCGAGGCCGTTTTAACGGAAGCGATCCGCCCGTTCGGCGTCGAGGCCGAGACCATCCGCGGCTTCACCGGCCTCTGGGTCGGAAAGCGCAAGCTCGCGTCCATCGGCGTGGCCGTGCGCGGCGGCGTGTCCTATCACGGCTTCGCGCTCAACGCGAACAACTCTCTCGCCGGCTTCAAGCTCATCCACCCGTGCCGCTTGGAGTCCGATTCCATGACGACCATGCACGCGTTGCTCGGCCGTCCCGTGGACGAGCACAAACTGACGAAGGCCGTCGCCGCCTGCCTGCTCGAGCATTTCGGTCGAATGCGTCAGCCATGACGAAGACCACGGCTTTCTCGTCCGCCGACGATTATCGCGGCGCGACGTTCGAGAAGATCGACGCGGCGGACCTGGCGCTCGACGCGCTGGAATTCGACTCGTGCGTGTTCCGCGAGTGCGTGCTTGCGCGCGCGGCCTTCAAGCGCTGGCTGATCGTCGACTGCCGCTTCGAGCGCTGCGACCTGACCGCGGCCAAGTTCACGGGCTCGCGGCTGCGCGGCGTCTCGTTCGCGAACTGCCGCGCCGGCGGCGTGAACTGGGCGGGGGCGACGTCGCTCGACGACGTTTCCTTCAATCACTGCGTGCTCGATCACGGAGTCTTCGCGGGGGCGAAGCTGCCGCGTTTTTCCGCGGTCGACTGCCGCCTGCGCGACGCGGACTTCGGCGACGCGGAGCTCGTCGGGGCGGATTTGACGCGCAGCGACCTGACGGCGTCCCGCTTCGCGCGCGCCGACATGTCCGGCGCCGACCTGCGCGGCGCGTTCGGCTACCGGATCGACGCGCGCGACACCAAGCTCAAGAAAGCGCGCTTCAGCCTGCCCGAGGCCGTCTCTTTGCTTTCCGGACTCGACGTGGTCGTGGAGGATATCGGATGAAGACCTATGTGATGATCGCCGTCCTGCTCGCCGCGACGCCGGCGCGCGCCGCATTCCGCGTTCCCGGGTACGAGCTCGTGTACTCTTACCCGGTCGAGACGACGCTGAACGAGCCCGACCTGCGGCTGGCGCAGGACGTCTGGCCGGAGATGTTCGACGCGGCGAAGACCGAGATCGATCTGGAAGAATTCTACGTGACGCCGTCCACGGGCGAGCCGCTGGAAGCGTCTTTGCAGGCGCTCGAGCGCGCGGCCAAGCGCGGGGTCAAGATCCGGGTTCTGTTAGAAGAAAAGTTCGAGAAGCAGTCCGCGGACGGCATCGCGCGCCTGAGGACCATCCCGGGCCTGGAACTGCGTCTGCTCGAATGGTCGAAAGTCCAGGGCGCCGGCATCATCCACGCAAAATTCTTCGTCGTGGATTCGACGCGCGCGTACGTGGGCAGCCAGAACTTCGACTGGCGGTCGCTCAAGCATATTCACGAAATGGGCCTGGCGATCGACGACGCGTCCGCGGTCGCGGGCGCGGCCGCGATCTTCGCGCACGACTGGGCGCTCGCGGATTCCTCGCAAGCGCCGACGCCGGACAACTTCGATCCGCCCTTGTTCGACCGGGGCGCGCGCTCGTACCTGGTCGCGAGCCCCTGGCGCTTCAACCCGTCCGGAGTGGGGGACTCGCAGTCGGAACTGGTGCAGTTGATCGGAGAAGCGCACACCGAGCTGCTGATCCAGAACATGGAGTACGCGCCGCTGAGCTTCGGCGAGCCCAAGCGCTACTACGCGGTCATCGACAACGCGCTGCGCGACGCCGCGGTGCGCGGCGTGAAGGTCAAACTGCTCGTCGCGGACTGGGCCATGCGCGGCGCCGCGATCCCGTTCATCCAAAGCCTCGCGCTGATCCCGGGCATCGAGATCCGCGTCATCACGATACCGCCGGCGAGCACGGGGCCTATTGCGTACGCGCGCGTCTGTCATTCCAAGTACATGGTCGTCGACGGCAAGAAGCTGTGGCTGGGCACCAGCAACTGGACCGGAGGCTACTTGGACGACTCGCGCAATCTCGAGCTCGTCGTGAAGGACGAGGCGCTCGCCGCGCGCGCGGCCGCGGTCCAGAAGCACCTCTGGGACTCGGCCTATTCGGCGCCGCTCCCGGCCCCGAAGGCCTATTCCCAGCCGGCGCGCTGACGCGGTAGAATTCCGGTCATGACCGCCGCCGAACTCGACCTCGAAGACGAAGAAGCCGCCCCGGCCGCCGCGCCCCAGCACTCGCCCGCGTTCCGCCGCCGCCGGTTCCTGAACTGGTTCCCGCTCGGCGTGACCTACGCGACTTTCTATATGGGGCGCTACAATTTGAACGTGGCGTCGAGCACGATCATGAAGAACTTCGACCTGACCAAGGCGCAGTTCGGCACCATCGCGACCGCCGGCTTTTGGACGTATGCGCTCGCGGTCATCTTCAACGGCCCGCTCGCCGACCGCTTCGGCGGCCGCCGCGCCATCCTTCTTGCCGCCGCCGGCACCGCGATCCTGAACCTGATCATCGGCCTGCTCTTCCTGTCCGGCTGGCAGACCAAGGTTCTCGTCGGCATGTCCTTGCTGTACGCGGTCAATCAATACTTCCAGTCCTTCGGCGCGCTGTCCATCGTGAAGGTCAACGCGCATTGGTTCCACGTGCGCGAGCGCGGCGTGTTCGGCGGCATCTTCGGCATCATGATCTCGTCGGGCTACTTCCTGGCGCTCACCATCGGCGGCTGGATCCTCGCCCATTTCGCCTGGTACTGGGTGTTCATCGTCCCGTCGATCTTGATCGCGCTCATGCTCGGCGTCGACTACTTCCTCGTCGCCGACACGCCTGCGGCCGCCGGCCAGCCGAACTTCGACACCGCGGACGCGACCAGCAAGTCCGCGGACAAGGACAAGCCCGTCGACCTCGCCTATCTGATCGCGCACGTGTTCCGCAACAAAGTGATCTTGACCCTCACCGCCGCGGAGTTCTGCACCGGCTTCGTGCGCCAAGGCCTCATGCTCTGGTTCGTGCCGTTCCTGAAGGAAGTCCACGGCGTGACCCCCGGCACTTGGCTGTTCTCCATCGCTACCGGCGGCGTGACCGTCGGCGGCATCGTCGGAGGCCTGCTGTGCGGCTGGCTCTCGGACAAGGTGTTCCAGAGCCGCCGCGCGCCCGTCGCGTTCATCTTCTACCTCGCGCAGATCGGCGCGCTGTTCGCGCTCGGCGCCACGCGCGAGCCCGCCGTCGCCTGCTTCCTGATCGGCTTCTGCTGCACGTGGATCTTCGGCGTGCACGGCATGCTCTCCGGCACCGCGTCCATGGACTTCGGCGGCACGAAGGCCGCGGGCACGGTCGCGGGCCTGCTCGACGGCGTGCAGTACCTCGCGTCCGGCCTCACCGGCGTGGTGCTCGGCGGGATGCTCGACAAGCACGGCTGGGGCATCTGGACCTACGCGATCATGCCGTTCTCGCTGATGGGCGCAATCCTGATGACCACGCTTTGGAACGCGACGCCGAAGAACACCACGGTCACGCTCGAGGCGTGAGCGCCGTCAAAACGCCGCTCGCCGCAGTCCTGGACGACGTCGCCGCCGCCCCCGGCGCGCTCGTCGTCTTCGACCTGGACGACACGCTGTTTTCCACGAACGACCGCCACCTGCGCATCCTGCGCGAGTACGCCGACCTCGTCGCGGCCCGCGCCCCGGAAGCGGCCGAACTGCTGCGCAAGATCGACCGCGAGCGCCTGCGCTATCAGATCGTGCAGACCGTCCAAGAAGCCGGCCTTTGCGACGCGGCCATGGTGAAGGATCTGCGCGACTTCTGGTTCGCGCGCTTTTTCCAGAATCAATATCTTCTGGAAGACACGCCCGTCCCCGGCGCCCCCGAATACTGCGCCCAAGTCGCGGCGCGCGGGGGGATAGTCGTTTATGTGACGGGCCGAGACGAGCGCATGCGCGAAGGAACGCAAAGCTCTTTCACGCAGCGCGGGTTTCCGGCGCCCGACGAAAAGTCGGTCCGTCTCTTGCTGAAGCCCCGCTTTGACACGCCGGACATCGCGTTCAAGACGGAAGTTCTTTCGCGATTGAAGGAGATGGGACGCGTGGCGGCGTCCTTCGAGAACGAACCGCTGCACATCAATTTATTCCGCGAGGCGTTCCCGCAGGGACGGCACTTCCTCCTCGAGACGAAACACTCGGGACGGCCCGCGCTCCTTCACCCCGACGTCCTGCGCATTCCCGACTTTCGGCTGTAACTGCACTCGCCGCGCCTTCAGAATTCGCGCGGCGAGTGAGGTTCGGAAAACCTTCTTCCGACGACGTTTGAGGAGGGCGCGCAGACGTCCGCGGCGGGATGTCATGCGAGGACGGCGTCATGTCCGTGATTCCGCCGTCAGCCGCCGAGCGTGGCCAAGCGGCGGTCGATCCGCCGCGGTCCCGCCGCGGACGTCTGCGCGCCCGCCCGACCTCGCGCTCTACTTCCCCAGCAGATCGCGCAGAAACTTCTTCTTGTCGGGGACGGCGTGGTAGGCGGCGACCTTCTCGAGCGGCGCCGAGAGCGTGATGAAAGTGCCGGCGTCGAAATAGACGCCGTGGCGGCTCAGCACCGCGAGCACGCGGTCCCGGTCCTTTTTCAGCAGGTCGAACAACGACGGGAGCGCCGCGCGGGCGGCTACGCGGCCGTGCTTTCTTTTCGCCATTCGAAGGGTCCTTTGGGGAAGTTCATCGCGAGCTTGACCGCGACGTCGACGTCGGAGGCCGACGCGGTGTTTTCGCAGACGACCAGCTCCGCCTCGGCGATCAACGCGGAGCGCAGAGCGTCCCATGCCGCGTCGCCGGAAGCGGCGCCGCCGGCGGACGGGACGAGAGCGTCGGCGTTCGAACCGGTTTTTTTGCCGTTGTCGTACAAGTAGAATCCCGCGCCCATTTTGCGGCCGGTCTCGCCGCGGTCGACGAGCGCCTGCTGGAGGGCGGGGGGCGCGAAGCGCTCCGGGCGGCCGAGCGCCGCGTGAATCGACTTGGTGATCGCGAGGTTGGTGTCGAGGCCGATCAGGTCCATGAGCTCGAAGGGACCCATCGGCACGCCGCCGCGCGCGCGGCAGGAGTCGTCGATCGCGGCGATGGACGCGCGGGGACCGCACAGCCGCTGGGACAGCACGTAGTACGGGCGCAGGACGCGGTTGACGATGAACCCGGGCACGTCCTTCACGTCCACGGGCGTGCGGCGCAGGCCGGCGAGGGCGAACTCCCAGACGCCGGAGAAGACCTCTGGGTCGGTGAACGGCGCGCGCACGAGCTCGACCAGCTTCATCGCGACCGGCGGATTGAAGAAGTGCATGCCCAGAGCGCGCTCGGGGCGCGAGACGCGCGCCATGACGTCCCCGACCGAAAGCGAGGAAGTGTTTGTGGCGAGCACCGCGTCCGGGACGAGCACGGAGAGGCGCTCGAACATTTCCTGCTTGAGCGCGAGGTCCTCGGGCACGGCTTCGACGATCAAATCCGCGCCGGCGAGGTCGCCGAGCGCGGGGGCGGGGGACACCGCGTGGTACGCGCGGTCCGCCTGCTGGGTGGAGAGGCGTCCTTTGAGCACCGCGACGTCGAGCGCGTCGCGCAGGCGCTTCGGCAGCGCCGCGAGCGCGGCGGGGAAAGGATCGTGGATTTTGACCGAGAAGCCCGATTGCGCGCAGAGCTGCGCGATGCCGACGCCCATCGTTCCCGCGCCGACGACGCCGACGCGCGCGATCACGCGGTCTTCTCCGTCGCGACGAGCGGCGCGCCGCACAGAAGCACGTACGCGAGCGCCTGGCGCGCCCACGCGACGAGCGTCAACATGGAGCCGCCGACGCGGCCGCCGGAGAGCGACGCCAGGCTCCCTGCGCCGCGCGCGAGCAGCCAGTCGCCGGCGACGGCCGCCGCGATCCAAGCCGCCGCGGCCGCGGGCCGGCGCGCCGCTGCGCGCGCGCCTGTGAGCAGCGCCCCGAAAAGCTCGGGATGGCGCGGCACGCTCGGCAGGCCGAGAGCGAGCATGAGCAGCCACGTCATGCCCGCGAGTTCCAGCGCGAACGAGAACAGCGACGAGAGCCGCAGCCACAGGGAGAGGCGATCGCTCGCGTGGGCGAACATGAGCGCGTCGAAACGCTCGGACGCGAAGGCGCCGCACGACGAAGACAAAAGCAGCGCGACGAGCACGTAGCAGAAGGTCATCACCGAATCGTCGAGACCGCGCTGCGCCCGCCAGCCGAGACGTCGGCGGCAGCCCAGCGCGAACGCGCTCAGCGCGGCGGCGGAGCACAGCAAGGGCCAGGTCCGCGAGGCGGCCGCGGCCAGGCCGGGTCCGGAGAGAGGCCCGGGCAGCAGCTTTGCGGCCGCGACCGGCACGACGGCGGCGGCGAGCAGCCACGGCGCTCGCGCGACCGTCCGCGCGGCGGTCCACGCGTCGGCGAACGCGCGCCGGGCTTCGGGCCACGCGCCTCTCATCGCGCCTCGACGGCGGCCTGCAGGGGGAGCGCCACGCAGGCGGCGAGCGCGGCCCCGGCCGCGAGCGCGTCCGCGGCGAAAGCGAAGGCGGTGAAGAAAGAAACGCCGGCGGCGGCGCCGGAGAGCGCGCCGAGCGCGAACGACGCGGCCTCCTGCGCGATCCAGGCGCCGAGGATCATGACCGCGGCGAACCCGAGGTGAGCGGCGAGAAGGCGCGCGCCGTCGCGCAGGGCGCCGAGCGCGCCGCGCTCGCGGTTCCAGAGCCCGATCGCGAAGCTCGCCCAGACCGTCGCCAGGCCCGAGGCGAGCTTCGCCGCGACGATCGTCGCGAAGAGCGGCCCGCGCAGGCCGGCGGGATCGCTCCCGCGCATCGCGACGGTGAAGAACGCCGCCGCCGCCACGCCGACCGCGCCGAGCACGAGGACCGGCAGGAGGAAGAACGCGAGCGCCGTCCGCAAGCGGCGCCAGTCGGGCCGCCCGGCCTCGGCGAGCCAGAGCTCCGCGCACGCGACGCAGGCCGCGATCGAGGCGAGCGAGCCGACGATCGAGCTCTCGACCGTGCCTGCGCCGTCGCCGAAAGCGCGCTCGAGCGCAAGCGTCGTCGCGACGGCCAGCGGCGGCGCCAGCAGAAGCGGACGCGCGAGCGCATGCCCAAACGCCGCGCGCAGAAGGCCGGCGTCAGCCCGGGATGAAGGGCTCATCGCTCATTTTCGAGGCCACGGGCGACCACGCCGGGACCTTGAGGCCGAACTTGGCCGCCTTGTCCTTGATGTCGGCGGCGAACGCCTGGCGGACCTCGTCGTTGTCGCGCTTCTTGAGCCCGTACTTGCGATAGAGGGCGTTCTTCGGAGAATTCGCGCGGCCGAAAATGTTCATCGTGCGCGGGTACCAGCGCTCGAACGCCTTCTGCACGTCGTCGTGCGTCTTGTCGTTCTCGGACAGCTTCTTCGTCCATTGGTCGCCGTGAGCCATGTGCATCTCCTCCTCCTTGAAGATGCCCTCCATGCCGTCGCACCACGGCTTGTACGAGCAGTCGAGGCTGTCCTCGAGCTGGTGGCCGGCGCCGCGGTCCATGCAGAAGTTGAACATGATGAAGTCCGACCACTGCTCGATCGGGTAGTAGAAGATGTTGACGCGCTTGTCGTCGGCGGCGCGGAGCGTTCCGATGTCGCCGGCGTCGACGCGCAGGTTGAAGTTGTGGCTCTTGTAGTACGCGTCCACGTCCACGCCCAGGCCCTCGAGCAGGCGGTACATCACCCGCGCGTGGCGGACCTCGTCCTTCACGATCTGCGCGACCTGCAGGGTTTCCTTGATATCCGGGGATTTCTGGATCCAGGGCACGTAGCCGAACGCGCCGGCGAGCTCGGAGTCCGCCTGCATCATCATGAGGTTCGTCAGGTGCTCGCGGTACTCGTCGGACATCTCCTCGACGGTCTCGATCTTGCCGCCCTTGGCGATCTTCTCGAGCAGCTTCTCTTCGCGCACGCGGTTGGTTTCGACGGCCATGGTCATTCTCCTTTGAACATCGGGGCGCGCTTCTCGAGGAAGGCGGCGATCCCTTCGGCGTGATCCTTGGATTTGCCCAGATAGGACTGCAGTTGGGCCTCGTACTCGAGCTGGTCCTCGAGCGACGGCGCCTCGAGCGAGCGGTTGAACGCGCGCTTGGTCAGCGCGAGCGAGAGCGGGGGGAACACGCGGAGTTCGGCGCACAGCGCTTCGACGGCCGCGTCGAGCTCCTCGGCCGCGACGACCTTATTGACGAGGCCGAGCTCGGCCGCGCGCTCCGCCGAGATCGGCTTGGCGAGCCACGCGTGCTCGAGCGCGAGCGAAAGTCCGAGCGCGCGCGGCAGCAGCCAGCTCATGCCGGAGTCCGGCACGAGCCCGACCTTCGTGAACGCGTTCAAGAACTTCGCGTCCGCCGCGCAGACCTTGAGGTCGCAGGCGAGAGCCAAGCTGGCGCCCGCGCCGGCCGCGGTGCCGCGCACCGCCGCGATCACGGGCTTTTCCGCGCGGCGCACCGCGACGATGAGAGGGTTGAACGACTTGCGCAGTTCCGCGCCGTGCTCGAAGCGGCCCTGCGCCTGCTGCTTCTTCACGTCGCCCAAATCGGCGCCCGCGCAGAACGCGCGCCCGGCGCCTTTGAAGACGATCGCGCGCACGGCCTTGTCGCGGCCGGCCTTGGCCACCGCTTCGGCCAGACCGCGCAGCATGGTCGCCGTCAGCGCGTTGAGCACATCCGGGCGGTTCAACGTCAAAGTCAGCGCTCCGTCCTTCGTTTCGGACAGGAACTCGGGCGCCGCGGTCTCGGGTTTCTCGCGCGTCATGAGCCGGTGAACTTGGGAAGACGTTTTTCGGCAAACGCGCGCATGCCTTCCTTCTGGTCGTGCGTGTCGAACAAGGCGAAGAACGCCTCGCGCTCGGCCTTCAGGCCCGCGTCGAGCCCGCGGTCGACCGCGGCGGCGACCGCGGCCTTCGCCGCGCGCGCGGCGAGCGGCGCCAACGACGCGACCGTCGCGGCGATCTTCATCGCCTCGTCGTGCAGGGCCTCGGGCGCCACCACGCGGCTGACGAGCCCGCGCTCGAGCGCCTCGCGCGCGTTCAGCCGTCGGCCGGTGAGGACCAGGTCCATCGCGAGCGCCTTCCCCACGGCCTTGGTCAGGCGCTGGGTGCCGCCCGCACCCGGGATCACGCCGATCAAGGTCTCGGGCTGGCCGAAGCTGGCCGTTTCCGATGCAATCACGAGGTCGCAGGCGAGCGCCAGCTCGCAGCCGCCGCCGAGCGCGAAGCCCGACACCGCCGCGATCACCGGCTTTTTCAGGCGCCCGACGCGGTCCCAGCGCTCGAGGTGATTCTCGAGCGCGGACTCCGCGGCGGCGGCGCCGGCCAAATCCTTCATTTCGTTGATGTCCGCGCCGGCCGCGAACGCGCGCGGCGAGCCCGCGACGAGCATGACCCGGATCTCGGGATCGGCGTCGAACGCCTCCAGCGCATCGACGAGCGCTTTCATGAGGCTCAAAGACAGCGCGTTCAGCGCCTGCGGGCGATTGAGCGTGACGACGCCGATCGCGCCGCCCTTCTCGACGAGGACTTCGGCTTCAGACGAGACGCTCACCCGTTCAGGTCCACCCACACGGACTTGAGCGCCGTGTAGTTCTCGAGCGCGTACTGGCCCTTCTCGCGCCCGTAGCCGCTCTGCTTGACGCCGCCCCAGGGTGCCGCCGCGTCGACGAACTGATAGCAGTTGATCCAGACGGTGCCGGCCTTCAAGCGCGCGGCGGTCTGGTGCGCTTTTTTCACATCCTTGGTCCACACCGCGGCGACCAGGCCGTAGTCGGTCGCGTTGGCGCGCTCCATGACCTCGTCGACGGTGTCGAACGGGAACACGGACACGACGGGCCCGAAAATCTCCTCGCGCGCGATCTTCATATCGTCCTTCACGCCGCCGAACACCGTCGGCTGGACGTAGAAACCGGCGCCGGGCGCCGCGGCGCCGCCGGAAAGCAGCTGGGCGCCTTCCTTCTTGCCGCTCTCGATGTAGGACAGCACGCGCCGGCGCTGCTGATCGGAGACCAGCGGTCCCATGTGCATTTTAGGATCCAGTGGATTTCCCATCTTGATGGTCTTCGAGCGCTCGGCGAGCGCGCCCATCAGCTTTTCGTAGGCCGGGCGCTCGATGAACACGCGCGAGCCGGCCGAGCAGGTCTGGCCCTGGTTGTAGAAAATGCCCATGAACATGCCGCGCGCCGCGGCGTCCATGTCGGCGTCGGCGAACACGATGTTCGGCGACTTGCCGCCGAGCTCCATGGTGACGCGCTTCATGTTCGACGCGGACGCCTTGACGACCTCGCGGCCGGTGGTCGTGGAACCCGTGAACGTCACCTTGTCGATCCCCATGTGCGCGGCGATCGAAGCGCCGGCGGTCTTGCCGAAACCCGGAACCACGTTGACCACGCCCGGCGGCACACCCGCCTCGAGCAGGAGTTCGCCCAGCCACAGCGCCGAGAGCGGCGTCTGCTCGGCGGGCTTCAAGATGACCGCGTTGCCGCACGCGAGCGCCGGCGCCAGCCGCTCGACGGCCATCAGCAGCGGGAAATTCCACGGGATGATCGCGCCGACGACGCCGACGGGCTCGCGCACGGTGTAGTGCAGAAATTTTGCGCCTGGATAGTAGGGCACGGACACCGGCGTGGTCTCGCCGTTGAGCTTGGTCGGCCAGCCGCCGTAGTAGCGCAGCAGGGCGACCGAGAGGGGAAGGTCCCCGCTCTTGGCCTCGCGGATGACCTTGCCGTTGTCGAGCGACTCGAGCTGGGCGAACGCCTCGGCGCGCGCCTCGAGCAGATCCGCGGCCTTATGAAGGACGCGCTCGCGCTCCGCGGGGGACAGCTTCGCCCACGGACCGGAGAGCGCCGCGCGCGCGGACGCGACGGCCCGGTCCACGTCGGCGGCGTCGCCCTCGGCCACGACGCCGAGAACCTCGGCGGTCGCCGGATTCAGCGTCTCGAACGTCTTGCCGGAGGCGGAGTCGACGGCCTTGCCGTCGATCAGGAGCTTGTGGACGCGGCGGCCCAGGAACTCCTTGAGAAGAGGATGAACGTCGGGAAGGGCGGCGGTGGTCATGGTCTCGCCTCGCTCGGCCGCCGACGGGCGGCGCTTTCCGGTATTGAACAAAATTCTCGCCGCAATAGAAGCCCGGTCGACCTTTGCAGAACGGAACGAACGGCTGAACCACAAAGACACGAAGAACGCAGCGAATTAAACACAGAGACACGGAGAACGAACGGAGAGAACGTCGGAGAACGGAGAAAGAGTAAACGAGTCGTTCGCTCTCCATCCGTTCTTCGCGTCTTTGCGGTCTTTCCGTTTCCGCTTTTCTCCGTGTCTCTGTGGTTAATCCGTTTATTTCCGCGTGCGTCGGTAGAAACCACCATTGACGCCCGCGCCTGTGAGCGGTAAACTGCGCGCATGAGCCGAGCGAGCAGCGTCGGGGAAGCCGCGCTGCGCCACCAGGAGATCGCCTTCTCCATCAGCATGGGCGCGGTCGCGGTGCTCGGCCGCGAGAACCCGCTGTTCATCTTCCCGGAACTGCTCGTCGCGTTCGCGGTCCTGCTCGGCTTCAACCTCCTGTATCAGATGGCCTTGCGCCGCCGCGGCGAGACCTGGTACGTGCCGATGATCTCGATGGCGGTGAACTCGGTGCTGATCAGCCTCGTGCTCTACTACTCGGGAGGGCCGGAGTCGGATTTTTGGCCGATGTACCTGCTGCCGATCTTCACCGCGTGCCTCTATTTGGAGTCGCGGCACGTCGCGTTCGCGTTCGCCGCGTCCGCGGCCTTCATCATCTGCTTCTACATCGATCCGATGGCCGAGGCGCCGGCCTGGCACGGCACGGAGCTCGCGATCAAGCTCGCGGTGCTCGCTCTCTCGGCGGGCGTGACGGCGCGCTACGCGTTCCAGGAGCGGCGCTCGCACAGCGACCTCAGCTCCGCGCGCGTGGAGCTCGAGCGGCTGACCGCGAGCGTCGAGCGCTCGGAGGGCCGCCGCGTCGAGAGCGGCGAGGGGCTTTCGCGCTTCCTCCCCGGCCTCGTCTACGACCTCAACGGCCGCTTGACTCTGATCCGCGGCCGCGCCGATCTTCTGACCCAGACGCTCGATCCCAATTCGCCGCAGGCGCAGGACGCGAAGCGCATCGCCGAGTCGGTGCGCTCGCTGAGCCGTCTCGGCTCGGACCTCCTGCGCGTGCTGCGCCGCGACGAAGAGGAGCGCGCTTCGTGCCGCGTCGGCGAGCTGGTGGAGGAGGTTCTGGGCCTCGTCGAGCCGCACATGCGGCCGCGCCGCCAGCACCTCGAGCGCGCGCTGTCCGCGGATCTGCCCGAGGCCGCGGTTTCCGGACCGTATCTTCAGCAAGCCCTGCTCGAGGTGCTCGAGGCCGCGATCGACGCGACGCGAACCGGCGGCGTCGTCTGCGTGCGCACCGAGCGCGTCGCCAAAGGGGCCCTGGTGCGCGTGCGCTTCGAGGCCCCGGAAGGCTCCGCGCCTGCGCCGGCCGCCGCGCAGAAGCGCCTGCTCGAGGCGTTCAACGCGGACGTGCAGGCGCTCGGCGCCGGCGGGAACTGCGAGTACGTGCTCACCCTGCCCGCGGCGGCCGGCGCGGCTCGACGCGCCGGCAAGCCGGCCTAGCGAGTCTACTCGCGCTCGAGCACTTCGTTCATCGCCGCGGGGAAGCGCGCGGCGATGAAGCGGAACTGAGCGACGCGCGCGTCGCCCTCGCGGAACGCGACGATGAGCGGCGGCTGTCGGCGCGTGGCCGGGTCCGGCTCGTAGCTCGCGAAGAACATGTACCAAACCGACTCGTCGAGCGGCTCGTCGCCGCGCATGGTGGAAGGCATGGTCGGATCGACCCGCGCGAGCGCCTCGCGCGCGGCCGCGGCGGCCTCGCCGGCGAACGCCATCTCGGAGGGGGCGAGCTTCAAGATCTCCGCGCAGAAGCGGCCGAGCTGGGCCGCGTCCCAGCCGTCGAGATAGGCGAGCACGCCGCCGCGCGGCTTGGCCGTGCCGGCCCAGCTCGCGGCTTCTTCCGGCGCGGTCAAAACGGCCAGCCATACCTCGCGCCCGTCCAGTTCGGCGACCTTCTCGAATCCCATGCCCGAGGATTATAGAACGCGGGACGGGTCAAATGCTAGAAACGGGAATCGCACATTGGCCCGAAGACGACTGGACGCCCGTCCAGCCCTTTCCGTTCGCGGCGGCGCGCGGCGCGTTCGCCGGCCTCACCGCGGACGAAGGGCGGCTGGAGCTCGCCTATTACCGCCGTCCGAACGGGACCTTGGTCGCGGTCGCGGACTTCGGGCCGCGCGCGGAAGGCGCGCCGGGCTTGGTGCACGGGGGGATGATACTGACCGTGCTCGACGAGGCGCTGGGTGCGGCGTGCTGGGTGGCCGGGCATCCGTCGCTGACCGTGCGCCTGAACACCGAATTCCGCCTCAGCGTGCCTCTGGGCACCCGGGCCTTGGTCGAGACGAAGGTCACCGGCGCGCGCCACCGTCTCGTGACCGCGGAGGGGGCCCTCGTCGGCGCGGACGGCACGCTCTACGCGTCCGCGCAGAGCCGCTTCATGAGTCTTGACGACGCCACCCACGCGCGCCTGTTCGGCCGTCCGGCCGCGTCGAAAACGCCGGAGAAAAGCTAAAATCGCCGCATGAGACTCGCTCACAGCTATTCCCGACTCGGCACCGAGACCGCGTTCGAGGTCCTCGTGCGCGCCCGCGCCTTGGAAGCGCAGGGCCAGAAGATCGTGCATCTCGAGATCGGCGAGCCGGACTTCGACACGCCCAAAAATATCCGCGACGCGGCCAAGAAGGCGCTCGACGACGGCTTCACGCACTACGGCCCGTCCGCGGGCCTGCCGCAGGCGCGCAAGGCGGTGGCGGACTACATTTCCAAGACGCGCGGCGTGGCCGTGGCCCCGGAGGAGACGATCATCGTCCCCGGCGGCAAGCCCGTCATCTTCTTCGCGATCCTCGCCCTCATCGATCCGGGCGACGAGGTGATTTACCCGAACCCCGGCTTCCCGATTTATGAATCCATGATCAACTACGTCGGCGGCAAGGCCGTGCCGCTGCCGATCCACGAAAACCGCGACTGGGACTTCGATCCCGCCGAGTTCGAGCGCCTGCTCTCGCACAAGACCAAGCTCGTGATCCTGAACTCGCCCGCGAACCCGACCGGCGGAGTCACGAGCGCGGAGTCCATGGAGCGCGTGGTGCGCGCCCTGCACGACAAAGCGCCGGGCGCCATGGTGCTCTCCGACGAGATCTACTCGCGCATCGTCTACGAGGGCCGGCACCGCTCCATTCTCTCCTTGCCCGGCATGAAGGAGCGCACGCTCCTGCTCGACGGCTTCTCGAAGACATGGGCGATGACGGGCTGGCGGCTCGGCTACGGCGTGGGCCCGAAGTGGCTCATCGACGCGATGGCCAAGCTCGCGACGAACGATCACTCCTGCGTGGCGTCCTTCGCGCAGATCGCGGCGATCGAGGCGCTGAACGGCCCCCAGGACTCCGTCACCGCGATGAACGCCGAGTTCCAGCGGCGGCGCGACGTGATCGTGAAGGGACTCAACGAGATCCCGGGCATCAAGTGCCTCACCCCGAAGGCGTCCTTCTACGTGTTCCCGAACATCAAGGGCACGGGCCTGAGCTCGAAGGCGCTCGCCGACGCGCTCTTGAGCGAGGCCGGCGTCGCCTGCCTCGCGGGCACGGCGTTCGGCGCGCACGGCGAAGGCTACCTGCGCTTCTCGTACGCGAACTCGATTTCCAATATCGAGACGGCGCTGGCCGCGATCAAGCGCGTTTTGCCCAAGCTCGCGGTCGCGACGGCCCGGTGAGCAAGGTTCTCAGCGCGGACCGCGCCTCGATCCGCCGCATCATCGGCTACGTGCGCCCGCACCGCGCGCGCCTGATCCAGGCGTGCCTGGTCATGATCGTCGTCGCGGCCTTGAACGGCGCGATGGTCAAGGTCCTCGACCCGGTCACGAGCGCGATCTTCGGTTCCGGGAACGCGGACCCCAAACAGCTCATGAAGGTCGCCATGCTGGTCCCCGGCGTCTTCTTCCTGATGCTGATCTTCAAATACACGCTCGCCTACCTCATGAGCTGGCTCGGCCAGAAGATCACGCAGGAGGTCCGCGAGGACTTGTTCACGCACCTGCACCGACTCTCCATGGACTTCTTCTGGAAGAGCAAGGGCGGCGAGGTCATGGCCAAGCTCACCAACGACATGAACGCCCTGCAGTCCGCTCTGCAGTTCGTGCCGCTGTACGCGGTGCGCGACTCGCTGACCGTCGTGGTGATGCTCATCGTCATGATCTTCACCAATCCGAAGTTCGCGATGATCGCTTTGCTCGCGATCCCGATGGCGGGCGGAGTCTTGGGCGTGCTCGGGCGCAAGCTGCGCGCGGCCGGGCGGCGCGGCCAGGAGGTCATGGGCGAGATCTACCACCGCTTCCAAGAAAGCCTGCAGGGCATGCTCGTGGTGAAGTCCTTCAATTTCGAGGAAGGCTCGATCGCGAAGTTCCGCAAGGAGAACGACGAGTTCTTCCACCAGATGATGCGCTACTTCCGCGCGACCGCCTTGTCCGGCCCGCTCATGGAGTTCCTCGGCTCCCTGATCATCGCCGCGATCGTCTACTTGGGCGGCCAGCAGATCGGCGCGGGCACGATGACGCCGGGGCAGTTCTCCGTGTTCCTCGGCTGCTTCTTCATGGCCTACGGCCCGATCAAGAACCTCGCGCAGATGAACTCGACTTTGCAGCTCGGTCTCGCCTCCGCCGAGCGGATCTTCTCCGTGCTCGACGAGGTGCCGACCGTCGTGGAGCCGAGCCGTCCGGTGCCGTTTCCCGCTTTGACGAAGGGAATTCGTTTCGAGCATGTCTCATTCCGTTACCCCACCCGTGAAACCTGGGCGCTGCACGACGTTTCATTGGAAATCAAGCCTGGCGAGGTCGTCGCGCTCGCCGGCCCGTCGGGCTCCGGCAAGACCACGTTCGTCCATCTCATGCTGCGCCTCTTCGATCCCACCGAGGGCCGCATCACGATCGACGGCGTGGACCTGCGCGAGATGTCGTCTCATAATTTGAGAGAGCACTTGGGGTTAGTGTCACAAGAAACCATTCTCTTCAACGACACCGTCATGGGCAACGTCGCGGTCGGCCGCCCGGGCGCCACGCGGGGGGAGGTCGAAAAGGCGCTGGAAGTGGCGGACGCGCTCGGCTTCGTGGCCCAGTTCTCCAAGGGCTTGGACACGCCGCTCGGCGACCGCGGCGCGCGCCTCTCCGGCGGCCAGCGTCAGCGCCTCGCGATCGCGCGCGCGGTGCTCAAAGACCCCAAGCTCCTGATTCTGGACGAAGCGACCTCCAACCTCGACACCGGAAGCGAGCACGCCGTGCAGACCGCGATGGAGCGCCTCTACCCCGGCCGCACCGTCGCGATGATCGCGCACCGCCTCTCCACCGTGCAGAAGGCCGACCGCATCGTCGTCATGCGCACCGGCAAGATCGAGGAGGTCGGCACGCACGCCGAGCTCCTCGCCAAGAACGGCGTCTACGCCACGCTCCACCGCTACCAGCAGCTCGAAGCGCCGACCGCGTGATCACGGCCGTCGTCTTCGACATGGACGGGGTCATCGTCGACTCCGAGGCGCAGTGGAAGGCGCAGGAGGAGACTTTCTTCCGCGCCGCCGTGCCCGCGTGGCGCGCCGAGCACCACGAGCGCATCGTGGGCCTGGGCGTGGAGGACGTCTATCACTTCCTCGTGCGCGAGTTCGGCCTGAAGATGCCGCTCGCCGACTACCTGGCGCGCTCCGAGGAAGTGGCGCGCGAGGTCTATCTCAAGAAAGTCGCGATCGCCGACGGCTTGCGCGCACTGGTGGCCGACCTGCGCCGCCGCAAGGTCCCGACGGCCATCGCCTCCTCGTCGCCGCGCCGCTGGATCGACCTGGTCGTCAACCGCTTCGCGCTCGCCCCGCACTTCGACGCGATCGTCTCCTCCGACGACGTGGGCGGACGCACCAAGCCCGCGCCCGACATCTACCTGGAAGCCGTGCGCCGCATCGCGCGCGCGCCGGCCGAGTGCCTGGCGATCGAGGACTCGAACGTCGGCGTGCGCGCCGCGAAGGCCGCGGGACTGGTCTGTGCCGCCCTGCGCACGCCGCACAACACCGACCAGGACCTGAAGCTCGCTGACTTCGAGCTGACCGGCTTCACGGGCCTCGACTTCGCGCGTCTCACCGCCAGCGCGCGCCGCTGACTCTATCCCGACTTAAAAAGTCGACTGACGCTGGCGTCACCATTCTTTCGGCCGGCATATCGTTCACGAACTAACGATAATCAGTGTCACCGGTGACAGTTCAATCGGCTGGCGCGCGCCGCGGCCTCCTGCTATAGTTCGAACGTGAGGCTCCTGACGATCGCGCTCCTCCTCGCGGCGCCCGCCATCGCGCAGACGGAGGCGGTCGACGCGACGGCGGGCGCGTCCTTTAACGTGAGCGGGGGAATCCTCGCGTCGCCCGCAGCGGCGGCGCCGCATCCGTCGTTGTCCTTGTCGCCGGCGCCGACGGCGTTGTCGCCCGTCGCGCTGAGCGCCGCGCCGTCCGCGCTCTTTGCTCCGGCCGCGGCGCCGATCGTCCTCGCCGCCGCGCCCGCGGCCGTCGCGGCCGCGGCCCCGCCGGTTTCGTCGCCCGCCGCCGCTCCCGCGGCGGGCGCGCGCACCGCGCTCGACGTCGTCGGCATGCCGTCGGCTCCGAACGCGGACGTCGGCCGCGCCGCGTTCGACGGCGACTTCGCCGCGCCGTCCGCGCCCGACGTCGCTTCGTTCGGCGCCCGCGTCGGCCAATGGTTCGGCGCGCGCCTGCAGTCCTGGGCGGAGCGCCCGCGCGTCGCCTATCGCGGCGCGCGCGGAGCGCTGATCATCCCGCGCACGGAGCCGACCGCGGCCCAGCGCGACAATCTCCAACGCATTCAGAAGCTCGTGTGGGACTATCGCCGCACCGGCGCGCATCCGGTCTCCGCGGACGCGGTGCGCCTGATCGACTACTACGCGAAATGGCTCCTCGACACGCGCGAGGCGAACTTCAACCTGAGCGCGGGAGAAGCGCGCGACTGGGCGAACAACGGCGACGTCGACCTGGCCCACATTCGCTCGTTTTCGCAAACGCGCGACTGGGCCTCGCGCGTGATCGACGAACTGCAGAACACGCGCTACGTTCTGAAGGCGGATATGCCGCGCGGCCAGAAATATTGGGTAGACCGCTTCCAAGACTCGACCTTCGGCGTCATGACGCGCGTCCCGCGCTCCCGCCTGGCCGCCATCCCGCCGGAGCGGCTGATCGACCGCGTCGGCTATAAAAAGAAGTGGCTGCGTCCCGACGATCCGCGCGTCGCCGCGCACTGGAAGCCGCTGTTCGCCTTCTCCGACGCGGCCGTCGCCGCGCTCCAGAACGCCGGCCCGGACGCCGACTTGGAATCGCTCGCGGCGCAACTCAAGTCCGCCTACGACAAGAGCGGCCTAGGCGCCGTTCCCGTCGCCGAACGCTGACCCCGGTCCCGACGCGCGGTACCAGCGCACGAGCGGAAAGAAGGAGGCCCAGCCCGCGTGCATCAGCACGCGAAACGCGAGGATCGCGTGCGGCGCCTTCGGATTGACCGGCGCCAGCCCCAGCAGCACCAGCACTTCCGCGCCCGCGACGCTGGCCACGTACCAAGCCAGCGCGAACGCGACGAGCTGCCGCCGCCGCCGCGGCTCGATCGGCGCCGGCGCCTTCGCGAACGTCAGCATGAACACCATCGCCCACGGCACCGTCCCGATCAGACTGCCGATGAACCGCGGCGCGCTCATCCCGATCGCCGCCGTGTAGATCCCGCCGATCCCGATCGACGCGACGAACAGGCTGACGTAGGCGAGGATCATCATCGGAGATTCACTCTTTCGCCGCTTCGTCGAACCACTTCGGTCCTGCCGCTTTGATTTCCAAAACTATTTGCCGTTTCAGCATCTTCGGTGGCGTTTGCGCGTCGTCGTATTCCACGATGACGTAGACACGCCCGCAGGTCCGCCACGAAGTGCACGGAGGAAGATTCGGCTCATGATCCCAAGGGATATTTGACCGGCGTTTGAGTTCCTGCATCGCCGCTTGGAAGTCTGGGAACTCGCCATACTCCTCCGCATGCAGCTCATCTTCAATGATGAACATGAGACTACTGTATCGCAGTTCGGATGAGTTCCGCTAACCTTGCCGCTTCAGTTCGCGATAGACAAATAGGGGTATTCTGGTATCCAAAAAAAGATTTGAAGACGATCTGCAGAGAGACTCTTTCGCCCGCGGGAGGCTGCGCCGGCTCCAACAATATGACCTTGAGCTCCATCGAACCGACGGAAGGGGGCTCACCTTTCACACTCCCGATCTCTCTCACGATTTTTCCACCGAAAGTGCGGGATTGCCCACCACTGCCGGAATGTCTTAAGCATTCCGCGAGTGTAAGGAAGAATTCGCGGCTTCGCAACCCCGCGCCGATCAAGCGAGAGTGATCTCGCGGCTGAGGCGCTGAGTCGACTCGACGAACGTCGTCCATTCGGCGCGGCGGCGGGCGCGCGTCGCGTCGTCGGACTTCGGCGCGAACGTCTTTTCGACGGGGGCGGAAACCATGCGGTCGGCGCGGGGGACGCCGGCGGCCTGCGCGGCGAGGAGGGCGGCGCCCAGCGCGGTGGCCTCCACTTCCTTGCGGCGCTCGAGGACGGCGCCGAGGACGTCGGCTTGATAGCCCATCATGGAGTCCGAGCGCGAGAGGCCGCCGGCGACGCGAGCACGGGAGACCGGGACGCCGGCGGCGGACATGACGGCGGCGGCGTCGGCGACGAGCATGCAGAGGCCTTCGGCGGTGGCGCGCACGAGGTCGTGGTTCGTGGTCTGCGAGTCGAGGCCGAAGAAGGCGGTTTTGGTTTTATAGTCCCAGCGCGGCGCGCCGAGACCGCCCATGGCGGGGAGCATGAGCACGCGGCGCTTCGAGGCCTTGAAGGCGGCGTCGATGGCCTTGGCGTCCTTCATGAGGCCCAAATTGTCGCGCAGCCACTCGAAGGACGTGCCGGCGGCGTGGACGGTGCCTTCCAAGTAAAAACCCTTGGCGTCGCCGACGGTGGCGGCGGGGGACACGAGCAGGCCGGGCGCGCGGTGCGGCACGGAACCGGTGTGGCGCAGGAGGAAGGCGCCGGTGCCGTAGTTGGCGACGGCGTCGCCCTCGCGCGATGCGCCGAGGCCGATGGCGGCCGCCTGCTGATCGCCGAGAACGGCGCGCAGCGGGATGACGCGGCCCTTTCGCTCGATGACGCCCCAGTCCCCGCCCGAGGGACGGATGGACGGAAGAACGTCCGCCGAGAGGCCGAACAGCGCGAGGAGGCCGGGGTCCCAGGCGGCCGTGTCCAGATTCATCAGCAAGGTGCGTTGGGCGCACGTGGGATCGGAGGCGACGACGGCGCCTTTGGTGAGCCGCGCGACGAGGAACGTGGACACCGGAGCGCAGAGGAGATTGCCGGCGTCAGCCAACGCGCGGACTTTCGCGTCGCGATCCATGAACCAGCGGATCTTCGGCGCGGAATAGTACGGCGTGGCGTAGAGACCGGACAGCGAGTGGACTTCGCCTTGGCGCTGCTGAAGACCGGCGACGAACTCCTCCGCGCGGCCGTCCATCCAACTGGGCGCGGGGGCGACGGGCTTGAAGGTGTCGCGCGCGCAGAAGACGATGGTGGAACGCTGAACGGCGAGACCCGCGGCGAGCACGCGGTCCTTGGGGCCGAGCTTGGACAAGACCGCGTCCAACGATTTCTCGAGCGAGGAGGCGAGCTCGCTCGGATCGTGCTCGGCCCAGCCCGCCTTCGGGCGATGCGTGCGCACCGGGCGCTGGGCGAAGGCGACGACCCTGCCGCTCAGGTCGAACAACAGCGCGCGCGAAGAGGAGGAACCCTGATCCAGCGCCAGGATCAGATCGCGCGCGCGCGGGCTCATAGCGGCTTGATCTTCAGCTCGGGGGACTCGACGCGCTCGCCGAGTTCGGTGAGGCGCGCGCGCAGGTTCGGGTCCGTGCCCGCGTCCTCGACCAGCTTGTTGACGAGAGGCGCTGACGGCGCCAAAACCTTCTCGTAGACGCCCGCGCTCTTGATGATCTCGAGCACCTTCTTCTTGTCCAGGAACTCCCACTTCACGGACGAGGCGAGCGACGCCTCGTAGGAATTGCCGAAGGCGCGCACGTAGCCCTTTTTCTTCAACGCGGCGGCCAATTCTTTGGCTGCTTTTTCGGCGTCGCTCTTCGCGGTCTCGACGGCGGACAAAGCGGCGCCGTACTTGTCGACGAGCGCGGCCAGCTCCGGCTCGCCCGTCGCCTTCGCGGGGGCTTGATGCATGCCCGCGGACTGGTCCTTGAAAATGGGGCAGATCGGCTTGTAGTCGCACCAGCGGCAGATGGACTCGGCGGGCTTGGGGTCGAACTTTTCCTTGGTGATCGACTCCGCGGTGGTCACGATGCGCTCGGTGAGTTCCGTGACGAGCGACGGCGGGCGGCGCGCGGCGCGGTGCTGCTTGAGCGTCGGCAGGTGGTAGAACACGAGCTCGCCCACTTCCGCGCCCAGCATTTTCTCGCAGGCGAGCTGGTACATGGTCAGCTGCGCGTCGATCTCCAGGCGGCCGGTCGCGAGCTTCTTGCCGGTCTTGTAGTCCAAGACGGAGAGCTTGCCGTCCGGCAGCTTGTCCACGCGGTCGATGCGGCCGGTGACCGGCACGCCGTCGACCTCGAAGTTGAACGCGTACTCGACGAAGAACGGCACGTGGAAGTCCTTCGTGTGCTTCGCGTGGAACTCCGTCAGGATGCGCTTGCCCTCTTCGAAGTACTCGCGCTCCTGGTATTCGTCTTTATAGCCGGCCGAGACCCAAATTTCTTTGTAGTTCTTGAGGAGGTCGGCCAGGGACGGCGGCACCGGCTCCTTCACGCCGTAAAAAAACTCCAGCGCCAAGTGCACGCTCTGCCCGAAGGAGAAGAAATGACGCGGCTTCTCCGGGATCTTGTCGACGTACTTGAACTTGTATTTCTGGGGACACTCGTTGTAGAGCGAGATCGACGAGTGCGACAGGGGGCGGGGGAGCTGCACCGCCGCTATTTTACCAAACGCGGCCGCCGTCGGAGCGTCGTCCTAGACAGTGATGTGCAGTCGAATCGCGTCGTACGGCGCCGACGGCCGCACCGCACGGCGGGGGGACGTCTCCTGGCGCGTCAGAGTGATGACGCCGTTGCGCCGCTTTAGAGCGACGCGCCTTCGATCAGAGGAGACCGCGCTCCCGGAAACTGAACCAGCCGTTTTCGGCCACGACGACGTGATCGGCGAGCGGAATGCCGAGCAGCTCGCCGCAGCGCTGGAGCCGGCGCGTCACGTCGCGGTCCTCCGCGGAAGGCGTGGGATCGCCGGAGGGATGATTGTGCGCCACGACCACCGCCGCCGCGGAATACGAGATCGCGGGGGAGAACACTTCGCGCGGATGGACAAGGCTGGCGGAGAGCGTGCCGACCGAGACCGTCTCCTGATGAATGAGCTGTCGCCGCGCGTTCAGGCAGAGAACGAGGAAGTGCTCCTTGCGCGCGGCGCGCACGTGCGCCGGCACCAGTCCCGCCGCCGCGGCCGCGCCGTCGACGAGAGGCCGCGGGTCCGGCCGCCGCCGCCGCGCGAGCTCCGCCGCGGCCGTCAGCGCCGCCGCGCGCACAGGTCCAACGCCGCGCACGCGGCGGAGTTTCTCAAAGCCCGCGTCCGCGCCCTCGGGCACGTCGCGCAGAAGTCCCTCGGCCACTTCGAGCGCCGACTTGCCCGCGCTGCCCGTGCGCAGGAGCAACGCGACCAACTCCGCGTCGGAAAGCGCCTCAGGCCCGCGCCGCGCCAATTTCTCGCGCGGCCGGTCGGCGACGACGGACCAATCGCTCAACGCTCCGCCTCCACGGACTCCGCGACACGGACCAATTCTTCGTCGGCAAGATCGCCCGCGATCACGAGCGTCTGCGTCGAAGTACGAAGCACCAGCCCGGCGCCGTCTCCCGCGGGCAGAAGCCGCGCGGCCGAGCCGTCCTTGAGATGAATCTCGCGTCCGGTCTTTTCGTCGAGTCCCGAATTCGTTCCGGCCGGAGCCTCCAGCACCGTGTACTGCGCCGCGCCGTCGCCGTACGTGATCCGCGCGCCTCCCGATTCCGCGCGCGCCTCCAACGGCAGGAAGCCGAGAGGCATCCAGCGCGGAAATCGCGTCGACGTGCCCGGCACCGGCGGATCGGAGGGGATGAGCGACCGAGGCGGATGACCGTCTCGCTCTTTCCCGAGAGAGTCAGAACCGACGGGCATTTCCAATTTCAAGATGCGCTCGCGCCGCGCGAGAGAACCGTCGTAACGATACTCCTCGGTCTTGAGCAGCAGGCCGGTCGCTCGATCGACCCAAAACGAGCGGCGCAACGGCCCGCCCGGAGCGCGGAAGTCGATTCGCCACGTCGTCTTCTTAGCCACATGACCGCCGGTCGAGATCGAGATGTCGTAGATCGACTTGAGTCGAGCCAGGGAATCGGCGCCGGACTCGCGCGCGACCTCGCCCGACCACTCGCGCGGGAGCTTTGGAATGTAGACGTCCTGCGTCTTGCCGTCGTCGGTGATGATCATCGCGGCCGGCTTGTGCGGGCCCTTCTCCAGAATTTCGCGGCGCAGAAAACCGTCGGGCCGGGTGTACACCCTCGTTCCGATTCCCTTGGGCTTCTGACCGTCACGGAAGAACTGAATGCGACCGTGCGCGAGGCACGGCTCCGACGGGAACGACGTGATGCGCGCCAGCGCCTCGTCCGCCGTGGGAATGTTCTTCGGCGCGCGCGTGCGCGCGGCCGCGGGAAGGGCCGCGAGCAGCAGCGCCGCCGCGAGATCAGCCTTCATCGTTGTCTCTCCCGTTGTCGTCGCTCCAAAGGCTCTGGAGACCCTGCGCCGCCGCCGGATCGGAGAACGCGGCAGGCGCGCCCGCGGCGGGGGGAGTCTTCGGCGTCTGGAGCGGTTGCTCAGGATGATGAATCGCCAGCGTCACCGCGGCCGCGGCGAATGCCGCGGCGCCCGCCCCGTAGGCCCACGGCGTCGCGAAGAGTTCGCGCAGCGAGTCGCGCCAGGGAGACCTCCGTCGGCGGGCGTCGGCCGCGCGGGCGTCGCGCTTGAGCGCGGACTTCAGGTCCGCGGGCATCTTCGGCGCGGAGCCCGCGAGGGCGGACTTCAGCGCCTTCAACGCCCGCGCGCGGCGCGCGAGTGCCGGCTCGGCCTTGAGCCGCGCCTCGAACGCGGCCTTCGCGGCCGGCGTCAGCCGGCCGTCGACATACTCCGACAGCAATTCCTCGTCGTTCATAGGCTACCCCTCCATCTCCGTCAGCCGCCGCTTCAAGAATTCGCGCGCGCGGAACAGGCGCGAACGGACCGTGTTGAGCGGCACGCCCAAGGCCTCGGCCGCCTCTTCATAGCCGAGGCCCTGCATGTCCACGAGCGACACGATCGCGCGCGAGTCCGGCGACAAGCTCTCGATCGCCGCGCGCAGGCGCGCCGAGCTTTCCTCGCGCTCGAGGCGGTCCAGCATCGCCTCCTCGCGCGCGTCCGCCACCGTGTCGGCGAGAGTAAAGCCGTCGTCGCCGAGCGTCGCGTCCAGAGAGACCCGGCTCTTGCGGTCCCAGCGCCGCAAGCTGTCCCGGAACACGTTCTTGAGGACCGTGAGAAACCAGGTCTCCAGCGACTGGGTCTCGTCGTACAGGTCCGCCTTCTCGAAAATCTTGACGAAGGCTTCCTGCGTCAGCTCCCGCGCCTCGGCCTCGTTGCCGCAAAGGCCGTAGGCGAAGCCGTACGCGCGGTCCGCGTATTCGTCGACGAATGTCTCTAAGGCGTCTCGTTCCAGCATGGCGTCCTGCAGAGTATACGCGGCGGGGGGGTAAAAAGTTCCCATCCCCGGACCCGATTCTAGCACGCAGGGGGCCTTTCGGCGTCAGTTTGCGCGTAATAGCGCTGTAACAGGCCATGGCTACACTGGGAGCGTGGAAGAGACCATCGCCCAGTGGGAGGATCTGGTGATCCGGCCGGAGCCCAAAGCGGCTGCGCCGGCTCCCGTCGCGCCCGCGAAGCTGGCGGTTCCGCAGGCCCTGCGCCCCAGTCAGCACCAGGTGCAGGCCGCCTACCTGGCCCATGAGCTGCGCGCGCCGGTGACCTCCATCCGCCTCGGCCTCGAAGGCCTGGCGGAGGGCGCGGACGACCGCCTGCTCGACGACGAAAAGAGGATGCTGGAGATCGCGATCCGCAACACCGTGCGCCTCGAGAGCCTGGTCAACGACATCATGGACTACTCGAAGATGGCCGCCGGCCGCATGACCGTGGCCAAGGCGCCGTGCGACGCGCGCTCTCTCATGGACGAGGCCGTGGACGCCATGCGCGCCGCCGCGGTCGCCAAGGGCGTGCGCATCGCCAAAGACGTGGCCCCGGGACTGCCGCGCTGCTCCGCCGAGGGGCGCCGCGTCGTCCAGGTCCTCATCAACCTGCTCTCCAACGCGATCAAGTACACCCCGGCGCGCGGCACGATCACCGTCAGCGTCGCTGCCGGCGTGCGCGAACACGCGGGGACGCTGATGTTCCGCGTCAAGGACACCGGCCCGGGACTGGACTCCGCGGACCTGGAGCGGATTTTCGGAATGTTCGAGCAGGCCGGCGGCTCGCTCAAGGCCGCGTCCGGCACGGGTCTCGGCCTGACCTTGGCCCGCGCCATGGTGGAGCTGCACGGCGGCCGCATCTGGGCCGAGTCCTGGAAGGGCTGCGGCGCCACCTTCTGCTTCACGATCCCGATCGCGACGACGGACCTGAGCCGCCCGGTCGAGGTCTACGCGAGGCCGCTCGAGGTCACCGGCCTCGTGGCCGAATTCGGCCGCCGCTTCAACGCGGTGCTGGCGCTGTTCGTCTAGCGCGAGCCCGCGGCGAGCAGGCCGGCGCGCACCCCGTCCCACAACCGCAGGCGCGCCGCGATCGCGCGCCGCGCCGTCTCCTCGGCCTCGCGCCAGAGCGCGCGGTCCACGCCGCAGACCCGGGAGAGAAGGCGCTTCGCCAGCGGACCGTGGCTGCCCTCGTCGACCTCGATATGCCGGTCGAGGTACAACGTCATCGCCTTCAGGCGTTCGTCGCGCTGGCTCTTCACGTTGACCAGGATGCGGCGGAACATAGCCGGGATCACGTTCTCGCGGCCGTAGAGGAATCCCGCGGCCACGCGATGCACCGGGCCGCGCGCGGTCTCCAAGGTGAAGGACACGAAATCGCGCACGTGGACGGGCGCGCCGACTTCGACCAAGGCCCGGCCGGGCTCTTCGCCCGCGGCGACGAGTTTCATAAAGCGGCGGAAGGCCGACGCGTCCGCGCCCAACTCGTCCATCGCGCGCAAATACAGCTCGCAGTGGCTCAGGATCAGCCCGCCGCCGAGATCGTCGCTTTCCTCGCCGAGGACGATCTCGTTGACGAAGCGCGCCGTCTCGGGGTCCGCCGGCGGCAGCCACGGCACCGTGACGCAGGTGAGCCGGCTCTGCAGGGCCTTGAGCAGGCTCATGAAGTCCCAGACCGCGAACACGTGCGCGGACATGAGGCCGCGCATGTCCTCAAGCGAGCGCAGCTCCGCGTACAGCGGGTGAGCGAGCAGGAGACGGACGTCCGGCGCGAGATTTTCCTCGAGCGCGGCGCAGAGCGAATCGGAGAGCATCATGGGCATGAGAGCGGCGACCTGCCGTCGGGATATTCTACCACTCCCGGCGCGAACCGAACGAATCGGTCAACCCTGCGGCGGCTCGGGCCGGATCACGCGGATCGGCAGAGACACGCCCGCAAGAGCCTCGCGTACCCGCGCTTCGATGTCCGCCGGGGCCGACGGCTCGGCGAAGACGATCACCGCGCGCTCGCCCGGGCGGTCGTACATCTCGCCGACGCCGAAGGCGGCCAGGCCCGGGAGCGCCTCCAGCTTCGCCTGGAGCTCGTCGGGCGTGGGCTCGGCGGCGGGAGCGGCCGGCGCCGCGGTCGCCGGAGCGTCGCCCCGAATCCCGGCCATGAACGCGGCCTCGCTGGGCTCGCGGCCGAGGAACGCGCGCAGGGAGTCCTTCTCCGGGCGCTCCGAGCCCCAGGCCAGGATCTCGCTGCGGTAGCGCGCGCCGACGCGCGGGGAGATCACGCCGTCGGCCTTGAAGAAGGAGTAGATGTCCTGCGCGAACACCTTGGACCACAGGTAGCCGTAGTAGCCCGCGCCGTAGCCGCCGAGCAGGTGGCCGAAGGAGCCGACGAAGTGATTGCCTTCCAACGGCGGCACGCCGGTGTACTCCGCCATGATCTTGTTGAACGCGTCCGACACGTCGTCCGGGACGGTCGCGTGGAGCACCATGTCGCCCATCGCCAGGCCGATCTGGCCCGCGTACATGCGGCCCATCTGGAAATCGCGCGCGGCGAGCATCTTCGCGAAGAGCACATCGGGCAGCTTCGAGCCGTCCTGCCAGTGGCCGGAGAGCTCGGCGAGCACCGCGGGCTCCCAGACGAAATTCTCGAGCATCTGCGAAGGCGCCTCGACGAAGTCGCGCGCCACGTTCGCGCCGGCGTAAGACGCGTAGCGCGCTTCGGTCAGCGTGTCGTGCATCAGGTGGCCGAACTCGTGGAAGAACGTCTCCACGTCTTCGTGCGTGAGCAGGGAAGGACGTCCGGGCTCGGGCTCGGGGAAGTCGGCGACCATCGCCGCGATCGGCGTCTGGTAAGAGCCGTCGGCCAGCACGCGGCCGTTGCGCAGGGGAAACACCGCGGGATGGTCGTGCTTGCCCGCGCGCGGCGTCAGGTCCAAGTAGAAATGACCGATCAGGCGGCCGGACGCGGCGTCGGAGATCTCGAAGAGACGCACGCCGGGCGCCCAAGCCCGCGCGTTCGTCACCTCGCGGAAGGTCACGCCGAGCGTCTTCTGGTAAATCTTCATCGTCCCTTCGACGACGCGGTTCACCGGGAAGTACTGCTTGACCCTCTCCTGGTCGAAGTCGTAGCGCTCGGTCTTCAGGATGCGCGCGTAGTATTGGCTTTCCCATGCGTAAAGCCGCGTCGCGCTCGGGTCGGTGCGCCACTTGATCTTGAGGAGTTCGGCGGCGTCGCTGCGCGCGCGCCCCAGCACCGCGTCCTTCAGGCGGCCCAGAAACGCGTAGACGTTCGCGGGCGTCTGCGCCATCTTGTCCTTGATGACCATCTCCGGATAGCCGGGGTAGCCGAGCAGGCGCGCGATGTCGCGGCGCACGCCGAGCGCCTCGTGCAGGATCTCGAGGTTGCGCTCGCCGCCGCGGTTGTTGAACTTGAGCAGCATCGCCTTGCGCGACTCGGCGGCGTCGGCGTAGCGCATGTACATGGTCAGGTTCGGCTCGTCGACGGGAACGCGATAGGCGCCGTTCTCCGCGCGCTTCAACTTCGCGACGTACGGGGCGGGCAGCCCCTTCACGCCGTCCGCGTCGACCTCCAGGAAATCTTTCTTTTCGCTGATGTTGCGAGCGAAGTCGCCCGCCAACGCGTTCAGGCGCGTCTGCAGCGCCTTGAGCCGTTCGCGCTGGTCCGCGGGCAACGCGAAGCCGTTCTCGCGGAAGCTCCTGAGCGTGTCGGCCATCAGGCGCTCGTCGGCGGGATCGAGCTTTTCGCCGCGCGCCGCGGCCTCTTCGATCTTATGATAGAGCGCCTCGTTCATCGAAAGGTCGACCGACTTTTTATCGGAGACCTTCTCGATCGCGCGCGCGGTGTCGCGCACGAAAGGATCCGGCGAGACCTCGCCGAGAAACACGAGCGGGGTCAGCGCGCGCGAGTAGTCCGCCGAGGCGGCCTCGAACGCCTTGACCGTGTTCGCAAAGCTCGCGGGCGCGGCGAGGATGCCCGCGATCGCGGTGTTGAGTTCCGCCTGGGCGCCGCGGTAGGAATCGCGCATCTCCGGCCGCGTCATGGAGAAATTCAGGCTCGGGACGGACGCGGCGGCGCCGACGGCGGGGGCGGCCGCCACGGCGGCGGCGCCCGCGGGACCGGTCACGACCTGAGCGGACGCGACGCGGGCGAACGCGAGCGGCAGCGCGGCGGCGAGAAGCAGGATCCTCTTCATGCCCGCATCTTACGAAGGCGGCTCGAGCGCAGGATGAGCCGAAAGTCCCGCGCCGGAGGGGGCAAGAGTCCTACTGTCGCGAGGGGCTAGTCGTGCATGACCGGCGCCGCCGCCGTGCTGGACCCCTTCTTCAGAATCCAGGCCAGCGGCGCGCAGCAGATGGAGATCATCGACATCCAGCGGAACGCGTCCATGTAGGACAGCATGGTCGCCTGCCGGACCAGCTCGAAGTAGACCACTCCGAGCGCGGCGCCTTGGGCGGCCTGCGTCGTCATCCCGTGGAGCGCGCCCGCGATGCGCGCGAGGTCCTGGCGGTAGACGAGGTCGTAGGGCGTCGCGTGCCCGGCCAGGACGGACTGATGCGTCTGCGCGACGCGCGTCTGCATGGCGATGATGATGGAGATGCCGATGCTGGCGCCCAGGTTGCGCAGCAGCGCGTAGAGCCCGGTCGCCTGCTGAATCTGCTCCTGACGCAGAGTGGCCACGGACAAGGTCGTCAGCGGCACGAAGATGAAGCCCATGCAGAAGCCGCCGGCCACCAGCGGCCACGCGATGCTCCAAGTGGCCACGTCCAGGTTCAGCAGGCTCATCTTCCACCAGACGGCCGCGAATCCCAGGAAACCGGCCGACATCAGGAGGCGGTTGTCGACCTTCTTGACGATGCGGCCGACGATCAGCATCGAGAAGAAGGAGCCCACGCCGCGCGGCGTCATCGCCAGGCCCGAGTCGAGCGCCGTGTAGCCGAGCAAGGACTGCATGAAGATCGGAAGGATCGCCGTGGTGCCGTAGAGAACCGCGCCGAGAACCGCGACGAGGAAGACCCCCGTCGCGAAATTACGGTTCTTGAGCAGGCGGACGTTCAGGATCGGATGCTCGTCGCGCAGCTCCCAGAACACGAAGATCGCGAGGCACGCCGCGGCGATGGCGCTCGCCCAGCGGATCCAGGTCGCTCCGAACCAGTCGGCCTCCTGTCCCTTGTCGAGCACCAGCTGGAGCGCGCCGACGCCGACGGCCAGAAGCCCGAAGCCGAAATAGTCGATCGACGCCTTGACGTTGCGCACGATCCACGGCGGATCCTCGACGAAGACCTGCTGCATCAGCAGGCCCGCGATGCCGATGGGGAGGTTGATGTAGAAGATCCAGCGCCAGGAGAAGTTGTCCGTGATCCAGCCGCCGAGCGTGGGACCGATGATCGGCATGACGACGATGCCCATGCCGTAGGCGGCCATCGCGACGCCGCGCTCCTCCGGCGCGAAGCATTCCAGCATGATCGCCTGCGCGAGCGGCTGGAGGCCGCCGCCGCCGATGCCCTGCAGGACGCGCGCCGCGATCAGCTGCGGGAGCGTCTGCGCCATCCCGCACAGCGCGGACGCGACGACGAACAAGGTCACCGAGAACGCGAGGTAGCGCTTGCGGCCGAAGTAGCTGGAGAGCCACGCGGCCGCGGAGAGGATGATCGCGTTCGAGACGAGGTAGCTGGTGAGAACCCACGTCGCCTCGTCGGTGGAGGCGGACAGGCTGCCGGCGATGTGGGGGAGGGCGACGTTGGCGATCGAGGTGTCGAGAACCTCCATCGACGTCGCGAGCATCACCGCGATCGTCACCAGCCACGGGTTGTGCTTCGGGCGCCAGGCCCCTGCAGCCGCGGTCGCGCTCACGGACGCGCTCCTAGAACAGGCGGTGCTTGAGCACGTCGACGACGGCGGTCAAGGTGAGCAGGCTCTGCGCGGAGGGCTGCGACATGCGGTTCATCGCGCGCATCATCCGGCTCCACCGCTCGAGCGCTTCCTTGTAGTCCGCGCGGTGCGCGTCCAGCTTCTCGTCCCACTGGCGGCGCATCTCGTGCGTCCAGTCGTCGTAGCGGTGCCGGTACTCGGCGCGCGCGAGCACGTAGGACGCGTGCGCTTCCTGCAGCCGCAAGGAGCCCGCGTCGAGTCTCGTCTGGATTCGCTGCCACATGCGCTCGGATGCGTTCGCCCGGCGCACCCGCTGGGCGACGAGCTCCTTTTCCACCTCGAGGCGCGCCTTCAGGATCAGCGCCTCCGGCGTGCGCTTGAGCCGCGACGCGTGGCCCGTCCAATGCAGGAAATTGATCCACCACTTCGTGGAATCGAACTGCCACCAGCGGATGCCGTTGCGGTAGTCGGCCTGAAACTTGTGATGGAAATTGTGGTAGCCCTCGCCGAAGGTCAAGGGGGCGAGCCACCAGGAGTCGCGCGCGGTGTCCTTGAGCGAGTACGGCTTCTCGCCGTACAGGTGCGCGAGCGAGTTGATGAAGAAGGTCGTGTGATGCACCATCACGCAGCGCAGAAAGCCGCCGAAAAGGAGGCCGCCGACCGGCCGCCCGCCGAGCAGGCCGATCAAGGTGGGGAGAAGGAAGGTGAAGCCGATCACGAGCGGCAGGTACCAGCGGTGCTGCCACATCACGAGCGGATCCTTCATGAGATCGGGCACGTTCTCGAAGCGCCGCTTCTGGTCGCGCGTGTCCTTGAAGAAGATCCAGCCCATGTGCGCGTACAGGCCGCCCTTGAGGATGTTGTACGGGTCCTCGGGCTGGTCGACGTAGCGGTGGTGATAGCGGTGGTCGCTCGCCCAGTCCAGCAGGGAGTTCTCAACGGCCGCCGCGCCGAACACGAGGTAGAACAGCTTGACCGGCTTCGAGCAGTCGTAGGAGCGATGCGAAAAGTAGCGATGATAGCCCGCGGTCACGCAGAGGCTGCTCAGCACGAACATGACGAGGAAATTGGCGATCTCGAGCCAGGTGACGCCGTAGTTCCATATGTACCAGGCGGTCCCCAGCGCCGCGATCAGCGGCGTGGCGATCAGAAAGACGGCGTTGACCCAGTCGACGGGGCGCTGCTCGGATTGGCGCGGCGAGTAGTTTTCCATGCTCCCACCAGTTTAGCTGATCCATCCGGAAGCGGCAAGGGTTCCCGGTTTGATAGGATGGGGCCGATGAGCGACCCGCATCCGTTCGCCCGCCGCGCCTCCTACGCGCTCGCCGCGGCCGCGCTGATCGTCGTGATCAAGTGCGGCCTCGGCGCGGGTCTGATCGCCGGCCTCGCCGCGCTGATGATCCTGTCGCAGACCCAGAACCACCTGCGCGACGCGGGCGCGGGTCCTCTGCTCGCGCGGTCGGGAGCGCTCGCCCTGTTCGTCGTCCTCGCGGCGCTCCTGCTCGGCATCGTGATCGCGTTCGCGCGCCTCGGCGTCTCGCGCCTGCCGGTCCTGCTCGACCGCCTCCTGCCGCGCCTCGACGAGATCTCGAACCGCCTCGGCGTCGCTCTGCCCGTGGAGAACGCGGGCGAGCTCAAGGCCTACATCGTCGGCGCCGCGCGCGCGAACGCGCGCCTGCTCACGGCGGAGGGAGGCCTGCTCACGCGCGGCTTCTTCCAGATCCTCGTCGCCGTCGCCGCGGCGGTCCTCGCCTTCGTGACGCCGAAGAACGCCGACGCCGCCGCGCGCGACCTCGACTCGGCGCTGCGCACGGAACTGCGCGAGCGCGCCGCGCGCTTCATCGCCAGCTTCGAGCTCGTCATGGGCGCGCAGCTCGTCATCTCCGCGATCAACACCGGCGTCACGGCCGCGTTCCTGTTCGCCTTGGACGTGCCGTTCCGCACCACGCTCCTGCTCGCGACGTTCTTCTGCGGCCTCATCCCGATCGCGGGCAACATCGTCAGCAACCTGATGATCGTCGCCGCCGCGCTGACGGTGTCCGACGGCCAGGCGCTGGCCGCGCTCGTGTTCCTGCTGGTGTCGCACAAGGCCCAGTATTTCCTCAACGGCCGGCTCGTCGGCCGCCGCATCGACACGCCGACCTGGGGCATCCTCCTCGGACTCTTGATCGGAGAAGCGCTCATGGGCCTGCCCGGCGCCATCCTCGCGCCGACGATGATCCATTACGCGCGCGAGGAGATGCGCGCGCGTCCCGCGCGCTGACGCGTCAGCGCGGAGGGCGCGTCACGTTCCCCGACGCCTCGGCCGGCGTCGGACGCTGGCCGCAGGACACGCACAGGTCGTCCGACTTGCGGCCTTTCGGCTGCTTCGTCTTGCAGTGGACGCAGACGACCTCGGGCACCTCGAGCACGAGCGTGGTCTTCGCCGGCGCCGAACCGGCGGCCGACGGCGACGCGGCGGCAGCGGCCGGCGCGGCGGCCAGGAGAACCGGCGCGGAGTTCGACGCGGCCGCCGCGCCCGCCGACGCGGAGACGGCCGCGAGCGCGGCGGCCGGCGCCGGACGGCCCAGGCCCCACGCGATCACGATCTCGGCCAAGGCGGGCTTGAGTCCGGGAACGAGCGCCGACAGCGTGGCCGAGTCGCCGACCGTCGCGAGATCCGCGCGGCTGGTGATTCCCGCTTCGGACATGGCCTCGATCTGAGCGTCCGTCGCGCCCTTGATCTTGAGTACGTTGCGCTCGAGCCGGCTGAAAGAATCCGCCACGGGTGTCCCTCCGAGATTTCAATTCCGACGCGACAAGGATAGATCGCCGGGACTCAGGCCGCAAGGCCCAAGACGGCCGCGGCCTGGCGCGAGAGCGCAGAGTCGGGGCGCGTGCGGCGCAAACGGAAGAAGCGCGTCTGCGCCCGGGCGCGCCAATCATTGAGCCCGGCCGCGTCCGCGAGCTCCGCGGCCTCGCGCAGCTCGATCAGGTCGGCGTCGGCGAAGCCGCGCTCGAGCGCTTCGAGCACGCGCGCGAGGCCGCGCTCCCACGGCCCCTCGACGAGCTGGGTCAGCGCCTCCACGCCTGACGCGCGGCCGCGCGCGAGCGCCGCGCGGAACTCGGGAAGCGCCCCGGGCGCGCCCGACGCGAAGCTCTCCGCGAGGCGGCCGAGCTCGTGCGAGAGAGCGAGACGCGCCTCCTCTCCGAGGCCCGGGGGCGGGGGAAGACCGAGGCCCTTGAACTGCTCGACGAGCGGCAAAGTCTCCTCGAACGCGTCGCGCGCGATGGTCTCCCAGCGCGAGAGGCGGCGCTTGAGCACGAGGGCGAGCACGCGCTCGCGCTCGTCCGGACGCAGGTCGCGCAAGCGGAAGAGGCGGCCCGGCGGCAAGGGACAGGACTCCCCGCCCTGGGCGGCGTCGGCGAGCAGGGCCTCGAAGCGGTCCTCGGGCAAGTCGCCGCCGCAGATGAACGCCTGCACGCGCTGGGAGCTCAGGATCGCGGCGAAGAAGCAGCGCCCCCAGCGCTCGCCCGTGGCCGGCTCGACGAACTCCGCGCGGCCCGCCGCGACGGAAAGTCCGTTCTCGGCGCGGCGCACGAGGCGCGCGGACTTCGCGGCGCGGCCCTGAATCTCCGCCGGGGGCTGGTCCTCGAACAGGAGCGACACCGCGTAGTGCGCGGCGACGTGGTCGAAGGTGTGCACGTGCGGCCGTACGAGCTCGTCCCAAATGCGCGCGCCGTCGCCGTAGGGCTCGTTGCTGGGCGCGAGCTTCAGGCCCGCGACGAGCTCGGGCTCGAAGTCCGCGCCGAACAAGCGCGCGAGCTCGAGCGCGCGCGCGGCGTAGAGCAGGACTTGGACCGGCTCCAATCGAGACAATTCGTCGAAAAACCAGCCGCAGCTCGTGAACATCATGAGCCCGTGGCGCTGCATCTCGAGCAGCCGCAGGACCCGCACGCGCCTTTCGCCGTCGAGCGCCGAAGGCGCGTGCTTCTCTAAATATCGGCGCACGGACTCCTCGGAGCGGTCGAGGACGACGGCAACATAGGCGTCGCGCGCGGCCCACGGGTCGGACAGCAGGCCCGCGGCCTCGCGCTCGTAGAGGTCGGCGAGACGTCCGCGCAGGCGCTCGAGCGACTCGCGCAGCGGCTTGCGCCAGCGCTGGTGGCGTCCCGGCAGTCCGCCGCAGCCGCAGTCGTCGCGCCAGCGCTCCACTCCATGCGCGCAGCTCCACGACGTGCCGCCGTCGGCGAGCTTGACCTCGCGCCGCGGCGGGTGCTTCTCCAAAAACCAGCCGAGATTGACCGGCGTCACGCCCTTCTCCGGGAGCGCGTAGCGCATCAGGTGCGCGAGGCCCATCTCCGCGAAGGCCTCGTGATGGCCGTAGCTCTCGCCGTCCGTCGCGGCGAGCGCGAGGCCGTCCTCGGCCGCGGGCTCCACCGCCTCGGCGAGTCGCGTCGCGTAGGCGCGGCTGTCGGACATCGCGCGCTCGAAGGCGACGGCGCGCGAGAGGGGGCCGTCGTAGAAGAAAACGGCCAGCGAGGCGCCGGCGGCGTCTCGCCAGAGATACGGCGTGCCCGGACGCAGCGCGCCCTCGGCCGGCGTCCACTCGCCGCCGGCCGCGAGGGGGCGCGTCGCCTGCGCCTGATGCGGCTCCAAGATCACGAACTTGACGCCCGCGGCCGCGAGGTCCGCCATGGTCGCGTCGTCGACGGCGCACTCGGGCAGCCACATCCCCTCGGACTTGCGCCCGAAGCGCTTCTCGAAGTCCCTCAGACCCCAGAGAATCTCCGTGCGCCGGTCGCGCGGATCGGCGAGGGGGAGGATCGTGTGGTGAAACGCCTGCGCGATCGCGTTGCCGTGCCCTTCCAGTCGCGCGGCGCTCAGGCGGTCCGCTTCCTGCAGACGCGCGTAGGCGTGCGGATGGGCCTTCTCGAACCAGGCCAGCAAGGTCGGGCCGTAGTTGAACGAGATCCACTCGTAGTTGTCGACGAGGTCGACGATGCGCCCCGAGCCGTCCAGGACGCGCGCCTCGCCGTTGGGAACGTAGCACTCGCGCGCGACGCGGGCGTTCCAGTCGTGGTCTCGGCCGGCGGACGGCTGGCGCTCGACCGCTCCGGTCCAGGGGTTGTCTCGCGGCGGCTGGTAGAAGTGACCATGCACGCACGCGTAGCGTTTCACGCGCTCGATTGAAGCATTTCACCGGCGAGGGGGCCAAGCGGCGCGGCCGCCGGGGTGGAGGACGGTCCCCGGCGGCCGCGGAAATTCACGGCGCCGCGGGCTCTTCGACGAGCGCCAAAGTGCGGCGCACGGCGCCGACGAGGTCCTCGGGATAGAACGGCTTCGCCAGGTACTCCGACACGCCGGCCGCGAACGCGGCGGCCCGCGCCTGCGGCGAGCCGTCGCCCGACATCACCACCACGCGCACGCCGAGCCGGCGCGCGGCGTCGATGCGGCGGCACAGCGCGAAGCCGTCCGTGCCGGGCATGCGCAGATCGGTGACGAGGAGGTTCGGCTTCAGGGTCTCGAGGCGCGCGAGCGCGGCGTCCCCGTCCGCCGCGGAGGCGATCAGCGCCTCGGGCAGAGCGGTCTCGAGCGTCCACGCCGCGACGCTGAGCATGTCCGGGTCGTCGTCGACGACGAGCAGGCGCGGCCACGGCTGGAGGTGCTCCGGGATGGGCAGGCCGCGCCGGCGCAAGGCGCTCACGAGCTCGCGCCGCGACAGAGCGGCTCCCGGTCCGCGCCCGTGCGCGCGATCGCGCGCGAGCCAGCGCCGCAAGGTCCGGGGTTCCACGCCCGCTTCCTGCGCGGCTTCCGGATACGTGTACGTCCTTCGCGAAATCATATCGATTCTCCTGTCGACCTCTGCGGTGAGGTTAGCCCCGCCGCCGCCGGAGTTATTCAAGAGCCGCTCAAGACTCCGTCAAATCCGCGCGCTTGACGCGGGGCGGGCCGCGACGCACAATAGACGCCATGGACGCCATCCGCGGGACTTGTACGGTGAAGCTGCTGTCTCCGCCGGAGGCGCTGTGGCCGCTCGTGTCGAACACGGAACGCCTCAACAAGGCGCTCGGCTTGCCCGTGATGACGCCGGAGTCCATCCCCGGAAGCCACGAGCGGCGGGTCAGCGCGCGCCTGCTCGGACTCACGCTGCGCTGGATCGAGAGCCCCTTCCAGTTCGCCGCGCCGCGCTATCACCGCGTCGTGCGCACGTTCGCGGGAGGCCCGGTCGCGCGCTTCGAGGGAGGAATCCGCCTGGAGCCGGACGGAACGGGCTCGCGCGCGATCGTCGACGGGGAGTTCATCCCGGGGAGCGCGCTGGGCGCGCTCATCCTGCGCCTCGCCGCACCCAAGGCCGCCGCGGACATGGCCGCGCTGATTCAAAAATACGACGCCGCGCTGGCGCGCGTGGGCGCGCTGCCGCCGCTGCCGCGCACGCGGACGCCGTCCGACGAGTCCCTGCTCGGCGCGCGCGCCGAGCGCCTGCGCGCGATGCCGGCCGAGCCCGCCGCCGTCGCCCGCCTGATCGCCCATTTGAGGGAAGCCCCGGACGACGAAGTCGCGGGCATGCGCCCTTTCGAGCTCGCCGACCGCTGGGGACTGCCGCGTCTCGTCGTGCTCGGCGCGTGCCTGCATGCGGTCAAGGCCGGCCTGCTCGAATTGAACTGGGTCGAGGTCTGCCCGAACTGCGCGGGAGGCGGCGTCGCCGCGACGTTGAAAGACGTGGCGGGAAAGCCGCGCTGCCCGGGCTGCTCGCTCGAATACGCGGCGGGGCTCGACGAGTCCGTCGAGCTGCGCGTCTCCGTGCATCCGAATATTCGCGCGGTCCAGCTCTCGATCCACTGCGTCGGCAGTCCCGCGCACAGCCCGCTCGCGATCGCCCAGCTCATTCTCGCGCCCGGAAAAAACCGCGAGCTGGATGTGTCGTTGGAAAATCGGTCGTACACCGTGCGCGCTCTCGGCGCGATGAAGGCCGCGCGCCTGCGCCCGCGCCCCGACGGGGCCGCGGAGTTGGCGCTCGACCTCGGCGCCGACGACCGGTCGTACGCGTTCCGCCCGGGCCGCGTGCGTCTGAAGATCGACGCGCCCGCCGAGGATCTGGTGCGCGTGGAAACCGAGCGCTGGCGCGAGGCCGGCGTCACCGCCGCCGCGGTCACCTCGCTTCAGGAATTCCGCGACCTCTTCTCGACCGAAGTGCTGGCGCCGGGCCACGAGATCGGCGTCAAGCGCCTGGCGCTCCTGTTCACCGACCTCAAGGGCTCGACCGCGATGTACGAGCGTCTCGGCGACGCGCCGGCCTACGGCGTCGTGCGCGACCATTTCGGCTACCTGACCAAGCTGATCGCCGCGCGCCGCGGCGCCGTGGTGAAGACCATCGGCGACGCGGTGATGGCCGTGTTCTCCTCCGGCGCGGACGCGCTCGAGGCCGCGCTCGACATGCAGGAGCGCATCGCCGAGCTCGACGCGGCGCTGGCTCCGCGCCCGGGCGTCGTCCTGAAGATCGGCGTCCACGAAGGCGCCGCGATCGCGATCAACGCCGACGGCGTCCTCGACTACTTCGGCACCACCGCCAACGTCGCCGCGCGCGTGCAGAACGAGAGCGAGGGGGGCGACATCGTCGTCACCGACGTTCTGCGCGACGACCCCGCCGTGGCCGAGGTCCTCGCCCGCCGCGCGCCGCCGATGGCGCCTTTCGACAGCGCGCTCAAGGGCCTGACCGGCGTCCACCGATTGTGGCGTCTGAATCCCGCGCGCCGGTGAACCGCAAGCGCTCCTTCGCGCCGATCGTCGGACGGCGCCCGCGCGTCCTGATCCTCGGCTCGCTGCCCGGAGAAGCGTCGCTGAAATTGGGCCAGTACTACGGCCACCCGCAGAATAAATTTTGGGAGCTCGTCGGCGCGGCGCTGGGGGAAGACCTGCGCGCGCGGCCCTACGCGCGGCGTCTGGCCCGGCTCAAAGCGCGCGGTATCGCGCTGTGGGACGTCGTCGGCTCCGCCCGCCGGCGCGGCAGCCTGGACGCCGCGATCCGCGACGAAGAGTACAACCCGGTTCTGGAACTCATCGCCCGCACGCGCGTGCGCGCGGTCTTCTTCAACGGCCGCAAGGCCGCCGACTCCTTCGCGCGCTCCTGCGCCGCGCCGCCGGCGGACGTCGTCTTCACGACCTTGCCCTCGTCGAGCCCGGCCAACGCGGCGATCCCCTGGGCGGCGAAGGCCGCCGCTTGGAGCGTCGTCGGCCGCGTGAGTCCTCCGCGCGCGCAGGGAGCGCGCGAATGAACACGATCCGGCACTGGGGTTCGACCGCGCAGGAGCGCGCGGAGGCTTTTCCCTGCGACCGCCTCGTTCCCGGCGGCGCAGCGCTGTTTCGCGCGGTCGACGTCGACGCGCCCCCGGACCTGGTCTTCGCGTGGCTTTGCCAACTGCGCGCGGCGCCGTACAGCTACGACTGGGTCGACAATCTGGGCCGCGAAAGCCCGCGCCGACGCGATCCCGCCAACGAGCTTCTCGAGAGAGGACAACGCGTGATGACACTCTTCCGCCTCGTCGACTTTCGGCGCGGCGAGCACCTGACCCTGCTTTGGGACGCCGGGGGCCTCGGAGGCCGGGGCGCCGTCACGTACGCGGTGCGCGGCCGGGCGGGGGGCGCTCGGCTGGTCGTCAAGATCGTCTACACCATTTCGAAGTGGTCGCCGCTCGGCTGGATTCTGCCGGCCGGGGACCTGGTCATGATGCGCAAGCAGCTGCTGACGCTCAAGTCGCTCGCCGAGCGCGACGCGGGACGCTGACGCGAACGCGGAGCGCGAGCGCGCGTTTTGTAGAATGCCGGGGTGAGAAACGCGCTCGCCGTGCTTCTGCTCTTCGCCGCCGTCTGCGCGCGCGCGGCGGACGTCGACGTGAGGGACCTGGTCGATCGCGCCAATAAGGCCCTGCGCGGGGACTCGAGCCACGGCAAGCTCTCGATGACGATCGAGACGCCGGATTGGAAGCGCACGCTCGAGATCGAGGGCTGGAATAAAGGCCGCGAGTTCGCGTTCATCGTGATCCACGCGCCGGCCAAGGAAAAGGGCGAGACGACTCTGCGCCGCCAGAACGAGATGTGGGTCTGGATGCCGAAAGTCGAGCGGGTGATCAAGATCCCGCCGACGATGATGCACACGGCGTGGCAGGGCTCCGACTTCACTTACGAGGACATCGTGAAGGCCGACTCGGTCGTGAAGGACTACACGCACACCCTGCTCTCGAAGAAGCACGAGGACGGCCGCACCGTCTACCGCATCGAGGGCATTCCGAAGCCCGACGCGCCCGTGGTCTGGGGCAAGGTGATCAGCGCGGTCGCGCTCTACGACGCCGACCAGTCCGTGGTGCCGCTCTTGGAAGAGGACTACTCCGAGCGCGGCGAGCTGATCCGCACGATCACTCTTTCGGATGTGAAAATCCTCGGCGGCCGGCGCGTGCCCACCGTTCTCGAATGCGCGCCGACCGCGAAGAAGGGGCAGAGGACGACCCTCCGCTACTCGGACCTGCGGTTCGACGTGACCCTGCCCGACGAATTCTTCAGCTACCAGCGTCTGCAGAAGGCGGGAGGCTGATGATACGTCTTGCCTGGCGCAACGTCTGGCGCAACGGACGACGCAGCCTCATCAACGTGGCCTCGATGGGCTTCGGCTTGGCCGCGATCATGTTCGGGCAGAGCATGATGCGCTCGCTCCAGTACCAGCTCATCGAGAAGGCGACCGGCTCGTTCACCGGCCACGTGCGCATCCAGCGCCGCGACGTCGACGAGCCCAAGTTCCCCGACAAGTTCATGACCGACCCGGAACCTGCCGGCCGTTTATTAGAAAACGACCCGCGCGTGCTCGTCTGGGGCCGCCGCATCCAGATCACCGGCCTCATCTCCGCGCCCAAGATGTCGCTCGGCGCGCTGATCTGCGCGGTGGAGCCGGAGAAAGAGCGTCGGATCACGAACATGGCGACCTATATAAAGGAGGGCACCTACCTATCAGACGGCGCCAAGGGCGTCGTCATGGGCCGCAAGATCGCCAACCGCCTCGACGTGCGCCTCGGCGAGAAGGTCGTGCTCATGGCGCAAGCCGCGGACGGCTCCATGGGTGCGGAGGTCTTCCGCGTCGTCGGCATTCACGAGACGGGCTCCGAGTCCTTCGACGGCCAGATGGTCTGGATCCCGCTCAAGGCCATGCAGGAGCTGCTCGGCCGCCCGGGCCAGGTCAATCAGCTGGCCGCGAAGCTCAAGGACATCGACCAGGCGGCGGCGGTCGCCGCCGATCTGGACGCGAAGCTCGGTCCCGGCAACGTGGGCGCTTTGTCCTGGCGCTCGATCGACAAGGAGATCATCGGCATTCAGGCTTTTCAGGACGGCCTGCTGACCATCGTGCTCGGCGTGGTGTTCGCGATCGTGGCGCTCGGCATTCTCAATACGCAGCTCATGAGCCTCTTCGAACGCGTGCGCGAGTTCGGCGTGCTGATGGCCATCGGCGCGCGCCCGCGCTGGGTCGTGCGCCTGCTGATGGTCGAGTCGGCCTTGCTCGGCCTCGTCGGCACCGCGCTCGGCATCGTGCTCGGCGCGCTGCTCATCGACCACTTCGGCCGGTACGGCCTCGCGCTGCCCGTCGGTGAGGCGTTCAAGTATTTCCTGCCCTTCCCTTCGGTCATTTTCCTGCGCCCGTCTTGGGGCATGCACGCGTTCGCGTGCGCGACGGTGTTCGTCGTGACCCTGCTCGCGACGTTGCCTCCGGCGCTGCGCGCCGGGCGCTTGAAGCCCGCGGAGGCCCTGCGCCATGTCTAAGCCCGCGCACGCGCATCACGAGCACGCGCACGGCGCGGTTCCGCTCGTCGAGGTCCGCGGCGTCGAGAAGATCTACCCCGGCGGCGCGAAAGTGGCCGCGGTGCGCGGCGTGGATCTCAAGGTCGAGCGCGGGGAGTTCACGGCGCTCGCCGGACCGTCGGGCTCCGGCAAGTCCACCTTGCTCAATCTGATCGGCACGCTCGATCGCGCCACGAAGGGCGAGATCCTGCACGACGGCCGCAACGTGACGCGGCTGGACGCCGACGCGCTCGCCGACTTCCGTCTCGGCGCGCTCGGCTTCGTTTTCCAATCCTACAACCTCATTCCCGTGCTCACCGCGCTCGAGAACGTCGAGTACCCGCTCATCCTGCGGGGCGCCGGCGCTTCCGAGCGAAGCGCGGCGGCGCTCGACGCGCTCAAGCGCGTCGGCCTGGAGGCGCACGCGCACCGCCGGCCGGACCTGCTCTCCGGCGGCCAGCAGCAGCGCGTCGCGGTCGCGCGCGCGATCGTGCATCGGCCGGCGCTCGTGCTCGCCGACGAGCCGACCGCGAACCTGGACTCCAAGACCGGCGCCTCCCTGCTCGATCTCATGGAAGAGCTCAATCGCGAGCACGGCGTCACGTTCCTGTTCTCGAGCCACGATCCCGCCGTGCTCTCCCGCGCGCGCCGCGTGGTGCACCTGCAGGACGGCGAGCTCCACGGTGAAGAAGTCCGCGCTCGCTAGTCTTCTGGCGCTCGCCGCGTTCTCCGGACCCGCGCGAGCCCAGGTCGAGTTTTCCGGCTATCTCAAGGACTTCTGGCAGTACAGCCACGACACGTTCGACGAGCGCCCGTACTACCTGAACACCGCGCGCCTGCGCCTGAGCGTGGACGCCAACGAGTCGATCTTCCAAGGCCACGTCGATCTGGACAATCAACTGGCCTCGGGCACCTTCTTCTACACCGACGACTACAAGGTCTACGGCTACAATCCGCCCTCGCCTTGGCTCCCGATGCAGCACACGGTCTCCACCGGGACGACGAACGGCTACGGCATCGGCGCCTACCGCGCGTGGGTGGGACTCAAAGGCGACGATTCGATCGCGCGCTTCGGCCGCCAGCGCATCGCCTGGGGCACCGGCAAGATCTGGAACCCGACCGACGTCTTGAATCCTTATCAGCCGACGAGCGTGGAGCCCGACGAGCGCCGCGGCGTGGACGCCTTCTACGCGCGCGCCGGCGTGGGCACGCTCGGCCAGGTCGAGTACGTCTGGGCGCCCAACAACACGTGGGCCCAGCACGCGATGCTGGCCCGCGTGCACGGCAACGAGGCGGGCTGGGACTGGTCGCTGCTGGGGGGAAAGACCGCGGTCTCGACCGCCTCCTTCATGGCCGGGGGGGACTTCGCGGGAAACCTGCTCGACGGGACCCTTCACGGCGAGCTCGCCTACTTCACGCCGCAGGTGCGCACGCCGTACTGGAAGGCCGGGCTCGGCTACGACTACACGGTCCCCGACACGACGCGCTGGTCCTGGCTCAAGGACGCGACGCTCGTCGCGGAGTACTACCACGTGGGCAACGGCGCGACGAATCCCGCGCAGTACAACTTCGGGCCGGTGCTCGCCGGGACCGAGGTCACCGTCGCGCAGGACTACTTCGGCGCCACGTTCTCCGAGGACCTGCACCCGCTCGTGAAGGCCTCCGCCGTCGCCATCGTCAACGCGGACGACGGCTCCACCTTCGCCGCGCCGACTTTGACCTGGAACGCGCTGACGAACCTGTACCTGTCGGCCTCGGTCCAGCGCTTCAGCGGCAACCGCTCCACCGAGTTCGGCCGCCAACCGAACCTCGGCGTGCTGATGGCGCAGTATTATTTTTGAGCGCGTGTCATGCGGCGGCGACGGGACGCACTCACGGGCATGAAGACCCGAACTCCGCGCCATGATCGTCTCATCCCGCATAGATGCGCTATCATGAAGTCATGAAGCCCGCGCTCGCCTTGCTGTTGGCCCTCGCCGCCGCGCCCGTTCGCGCGGGCATGGTCGACGCGTCTCTCGTGACCTCGCGCGCGGCCGCGCGTCCCGGCGAGACGATCGACGCCGGACTGCGCCTGAAGATGCGCGACGGCTGGCACGTCTACTGGAAAAATCCCGGCGACGCCGGCCTCGCGCCGAAAGTGAAGTGGACCTTGCCCGCGGGCTGGACGGCGGGGATGTTCTCCTGGCCCGCGCCGCATCGCCTCGTCGCCGGGCCGGTGACCAGCTTCGGCTACGAGAACGAGGTCGTCCTGCCGCTGACCTTGACCGTGCCCGCGGACGCGAAGCCCGGCTCGCGCGCGCACCTGGCCGCGAAGGCGGACTGGCTCGAGTGCCGCGAGGCCTGCGTGCCCGGCCGCGCCCAGCTTTCGCTCGACGTGCCCGTCGCCGCGGACGCGAAAATCGATCCCGCGGGCGCCGACCTCATCGAAAAAGCCCGAGCGGAGGTTCCGCGTCTCGATTCCTCCGCGGCCGCGGACGCGCTCTGGGACGGCGCGCGCGTGCGCCTGCGCCTCAACGGCCGCACGCCGCTCGTCGAGTTCTTCCCGCTGGAGGACGGCGTGTTCCAGAACGCGCGCCCGTCCGCCGCGGTCGCGCCGAACTCCACGGAGCTGACCTTGATCCCGGAGGCCGGGACCGGGACGCCCGCGCGCGTGAGCGGCGTGCTCGTGACGCCCGAGCATCCGCCCGTGGAGATCGACCTGCCGGTGCGCACCGGCGCGGCTTTCTCGCGCTTCCTTTTGCTGGCCTTCGGCGGAGGGCTCCTTCTCAATCTCATGCCGTGCGTGTTCCCCGTGCTCGCGGTGAAGGCGCTCGGCCTGCTCGCGCGCGGCGCGGAGAGCCCGGGGGCCGCGCGCCAGCACGCGGCGGCGTACGCCGCGGGCGTGATCCTCAGCTGCGAGGCGCTCGCGGGCGTCCTGCTCGTCTCGCGCGCGTTCGGAACCGCGCTCGGCTGGGGCTTTCCTCTCCAATCCCCCTGGACCGTCGCGGCGCTGACGCTTCTGTTCGCCGCGGCGGGACTCAACCTGCTCGGCGTGTTCGAAGTCGGCGGGGGACTCATGGGCGTGGGATCGCAGCTCTCCTCGCGCGCCGACCTCGGCGGCTCGTTCTTCTCCGGCGTGTTCGCGATGGTCGCGGCGGCGCCCTGCACGGCCCCGTTCATGGGCGCGGCTCTCGGCTGGGCGCTCACTCGTCCCGCGGGCGAGGCGCTCGCGACCTTCGGCGCGCTCGGCGCCGGCGCCGCGGCGCCCTACGCCCTGCTCACCTCCTGGCCCGCCTTGCTCAAGCGTCTGCCGCGCCCCGGCGCGTGGATGGAGCGGCTCAAGAAATTCTTCTCGATCCCGATGTTCGCGACGGCGGCTTGGCTGGCCTGGGTGCTGTGGCGCCTCGTCGCGGCGCCCGTCCCCGCCGCGGGCGGTCTGTGGAAGCCGTGGTCGCCCGAGGCCGTGGAGCAGGCGCGCGCGGCCGGCCGCACCACGATCGTCGACTACACCGCGGCGTGGTGCCTGACCTGCCAGGTCAACGAGCGCACGACCTTGTCCTTGGCTTCGGTCAAGGCGGCGCTCGCGCGCCCGGACGTCGCCCCGTTCCGCGCCGACTGGACCGCGAGCGACCCGCGCATCACCGCCGAACTCGCGCGCTACGGCCGCGACGGGGTGCCGCTGTACGTGGTGCGCCCGCGCGGCGGCGAGCCCGTGCTCTTACCCGAACTTCTCACCGAACGCGTCGTGCTCGACGCGCTCGGCGCGCCCAGCCCCGATCCCGGAGGAAACAAAGAATGAAGAACGTCACGCTCGCCCTCGCCCTCGCCTTCGCCGCCGCCGTCCTGCCCGCCCGCGCCGACAACGCGCCTCCGGCGCCCGCCGCCGCGGTCGCTCCCGGCGCGCCCGCGCCCGACTTCACGCTCAAGGGCGACGACGGCGTCGACCACACCCTCTCGAAACTCAAGGGCAAGTACGTCGTGCTCGAGTGGTACAACAAGGACTGCCCGTTCGTGAAGCGCCACTACGGCACGAAAAACATGCAGAGCCTGCAGAAGCGCTACACGGACAAGGGCGTGGTCTGGTTCGAGGTCGCGACCTCCGCGGAGGGCAAGCAGGGCCACATGACCGCGAAGGACGCGGTCGACGCGCGCAAAAAGTTCGGCCTCAACTCCACGGCGATCCTGCTCGACGGCTCCGGCGCGGTCGGCCGCCTCTACGACGCGAAGTCGACGCCGCACATGTTCGTCATCGACCCGAAGGGGAACGTGATCTACATGGGCGCGATCGACGACCTGCCCAGCACCGACTGGTCCGACATCAAAGACGCGCACAACTACGTGTCGGCCGCCCTCGACGCCGCCATGTCCGGCAAGCCCGTCGCCAAGCCGGTGACGACGCCGTACGGCTGCTCGGTCAAGTACTAAGGCGCGGTCCAGCGGCTAGGGCCGCGGAAACAAGAGGGGGGCGAGCTGGCGGCCGGTCGCGGCCGACGCGAGACGCGACGTTAGACGGCGCGACTCGTCGATGACCAGGCAGGGGCCGAGCCGGGCGAGGCGCTCGCGTCCCATCAGGCCGTCGTAAGGAGGAATGCCGGCGTAGTCGTAGCCGAGGCCTTCGCCCTCGGCGGCGAGGTACTGCGGACGCTCGGGCAAATAATAAACGCGCATCGGCAGGTAGTAGTAGGTGCCGACGTAGACGATCGGGCGGCGCGCGTCGGTGCGGCGCAGGGCGTCGGCCAGCGCCCCGAGCTTCGGGTCCACGTAGGCCGCGGAGACGTAGTAGCCCGCGAGACCGCCGACGACGACGAGCATCGCGAGCATGCGCGCGCCGCGCGCCGCGGCCCGCGCCCCGTCGAGCGCGGCGGCCGCGCACAGAAATAAATACGGCGAGAGCGGAGCGAAGTAGCGCGCCTGCGTCACCGGACGGCGCAAAATCAGCTCGACGAGCAGGATCAGCGCGAGGGGAACGCCGAATCCGCAGAACGAGAAGACGAGTCCGGAACGCTCGACCGCGTTTGCCCGCCGCGCGCGCGCGGCGGCGAAGCCCAAAAGAACGACGACGCCCGCGCCGACCGCGACCGGAAGCCACTGCGGCAGCGCGAGGCCCAGGAACGTCGGGTCGTAGAAGATCGTGCCGACGGTGTCGAGCAGATGCCGCGGCCCCAGCGCCTCGCCGAGCACCGGGTCGTGGACATGAAGTCGGAGCTGATCGCGGAAGTGCGGCAGCCACGGCAGGAAGACGGCCGCGATCGCGGCGTGCGCGAGGGCCCAGTCGCGCAGCGGGCGGCGCTCGCGCCGCGCGCGGACCAGCAGCCACAGCGCGTGGCCCGCGAGCACCACGGCGAAATAATAGTGCGCGTACAGTCCCGCGACGCCGAGCGCGGCATAGGCCGCCCAGCGCCGAACCGTCGGCCGCTCGCCGAGGTCCCAGACCACGATCGCCGCGAGCAGCGCCAGCAGGAGCAGGAACGAGTACACGCGGCCGTCCTGCGCGAGGTGAACCCAGTAGGACGAGAACGCGGCGAAGAAAAGCGCCGGCGCGCGCGCCTTCTCGGGCAGGACGCGTCGCGCGAGCGCGCGAAAAGCGAACAGCGCCGCGATGCCGGACAGCGCGGAGAAAAGCCTCAGGCCGAACAGCGGGTCGGAGAACAGCGCAATCCAGCCGTGCATGAGCGCGGCGAACAGCGGCGGGTTGCCCTCGTCGCGCACGATCGTCGCGGGCAGGCGCGCGAGCGGGACGGACGCGAGCAGGAGCGTGCTCGCCTCGTCGAACCACAACGAGCGCGCGCGCAGCATGAACAGCCGCAGTACGGCGCCGATGAAGATCAAAACGGCGCTCATTTCGCGGATGCGGGCGCGACGGCCGCGCGGGTCACCGCGGCGAGAGGATCGCGAGGATCGAGCGCCCTGAGAGCCGCGATCGTCTTGGCCCAATCGCGGTCCTCCGCAGCGAAAAGCGCGTCGAAGGGCGCCGGATCGGGCGCGTAGAGGTCGTGGGCGAGGACGACGGCGTTGTTGAGAGTCGACGGGACGAAGACGTCGCGCGTCTTCGCCTCGGCCCGGCCCCAGGCGAACTCCGCCTCGCGCGCTTTGAGTTTCTCCGCGTCGGTGCCGGGGCCGGCGTAGAGCTTCTCGAGCCGCGCGCGCAGTTCCGCGTAGAACGCGTCGCTGCGCCGCTCGGCCTCCTTCTCCTCGCGCCATTCCTTCAACTGCGGCGAGTCCGCGCCGTAGCGCTCGGTCAGGAAGCGCTGCGCGCCGCGCGCGCCGGCCCAGACCGCGACGGCCTCGTCGAAGTCCGTGCGGTTTTTGAAATAGACCGTGCCGTGCATGAGCTCGTGGATCAAGGTTTCGACCAGTTCGCCGTCGGACTCGCGCAGCAGGGTCTCGGGCAAAGGATCGGGGATCCAGAACGGCGTGCGGTAGGCGGACGCGCCGAACACCGCGGCGTCGTAGCCCTGCGCCTCCAGTTCCGCGGCCTCGGCTTTCGCCAGGTCCTTGCGGAAATGCCCTTGGTACGGAAAGGAGCCGACGAGCGGGAAGCGGAACAGGTGCGGCTCCAGGCGAGCGCGCTCGGAGGCGGAGACCAGCCAGGTCACCGCGGGGCCGGACACCGGCGTCCACGTCTCATAGACGTGCGAGCGCGTGAAGGCGAGCGACTCGAACGCGAACTTCCTCACGTCGAGCGCCAGCTGGAGCTTGCGCTTCAGCTCCGGCGGCGTCTTCGGATCGTCGACGGTTTTCTGGATGGAGCGCCGGCGCCACAAGAGTCCCGCGTGGCCGGAGGCCGAGCGCGCGACGTAGGCGGGGGAACAGGCGCAGAGCGCGGCGAGGGCGAGGAGGAGGCCGACCTTACGGGTCAACCCACTTCCCGTGCTTCTTGATCAGCTCGACGAGCGCGTCGTCCGCCTTCGCGAACGGGATGCCCTTCTGCACGCAGTCCTTGCCCACGTACAGGTTGATCGCGTCCGGCGCGCCGCCGACGTAGCCGAAATCCGCGTCGGCCATCTCGCCGGGGCCGTTGACGATGCAGCCCATGATCGCGATCTTGACGCCCTTGAGGTGGCCGGTGCGCGACTTGATGCGCTCCGTCGTCGTCTGCAGATCGAAGAGGGTCCGTCCGCAGGACGGGCAGGACACGAACTCCGTCTTCGTGATGCGCACGCCGGCGCCCTGGAGCACGTTGTAGAGCAGCTCGATGCCGCGCGCGAACGGCAGGTCCGCGTCGATGAGCACCGCGTCGCCGATGCCGTCGCAGAGGAGGCCTCCGATCAAGGTCGCGGAGCGCAGCACCTGCTCCTCCGCCGTCTTCTCGCGCGGAGCGCAGATCAGAATCGGGGAGTGCGCGCCGTAAGCCGCGAGCAGGCGATACTCCTGCAGCAGCTTCGAGGCGTCGGTCCCGCGCAAGGAGACGATCGTGTGGACGTTCTTGTAGCGCGACGCCGCGTCGAGCTTCTTCGCCGTCTTGGCGTCGGCGGCCTCGACGAGGTTGACGCGCTTCTTGTCCGCGAGCCCCTTCAGGAACGCCGCGTAGTCGTCCTCGACCGGCGTCGCCCAGCAAACCGCGTCCGCGGCGTCCGCCGCCTTGAGCGCGAGGGAGAGCGGGCCTGCGACGCGCGCCAGGAACGCCAAGCGCGAGGTTTCGTTGCGCAGCTCCTCACGAATCGAAACGAAGCGCGCGAGAGACTTCTCGTCCTTCACGTCGAACTCGACGATCTCGGGATCGGCGCCCTGCGCCTTCTTGAGCTGGGCCTCGTAGGCCGCGAGCAGTTCCGCGGCGGTCATCGCCTCCGGCGCGCGCAGGAACGCGCGCACGAGCTGGTGGCCGCCGACCATGATGGGGCCGACGTCGAAGTGATCGGACTTGCGCCGCGCGTAGGAGTAGAAGTCCGCGCAGTGGAACTTCTCCTTGTGCGCCTCGGGGCGCGCCTCCTCGGCCGGACGCGACGCGAAGGGGATGACCATCGTGCGGCAGACCGGGATCTCGAACTCGGGGTCCTCGGTCAAGGAGACGCGGATCGTGTCGCCCAGGCCGTCTTCCAGGAGGGAGCCGATGCCGATCGCGCTCTTGATGCGTCCGTCCTCGCCGTCGCCGGCCTCGGTCACGCCGAGGTGCAGCGGGTAGTCCATGCCGAGCTCGTTCATGCGCGCGACGAGCAGGCGGTAGGCCGCGATCATGACCTTCGGGTTCGAGGCCTTCATCGAGAAAATCAGCTCTTGATAGCCGTGCTTCTCCGCGATGCGCGCGAACTCGAGCGCGCTCTCCACCATGCCCTGCGCGCTGTCGCCGTAGCGGTTCATGATGCGGTCGGAAAGCGAGCCGTGATTGGTGCCGATGCGGCACGCGCGCTTCAGGCGCTTGAGCTTGGCGACGAGCGGGGCGAAGCGCTCCTCGATGCGCTCGATCTCGGCCGCGTACGCCGCGTCCGTGTACTCCTTCACCGCGAAACGCTTCGTGTCGACGAAGTTCCCCGGATTGATGCGCACCTTCTCGCAGAACTCCGCCGCTTCGGCCGCGGCCGCCGGATTAAAATGAATGTCGGCCACGAGCGGCACGTCGCCGAAGCCCGCCGCGACCAGCTTCTCCTTGATCTTGCCGATCGCGCGCGCGTCGTCGACGGTCGGCGCGGTGATGCGCACGATCTCGCAGCCCGCCTCGATCATGCGCACCGACTGCCGGAACGTCGCCTCGGGATCGAGCGTGTCCGTCGTGGTCATCGACTGCAGGCGGACCGGATTGTTCCCGCCGACGCCGACCTTGCCCACCATCACGACGCGGGTCTTGCGGCGGCGGTAGGAGAACACGTCGGGCACGTAGCGGAGGACGCGGGGGGAGAGCAGGGTTTCAGGCATGGCTTTGAAATTATATCATTCCGCATGGCTCTCCCGTCGACGCTCGGCATCCGCCACGTGGCGCTTTTCGTCTCCGACCTGAAGAAGGCGGAAGTCTTCTACTGCGGCCTGCTCGGCTACCAAGTCGAATGGCGACCGGACGACGAGAACCTCTATCTGACGACGGACGGACACGACAACCTCGCGCTCCACAAAGGCAAGAAGCCGCTCGGCGAGACGCGCCTCGACCATTTCGGCATCGTCCTCAAGAAGGCGCCGGACGTGGACGCCTGGCACGCGCACCTCAAATCCCACGGCGTGAAGATTCTCAAAGAGCCCAAGACGCACCGCGACGGCGCGCGCTCGTTCTACTGCGCCGACCCCGAAGGCAACGTCCTGCAGTTCATCCACCACCCTCCGATTTCCGACAAGGCGTGAACCCGATCTCCGACGCCGACCGGCGCCGGACCTACCTGATCTGTCTCGCCGGCTGGCTGTTCGACTTCTACGACTTGATGCTGTTCGCCTACGTGGCGTCCGCCGTCGCCGCGGACTTTCATTGGGGGGCGGACGCGGCGCGTTACAAGGCGCTCGCCGTGGGCGTCGCGCTCGGCACCTCGGGCCTCGGCGGCATCGTCTTCGGCGGTCTCGCGGACAAGTACGGGCGCAAGTCGGTGATGACCTGGACGATCCTGCTCTACTCCGTCGGCACCGGCTTGTGCGGGTTTTCGTGGGGGTTGACCAGCCTGGTGCTGTTTCGCGCGCTGACCGGCCTCGGCGTCGGCGGGGAATGGGCGACGGGCCACGCGCTCATGGCGGAAATCTATCCCAAGGAAAAGCGCGGCCGCGCCTCCGCGCTGCTTCAGCTCGGCGAGCCGCTCGGCGTGGCGCTCGCGGTGCTCATGGGCCTGTGGGTCTGTCCGCGCATCGGCTGGCGCGCGGTCTTCCTGATTTCCGCCCTGCCCGCGTTCGTCGCGTTGCTCGTGCGCCGTCACGTCGCCGAATCGCCGCTGTGGCTGGCGCGGCGCGACGCGCCCGCGCGATCGTTCGCGGCGCCGTACCGGGAGGTCTGGCGCGACCACCGCGCGCGCGCGTTCCAGGCCTGGGCGCTCGGCACGTCGAAGCTCGCGACGTACTGGCTGACCTACGTCTGGCTCCCGGAATACTTCGCCGACCTCCTCGCGCGGGCGCAGGCCGCGGGACGCCCGATCCCGCCGGGTTTCTCCGGCATCCGGCTCAAGTTCATTCTCGTCGCCCAGTGCGCGCAGATGCTCGGCATGCTCGTCTTCGGCGCCGTCTCGGACCGCTGGGGACGCCGTCCCGCGTTCTGCGTCTATTCGCTGATCACCGCGGGCGGGCTTTGGGCGATGGCCGCGCACGGCGACGCGCTGCTCGCGAGCCCCGCGCTGTTCTGGCCCGCGCTCGGCGCCGTGGGCATCGGCTCGGGCTGCACGGCCGGCTTCGGCGCGCTGCTCGCCGAGCTGTTCCCGACCTCGGTGCGCAATACGGCGATGGGCGCGGTCTACAACCTGTCGCGCGGCGCGCAGTTCTTCACGCAGGCCGCGATGGGCGCGCTCGCCGCCGGCGTCGGCGTCGCGCACGGGCTGTGGCTCGCGTTCGCGTTCGCCGCGTTCACGGCGGCGTGGGTGTGGACTTTCCCCGAGACGCGCGGCGTCGCGCTCGCCGATTAGCCGAAAGGCCGCGCTCGGTCAACTGCTATACTGCCCGCCGCGCCCCGGTCGGAAGCAAAAAAGAAAATCATGGTACTCGCGTCCCGCGCCAAGCGTCTCGCCGCCCAGCTCGTCGACGCGCTGGCGCTGACGGCGCTGGTCGGGCTCAGCATGCTCCAGGACGTCCTGCCCGCGCCCCTGCTCGTGCTCTTCGCCGTCGGCGCGCTCGCGCTGGCGCTCGTTCAGCTCGTCCTTCTCGCGCGGCGCGGTCAGACGCTCGGCAAGATGGCGCTGAGCCTGCGCATCGTGCGCCAAGACACCGGCGAAAACGGCGGCTTCGTCGTCAACGTCCTGCTGCGCTCGGCGTTCAATTCGCTGCTCGCCTTGAATCCGCTCTACCTCCTGGCGGACTCGCTGCTGATCTACCGCGCGGACCGCCGCTGCCTCCACGACCTGATCGCCGGAACGATCGTGATCGACGCCGACTCGAGGTCGGCGCACGCCTCGTAACAATCAGGACAGAAGCCCCTTTCCTCCCCATTGACCCAGGGGGGTTCTCGCGCCACACTTGAGACAGGGACCCCTCTCCCATGTTCAGGCGGACAGCGCCCTACATCCTTCTTCTCTTCGCCCTCGGGCGGGCCGTTGCCCAGCCTTCTCCCGCGTGGTCGCCGATGGAGCGCGACCTCCAGCGCCTCGACGCCGCGCTGGAAGGGCTCTCCCACGGCGGCGACCGCACCGAATCGCGTCGTCCGTTGGCGGCGATATTCGACGCGCTTTCCCGCGACGCGGCGGAATTGAGACGCACGGAACGGGACCTGTCGCCCGAGCGGCGCCGGGGACTCGAAAAGTTCGAACGCGACACGGCGCAGGCCGCTCGCGACGAGAACGATTTCTGGAAGGCGGCCGGCACGTCCCGTGCGACCCTGCCGTCCGCCGAAGTCGCCGCGCTGCGCAGCACGAAGGAGCGGCTCGCGAAGGATCTGGACGAGGAGTCGATGGGTCGCTCGGGCGCCGCGCCGCGCCGGGCACCCACGACCGCGCAGACCGCCGCGCTGGCGGCGCGGGAGAAAGCCGCGCAAACCCAGGAGCAGGCCGCCGGCGCCCGCGTGAAAAGGGCTCTCCAGAATCCCTGGGAAGAGAAGACGGGCGTCGCCGCGGGCCCCGCGACGTCGAAGCCTCCCGCCAGTACGCCCACCGCCGCGTCGACCGGCGCCTGCCCGCAGTGCAACGCCCGGAACCGGCCCGCCGGTCTCCACACCGACGCCGTTCCTGATCTCGCCGCAAAGCCGCCGGAGTCGCGAGGCCTCTGGGGATCGCTCTACGATGACGTCGCCGGACCAGTGAGCAGCGCCTACGCGAAGGCCTTATTCGTCAAACGGAAGGTGGAGGAGGCGACCGGCCCGGTCGCCTCCGGCGTTCTTGAGGGTGTCGCCGAAACCGCCGCCGGCATCACGATCGGCGCCCTGCTCTGGGCGCTCGGCAAGCTCGTGGGAAAAATAGTCCTGGGCGGCCTTTTGTCCGAGCTGGGCGTCGGCGAGGCCATTCTGGCCGCCGCTTTGAAGACGATATTGATCGGACTCGGCGTCGTCTTGACCGGCATGCAGATCCTCGCGATGGCCAGGGCGTTCAGCCGCTGGCGGTCCGCCGAGCCCGGCACCGCGGAGAGCGCGAACGCCCTGCGCGATTTCGTCCGCTCCGCCACCGTCGCGGTCCTGGCGATCGCACTCGCCGTGATCGGAATCAACTCGGGCAAGCCGAAAGTCCCGCGGCCGAACGAACCGACCCCGCCGCCGATCGCGGACACCCCGCCTCCGGCTCCGACCGAAGGCGTCGGCGGCAACCTCTCCAAGATCAAGCCGCCTGAGCCGCCGCCGGAGCCCGAGCCGACGTCCTCCGGCAGCGAGGGGAAGGCCACGGGCGGGCGAGGCTCTTATCGGTTGGACGAGTCGCATCCATCCGGCCCCCCGGACCCGACCGCCGAGCCGACGGGAAGGCCGAAAAGGGCTCGGGGGACCGATCAAGCCAACATCAACGCGACCAACGGAGAGAACGACGCCGCGAAAGTGCTCGCGCGCAAGGGCTTCAGAGTCGAACAATTGACCGAGGTGAAGGGGCGCTCGGCGAATCCCGACTACAAGATCGACGGAAGGATCTTCGACTGCTACACTCCTCAAGAAGGAACGAGCGTGCGCAACATCCTGAGCAATATCACCGACAAAGTGCCGCGCCAAGCGGAGCGCATCGTGCTCAACATGAACTACGTGAATAATCCGGATACCGTTCTCGCGGAGTTGAGCAGGCAGCTCAACACTCACGCCATTCCCGATCTGAAGGAGATCATCGTCGTCCGCGGCGGATCGTACTGGCACATCCAGCCGACTCAATGACCATCAGCTATTCGCTGTACCTCGACAACGCCGTCGCGCCCCGCGATGCGGCGGAGTTTCTTCGGCCTCGGCGCGCCGAGCCCAATGACGACCAGAGCGCGCCGCCGCCGCCTTCCGGCGTCGAGTTCTTGTCCGACGGGGCGGTGTCCGTCCACGTGATGCCAGTCGGCGCCGCGGGAGCGGGAGTCGCCGAAGAGAATGGGATCAGAGCCAAGCTCTCCGTCGTCTTCGATCTCTTCGCGGATGAAGTCGAGCAAGCAAAGCCCGTCATGCTCGGGCACCTGCTGGCCCTGCTCGAGAGGTTTCCAGGGGACGCCGTCTTTCTCGACGTCGCGGGCCACGCGCTCATGCGGCGCCGCGGGACGCGGCTCGAGTTGGCTCGGAGCGAAACGTTCTGGTCTCCGGAGCTGCGCGCGCGCGTGCCAGAGCCCCATTCAGATTTTGTCTGACGCGAGATCCGCCCGTCCGAGCGATTTAACCGCGCTACGGCGAGCAGTTCTGCTTCAAGAGGCCGCGCCTACGATTCCCGGCCTCACGCGAGGTCGATCGGAGGAAGAAAAGCGCGGACATTCGGATCGACGCGTTTACCCTTCGGAGAGGGCGCTGCGACCTCGCGGGGGGCTGGGGAAGCGTCTCGATCGTCTCCGATCCTCCGGTCGTTTTCCCGGACTGACGCTCTCATGACGACTGCAGAGGCGGCCTTCCAAGTCGAAGGGCGCGAGTTCCGGCTGACGCTGACCCAGGCGCCGGCGGGGCTGACCCTGACCTGCGATCCGCGCCACGGGACCAGCGCGCTCGGCGTCGTCGTCGGCACCGCGTGGCTGCGCGATCCGGCGGCGCTTCTGCGCGCTCTCGACGGACGCACGGGCCTCTCCTTCGAAGGCGAGGTCTTCATCGAGTTCGACGACGCCGGCGCGGCCGTGACGCTCGCCGCGCACGGAGGCGAGGAAACCGTTTCCGCTTCCCTGTTCGAGCGGTTTGTCGTCGAGTACGGGCTTGCGTGCCTCGACGCCGCATCGCGCATCGGCGTCGACGCCGGGACGGCCATCCGCGCGGACCTGACCGCGCGCCGCGCTCGCCTCGCCGCGTAGTTTCGCGACGAAGGAAGAGACGTCCCGCGTGATAGAATAGAGGGAGTGAAATCCTTCGCGCTGCCCGACGAGAACCCGCCCGCGCCCGCCGCGCCTCGCCCGAGCCTGACCGCCGAGGACGTCGCGCGCGCGACGGAGGTGCTCGAGCGGCTCTACAGCCACCCGGAGCTCGCCGTCGCCCTCGACAAGCGCGCGCGCGTGCGCCTCGTCGCCGCGGCCGGCCGGCTGTCGCGGCCGGAGAAGTTCGAGCTCAAGAAGATCTCCAAGCGCATGCGCAAGGAGCGGCGCCTGATCGCGAAGACCGCGGACCGCGACGCGCGCGCGTCCACCGGCATCCGCACCGCGCGCACGGCGGCGGTGTTCGCAGCACCCCAGCTCGCCTTGCCCGCGCCCGACGCGCCGGTGCGCGAGCTCTCCAAGCCGCAGGCCTGCTACGTCTGCAAGCAGGACTATAAGCGCCTGCACCACTTCTACGACGACATGTGCCCGTCGTGCGCCGAGTTCAACTACGCGAAGCGCTTCCAGAGCGCGGACATGAGCGGGCGCACGGCCTACATCACGGGCGCGCGGCTCAAGATCGGCTACCAGGCGGCGCTGAAGCTCCTGCGCGCGGGCGCGCGCACGATCGTCTCCACGCGCTTTCCTCATGACGCCGCCTCGAGGTTCGCGGCCGAGGTGGATTTCAAGGATTGGGGGCATCGCCTGCGCGTGCACGGCCTCGACCTGCGCCACTCCCCGTCGGTGGAGATTTTCGCGCGCTACCTGTGCGCGAGCGAGCCGCGCTTGGACGCGCTCATCAACAACGCGGCGCAGACCGTGCGCCGTCCGGTCGCCTTCTACGAGCATCTTCTCGCGCGCGAGGCCCTGCCCTGGGGGGGACTGACCGACGCGGAGCGGTCGATCCTCGGCGGCCACTACGAAATCCGCTCCGCGCTCGACCGCCAGGAGCACGGCGCGGACGCGGACCAGCGCGCGCTGACCAGTTGGGACGGCAGCGCCGTCGGCGTCGGCATCCGCGAGTCCGCGCGCCTCTCCCAGGTGCGCATGACCTACGACGACAAGATCTCGGGTCGCGAGCTTTTCCCGGAGGGCAAGCTCGACGCCGATCTCCAGCAGGTCGACCTGCGCGGCATGAACACCTGGCGCATGACCATGGCCGACGTGCCCACCGCCGAGCTTCTGGAGGTGAACCTGATCAACGCCGTCGCGCCCTTCGTGCTCGCGTCGAAGCTCAAGCCGCTCATGCTCAAGGCCGGCACGCGCGAAGTCCACGTCGTCAACGTCACCGCGATGGAAGGAATCTTCTCGCGCGGCACGAAGACCGACAAGCACCCGCACACGAATATGGCCAAGGCCGCGCTCAACATGATGACCGTGACCTCCGCGCCCGACTACGCGAAGGACGGTCTCTGGATGAACGCGGTCGACACCGGCTGGGTCACCGACGAGGACCCGCTCGTGCACTCCCTGCGCAAGCAGGCCGTGCACGACTTCCAGCCGCCGCTCGACGTCGTCGACGGCGCCGCGCGCATCCTCGATCCGCTGTTCGTGGGCCTCAACACCGGCGAGCACGCGTACGGCAAGTTCTTCAAGGACTACAAGCCCTCCACCTGGTAGCCGCGCACCACGTTGCGGATAAGATTTTCTCCCTCCATGAAGAATATATCCGTCGGTATGATCGGCCTGGCTGCGATCTCAATTCTCGTTTCAACTCCCGTCTATGCTCGATTTGCGAGCGACATGCCGCTGGCCCAACAGCAGGCGGAAGCCGACTTGATTGTTGTGGCGACACCCGCGATCGTCAAAGTGCTCGATGAAGTTTCGGTTCTGCCGAATATCACTTCCGTGCTTCTCGATGGCACGAAGCGCCCCTACAAGGCTCAGGGAGTGGAAACTACGTTCGAAGCGATCGCCGTCATCAAAGGACGCCTCCCTCGAATGAGCTTCGTGCTGCACCATTATCGGAGGGAGATCAATAAGTCTGAATCCGAATCGCACGGACAACTGGGAGAAGTCAACGGTCCAGGTTTCGTCGAATTCTACCCGACAGAGAACTCCTCAAAGAGGCAATTTTTTCTGCTGTTCCTTACGCGGGCGAAGGATGGACGCTATGTTCCGGTCAATGGCCAGGTAGATCCTGACCTCTCCGTTTTCGAACTGAAGGGACACATCCGGTAAGCGCGGGTCTGACTTTGCCCTGCCGCTTCCAATCCCGGCGCCTCATCACGGATAGGACGTCCGGGCGCGGCGTGACCAAACTGCTGTTTCCGTTCGCCTACTAGACGGGTATTATTCCGTTGTAGAATGCAGGCAGTCCCCTTAGCTCAATGGATAGAGCTCCTGCCTTCTAAGCAGGCGATCCAGGTTCGATTCCTGGAGGGGACAGAAGATCTCGGAGGAATGGACCGATGAACATTTTGAACGCCGCGCTCGCCGTCACGCTGGCCGCCGTCGCCGCGCACGCGGTTCCCGCACAGGAGCCGAAGCTGAGAACGGCCGGCGACCGCATCATGTCCATGTCCGATCAGGACTACCGCGACTACGCCGCGTCGCCCGAGTTCGCGGGCAAGGCGTGGGCGAAGCTGGAGCGGCCGGCGGTGCTCGGCCGGATCTACCGCCGCCTCGCCGCGCTGCGCTACCGCGCCGCTCTCGACGGCGCGCTGGCGCCCGAGTTCCGGCCGCAAGCCGAGGCCGCGCTCGGCACGCTCACGAACGCGGGCCGCGCGGTCTCCGACGACGCGAAGATCATCGCCCCCGACGCCGACCTGCTCACGCAGACCGGCTACTGGGACAGCTTCGTCAACTACGTCAACCAGCCTCCGATCCAGAACTATCAACCGTCGGTCGCGGCCGTGCGCGGCGGGCGCAAGCTCTCGACCGACGACGACAAGCAGGTCGGGCGTCTCCTCGCCGCCGTCGACGCCGCCGACGCGGCCGCGCCGACGGATCCCGCCGCGCTCGCGCGCGTGCAGTTCGACGCGGGACGGAACTACGAGAAGATCGCGCTCATCGTCTCCAAGCCCGCGGCCGCGGCTCCGGTCGCCGCCGAGCCTGCGGCCCCGGCCCCCGCGCCGGTTCTGTCGGCGAAGGAGATCTACCGCAAGGACGCGCCCGCCGTGGTCCTCATCCTCGGCTCCAACGAGGGCGGCCAGGGCGAGCTCGGCACCGGCAGCATCATCGACGCGCGCGGCCGCGTGCTGACGAACGCGCACGTCGTGATCGACGCGAAGACCGGCGCGCCGTATCCGACCTTGCGCGTGTACTTGAAGCCCGCGGTCGTCACCGGCGACCCGAAGCGCGACCTTGTGGATCCGATCAACGTGAAGGTCGAGCGCTTCGACCGCGACCTGGACCTGGCGCTTCTCGACCTGGACCGCGTCCCGAGCGGGCCGCGCATGCCGATCGGCGACGACTCGAACGTCTCGCCGGGAGACCCCGTCGTCGCGATCGGCCACCCGGAGCAGGGCGGCCTGTGGACTTTGACGCAGGGCGTGGTCAGCACCTTGATCGCGAATCTCGGCGGCGTGAACGGCAAGGACGCGTTCCAGACCGACGCGAGCATCAACCGCGGCAACTCGGGCGGCCCGCTGCTCGATTCCTCCGGGGCGCTGATCGGCGTGAACACCTCGATGGCGCGCAAGGCCGCGGACGGCCTCACGATCACGAGCGTGAACTTCTCGATCCGCGCGTCCGTCGTCGCGCGCTGGCTCGGGGCCGACGCGCCGGCGCTCGTCGCCTCGGGCGGTCCCGCGACGCCGCCCGCGCAGGCGCCCGCCGCGGTGCCGCCGCCGCCGGCCGCTCCGACCGTGCCCGACGCGCCGCCCGCCGTTCCCGCGAAGCCGATCCCGCCGTCGAAGCCGCTCATCCTCACGCCGGCGCGGCCGTATCGCGCGGACGACGTGATCGCCGCCCAGATCAAGCAGATGGAGGAAATGGGCGACGAAATGGAGCGGGAGATCCAGGAACGCGCGAACCGGGCTCAGTAGCTCAGGGCGGACGCGGTCGCAAGAAGGTTTTTCCGAACCGAGCCCCCTGACCTGAAGCGGGCTAGAGTTTGGAGGAACCCGCGACCGACTCGGCCCACTTCTCCCAGCTCTCGTAATCCACTTTGTCGTACGTCTTGCGCGAGAGCATGCCGAGCAGGGTGTAGGCCAGGTCGCGGCTTTCGGGCTGGTGGAGCTTGAGCAGGGCCACCAGGCGGGGCGCCGCCGCCATCATGACCTCGCGGTAGGCGTCGCGCTCGGCGAGGGGGACGAGCAGGCCCATCGCCTTGCCGCGCACGGCCGCGGTCGGGTCGTCGAGGCGCGGGAGCACGCGCGCCAGCGCGATCGGCAGTTCGGGATGGTGGTTCGCGATGTCGGAGAGAATCTGGAGCGCCGCGCCGCGCACGCGCGAGTCGGGGTCGCCGAGCGCTTTATGGCAGTAGTCGAGGACTTCGCGGCCCGAAATGGAATAGCTCAGGACGAAAAGCGCCGCGGCGCGCTTCTCGCCGTCCTTGTCTTCGGTCAGGATGCGGCGCAGGTCGGCGCCATGCTGGCGGGCCCCGTCCTTGAAGCTCTCCTGAAGGCTCTCGATCTCCGCAGTCCCGGACCACAGGCAGTAGAAGCCGGGGCAGTTCGGGCGGTCGAAGCTCATCTCGCCGCGCTGGGACAAATTCTCGCCCAGCTCCATGTAGCGCTTCCAGCCCGAGAGCAGCCCCTCGGGATCGGGGAGACTGCCCTTGGGCGCGGGCGCGAACTCGAGGCGCGACGCGTCGGCCTTGTCGACCACGTCGAAGACGGCGTACATCGCGTGATCCTCGGACGTGAAGAACTCGGCGAAGCTGAGCTCGGCGAACACGACGCCGGGACGCGCGGCGACCTCGGCCTCGGCCTCCTGACGAATCTTCTCCGCCTTCGCCTCCGCCTTCGGATCCTGCAGGTTGCGCAGGTGCACGTACTCGACGAAGCGGTCGTTGTAGCGCACGCGCGCCTCCTCCGAGCTCAGCACGGCGGAGCGGTAGACGTCCACGCCGCGCAAGGTCGCGGTCGACTGCGCCCGGGCGGGGACGGCGGCGAGTACGGCGAGAAGGGCGAAAAAAGCGTGGCTCATGGCCGCGATTATACCGATTTTGTAGGGTTTCAGCGGTGACCCGAACCGTGCTGCGCGCCGCGTCGGTGGAGGCGATCGAGACGCCGCTGAAGCGGCCGTTCACGACCGCCCTCGGAACGCGCGCGTCCACGACCAACGTCGGCGTCGTCCTGCGGCTCTCCGCAGGCGCGTGCGGCTACGGCGAGGCCTCGACTTCGCTGGCGATGAAGCACCTGAGCGCGCCGGCGCTCGCTCGCGCGCTCGCACGGCTGACGCGCCGCGCGCGCGGCCGCGACGCGCGCGACTGGCGCGCGCTCGTCGACGACGCGTGGACCTCCTGCGCGGACTTGCCGCCCGCGGTCGCCGCCTTCGAGTCCGCTCTCCTGGCCGCGCTCGCCGCAGAAGCAGGCGTCCCTCTCGCGTCTCTGTTCGGCGGCGCCGCGAAGACGCTCGAGACCGACCTCACGCTCTCCGCGTGGAACGACGCCGCCTTCACCCGCGACGCCGCCGCCGAGGCCGCGCGCGCGGGCTTCCGCGCGCTCAAGATCAAGGTCGGCGGCCTTCTCGCCGACGACCTCGCGCGCGTGCGCGCGGCCCGCGCCGGCGCGCCGCGAGCACGGCTGATCCTCGACGGCAATCAGGGCCTCACGCCGCGCGGCGCGCTGACCCTGTTGGACGCGGTCCGCCGGGACGGCGCGAAAGTCGACCTCCTCGAGCAGCCGGTGCGCAAGGACGACCTCGCGGGCATGGACTTCGTCGCGCGCCGCGCGGGGGTGCCCGTCGCCGCCGACGAGTCGGTCGCCACGCCGCAGCAGGCCGCGCGCGCGCTGGACCTGGGTGCTGCGACCGCGATCAACATCAAGCTGGCGAAGTCCGGAATCTCGCGCGGCCTGGAGATCGCCGCCGTCGCGCGCGCCGCCGGCGTTCCGCTGATGATCGGCTGCATGGCGGAGACCGCGCGCGGCCTGGCGTCCTCGGTCCACCTCGCGCTCGGCACGGGCTTCTTCCGCTTCGTCGACCTCGACAGCGACGTCCTGCTCGTCGAGCCCGCCGCCGCTCGCCGCGCGGCTGGCTGGGTCCGCCGCGGCCCGACGCTCTCGCTCGATTAGTCGGCCCGTTCGGCCCGGCGAACGCGGCGAGCGCGCGCGCGTCAAACGCCGAGCACCCGAGCCACGCGGCGGCCGGCGCGGCGCGCGAGCGCGCTCCACGCGCCCTCGGATTCGCGCGTCGCAAGGACCACGGGGGCGCTCGGGATTTGGAACACGCGGCCGTCGAGCGAGTGCACGCGCTCGCGCACGGAGTGCGGCGTCAGCTCGACGGTGATGAAATGATGGAAGCGGTCGGAGTTGCCGGAGGGGAACAGCGCGGAGCCGCCGCCGCCGGTGAGCACGTAGCGCACGCCGCCGTGGTCCTGGACGCCGAACGCGTGCACGTGGCCCATGTAGACGCGGCTGACGCCGCGGCGCGAGGCGATCTCCGAGAACTCGCGCGCGCCGCCGATGAAGCCGCCGATCCCGTGCAGCGGGCCGACGCCGCCCCAGAGGCCGAGCTGCACGGGCGGCATGTGCGTGAACACGATCTTGCGCTTGGGAGTGTCGAGGATCTTGTCGAACCAGCGCAGCTGGCCGCGCGTGAGGCGCTTGGCGCTGGAGTCGAGCACGACGAAGCGCGTCCCCGCGTGGTCGAACGCGTAGTTCGCCCGGCCGAAGAGCGCGCGGTACATCGTCGAGTGCGACTTGCCGGTCGGCCGCGAACGGTCGTGGTTGCCGATCACGGTCAGGTACGGCTTGCCGCCGCGCCAGACGCGGGCGTGCTGGCGCAGGAAATTCTCGTAGCGGCGCGGCTCGCCCTTCTCCACCATGTCGCCGAGCTGGACGATGAAGGCCACCGGCTCCTTCTGGATCGCGACCATCTGGTCGGCGAAGACGCCTTCCTGATTGAAGAGCTTGCGCATGGTCCAGAAGCGGCACGGCTCCACGTCGCCGAGCACGGCGAAGCTCACGCGGTCGCTCTCGGCGGAGGGCAGGCGCGAAAGGCGCCTCAGCTGGCGCGCGGTGCGCAGCCGCGCCGCGAGGCGGGCGAGAGACGCAGACGGAAGTTCCTTCCCATGCGCGGCCATGCCTTAAGGATGACTCCGCCGCCCGCTCCTGTCAAGGCGCCGCGCGCAATTGCTCGAGGAGGACGCGCGCGTCGGCCTCGCCGCGCCGGATCAGGTCGCCGTCGGCGGGATAGCGCGCGAGCAGGTAGGGGATCTGCGCGTCGATGGCGCGCTGGTACGCGTCGGGATGGCCGCGCCAGTAGTTGACCGGCGTGAGCCGGCCCGCCGCGAAGACCACGAGCGCCGCGGCCGCCGCGCCGATCGCCGCGAGGCGCGCGGAAGTCTCCGGCTTGCGCGCGAGGAGCTCGCGCGCGCCCGCCGCGGCGAGCAGCGCGGCGAAAGGAGAAATCGGCAGGAGGTAGTGCTGCCAGTCCAGCCGGAACGCCGCCAACGTCGCGCCCGTCCACGCGGCGCCGTGCAGGACGAAGACGCGACCGGCGGGGGACGCGGCGTCCCAGCGCCGCCGCGCGCCGGCCAGCCCCGCGCAAGCGAGCGCGGCGCTCAGCGCGCCGATCATGCGTCCGGCCCGGTCGCCGACGGACGGCCAAAACAGACCGCGCGCCGCGCCGCCGAGCCAATACAGCGGGCTCTGAAACGCGCCGCCGAAGTAGACCAGGCGCTGGACGTCGAGCGTCTCGCGGCGATGCGCGAACATCGCGAGCGCGAACTGCAGCGGCTCGCGATACAGCGACGGATTGAGCGCGACCGCGCTGAGGACCGCCGCGGCGGCCGCCGCCAGCGCCGATTTCAGCGCCGCCGCGCGCAGGGACTTGGAGCGCGGCTCCGCGGCCAGCACGGCCGCGACGGTAACGGCGAGAAGGGGGATTTCGAGCAGGCCGGAAATCTTCACGTCGAACAGCGCGCCCGCGAGAACGCCGCACGCGAGCGACCACGCCGGAGAGAAGCGCCGCGCGCGGACCAGGCGCGCGGCCCACGCGGCTTGGGCCAGCGCGCAGGCGAGCTCGAGCGCGACGAACAGGCCGTCGGAGACCGCCTGCGCGGCGCAGACCCGCACGATCCCGGACAAGGCCAGCAGGAGCGCGGCCAAGGCGCCCGCCTCCGGCGCGATCAGCCACGCGCCGGCGAGCGCGGTCAGCGCGCACGCGAGCAGGAACGCGCCGGAATCGGCGAGCCGCGCGAGGAACAGCGCGCGCGGCGGCACGCGCGCGCGCAGGGAGGCGACGAAGGCGGCGCCGTCGTAGGGAAGAAACGCGCGCTCGAACCACAGCTGCTTGTCGGCCGAGGACTGCGGCAGCAGGCCCGCGGGCGCCAGCACGGCCCCGAACAGGAACTTGGCGAGCGGGGGATGATCGAGCGCGTCCGCGCCCTTCCACTCCGGGGAGCTCAGCCCTCCGGGCGTCAGGAACGCGAGGCGAAACGAGTAGGAGGAAAAGATCCAGGCCGCCTCGTCCGGCTCGTTGAGCGGTCCGGCGGTCCACAGACCGAAGCCGAGCACGAGAGCGCAGAGGGCGCAGGCGAGGGCCGGGATCCAAGCGCGTCGACGCATGAACGAGACTCTAGCAAACGCGGCCGGACGCCCGGCCGTCTCCGTCGCAATTTTATACGATGCCCCGATGCTCAAAGAGCTGAAGACGCTCGCGCGCGAGACCGCGCTGTACGGCGTGTCCAGCGTGCTCGGCCGCATGCTGATCTTCATGCTCACGCCCCTGCTGACGCACCTGCTGGCGCCGGAGGACAACGGCGTCGTGCAGACGGCGTACTCGTGCATGGCGTTTCTGACCGTCGTCTACGCGCTCGGCCTCGACGTCGCCTACCTGCGCCTCGGCCGCCGCGACGGCAAGCCCGACGCCGGCGCTTTCACCGGCGCCCTGCTCGCCGTGCTGGCGCTCGCGGTCCCGGTCTCGCTCCTGCTCCACGTCTTCGCCGCGCCCGTCGCCGCCTCGATCGGCGTCCCCGTCGCGCTCGCTTCGGTCGTGCGCTACAGCGCCTGGATCCTCGTCATCGACGCGGCCGCCGCGATCCCGTACGTCGAGCTGCGCGGCTCCCACCAGGCGGTGCGCTACGTTTGGATTCGCCTCACGAACATCGTGATGACCTTGGCGCTCACCTGGGTGTTCGTGCGCACGCTGCATCTCGGCGTGCGCGGCGTGTTTCTCGCGAACCTCGTCTCCAACGCCGCGACCTTGCTGCTGCTCGCACCGGTGATTCTCGGCCACCTCGCCGCCCCCGACCGCGCGCGCGTGCGCGAGATGATCGTCTTCGGCGTCCCGCTGATGGCCGCGGGCCTGGGCTCCATGGCGGTGCAGGTCGCCGACCGCCCGATGATGACGCGTCTGCGCGGCCTCGAGCTCGCGGGCATCTACGGCGCGTGCTACCGGCTCGGCATCGGCATGCAGCTGTTCATCAACATGTTCGACCAGGCCTGGAAGCCGTTCGTGCTCGAGCGCGCCGAGAAGCCCGACGTGGACGCGATCATCGCGCGCGTGCTCACCTACTTCGCCGTGCTCGGCGCCGGAGCGTTCCTCGGCATCGCGTTCTTCGCGGCGCCGCTCGTCGAGGCGCGCCTGTTCGCCGGACGCTCGCTCATCGGCGAGGCCTATTGGTCGGGACTGCCGATCGTCCCCGTCGTCACGCTCGGCTACCTGTTCAACGGCCTCTACTTCGTCATGCTGGCGCCCCTGATGATCGACAAGCGCATGACCTCGGTCGGCGTCGTGACCTGGCTCGGCGCCGCCGTCAACGTGGGCACGAATATTTTCTGGATTCCGCGCTGGGGCATGATGGGCGCGGCCTGGGCCACGTGCGTCGCCTACGTCGCGATGGCCGGCGCGATCTGGGCCGCCGGGCGGCAAACGCGCCGCGTGCCCTACGAGTGGCTGCGCCTGTCCGCGCTCGCCGGGTGGACCGCTTTTCTCTGGATTCTCTCCACGCGGGTCGGCGTCCCGGGCCGGATCGTCCTGACGGCGGCCTATCCCGCGGGTCTGTGGCTGTCGGGCTTCCTGCACGACGCCGAAGTCGACGAACTGCGCGCGCTGCTGCGGCTCAAGCCGCGGCCGGTCGCGCCGGTCTGAAATCGCGTCTTCCGCGGTTCTTTTTTTAACAGCAAAAGCCGACGTCGGCCCGCTCAGTGAACGGACTTGATGCCGAGCGCCTCGGCCGACGGGCGCGGGGAGAGCGGGTCGTTGAGCGGCTGAGGCGGGGCGGGGGGCGTCAGCGCGCGCGCGTGCAGGACGAGCAGGCGGCCGCCGGCGAAAGAAAAGGCGGCCTCGACCGCGCCGCCCTGCCACGCGTCGAGGGCGCGCGCGAGGCGCGCGACGCGCTTGAGCTGTTCGGCAGAGAGCAGGGCTCCCGAGTCCGGCGCCTGCAGGGCGCGGCCGCTGAGCGCCTCGAGCGCGTAATGCTGAGTTTCCGCGCCGCCGGAGAGAAGCACGTCCGCGCCGCCGGCGGCCGCTTCCACAAGAATACGGCCGCGCCGGCCGGAGACCGGGTCGCGCGAGAACGCGAGGCCGGAGACGTCGGCGAACGCGGCTTTCTCCACGCGCAGGCGACCGTCGTAGTCGGCGCCGCGGCCCGCGCGCAGGCGCGCGCCGAGCGGACCCGGGTCCCACGACGCGGCCCAGGCGGCTTTCGCCGCGACCAAGAGAGCGCGCGCGTCGGAGGCGGGGATCGAAGCGTCGGCGCCGCTGACCACGCAGGGGCCGCCTCCCGCCGCGGCCGCGATCAGGCGCCCGGCCTCGGACGTCGGGTCCAGCCGCGAAGAGAGCACGCGCGCGCGCAGGCGCTCGGAGCGCGCGCGCAGGGGCAAAGAAATATCGCCCGACGTGTCGCTCAAGTACTCGCGCAGGCCGTTGTCGGCGACGAACGAGCTCCACGCCTCGGGCCCGACATCCGCGGCCTGCGGCCGGTCCGCGCCCGCCGCGCGCGCGGCCGCGTCGAGCGTGGGAGCGGCCGCGGGAACCGCGCGCCGGCGCGACGCCGCCGCGGACGCGCAGGCGCGCGCGAGCGCCGGCAGGCCGCCGTCGCCGAGCGCGAGCGCGTGTCCGCCCGCGCTCGCGCGCGCGGCGAGAGACTTCGCGTCGGACGCGAGACGGTCGAGCACGTCGGCGGACGGCGCGTCCGCGGCCTCCGCCGGGCAGGCCGCGAGCTCGGCGCGCGCGCGGCGCAGGGCGCGGTCCCAGGCGCGCGCTTCGGCCTTCGCGACGAGCGCGGACGACGCCCCGGAGGCGGAGCGCGCGGCGCGGTCCAGGCGCGCGAGGTCCTCGGCGGACGCGCCGCCCTCCAGCGCGCGGGGGGCGAGTTCGGCCATCAGGAACGCCGCGCGCGCGGGATCCGGCGCGCCGGTGAGCCAGCGCTCGAGCGAGAGCTCGTCGCGCAGGCCGTCGTAGGCGCGCGCGGCCTCGGCCGCGGACAGCCGCGCCTCCGCCTCCTCGGGCGGCGGCAGAACGACGCGCCCCGCGGCGGCGTCGACGCAGACCACGTCGCCCTCGCGCAGGACGCGCTCGCGCGGAGGGCCGGCCGGGCGCAGGGCGACGCCGTCCTCGACGACGGGTGCGCCGAACGTGGTCTCCTCGAGCGTCAGCGACGGGCCCGACGCGTCCCAGACGCCGCGGCCGAGCGCGACGGCCGGCACGCTGTGGCGCCGGGCGAGGATTCCGGCCGGGCTCGCGAGTCCGCCGCGGCGCGCGAGCACGGCCTCGGAGAGGCGCACCGCGTCCTCGTCCGCGGGAGCGCCCGCGTCGACGACGAGAGTCCAGCCGCCCGCGGCCGCCTTCGCGCGGTCGAACGTCGCGCGCGCGCACACGGGACGACCCGGGCCCCAGGACAAGATCAGGCCGGGAAAGTCGCCGGGCTCGGGATCGGGAAGAGCCGACAGGCGCGCGTCGAGCGCCCCGGCGGGCGCGGCGAGGAGGAGGAGCGCGAACAGCCGCGACGCCGCGGCGCTCATCGCGCGAGCAGAAGGGCGCGCAGTTCGGCGGGTGCCAGCGGAGCGCCGTTGGCGGCGAGCGGGACCGCGAAGTCGAGGAGACCGGTGCCGGGATCGCGCAGCGCGGAGACCATCACCGCGCGGCGGCCGACGCTCGCGGCCACGGGGGCGAGCGCCTCGTCGGGTCCGACGAGGCCGATCACGCGCGCGCCCGCGAAAGGCGCGCGCCCGTCGAGGCGCCGCGCGAGGTCCGCCGCGGCGGCGCGGTCGCGGCGCACCGCCGCCGACAGCGCGGAAAGCGCCGGGTCGGCGGCGCGCGCCGGCTTGAGCGCCGCCGCGAGGCCGCGCGCGGCGAGGAGGCCGAGCTCGTCGGCGCCGCGGCCGAAGCCGTCGGGGCCGAGCTCCGCGCGCAAGCCGGAGCCGTCGAGCGTGACCGCGAAGCCGAGATCCGACAAGCGGCGCGCGAGCTCCGCGTCGCCGCGGGGCGCTGCGAGCGCGACCGACCCGCCGGCGTCGGACGCGCGCAGGGACGCGGACAGGCGCACCTCGCCGGATTCGCCGCGGCCGCGCGCCCAGAGCTGATCGTCGAGCGCGACGAAGGCCGCGTCCGCGCCGACGGCCCGCGCGAGCGCCGCGGTCTGCACGGCCGCGCCCGCGTCGGCGCCGAGGTTCACGAGCGCCGCCGTCGCGGGAACGCGCGCGGCGTCCACCGCGGAGAGCTTTTCGAGACGCGCCGCCCAGTCCGCGAGGCCGCCGGGGCCGTCGACAGACGCCGCGGCGCGGGCCGACAGCGGCGCGGAAGCTTCTTGACCGTCGGTCGCGGCGACGAAGAGGCCCTGCAGCGCCGCGATGGAGCGGGAGACGCTCTCGCCGTTGAGCGCGTCGAACGCCGCGGCCGAGCGCGCGGCCGCGGCGAACGCCGCGCGCGCGTCGCCGACGGTGCGGCGCTGCGACGAGACGAGGCGCAGAGCCGAGGCCGCGGCGTCGCGCGCGACGCCGCCGAGCTGCGCCGCTCGGCGCAGCGCGTCCTGGCCGTCGCGGCGCGAGACGTCGTACGACGGCGCGGCCGCGAACAGAGCGGCGAGCTTGCGCCACAGAGTCTCGAGCAGCGCGCTCAGCCAAAAGCGCGTCGCCGCGATCGCCGCGGAGGGGACCGAACTGCCGAGCGCGCGCCGCGCGCCGTAGACGACGCCGGCGCCCGTGAACGCGCCGGGCGCGGCCGCGAACGCGCGGTAGGCGTCGGCGAGCGGAGAGAGGGGGGCGAGCGCGTCGGCCTTGAGCGCGAAGCCGGCCGCGAGCGCCGCGGGCAGGCGCGTCACGCGCGACGCGGACGGGAGCTGGGCGACGTACGTGTCGCCTTCGTGCTTGAACCAGACGTGAGGCGCGGTGCGGCGCGCGCCGGCCTTCGCGTCGATCTCAGGGGAAAGGAAGCTGCGCACGTCGGACTTGAGCGACTCCGCGTTGGCGACGAGCGGCCGTCCCGGCGCGCCGAGCACGGACTCCCACTTGTCGAAAGCGGACAACACGCGCGACGTCTCCTTCTCCGAGCCGCCCGCGGCGGCCGCGTAGGCCTGCGCGGCGAGCGCGTCCAGCGAGAGATCGGCCTTGCGGGCCGCGTAGGCGCGGACCACGCCGGCCACGGCCGCGGCGGCCGCGGCGGGCAAGGTGTCCTGCGCGGTCTTGAGCGCGTCGAGGTAGAGGCCGGGCGCGTCGGCGGGCGACGCGGTGTTCGCGATGCCGACTTCCTGAGAGATCTTGTCGCGCGCGGTCAGGCGGCTGCCGGGCGTGGGACGGTCGACCGCGGCGCCGGAGAGCGACTCCGCGTCGAACACCTTGCCGAGCGCCGCGCGCACCGACTGCTCGTCGCCGCCCGCGGCCTCGATCGACGCCGCCGCGCTCACGCGGCCCGCCGCGCCGTTCAACGTCCGTCCGGCCGAGGGCGCGGCGACGGAAGAGCCGCCGTCCGCGGACGCGCCGCGCGCGGCGGCTCGCGCGGAACCGGGAGCGATTTCGCCGCCGCCGAGGGACGAATTCGCGGCCGTCGGAGCCGTCGGGCCTGCAATGCCGGAGGGAGTCGCGGCCTGAGGAGAGACGTCCGTCGCGGGGACGCCGACCGCGCCCGGGACCGCCGCGGGGCCCGGAGCGACGGCCGCCGCTCCGACCGCGCTGGGGGCCGCGCCGACTGCCGCCGCGCGCATGCCCAAAGGCGCGGAAGGGGCGAACCCGGTCCCGGTCAAATTCGTGGTCAGAGAGGTCGTCGGCGTCGTCCCGGCGCCGACGCCCGTGGTGCCGGTCACCGGCGCCACCGGCGCGGAGACGCCGGAAGCTCCGGACACGGCGGATTCGCTCGTCTGCGCGGCGGCGGGCGACGCGGCGAGAGCGAGCGCGAGAGCCGCGCGCGCGCGGACGGACCAGGTCATGGAGAGGGTTTTCATCCTTATAACTCCGATTATACGGCCCGCGGCGCGCGCTCCGCCTGGGCCATTGGACCCAGCTCGACTGGGGCCGAAAGGCACGGAACGCTGGGATTATCATAACCCATGCCCGCGCCGCGCGCCAGGTCTTTATTTCTTAGAATCCCCGGGTGAGCCCGAACCCCGCCGCGACGCGCGTCGTGATCACGGGCGCGACGTCCGGCCTCGGCCGCGAGCTCGCGCGCCAGCTCGGCGCGCGCGGCTGGCGCGTGGCGATCACCGGCCGCCGCGCGGACGCCCTCGCCGAGACCGCGCGCCTGGTGCGCGAGGCGGGCGGAGAGGCGCTGACCCTGACGGGCTCGGTCACGGACGACGCCGAGGTCAAGGCGCATTACGCCGCGATCCGCGCCGCCTGGGGCGGCCTCGACTGGGCGATCTTGAACGCGGGAGTGGGCGACTCGATGAGCGCCCGGGATTTCTCCGCGGAGACCGTGCGCTGGACGTTCGACGCGAACGTGTTCGGCGTCGCGCGCTGGCTGGAGGCGGTCCTGCCCGACATGCTCGCGCAGAAGTCCGGCGTGGTCGCGGGCGTCGCGAGCTTGGCCGGCTACCGCGGCCTGCCCAACTCCGGCCCCTACAGCGCCAGCAAGGCCGCGCTGATGACCTTGCTCGAGTCCGCGCGCGTGGACCTGCGCGGCAGCGGCGTGGAGGTCGTCACCGTTTGTCCGGGCTTCGTCAAGAGCGAGATGACCGACCGCAACAACCCGAGCTCGATGCCGTTCCTGATGGAGACGCCCGACGGCGCGGCCGCGATCCTCTCCGGCATCGACGCGCGCCGCCGCGTCGTCCACTTTCCGTGGCAGCTGTCCTACGTCGCGAAATACGGACTCGCGCATCTCCCCGACGCCGCCTATGATTGGCTCGCGGCGAAGCTCGGCCCGCTGCGCAAGAAAAAACCGTCGGCCGAAGGCGCGGCGCGACGCGGAGGAATCAAATCATGAAAGTCTTCGTCACGGGTGCCACGGGCTATATCGGTCTGGCGGTCGCGGAGGCGCTGCGCCGGCGCGGCCACGCGGTGATGGGACTCGCGCGCAGCCCCGCGAAGGCGCACGCGCTCAGCGCGCGCGAGATCGAGGCGGTGCCCGGCGACATGCGCTCGCCCGCGTCCTACGCGGACGCCGCTCACGAGGCCGACGCGCTCGTTCACTGCGCGGCCGAATATTCCGCGGAGTACGAGGCGCTCGACCGCACGACGGTCGACGCCCTGCTCAAGGTCGCCGCGGACGGCAAGAAGAAGCGGCCCGTGATCTACACCTCCGGCGTGTGGCTGTACGGCTCGAGCGCGTCGGTCGTCGACGAGAGCGCGGCCGTCTCGCGCGCCGAGCTCGCGCCCTGGCGCGCGGGCCACGAAAAGAAAGTGCTCGAGGCCGGCGGCCTCGTGATCCGTCCCGGCTGCGTGTACGGCCGCGCGGGGGGGCTCACCGGCTTCTGGTTCGGCTCCGCCTTGGAACGCGGCGCGGCGGCCATGGCCGGCGACGGCGCGAACCATTGGGCGACGATCCACGTGGAGGACTGCGCCCAGCTCTACGCGCTGGCGCTCGAGAGCGGCCTGCGCGGCGAACTGTTCAACGCGACCGACTCCTCGCGCGCGACCGTGCGCGAGATGGCCGCGGCCGCGTCGCGCGCGGCGGGCAAGGAGGGCAAGGTCGCCGCGCTCGACGACGCCGCCGCGGCGCAAGCCTTCGGCGCGGGCATGGTCGCGGGCCTCAAGCTCGACCAGAAGATCGACTCCTCGAAGGCGCGCCGCGCGTTCCGCTGGGAGCCGTGCTTCCCCGGCTTCGCCGAGGACGCCGAAACGTACTACCGCGCCTGGATGGCGACCCGCGCCGCCTAGCCATTCGAGGTAGAATAGGAGCCGTACGGAGGCGCGGCCCATGAAGACTTCCGCTCTCATCGGATGCCGGTTGTGCGGACAGGTGCACGAGGCCGTGCCCCTCGGACCGGGACAAATCGCGGAATGCGCGCGCTGCGGGTCCGCGCTCAACGTCCCCGGGAGATCGAGCCTGCAATGGACGGTCGCCTTCACCTCGGCGGCCCTGCTGCTCTACCTCCCGGCCAACATGTTTCCGATCCTGAGCCTCAACATGTACGGCGCGGTGACCGAAAGCACGGTCTGGCAGGGCTGCGTCAAGCTCTACCAGGGCGGCGACCGGGTCCTCGCGCTGATCGTCGTCCTCGCCAGCATCGTGATCCCGTTCCTGAAGCTCGCCGGGCTTTTCCTGCTCGCGGTCTCGAGCGGACGGCGCTGGACGCGCGGGCGCCGAGCGCGGACCTGGATCTACCGGGGCGTGGAAGCCATCGGGCGCTGGGCGATGCTCGACGTCTTCATGCTCGCGGTCGCGGTGACCGTCCTGCGCTTCCGCAGCCTGGCCACGGTCGTCCCCGGCTCCGGCGCGCTCGCCTTCGCGAGCGTCGTCGTGCTGACCTTGCTCGCCGTGCAGAGCTTCGATCCGCGCTTGATCTGGGACGACGGAGGCCCGCGATGACCGCTCACGCCGACGCAACGCCGAAAGCCGTGATCCGCAGGCCGTCGCGCCTGCGCGGGCTGGCCTGGCTGATCCCGCTCGGCGCCGCGGTCGCGGCCGCTTTTTTCATCCGCGACCAGATGGAGGAAAACGGCCCGCTGATCACCGTCCGCTTCCCCGAGGCCGCCGGCCTGCGCGCGGGCGACTCGCCGGTGCTGCACCGCGGGATCGCGGTCGGCAAGGTCGTCGGCGTCGCGTTGAGCGCGGACAAGAGCGCCGTTTTGATCGCCGTGCGCCTGAAGCGAGATCAAGCGGAGTTCGCCGCCGAAGGCGCGGCCTTCTGGATCGTGAGTCCCGAGGTCTCCGAGATCGGCTTCGGCGGCTTGAACACGCTGCTCAGCGGACCGTACGTCGAGGCTCAGCCCGGCACGGGCAAGCCCGTCGCCGAGTTCGAAGGCTCGAAAAAACCGCCCGTCGAGGACGGCCTGCGCCTCGTCTTGCTCGCGCCGCGCGTGAAGAGCGTCTGGCCCGGCGCCCCTGTGACCTACCGCGGGATCCGCGTCGGCGTCGTGCGCGAGGTCCAATTGTCCGGCAGCGCCGACCGCGTCGAACTGTCGGTCGTGGTCTGGAAGCGCTACGCCGCCTTGGTGCGCGCGCATTCGCGCTTCTGGTCCGGAAGCCCCGTCGACGTGAAGGGCGGACTGTTCAGCGGTCTCGAGGTGAAGCTCCAGTCCGTGCGCGACCTCGTCTCCGGCGAGGTCGCCTTCGCGACGCCCGAGAAGGACATGGGCGCGCCCGCGGGGGACGGCGCGCGCTTCATGCTCGAGGACCAGCCCCAGAAAGCCTGGCTGCTGTGGACGCCGCGGATCAAGGTTTCTCCGGCCGGTATGAGCGCGAAGGCGGAGGAGACCCCGTTTCCCGCGGGCAAGGACGTCATGGGCTCGAAGCTCAAGTAGCGCCGCGCGACCTTGACTTGACTTTGGCCGTCTCCCGCGCTACTCTTGCGCGCATGAGGATCAAGGATGCCGCCGCGCGCATTGAGCAAGAGCTGGAGCTGCCGCCGGCCGTGCGCCGCCTCGGCACGGGCTGGCTGTCGGGAACGCTCGGCCTGATCCTCGGCGTCGCGTCCCTGCTGATCGTCGTCTCTCTGCGCTACCACAACCTTCTCGCCGATCCCGACTTCCTGACGCTCACGACGAACCCGCTCTTCCGCCCCGGCCTGCACGTTCTTCTCGCCGCGGCCTTCGCGCTCGCGGCGCTGAGCCTCATGCTGCGCCGCGAAAAAAAATCCTCGGCGCCGCGGCGATGACTTCGACGCTCGCGGCCTCCCTGATCGCCGGCCTGCCGCCGACCGGACTCAGCGAGTCGGTGCGCGCCGGGGGAGCGTTCTTCGGCCTCGACTTTTTTGTCTTGAACGTCCTCTTCACCGGCTTCCTGTTCGTTCCGTTCGAGCGCCTGTTCCCGCGCGCCGAGGCGCAGCGGCTGTTCCGCGCCGAGTGGCGCGAGGACCTGTTCTACTACCTGGTGAGCTCGATGCTCGTCCAGTCGCTGACCTTCCTGGCTTTCGCGCCGTCGCACGTGATCGTCGCCTTCGCGCCGCTCCAGGGCGTCCGCTCGTTCTGCGCCGCGCTCCCGTGGGCGGTCCAGGTGATCGCGATCATGTTCCTCACCGACGCCGCGCAGTACTGGCTGCACCTGCTCTTCCACCGCGTCCCGGCCCTCTGGGAATTCCACGCCGTCCATCACTCCGCCAAATCGCTCGACTGGATCGCGGGCGCGCGCATGCACTTTCTCGAGATCGTGATCCTGCGCGCCGTCACCGCGACGCCCATGCTGGTCCTCGGCTTCGACCAGTCGGCCCTGCAGGCCTACATCCTGATCGTCTACGTCTATTCGTCGTTCATCCACGCGAACGTCGGGCTCTCCTTCGGGTTCTTGGAGGGAGTTTTCGTCTCGCCGCGCTTCCACCACTGGCACCACGCGATCGAGGAAGAGGCCATCGACGTCAATTTCGCGCTCCATTTCACCTTCCTCGACCGCCTCTTCGGCACCTACCACATGCCCGAAGGCCGCTGGCCCGCGGGCTACGGCATCTCGGGGCATCCCGTCCCGCGCGGTTATTGGCCGCAGTTCCTGTATCCGTTCCGACGCTCCAACTGCTAGAATTTCGGTCAATGAACGATTACGATTCCGCCGAGAAGGCGGACGCCACCGACTCACCCGCGGACGAATCCGCGGCCGACGCGCCCGCCGCACTCTCCGCCGACGACCTCGCGGCGATGGCCGGCAACCCCGATTCCGCGATCCCGCCGCGCTTTCCCATCGACAGCGTCCTGCTGATCGACGGCGACAACGACCCGCACGTCCCGCCGGACGTGCACCCGACGCGGCATACGCTCGTGCGCGTGTTCCTGCGCCCCGGCGCGAAGATGCCGCGGACGCTCGAGAAGAAGCTGGGCTCCCTGCCGCACTGCGCGAGCGTGGTCTCGCCGGTCGGCGGCGCGAACGCGGCCGACTTCGTCATGAGCCTGCACGCGGGCATGCTGCACGCGATCCTGCCCCAGCACATCCCGTTCCTGATGGTCACCAACGACGCGACCTTGCAGGCCATGGCCGCCGAGCTCCAGCGCCTGGGCCGCATCGCCTCGCTCTGGACCTCGCACCCCGATCCGGCGGCCGTCTCCGCCGAGGCGCGCGAAGAGGCCGCCGACGAGCCGCGCCCGCGCTCGCGTTCGCGCGGGGGACGCTCGCGCGGCGGACGCACGTCGCGCCGCGGAGGGAAGGGACGCGCGACGCGCGCTTCCTCTTCTTCATCAACGTCGTCGGCTTCAGTGCCGCCGCCTCCACCGCCGCCCCCGCCGCCGCCGGACGTTCCGCGCAAGGCCGGGGGTAAGACGATCACCGAGGTCGCGTGGACGTACGCCGCGCGCCTGCAGCGCATCAAGGACGTGCCCTCGCGCGTGAAGCCGCTCCTCAACGACATCAAGAACCGCGCGGGCTCCCACGGCTTCACGCCGGAGGAAGTCCTCGAAGAGCTCAAGCGCAACCACGGCGTGAAGGTGGACGGGCAGGGCCGCGTCCAGGTGGAGCGCATCAAGCCGACGTCCTCCGCCGCCGAAGACGCGGGCGACGCCGAAGTGCTGCCGTCCTGAGCTGAGGCGCGATGGCCGCCGCCGAGCACCTGCGCCGTCTGCGCGAGGGACTCGGCGGCTCGCTGACTCTGGGCGAGCTCGCCGCGCGGCTGGGCCGCGAAGGCGCGGGCATTCTCGTGATCCTGCTCGCGGCGCCCTTTCTCCAGCCCCTGCCGACGGGAGGCTTGTCGGTGCCCGCCGGCCTGCTGATCGCCGCGGCCGGCCTCCAAGTCGCGCGCGGCGGCGAGCGCGTGGCTCTTCCGGACTTCGTCGCGCGGCGCCGTCTTGATGAAGGAACTTTGCGCCGCCTCCTCTCCGCGGCGGAAAAAGTCGGAGCTTTTTTGGAGCGGGCCGCGCGGCGGCGCGGCCCCGGCTGGTCGCGCGCGCCGGGCACGCTCGGCGCGGCCATCGCCGCGGTCGGCGCCCTGCTCGCCGTGCCGCTCTACCTGCCGTTCTCCGCGATGGCCTGTGCGGCGGCGCTCGTGCTGCTCGGGCTCGCGCTGATCGAGGCGGACGGGCTGTGCGGCCTGCTCGGCCTCGCGGCCGCGGCGCTGTGCGCCGCGTACCATGTCGCGGCCGTGCGCCTCGCCTGGTTCGCGGTCGCCGCCGCGCTGAGGAAGATCTCGTGATGATTGCCGCGCTTCTGGTCGCCGCTTCGGCCGCCGCCGCCGCGCCCGACGCGGACGCGCGCCGCCTCGCCAATCTGACGCACGACCTGCGCTTCGGCGGCTGGAACGTCCGCGTGCACGCGACCGAGGAGCTCGGCGAGCTCGGCGCCGCGGGCCTTCCGGGTCTGCGCGTGGCCGCCGAAGACGCCGACTGGCAGGTGCGCCTGACCGCCGTGCATCTGATGGGACAGATCGGACCCGCCGCCGCCGACGACCTTGGTCGCGTCCTTCGCGAGGAGCCCTGCCGCCAAGTGCGCCTGACGGCGCTGCACTGGCTCGGCGCGCTCGGCCCCGCGGGGTCCGCCCAATTGCGCGAAAGCCTGAGCGACGAGAGCGGGATGATCCGCCTCATGGGCCGCTACTGGCTGCGCAAAGAGGGGAACGACGGCGGGTCCGTCGACGAGCCCGGACTGAACAACGAGGCCGCGCACGAGGACTTGCTCGTGTGCGCCGCGTCGGCGGAGCCCGCGCGGGCACCATGGGCGCAGGCCGCCCGCGCGGCCGCGCCGCCCGCGAAGCCGCGCGCGGCGGCTCCGATCGTCGAAGACCTGCACACGCCGGAGCCGTTCTCCCGGCCGCCGGCAGTCGCCGCGGTCGTCGCTTCGGCGTCCCCGATCCCGCGCGACCGTCTGCGCGAACTCGACGCGCTGCTCGCGCCCTCGGACCGAACCCCGGAGACTCTGCCGCCGGGCGGCCCCGGACCCGCCGATCATTCGCACCCGCGGGCGCCCGAGCCCGCCCCCGTCGCCGCGCCGACTCCGGCGGCACCGCCGCCCGCCGCGCCGACGCCGGCGCGCGGGACTCCGGAGACCTTGCCCGGCGCCGGACTCGCGCTCGGCTCTCGGCCGCAGCCGCGCGCGCCCGAGCCGACGATCACCTCCGACGGCCCGAACGCGAAGCCGCAGACCGATCCTCTGCCCGCGTTGCTGCTCCTGCTCAAGGACGCCGACGCGCGCCGGCGCGCGCGCGCCGCGGACGAGCTCGGCAAGCGCGGCGAGGCCTCCGCGCCCTCGGTCCCGGCGCTGACCAAGGCCTTGAAGGACGGCGACCGCCGAGTGCGCGCGAGCGCGGCGCTGGCGCTCGGCAACATCGGCCCGGCTTCCGACGCGTCCGTGCCCGCTTTGATCTCCGCGCTCGAGCGCGGCCCCGAGGAGGTCAGCTGGAGCGCGGCCCTTGCCCTGGGCCGCATCGGCACGCCGCGCGCGCGCAAGGCGTTCGCGCGCTACGCGCGGCAGACGGCGGGGGAGCTCGTGCGGTGACGGCGAACGAATTAAACGCAAAGACGCCGGGAACGGCGAGGCAAAGACACGCAGAACGGAGAGAGCGAATGAAGAAACGGATTTTGGGGGCGCTGCTGGTTGCGATCGTCGCGGCGGCGGCGCGCGCCGCGCAGCAGCCGTTTGCGGCGGACATCGCCGCGTTCGAGGCGGGCGATCGGACGAACCCGCCGCCGAAGGACGCGGTGCTGTTCGTCGGCAGCTCGAGCATCCGCTTCTGGACGACGCTCGCGGAGGATTTTCCGGGCGTGCCGACGCTCAATCGCGGCTTCGGCGGCTCCACCGCGGCCGACTGCGCGCGCTACGCGCCGCGCATCGCGGTTCCCTATCGTCCGCGGCGCATCGTGTTCTACGCGGGCGACAACGACGTCGCCGCGGGCCGCGCGCCGGAGCAGATCCTGGCCGACTTCGAGAGCTTCGTCGCGCAGGTCCGCGCGGCTCAGCCCGACGTGCCGATCCTTTTTATCTCGATCAAGCCCAGCCTCGAGCGCTGGAAGCTCGTCGACGCGATCCGCAAGACCAACGCGCTGATCCTGTCGCGCGCGGCCGCCGACAAGGTCGACTACGTCGACGTGTTCACGCCGATGCTCGGCGCGGACGGAAAGCCGCGGCGCGAGCTGTTCCGCGCCGACGGCCTGCACATGACCCGGCTCGGCTACGAGCTGTGGGCGCGGCTCGTCGATCCGTTCGTGCGCGCGGACCGGCCCGCCGTGTTTCCGCCGCTGTCCGCCGAGACGCTCGAGAAGCGGCCGGTGAGCCTGCCCGGGGACTTCGCCGGAGAGCGCAACCTGCTCTTCATCGCCTTTCTGCACAAGCAGCAGGCCATGGTCGATTCTTGGACGGCGCACGCGCCGGAATTCGCGGCGCGAGACGCGGGCTTGCGCACGTACGAAATCCCGACGATCAAGAAGATGAACGCGATGACGCGCTGGTTCATCACGTCGGGCATGCGCCGCGGCATCCCGGAGGCCGAGACGCGCGAGCGCACGATCACCCTCTTCATCGACAAGGCCCCGTTCAAGCGCGCGCTGAAGATCGACGACGAGAGCGTGATTCACGTCGTCGTCGTCGACCGCGCCGGCGAAGTCCTGTGGCGCGCGAGCGGCGCTTACGACGACGCGAAGGGGGAGAGCCTGAAAGCCTTCCTCTCCGCGGCGACCCCCGCGCGCTGAGAGGAGCCTACGCGCCGCGCGCGCGGCGCTCGAGGTCGTCGAAGTCGGGCGCGCTGCGCAACGGGGCGAACGCCGGGTCCCGCAGGTATTTCGGCGCGTCCTTGAGGCCGCAGCGCAGGGCGGTCTTGAGCCAGCCGAGAGCGCCGTCGCGGTCGTCGAGGCCCATGCACGCGCACGCGCAGACGTAGGCCACGTACGGATCCGTCTTCTGCGGGAACAGCGCGCGCCCGACGGCGAGAGCGCGCGCGTGGGCGCCGCTCTCGGCGAGCAAGCTCAACAGCGTGATGCGGCTCGAATAGACCAGCTGAGGCTCGACGCTCGTCAGCAGCTCGACGGCCTCGGCGCGCGCGCCGTTCCGCGCCTGAACGCGGCCGAGCAATTCGGTCGAGACCTCGTAGAGGCGGCCGCGCCCGGCGCGTGCGCGCAGCGCGATCAGGCGCGTCTTCGCCTCTTCGTCGCGGCCCGCGTTCGCCAGCGTCTCCGCCTCTTGGACCTCCGCCTGCAAGGCCGGATCGTCGTCCTGCGGGGTGCGGCGCGCGAGCGCGCGCCACGCGTTCACCCCGTTCGCGGCGAACAGGCCGAACGTCGCCGCGGTGAGCAGCTGGCCGGACGCGAAGCCGTAGAGCGCGAGCGCTCCGCCGAGCACCACGCCGACGCCGTAGACGAACTTCAAGCCGCGCACGCCGAAGCGCGGCATGAGAATGATCGCGAGCAGACGGCCGCCGTCCATGGGGATGACGGGCAGGAGGTTCACCGCGCTCCAGAAGAAGTTGATGCGGATCATCGCCCCCAGAAAGTCCATCGGCGCGGCGACGAGATGTCCGGTCATGATCAGTCTGCGCATGAGCGCGTACGAGACGCCCATCGCGGCGAAGCCGGCGAGCGGACCGGCGGCGGTCAGCAGGAACTGGCGCGGCGCGGACAGTTTGAGATCGTTGGCCGTCTCTCCGCCGAACGCGTGCAAGCGAATCCGCGCGTTGCCGCCGAACCAGAGGACCGCGCCGGCGTGTCCGCCCTCATGAATCAGCAACGACAGCAGCAACGCCGCGAACAACAGCGCCGTCGCCGAAAGAGGAAAGCCGTCGGAGGGGCCGCGCGAGGACAGCGCGAGCGCGCCGAGGACGAGCACGCACCACGGCTCGATCGTCAGCGAAAGCCGTCGTCCGGCGAAGTGAAGCCCGCGCATGTCCGGCATTATAGCCGCGCGGCGCGGGGGCCGCTAGACCGCGGCGCCTAGGCCGTCGCGGTCGGGCCTTCGGACTGGGACTGGGCCTGCTCCGCCGGGTGGCGGATGTCCTTGCCCACGACCATGAAGATCACGTCCTCGGCGATGTTCGTGGCGTGGTCGGCGATGCGCTCGAGATTGCGCGCGATGAGGATCACGTCCATGCCGCGCGCGATCGTGGAGGAGTCGCTCTGCATCATGTGCACGAGCTCCTTGAAGGTCTGGCTCTTGAGCCGGTCTTCCTCGTCGTCGCGGCGGATGACCTCGCGCGCGAGCTCGACGTCGCCGCGGGAGAAGCTGTCGAGGGAGTCCTTGAGCATGCCGACCGCGACCTCGACCATGCGCGGGATGTCGCCGAGCTTGATGCGCGGCTCCTTGATCAGGAACACGCCGGTCTCCGCGATGTTGACGGCCTGGTCTCCGACGCGCTCGAGGTCCGAGTTGATCTTCAGCGCGGCCGCGATGAGGCGCAGGTCGCCGGCGGCGGGCTGGTGAAGCGCGATGAGCTTGAGGCACACGTCGTCGATCTCGAGGTGCAGGCGGTTGACCTGCCGCTCCCACTCCTCGACCGCTCTCAGGTTCTCCTCGTCGCGATCGACGATGAGCTTCACGGCCGCGTGGATCATCTCCTCGCACAATCCGCCCATGCGCAGGAGCCGCCCGCGCAGCTCGTCCAGGTCCGCGTCGAAGTGCCGCTTCATTTCAGCCGAATCTCCCGGTGATGTAGTCCTCGGTGCGCTTGTCCGAGGGCTTGGTGAACATCTGCTGGGTCTCGCCGAATTCGACGAGTTCGCCCATCAGCATGAAGGCAGTATACTCCGAAACGCGTGCCGCTTGCTGCATATTGTGAGTCACGATGACGACGGTGAGCTCGTCCTTGATCTCGACGAGCGCCTCCTCGATGCGCGCCGCGGCGATCGGGTCCAGCGCGGAGCAGGGCTCGTCCATGAGCAGGATGCGCGGCTCGACGGCGAGAGCGCGCGCGATGCACAGCCGCTGCTGCTGGCCGCCGGAAAGGCCGACTCCGGGGGACTTGAGCTTGTCCTTGACCTCGTCCCAGAGCGCCGCGCGGCGCAAAGACGTTTCGACGCGCTCCGCGATCTTCATCGCGTCGCGCTCGCCGTTGAGCGTGAGGCCCGCGGCGACGTTCTCGAAGATGCTCATCGTCGGGAACGGGTTCGGGCGCTGGAAGACCATGCCGACCTCGCGGCGCAGGAGCACCGGGTCGATGCCGAGCACGTTGCGCCCGCCGAGATGGATGTCGCCCTCGCAGTACGCGCCGGGCAGCGCTTCGTGCAACCGATTGAGGCAGCGGATCATCGTGGACTTGCCGCAGCCCGACGGGCCGATGATCGCGGTGACCGTCTTCTCGCGCACGTCGAGGCTCACGCCCTTGAGGACGCTGGCGCCGCCGGCATAGCCCGCGCGCAAGCCGCGCACCGACATCACGACCGCGCGCTCGTCTTTGCGGACCTTCGCGGCCGGCGCGGGCGCCGGCGCCGCGACGGGCGCCGCCGCGGGGGGAACGGGGGTCGATGGGACGGTCGGTTTCGTTTCCATGAGTTGGTTGGGATTCATCGTCTCTAGTGAGCCGCTCCTTGGACCGGCTTCAGCCACAGCCGCGCGGCGAGGTTGACCGCGAGCACGAACAGCATCAGGACGAGCGCGGCGGCCCACGCCTGCCGGTGCCAGTCCTCGTAAGGCGAGATCGCGTAGTTGTAAAGAGTCAGCGGCAACGTCGCGATCGGATTGAGCAGGCCCTGGTCCCAGAAGCGGTTGCCGAATGCGGTGAACACAAGCGGCGCGGTTTCGCCGGCGACTCGCGCGAGGGCGAGCAAAGCGCCGGTCATGATCCCGCGCGCCGCGGTGGGCAGGACCACGCGCAGGACCACCTTCCAGCGCGGCACGCCGAGCGCCAGCGCCGCCTCTCGGATCGTGGGCGGAACCAGGCGCAGGAACTCCTCGGTGTTGCGCAGGACGATGGGAATCATGATGACGGAGAGCGCGACCGAGCCCGCGAGCGCGCTGAAGCGCTTGAACGGCACGACGACGAGCGCGTACGCGAACAGGCCGACGACGATCGACGGCACGCCGTTGAGCACGTCGGCCGCGTAGCGCACCCAGAACCCGAAGCGACCGGCGCGCCCGTACTCGGCCAGATACACGCCCGCGAGCACGCCGACCGGAATGCCGATGAGCCCGGCCAGTCCTACGACCTTCGCCGAGCCGACGATCGCGTTCGCGATCCCGCCGCCGGCCTCGCCGACGGGCTTGGGCAGGTTCGTGAGGAACGACCAGCTCAGGCTCGAGCCGCCCTTCCACGCGATGTAGCCGAGGATCGCGAACAGCACGCCCGCGGACAGGGCCGCGCACACGGCCGTGAGGCCGAGCATCATCAGATTGATCGCGCGGCGGCGCGCGTAGGCATCGATCACGGGCGCTTCTCCAAACGATAAATCATGAGGCGCGCGAGGCCGTTGATGACGACGGTCACGACGAACAGCACGAGGCCGATCGCGATCAAAGCGGACAGGTGCGCGTCGCCCGCGGCCTCGGCGAGCTCGTTGGCGATGACGGCGGCCATCGTGTACGAGGGGGCGAACAGCGAGGCGGAGATCTTCGGCGTGTTGCCGATGACCATGGTGACCGCCATCGTCTCGCCGAGCGCGCGTCCGAGCGAGAGGAACACCGCGCCGAAGATGCCCGAGCGCGCGTACGGCAGGCTCACCTCGCGCACGACCTCCCAGCGCGTGGCGCCGAGCGCGTACAGAGCTTCCTTCAATGAGCGCGGAACCGTCAGCAGGACCTCGCGCGTGATCGCGGCGATGTAGGGCAGGATCATGAACGACAAAATCAGTCCCGCGGTCAAAAGTCCGACGCCGTACGGCGCACCGCGAAAGAACGGGAGGAAGCCCAGCGCGCGCGTGAGACCGGGCTCGACCGCGCGCACCGCGGGAATCAGGATGAAGACGCCCATGAGCCCCAGGATCACGCTGGGCACCGCGGCGAGCAGCTCGATCGCGAAGCTCACCGCGTTCGACACGCGCGGGGGAGCGAGTTCGGCGAGGAAGATCGCGGAGCCCACGCCGAGCGGCACCGCGATCAAGAGCGCGATCGCGGAAGAGACGAACGTGCCGTAGAGAAAGGGAAGCGCGCCGAACGAGTCGTTGACGGGGTCCCACTCGGTCGACCAAAGGAACTTCGGGCCGATGTCGACCCAGGTGCGCAGCGAGCCGCGCGTCAACTGCCAGGCCATCGCCGCGGCGCCCAGCAGGATCAGCGCCGCGAACGCGGTGACGACGAGGCGAAAAAAGCGGTCCCCGGCCCGCTCGCGCGGACCGGGGACCGGAGCGGCGCCGCGCCGGGCCGAGGACGTCCGGACGGGCGCGGCGGTCGTCATGCTATTGAATCGTCTCGACGGTCTTCGCGACCATCGCCTTGACCGAAGCCGGCAGCGGCGCGTAGCCGAGCGCCGGCGCCATGGATTGCCCGTTCTTCAGCTCCCAGCGCAGGAAATCCTTGAGCACCGGGCCCTTGCCGCCGTCGTTCTTCGGGTAGATCAGCAGCCAGGTGAAGGTCGAGATCGGATACGCGTCCTTGCCCGCCGCGTCCGTGATCGAGACCCGGTAGTCCTTCGGCATCTTCACGCCCGCGGCGGCCGCCGTGACGCCCGCGATCGTGGCCTTGACGAACTTGCCGGCCTTGTTCTTCATGGTCGCGTACGGGATGTTGTTCTGCGTCGCGTAAATGAGCTCGACGTAGCCGATCGCGCCCGGCGTCTGCTTGACGAGCCCGGAGACGCCCTCGTTGCCCTTGCCGCCGAGGCCGACCGGCCAGCTGACCGACGCGCCGCTCTTTACGGTCGACGCCCACTCCGGGCTGACCTTGGAGAGATAATCAGTGAAGCAGAAGCTCGTGCCCGAGCCGTCGGAGCGGTGCACCACGGTAATCGCCAGGTCCGGAAGCTTCACGCCCGGGTTGAGTTTCTTGAGCGCGGCGTCGTTCCAGTTCACGATCTTGCCGAGGAAGATGCCGGCGAGCGTCGGCCCGTCGAGCTTGAGCTCGGAGACGCCGTCGACGTTGAAGGCCGGCACGACCGCGCCGAGCACGGTCGGGATGTGCAGCACCGCGCCGCCGGCCTTCGCGATCTGCTCGTCGTTCATCGGCCCGTCGGAGGCGCCGAAGTCGACGGTCTTCTCGGTCAGCTGGCGGATGCCGCCGCCGGAGCCGATCGACTGATAATTGATCTGCAGGTCGGGCTTGACCTTGTGGTACTCGTCGAACCACTTCGAGTAGATCGGATACGGAAACGTCGCGCCGGCGCCGTTGAGCGCGGCGACCTGCGCGAACGCGGGAGCCGCGAGGACGGCGGCGGCGAGGATGAGGGGGAATCGCTTCATTGGTTTTGCTCCTTGAGAGATTTTATCGTCGGAACGTGACGCGCGCGTGACGCCCGCCCGACGGCCGTGTCACGGCCGCCGGGCGGGGTCTTGCGCGCTTTTTAGAACTTGAAGTAGGCGGACAGCTGGTAGCGGTTGTTGTACGCGAAGCGGCTGTAGTTGGTCTGCGCGTTGTACGTGTCCTTCGTCTGGTTGATCTCGCCGCCGAAGCGCAGCCACGCCAGCGGGTCCCACATCACGCCCGCGTAGCCGTACTGGATCTTCGGGGCCTGCGTCGCGGCGGTCGCGAAAGAGCCCAGATTGCGCGCCTCGACCTGCGCGTAGCCCGCAGACGCCGACCAGTGGTTGTTGAGGCTGTACTGCAGGTTCGTGCGGAACACGCGGTACTGAAGGAGCTGGACGTAGCCCGAGCTGTTGAGCGAGGCGATTCCGGCGTCGATCGCGGGTTCGAGCGCGCTCGACGGCACGGCGGCCAAGCCGCTCGCCAGGCCCGCGTACTCGAGACCGCCGTCGCCGGAGCCCGAGCTCATCTCGCCGACCCAGACGAGGTTGTTCGTGCGATCCTTGCCGTCCGCGGACGGGATGATCGGCACCAGGAAGTCGAACGCGACGACGCTGCCGTTCGCATTGCCGTTGTTGGTGCGTACGGGAATGAGCGCGGCGCTGACCGCGGCCGACAGGCCGACCATCGTCGTGCCGGCGCCGTTGCTGGAAGCGCCGAGGTACTTCGTGGACGCGAGGCGCAGTCCGGCGTGCTCCTCGGTGATCTGCGAGTTCATCTCGGCGGGCTTGGCCGCGTCGATCGCGGTCTCCATCGTCCAATCGCCGAAGTGCTGCGTGTCCGTCGCGCGGAACTGCGGGAAGCGCCGGTACAGCATGCCCGGAGACGGGAGCACGATCGACTCGCCGGGGAAGTAGTACGGCTGCCAGCCGAGCAAGGACCAGGTCTGGCCGATCTTGGCGTCGAGCTCGCCGTCGGTCACGTCCACGTACGCGTGACGGATGCGGGCGGTCGGGTTGTTGAAGTAGTTCGCCTCGGACTGAGTTCCCGAGGTGGAACCGGGGGTCGTCGACACTCCCTGGTTGCCGAGGAAGTCCATTTCGAAGACGGCGCGGGTCTTGATGCCGCCGTCCGTCTCCGGCACCGTCAGTTCCAGGCCGAGCCGGCTGTTGCGCACGCTCATCATCTCGCGGCCGTGGGAGCCCGCGTAGTTGAGGGCGGTCGCGCTGCCGGTCTGGCGCTGGGGGACGAGGTTGTTGTCCGGCTCCTCGGTGAAGCCCTGCGTGGTGTCGGTGATCGCGTCGGTCTCGACGAAGCCGTACGCGCGCAGAGTCGCGCCCTTCAGGTAGCTCGTGACGATCTGCAGCGGCTCGGTGCTCGGCTGCGCGGCGGCGTCGGCGAACGCGCGGGTCGGCACGAACGTCGACAGCATTGCGGCGGACAATGCGACGGAAATGATCGCGTCTCGGCGGTTGCGCATTTCTTCCCCCAGTCTTATTTTTTTGACGGCGGCGTATTGAAGGACTTTGCGCCCGCGCCGTAAACCCGAAAGGGTCAACAGTGGGTGACGCGCGCATGACGCGGCTTCACGCGGCCGCGGGAAGGGTGAAGCGGAACGAGGAGCCGCCGGGCTGGCGGCTTTCGACGGAGACCTCGCCGCCCTGCGCCTCGACGAGATGCTTGACGATCGAAAGGCCCAGGCCGGTGCCGCCGGCCTCGCGCGAGCGCGCCTTGTCGACGCGGTAGAAGCGCTCGAACACGCGCGGCAGGTCCTGCTCGGGGATGCCGACGCCGGTGTCGCTGATGCTGACGCGCACGCCGCCCTTCCACGCTTCTGCGGAAACGGAGACCGAGCCCCCGGGCTCGGTGTACTTGAGCGCGTTGTCGAGCAGGTTCGCGACGATCTGCCGGAGCTGGTCCGGATCGGCGGAGGCGCGCGGCAGATTCGCGGGCGCCGCAGCGACCTCGAGATTCATGCGGCGCTCCTCCGCGATCGGCGCGAAGCCGCGCGCGATCTCGGCGAGGACCGCGGGCAGGTCGATCGCGGACTTGCGCGGCGCGCGATGGCCGGACTCGATCGCGGAGAGGTCGAGCAGATCGTCGACGAGCTTGGTCAGCTGGTTCGCGTGGTCCTCGATCGTGCGCACGAAGTCCAACCGGTTTTCCCGGTCATTGATCGCGCCCGCGAGCAAAGTCTCCGCGTATCCCTTAATAGACGAAAGCGGCGTGCGCAATTCGTGGCTCACGTTCGCGACGAAGTCGCGGCGCACCTGCTCGAGGCGGCGCAGGCGCGTGATGTCGTGCAGCACGAGGAGCGCGCCCGCGACGCGCCCGTCCTGCATCAGCGGCGCCGCGTGCGCGTCGAACACGAGCTCCTCGGGCGCGAACAGGCGGACCTCCTGCGCGACGGGCTTGGCGCCCTTGAGCACCGCGCCGATGAGGCCCACGATGCCGTTGTGGCGCAGGGTCTCGATGTAGCGGCGTCCGCGCGCGGCGTCGGCGTCGATCCCGAGCAGGCGGGAGAGCGCCGGATTGACGACGAGCACCGCCCCGGACGCGTTCACCGCGACGACCGCCTCCGTCATCTGGTCGAGCACGGCGGAAAGCTGGGCCTTGTCGCGCGAGAGCTCTTCGACCGTCTCCTGAACGCGGGCCGCGAAATCGTTCAGCGCCGTGCCGAGGCGTCCGGCCGCTCCGCCGGGCAGGTTGCGCGCGCGCGCCGAGTAGTCGCCGCCGGCCAGGCGGCGAGCGGCCTCGGCCATCTCGGACAGCGTCCGGAACATCAGCCGCGCGGCGACGGCGGCCAGGAGCGCGGCCGCGACGAAGCCCGCGAGGAAGCCCGTCATTCCTCGGGCTTGATCCGGTAGCCGACGTTCTTGACGGTGGCGACGCGCGCGGACTCGGCGCCGAGCTTCTCGCGCAGGCGCGCGACGTGCTGGTCGACGGTGCGCGTGTCGATCTCCATCGAGCGGTCGTAGCCCCAGACCTTCTCGAGGATCTGGTCGCGCGAGAGCGCGCGGCCGCCGGCCTGCAGGAGCACCTTGAGGAACTCGAATTCCTTGGACGTCAGCTGGACGTCCTTGCCCCGCACGCGGACCTCGTAGCGCTCCACGTCCATCTCGATGCCGCCCGCGCGCAGCAAGGACGCCGCCGCCTCGGCGGGACCCGCGCGGCGCAGCAGGGCCTTCACGCGCGCGAGCAGTTCGCGCACGCCGAAGGGCTTGGTCACGTAGTCGTCGGCGCCGAGCTCGAGGCCGAGGACGCGGTCGACCTCCTCTTTGCGCGCGGTCAGCATGAGGACCGGCGCGCGCGTCTCGCGGCGCAGCATCTTGAGCAGCTCGAAGCCGTCGAGCTTCGGGATCATCACGTCGAGAATCAGGAGCTCGGGGCGCTCCTTGCGCGCGGACGCGAGGCCGGTCTCTCCGTCGGACGCCGTGACGACGCGGTAGCCCTCCTTCTCCAAGTTGTACTTGAGGAGGCGGACGATGTCCTTGTCATCTTCTACGACGAGGATTTTTTCCTGTGCCACGGCGAGATGGTCTCATTTCCGGCGGCGCGCGTCAATCGCGCCGGAGGCGTCCGCGCGCGCGAAGCGCCGAAGCCGCGCGTTCCGTCCTCGACCGCGTCACGCCCGCGTCACGCCCGCGTCGCCGGAATTTGACCGCCTAGCGTATTACGGTTATCGGCAGGAACGTCGCGTAGTGGTCGGGCGTGTAGTAGAGCTCGTCGCCCGCGCCGATGATCAGGCGCTCCGCGCCGCGCGTGCCGTTGGGCCCTTCCATCTTGAACGTCCGGTCGCCGATGGTGAGCGTGAGCGGCGAGCCCGCGGGCGGCATGACCGTGTACTCGTGGTAGTAGCCGGCGGACTCGGCGGGCAATTCTCCTTCGCGGTTGTCGAACACGATCCCGTCGCGGCCGTAGGGAAGCGGGGAGCCGTCGTAGACGTCGGCGATGATCGCCAAGATCGTTTGCACGCGGCCGGGATCGCTGAAGTGCGGCGCGAGGTCGGTGCCGGGCTCGACCGCGCGCAGACGCGCGCAGGAGGCGGGAAGCGCCGCGGGCGTCGCGGCGGGAGCGGCGGCCGCGGACGGTCCGGCGGCGGACTTGAGCTCGGCGAGGGCGGCGGACGTCCGGGCGGCGGCGACGCGGCCGAACGAAAGCACGGCGACGGCGGACAGCAGGACTCTCAGCGCTCGAACGTTCATGTGCCTCCTGGGTTCCCGGGCCCGCCGTATTCTAGCACGCGCGGACCGAAAGTCTCAGCAGATTATTAGGCCCTTCGGTCCGCTTTTTGAGAGGAACGTCAGCGCGCTAGGGCGCGTAGCTGGCGCGGGGCCAGGGACCAGACGAGAAAGGCGGCGCCGGCGGAGAGGCGCGGCAGATCGAGGAGGACGGCCTGCGACTTCTTGAGCTTCAGCGCGGAGCGCGCGCGACCGGTCATGAGCCACGACGCGAAGCGCGAGAGGTGCGGCTCGTGGCCGACGAGCGCGATCCGGCGCTCGCGGCGCGTGCCGAGCCAGGAGAGCAGCTCCTCGAGCGGCCGGTCGGGGACGAGTTCGGGCCGCGCGACCAGCGTGCCGCCGCAGGCGTCGGCGACGAGGGCCGCGGTCTGCGCCGCGCGCGTCCACGGGCTCGTCGCGACGAGATCGACGCGCCCGAAGACCTCACGCACGCCCTTGGCCGCCGCGCCCGCGCGGCGCGCGCCGTCCTTCGTGAGCGGCCGCTCCGCGTCGGGACGCCCGCCGCGCCGCCACGCCTCGCGGTCGCCGGCGGGTCCGTGCCGCACGATCAGTAGCTCCACGGGGTTTATGATATCATACGCGCATGTCCCGGAGCTTCGAAGCGCTCTCGCGCTCCTTGATGCGCAAGCTCGCGATCGACGACCTGCGCTTCGTCGAGATCGAGTGCAAGAAGCGCGTGCTCCCCGAGGAATCGTCGGAGCTCAAGAAGTGGCTCGAGAACCGCAAGGGCGTCAAGCACCAGAAGAGCGCGTTCTTCTTCGACCAGTTCCTGGACACGCCGACCAACGACCTCCTGCGCGCCGGCGCCAGCCTGCGCCTGCGCTATAAACGCAACGGCGCGGCCGTCTACCTGCAGTACAAAGGCCCCGGCTTCACGCGCGACGGAGTGCTCTACCGCTCGGAGTTCGCCTCGTCGCGCCTGGTGGGCGTTTTTCTGGAAGAGAGCCACCACGACATCGTCCACTTCACCGACGCGACGGTGGCCTCGATCCTGCGCGGCCAGGCCACGCACGAGATGTCGGAGGCGATGCACCGCCACCTCGGCGCGTCGGTGGTGCGGCGCATCACGAGCGGCCCGATCATCGCGCTCTATCAAAAAGAAAAGTTCGAGGTCGACCTCGGCTCCGCGTTCCTCGAGCCGTCGCTCGACCGCGTGTTCGCGTTCCACATCGCGAAGAAGGGCCTGCACCCGCTCTCCACCTTCTGCGAGTTCGAGAACGAGATCAAGGCCGGCGGCGGCTCCTTGGAAGCGAAGCTCGAGCACATGGACGAGATGCACGCGTTCAACGCGGCGGTCGCGAAGCGCTTCGACCTGCGCCGCGAGCCGCTCGACAAATATCACCGCTGCGCGTCGTTCTTCGTGAAGCACTGAGGCCGCGATGACGCGCGAGCTCCGCGCCCTCGCCGAGCCCTTCGCCGCCGCGGTCCTTCTGCTCGGCGCGCTTCTGCTCTTCGGCAATCTCGGCGGCCGCGGCCTGTGGCAGGACGAGGCCGAGACCGCCGTGCTCGCGCGCCGCGTCCTCGTCCACGGCGTGCCGCTCGCCGACGACGGAGTCGACGCCGTGTCGGCCGAGCTCGGCCGCGACCGCGGCGCGGACGGAGTCTGGAATTGGTCGCCGTGGCTGCCGATCTACATGGCAGCGGCGTCTTTCCGCATTTTCGGCGAAAGCGAAACCGCCGCGCGCCTTCCGTTCGCGCTCGCGGGCTGGCTGTGCCTGCCCGTCGTCTTCCTGCTCGCGCGCCGTTGGTTCGACTCGCTGTGGGCCGCGCGCTTCTCCGCGCTGGCGCTCGCCTTGTCGACCCCGTTCCTGTTGAACGTCCGCCAAGCGCGCGGCTACGCGCTCGCCGCGCTCGCCGTCGCGGTTCTTCTGCTGTGCTTGGACGGTCTTCGCGCGGGCCGCCGCCGCGCCGCCGCGGTCTTCGTCGCGGCCGCGCTGACGCTTTTCTACGCGAATTATCTGCTCGCGTTCGCTCTCGCGGTCGCGCTCGCCAGCGCCGCGCCTCTGCTCAGGCCCTCGCGCGCGGAGGCGAAGCGGCTCGCGCTCGCCGCCGCGGCCTGCGCCGCCGGCGCGTTGCCGGGGTTCCTCTATTTCCACGTGTTCGCGCGCTCAGGGGGGCTCGACTTCCAGCGCTTCTGCGCGCAGTTGGGAAACGGCGCCGCGATGCTCGTGGCGCACGTGCTCCCGTGGCCGTTCGCGCTCGGCCTGCTCTGGGCGTATGCGCGCTTCCTACCCGCGGGAACCGCGCGACGCGTGCGTTTTCTCCTCGCCCTCGTCGCCGCGTACGTCGCCGCGCTGGCGCTCGCGCCGTGGCTGTTCTTCCGCTATTTGATCGCGCTGGCGCCCGTCGCCGCGATGCTCGTCGGCTTCGGTCTCGATCTCCTGCGCCGCCGCTCGCGCGCCGCGGCCGTCGCCGCCGCCGTCCTCCTCGGCACCGACGCGTTCGCGCTGATCCCGCTGGGCCTCTTCGGCGCGCGCGGGGCGAGATGGACGGACCCGGGACCTTTTCATTCGCCGTGGCTCGGTCTCGTTCGCCAGCTCGGCGACGACTCCCCGTCGTGCGACAAGGCCGCCGCCGCCTATGTCAAGGAGCGGGCGAGGCTCGGCGACGTCGTGCTGACGAACTACGGCGACACGGTCCTGCAGTTCTACACGGGCTTGCGCGTGCGCGGGGGAGATCAAGGCCCGCCGTGGCCGCAGTCGCCCGAATGGGCCGTGATGCACCCCTACGAGATCAGCCGCGACCCGGGCCGCGACTGGGAAGTCCTGCAGTTCTTCCGCGCGCGCGTCGCGCCGGGAGGCTCGGGCTACACGCTCGAGCCTTTCCGCTGCGTCGACCCCGTCCTCGCCGACGCGCCCGATCCCGACACGCACCTGTTCGCGCGCCCCGCGACCGGACCGTCGTTGCTCATTTTCCGGCGAGGTGTCACCGGTGACACTGATGATCGTCAGTCAAAAATAAAAAAGACCGACTCCGGCGTCAGTCGACTTTTTTAGTCGGGATTGAACGCGTCAGCGGGCGGCGACGGCTGGAGCGGCGACCGGCGGCTCCACGCCCTCGATCTGGCCGGCGATGCGGCGCGAGAGGACGATCTGACCCGCGGCGAACAGCAGAAGCACCGCGCCGACGAGCGCGAAGTCGAGCTGCCAGGTGCCGGCCACGACGAAAAAGATCAGGCCGATCAGCACGCGCATCGCGGTGACGATCACGTTCTGCAGGCTGATCGCGAGGCCGAGCACGTACTTCTTGCCCGCGCCCTCGGCGGCGACCGCGTGCTGGAGAGCCAGGTTCAACGGCACGCGCGCCATGATGTCGGCCATCGCGAAGCCGAACCACGCCGCGGCGACGGGCCAAAAGGCGATGGAGGGGAGCAGGCCGAAGATCCAGGAGACGACCAGCAGGGCCGTCATGGCTCCGCTCCAGGCGAGCGCGATCGACGCCGGGCGCTCCTGCAGTCTCTTGCTCCCGTTCAGCAGCAGGAAACCGGTCAGCGTGCCCGCGCCGAAGATTCCGGAAAGCAGCGCCGTGTAGCGGCGCATCTCGAGACCCTGCTTGTTGAGCATGATCGAGGCGAGGTCGGCCGACAGCGGGCCCTTGAGCAGCGCGATCGACACGACGAGCGCCAACGCCAGGGTCGGCAAGGACAGGAACGGGTCGCGCGACAGTTCGTTCCAGCGCTCGCCCCAGCTCATCTCGCGGCGGTCCGCGCCGGTCGACCCCGCGAGGTGCGAATCCTTCGGCAGCGAGAGGTAGCACGCGGCGGCGATCAAGAGCATCGCGGGCGCGATCCAGTGGCCGGCGACGTCGAAGCCGTTCGCGTCCCAGAACGTCAGCGCGAGGATGATCGAGGGGCCGAGCACGCCGGTGGACTCGGTCAGGCCTTGGACCAAGGTGCTCCAGTTCTTGAGCACCGCCTTGCGGTCCGCGCCGACCATCGCGATCGGGAGGGAGAAACGCGCGACTTCCTCCAGACCCCCGAGGAACCAGTCGAGCGAGTACAAGACGGCCGCGAGCGTGATGGTCATGCGGCCGCGGAAGATGAGGAACGCGATGAAGCCCAGAGTCGCGGAACGCGTGAGCGCGGAGAGCGCGGCCACCGTCTTCTGGTTCAGCCGGCCCGACAGCCAGCCGCCGAAGTGCGCGCCCGGGATGCGCATGGCGCCGGTGATCGTCGCGAGCCAGAACACGACGCCGCCCGCGCGCAGGCCGGCCTGCACGGAGTCCATGCCGCGCGCGACCAGGCTCGCCTTCTCGAGATTGAAGATCAGGATCGTCGACACCACGAGCATCACGGAGATCGACGTGTGATAAAAGAGGCACGCGGCGAGATGCAGGCGCATCGCGCGTCCCTCGGCGCGGTCGGCGCGCGCGGTCGCGGACATGCTCACGCCGCCTCTGCGAGCACGCGGCGCAGCAGCGCCTTCGTCTTCGCGTTGATGCCGGGCGTCGTGCTCTCGCGCGGTCCGGCCACGTTGAGCACGCGGATCTTGCGCTCCGCGATCCAGGCGCGCACGGCGTCGCGCGCGCCGTCCTGAGGCTTCAGCAGATCGAGAATCAAGTAAGGCTTTTTATAGCGCACGGCCATGTCGACGGTCAAAGTGGTGCCGCCGACGGTCTCGCCCTCGACGATGATCAGCGTGCCGTCGGAGTCGCGCGCGTTCCACTCGGTGCGCTGAGCGACGTCCTCGGACGGCGTTTCCTTCAGCGGATAAATGGCGGCGATGACCCCGCTCTCCGACCAGCGGCCCTTCGGGCACCAGCCGCCCAACGGAATGCCGAGCTCGAGCGCCACGTCGAGCGCCGCACAGTCCACGCCCGTCTGTCCGCCGGAAACCAATTTGTCGATCAACATGACGCCGATCCTCGCTGACATGATTATCGTCCTCGCCCCGCGTCGAAACTCGCGATTTCCTGGCGATCGTCGATCGCGAGCACGCGCGCGCCGCCGCGGGTGAAGCGCGCCGAGCTGAACGGCCGCAAGCCCGAGAACACCTTCTCCGGGGCCCGCGGATCCCAGACGCGGACCGTCTTGTCGTCGCTCGCGCTGAGCAGGCGCTCGTGCGCGTCGAACTCCACGGAGTTCACGTCGTCCGTGTGTCCCTTGAGCTGCTTGAGGGCGCGGCCCGTGCGCGCCTCCCAGAGCCAGAGCGAGCCGTCGCGACCGCCGCTCGCGAGCACGCGCCCGTCCGGGCGGTACGCGAGCGAGCGGATGTAGCCCGCGTGCCTGCGCTCCCACGCGGGCAGAAGCTTCTGGCGGCGCACGTCGAATTCGCGGACCAAGCCGTCGCGGCCTCCGATCGCGATGCGCCGCCCGTCGGGCGAGAACGCGAGCGCGTGCACCACTTCGATCTCGGGGGGAAGCGGGATGCGCGCGCGGATGCGGCCGGTGCGCGCGTCGCGCAGGAAGAGGACGAGGTCGTCGCCGGAACTGGCCAGCAGCTTCTGGTCCGGGCTGAAGGCGAGCGCGCGAACGCGGCCGGTGTGACCGGAAAGAGAGAGCATCACCTTGCCCGGCCGGCGCAGCATGATGAGCTTGTCGTCGCCGCCGGTGGCCACGGTCCCGTTCGGGGACACGGCCAAGGCGCGCGCCGACTTCGCGTGCGCCGCGATGCGCCGCGGACGGCTTTCCGGAGTCTCCCAGATCAGCAGCGAGCCGTCGTGGCTCACGCCGACGAGGCGGCCGTCCTCCTGCAGGAACATCGCGTGCACCGGGCCGCCGCTGCCGTTGAGCTGGAGCAGCCGGCCGTCCGCGTCCATGATGCCGAGGCGCAGGTCGCGGCCCGAGGAGACCAGCACGTCGCCGCGCGGGGACAGCGCGGTCTGGAAGACCACGTCGTCGTGCGAGTACAGCGTCCGACCCTGGCCGACGCGGCCGTGCGCGTCGACCGGCAGGCGGTCCACGCGGCCGTTGATGTTGCCCGTGTAGATCGCGGAGCCGTCGGGCGAGAACGAGATGGAGCGCACCCACTTGTCGGGGATGCGGTAGTCGGCGACCTCGCGGGCCGACTCGACGCTCCAGGAGCGGATCGCGCCGTCCTCTCCCGCGGACATCAGCAGGCCGTCCGTGGGGCGCACGGCCAGCGCGCGCACGCCGCCCGCGTGGCCCGCGAGCTCGACGACCGCGCCGGTCTGCGCGTCGACGCGCCGAATCACGCCGTCTTGTCCCGCGGCGAGGATATAGCGGCCGCCCCAGCTGTAGGCCAGATCGTAGACGGTCCGGCCCAAATCGAAGGAGCGCAGGCGGCGCCCCGAGGCCGCGTCCCACAGCACGATGGTCCCGTCGTGCTCGCCCGCGGCGAGAACGCGGCCGTCGGGACTCAGGCGGAACGCGCGGAGCGCGCGGCCGGTCGGCGCCTGCAGGACCTGCGGCGCGCCGTCCTTCGCGTCCAGGTCCCAGCGCAGCAGCGCGCCGGCGTCGTCCGCGCTGAACAGGGTGCGCGCGTCCGGACTGACCTCCAGGGCGCGGATCACCCCCGAGTGGCCGCCGAACTCGCGCAGGAGACGACCGGTCGAGACGTCGACGAAGCGGATGCGTCCGTCCATTCCGCCCGTGATGATCGTGTCCTGATCGTGGAAGTGGACGACGCGCGTCCAGCCCTCGTAGGGATGCTCGCTCGGCAGCGCCCGCGACTCGCGCAGCGCGGGCCCGCGCTCGGCGTCCTCCGCGCCCGCGTCGAAATCCGCGCGCCGGCTCAGTTCCTCGGGGCGGCCCGCGGACTTCGCGAGCTCCGCCTCGAGACCGGAGATGAAGCGCGTGATCCAGCGCGTCGAGTTCGGATCGCGCGCGATCGGCGCCCCGGCGGGCGCCTCGAGCGGCGTCGCCGCGGGCGACGCGGCCGGATCGCTCGGGCCGGCGGCGGGCGCGACGGCGGCGGCGCGCGGCGTCTCGTCCGCGGCGGGCGCGGAGACCGCGGCGGCGACCGGGACGGCGGCCGCGGGCAGAGCCGGCGCGGCCGCGGAGGGCGAGAGCGCGGCCGGCGCGGAGAAAACCGGCGCCGCCGAGAGCGGGGCGGACGCGGACGGCGACAGGTTCGGCGCGAGAGCGCCGGCGCCGAGCGGGAGCGGCGCGAGGGGAGTGGACGGCGTCGCGACGGACGTCGCCGACTCGGCTTCCTGCGTCTGCGCCGCCGCGGGGCGCGCGGAAGCCGCGACGACGAGCAGCGCGGCGAAGAGCTTAACCGACACGGGCGGCTCTCCCCATGCGGCGCGCGAGCAGCCACTGTCCGGACGCGACGAGGAGCATGAGTCCCGCGAACAGGCCGAAGGCCGTCTGCCAGTTCTTGGCCGCGACGAAGAAGATCAGACCGGCGAGCACGCGCAGGATCGTGATCAAGGTGTTGGCCATCGTCAAGGTCAGCCCGATCGCGTACTTCTTATCCGCTCCCGCCGCGGCCACGCGCTCCTGCAGGCCGTGCATCAGCAGGGCCTGGCCCGCGGCGTTCGCGAGCGCGAAGAAGAACCACGCCGCCGCGATCGCGGGGAGCGCCAGCGCCGGGCTCGCGCCGAATATCCACGAGCCCGCGAGCGCGACGGTCGAGAGCGCGGCGAGAGCCAGCCAGCGCGACGGCGCGCGGCGCGCCGCTTCGCCGCCCTTCGAGACGTGCGCGATCCAGGTGCCCGCGCCGAGGCCCGCTCCGAACAGGCCGGACAGCAAGGCCGAATACGTCACCAGCGAGGAGCCGCTCTTGCCGAGCAGCAGGGACGCCATGTTCAGCGAGAGCGGTCCCTTGAGCAAAAGCACGGACATCAGCGCGAGCGCGAGCGCCGGCAGGAACAAGGAACGGTCCGCGACGAAGGCCCGCCACTTCTCGAGCCGCGAGACGCGCGCTTCGGGCGCGTCCGCGCTCGCGGAGCCGCGATGGAAAGCGTCCGCCGGGATCTTCGCGTAGAACAGGGCCGCGGCGACGAACAGCAGCGGCGCGAGAACGTGGCCGGCCGCGTCCAGGCCCTTGAACTGCGCGAGCGCGATCACGAAGAGCGGGCCGAAGAGGCCGGTCAGCTGGGCGAGGAATTGGGACAGAGTGCTCCAGGCCTTGAACTCGGTCGAGCCGGGCTTGACCAGCGCCGGCGTCTGCGTGTTGCGCGAAACTTCCTCGAGGCCGCCGATCAGCCAGTCGGCGGAGTAGAGCAGGGCGGCGACCGGCAAGGTGATCTGATGGAAAAAGACGAGCGCGGCGACGCCGGCCAGGATGGCGGCGCGCGCGCCGGAGGAAACGACCGAGAGAGTGCGCTGGTCGGTGCGCGCGGACAGCCACGCGCCGAGCGAGTTGCCGGGGATGCGCATCGAGCCCGTCAAGGTCGCGAGCGCGAAGACGATCCCGGCCGCGTGCAGACTCGCGGCGCCGGCCGAGAAGCCGCGCGCGACCTGGTCGGCCTGCGCGAGCGAGAAGAAAAGCGCCTGCTGGACAACGAGCATCACGCTCGTCGCGAGGTTGTACACGAACGTGCCGGCCATGAAGGACCGCTTGCCGGGAACCGCCGTCGCGGCGGGCGTCGCGGCGTCGACGGAGGCCGCATGCGGCGCGGACGCGGCGGACGCCGCCGAAAGTCCGGAGGCGGCGGCCGCCGACGCCGCGGCCGACGTCGCGGGGAGGGACGACTCGTCCCTTTTGCCCGGCGACAGCGCGCGGGCGATCGCCGCGGCGAAGCGCAGCGTGCGGGCGCCGCGTGCGGGCGCCGCGGGATGGGTCGCGCTCGCCGCGCCGGGCGCCATCGCGGCGGACGCGTCGCGGACGGGGACGGACGCGGCGGGGACGGCCTCGGGCGAGATCGGTTCCGCGGCCGGGGCGGAGACGGCGGCGGGGTTCGTCGCCGCGTCCGTCGGGACCGCGACGGCGGAGGCGGCGGCCGGAGCGAGGGCCGGGACCGGGGCTCTCGCGGCGGCGGCGGCCGCAGCCGCGGGCGCGGGGGCGGAGAACGCCGACGGCGCGGAGATCAGCGCGGAGGGGAGCGCGGGCACCGGCATGACGCCCGCGAGACCGGGCACGGACGCGGAAGCGGAGGCCGCGGCGGAAGGGGCGCCGCTCCCGGCTTCCGCCGAGGCGACGGGCGCGACGACGTCCGCCGCGGACGCGGGAAGGGAGAGTATCTGCAGGCTGAGAACGGCGAGCAGGGAAACGACGGACCGCATGGGATATTTTACGCCGCCGGCCCGGCCCGAACCATAGCGCCGGAATCTGCCGCTCATGACGAACGGATGACGGAATTGGGAAGCGGGAGGCCTGAGGTGGTCCGGGAGGCGCGCGGGGGCCGCGGGGAGCATCGCTCTGGAGGATACGGCGGGGGCCCCGGCCGAACGAGGGTCTTCAGGGCCCCTTCGCGGGCAAGAAGTCCTAGGAGTCGAATGAGCTCAGGCGGCTTCGCCGCGCTGGAACAGCGCGGTGTCGCGGTAGTCGGAGCGCGCGAGCGCCTCGAAGAACGTCTGCGAGCGGATCAAGGTGGCCCCGGTGCCGGGGACGACGCGCGCGTAGGAGCCGTCGGGACGCAAGGTCCACGCCTTTTGATTGTCGGCGAGGCCCTTGCCCAGAATCGTGTCGTGCACGTAGCGCTTGAGCTGGGGGTCCTTCACCGGAAAGGCGACCTCGTAGCGCGAGTAGAAATTGCGCGGCATCCAGTCGGCGCTCGACAGGTAAAGCTTGCGCGCGCCGCCGGCGCGAAAGTAGTAGATGCGGCTGTGCTCGAGAAAGCGGTCGACCACGGAGACGACGCGGATATTCTCCGACATGCCCGCGATGGCGGGGCGCAGGCTGCAGATGCCGCGCACCATGAGATCGACCTTCACGCCCGCGCGCGAAGCCTCGTAGAGCGCCTCGATGAGAACGGGGTCGACCAGCGCGTTCATCTTCGCGACGATGTGGCCGCGCGTGCCGGCTTTCTGCAGACGCGTCTCCTCTCGAATGAGCGCGAGCATGCTCGAGTGCAGGTTCACGGGCGCCACGAGCAGTTCCTTGAACTTCGCGGGCCTGCGGCCGCGCGAGAGCGCCGCGAAATAGTCGGCGACCTCGCGGCCGAGCTCGGCGTCGCAGGTCAGCAGTCCGAGGTCCGTGTACTGCTTGGCCGTGATCGGGTGGTAGTTCCCCGTGCCGAGGTGCAGGTAGGAGACGGCCACGCCGTCCTCCTCGCGCAGCACCTGAGTCACCTTCGAGTGGACCTTGAAGCGCCCGAGGTGGCGCACGACCTTCACGCCGGCGCCGCGCAGCTCCTCGGCCCAGCGCAGGTTGTTGAGCTCGTCGAAGCGCGCCTTGATCTCCACGTACGCGACCACGCGCTTGCCGTTGGACGCCGCGGTCTTCAGCGCCTCCATGATCGGCGAGTCCTGGCTGGTGCGGTACAAGGTGTGGAAGATGCTGCGCACTTGCGGGTCCTTCGCCGCGCCCTGCAGGAACTTCACGACGATGTCGAACGAGTCGTACGGGTGATGAAGCAGGATGTCGCGCTTGCGCAGGATCGCGAACGTGGAGCCCGGCTTGCGGAACGGGCTCGGCACGCGCGGCTCGATGGGCGGATAGCGCAGCGCGCCGGGCTTCGAGGGCTCGATGCGCGCGAGCGTGCGCAGGTCGAGCGGCAGGTCGAAGCGGTACAGAGCGCCGGAGTCCAGGCCCAGCGCGGTCGCGAGGAACAGAGCGCCCTCGGAGTAAGTCGGCGAGTCGACCTCGAGGCGCACGACCTTCGCGCTCGTGCGGCGCTGGACCGCTTCCCAGATCTGGTCCTCGAGCGACTCCTCGTAGTCCGGGCGGTAGCGCAAGTCGGCGTCGCGGATGATCTTGAACGGGAACGTCTCGATGACCTCGCGGTCGGGGAAGAGCTTGGCCGCGCGGTCGGCGAGCCAGCGCTCGAGCAGCGCGAAGCGGCGCGCGCCGCCGCGGGTCGACAGCGCGACGAGGCGCGCCTCGCGCTCCTCGATGGTGATGACCGCATATTCGCGCGGGAAGCGCACGAAGACGTGGATGCGCTCGCTCATCAGCGGCGGCGGCGGCTCGGGAAAGCGGCGCAGGATCACGCGCAGGCGGGGGAGGCGCGACTGGATCTCGCGGTCGGGCGAGCGCGCGCCGCTGAACTGCGTGAGGATCTCGATGCCCTCGTTCTTGAGCGCCGCGATCACGTCCTCGAGCACGTTCGCCTGGCGCGACTTCTGGCGCAGGGCGTGCTCGCGGATCTGCGCGAGCGCCTGAACCGCGGTGAGCCCGTCGGCGAAGCGACGCTGGGGGGACTGGCGCGCGATCTTGCCGATCTCGGCGACGCGCACCATGAAAAACTCGTCGAGGTTCGAACTGACGATCGTCGCGAAGCGCAGGCGCTCGAGCGGCGGCACGGACGGGTCCGCGGCTTCCGACAAAACCCGGTCGTTGAACGCGAGCCAGGAGAGATCGCGGTTGAAGAAGCGCTCCGACGCCTTCAGGCCCTCGTCCGGCTTCGGCGCGGCGGACGGGGCCTCGTCGATGCGCAACGGATTGAGATTCATGCGCGCCATGGGCTCGGACGGCATGATAGCTTATTCGGGCCGGGGGGACCGGGCGAGGCTCCGGGCCAGGGCGAACTGAGCGAGCGCCAGCGCGCCGAGGCCCGCGCCGACCGTCGCGAACGCCGCGCGGGGGCCCGCGCCCAGCGCGAACGCCGTCCCGACGAGCGCCTTCATGAGCACCGAGACGCCGTTCGCCGCGAAGCGCGACACGCCGGTCACGCCGCCGATCAGTCCCGCGGGCGTGCGCTCTTGAATGCGCCGGGTCAGCGCCAGACGCGCGCCGACGTTCGCGAGCGCGAAGAAGAATGCCGCGGCGAGCATGGGCGTGAGCCGACCCGGCGCCCAGCCGACCGCGAGCGCCAGCACGCCGACGCCGCCCGCCGCCACCCAGCGCGCGCCCGTGCCGCGGCCCTTCCCGCGCGCGTAAATCAAAGCGCCCAGCGCGCCGCCCACGCCGAACGCGCCGCCGACCCAGCCGGCCGCGGCGGGAGACGACAGAATGGCCTTCGCGAAGAACGCGGCGAGCAGCTTGCGCAGAGGATAGAGGTTCAGCGCCGCGGCGCCGAGCGCGGCGATGAGGAGCGCTCGATCCGAGACGATCGCACGCAGTCCCTGCCAGGACCCGCCGGGCGCGCCGCCGGGGGACGCGGCGCGCGCAGCGAGCGCCGCGGGGCGCGCGCGCCGCGGAATCCCGCAGAACGCCAGCGCCGCGAGAGCGAAGCCGGCGGGCACGATCGCGTGCGGGGCGAGGCCCACTTTCTTGAGATAGAGGACGCCGAGGAGGAGCGGACCCGCGGCCGCGCCGAGATCGAACACGAACTCGTAGCGCGAGTTCAGCCGGTCGAGCGCCGCGCGGTCGCGGCCGCCGAGCTCCAGCGGCAGGGAGTGCGCCGCCGTGTCGGTGAACCCGCGCACGAGCGCGTCGAGCGTGTAGGCGAGCATCGCGGCGGCGAGCGTCAGGCGGCCGGCGAGCCAGAGCAGCGGAATCAGCGCGAGACAGGCGCCGCGCAGGAACGTCGACGCGATCAAGAGGCGCCGCGCGCCGAAGCGGTCCGCGGGCCAGCCGCCGAGCAAGGAGCCGCCCATGTGGACGGCCGTGTCGAAAGACGAGAAGAACGCGGCCGTGCCGAGCGAGCCGCCGGCGAGCGACGCGATGAGCAGGGGCTGGGCGAGGTGGAGCGCGCCGTTGACGATCTGGGAGAGGAGCACGCCGCCGAGAAAGCCCGCGACGGGGATCGGCGCCGCGGCCGACGATGAAACGTCCTCGCCGCGAGCGGGCGTCGTCAGAACGGCGCTCACACCGGCTCCGGCACGCGCTCGGGCCAGCCTTCCTTGCGCGCGTAGGCGCGGCGCGCGGGAACGCGGACGAGACGTCGCTCCGGCAGGATCAGCGCCGTCAGAGCCCCGCCGTAAACGCAGCCGGTGTCGAGGCCGATCGCGTTGCGCCGCACGACCGGCTCGGGCTGGGCCCAGTGGCCGAAGACCGCGAGGCGGTCGTCTTCATAGCGCTCGTACCACGGCTGCTCGGTGTCCTTGAGGCGGCGCAGGTTCGTGAGCGCCACGTCGGACTGGCGCGCGAGAGGACGGCGCGGGTCGAAGCCGGCGTGCACGACGAGAAAATCCTCCTCCGCGATCGTCAGCGGCCAGCGGGAGATGAAGCGCATCGCGGCCTCGTAGCGGTCGCCGAACGACTTGTGCGTCTCGAGGTCGTAGGGCTTGATGTCCGGGATCACGCCGCGGCGCCAGCAATTCAGGAAGCGCAGCTCGTGATTGCCGAGCACGCACTCGAGGTTCGGCGTCTTCATCGCCCAATCGAGCACGCCGCTGCTTTCGGGACCCTTGCAGATCAGGTCGCCGACGCTGATCAGACGGTCGCCGGACGAGACGCGCGCGGCGCGCAGCAGGTCCTGGAGCTCGGACAGGCAGCCGTGCACGTCGCCGATGATCACGGTGCGGCGCGCGGCGCTATTCTTCATCGGGACCCTCGCCGGGGACGAGTCCGGCCTTCAGCATCTTCTTGAGATAGCGCTCGTGCGCCGCCTCGATCTCGTCGCGAATGGTGAGCCCCGCCGCGACGATCTCGTCGAAGTGCTTCTCGAGATGCTGCTCGAGCTGCGCGGCGCCGGCGCCGTCCTGCAGGGACAGCCGGTGCGCGCGGCCGAGCTGGGTGCCGATCGCGTAGGCCAGGTCCGCCTGCTGCTCGAGATTGAGCATCTTCTTGATCTTCGCGTTCAGCGGGTCGATCTGGCGCACGTCGTACTCGACTCCGTCGAGCGTCGCGCTGCCGGGGCGCAGAGCCCAGCCCGGCGCGTACAGCTGCGCCGCCTTGTGCATGCGCTCGATTTCCGTGTCGTACGGATTCTTGTACCACTCGGTGTCCGGGTCGGCGCGCACCTGCTTGATGTTCAAGAGAATGCGGTCGAGCCCCGACTTCTTGTCCTTCGGCGCGAGCACCACGAGGAAGAGCCCGCGGAAACCCATCGAGCCCTGGCCGCGACCGGCCTCTTCGATTTGGTAGTCGTCGAGGAGCGTACCGCCGACGCTCCTGTTGTAGCCGGCGATCAGCTCGACGACGTCGGCGTCGTCGACGGGCAGCGGGCTCGCGCGCATCTCCTTGGCCCACTTGCCCTTCTTCAAATACGCGTCGGTCGTCTCCTCGTCCGGCTCGGCCTCGACGTCCTTGAGGATGCGCGCCTCGGAGAAAGGCCGGTCCGGATGGCGGAAGCCGTGCAGGTAGCCCTTTTTGAGCTGCTTGAGCACCGACTTGTCGAGCAGGTGGCCCTCGGCCGACTTCTTTTGGCGCAGCGAGAGCGAGACCATGAGGCGCACGAGGTCCCACGCGTACGGACCGACGCGCGAGCGGTCGAAGTCGACCATCGCGGCGCCCTGGTGCGACTTCGCGTAGTTGTCGACGTGCGGCGAGCCGTGCAGCATCACTTTCGGCATCGACGCCATGTCCATCAGCTGCGCGAAGCGCTCCTGCATGGGAAGGAGGGCGTTTCGGAAATAAAAGTGCGCGCCGCGCTTTTCCTTCATGTAGTTGCGGCGGATGTTCTCCGCGTCGCCCGCGGGGTCCTTGTCGAAGACGTTGACGCCGGGACCGGTGCCGTCCTTGCGGCGGAACGACTCGAGCGGTCCGAGCTCCTTGAGCGCGGTCTTCATCACCGCGCCGAACACGACGTCGCGGCTCTTCGACGCGTCGATCATGCGGAAGCCGAACTCGCGCGCCTGCGCTTCGTACTGCGCCACCACGCGCGTCTGGAACTCGCGGAAGTTCTCGCGGTCGTCCGCGGAGAAGTTCAGGTCGCGTCCCACCGCGTAGAAGTTCTGGCCGAGAACTTTATGACCGGAGTCGTCGTCGTCGAAATCCTCGGAGAGCGCCGCGCCCTTGCCGTCCACGCGCTTGAGCACGCGCTCGATCGCGGTCTTCACCGGCAGGCGGAAGTACAAGATCAGGTCCGGCTGCGGCGCGAACTTGTAGAGCTTGCGCAGCCACTTCGGATCGTTGCCGCGCACGACGTCGCGCGCGAGCGACGTGTAGTACCAGCGGTCGGCGAGCACGATCGCGCCTTCCCTCAGCGCGGGCAGGATGGTCTTGTCGAGACGGTCGGACAGGTCGGCCGCGTTCAGCAGAGCGAACGTCTTCGGGTCCAGCGCGCGCTTCTTCTTCGCGCCCTTCACCGCGTCCGAGACCGTTTCTGAAGAATTCCAGCTGGTGGTCACGACCTTGAGTCCGCGGGACTCCAGCTCTTCCTTCAAGCGCTCCATCTGCGTGGACTTGCCCGAGCCGTCGAGGCCTTCGACCACGATGAGGCGTCCCGGCAGGCCGTGCGTCGCCGACGGGCGCGGGCCCGCGCCGCCGGGCGTGAAGCCGAGCGCGGAAATGAGGGCGCCGAGACGCAAGGAGGTCTTCACCGGCGCGCTCAGGCGGCGCGCCGCGAAAAGCATCGCCGCCGCCGCGGCCGCGAGCCCGGCGCCGACGAGCCAGAACGAGGTCGCGGGCGCCAAAGTCGCGGTGAACGCGAGGCCGAACAGGAAGCGCACCGCGAGGCCGGACATGTTCGCGGTGAAGCGCGCGGGCCCCATCGCCGCGCCCGCCTGTCCGGGCGCCGCGCGGGACTGGATCGCCGCGCTGAGAGCCAAGCGCGCGCCGACGTTCACGAACGAGAACGCGAGCACGCCGAGCGCCGCGGGCACGAACGCGCCGGGCAGGAACGCCGCCGCGAACGCGCCGATGCCGAGCGCGCCGAGCGTCATCCAGCGCCCGAAGCCGACCTTGTCGTGCAGGCGGCCGTAGGCGAGCGAGCCGAGAAAGCCGCCGACGCCGAACAGGCCGGTCAGCCACGCGGCCGACGCGGCGTCGTGCAGGACCTGCGTGGCGAACACGGCGGGCAGTAGGCCCTTGAGAGGATACACGGACAGCAGAGCCGTCGCGGCGAGCGCCCAGCCCATCCAGCCCGTGAAAAGGCCCGTCTTGGCGGCCGCGGGGGAAGCCGCGCTCGACGCGGGAGCGACGCGCTCCGTCTTCGGGATCGCGAGGTAGGACAGCGCCACCGCGGCGAACACCGCGGGCGCCAGCCACAGCGACGCCGCCGAAGCGACGCCGCCGAGCCCGGCGATGAGCAGCCCGGCGAGGAACGGACCCGCGATGCCGCCCGCCTCGAAGAAGACTTGGTTCTTGGCGAGGATCACGTTGAGCAGGCTTTCATTGCGGCCCGAGAGCTCGGAGGGCAAGGTGCTGCGCGCGGTGTCCGCGATCCCGCGCGAGAAGCATTCCACGAGATACGCGGCCGCGACGACGGGAAGCGTGAGTCCGCCGGTCGCGGCGGCGAGCGGCAGGGCCAGCATCGCGGCGCCGCGCGCGAGCGTCGTGCCGAGCAGGACGGTCTTCGCGCGCACGCGGTCGGTGAGCCAGCCGCCGACCAAGGTCCCCGCCGCGTCGAACGCCGAGCCGATCGCGACGGCGAACGCGGCGCGGCTCGCGGAGCCGGTCATCTTGAGGAAGAGCAGCGGCATCGTCACCTGCAGAGAATTGCTCGCGAGCTGGGCGCCGAAGGTGCCGAACAAGTAGCCCGCGAGGCGGCGCAAAGACGACTGCGCCGGGGCGGACTTCGCCGGAGTCGCGTCCGGCGCGGCCTCGACAGGCGCGGCGGCGGGCGCGGCGACCGCAGACGCGGCGGGAGCGGGCGAGGGCTCCGCGGCCGGCGCCGAGCGGCGCGGCGCGAGGCCCACGGCCCAGCGGCGCTCGGTCGGCGCGACGTACGTCGCGCCCGAAACGGCCGCGCTGCGCGCCGCGACCTCGGACGCGGAGTTGTAGGCGCCGGCGAGCGCGGCGATCGCGGCGTTGCGGCGCAAAGCGGGGGAGAGGCTCGAGCCGCCGTCGAGCAAGGACAGCGCGGAACGCATCTGGAGGACAAGCAGCTCCGCGTTCAATTCGGCCAAGCGCAACGCGCGGGCGGAACGCGCGTCGGCGTCCGCGGGTTCGACGCGCCGCGTCAGATTCGCGCGCTCGCGGCGCAGTTCGCCCGCGCGCGCGGACAGCGCGTCCCAGTCGGCCGCGCTCGCGGGCGCGGCGGCGAGAACTCGAGAGAGATCGACGGTCGCGGCTGCCGCCGCCGCGTTCACGGCCTCGGCCGGGGCGCCGGCCTTCGCCTCGGCGCGCGCGGCGCTCAAAGCGGAATAGAGGCGGTCGGCGTCGGCCTGGAGCGGCACGGCCGCGGCGGCGGAAACGACGGCGGACGCGGGCAAGGACAACGCGGGCGCGGAAATGGAACCGGCGAGGGCGGGAGCCGAGAGAGAAAGACCGAGGCCGGCGGCCGGCAGCGATACGGCGGCGGACGCGGGGAGGGCGATGGGGGCCGAAGCGGCGGTCTCGGGAACGGTCGCCACGCGGGCGGCCTGCGCCCACGCCGAGACTCCGGGGATCGTGAGCAGGTACAGCGCCGCGAGCGCGGTTCGCATCATGCGAAAATTGTAGGCGGCCGCAGTCCGTTTACGAATAGCTCGACCATCTTCGGCGCGTCACGGGCATGTGACGAATAAATGCCCGGAAGTCCCGCGCGCGCCGGGGGACCTAAGACCCACTCTCCGACGAGGGAACTTATTGACTCACGAAATCGTAGAATACGCATGATGACGCCCGAACAAGTGCTCAAGGAAGTCTTCGGCTACCCGTCCTTCCGCCCGGGTCAGCGCGAGATCATCGAGGCGGTGCTCGCGGGCCGCGACTGCGTGGGCGTGATGCCGACGGGCGGGGGTAAATCGCTGACCTACCAGATCCCGGCGCGCGCGCTCGGCGGAGCGACGCTCGTCGTCAGCCCGCTGATCGCGCTGATGAAGGACCAGGTCGACGCGGCGAAGTCCGTGGGCCTGCGCGCGACGTTCCTGAACTCGAGCCTGTCCCCGGACGAGCGGCGCGCGCGCGTGGAAGGACTCAAGCGCGGCGACTACGAGCTCGTCTACGCGGCGCCCGAGGGCCTGGAGGCCGGGGCCGGTGCCGCGCTCGCCGGCGCGAAGCTGTCTTTGATCGCGATCGACGAGGCGCACTGCATCAGCCAGTGGGGCCACGACTTCCGTCCCGCGTACCGCAACCTCAAGGGCCTCAAGGAGCGCTTCGGCGCGCCGATCTTAGCGCTCACCGCGACCGCGACGCCGCACGTCGTCGGCGACATCGTGGGCCAGCTCGCGATGCGCGACCCGCTCAGCATCCGCGGCTCGTTCTACCGCTCCAATCTCAAGCTCTCCGCATACCTGAAGGCGGGGGAGAAGGCGGCTCCGCGCGCCGGCACGGTCAACGACACGCGCGGCTCCATTCTGCGCCTGATCCGCGCGCGCGCCGGAGAGAGCGGCATCGTCTACTGCCTCTCGCGCCGCTCCGTCGAGAGCACGGCGGAGTTCCTGTCCTCGCGCGGGGTGAAGGCCCTGCCGTATCACGCGGGCCTGGACTCCGCCGAGCGCGAGCGCGTGCAGGACGCGTTCAAGCGCGACGACGCCGACGTGATCGTGGCCACCGTCGCGTTCGGCATGGGCATCGACAAGCCCGACGTGCGCTTCGTCATCCATCGCGATATGCCTCGTTCCGTGGAAGCCTACGCGCAGGAGGTCGGCCGCGCGGGCCGCGACGGCGCGCCGAGCGACTGCGTGCTGTTCTACTCCTGGGCCGACGTGATCGGCTACGAGCGCCTGACCTCCGACCTGCCGCAGGAACTCTCGCAGTGGCACCGCGACCGCGCGCGAGAGATGTTCCGCCTGGCGGAGCGCCGCGCGTGCCGCCACCAGGCGCTCTCGCGCCAGTTCGGCGAGGCGTTGGACGCGTGCGGCGCCTCCTGCGACGTCTGCGGCGGCTTCGATCCCGTCGGCGCCTCGCCCGAGGTCGCGATGAAGCGCTCGTCCTTCGGCGCGCGCTCGGCGGGAGAGGAAGCTCCTTCGTCCGCCGGCTCGCCGATGTTCCAGAAGCTGCGCGTCCTGCGCAAGAAGCTCGCCGACGCGCGGCGCGTGCCCGCCTACATGATCTTCAACGACGCGACCCTGCTGGCGATGGCCGCGAGCCGCCCGCTGACCGAGGACGCGATGCGCCAAGTTCCCGGCGTCGGCCCCAAGAAGTGGGTCGAGTACGGTGAAATTTTCATCTCCGCCCTGCGCGAGGGCTGACCCGTCTTGACGCGGCGCGGGCCGCGGGGGTATCCTCGTGATGTCCATGAATCGCCGCGTCGCGGGTCCGCTCGCCGCCCTCGTTCTTGCCGCCGGACCCGCCGCCGCGCGGCGCCGGCCGCAGCCGGTGCCGCCGCTCACGTGCAGCATCGAAGGCCAGACGCCGATGACGTGCGCCGCGGCCGAGGGGCGCACGGACATGATCCGGCACTTTCTGGACAGCGGCGTCGGCGTGGACGACAAGGACCATTTCGGCGCCACGGCCCTGCACTGGGCCGCGATGGAAGGCCGCGACAAGACCGTCTACTTCCTGCTCAATCATCACGCGGCGACCGAGTCGCGCAACCGCCTCGGCGGGACGCCGCTGCACTGGGTCGCCAAGACGAATCACTGGCTGACGGCCCAAATCCTTCTCGCGCGGCACGCGAAGGTCGACGCGCGCAACGAGGAGGGCTGGACGCCGCTGATGAACGCCGCGCAGTACGGCAGCCTGCCCCTCGCGCGCGTCCTGCTCGCCTACGGCGCCGATCCGCGGCTCAAGAACAACGCCGGCCAGACGGCCGCGGACCTCGCGACCGCGACGCGCCATTTCGACGTCGCGCGTCTGCTCGGCGCGTCGCCCGCCGCCCTCGCCGCGGCTTCGGCCCCGCCCTACGCGCCGCCTCCGGCCTTCACGCCGCCGCCCGGCGCCGCGGTTCCGGCGCCCGGCGCCGCGGTGTCCAAGGCCGAGATGCAGCGCATGATCGACGAGGCCGTCGCCAAGGCGCAGAAAGACGCGGCGCCGGCTCCGCGCGTCTACTCCTCCGCCGCGGACCGCCCGGACTACAAGGCCTCGGAGAATCCGGACGACTACGCGCTCGTGATCGGCATCGAGAACTACTCCGACCTGCCGCAGGCGCAGTTCGCCTGGCGCGACGCGACGGCCGTGCGCAGCCACCTCATCGCCCTGGGCTACCCGGAGCGCAACATCGTGCTCCTCGGCGGCTCGAAGGCGACGAAG